>Ga0207663_10000002_pt1 | contig 534155 bp, 627 predicted proteins | sample LARL53metaG_FD_184346 | JGI IMG/M metagenome (GOLD analysis project Ga0207663, IMG submission 184346) | Corn, switchgrass and miscanthus rhizosphere microbial communities from Kellogg Biological Station, Michigan, USA - LAR L5-3 metaG... | ecosystem: Host-associated > Plants > Roots >...
CGGGACTTCTGTCCGGCCCTCTCACCCACAAGACCACCTTTACGCTCTCGTGCACCGACGGGACCACTATCTACACCTCGACGGTGACGGTACCTCTGGTGCCTTTGATACAGGAGATATAGGTTGCGCGGTTGAAGCTGTTTGCAAAAGCCTAGCAGTGCGCTAGGGTAGAGGCAGACGAAACCTAAGGGAGGACATTATGTCCGATACCGAAAATATTGTTGCCACCCGAATCGAGGCGTATATGGTCAGTGAGACAAATCGTCTCTGGCCGCCAAATGCCTGGAACAAGCTTGGTGAAAATCTGTTCACTCGGCGCGGCTGCACCATTGGCGCAGCGGCGTGGATTGGACTCAGTTTGCTCATGCTTTTCGTCCCGCCTTTTTCGGGTTGGGTGCAGAACATGGCGGGGCGCCCTTTGTGGAGCAAAGACCTCGTGGCGGTTGGCACCATGCTTCCGGCGCTGGCGGTACTCGTAACATTTCTGGCGCTGGTGGTTTTGAGCGAAAGTAAGGCTGCCAAGCAACAAGTTTGGCTCCGCTACTCGCTCATCGACTTTACCAACGAGTACGACTACGTCATGTCCGACTTCGCCACGATGATTACGAATATTCGTGCCAAGCCGCCGCATCAAGCCGAGTTCGAGGTCGTGGTATTGAACTTGCCGAACGGCGACTTCGAGTTCGTCCTCTATCAAATGACAGACACGCTCGATGGGCCCCTGCACCCCTTCGGAGAGAATGGCAAAGCAATCGCCATCTTCAATGGCAAGGGCGACCATGTGAACGTGGACCAGTTGTACGAGCTCGAAACCCAGCCCGCCTAATAGCGGGCTTTTTTCTTGCCTTTTTTGCCTAATTTAGCTATAGTGTTCGAGTTATGGAACTCGCAGTAACTAAACGCGACAAGACCAAGAGCCCCAACACCCTCCGCCGCGAGGGCGTCTTGCCTGCGGTCATCTACGGCCGCTCGCAAGAGGCGACCCCTATCGCTGTCGACCGCAAGGTGTTTGAAAAGCTTTTTAGCACCGCAGGCGAGTCGACCGTCATCACCCTCACCGGCCTCGACGGCGCAAAGCAGGCGCTTATTCAAGAGGTGACTGTGCACCCGGTGACTGGCGTCGCCACCCACGCAGATTTCTACGCTATCGAGAAGGGCCAAAAAGTCACCGTATCTGTCCCGCTCGAATTCGATGGCATTGCCCCGGCTGTTAAGGACCTCGGCGGCATTTTGACCAAGGTTATGCACGAGATTGAAATCGAGTGTGAGCCTGCCGACCTACCTCACGCTATCCACGTCGATGTTTCTAAACTCGCTACGCTTGAGGACCAGATAAAGGTCAGCGACCTCAAGTTCCCGGCATCGGCCAAAATCTCCATCGATATGGACGAAGTCGTCGCAATGATTTCAATCGCCAAAGAAGAGGTCGAAGAGACCGCCCCGGTCGACCTCTCGACCATCGAGACCTCCGTCGAGCGCGGCAAGAAGGAAGAGGAGCCAGAAGCGGGCGCCGAAGGCGAATCAAAAGAGTAATTTCAACCCGGGGATTTCCTCGGGTTTTTGATTATGGAGCCAAAAACAATAACCATAGACCCGCTTTCAGCAGTATCGCTTCATGTAGAAACATGGTTTGATAATGTCTGTTTAAGTTTTGCCACTGGTTTTATTATTGAACGTGATGGCAGTTTCTATCTTGTTACCAATTGGCATGTCTTCTCCGGTAGACACCCAAAGACATTAAAACCCTTGTCTAAAACAAGTGCTATTCCGAACAAAATACGTGTTTGGTATCACGTAAAGGATCGCGTAGGTAACTGGGTGGCTAAAACTCACGATCTGTTAGATAAGGACGGCAAGGAGTTGTGGGTCTCACGAGATTTTAAAGGCGAAAAAATAGATATCGCAGTTCTCGGGATACAGAAGACAGACGACATAATTTTTTACCCACTCGATACAAAACTGGAGTCAACAGATATAGTAATTTCTCCTTCAGAGCCGGTCTCAATAATAGGGTTCCCTGGCGGACAAACCTCTGACGGAAAATTTCCAATCTGGAAAACTGGGCACGTTGCTTCTGATATAGGCTTAGATTATAGCGGCAAGCCAATTTTCTTAATCGATGCAACAACAAAGCCCGGCATGTCAGGTTCCCCCGTTTTGGCGAAGAGGGTTGGAATGATAACTACCTCTGAGGGTATAAAAATGGGCGGTCAGGCTACAAAATTCATGGGTGTATATTCAGGAAGGGTTTCTGATGATGAAGCGCCAGACTCTTCAAATCTCGGCCAAGTATGGAAGCCGCATGTCATTGATTCATTTTTCTAGATTATGAAAACCGCGATTATTTTACATGGGATGCCGTCGAAAGAGCAGTATTTTTCTGACCGCCCTTCGCAGTCGAATAGCCATTGGTTGCCGTGGCTCCAACAAGAGTTGATTAAAACTGGCAGCTTGGCCCAAACGCCCGAAATGCCGATGCCGTATGAACCGGATTATAAAAAATGGTGTTCGATATTTGAGCTGTTTCCGATTGACGAAGAAACGACGCTTATCGGCCATTCCTGCGGTGGCGGATTTTTACTGCGCTGGTTGAGCGAGCATAAGGTGAAGGTGGGCAAAGTGGCTCTGGTTGCGCCATGGCTCGACCCTGAGCGCGAAAACACTACAGATTTTTTCGATTTTGAACTCGACCCAACTTTGGCAGCGCGCACTCAAGGAGTTCATCTCTTTAATTCGAGCGATGATTATCTCGAAATTCAGACTTCGGTTAAAAAAATTATCGACACGGTGCCCGGCATCCAATTGCACGAACTTGCAAACCGCGGCCACTTTACAGGCGAAAAGAATAAGGAACTCCCAGAACTACGGGACGCTTTGCTTAACTAAACTGAGTCCTTCATCGTAAGCGCCTGGTGGCTTTGCCGTCTGGTACAATTATAGGAACGATGACTTTAAATAGTCCTTGGGGGCGATTCATAGGGGCTTTTGTTTTTGCTATCGCCTTGGGGGTAGGGGGGTTTTTTGCTTTTAACGCCGCCCCTGCGGCGCAGGCCCAGGCCCTGACCGACCAGCAGCGCGCCGACCTGCAGGCCCAATACGACGCATTGCAGGCGCAGATAGCGCAGCTGCAGCAAGTGGTCGACGAGACAAAGGCTAAAAAGAATTCGCTCACCGGCGACGTCTCGGCGCTCACCGCACAGATAAACAAAGCCCAGGCGCAGATAAACCAGCGCAACGTGGTCATCGCCCAGCTTGCCGGCGAGATAACGGTCAAGGCGCAAACAGTTGCAACGCTCGAGCAGCAGCAGCAGGCGAGCAAAGACTCGCTCGCCAAACTCCTTCGCGAAAAGAGCGAGGCCGAGACAACGCCGCTCGCTATCATCGCGCTCGGCTCAGGGAGTTTGTCGAACTTTTTTGATACGGTAAGCAACATCGACACTATCGACAGCGCGCTGCAGGACCATCTCGACACGTTGCGCGGGGTAGAGACCCAAACCCAAAAAGAAAAGGACGCCCTCGCCGCCCAACAAAGCGCCCAAGTAGACGCGCGCTATCAAGTGCAGCTGACCAAGCAGCAAATCAGCGCCGACAAACAGCAAAAGGCGCAGCTGCTTGCCATCACGACCAACCAAGAGGCCGAGTATCAAAAGACCCTGGCGGCCAACCAGGCCAAGGCCGCGGCGATACGCGCGGCGCTCTTCCCGCTGCGCGATGCGGCAGCTATCGACTTTGGCACCGCGCTCGGTTACGCGCAGGCGGCGCAAAAGACGACCGGCGTCGACCCGGCGCTCGTGCTCGCAATCCTTACGCAAGAGTCTAACCTCGGCGCAAACGTCGGGCAGTGCTACCTGACCAACAACGCTACCGGCGCCGGCGTCAAAAAAGACGGCAGCAAAGCCTTTGCCAATGTCATGAATCCGACCCGCGACGTGCCGCCTTTCTTGGGGCTTGCCAGCCTGCTTGGGTTTGACCCGCACCAACAGGTGGTTTCGTGCCCGATACCAAGCGCAGGCGGTTGGGGCGGTGCCATGGGCCCGGCGCAATTTATCCCCTCGACTTGGGCGCTCTATGCCAAAAAGATAGCCACTGCATCCGGCGACGGCGTGGCCAACCCGTGGGACCCGCGCGACGCTATTGCCGCCATGTCGGTCTATCTGGGCGACCTGGGTGCCGGGGCCGGCGGCTACACGGCCGAGCATACCGCCGCGGCCAAATACTACGCCGGCAGCGCCTGGCGGACAGCCGGCAACACCTATGCCAACCAGGTTATGTCCAGGGTCACCAGCATCCAGAAAAACATCGATTTCTTGAATAATTTGTAAGCCCGTGCTACAGTGTTTGCCATGAAAGCCGACACACACCCGACCTATTTCCCCGAGGCTAAAGTGACCTGCGCATGCGGGCGCACCTTTACCGTGGGCTCGACTAAGGAGAAGCTCGAGGTCGAAATTTGCTCGAACTGCCATCCGTACTACACCGGGACCGAGAAGACGCTCGATGCCGCTGGCCGCGTAGAGAAGTTCAAGACCCGCCGCTCCAAAGCTTCGACTACCAAGTCAAAGTAGATGGATCTCGCTAAATATAAAGACAACCAAAAGACAGCCTTTCTTGCTGTCGAACTAGAGCGCCTCCTTGCCGAAGAGGTGGAGCTTAATGCTATGGGCGGCGACCTGGCTGCGCTGGCCGAAGACGACCTCAAGCGCGTAGCAGCCCAAAAAGAGGCGATTGTGGCCGAGATGGACAAGATTCTCGACCGCGACAAGGCCGAGGAAGAGCTCCCTAACGAAGCTATTTTAGAGGTGCGCGCAGGCGTCGGCGGCCAAGAGGCCGCGCTTTTTGCCGAAGAGTTGGCCAACATGTACCGCGCTTATGCCGCCGAGCACGGCTGGGGGGTCAAGGTGTTGCACGAAGCCAAGACCGACCTTGGCGGCTACAAAGAGGCGTCGTTTGAAGTCCACGGTAAGGGCGTGTACGAGCGCCTGCGCTTTGAGACAGGCGTGCACCGCATCCAGCGCGTGCCGGCAACCGAGAAGTCCGGCCGTATCCACACGTCGACCGCATCGATAGCGGTCTTGCCACTGCGCAAAAAGCATACCTTTGTACTTAACCCTGCCGATATCGACATGGAGTTTAGCCGCGCCGGCGGCGCCGGGGGCCAAAACGTCAACAAGGTCGAGACGGCTGTGCGCATCGTGCACCGCCCGACCGGCATCGAGGCCCGCTCGCAAGCCGAGCGTTCGCAAAAGGCCAACCGCGACCAAGCCATGGCGGTCTTAATGGCCAAGCTCGATGCCTTTGCCGAAGAAAAGGAGCGCGCCAAGTACGCCGCGACCCGCGCCGAGCAGATAGGCTCGGGCGACCGCTCAGAGAAAATCCGCACGTACAACACGCTGCAAGACCGCGTGACAGACCACCGGCTTCGCCAAAGCTGGCACAATTTGCCGGGCATTTTTGGCGGCGCCATAGAGCCAATGCTCGACGCTCTTGCTGCTGCCGGCCCCGACGCTTCCGGTCGGGGCACCGACCAAAGCGTCGGTGTTGCAGAGGGGGACGAGGCGTGATAATCTCTTGATACGGCCAAGGGCCGTTTTTGCATGGCAAATAACCCACTTATAGACAAACTCTTCGCGGTCGGCGCACACTTCGGCTACAGCCCGTCGCGCCGCCACCCGTCCGTATCGCGCTATATCTTCGGCCAGAAAGGCGGCACGGAGCTTTTTGACCTTGAGCAGACGGCCGACCTTCTCGAGCGGAGCCTCGAATTTGTTAAATCACTCGCCGCGCAGCGCAAGGTAATTCTTTTTGTCGGCGGCAAAGCCGAGGCGCGCCAGGCACTGACCCGCACCGCGCAGATGGTTAACCAGCCGTACTCGGCCGGCCGCTGGATAGGCGGCTCGCTCACCAACTGGCAAGAAATCAAGAAGCGCCTCGCACGCCTCCAAGAACTTTCTGACATGCGCGAAAAGGGCGAGCTCGCCAAGTTCACCAAGATGGAGCGCCTGCTCATCGACCGCGAAATTGCAGACCTCGACCTCATGTTCGGGGGTCTGCGCGGCATGCAAAAGGCCCCTGATGCGCTTGTTGTCATCGACCCCAAGGCCGAGGCCGGCGCGGTTGCCGAGGCACGTCAACTCAATATCCCCGTCATCGCCATGCTCAACTCTGACTGCAACCAGGAGGGGATCAGCTACCCAATCCCAGGCAACGACGCTTCCCGCGAGGCTGTCCAGTTTGTACTCGATGAAATAGGCAAGACCTACCTCACCAACCTTGCGCCGGTTGCTCCTGCAGCCGCTGCACCAGAAGTTAAATAATTTTTACTATGGCAATTTCTCCCGAAGCTGTTAAAGAGCTGCGCGACAAGACAGGCATTTCGGTCATGGAGTGCAAAAAGGCGCTTGAGGCGGCTGATGGCGACATGGCCAAGGCTCTGGCGATACTCTCGGAGCGTGCTGCAGCGTCGGTCGCCAAAAAGGCCGACCGCACCTTGGCCGCCGGCACCGTGTCCGCCTACATCCACAACCAGGGTCAAGTTGGCTCCTTGGTGCAGCTTAGCTGCGAGACCGACTTTGTAAGCAAAAACGAAGAGTTTGTAGCGCTTGCCCGCGACATTGCGATGCACGCGGCGGCTATGCGCCCGGCCGATGTGGCCGAGCTTTCGGCGCAGCCCTTCATCAAAAACCCGGAGAAAACAATCTCGCAGCTTATCTCTGACGCGACACAGAAGTTCGGCGAGCGCGTCGAGGTCACCCAGCTTTCTTGTTTCTCGGTGCGCTAAGCGCTAGACTACAAAGGTGACTCTTTTTCTCACCATACTGCTGCTCCTGTCGTGTGCGGGGATGATCATCATCCTATCGCTCAAGCGCTATGAGATGCGTACCAACCGAGTCTTTTTTGCGCAGGCGAGGCCCCGTCTCGGCGCGTTCTTTAGCGGCGCGCTGGTATGGGTCGAGCACGTGCTCCCGGGCCTCGTAGCTCGTTGGGGCCGCCGCGCCTATTCATGGGGCCGTGCGTTGTTGCGTGCGGCGGTTGCGTGGGGTATTCTCGCCACCGAGGGTTTGCTCGAGCGTACGTTGCACGTCTTGCGCCGCAAGACGTCGGTGCCGCGCCACGGCAAGGATGTGTCGCCATTTTTGCAGGAGGTCGCCGAGCACAAAAAGAAGTTGATTGAAGATAGGTTCGAAGAGTAGAGACGCCAGCGTAGCTCAGTTGGTAGAGCGCCTCTTTTGTAAAGAGGTGGTCCGGGGTTCGATTCCTCGCGCTGGCTCCAAGAAGTTAAAAAGAATTAGATACCCGCGCTTGTTGTCGCGGTTGAGGTGGCCAAGGTTTTTAGTTCGGGGATAAGTTTTTGCATGTCGGCAAGATTTCTAAATCCGTAGGCGGCGGGGCGGTTGTTGATGACAAAGGCGGGGAGTTTGTTGCCTGCGACGTTGCGCAGTGCCTCGAGCGTGCGCAGAGCCGAAAGGTCTAGATGATAGTCAAACGAGTACACGCGCAGCCCCGGGTACGTCTGGCGCAAGTAGGTGAGCACGTCGCCCGCGCGGTTGCAGTCCTGGCAGTCGCCCGCGTTGGAGTAAAAGAAGAGCACGTACACGGGCTTAAATCCGCGGCACTTGCTGCTTATTTGCTGCATCAAAAGATAGTCTTTAATTTCAAACAGCGAGTACTGCTGCTTGAGCTGCACCACTTCGTTGTTGGTGCTGCCGAGGTTTTGCTCGGCCACCGAGAGCTTGCCGGCGAGCGTGTTGAGCTCTTCAGAGAGTACCGGGTTTTGCGAAATGGTAGAGCAGTCGAGGTTGCCTAAAAGCTCAAACTGCGTTTCGGACGAAAGGATGTCTATCGAGATAGCATCTTGGGTGCTGCGGATGTCGGCGATACGCTGTGCATCGAGGCGCGAAGCAATATAAAAGGCGGTGCCAAAGATGGCCGCGGTAATAGCAAACGTCAGGATGTATTTCTGCCAGGTCATGCGCGGGTCACTTTACCGCCAAGCGCTCTCGCGCGCAAGGACAGCGCCCCAAGCGGCCCGCGCGAGCCAAATAGGCGCGATAAGGCCGAAGAAAGCAAAGTACGCGATAAATGATTTAGGCGAGAGTTTTGTCTCAGAGATGCGGCTGCCAAGGTAGATGGCGACCAGGGTCATGACAAGCACCGCAAGTATTATAAACGACAGCGTGTTTGTATCGAGGTAGTACCACGAAAGGTGCGCCGCAGTCGGGACCTGCAACGGCACACCGGTGCTAAAGAGGTCGATCGCGCGGACCGCTAGAGCCGCGAGAACCCGATAGAGCGCATACCCGGCAGTGTAGAGCCCGGCACAAAAGGCCATAAGACCAAACGGGAGAACTAGCATCCCAAAGTTACCGAAGCGCGGATTGAAAAACATATATTTATAATCTCGTGCATTTTGCAAAAATCCTTGCGACCAGCGGGTGCGTTGCTTGAGCAGCGAGCGGACGGTTTGCGGTACGGTCGTATATACAAACGCCGTGTGCGCGTTGACTATTTTGAGCCCGTTGGCGTGCATCCTAAAGGCTATCTCCATGTCCTCGGTGTTGTGTGCATGGCGAAAGACTCCTATCTTTTCGAACACTTCGCGCTTGTACATCGAGAAGGGCCCCGGCAGCACATTGATAGCTGACAAGTTGTCGAACATTTTCTTATAAAAGATCCCGAAGGTGTACTCGACCGCCTGCATAAGCTCGAGCATTTTGCGCGGGCGGTAGACCTTCATCGCCGGGGTGATAGCCATGACGCCCTCGCGCTCAAACTCTTTGACCGCCTCAACGAGCGCATCTTTGGCGGCAAAGGAGTCGGCGTCGAGACAGCCGACAAGCTCGGTGGTGGTGTGTGCAATAGCGAAGTTAAGTGCGGTATATTTGCCGCCGTTTTCTTTGTAGAAGTAGGTTACCTGCGGGTAGCGAGCGGCATAGCTCTCGGCGATAGCGCGCGTGCCGTCTTTAGAGCCGTCATCGACCACTACTATCTGGAGCTTCTCTTTGGGGTACTCAAGCGCGAGCAGCGACTCGATAGTTGTCCCAACCGTCTTCTCTTCGTTAAAGCATGGGACCACCATCGCCACGGTAGGGTAGCGTTTGGGCGGCAGGGATGTCTTGAGAGCAGGCTTTTTCTCGAAGAAGGAGACGAGCAAAAACACCTCAAAATAGAGGGCGACAAAAAGACATACATAGAGGCCCGCAGCCCCAATATCCATAGACCTCGAGTATAGCATTTTGGGCCTTTTTAAGCCATAATTTCCACATATGTCATCAGAGGCGCCGCGCGGCCACATCCACCCCATTTCGAGCCTTATCCGCGAGGCCAACAAGGTTTTCTTTAGTATGGGCTTTACCTTCGGCGAAGGCCCGCTTATCGAAAGCGAGTGGTACAACTTTGACGCACTCAACGTGCCTAAAGACCACCCCGCGCGAGACATGCAAGACACGTTCTTTATCAAAGACACGCCGGGCCACGTGCTGCGCACGCACACCAGCAACGTGCAGATACGGTACATGGAGTCTCAGATAAAAAAAGGTATGCAGCCGCCGTACCGCATGGTCACCATGGGCAAGGTGTTTCGCAACGAAGCGACCGACATGACACACGAGGCCGAGTTTTTTCAGATGGAGGGCTTGGTGGTGGGCCCCGATATCACCCTTGCTCACCTCAAGGGCACTCTCGAGCAGTTTTTTGCAAAGCTGTTTGCGGGCGCCTCGGTCGAGGTGCGGTTTCGTCCGAGCTTCTTCCCGTTCGTCGAGCCGGGCGTCGAGGTGGACATGCGCCTGGTGGGCGAGCATGTGCCCGAGAAGTTGCGCGGCAAATGGATAGAGATGATGGGCGCAGGCATGATACACCCTAATGTGCTCAAGAATGCCGGCGTCGACCCAAGCAAGTACCAAGGCTTTGCCTTCGGCATGGGGCTCGACCGTTTGGCGCTCCTGCGCTGGGGGATAGACGACGTGCGCCACATGCACTCGGCCGACCTGCGCTTTGTTAACCAGTTTTAATATATGGACCGCAACCAACGAGCGAAAGAAATAATTGCCCACGCGCCAATCGTTACCTTAGCGACTATATCCGCTGACGGGCAACCTCGTAGCACGCCGGTTTTGGCTGCATTTGACGAACATTCCAATTTTTATTGGACGTCGTTTGTTGATACGGAACACTCAAAAAATATACGAACAAATCCGGTCATTTTTATATCCCTATTCGATCCGACTGTAAATCATTTAGAAGCAAGTGGCGTCTATGTTAAGGCCCACGCAACAGAACTATCGGACCTGAGTGAAATTGCATACGCAGCGCAGCAGGTATACAACCGTAAAGGTAAAGAATCGCGACCGGTCGAGGATTTTATAGGCGACAGCATCAAGCGCCTCTACAAAGCAGTACCGGAACAGGCGTGGGCTAGTTTGACCGAAGATTACGAGGTCGATCCAAAAACTTCGCGTAAAGAAATAACCCTATGAAAGTCTCTAAACTCTGGCTCGATAAATTTTTTGATGCGCCGCTGCCAAGCGCAGAGGTGCTTGGCGATGCGTTGACCTTTCATGCATTCGAGATAGATGGCATCGATAAGAAAGGCAGTGATGATGTACTTGATGTTAAAGTAACCCCCAACCGCGGCCATGATTGTCTGAGTCATCGCGGCATCGCCAAAGAGCTTTCGGCAATACTCAAACTCCCGCTTGCGCATGACGTGTTTACTTCGGGGTCCGACCTTTCTAAAAAAACCGACGAAGTGTCGGTGACTATCGATACGCCGCTCTGCAAGCGCTACATCGCCGGCTATATCAAAGGCGTTAAGGTGGCCAGTAGCCCTGCGTGGCTGCGCGAGAGGCTCGAGGCCATCGGCCAACGCTCCATCAATAACGTTGTTGATGCAACAAACTTTGTCATGTTCAACACCGGCCAACCCCTGCATGCCTTTGATGCCAAAAAGTTGGGGAGCTTGCAGCTTGGCGTACGTGCCGCCAAAGACGGTGAGGTGATGGAGGCACTCGATAAAAAGCAATACACACTAAATAGTTCGATGCTGGTAATTACTGCCGCCGACAAACCTGTCGGTATTGCCGGCGTTAAGGGCGGGATGCCTGCGGCGATAGATGAGTCGACAACCGACATCGTTATCGAGTCGGCCAACTTTGACGGTGTGTCTGTGCGTAAGACGGCTGCAGCGCTCAAGCTGCGCACCGATGCATCGGCGCGCTTCGAGCAAGGTCTTTCGCCCGAGCTCGCAGCACGCGGCATGGCCAACATGATTGAGTTTGTTGCGCACGTGACCGGCGGCGAGGTCGCGGGCTTTGTCGATGTATACCCCGAGCCGCAGCAACCAATGTTCGCCAATGTAACTGTAGAGAAAATAAATAAAGTACTCGGTACCCAGCTCACCGGCGCCGATGTTGCCGACGTGTTTGTGCGGCTCGGGTTGCCATACAAAGAGCAAGACGGCGTGTTTGAAGTAACGGTGCCGTTTGAGCGGCTCGACATCGCTATTGCCGAAGATTTAGTCGAGGAGGTGGGCCGTATCGTGGGCTTCGACAAAGTGCCGGCAGTGCCGCTGCCGTCGTTTGAAAACACTCCCGAGGTAAACCCCAACTTTTACGCGGCCGAGAAAGCCCGTGAGGATTTGGCGATCAAAGGATATTCAGAAGTGTTTACGAGCGTCTTTACCGAAAAGGGCGAACGTGCGGTAGCCAACAAAATAGGCGGGGACAAGCCGCACCTGCGCAGCAGTTTGCTGCCAGGCCTTGCCGAGGCGCTGACAAAAAACAAACCCAACAAAGACCTGCTCGGGCTTAAAGAAATTAAGCTGTTTGAAATCGGCCCGGTGTGGAAGGATGGCAAAGAGGTCACAATGCTCGGCACAATCGGCGAAAAAGAAAAAGCGTCAGAGCAACCGCTGGGGCCTATTGCCGCTCCGCACTACGATGAGTTGCCAGTGTCGACCACCGAGCGATACCTGCCGTACTCAAAATACCCATACATTGTGCGCGACATCGCAATGTGGGCAGTAGAGGGTATCGATGCCGAGAAGATTATCGGCGGCGAAGCAGGGCCTTTGGCGGTCAAACTATCGCTCTTCGACCGGTTCGAAAAGGCAGGCAAAGTAAGCCTGGCATACCGCATCATTTTTCAGTCCTTCGATAAGACACTGACTGAAGTCGAAGTCAATGAAATTATGGCTAAAATAAGCGCTATTTTGGTGGATAAGGGCTTTGAGATTCGTTAGAAATTTGATAGAATAAAGAGGCAATTATGGCTGAAGAAAAGGCAAAAAAGGGCAGTTATAGCGCTGCCGATATTACCGTATTGGAGGGCCTCGAGGCGGTACGCCGCCGACCGGGCATGTACATCGGCACGACCGGCCCCGACGGCCTGCACCATTTGGTGTGGGAGATTTTTGACAACTCGCGCGACGAGGCGATGGGCGGCTTTGCCGACGATGTCGAGGTCGTGCTTTTGCCCGGCAACATGGTGCGCGTCGCCGACAACGGCCGCGGCATCCCTGTCGACGTCCATAAGCAAACTAAAGTTTCGGCGCTCGACACTATCATGACGACGCTGCATGCCGGCGGCAAATTCGGCGGCGAGGGTTACAAAGTTTCCGGCGGCCTGCACGGCGTAGGCGCATCGGTGGTCAACGCCCTCTCGACCTACTGTATGGTCGAGGTACACCGCGATGGCGGTGCTTACACGCAGGAGTACTCTATCGGCAAGAAAAAGGGGAATGTTAAAAAGGTCGGCTCGTCCAAACTCCACGGCACCGCCACGTCGTTTATCCCCGACGCATCGATATTCCAAGGCGGCATCGAGCTCGACTTCGACAAAATTGTTGCGCACCTGCGCGAGCAGGCCTACCTTGTTAAGGGGTTACGCATCACGGTTGTCGACGCACGCAACGGCGACTACAAAGTCGAGAAGCCCGGCGCCGAACTGTTTATCCGCCAGTCGCTTCACAACTACCCGTCGCACACATTTTATTTCGAGGGCGGCTTGCGTTCGCTCATTGCCTTTACCAACCGCAACCAAAAGGCTGTCCATAAAAACATCTTTTACATCGAGAAAGAAGCCGATGATGTTGCGGTAGAAATCGCGCTGCAATACACCGACGACATCACCGCTAAGGTGCTGCCGTTTGCCAACAACATCTACAACTCCGAGGGCGGCACGCACATCACGGGCTTTCGCACGGCGCTTACGCGCACACTCAACGCCTATGCGCGCAAGAGCAACGGCCTCAAAGACAGCGACGAGAACTTTACCGGCGAAGACGTGCTCGAAGGATTGTCGGCCGTAGTGTCGGTCAAACTGCGCGAGATTCAATTCGAAGGCCAGACCAAAGGCAAGCTCGGCTCTGTCGAGGCCCGCGGCGCGGTTGAAACCGTTTTCAGCGAAGGGTTTAACACCTTCCTCGAAGAGAACCCCGAAGACGCTCGCGCGATAGTAGGCAAGGCCATGCTCGCGCTCAAGGCGCGCAAAGCCGCCAAGGCCGCCAAAGACTCGGTGCTGCGCAAAGGCGCGATGGAGGGCTTTGGGCTGCCGGGCAAACTCGCCGACTGCCAAAGCAAAGACCCGGCAGAGTCCGAACTCTTTATCGTAGAGGGAGACTCGGCAGGCGGCTCGGCCAAGCAGGGGCGCGACCGCCGCACGCAGGCGATACTCCCGCTACGCGGCAAGATACTCAACGTCGAGCGCGCACGCCTCGACAAAATGCTAGCGAGTCAGTCGGTCAAAGACCTTATCCTCGGTCTCGGCACTGCTATCGGCGATATTTTTGATATTTCAAAACTGCGCTACCACAAGATAATCATCGCGACCGATGCCGACGTCGACGGCGCGCACATCCGCACGCTCTTGCTGACGCTCTTCTTCCGTCACTTCAAGCCGATTATCGAAGGCGGCTTTCTCTACATAGCACAGCCGCCGCTGTACAAGATTAAAAAAGGCAAAGAAGTTTTGTACGCCTACAACGACGAAGAGAAGGACGCCATCGTCGGCAAAGACGCCGAGGTTATCGAAGAAGAGAACGCCGACCCCGAGACAGCGGTTGACCCCGACGCCGAGCCGGTAGAGGAGGAAACTAAGTCGAAGAAGCAAAAAGTATCTATCCAGCGCTACAAAGGTCTTGGAGAAATGAACCCCGAGGAGCTGTGGGAGACGACCATGCACCACGAAAACCGCGTGCTCAAGCTGGTAAACATCGAAGACGCACAGGACGCCGACAGTGTGTTCGACATCTTGATGGGCGAGGACGTATCGAGCCGCAAGAGCTTCATTCAGTCCAACGCCAAGTTAGCTAACCTCGACATCTAATCTAAATAAAAAAGCCCCGCGAGTGCGGGGCTTTTTTATTTTAAAGTGTTTAGTATGAGACGTAGCTGGCGGTTGCGCTGTTGTTGACCTTGTTCAACTCTTGGATGTAGTTGTACGGATCAACCTGGATAGTTACGGCTTTCGGCGCGCTGTATCCGGTGCCGTAGTACGCGTTGCTGGTGCCGTAGCCGCAGTTACCGCACGGCTGGTAGGTCGTGTAATTGCTGTAAGGCGCCACGTAGCCGCACGGAGCTGTACCGCATCCGCCAGAGTAGCCGGGGATAGCGCACGGACCGTATTGGTTGCATGTGCCGTAGGTGTAGCCGTTGTTGTAATTGGTGTTGTAGCCGGTGTTGCTGTAATCGCTGAAGTTGAGCGTGTAGACAATCTTGTCGCCCGGGTAGAGCGCGCGCTGCGGGCCGGACGGGTACGTGTACGAGCCGTTGATAGGGAGAAGCGCGTTAAAGCTCCAGTTAGCAGGCGAGATGTTAGTGCCGAGGTTTTGCACCATAAAGCGCACCGTTGCATTGCCGCCCTGCGAAGAGGCAGAGATGATTGATACCGCGAGGTCCGAGTAGCCGTAGAGGTTGGTCGTGCGGCCGCTTGCTACGTATGTAGTTTTAGGCGACGAGTTGTAGGTAGTAGTTTTAACCGCAGCCTTCTTAGTAGCCGCAACCGTCATGTTGCCGGTTGCCGATGCGACGATAGCGCCGGTCGAAAGGTCGGTAGCTGTTACGGTGATAGTGGTCTGTGCAGCGGTCGTGCCGGCGTATACCGGTGTGAGTGTGAGCGATTGTGTTGCCTGTGTGTAGTTAAACGGCGTGTTGCAGGCAACAGACTGTGTTGCGCCTGTTGGCACCGGTGCCTTGAATGTAAGACCGCTTACACATGAGTAGGAGAGAGTGTATGCGTAGTTGCTGGTGCCGCCGCTGAGGTTCCAGTTGATAGTCGTGGGCGTGCCCGGAGTCGCGGTCGAGGGGACCGAGATAGTGATGCTCTGGTGCACAGCGGCAGTGTTGGTGTTGCTTACCGCGCCGCCGGCATTGCTAAAGACCGACGAAATAAAGAAAGCGAGCTGGATAATGCCCCAAGCACCCAAAAGCAGAATAGCCAAAAGTCCGAGCACTGCGATGGCGCGGAGGACATATTCGCGAAAAGTGGTCTTATTTGTCATACGGTTAGAGGTTAGCATACTACAACAGGCTTGTCAAGTACGCAAGTTGACAAAACGTCTCCTCGTGCTATACTGAAATAGTATGTTGCAACGCCCTTTTAGCTTTGCTTTTACCTTCCTCGCGCTCTTTGCGCTTACTTTTGCGTTCCTTGCGATGACTGATTCGTTGCCGAACGCGGCTACAGGCGGAGGCGATGCGGCATTTTCGCAGCGCAACGCGGGCCCGACCCAGACGGGGACAGTGAGCGAGAACAATGCCACATCGCCGGAGACACCAGTTCGCGTCGTTGCAAAAAATATCAGCCTCGACATCAATGTCGAAAACCCGGCGACAACCAGCCCTACCGTGCTCGACGATGCACTCATGCAAGGCGCTGTGCACTACCCGACCTCGGCCCCTTTGGGTGTCGACGGCACAATGTTGCTCTTTGGCCACTCGAGCTATTTGCCCATTGTTTACAACCAGCACTACAAGACATTCAACGGCATCCAAAACCTCAAGACAGGGGAGACGGTAAGCGTCTACTCAGGCACCACCGAGTACCGCTATGAGGTGACCGGTGTTCGTGTTGCCAACGCCAATGACGATGTGATAGAACTGCCAGCAAGCGGCAAGCACCTTGTACTCGTTACGTGCGACTCCTTCGCAACCAAGTCGACGCGCTTTGTAGTCAACGCTGATTTTGTCGGGGCGTACGCGCTGTAAATGAAAACTTCATAAGCAGTTCAGGTTTGTGATGGCATAGTTGCCTACAGAATTTTGTAAGCAGCCATGCCTGCATAAGGCAGAAGTACCTTCTCAAGAGTCAGGCTGCGCCCTTCAGGGTAGAGCTTGACAAATAGCCTGGTCCAGTGTATACTAGAGCCAGACTCAGTTTACTCGTTATGCGCAAATGCATACGAGAATCAGCCTATCGAATCAACCCAGTCCCGCAGGGACTAACGGAGGATCTCATGAAGAATCTTGTTTTTGCTGCCGCCATCGTCACGATGGCGCTCACCACTGCTCAGGTGTCGGCTCAGGCCAATACCGAGACAGCGACGGCGACCGCCCAATCGGCAATCGTCGTCAACTGGTCGAAGTGCGAAGTCAGTTGCCGTCGCGGCGTCATGTCGAATGCATGCCCGACCAACGAAGGCTCGACCTTCCTCAGCGACAAACAGGTCAGCGGCTTTAAAACGCAGGCTGACATGTTCGAAGCTGTTCGCGCCGGCTGCAACAAACAGGCGACACTGTCGCCTGCTGTGCAGACCAAGAAGTTCAAGGCGACCGGGGTCAGACCCGGTGAGTATGCCAAGAACTCAACGGTCTATGCGGCATATAGCGCCGCGTGCGGCCGAGCTTCATCGCAAGGCTCAAAGTACGAATCCATCTCGGCCCAGCGCCTCGAAGACGAGGCGGCGAAAGCTGCCGAGGATTTGCACAAGAACAATCTGGCGCAGTACAACGCCCAGATCGAGACATGCATGAAGATTCTGCCCACCACTGCCGACCGCAAGGCCGAGCAGAAGGTAGCGCAGAACGTGTCGCCGGCAGTTGCTGCAGGTGCAGGTGTTGCGGTCGGTTTCGTTGCAGCGAAGGTGCTGCAGAACGGCCGTCGCCATCATGGCGGGCGGCTCTCGACGCGCGATTTCGAGAATCTGGAAGGAATCTCGCAAAAGGCGCTCGGTCCTGTGCCGAATGACGCTGTCGACTACACTGCGCACGTTACTCGCACCACCGCAGCTCCGGCTCGTGGGTGCGTCAATGTCCGTGAATTCATGCCGGGCAAAGGCACCTTCAATCGTTGGCGTTGTCCGAAAGGCACCGTCAATCGTCTGGGTTGGTAACGAAAATCGTTCGGCGCGTTGGTTTAGGAACCAACGCGCCGGGCATTCTTTTTTCAATTTTCATACTCTGAACTTAAACTAAGCCTTGAGTTCGGAGCGTGGGTATTGACAATTATTAGGTTCTCAGATATTTATAGTTTCTATGACTACCATTACTAACACCACTGTTCGGACTCTCGGCACCGCTTTTGCGGCGTTTATGTTGCTCGCCCTCTCGTTTGCAGCTGCCCCTCAGGCGCATGCGGCAGATATGTTCGACAGCGGTGGCTACGATTATATCGACACCTACACGCCGGACACTTCTTACGCTCCGTCGTCTGGAGGTTATGATTATATCGACACCTACACACCGGACACCTCCGGCTACACCTCGTACGGCACTCCGACGTACGACACTTCAAGCTACGGGGGTTCGTACCTCTCGGGCTCAAGCTTCGGCGGCTACGGCGGCTCGTTCCTCCAGCCTGCGGCAGTGGGTGGCAACACCAACGTTAGCTCGAGCGTCTTTGCTCCGACTAACACCTGCACCGCTCCGAACACCTGCAATACTTCATATGATGATCACTCGATCTTCAACGCTCCGACCACAGTAACCATCGCCGGCGGCGGTTCAAACTCCTACCCGGTTTACACGCCTGTATACACCCCTAGCTACCAGCCGGTTTACCAGCCTACCTACCAGCAGCCGATTGTTTACAATCAGCCCGCTCCGTACGTTGCGCTTAGCGCGGTACCGTACACCGGTCTTGACCTCGGCCCTTGGGGCACGGCAGCGTACTGGGGCTTCCTTATCCTCTGGTGCCTCGGCGCGGCGTACCTTATCGTCGTCAAGCGCGTTCAGAACAAGCTTGTCTCTACGCTCAACGGCTTTCTCTTCGGCACAACTGCCAAGCACGAAGCTCCGACTGTAGTCGCGCACCAGGCGCATGCACCGGTCATCAAGACCGTTCCTGCACAAACTATCTTCAGCGGTATCGACCCGTTCATCGCATCGCAGATCAGCCGCGCAACCGCCTAACACTCAGCCGCGTCCTACGGCGTGAGTGCCCCGCAAAGACTAAATAAAAAATCCCCACCAGACGGTGGGGATTTTTTATGCGCGGGTTTTAATCTCTTCCTGCAATTTTGAAATTATTTCGTTGATGGGGAGTGCACCAAGTTTACCTGCGCGGCCTTCGAGTGTGGCGGTTTGGGCGGCCACTTCAGCGTCGCCTATGACAAGCAGGTAGGGGACTTTGAGTGTTTTGGCGGCGCGGATTTTCTTGCCCAAACTTTCATTGCTCTTGTCGAGCTCGGCGCGTATACCGGCCCCCTTTAGCTGGGCTGCAACGGTTGTAGCAAACTCCTGATGCGTTTCGCCGATAGGCATCACGATTGCCTGTACCGGCGCAAGCCATGTGGGGAAGTTGCCCTCTGTGTGCTCAATAATCATTGCGGCGCAGCGCTCGATAGAGCCGGCGATAGCGGCGTGGATCATTACAATGCGCTCCTTTTTGCCCTCTTCGTTGATGCAGTTGAGGTCAAAGCGCTCGGGGATGTTCATGTCGAGCTGGATGGTCGCCACTTGCCACTCGCGGCCGGCCGCGTTCTTGGCCATAAAGTCGAGCTTGGGGCCATAGAGCGCCGCCTCGCCGGGGCCTTCGATAGTTTCGGCGCCGCGCTCCTCGGCAATAGAGCGCAGCTCGCCCTCGGCTTTGTCCCAGATGGCAGGCGTGCCGATGTACTTCTCCGGTGCGGCCGGGTCGCGGAAGGAGAGCCGCACGCGCAGCGTAAAGCCAAACTTTTTATAGAAGGTGTCGACGATGTCCCAGATTTTCAAGAACTCTTCGCGCACCTGGCTGGTGCGGCAAAACACGTGCGCGTCGTCTTGAGTGATAGAGAGCACGCGCGTGAGCCCGCCGAGCTCGCCCGACTGCTCGTCGCGGTAGACCATCGTCGTTTCGGCGTAGCGCTGCGGCATCTCGCGATAGCTGTGCGGCTTGCGGTCAAATATCTGCGTGTGGTGAGGGCAGTTCATCGGCTTCATCGCGTACTCGCGGCCGTCGCGCGACGTTATCTTAAAGAGGTCCTCGGCAAACTTTTCCCAATGGCCGGACTTTTCGTAGAGCTCCTTTTTAGTGATGTGGGGGATAGTGACGCGTTCGTACCCTTTGGCCGAGCGCATTTCCCAAATAAACCTGTCGAGCTCGTCTCTAAAAATAGTGCCCTTCGGGGTCCACAGCGGGAGCCCCGGGCCGACGAGGTCGGAGAAGGTAAAAAGGTCGAGTTCCTGGCCTATTTTGCGATGATCGTTTTCTTCCATAAAAGTGATGCTCTCTATACTACCGCGTCTTTATGGTTTGGCAAAAAGAAAAAAGCCCCGGCGCGATGCCGGGGCCTTGCTGCTATTTCTTTTCGGCAACCACAGTGAGGGCTGGTTTACCCACTGCGCGCGGCGGGGGAGCTACCTCTGCCACCTCAACTTTCACATTGAGATGGCGGTTGCATGCGTTGATGACAGTCTGGCAAATGTCGCATGCTTCGTCGTAGATCTCTTGACGGTCGTTGGTGCATCCGAGCGACCAGAGTATCGCGTAGAGCGAAGTGAGCGGCCGCTTGAGGTCATCGGCCCCGGCGATCTCGGGGGCCCACTCCTGCAGCACCCGCCTGAAGAATATGGTGAACGGTTCGCCGGCGAGCGCGTCGGCCTCTATGCCGTCGTAGCCCATCAACGCAAAGGCATCGGCAAAGAGTCTTGCTAGTGCGTTAGCCTGCTTCTCGGTTTCGTCGATGTTTTCTTGGCAGTTTTTTATAACTCCCGAGGCCGCCAAACGCATGGCATGAAAAAGATCTGTAACTTGCTCGTGGCTAGCGGTCATGAGTTTCCCTCCGCACTACTATCTCGTCCCATCTAACCTCTTTGTTAAAAAGTTTGCAAGAAAAAAGCCCCGGCGCGATTCCGGGGCCCAAACGTCAGCTGGAGATAATTTCGTGAGCTTGCACGATGTCGCCGATCAAAGTGGCCGGTTTTCGCGGCGAAACGGGAAACCGCTCGGCAGCGTTGGGGGTTGGCTGCCCCTTCCCAGGACCTTCAGCTTTAGGGAAACCTTCGCCTTCCCAACCGCGCGGCTGGCCTTCATTTTTGTCAGTCATTGTCTCCTCCCGACTTCAATCTGCCTAGTAGTCTACAACGCTTTTAGGGCGTCCGCAACCATGCTTAGCTCGCCGTTGCGGTTGCTAAGGCGGCCCTTCAGCGCTATGCAAGTTTCGGGCCGCAGGATGTCTTTATACTGCGCATAGCCTTTGGGGAAGACGACCGCCTCGATGGTGTCGTCAAAGTCGGTGATTTTAATAAACGCCATTTGGTCGCCGCCCTTGGTGAGTATCACGCGCACATCCGAGACCATACCGGCCGCGACTATGAGCTGCCCCGGCGTGACTTTGGTTTTTATTTCGGCCAGGTTCATCGGGCGTGCCGCCAACTTCTCTTTAAATTTATCCAAGGGGTGGCCCGAGACATACAGGCCCAGCAACTCTTTCTCCCACGCCAAGCGCTGCTCTTGCCCTGCGGCCGCTGCGGGTTGTAACGCAAGTTCGCTTGCTTGGCCTCCGCCGGCAAAGAGCGAGTCCTGCGCGTGGTCCTTTTGCGAGTCGCGATGGTACTCGAGCAGGCGCTCGAGGTTGGCAATCATTTGGCCGCGCTCGCCAAGCCCATCCAGTGCGCCGCACTCTATTAAACTCTCAAGAGATTTTTTGTTGAGCGTCTGGCCTTTGATGCGCGAAAGAAAGTCGGACAGCGTTTCGTATCGGCCGCCCCGCTTGCGCTCGGCGATTATTTCGTCGGCTATGGCGCTGCCGAAGTTTTTTATCGAATACAATCCAAAACGAATAGCGTCTGCGGGAGGAGCAGAATGCGATTTCTCCTTCTCGCTGCTTCCTTCGGAATCGCGCTGCGGCGTCAAAATCGCATCCTGCTCCTCCTTTGCGAGTATGACCGTAAAGTCGCCGAAGCTTTCGTTAATATCCGGCGGCAAGACGGGTATCCCGATGCGCTTGCACTCGTTGACCATGACAGTAATAGTGTCGACGTCGCCCGCTTCGGCCGTAAGAACCGCCGCCATATATTCGACAGGGTAGTTGGCCTTCATGTATGCGGTTTGGTAGGCGACGCGGCCATAGCTCGCGGCGTGTGCTTTGTTAAAGCCGTATGCGGCAAAGGGCTCGATTAACTTCCACAAGCGCTCAGCCAACTGGCGCGACAGCTTGCCGTACTCGATAAAGCCTTTGATAAGCTTTTCGCGCTCGGCCTCCATGACGGCGGGGATTTTCTTGCCCATCGCTTTGCGCAGCTTGTCGGCCTCGAGCCAGCTGTACCCACCGAGTGTAATAGCAGTTAAGAGCACGTCGTCTTGATACACGAGCACACCGTACGAAAACTCGAGGTAGTCGCGCATGCGCGGGTCGAGATAGTGAATGAGGTGCGAGTTATGCTTGCGCTCAATATATTGAGGAATAGTCTCCATCGGCCCGGGGCGAAAGAGCGCCACCATCGCGTTGATGTCGTGGATGGTTGAAGGCTTAAGCTCTTTTAAATATCTCGTCATACCCGCGCCGTTGAGCTGGAAGGTGCCCTCGGTTTCGCCGCGCGCGAGCATCTCGAATGTTTTGGTGTCGTCGACGGGCACGTTTTCAATATCAACCACCATGCCGCGCGTTTTTTCTACCAACTTGACTGCGTGGGCCAAAATAGCGAGGTTGCGGATGCCGAGAAAGTCGAACTTCAACAGCCCCGCCTCTTCAATAGAGTACATGTCGTACTGCGTAATCTTTTTGCCGCCCTTGGGGTCGAGCTGCACGGGGGTAAAGTCGACCAGCGGCGAAGGCGCGAGCACCACGCCTGCGGCATGCACACCGACGTGGCGCGCGCAGCCTTCGATTTTTTTACCAAGGTCGATGATGTCTCTCACCTCGGTTTCTTTTTTGTACATTTTCGCGAGCTCCGGGTTTTCGGCTAGGGCGCGATCGAGTGTCATGGCAAAGCCTTGCGATCCAAAAGGAATTTCTTTAGCAATACGATCGCCGAGCCCGTAGGGGTAGCCGAGCGCGCGGGCCACGTCGCGCACCACGCCGCGCGCGGCCATGGTCCCAAAGGTGCCTATTTGCCCAACCTGTGCGTCTCCATAGGTGCGGCGTGCATACTCGATAACCTCGTCGCGCCGGTTGTCGGCGTAGTCCATGTCGATATCGGGGGCCGACGGGCGCTCGGGGTTAAGGAAGCGCTCAAAGGGCAGCTTGTACTCGAGCGGGTTGACGTTGGTAATGCCGGTCACATAGGTGATGAGCGAGCCGGCGACCGATCCGCGGATGGTGGTAAGTATCCCGTTTTCGCGCGCAAACTTAAGCAGGTCGGCTACTACTAAAAAGTACGGCGCGTAACCTTTGTCAGAAATAATTTTAAATTCATACTCGATGCGCTCGCGCACCTCGGGGGTCGCCGAGATGAATCTTTTTTGTATGCCTTCTTCGATAAACCGGCGCAGCTCGTCGTTGTAGGTCGAACCGGCAGGCAACGGATAGTTGGGGAATACCCATTTGCCGAGCTCAAGCTCAAGATTGCACGAGTCGGCTATCTCGAGCGTCTTGGCCAATTGCGCCGGGGTAAAGCGCTCCATCATCTGCGCGTTGGTAGGGAAGTAAAACTCTTCGTCTTCTTGCGTAATATCGCCGTCTTCGTCTGGGCCGCGGTTCTCTATCGCGCGCATAGTCTCCCACGCGCGCCTGTCTTCGGGCGCGAGGTAATAAATTTCGGCGAGCGCAACTTCGTTGGTAGTCGGGTCGAGCGTGATAAGTCCCGCGCTGTGTTCGCCAAGCATTGCTTGCGTCACGGTCGGATTCTCCGGCGTTTCGAGATGTGCCTTGGTGACAAGCTGCATCAGGTTTTTATACCCGGCAACGTTTTGCGCGTATAAAAGGAGTCGTTTGCCGTCGCCGATGTGAGCGTCGAGCCCGATGATTGGCTTGATGCTAGCCTCTTTGCACTCTTTATAAAATTCGATGGCGCCGTAGAGGTTGTTGAGGTCGGTGAGCGCAAGAGTCGTGCAGCCCTCTTCTTTAGCGCGGGCGACAAGCTGGGGGATTTTAGGCAACGCCTTGAGCAAAGAGTAGTGCGAGTGTACGTGGAGGTGTACAAGCTTCGGGGGCATAGAGGCAGTATACTCCTCGACCTAGAGCTTGAACCAATTCTGTTATAATGGTCTTAATGCCGCATGAGCTAATCCTTGGAGTGGATGAGGCGGGGCGCGGGCCATTGGCGGGGCCGGTGGCGGTGGGGGTTGTCGCGCTGCCTCTGGGCTTTGATGTGCTGGCCGAATTCCCGACGGTTAAAGACTCCAAGATGCTCGGCCCGCAAAAGCGGGAGAAGATATTTGTCGAGGTTGAACGCCGCGCTTCGCGCGGCGATTTGCACTTTGCGGTTCGCTTTTCAAGCCACGATTACATCGACCGCTTTGGTATTACGCACGCAGTGCAGACGGCTGTGTGGAGCGGCGTGCGCGAGTTAAGCTCGCCTGCACACGCCACTGTTATGCTCGATGGCTTGCTCCGCGCGCCTAAAGAATATTTGCAGCGCACTGTTGTCCATGGCGACGGCCTGGTGCCGGTTATCGGGCTTGCCTCGATACTCGCCAAGGTGACCCGCGACCGCACCATGGAGCAGTTGGCCCGGCTGTATCCCGAGTACGGCTTTGACCAGCATAAAGGCTACGGCACCCGCGAGCATTACGTGGCGTTGCGCAAACACGGCCTGTGCGACATCCATCGCAAAACGTACTGCTCTTCTGTAATTTCAAAATAGCCAAGCTATTTTGTGGGTGTGAAGAGCACAGTTGACCCATGACATGAATAGTGGCATGATTCGTCACCAGAAGAAGAGTCTAGAGTGTACTAAACAAGCGTAGAAGAAACCCACAAAAAATAGGAGAGGGCTTAGTGGGGAAGAAGCAAGAAGAAAAAAAGGGACCGCCAAAACCGCTTCCGGCCGAACCTTGCTCGATAAAGGCTCGCGCTCGAGTGAAGGATGCAAAAAAGGAAGGCAAGGAAGCTCTCTGCCACTCTTGCCGAGTCGATCATTTTGAACATTGTGGCCATAATGGGCATGTACTGTGCTCAAGGCGCCCCAATCAGTGGATACCGATCCCGTTCGAAGCGAACCAGTGCGGCTTGCACGTCGCAAAATAAGAGTATCCGCCACGCGCCCCTGTGCGCATGGCGGATTTTACTTTTTGGCCCTTATCCCCGACGCTTTGGTCGGGGCCCCGTCTGCCCTTGGCGCGTCGGGGTTGCTATGATATGGTATTGGCATGGTAGTTCGAATGAGACACACCCGGTCGCACACGGCAAACCGCCGTTCGCACCATGCCCTCAAGGCCCATACGCTCGCAACCTGCGAGTGTGGCGCCGTGCGCGTGTCTCACCGCGCTTGCCAGACCTGCGGCCGCTACAACGGCCGGGTGGTCGTCGATGTCGCCGCCAAGGCAACCGCCAAAGCGGCTAAACGTGCGAAGAGGGATAAAAGCGAGACGCAGAAGTAATCCACTTGTGGGTTCTGCGGTTGGCTTGTGAATCTCTGGTAGTATAGAGAAGTATTAGTTCGGAGGCGCGCTCTTCACATACCACAATGGCCAATAGGCACCTTTCACGCTCAGTCGTACTTCAAACACTCTTCGAGTGGGATATCCGCAATCTCTCCATGGACGGGGTACGCGACTGCCTCAAGCGTAATGCCGCCGAGTTCGCGCCCGGCGCCGCTGATTTGCCGTTTATTGAGGACTTGACTGTGGGCGTTGTTTCGCGCCGCAATGATCTTGACCTAGTTATCGAAAAGGCGGCGCCCGAGTGGCCGCTGGCTCGTATCGCACCTGTCGACCGCAATGTGTTGCGCCTCGGGCTCTACGAACTCCTCTTTTCAGATAGGGAAAAGGTCCCGGCCAAGGTTGCCATCAACGAAGCCATCGAGCTTGCTAAAAGCTTCGGCGGCGACCATAGCGGCCGCTTTGTTAACGGAGTGCTCGGTGCTGTCTACAAAGAGCTCGGCGAGCCTGGCAAAGACGAAGTCGGCAAGAAAAAAAAGGACGTGCCGTACGCGGAGATGCCGGTGCAGAACCTCGGCGGCGCGGTGGTGTACGCCCGCCAGGGCGGCGACCTCTACCTCGCGCTGGTGCACGACATCTTCGGCCACTGGACGCTGAGCAAAGGCAAAATAGGCGACGCCCCGGAGATAGCCAACGAAACAGTCGAAGAGGGGACGGTGCGCGAGATTAAAGAAGAGCTCGGCCTTGATATCAAAATAATAGAGAAGCTCGGCGAGAACGAGTACGTCGCCAGCGACCCGAACACCGGCAAGAAGCGCAAGCACGTCACCTACTTCTTGGCGGAGTCGCCGTTTGCCGAAGTTAAGCTCGAGCAAAAGGGCGGGCTCGACGACGCGCGCTGGTTTCGCCTCCAGGACGCGCTCGACCTCAACTTCTACGAAGATATGTCCCCGATTATCCAAAAGGCCGTTGAGCGCCTTTCGATGCAGACAAAGAAAGTAAAAAAATAATTTATCCCTAGGCTGAGATTTTGTGCCAAAAGATTTTAAATCGTTCGAGCAGAATATAGGAGTCCAATTTAATGACGCGGCGCTGCTGCGGCAGGCCTTTACGCATCGCTCATACCTCAACGAACATCGCAGCGAGCCGGGCGGCCACAACGAGCGGCTCGAGTTTTTGGGCGACGCGGTGCTCGAGCTTATCGCTACGCACTTTTTGTACGAGCAGTTTCCTCAAAATACCGAAGGCGAGCTCACGGCCTACCGCGCGTCGCTTGTTAACGCGGTCACCTGCGCACAAATCGCCAACGAGATAGGCATGAACGACTATTTACTGCTCAGCCGCGGCGAGTCTAAAGACACCGGCCGCGCGCGCAATATTTTGCTTGCCAATGCATTTGAAGCGCTGGTGGGCGCCATCTACATCGACCAGGGCTACGACGCGGCCAAGCAGTTTATCTCCGAGCGCCTCTTCCCCAAACTCGACGAAATCATCCGCGAAAAGTTATGGCAAGACGCCAAGTCTTCGCTGCAAGAAAAAGCGCAGGAGTTTGAAGGCTCTACGCCCAACTATAAAGTGATGGCCGAAACCGGCCCCGACCACGACAAGCATTTTGTCGTCGGCGTCTACGTTAAAGATATTTTGCTCGGGCAAGGCGAGGGCAAAGCCAAACAAGAGGCCGAGCAGTCTGCCGCACGCGCCGCTCTTGATAAGAAGGGGTGGTAGTGCTTTAGTTAAGTCAGAAGGTTTTAACGGGGGAGTAAGCCATGCCAGCGCCTGCAGTCGTTGTTGCCGCTTTGTGCGTGTTTGGTCTGAATCCGCAACTCGCAAAAATTAACGGGGTCACTATTGACCCGGTGGTCACCACCAAACAGACGGTACTGGGGCTCGATGGGTTCTTCTATCAGGCCTCGGTCACCCATATTTCGTGGCACATCCGTCAGGAGATACCCGTCGGACACGGACGGTGGCGCCCCTACGATGTCCATCAACCGGAGCAGTTGGTGGCGCCGGATGCGTATATGAGATTTTTCCCCGGGCCGTGCCAGCGGCTCGCTGGGCGGTCAGTCGGATAAACAGCGCCTACGTCAGGCGCTTTTTTCTTGCCTGCCGAGTGCTTGACTTTTTAACTAATAGTGTGATATAATACACTGCAGAGGGTCCGGTCGGAAACTCATCAACATTTACCGCGCACAGGAGGCGCGTCATGCAGTATGAACGAGTTGAGGGCGGCCATGCGGTCGTTGTTGCTCCGATTACGGGGAGCGATATTTTGCTCATTCGAAACCCGGACCGGCGTGACTGGAAGTGGAAGCTGGTCGCCGAGACTCAAAAGCCCGGCGAGTCGATTTTGCAGACCTTGAAGTCCGGCCTCGAAGAAGAGATTGGGCTGAAGGACATCAAGACCGAACTCGGCGCCGACGGCAAGATCGCCCGATTTGTCGACCCGCGCATCAAGCAGGTCGTCCGGTTGGGCGAGCCGGAGTACCTCGAAAACACGAGGATTCCGCACTGGCGTCACTTCTACGGCGTGTTGCTGGATGACTCAATCATGAGCGAGCTCTCCGGCGAACGGCATACCACGATCGAGAATGACGGTCGGGGCGGCACCGAGGTGGAAGACATCCACACGATGAAGTTCCCTTTGGCTTACCTCGATCAGATTCCCAATCTGCTCCGGCAGCATGAGGAACTGATCCGCTCGATCCCGCAGCGGACGAGGACGATAATCAGCTGAACCCGCCAACAAGTACTGCCCCGCGTCGAAAGATGCGGGGCTTTTTCTTTGGTACAATTCGCTGTAATGCGGCTCAAATCGATAGAACTGTCGGGGTTTAAATCCTTTGCCAAAAAGACGTCACTCGAGTTCGGCTCGGCTATTACCGGCGTGGTCGGGCCCAACGGCTCGGGCAAGAGCAACATTGCCGAGTCGTTTCGCTTTGTGCTCGGCGAGCAGTCGATGAAGTCGATGCGCGGCCGCCGCGGCGAAGACATGATCTGGAACGGCTCTGCAGCCGTGCCGCGCGCCGGCCGCGCGTCGGTGAAGTTGGTGTTCGACAACTCCGACCGTGCGCTCAACCTCGACTTCGACGAAGTCTCTATCGAGCGCACCGTGCACCGCGACGGCGTCAACGACTATTTGCTCAACGGCTCGCATGTGCGCCTGCGCGACGTGGCCGAACTTCTGAGCCAAGCCAACATCGGCAGCTCGGGGCACCACATCATCTCTCAAGGCGAGGCTGACCGCGTATTGTCGGCTAGCTCGCGCGAGCGCCGCGAAATGATAGAGGACGCACTCGGGCTCACGGCATTTTTGTACAAGCGCGAAGAGGCCGAGCGCAAGCTCGACAAAACCGGTGAGAACATGCGCGAGGTTGCGGCGGTGCGCCGCGAGCTGCAACCGCATCTTAAGTTTTTGATGGGCCAAGTAAAGAAAATCGAGCAGGCACAAACCTTGCGCGAGGAATTGACAGAGAAATATACCGAATATTTAAATCGCGAGCAGAGTTACCTGTCGCTCACGCGCGCACAGCTCAGCGCCGAAAAGGGCGAACCTGCCGCAGAGCACAAGACGCTGGGCGAGCGCATCGACCACCTGCGGCACGAGCTCGGCAAAAAGCGCGACGACGCCGGCAGCCAAGAGCTAATGAGGCTCGAAGAGGAGAGTCGCAGCGTTGCCAAAAAGCAAGAGGCCGCTATCCGCGAGCTAGGGAGCGTAGAGGGCGAGTTGCGCGCGCACGAGCGCGCGGGCAAGGTCGACGAGATGGTGCCTGCGAGCGATGCACGAAGCTTTGCCGAGCGCGTTGTCAGCGAGCTCGAAGGCAAGGGCAATATCGCCGCACTTGTTGTATTGGCCAAAGAATTTTTGCGCCGCTTGGCCGAGCGCGCGGGCCCCGTGGCTGATTTGTCGGGTCTGCGCCGCCGCCGCGAAGAGCTTGAACACGAGATAAAGAGCCTCCGCTCGCAAGAAGAGCATACGCGCAGCGCCGTGCAAAAGTTGCGCCAAGAGCTCGAGAGCCAAAAGGACATGAGCCGCGACGCCGAGCGCGAGCTGTTTGCCGCGATGGCGCGCCGCAGCGAGCTCGAGAGTGCGCTCAGCAGCTTGCGCTCGCGCGAAGAGCTGCTTGTACGCGAGGAAGAGCAGTACAAGATGGAGCTGCGCGAGGCGGCTGTGCTACTAAGCCGCATGCCCGAGATAGAGACCGAGGCAGTCTTTGATGACGAGCCGCGCGGCGCCCAAGAGGAGCGCCGCCGCAAGATAGAGCGGCTCAAGATCCGCCTCGAAGAGGCGGGGCTCGGCAATTCGAGCGAGGTGCTCAAGGAGCATCAGGAGACAACCGAGCGCGACATATTTTTAGCCCGCGAGCTTGCCGACCTGGAGCTCTCCGCTGGGAAGTTGCGCGAGCTCATAGAGGAGCTGACAAAGACGCTCGAGACGCGCTTTGTCGACGGCATAGATAAGATAAATACTGAGTTCGATAAATTCTTTAAGCTTATGTTTGGCGGTGGCACCGCAACGCTCGCGATTGTTAAAGAGAAAAAGCTCAAACGCGGCGCATCAGAGGCGCACGAAGGCGATGACGAAATGACAGAGGATGCAGATGTCGAGGTTGAGGAAGGTATAGAGATTTCAATATCGCTGCCGCACAAGCGGGTGAAGGGTTTGCATATGCTCTCGGGCGGGGAGCGCGCGCTTACGTCTATCGCGCTTATCTTTGCGATGTCGCAAGTCAACCCGCCGCCGTTTATCATCCTCGACGAGACAGACGCCGCGCTCGACGAGGCCAACTCGCGCCGCTACGGCGACATGATAGAGAGTCTCAGCCGCGCCTCTCAGCTCATTCTTATTACTCACAACCGCGAGACCATGAGCCGCGCTGGGATACTCTACGGCATAACAATGGGTAGCGACGGCGTGTCTAAACTCCTGTCGGTAAAATTTGAAGAAGCGTTGGCGGTGGCGAAATAAATAAAACTACGGTAGTGTTTTTAGCAGACTGCACTAAGGGAGAGTCACGTGGCCACAGCCAATAACTTTGAAGAGCGTTCTGCCAAGGCAGGCGAGGGAGAATCGCACGTCTTGTGCGAACGCGACGGCGTCTACTACATCGATACGGCTGAGAATCCCGAACCTACGAAGCCAACTCAAAGTCCAACTGCCTAGTCGACAAGTCGGCGGCAACCAATTTAATTCTCACAGGGTCACCCAGTGAGAATTTTTTCTTTGTCTTTTGACCTACCAGCGCGTACTCTTTGGCCGAGTAGTTATAAAAATCATTGCCGATGGTGCGCACACGCACCAAGCCTTCGGCCGAACTCTCTTTCTCTTCGACATAGAGTCCCCAGTCGGTGACGCCCGAGATAATACCGTCAAACACCTGGCCGACCTTGGGCACCATGTACTCAACCAGTTTGTATTTAATAGAGTCGCGCTCGGCGCTCACGGCCTTGCCCTCTTGCTCTGACGCTGCGATGCACATCTTCTCTAGGTTACCGTACTCGTGGCGGCTGATAGGTGTGCCGCTGAGGTGCGAGGCGAGGATGCGGTGCACAAGCATGTCTGGGTAGCGGCGGATAGGCGAGGTGAAGTGCGTATAGTACTCGAAGGCAAGGCCGAAGTGACCGATGTTTTTGGTCGTGTAGATAGCCTTGGCCATACTGCGGAGTGTGGCCGTGCGGATAAGCGCCGCCTCGGGCTTGCCCTCTATTTGTTTGAGCAGGCTTTGGATGTCTTTGGCCGAATACTTCTTTTTGCCTTTGTGGCCGAACTCATAGCCAACCGCGCGCACGAACGTCGCCAGCTCCTCGATACGGTCGGGCTTGGGGTCGTCGTGGATGCGGTAGAGGAAGACGTAGTTTTTCTCCGGCACCTTGGCCGCGAGTTTTGAAATATAGGTAGCCACCTCGCGGTTGGCGAGGAGCATGAACTCCTCGATAAGCCAGTTGGTGTCGATGCGCTTTTTGCGGATAACACGCAAAGGCTTGCCGGCCTCGTCGAGCTCAAAGCGCACTTCGTTGTCGCCAAAGTCTATCGCACCTTCGTTCGAGCGATGCGCGCGCATGACCGTGGCGAGCGAGAGCAGGGTGTTGAGTTCACTCAGGTACGGGCCGTTTTGCGTATCAAGGACTTTTTGTGCTTCTTCGTAGCTAAAGCGTTTGTTCGAGCAGATGACCGACTTTTCAAACCGGCGGTCAAGCACCTTGGCGTTTTTGTCGAGCGTAAAGACCGCCGAAAAGGCAAGCCTGTCTTCGCCCTCGCGCAGCGAACACACATTGCCCGAGAGTTCGTGCGGGAGCATGGGGATGGTTGCATCTACTAGGTAGACGCTGGTGCCGCGCTTAACAGCCTCGGCGTCGATAGCGGTGCCGGGTGCGCAGAAGAAGGTCGCATCGGCAATGTGGATGCCCACCTCGAAGTTGCCGTCGGGCAGCTCGCACAACGACAGTGCGTCGTCAAAGTCTTTGGCATCGACTGGGTCGATGGTCATAGTCGTGACATTGCGATAGTCGGCGCGCTTGGGGACCTCGGCGGCAATTGTCGCCGCATGCTCCTGCTCCATCTTTTGGGCCTCGAGCGCAACCTCAACAGGGAAGGTGGTTGAGAACCCGTGCTCGAGCACGATGGCGTTCATCTCAACACGGTGCTCGCCGGCTTTGCCTATGACCTCAACCAACGTGCCCTTGGCAGCTTTGCCGTCCATTGAGTCGAGCTTGACCAAAATTTTTGAGCCGTCTTCAAACGAACCCGCGACCTCAATAGGTTTATAAAATTTAACGTCGTCGGCGGTAACGACGCCGTTTTTGACTGTGCAGACAAACTCGGTCTTGCTGCGCTCAATGAGCTTGACCACTTTGCCGGTGGGGCGGGGGAAGAGGCCCGTGAGCTCGACCTCGATAGTGTCGCCATTGAGCGCGCCGCCAAGCAGGTTATTCTGTATCTCGATGTCGTCCTTTTCGGGTTCGTCGGCCCACTTTAAATAGCCCACCCCGCGGCGGTTAACTTGGACTACTCCTTGGATATGCTTCTTTTGGGTATGTTCTTTGGGCGCCTCACTTTCGCGAGCGCCTTCGGTCTTTCGATGAGGCATTATTAACAGGACTGTAGCACGGATTTGTATAAAAGAAAAGTAGGGTCGCGAAGGCGCTTGCTCTAGCAATAGTAATCTGGTAGAGTCCTAACTAACCCCGCACGGGGTCATTTTTAAGAATCATGCTTACCATCCGACTCAGCCGCGTAGGACGCAAGAACGACCCGTCGTTCCGCGTTATCGTCGTGGAATCAAAGCGCAAGCCCCAGCCGGGCAACTACCTCGAAAACGTGGGCTCCTACGACCCGCGCGTTGACCGCGTCGAACTCAAGGCCGACCGCATCAAACACTGGATCAAGATGGGCGCCACCGTGTCCGACACCGTGCACAATATCCTCGTTTCGCAAAAGGTTATCGATGCAAAGAAGATAAACATCCTCCCTGCGTTTAAAGCACCCGAGGTTGTCGCTGCTCCTGAAGCGCCCGCAGCCCCTGCGGCTGAAGTTGCTGCCGAGGCCGCACCTGAAGCCGCCGCAGAGCCTGTAGCCGAGGAGGCCGCAGCCGATGCACCCGCTCCTGAAGCTGGTGTATAATTTTAAGTAATTAACAAATAAATATACTGACATGGCAGAGAAAGATCAGGAGTTTTTGGAGTTTGTAGTAAAGGGCTTGGTAGAGAATCCGGCCGACGTTAAGGTGACGCGCGTTGTCGATGAGATGGGCGTGTTGCTAACCCTCGACCTCAATGCCGACGACATGGGCAAGGTGATAGGCCGCTCGGGCAACACCGCCAAGGCTATCCGCACACTCCTTCGCGTTGTCGGGATGAAGAACAGCGCCCGCGTTAACCTCAAGATCAATGAGCCTGCAGGCGGCCGCACCGATGGCGCCGGCGCCTCGGGCGGTACCGCTGCCCAAAACTGGGACGGCACGCACGAAGTCAACGGCTCAACCCCGCAGATGAAGTCGCTCGACGAAGCGATGGATAGCTTGGGCAATCTATAAAGATATTTCTCCAAAAGCCGCTCCGTAAGGGGCGGCTTTTGTTTTGTCCTATACTTAGCAAATGCCTGAAGCTTGTCATCACACCAGTGTCGGAATTTTAGTTGAGCGAGATGGCAAATTTCTTCTTATTGAGAGGAAGAACTTTCCCTTTGGGTGGGCGCCGCCTGCCGGACATGTAGATGATGGTGAAAGCTATGAAGAGGCGGCAAAACGCGAATTTAAAGAAGAAGTTGGCCTCGAGACCTCTAAACTGCATCTGCTTATAGAAGGGAGAAAGGAATATGGCTGTAGTCGTGGCGGCACGTGGCATTATTGGAAGTTATTTAAAGCAGATGGTCACGGGGCGATTGTTTTTGATAAGGAAGAAGCAAAAAAAGATGGCTGGTTTACGCCCGAAGAAATTAAAACCATGCCGCTTGATCCTGTTATTGGTGTTCTATTTGCAGAAGTCGGTATTATATAGATATGGATAGGATTAATGACGCTATATTTGTAACTTACTTTTCGGGTTATTCGGCTCATCAGATTGAGTACAAGGGCGTTTTGTACCCAACGGTAGAGCACGCATATCACTGTCAGCGCTATGCTGACCCCGAGATTATTAAAGAAATACTCGCAGCGCGCAGCCCGCGCAAGGCTTGGGAAGTGTCTCAAAAATATAAAGCGCAGCAGATGCTCGACTTTAATGACCGCAAGGCTCAAGTGATGGAAGAACTCGACCGGGCAAAGATGGAACAGCATGAAGATGTACAACGTGAGCTGCTGGCAACGGGGGATTTGCTAATAGTTAAGCACTGGGTTGCAGGGTCGCCACCTGACGGTTTTTGGGATGACGGCAAAGATGGTACAGGCCGCAATGAAGTTGGAAAAATTTGGATGCGATTGCGCGAGGAACTTAAAAAGGGTACAACGGCAAAATGAATTTTCACGTTGTAACACTCTTTCCCGAAGTAGTAGACGCCTATGCAGGGGCGTCTATTCTTGGTCGCGCGCAAAAGGACAAGAAGTTGAAGGTTAAGACCTACCAGCTGCGAGACACGGCCGGCAACAAATGGGGCAAGGTAGACGAGCGGCCTTATGGCGGCGGTCCGGGGATGGTGCTGCGCGCCGAGCCGGTTATAAAAGCCGTGCAAAAAATCGCCAAAGGCAAAAAGGTAAAGGTGCTGATTACCTCGGCGGGTGGCAAGCTACTCACCAACGCCTATGCCAAGTCGCTGCTTAAATATAAAAATGTGGTTATTGTCTGCGGCCGCTATGAGGGGATAGATGTTCGCGCCAAAAAGGCGCTTAAGGCCGAAGAGGTGTCTGTCGGCCCGTACATTTTGACCGGGGGCGAGGTGCCGGCGATGGCTATTATTGACGCAACCGCGCGCCAGATACCGGGCGTGCTCGGCAAGTTCGAAAGTTTAGAGGAGGGCCGCGTCGCCAGCCACGACATGTACACGCGCCCCGAAGTTTTGACGGTTAAAGGCAAGTCGTTGCGCGTCCCGAAGGTACTTTTGTCGGGCCACCACGCCAACATGGACGCGTGGAAAGAAAAACGCCGCAGCAACCCGGGCAAATAGTGGTGCATAACCTCTTATTGACCAAAAAGGGCCCCCGGGCTATCTTCATGAGCGTAGTTCGCGTTCTTCATTTCAATTGCAATAGGCAGGGGAGAATACCAACGATGACTCAGGCACAGACCGAGGATTCGTCCAAGGATTCGCAAGATAACCACTCGGGCTTCCAAAAGCTCATCCACCCCAACCATATCGGCACCGGCCACAATATGAACCCGCCGCTGACCCAGCGCGGCCGCCCGCCCTCATCCCAGCCCCAGCCCATGCCGAACTGATCAGTACCGCCCCCACAAGGGCGGCTTTTTTATGGCTCCTTCACGCTGGGGACAGGCAACATTTGACAGCACTTTGGCCTCTGCTATACTCATAGGGAAACCAACTGGCAGGGCCTAACAGGGCCGATTGAGTATCGAGTGGGGGTTTCGATACAAACCATAGTGCTAGGGACAACCTAAAGCTTCAAAAAGAAGCGGAGGGGCGTATTACGCGCCCGCTCTTTTCGTGTTTTGTGAGTGTGCACACAGTCCTTGACTTCAGAACTTTTGTTCTGACGACTTGCGTTCGCTCATTAAACACTAACTGTTCGGGGGCGTGCGAAATTTATTAGGATTCATCTCAATAACATTTATGCGTGAACAAAAGTACTTCTCCCGCTTCAAGGCGCCGCGCGTCGAAACGCCAAACCTCGTTGCCGCCCAGGTTGATTCGTATAAATGGATAATCGAAAAGGGGGTTCGGGAGACGTTCAAGGAGTTCACGCCGATCAAAGACTACTCGGGCAAAAAGTTTGACCTCGAGTTTGTTAAGGTCGAGATAGGTGAGCCCAAGTACGACGAGCACTACGCCAAGGCGCAGAAGCTCACGCTCGACGTCCCTGTCCGCGCCATCGTCCGCCTCAAGAACAAAGCGCAGGTCTCTGAAAAAGAGCAGGAAATCTTCCTGGCTGACCTGCCTATCATGACCTCGCACGGCACCTTTGTTATAAACGGTGTCGAGCGCGTTATCGTCCCGCAGCTCGCGCGTTCGTACGGCGTCTTCTTTACGACCGACGAAGTTAAGGGCAAGCGCCACTTCGGCGCCAAGATTATCCCTGCGCGCGGCGCATGGATCGAAATTGAGGCCGAGGGCACCGGCGACATCTCGGTGCGCATCGACCGCAAGCGCAAGTTCCCGGCTATCTCGCTCCTCCGTGTCCTCGGCGCGCACTTCGACTCGGACATCAAGTCACTCTTTGCCAAACACCCCGAAGGCAAGAAGTGGGTTGAGATGGCGCTCGAGAAGGATCCTGCCAAAACGCTCGACGAAGCCTATGTCGAGATTCACAAGCGCCTCCGCGACGGCGACTTGGCTACCGCTGCCAACGCCCGGGAGTACATCAACTCTATTTTCGGCCCCGAGCGCTACGACCTCTCGCGCGTCGGCCGCTACCGCTTTAACCAGCGCTTCCACAAGTCGCTCGATGAGACCGAACTTGTCCGCAAGACGCTCTCGCTCGACGACCTCGTGCTGGTGCTCCAGCATGTGCTCGACCTCGAGAACGACCCGAACGCGGTTGAAGACAACATCGACCACCTCGGCAGCCGCCGCGTACGCTATGTTGGCGAGATGCTCCAGCAGCGCCTCCGTGTCGGTTTGACCCACATGAAGCGCAATATCCAGGACCGCATGTCGACCATCGACGCCGACGCAGTCCTGCCGCAGCAGTTCGTCAACCCGCGCCCGCTGCAAGCTCGCATCAAAGAATTTTTCACCACCAACCAACTTTCGCAGTTCATGCAGCAGGAAAACGCGCTCACCGAGCTCGAACACCTGCGCACACTCTCGGCTCTTGGGCCGGGCGGTCTCACCCGCGAGCGCGCCGGCTTCGAAGTGCGCGACGTTCACCCGTCGCACTACGGCCGCCTCTGCCCGATCCACACTCCTGAAGGCCCTAACATCGGCCTTATTTTGCGTCTCTCGACATTCGCGCGCCTCAACGAGTTCGGCATGATCGAGACGCCGTACGCCAAAGTCGTCAACGGCAAAGTCACCAGCGAAATCGTCTATCTCAACGCCGCCGAAGAAGAGCAAGAGAAAATCGCGCACGGCGCCACAGTAGTAGAAGACGACGGCGCTATTACAGAAGAGATCGTCGAGGCTCGCCTCAACGGTTACCCGACCCGCGTACCGCGCAAAGACGTCAACTTTATCGACGTAGCCCCTGAGCAGCCGTTCTCCATCGCCACGTCGATGATCCCGTTCCTCGAGCACGACGACGCCAACCGCGCACTCATGGGTTCGAACATGCAGAAGCAGGCAACCCCCTGCATCATCCCCGAAGCGCCGCTTGTCGGCACCGGCATGGAGGCTCGCGCCGCACGCGACACCGGCCGCTTGGCTGTCGCTAAAGAGGCAGGCACCGTCACTGCTGTCGACGGCCGCCACGTCACTGTTAAAAACGAAAAGGGCAAAGAAACCGAATACCCGTTGGTCAACTTTGTGCGCACCAACGGCTTTACCGCACTTCACCAACGCCCGAGCGTCGAGCTTGGCGCCAAGGTTAAGAAGGGTGACCTGCTTGCCGACACCTCGACCACCGACAACGGCCAGCTCGCGCTTGGCCAAAACGCGCTCGTCGCGTTTATGTGCTGGTCGGGTGCCAACTACGAAGACGCCATCATCATTTCTGAGCGCCTTGTTAAGGACTCTAAATTCTCGTCGATCCACATCGAGGAGTTTGTCTGCAACGTGCGCGACACCAAACTCGGGCCCGAAGAGACCACCCACGACATCCCGAACGTATCCGAAACCAAGCTCCGCAACCTCGACGAGGACGGCATCATCCGTACCGGTTCTGAAGTCCGCCCCGGCGACATTCTTGTAGGCAAAATCACCCCCAAGGGCGAGACGCAGCTTACACCTGAAGAGCGCCTGCTCCGCAGCATCTTCGGCGACAAGGCCCGCGACGTTAAAGACTCTTCGCTGCGCATGGAGAACGGCAAACGTGGCCGCATCATCGGCGTTAAAGTATTCTCACGCGAGGCAGGTCATCAGCTCGAGTCCGGCATCATCAAGCGCATCCATATTGAGATAGCGCAGCTCCGTACAGTGTCGGTAGGCGACAAGCTCGCAGGCCGCCACGGCAACAAGGGCGTTATTTCGCGCATCTTGCCTGAAGAAGACATGCCGTACATGGAGGACGGCCGCCCGGTTGATGTCATTTTGACTCCGCTCGGCGTGCCATCGCGCATGAACCTCGGTCAAATCCTCGAGCTCCACTTGGGGCTTGCGGCTAATTCGCTCAACTACCAGGCCATCTGCCCGCCGTTTGCGGGCGCTACCGAAGAGGAGATCCGCGCCGAACTTAAAAAGGCCGGCCACAACGAAAACGGCAAAATGCCGCTGTACGACGGCCGCACCGGCGAGAAGTTTGAGCAGGACATTGCTGTCGGCTACATGTACATCTTGAAGCTCCACCACATGGTCGAGGACAAGATCCACATGCGCTCGATCGGACCATACTCGCTTATCACCCAGCAGCCGCTCGGCGGCAAGGCACAGGGTGGCGGCCAGCGCTTTGGCGAAATGGAAGTCTGGGCACTCCTCGGCTACGGCGCAGCATACACATTGCGCGAAATGCTCACTGTTAAGTCGGACGACATCATGGGCCGCTCGGCAGCCTTTGACTCTATCGTTCGCGGCGAACGCATTGCGCACCACTATGCGCCGGCGTCGTTCAACGTACTTCTCCACACGCTCCGCGGTTTGGCGCTCGACGTCGAACTGATGAAGAGCGGCGACCCTGTCCGCGGCACCCGCAAGACGCCGGGGGCTGAAGCCTCTGACTTTGACGCGCTCCGCATCCGCCCGGCATCACCCGAGCGCATACTCGAGTGGTCACACGGCGAAGTTACCAAACCTGAAACCATCAACTACCGCACCCAGCGCCCCGAAAAAAACTCACTCTTTGACGAAAAAATCTTCGGGCCTGAGCGCGACTACGAATGTTACTGCGGCAAATACCGTGGCATCCGCTACAAGGGTATTGTCTGTGAGAAGTGCGGTGTCGAAATCACCCGCGCTATCGTGCGCCGCGAGCGCATGGGCCACGTCGACTTGGCGGTGCCGGTGGCACACGTCTGGTTCCTCCGTGCGATACCGTCGCGCCTCTCGATGGTGCTTGGTATCTCCGGCGGCGATCTCGAAAAGGTAGTCTACTTCGCGGGCTACATTGTCAATGCAGTGCATCAGAAAGAAAAGGAGCGCATTGTCGCAGAGCTCGAGACCGAATACAAAGCAAAACTAAAAAATCTCCAGGACGAAAAGTCGAAGGAGAAGATGAAAGAACTCTTCCTCGAAGCGAAGGGCGACATCAACTCTATCGAAATAGGCAAAGTGCTCGATGAGCCTAAGTACCACCGCTTTGCTATCAAGTACGGCGCGATGTTCGAGGCCGGCATCGGTGCAGAAGCTATCTACAACCTCTGCAAGAGTCTCGACCTCAAGAAGCTCGTTAAAGAAGTAGAGATCGCACTCGAGGAGTCCGGCGCAGCCGACCGCGAGAAGCTCAGCCGCCGCCTCTCTGCTATCCGCGGCATGATCAAGGCCGGCGTACGCCCCGAGTGGATGTTCCTCTCGCGCATACCGGTTATCCCGCCGGGTCTTCGCCCGATGGTCGCACTCGACGGCGGCCGCCACGCAACGTCGGATGTCAACGACCTCTACCGCCGCGTCATCAACCGCAACAACCGCCTCAAGAAACTGCTTGAGATCCAGGCACCGGATGTTATCTTGCGCAACGAAAAGCGCATCTTGCAGGAGGCCATCGACGCACTTATCGACAACTCTATCCGCCACGGCGGGGCAGCGTTCTCTGCAACGACCCAGGCGCGCACACGCCCGCTCAAGTCGCTCAGCGACAACCTCAAGGGCAAGCACGGCCTCTTCCGCCAGAACCTGCTCGGCAAACGCGTCGACTACTCGGGCCGCTCGGTTATTGTCGTCGGTCCCGAACTGCGCCTCAACCAGTGCGGTTTGCCTAAGCACATGGCGCTCGAGCTCTTCCGCCCGTTTGTTATCGGCAAATTGCTTGAGAAGGAACTCGCTTACAACATCCGCGGCGCCGGCCGTCTTATCGACGAAGGTGTACCGGAGGTTTGGGCAATCCTCGAAGATGTAATCAAAGACAAGTACGTGCTGCTTAACCGCGCGCCGACCTTGCACCGCCTTGGTATCCAGGCCTTCCAGCCGATACTTATCGAAGGCAACGCTATCCAGTTGCACCCGATGGTCTGTGCCGCATTCAACGCCGACTTCGACGGCGACCAGATGGCCGTCCACGTGCCGCTTAGCCCTGAGTCTCAGGCCGAGGCCCGCGAAATCATGGCTGCACCTAAGAACATCCTCAAACCGGGCAACGGCGAGCCGGTCGTCGCTTCTAAACTCCTCGACATCTTGCTCGGCTCATACTGGATGACCAAAGAGGTCGACGGCATGAAGGGCGAAGGTCTCATGTTCCCGTCGCCGAACGCCGCTATTTTGGCTTACGACTACGGCCATGTCGGCTTCCAGGCCAAGGTCAAGGTAATGCCGTCCGAAAAAGAGAAGTACGCTCAGTTCGGAGGTTCGCTCTTTGAGACGACGGTCGGCCGCCTGCTCTTCAACACCGTCTTCCCGAGCGACTACCCGTTCATCAACTACGCTATCGACAAGAAGTCGCTCGCCAAACTCGTCGACGACCTTATCCTGCGCTATGGCCTCGAGAAAATCCCGGACATCCTCGACAAAGTTAAGAACTTCGGCTTCCGCTATGTGACCCAGTCCGGCATCACATGGTCGCTCGATGACATTCAGATTCCTAAGGGCAAGGCAGGCATCGTTGCTGCCGCGCAAACCAAGTCGGACGAAGTCGTCGGCCACTGGCAGAACGGCCTCCTCTCCGAAGAAGAGCGCTACCGCATGAACATCGAGATTTGGCACGCAGCCAAGGCCGATGTCGAAAAGCTCATCCCGCTCTCGCTCCAGAAGGACGGCCCTGTACAAGACATGCTCAAGTCGGGCGCCCGCGGTTCGGTCGCTCAAATGACACAAATGGTTGGTATGAAAGGCCTCATCGCTTCACCGACTGGCGAAACTATCGAACACCCGGTTACTAAGTCGATGAAGGAGGGTCTCAGCCCAATCGAATACTTCACCACCACGCACGGCAGCCGCTCAGGCCTTGCTTCGACCGCACTTTCGACTGCTAAAGCAGGGTACCTGACGCGCCGCCTCTTTGATGTCGCACAGGACGTTGTTGTTTCTATCGAAGACTGCGGTACTAAAGAAGGCTTGCTCATCAAGCGCGAAAGCGCATCGGGTATCGGCAGCTTCCTCGCGAAAAACATCGCAGGCCGCTACCTTGCCCAGGAGATTGAGAAGGACGGCAAGACGCTCTACAAGAAGGGCCACTTCCTTACCGCTGCCGACTCGCGCTCTATCGAAGAAATGGGTCAGGGCGGCGTACTCGTGCGCAGCCCGATTGTCTGCCAGGCAGGCCGCGGCATCTGTATGAAGTGCTACGGCGCAGACCTCGGCACCATGAAGCCGGTCGCACTCGGCGAAGCTGTCGGCACCGTTGCCGCACAGGCTATCGGCGAGCCGGGCACGCAGCTGACGATGAACATCAAACACGCCGGCGGCGCCGCATCGGCCGAAGGTGACGTAACCTCGGGTCTCCCGCGCGTTGAAGAAATCTTCGAGCGCCGCAGCCCGCGCAACCCGGCTATCGTTGCCACTGTCTCCGGCACTGTTGTTGAAATCCGCCAGGAGCAGAAAGAAAAGATAATTATCGTCGCCCCCGACCTCGAGGACCGCAAGGCAGGCAAGAAGTCCGGCGACATGGTCGAGTACTCTGCGCACCCGCGCCGTGTGCCGACGGTCAAGGTTGGCGATCATTTTGTGAAGGGTCAACTCCTCACCGACGGCTCGGCCGACATCTCAGAGCTCTTCAAGTTCGCAGGCAAGGACAAAACGCAGGAGTACATCATGTCTGAAATCATCAAGATCTATGAGCTCCAGGGCGCATCTATCTCGGTCAAGCACGTCGAAGTGATTGTCCGCCAGATGTTCAGCCGCGTTAAGATCAAATCGCTCGGCGGCACCGAGTGCTCGATAGGCGATGTCATCAGCGAGGCGGATCTCAGTGTCGTCAACGACCGCACGGTCGAAGCCGGCGGCGAGGCTGCTGTAGGCGACCCGCTCGTCATGGGCATTCTCGATGTGTCGCTCTCGCGCCAGAGCTTCCTCTCGGCGGCATCCTTCCAAAACACGACCCGCATGCTTATCAAGGCGTCTATCTACGGCGCAGTCGACAAGCTCGAGGGCTTGAAGGAGAACGTCATCATCGGCCGGCTTATCCCGGCAGGTACGGGCTTCAAGGGTTCGGTCAAAGAGAAGCTGGTCAACAAGTACGCGCCGGCAGCCGGCGAGTCGCCAGAAGACACTCGTGTCCGCCCGACACTCTCGCGCACCGCAGAATAATTAAAATTTAAGAAATTAAAAGGCCGCGCAACCCGGGAGGGAAGCGCGGCCTTGTTCGTGCCTTCATGGGCACGGAAACCACATCGGTGTTTTCCGCATCATGAGGTAAGAAAGCGCGAAACAGGGTACAGAGGGCTTCGTCGTTGAAACTTGTTCCTGATGCAGCTGCTTTGGTGGCGAAGTGTTTGGGATTCCAAAAATCGCCACTGCCACGCAGATAATCAGCGCCGGATAAACCACGCAGTCCATCACGGCGGGACTGATTGGATTTTTCAAACGCATCTTGCTTTCCTTTCAAAGGTACAAATGGATTCGTCCCTATTATATACCATTTTCATATACTTTGTCAAGTACTTCTGCACGATATCGCAAAAACGGCTAGAATACGGGTACAAATGGACCCGCAAGTACAGCAGATTAAAGACCGCATAAACATCGTCGAGGTGGTGGGGCAGTATGTGCAACTCAAGCGCGCTGGGCGCAGCTGGACAGCGCGGTGCCCGTTCCACAAAGAGCGCACGCCCAGCTTCCATGTATCGCCCGAGCGCGGTACCTACATGTGCTTTGGTTGTGGCGAAAAGGGCGACGTCTTTAGCTTTATCCAAAAAATGGACGGGATAGATTTCCCAACTGCACTTAAGCAGCTGGCCGAAAAGGCCGGGGTCAAACTCGAACCCCGCCAACAGCGCCCGCCGGAGGAAAAGGAGAAGGAAGAGCGCCTCCGCGAGGTATGCGAGCAGGCGGTGAAATTTTTTGAATCCCAGCTTGTAATACGAAAGGATGTAGAGGAGTACCTTAAAAATCGCGGTGTTAAAGACGAGACATCAACCGCTTGGCGGCTTGGCTATGCGCCGGCAAGTTGGGAGGGCCTCAGCAAGCACCTAAAGGCAGCCGGCTTTACTAACGACGAAATAGCCGAGGCGGGCTTTGGCATCCACTCTGACAAGCGGCCGGGCGAAGTGTTCGACCGCTTTCGCGGCCGCATCATCTTCCCCATATTCGACATGTCCGGCGCACCTATTGCTGTCTCCGGCCGCTACTTCGAAAAGGTCCCCGGCAGCCGCGAAGAGGGCGATCCAGCCAAGTATGTTAACTCGCCCGAGACGTTGCTGTTTAAAAAGTCACGCGTGCTCTACGGGCTCGACCGCGCGCGCGGCGCTATACGCAAGGCCGACTGCATCTTGCTTGTCGAGGGCCAGTTTGACCTAATCATGGCGCACCAGTCGGGGCTGCCGTTTGCAGTCGCGCTCTCGGGGACGGCGCTCACGCCCGAACACCTCTCAATCCTGGGGCGCATATCAAAGCGCCTGGTGTTGGCGCTCGACGCCGACGCCGCGGGGCTGCGCTCGGGGCTCAAGTCGGCACACATGGCGCTGCAAGCGGGCTTTGATGTTAAGGTGCCCACATTCCCCCAAGGCCAAGACCCGGCGGATGTTGCTAAAGAGAACCCCGAGCTCCTCAAGGCCGCTATACGCACATCAAAGACCGCTATCGAATTCTTTCTTGATGCGTTGCGGCCCGGCACCCGCGACGAGCGCGCCTACAAAAAGACGGTCGAGGTCCAAGTGCTGCCGCTTGTCGCCGCCATTTCGAGCCGCATCGAGCAAGAGCACTTTGTTCGGCTTGTTGCGCAGCGTCTTGGGGTGTCAGACCTTGCGGTGCGCGCCGAAGTAGAGAAGCGCCCCGTACCGCAAGAGGCGGGAGATTCACCGGAAATTCATTACAACGGCGCAGAATCAAAGTCGTTGTCGCCGGTCGAGAAAAAAGTCGGCATGCTCCTGTTTTATTTCGGCCACGATTCTACGGTGGGCCGGCAGCTTACAGCACTCATGGGCGACGAAAAGGTGCACGCCATTGAACAGTCGCTTGCGCCACAGGCAGAAGAGTTGCGCTTTAGGTTTGAATCCGAACTGGGCGAACACAGTGCCGAAGTGATAGCCGCTGACATGATAGCCGACCTGGAGCGCACTGTGGCCAAAGAGAAGATGCGCGCCAAGTTTGCATAAGAGCAAAAGTTTTAATTGTGTGATATAATGATGAAAACCAATGGCTAAAAAGAAGGCCAAAAAGACCACGCGGCGCCCCAAAGGCGCCGCTAAGGTTAAAAAGTTTAAGGCAGTCGCCGCCAAGCGACGCGCCAAGCTCGTACCTAAAAAGAAGGCAGTAAAGGCCAAAAAGGCGCCGGTCGTTAAGGCCAACCCCAAGGCCGCCCGCAAAGCCCACGACCAAGAAAAGAAGGCAGAGGCCTTGCTTGCCCACGGCCGCCAGCGCGGCTTCGTCACCTACGACGAAATCCTCAAGTCGTTCCCTAACATCGAGACCGACGTCAACTTTTTGGAAGATTTGTACGAAAAGTTCTCTGTCGCTCACATCGACGTGCTCGAAGGCGGCGGCATGCTTGAGATAACCGAAGAGCCATTAGAGAAAGGCTATTCGCGCTCGGACTCCTCATACGACTCTATCCAGATGTACTTGCGCGAGATAGGCAAGTACCCGCTCCTTAATGCCGAAGAAGAGCGCACCTTGGCCAAGCGCATCGTCGACGGCGACGGCGAAGCGCGCAACTTGCTTGCCCGCGCCAACCTGCGCCTCGTGGTGTCTATCGCTAAAAAGTACGTCGGCCGCTCGCCCGACCTCACGCTCCTCGACCTCATCCAAGAGGGCAACCTCGGGCTCTTTAAAGCTGTCGACAAGTTTGACTACACCAAGGGCTATAAATTCAGCACCTACGCCACCTGGTGGATCCGCCAGGCTATCACCCGCGCACTTGCCGACCAGTCGCGCACTATCCGCATCCCCGTGCACATGGTTGAAACCATCGCCAAATACAAGCAAGTCAGCCGCCGCTTGGCGCAGGACCTTGGCCGCGATCCGCTCGCCGAAGAGATAGCGCTTGAAATGGGCGTCGATGTAGACAAAATTTACCAAATAGAGAAAATCGACCAAGACACCGTCTCGCTCGAAAGCCCTGTGGGCTCTGACGACGACGACGGCAAGTCGGTGCTCGGCGACTTTATCAAAGACGACAAAATCCTCAGCCCCGACCAGGAAGTGTCGCGCCGCATCCTCGGCGACCAGCTCAAAGAGATTCTCGACGAACTCAGCCCCAAAGAGCGCGAAATATTGAAGCTCCGCCACGGCCTCGAAGACGGCATTTACCACACACTCGAAGAGGTGGGCAAGAAGTTCGGCGTCACCCGCGAGCGCATCCGCCAAATCGAGGCTAAAGCGCTCGAGCGCATCCGCACGCACGAAAAGGCCAAGAGACTGCGCAGCTACTAAAAAGAAAACCCCGCTTAATGTTTGTTAAGCGGGTGTTTTTTATTTGAAGCCTTTGGACAAAAAATTGCCCAAGCTATAAATGCTACCAAGGTTGCGATGCCCAGGTAGCCGATAAACGGTCCTACCCATTGGGCCATGGCAGCACTCCTTACAAGAACTCGCTCTTTTTGTTGTACCCAATATACTGTAAGGATGCAAGCTAAGCGGCGCAAAAAGGCAGCTCTGTTGCCGATAAAACATTGGAGCCACAGCAGCCTTATGGCGTTTTTGCGCAACCCGTTGGCGTGGCACAAACGCTATGTCGAAGAGGTATACGACACCCCATCGGGCCCCGCGTCGGTCGTGGGCCGCGCGGCACACACAGCGCTGCAGCATTATTACGGCGGGATAGGGAAGGATGAGTCTATCACCCTCGGGCTTGAATATTTGCGCAATGTCGCCGACTTTGAAATCAATTTCGGCAAAGCCAAAACCAAGACCGCTCGAAAGGTTAAGCGCGCCTCGATGGAGCGCGAGTACTTGCAGGCCATTGGCTTTTACTTAGAGCGCCCGCCAAAGTACAAAGTGCTCGGTGTCGAGACAAAGGCCACGGTGGAGGTCGAGGGTCTGCCGCTGCCTATCAAATCGGTCTCTGACTTGGTGGTCGTGTCAAAGGTCGACCCGCACGGGGTTGATATTGTCGACCATAAGTTCGTGGCGGCATTTAGCCCATACAAAGCCGACAAAGCGCTGTTTGTGCTCCAAGCTATCTTCAACTACTACACGGTCAAAAAGACTTTTCACAAACCGGTGCGGCGCTTTATCATCCAAGAGTGCAAGATATCCCGCAACGCCGATGGCTCGCCGCAGATGCGGCGGCATGTCATCGACTTTCGCCCGTTTAGAGAGGAGTTTATTATTTTCAACCGCCTTATCCGCGACGCCACTGCAGCGCTGGCGGCGATGAAAGTATTTTTGCCCAACCCATCGGACATGTTCGAGGGTGAGAACTCATTCGACATTTACCGCATCAACATCCCGCGCGAAGAATACGACGCCCACTTTAGACCGGAAGAGTAGAGTACGCAAAAAGCTCCGGAAAAAGTCCAAGGTTTGCTGTCCGAACCCTCTAACGCTTCAGGGTTCGGCAGGCCAGACTTTTTCCGGAGCTTCTTTGCTTCCTATTGAGTAGTAGTCGAGGCGGTGGCTGAGACGCCTGCTGAGGAGAGGACTGCGTCGATAGCCGCGCGCATCGAGTCGTACGGCTGGTCGCCGCTGAGTGCTACGGCGCTGGTGCCGACCATAATCAGGATGTACGGCGTACCCTGGCCACCCTCGTTGATAGCTTCGTTGTAGCTGTCCTGGATCCTCTTGGCGAATTTGCCCGAGGAGAGGCACGAGTTGAAGGTCGTTACATTAAGCCCGATTTGCTGCGCCACAACGGGGAGTTGCGAAAGGTCGAGCCCGTTGTCGCTCGGGGTTATTGCGAATATGCCATCGATATATTTGTAGTAAGCCGAGTCGCCGCCCTGGTCGGCTGCACATTCGGCGGCTTGGGCCTCTTGGGGTGCCTTGGAGTGTATTTGCGCGAGCGGGAACGGGCGCGCGACAAATGCCACGTTGCCGGTCGGGGCGTAGTAGGCCGCAAGTTGGTCGAAGGTGGCGCCAAAGACTTTGCAGTGCGGGCACTCGAGGTCCATGTACTCGATGACCTTAACTTTGGCGTCCGGGTTACCCAAGATGTGGTCTATTTTCGGATCATAGGCGCGTGCGGTCACCTGGCCGTTTTGGCCGGCCGGGGTAGGGGTCGAGCCCTTGCCTGCCAAGAACACTGCACCAGCTATTAAAGCGCCCGCGATAACAATGGTTAATGGGAGAACGTATTGGCTTTTCATATGGGATTATTCTATCACTTTTATAGCTATTAAAAAGGCAGGGTGTGGGTCATGCCGGGGGTGTCCGCAACACTCTCCCAGCCCGAGGGATCGAGCTTAATTTCACGCAGACCGTCGTAGTCGCGGTACTTGAGCGACTTTTTCTTTTTTGCATACAGGTACAACTCGTTGGTTATACGCACATCGTCGATGCAGTACTCGCGCACCTTTTCGAACTCGCCGTTCTTCCACCAATTGACCGCCTCGAGGCCGTTGGCGATTTTGCCTTTGCCGAGCGTGGCCTCGGCCAAGTTGTCGAGCTTGAGCCGGCGGCCGAGCACGTTCTTAACTTCTTTCAGCAAGTCGACGCTTTTTATTTTGGTGAGGTCGCCTGCGTAATACTTACCCAGTATCGGGATGTCGAAGTGGTCTGAGTTGTAGCCGACCAAAATATCGGCACGCTCGAGGATAGGCCACAGGTTGTTAAGTTCGTGGCGCAAGAAGCTCGAGTACTCGTTGGTGGTTGAGTCGTGGATACCGACCACGGTGACCTCGAGGTTGCTAAAGTCGCCATTGCCGCGAAAGTCGCCCTCGGTTTCGATGTCAAAGGTAATGCGCCGCATGCTACAAGTTGTGCGTTAGAAAGTAAGCAGCGAGCCGCTCGCGGCCGATATGCTCTTCGGTGCCGGTTGTTAAGTTGCGTACGGTAAAGGCCCCGGCCATGAGCTCGTCTTGACCGACGATAACCACGTAGGGGATTTGGTGCTTGGTTGCGGCCTTGATCTGGTCGCCGAGCTTCCTTTCGCCAAAGTCCTGCGCCACGCATACGCCCGCCTGCCGCAGCTCTTGGGCTAGCTTGGTGGCCTCGGGCAGGAGTTCGGGGGAGGTCAGGGCTATATAAGCCACTGTAGGGGGCGTATAGGGCGGCGTAAGGCCCCGCACGTCCATAAAGAGCCTCAGGGCCTCGTCGCCCATAGCAAAGCCCACGCCGGGCAGCGGCTCGTCGTCAAAGAGCTCGGTAAGGTTGTCATAGCGGCCGCCCCCGCCCACGGCGCGGTTGTTTTGCGGATGGAGATCAAACACCTCGAACACAATGCCGGTGTAGTAAGCAAAGCCCCGGACAATCGACGGGTCATAGACAATATTGGCAACGCCTTGAGCGCGAAAGTCGGCCAACATTGTTGCTACATCGTCGGGCACTTCGTCAGCCGATACAGCAGACTGCGGGACGCCGAGGTCACTCAGGCCCTTTTCAAACTCTGTGGCCGGCATCTTTTCGCGCCTGTCGAGCAGTGCAAAAAACTTCTTTTGCTCTTCGGGCGAGAGGCCCGCGCGCTCGGCGACCGCGTTCATGGCCGGGCGGCTGCCGACTTTGATAACGAAATCGTTTTCAGAGCCGCCGAGCGCGTACATGATGCCGTAGGCGACGCCGATAACTTCGGCGTCAGCTGCCGCAGAGCGCGAGCCGAAGATGTCGACATTAAGCTGCCAAAACTCGCGCAGGCGCCCGCGCTGCGGCCGCTCGTAGCGAAAGAAGTTGGGGATGCAGTAGAGGCGCAACGGGTAGCCGAACTCGCGGCGCTTTGCCGCGACCATGCGCGCCACGGTGGGCGTCATTTCGGGGCGCAGCGTTACTTCGCGGCCGCCGCGGTCGGTAAAGGTGTAGGTTTGCTCCTTGATGATTTCTTCATTTTCGGCGTTCTTCGATTTGTACAATTCGGCGGGCTCGAGCACCGATGCGCCGTACTCGACGTAGCCCACACGCTCGACAACCATGCGCATGACTTTAAAAAGATAATTTAAACGCGCCTGATCTTCAGGAAAAAAGTCGCGGACGCCTTTGTAGCTTTCTGTAGAAAGTTTTGCACTTTTGGACATATGCGTGTGTTTTGTTATTCTAACAGAAATGGATGGGATTCTAAACATGGAAAAGCCCGATAAAAAAATCCCCGAGGTACGCACCCGCTCTACCGCGGGCCAGGTGCTTAACCTCTACAAAGAGCTTGGCGAGACCCCGCGCGAGCGCCTCGACCGCCTCCGGCTCAAACACACCCAATACGAGCACGAGGTGCTCTCCTATGCCGGCCGGCTCGACCCAATGGCCGAGGGCGTCATGCTGTGCCTGGTGGGCTCGGCCAACAAACGGCGCGAGGCTTACCTCGACCTCGGCAAAGAGTACGTGCTCGACGTACTGTTTGGGTTTTCGACAGATACATACGACATCCTTGGCCGGGTCACCGAGACAGGCGACGCTTCAGCTTTGCAACGCACGGCTATACAAAAAGCGCTCAACGAATTTCGCGGCACGCTGTCGCAGCAATATCCGCCGTACTCGAGCAAAACTGTCGAAGGCAAGTCGCTGTTTGAGTGGGCACGCAACAACGCACTCGGCGCGCTAGTGCTGCCGAGCCGCTCGGTGACGGTGCACGACATCACGATAGAGAATTTGTATAAGGTTAAGGAAAGCGCGCTGCTGACGTATATCGAGACCAGTATCGACAAAATCCACGGCGACTTTAGGCAAGAAGAAATATTGCGCACCTGGAAGCGCCACCTCAAAGCGGACGGCAGCAGAGAGTTTAAAGCCGCAACAATAAAAATAGAGTGCACATCCGGCACCTATGCCCGCTCGATAGCGCATGGCCTTGGCACAGAGCTCGGCGTCCCGGCCCTCGCGCTCCACATTTTGCGAACAAAAGTAGGGGACTACAACGTAGATAAGTCGTTGAAGTAAAAACGGCAACCTATAAAAGAGGGTTAGACTTGGCCTAGCGGCCCGGAGTGCACTCTTTTATAGGTTGCCGTTTTTTATTACCAATCGAGCTCTCCTGTTTTGTATTCAGTGACGCGGGTTTCGAAGAAGTTTTTCTCTTTAGGCATGTCGATGATTTCGGACATCCACGGGAACGGGTTGTCGACATGGTACTGGCGCTCAAGGCCGATGCGCTCGAGGCGGCGGTCGGCGATGTGCTCGACGTATTGTTTGACTGTCGCAGGGACCAAGCCTACAATGCCGCGCGGCAAGGCGTCGTCGGCATACTTTTTCTCTAGTTCAACGCCGCGCTTAATGTTGTCGGTGAGTTTTTGTTTGAACTCAGGGGTCCAGATCTCCGGGTTCTCTTGAACAATGGTGTTGATGAGGTCGGCACCAAAGGCAAGGTGCACAGACTCGTCGCGCAGGATGAACTGAAACTGCTCGCCCACGCCGACCATGCGGTTTTTGCGCAGCATCGACAACATCATGACAAAGCCCGCGTAGAAGAAGATACCCTCCATGATGACGTAGTAGCCCACAAGGTCGTGCACGAAGCGCTGCATGTTTTCGGTGCCTTGGGTGTTGAAGCTTGGGTCGAACACCGACTTGGTCATCTCGACCACGAAGTCGTCTTTCTCTTTGATAGAGGGGACGCTTTGGTACATGTTGTAAATCTCGTCGGGGTTGAGGCCGAGCGTGTCGCAGCAGTAGATAAAGGTATCGGTATGCACCGCCTCTTCATAGCTTTGGCGCAATATATACTGGCGCGCCTCGGGGTTGGTGATGTGGCGGTAGATAGCGAGCACCAGGTTGTTGGCCGTGAGCGACTCGGCGGTGGAGAAGAAGCCGAGATTCCACATGATCATGCGGCGCTCGTCTTCGCTGAGGCCGCCCGGTTTCTTCCACAGCTCGACGTCTTGCTGCATAGACACCTCTTCGGGGACCCAGTTGTTGGCCACGCCTTTTTTGTAGTGCGTACGCGCCCATGCGTACTTCATCGGCAAAATTTTGTTCGGGTCCGTACTTCCTCCTCCATTGATGATACCCATATGTACAAACATTTTACCTAGCGGGGTAGGCAAGGAGCAAGTGAATTAAGCATCAAAAAACAGTAAGTGACTAAGCGGTAGTGGGTTGACAGTAGTATAAATTTATGTAAAATATCCCCAGCTTAGACAGGTCATCTTAAGGGAGGCAGAAGTGCCAAACATCGAAATCCACGGATTCCATCTGGAAAGCCATCTGCAGCGCAAAATCTGGGAATTGCTCGAAGGCGCGCCGTACCTCGACAAGGTGGTCGTGTCCTATAGCGACACGCACGTTGTCGATGCCAAGGGCGTCTCTCAGCCGTTCCTGCGCATCTGGGCGACCGAGCGGCCGCAGCGCAACGACATCGTTCGCCGGCTCGAGCCGCTCGACATCGACATCGAGCTCCCGCCACTGCTCGACACTTTCGTCCCGCGCATTTCAGTGCAAGAAGCGGCGCGGGCCAAGCTGCTCAGGTTGCGACCGGTGGCGGGCACCGACAAGGAATTCGATTATCCGCAACCCGGTGCGCACAGCGGAACATAGACAAGCGATAAATCTCGAGCTCAACAAAACCCCGGCATCGCGCCGGGGTTTTTTCTTTTTATTCAGCCCTTCGATAAGACTCAGGGTTCCTAGGCGGAACAGGATTCGCAGACTTCTCCTATTATCTCTACCTTGGGGCCGGCAATGACTGTCTTTTCGCCAAAGCTGGGGATGCCGCTGCTGACTATGGGCGCAGCAACGCTGGTGGTTGCCGGCGCCTTGCGCGCGAGCTCGATAAGCTCCATTTGCCCGGCCTCTATCTGCTGCGACTGTATGGCGGTTGCGACATCGGCGACGCTCATCACTTCAGACGGCATCGAGCTCTCAAGCCCGCCTTGGGTGATAACGGCGACTATCTCTTCGACAACAACGCTCGAGGCGACGCCCTGAGAGGCTACAGAGTCGTTGCTGCCGTCGGCCTTAACGGTATTCTCAAACTTAGCCATGCTCACGGTCGACTTTTCAATGCGGCTGGCGCCGAGCGAGCGCAGGTAGTAGGTGGTCTTGAGTCCCAACGACCACGCGTAGAGATAGATCTCAGAAAGTATTTTGCCCGAGGTGCCGCCGTAGAAGATGTTGAGCGACTGCGACTGGTCTATCCAGCGTCCGCGGTAGGCTGCTGCTTTGATAAGCCACTGCGGCTCCATCTCGAAGACCTCTTTGTACTTGTCGCGGATAGCCGGCGGGATCTCGCTGATCTCTTGCACCGAGCCGTCGTAGAACTTTATCTTTTCGAGCATCTCTTGGCTCCAGAGCCCCAACTTCTTGAGGTCTTCGACAAGGAATTCGTTGACGACCATGAAGTCGCCGGCCATGTTGCTCTTAACGTAGAGGTTTTTGTAGATAGGCTCGATGGTCGGGTAGCAGCCGGCAATGTTGGCGGTGGTGGCGGTCGGCGCGTTGGCCATGGTGTTGGAGTTGCGCATGCCCCATTGGCGTACAGCCTCGCGCACCAAACGCCAGTCGAGCGTTTCGTGGCGCGGCACATCTATCTTCATCCCGCGCTCCTGCTCGAGCAGGGCGATGGTGTCCTGCGGCAAGATGCCGCGGTTCCATTTGCTGCCTTTGTAGGTCTCGTAGGTGCCACGCTCTTTCGCAAGGAGCGAAGAGGAGAGTATGGCGTGATAGGCGATAGCCTCCATCGACTGGTCGCTAAAGGTCACAGCCTCGTCGGTGTCGAAGTTGATATTCATCTTAAAGAGCGCGTCCATAAGCCCGCGGAGCCCAAGCCCCACCGGGCGGTGGCGCATGTTCGAGCGCTTGGTCTTTTCGGTCGGGTAGAAGTTGACGTCGATAACGTTGTCGAGCATGCGCATGGCAACAGGCACGACGCGGGCTACCAGCTCGCGGTCAAAGCGCCCGTTGCTCACAAATTGCGCCATGTTGATGCTGCCGAGGTTGCACACCGCGGTTTCTTCGGCACTGGTGTTGAGCGTTATCTCGGTGCACAGGTTGCTTGAGTGCACGACGCCCACATGGTCTTGCGGCGAGCGGACGTTGGACGGGTCCTTCCAGGTGATCCACGGGTGGCCCGACTCGAAGAGCATGGTCAGGTTTTTGCGCCAAAGGTCGCCGGCGCGGAGTTTCTTGTGGTGGGGGATCTTGCCCTCTTCGGCGAGCTGCTCGTAGCGCGTGTAGGCCTCGTCGAACTTGCGGCCATAGAGGTCGTGAAGGTCGGGGACATCGGATGGGCTAAAGAGCGTCCAGTAGCCGTCCTCTTGCAGGCGCTTCATAAAGAGGTCGGGGATCCACACGGCAGTGTTGAGGTCGTGGGCGCGGCGGCGCTCATCGCCGGTGTTCTTTCGCAGCTCCATAAAGTCCTCGATGTCGAGGTGCCAGTACTCGAGGTACACAGCCGCGGCGCCGCGGCGGCGGCCCGAGCGGTTGATGGAGATGGTTACGTCGTTGGCTATCTTGAGGAACGGGATAACGCCCTGGCTCTCGACGCCGGTCTTCTTGATAAGCGAGCCGGTGGCGCGCACCGGGGTCCAGTCGACGCCGAGGCCGCCCGCGTACTTGAGCAGCTGTGCGCCGTCTTTGTACTCGTCAAAGATAGCGTGCAGGTCGTCGGGCACAGTGGAGAGGAAGCATGACGACAGTTGAGGCAAGGCGAGCCCTGCGTGGTAGAGCGTAGGGGAGGACGGCATGTAGTACATCGACGCCATTATTTCGTAGAACTCGACCGCATACCGGTTGCGCTCTTCGGGAGTCTTCTCGGCAAGTGCACACCCCATGGCGACGCGCATCCAAAAGATTTGTGGGGTCTCCAAGAGCTTCCTGGTGCCGTGCTCTTTAGAAAGATAGTTGGCCTGCAGGGTTTGGAGGCCGAGGTACTTAAAGTCGCGGTCGCGCTCGATCATGAGCGAGTCAGCAAGGCGCGGCAGGTCAAACTCAAGCATTGCTTTGTCGAACTGGCCTATCTCGACGCCGCGGTTAATGGTGCGGATGAATGCCTTTTTGTACTCCTCTTCGAGGTTGGCGTAGTCGGCCGGGCCGATAACTTCGTGGTACATGTATTGGAGCAAAAGTTGCGCGGCGACGTAGGAGTGTGCCGGGTCGCGCTCGATGAGCGAGCGGGTGACCATGATAAGCACGTCGTGGATGTCTTTGGTTTTGATGCCGTCGTACATTTCGGCGCGGACGCGCGAGATAATAGCAGGCACATCAATCATCTTTTCGTAGCCTGCAGCAGCGACAAGCAGTGTGCGGGTGAGCTTGGCCTCGCTGAAGTTCTGCCGGCTGCCGTCGCGCTTGGTGATAACCAGCTGGTTGTCGGTTATCTTCTCGGCTACCTCGGCCTTTTTTATCTCGCGGATCTTTTGGTGCTCGTAGCGGTAGATGATGTAGGACTTGGCGACGCTAAAATAGCCGCGCTCCATGAGCGCGTTCTCAACGAGGTCCTGAATATCCTCGACGGTGGGGATGAAGGCGGTGTTGCCGAATTTCAAATCGATGGCGTCAACAACCGCGCGCGTAATGTCCGTTGCGTCGCTGTCATGGCTGTCTCCCAAGGTTGCGGCAAACGCCTTCTGTACTGCGATGGTGACGTTTTTGGGGACGAAGTCCACGATCTCCCCGTTCCGCTTCTTAACTTTTTGAGTGATAGCCATAATGCCGCGCTTATGAGTAATTTTTTGTAACGAAACTCAATTATAAGCCTTTGGGGTCAATCGCGGGCCTGTGCATAAGCCACTGCGATACTAAATTCATCAAAACGCAACCACATTTTTATAAAACGGTGTCAAAGTTGCCTTTTTTGCCGCAAAATTGCCCTATTTTTGAGCACTTTCTCCCACCGCATTTAACGGCCCTGTGTAGGCGTTTTTGAGCCTATTGACTAGTATAAAAATATAATGCAAAAACCTTTTATATTTTGATATATACTGGGGGCATGAACTCAACACGACACACGACCGGCTATAAGGTCTGGAACTTCCTCTTCAGTGTCTTGTTTTTGGCAGTGCTGGCGGCGGCTATTATTGAAATGAAAGAGATCCGCGGCGGGTTTTTGGTATCGGTCTCGCCCTTTGATGCCATCATGATGACCTTTGCCACCTTTCGCATTACGCGCCTGGTGGTATACGACCGCATTACGCTGTGGTTTCGCGAGCTTTTTATCGACAGCAAGGGCGCCTTCATGACAGTAGTGGCCGACCTCTTGCAGTGCCCGTGGTGCATCGGCGTATGGAGCGCACTCGCGGTTGTGTACTCCTACTTTATATTCGACTGGGCTTGGTCGGTTATCTTCTTTCTCGCGCTCGCAGGCGCAGGGTCACTGCTGCAGGTCATTGCCAACGGCATCGGCTGGCGCGCCGAGCAGCTTAAGAAGACGACCGAGCTGCTTTAATTAAATACGATAGGTATCGAGACCTGCTGGTCTTTCGACGGGTCGCCCGAAGGGTTGTCCTTTTTAAGCACCAAGGTGCCGTGGCTGCCATGTATTTGAGCTGGATATGTGAGTGTCGCGGTAAAGGGAACAAAGCTGGTGGTCATCCAGTCGCTTTGCGCTTGTGCGGGCTTTTGGGCTATAACCGTGCCACTCGCGTTAAGTACCTCGACAGGAAAGCTCGCTTCAAAGTACCACGTGCCGCGTGCCGAACCTTGCACAGTGAGTGTCGTGAGCGCCACAGAGGAGCCGCTCTGGGGCATATCAACGGTAATAAGGTCGGGTATCCCGGCTACTGCTTGAGTAGACGTTGCGGGTGTGGATGTTGCGATGCCGGGGATAGGCGGCGCTGGCACCAAGTACAACATCAGAGCCCCTCCTATAGCTACGATAGTAAGAGCGACCACAAGGAGTCCCCATTTGTTGTTGTTCATGAAGAGTATGCCGAAGTTAATAGGTGTTTCTTACTGACATTAGCTCAGTTGAGACAAAAGGTCCTTAATTAAGGCGGCGGTTTCCTCAGGGCCAAAGACTTCGTGGGTGTGGATACCGGTGCCGATAACGACCGAGTCGTTACCGCCTTCTTCTAGTGCGTCCCCAACATACAACATCTCGGGCAGTGAAATTTGAGTGAGCTCGCTGAAGCGTTTCACTCCGTAGGCCTTGTTAATGTCGTGGGGGGTTATATCTATCGAGGTCATCGCATTGAGTCCAATTGAGAATTCGGGAATATGCCGCTTTAACGCTTCAAAAAGAGGGCGGCGTTTTTCTTGATTCGGATCCCATTTTTGCTTCTCTTCGATAGGCGCTTGTTGCCCAAGTGCAGAAAAAGTAATTTCTCCGTCACGGTCCTCAATTTGCAATCCCCATATCTTTTTCGGTTGTTGAAAGCCTATCTCTTTAAACGAAGCGTCAAATGCGTCGAGAATTTTCTTTTTTTCTTGAGGGCTAAAAGAGTGATCATATTGAGGGTGCCACTCGCCTTGGCGGTGGACGTAACAAAATGCCGCTCCTGCGGGGAACAGGTAGAGTTTGTCTAATTTCGCACTGCTCGGCAGGCTCGTTAAAAATTGATGTTGAAATTGTAGCCATGAGCCGCCGGACATTACTGCCACCGGCATATGCGAGAGAAGCTGAGATAGCAGCTCGCCCATATCGGCATCGACACGCTGCTTGCTCTCGGCGAGCGTACCGTCGAGGTCGAACACCATTGCTTTAGGTACGAAGGTCATGTTACTCAAGGTTAGCAGGGAGCAGAATCTTTAGGAGTTTTTTGAGCGACATGGTCGCAACGCCCACTACCGTGTCGGCCCCGCCGTAATAAATATAGAGCGTGTCGCCGCGCAGCACGGCGCCGCAGCTAAAGACCGCGTTGCGCACCTGCCCGATGCGCTCGTACTCCTCGAGCGGCTCAAAGATAGTGTCGACGCTGCGAGAGATGATGACGGCCGGGTTCTTGAGGTCGAGCAGCACGGCGCCCAAGCGGTAGGTGCCTGTTTTAGAGACGCCGTGGTAGATAAGCAGCCAACCTTTGGGAGTTTTAATCGGCGGGCCGGCAATGCCTATTTTTTTGCTGTCCCACATGCCCGGGCGCGGGCCCATGATTTCGATGCAGCGGGTGAGCCGGCTCTTTTTAAAATCGAGTGTGTCGAGAAAATCGGCGCATAGTAGCGGGTCGATGCGGTGCATGATCATGTACTGCCCGCCGATTTTCTCCGGCAAAAGCGCCGTGTCTTTGTCCTGCACCGGGTCGGGGGTGATAAGCTGAGGCTTTTCCCATTTGTCCCATCGGTTAGCGACGAAGTCTTTCACTGATATCGAAGAAAGGGCCGCGCGCCACGGGTCGACGCCGTTAAAGGCGGTGTAAACCATATAGATAGTGTTGCCGATGCGGGTGAGTCGAGGGTCTTCGCATCCGGAGGCCGCGCCGTCTTGTTTTTTCTTTTCAAACTCTTCGCGCGGCACATAGGCGGGGGTGTCCTCTCGTTTGGTGATTTTGATGCCGTTCTTACTGGCGGCGTAGCCGAGGACAGAGGTATTATCCGCGCCCATCGCGCGGTACAGCAGGTGCACCGTGCCGTCGATATCGATAGCTGCGGGGTTAAAGACGGCGCGGCTCTCCCACGGATTTTGTTCAATAGGTTTGAGTATTGGGTTTTCTTTGGCGCGTTTGGCTAACTCTATGCGTTTTTCAGGGATAAGCGCTGCAAGCAAATCGTCGAGGTTAAGCGAAGCTTTGGCGCACACGGTGTCGGCGGCACCGTAGTAGATATCGACGCGGCCGTTTTTGTCGAGTACGGCTCCGGTGGGGAAGACAATATTGGGCACCATGCCGTATTTTTCATAGATCTCTTCAGGGACCATGATAGGGCCCTTACTTTTGCCGACTATTTGCCGCGGGTCGTTGAGGTCGAGCAGCATCGCTTCGATACCGAAGACGCGCTCTCCGCCGCCGAAGTAGTTTTGGATGTACGAATAAAAGACGAGCCAGCCGGCTTTGGTTTTAACCGGCGTCGAGCCGACTTCGACATGGTCTTGCTCGAATCGCAGCGGGTTAATTGTGTGCTCCTGGAGCTCTGCATGCCAATGCTCCCAAAAGCCGAGGTCCCACAGTTCCTCTATTTTGTCGCACTGTGCTATGGCGATGCGGGCCGGCGGTTCGTCGGTGTGGGCCGTGAGCATCACGGTTATTTTGCCGTTGATGCGCTCGGGGAAGAGGACAAACGCCTTGGCGTTAAACGGCGTTACCAAATGTTTCTCCTCAATCGTCTCTAAATCTTTAGAGATTGCCACCGCAACCTTGATATTGCCCGGGCCAAATGGCATCCCGCCGAGCGCTGTGTAGAAAATATAATATTTGCCCTCAAAGAATGTGGCGCGTGGGTCCTCGCAGCCGAATTTCTCCCACGACTCTTCGGGGATGATGAACTGGCGTTGGTTTTGAAAATGCTCGCCATCGAGCGAAAGCGCCTTGCCGATGGTCGAGATGCCTGCCGGCGTCATCAAAGCATCGGGGCGGCCGAGCGCGCGGTAGAGGAGGTGGGTGATGGTACCCTTTTTTATCGGCGAAGGGTTAAACGTGGCGCGCGACTCCCACTGCTTGTCGTTGACAGGGGAGATGAGCGGATTATGCGCGCTGCGGCGGATGACGTACATTTGATTTTAATTATACACGCACCTCTTGCAGTACCGCATGATCGCCTGTCATGAGTTTGTGGAGGAACTCATGCAACGGTGCTTGCGCCGCCGCAATGTGTTTGTCACCACCACCATAGTAGACGATGAGTTGATTGTCGACCACGACCGCGCCCGAGGCGTACACGACGCCCGGCTTCCAGTCGTGTTCGTACCATGCTTCAGGCACCAGCACGGGGTGCGCGCTGCGGTACAAAATTTTTGTCGGGTCGTTAAGGTCGAGCAGCATGGCACCAACGTTATAGCCGTGGCCGCCATGCGGTGTCATGCCGTGGTAAAGCAAGAGCCATCCTTGGTCGGTCTTAATCGGCGGGGCGGCTGCACCACGCACAAAAGCATCCCAATGTCCGTCGCGGCCCCCGCGGCGATTGTTGCTCTTGATAGGAGTTTTTCGCAATGACTCAAGATCTTCGACGTACTCAATCATCAGTGTAGGCGTCATGGCGTGCAATATTGCGAACTTGCCGTTTATTTTTTCGGGGAAGAGAACCCAGTTTTTGTGTGTCTCTTGCGCGGGCGACATGGGGATGTGCGGCGACCAGCGCCACAGCACCGCGGTGAGGTCGGGGAGCGCGAGTGCGGCTATGGCAAGCCGCATAGACTGCCAGCTTTCAAAAATCCCAAAGGTCAGGTAGAGTTTTTCGTCGATAATAACCGCGCGCGGGTCCTCCGATCCGCCCCAGCCGCCGCCGGAGGCATAGAGGTCGGTGTCATAACTGAGCGTGCGGTACGAAACCTGCTTGCCGGGCATAGGCTCGGGTACGGCAATACCGAAACCGGGATCATAGGCCGGTTTGGGCGAGCGTTCGAAGTGGATCCCGTCCTTGCTGACCGCGTAGCCGATGCGCGAAATCCCATCGTGCCCTAGCGCGCGATAAAACAAATGAACCTGTCCTTTGTGATAAACGGCGCCGGGATTAAAGACGGCCTCTGATGCCCACCAGACACTCGAGTCAGGACTAAGAATCGGGTTTTGCACCAAGCGGACCAGCCGCAGCGGCCGGCGCATCCACGCAAGCCAAAATAAAACGAGCGCCAGGCAGGCAAGTGCAAGCGCGAGAAAGAAAAAAAGGACGCCGACCAACTCAGGCGCGCCCATACTTGTCCTCTAAGCGGGTAATGTCGCTTTCGTCGAAGTCTCCAAATGCAATTTCAAGTATTGAAAGTCCGCCCTCTCCGCCCTCGATGCGGTGTTTGCTGCCGCGCTTGCTGAAGTAGGTTTCGCCGGGCTGCGCGTCGTGGGTAAGCTCATCGATGGTGATAGTGCCTTGGCCCGAAAGTACGCGCCAAAATTCGTCGCGATGCGCGTGCGTCTGCAAACTTATGGCTTCGTCAGTATTGACGGTGACGATTTTGACCGTCGTTTGCTCGTTGAGCGTAAAGCGCTCGAAATTGCCCCACGGGCGAACTTCCTTCTCATAATTGGAGAGGCCTTCCATATCCTTAGTATACGACAGGAAGCTCAGCTTTATTTCAAATTAGTTCGAAAAAAGTGGACAAATGGCTTTTCAAACTCCGGATGCGCCGAGACAGCCGCTCCTGCGATGCAGGTCGCGGCTGTCTCGGCTCAGTTCAGCGACATACTCAGGTGTCGTGGGTTACTGATATACCACACTGTAACTACCAACCCCGCAAAAAGGTGACAGCGGCCCTTATGGGGCTCCAGATCACTGTTCCTTTTTGCATACCTGCAACAATATCAGAGGTGTCCTGAATCTCGGGTGAACCGACGCTGCGTGTACTGGCTGCGGGCAGCAATACGGAGACAGTTGTGCCGCGGCCTTTTTTGCTTTGAACCTCAACCGTGCCGCCCATGGCGCGCGTCATCTCGTTGACGATAGTGAGCCCCAGCCCCGAGCCCGTTTTCTTGACCAAGCGCGTGCGTGATATGTCGGCGCGGTAAAAAGGTTCAAACAAATGGGCCAAATCCTCGGGCGCTATCCCGATTCCTGTATCCTCCACCTCGAACAAAATCATCGGTGTAGCTTCTGGCTGCACCTCTGTCGGGGCAACCGCCCGTATGCTGACAACTACCGAGCCGTCCGACTGCGCGCGTGTATACAAAAGCGCGTTTTTTATAACGTTGCTCATAATTTGCTCTATCGCCATGGGGTTGGCCCAGGCGATAGAGCCCGGCTGAGCCTTCAGCCGCAGGCGTATGCCGCGCTCCCTCGCCAACGGGCGATGGCGACCGATTGTCGCTTCGGCTATAGGCAGGAGGTCGAGGCCTTTAAAGAGCATGCGTTCGGGGCGGGTGAGCGTGTTGAGTGAAAGGAGGTTGTTGAGAATTTCAGATACACGCTCGAGCTCGCCGAGGATTTCGGTAAAGGTCTCGCGAGCGTCCTGGGGCAGGCCGGTGTCGATAAGGGCGACCTCGGTCGAGGTCTTAATGGTCGAGAGCGGCGTGCGCAGCTCGTGCGCGACGTTAGAGATGAAGAGCTTTTGGCTCGCCAATATCTCGCGGGCAAATATCTGCTTGAGGAGTTTATTCGCGCACCTCTCCCACCAGCCGGTAGCCCACGCCGCGAACTGTTTCGAATAGTTGTTCACCATCTTGATTGCTGCCCAATTTCTTGCGCAGGTTCTTCATGTGTACATCTAACACGTTGCTCCATGAAAGTGAGTTGAAGTCCCACACATGGTCGAACAGTTTTTCGCGCGAGAGAACTTCATTGGGCTGGCGCATGAAGCATTCAAGGAGCGAGAACTCTTTGAGCGTCAGCGGGATTTCGGCGTTATCTTTTTTAACCGTGCGGGTGGCCATGTCCATTTCAAGCGGCCCCACCTTCAAGACAACCGGCTTTTGCTGGGCGGGGCGGCGGAGCACTGCGTTGATGCGGCTCAGTAACTCTTCAAACGAGAACGGCTTGACGACATAATCGTCGGCGCCTTTGTTAAGCAAGTCGACCTTGTGTTCGGTCTCGTTGCGAGCAGTCAGGATAATGATAGGGGTGACGACGCCTTCTTTGCGGACAGACTCGGTAATTTCGGCGCCGCTAAGGCCCGGGAGCATGAGGTCAAGGATAATAAGGTCGTACTCGGTACGATAGAGCATGATACGGCTCCGAGCCTTTTCGGGGTCGGGGAGCCAGTCGACTGCGTAGCCTTTTAATTCAAGGCCTTTTTTGAGCGCCTTGGCGAGCTTCTCCTCGTCTTCGACTATAAGGATATGCATACCCCTACAGTATCAGATAGGGCGCATGAAGGGTTAATGAAGATGTTTTCAGAAAGCTATTCCTCGCTCAGAAACAAGGCGCGTTCTTTAGGGAACAGCCACAGGGCCAGGTGGTAGATGCCAAAGGTGATAAAGAAGGCCGAAAAGACGTCGATGGTGTAATGCAGGTGCCCTAGCAACACCACAACCCCAAAGAAGACCGATGCCGCCAGGAAGAAGTAACGCAACCGAGGAATATGCCAAAACATGAGCGCCATCAAAAAGGGTACGCCGGTGTGTCCGGAGAAAAAAAGGTCGTTGCCGCCAAAGAAGCGCAGTGCCAACTCGCCCGCGTTGAGCTGCGCCTGAAGGGGGAACGGCCCCAAGTGTGTCATCGAAACAAATGCCGCGCGGATAAAATAAAAAAGCGAGAGCGAATGCAGGAGAAAGGGAATGCGTTTGGGGTGATGAAGCACTAAGAAGAGGATAATAACGATAAGCACCGATGCGCCGTAGACGAAGAGGTATCCAACATTAAATACAGGCGTGTTTGAAAGGATGATATCGCTGACATAGTTACTAGCCCGCTCGGTTGCATACACACCGCCTGCGTAGTTGGTGAGTACGCTGAGAAAAAATACAACAATGGCTATCGGCGCCGAAAAGCGAAAATGCTCATCGAACCAGCTTGCTTTGTATCGTCGCCACACTTGGATGTGCCAAGTGGGCGTTATGGATATCAGTTCTTCTTCTTTCATATAGCAGTAAGCGCGACGCTCCCTTTAATACTAACAGGTGCGCCCTGCATGGCGGCGCGGTAGAGTTCCTCGAACTGCTCGAGGGTTGCATTGATGTCGTGGTCCTTAATTATTTCAAGGCTTTCTTGCCCCATCTTTTTGCGCAATGGCTCGTCGTTCATAAGGGCGGCTATTTTGTGCGCCAGCCCCTGTTCGTCTCCCGGCTTGAAGAGGTAGCCGTTTTCGGCATCGTGCACGAGCTCGGGGAGTGCTACAGCATGTGCGCCTAATACCGGCAGCCCTGTGGCCATCGCCTCCATTGCCACAATGCACTGCAGCTCGGCGATACCGGCGATAATAAAGCAGTCTGCTGCGGCATACAGGCTTGGCAGCAATTCATCCGGAACAAACCCGGTGAAGGTGACATGCTCGGCGATGCCAAGTTCGTTTACGAGATTCTCAAGTTTCATTTTCTCAACCCCTTGGCCTGCGGCAACAAAGTGAAAGTCAGCCGCACTGAGCGCCCGCTTGACTGAGCGCAGCACAAAGTCGACCTGCTTTTCTTTATCCAGACGGCCGACATATAGAAGGATGGCTTTGTGGGGGAGATTGTAGCGTTCGCGCGCAGGTGTGGCGTCGTTGCGCGGGTTGAACCGCTCAAGGTCGATGCCGTTGCTAATAGCGAGCATCTCTTGGTTAAGCTGCGGCTGCATGAGGCTTACTGCGGTCTTGGTTGGCGCCGAGAGACCATGCGCTTTGCGGAATATCCGCGCCGCATCCCACCACATAGCGCGGTCGATAAGGCCAGTGATCTTTTGCGGGAGCATAAGGTAATGCGTAAGATTCTCCGGCATAAAGTGGTTGGTTGCGACAACGGGGATGTTGCGGCGGAGCGCAACCTTGAGCGTGCGGCGCGCGATAAAGAAATGCATTTGGATATGCACAACATCGGGCTTAAATTCATCGATAGCTCTGTCGACAGCGCCGTTTATTAAAAAGGGAAGCGAGAGGTAAAATCGCGGTACAAAAAAGATAGGTACCCCGGGCGTCCAATAAACCTTCACCTTTCCGCGCATGGTCGGCGCCACACGCAGTCCTTCGCCGGCAGCCACCACCGCGACTTCGTGGCCGGCCGCGGCCAGGGTGTCGGCAAAGCGCTGCACAAAGTATGATGATCCTGCGACCATTGGGTAATAGGCATCCGAGGCGATAAGGACTCTCATGGGATTATTGCGCTCTAGTATACTACGGGTATGTCGGTAGAATCCATTACTCCACTCATCATCGAATACCGCTATTGGCTGCTCATCCCACTCACCTTTATCGAAGGGCCCATTGTCGGGTTTATTGCCGGGGCGCTCTCAAAGCTCGGGTACTTCAACCCGTTCTTGGCGTTCTCAATTTTTATCTTTCGCGACGTGCTGGTCGACGGGTTGTGGTACCTAGCGGGCAGCCATGGCGGCAAAACGCGGTTTTCAGCGTGGCTATTAAAAAAAGTTCATATCACCGACGATCATTTGCATGCGGTCCGCAAGTTGTGGGACGCACATGGGTTGCGCACGATGTTTGTCAGCAAACTTTCCTACGGCATCGCCCAGTTATTTTTGGCAGTAGCCGGCATGGTAGGGATGCCCTTTAGCAAATACTTTCGCTACGCGCTTATTGTGGCCCTTGTCGAATACGGCGGCCTCTTTATCTGCGGCTATGTTGTGGGTGGAGCTTTCGGCAATATTGCTGGTGTTCTGTCTAACATCCAATGGGTGATTGCCATTCTTGCCCTTGTCATCGCCGGCTACTACATCTTCACCCACTTCATGCGGCGCAAGGCATTTAAGGACGAAGAAAGGGCCTCAAAAGAGGACTATTGACTTTTGTCTATTTTAGGTGTATAACAGGCGGCAGTTCTCGATCTGTAATAACCAAACAAAGGAGGGGCCCATGCGCCTCATTTTGCCGCTGCATATTCTTGCATTTACTCCGTGGTGGATATTGGCGCCGCTCGCCTTTATGCTCACTATCGGCATCGTCTGGATCCTGCGCGACGCGCAGGAGGGGGTCGCCTACAATGTCGCCCGCTCGAGTCAGTTCGGCGATGTGGCATTGTTTACCGTCATCTTCATGGCTGTGGCTATGCTGCAAGATGGTCGCTCGGTGCCGCCTGCGCTGAATCTCTGGGTCATTCAATTCTGCCTGTTGCTTATCGCGGCCGCGGTCGGCTATATTTGGATCAAAATCGATCCGACCCATCGGTGGGGCGACCGGTACCACCACATGGTCGTTGCGCCGATGCTGGTCTACCTCGGCATCAACGCCGGCGTCATAATCTTGTACGCTGGGGCGCTGTGGGAGATTCTACTCGCTGTGGCGCTTCTCTGGGTGTGGCTGGGTTTGGTCAGTTGGGATGTGCATACCGGCCGGCTCGACCAGCGCAAGTATTTGGCCGGGCAAGGCATCACCGGCCTCAAAGACTAGTTCGAAGACACGAGACGTAGACGCCTCGCAGCAATGCGGGGCGTTTTTCTTTTTGGTGTAAACTAGACGAATGGATTTCTTGATTATCTTTTTGGCCAAGTACCTTATCTGGGTCATTGTGGCTGTGGCGCTCGGGTTTCTTTTCTTCTCTCATGAATGGAAGCGTCTCAGTGTTTTTGCAGCTATCTCGCTAACAATCGCATATGCTGTCGGCAAAGTCGCAGGAATGATGTGGTACAACGCACGGCCGTTTGTCGTTGACGGCACCACGCCGCTTGTGGCGCACGCGGCGAATAATGGCTTTCCATCAGATCATATGCTCATGGGCGGGACGATAGCGTCTATTGTTTTTGTATACAATCGCACGCTCGGCATTGTGCTTTGGATACTTGCCTTGGCGGTGGGTGCGGGGCGCGTGTTGGCAGGCGTGCACCATGCTGTTGATGTGCTCGCATCAATTGCTATTTCTATAGTAGTGGTGGCGACTGTGGAGTACGCCCTGCGCCGCCGCACTCAATAAAGAAACTCTCGCGTTCTAGTATTTATTACAGCTGAGCCAACTCTGCAAGCACGCGCTCAACATCGACAATAGACACCGGCTTTGTCAGGTGGTCGTTAAAGCCAGCTTCGCGCGCTTTGCGCTTGTCTTCGTCTTGTCCGTAGCCGGTAAGCGCAACGAGTAGGATACTATTACCAAATTTTTGCCTTAGCCGGCGGGCTAGCCCATAGCCGTCCATGTCGGGCAGTCCGATATCGAGCAGTGCCGCGGCGGGAGTGTGCGCTTCGCACCAGGCAAGCGCCCCTGTTGCATCGTTGGCCGTCGATGCTTTATGCCCGTTATGTTCGAGGAGTTTGCACAAGCTTGAGGCAGCGGCTTCGTTGTCATCAACTACCAAAATTTCGAGCGCGCCCGATATCTTCTGGTTTTGGCCAAGGGTGCTGCGGCTAAAGCGCGAGCGCCGGCTGCGCGGCTCTTCAACAATGAGCGGCGCCGTTAATGCCAACGGCAAACGTACGGTAAATGTGCTGCCTTTGCCTTCGCCATGACTCTGCGCCTCAAGCGAGCCGTGGTGCATCTCAGCCATACGCTTGGCGAGCGAGAGTCCGACATGGAGCCCGCCGGCGCGATTAGTCGTGCTGTCGCTGATGCCGAAGGGTTCGAAAATCTTCTTAAGACGTGTCGGGTGTATGCCGATGCCGTTATCGGTGACCATCACCCGGACGTGCGCGTTGTCGCGCTCGGCCCGGAGTTTAATAACGCCGCTTGGGTTGGTGTATTTGGCCGCATTGTTGAGCAGGTTTACCAGTATCTGCACCAGCCGGACTTGGTCGCCGTCGAGCCACAATTCTTCGGGAGGGATTGTTGTGGTGAGCGTGTGGTTTCGTTCTGTGAGGAAAGGCGTAATCATCTCCAAACTTTGAGCGACGATGGTGTCAAGTTTGACCGGCTGTTTTTGGAGCTGAAAGCGTTTTTGAGAGATGCGCGACATATCGAGCAAGTCGTCGAGCAGCCGCGCCATGGTGCTCAGATGTGAACCCATCATCTTGAGCAAGTCGGGTGAGCCCTCGTTGCGGACCTTCATAAGTTCGACCCCCGAGAGGAGCGGCGAGAGCGGGTTGCGCAACTCGTGGGCGAGTATGGCAATGAAGTCGGCTTTGGCTTGGTCCTCTGCGCGGATTTTCTCCAGCGCCTCCTGCAACTGCTCGACGTTTCCGCGCAAGCGCACGGTCGCTTCTTTGCGCTCTTCAACGATGGCTGAGAAGATTAAAAAGATAAGCGAGAGTGTGCCGATAATAAGCTGTATGCCAAAGAGCTCTTGAGCGAGGTTAGCGTTGTGGGTCAAAGGGCCCTGGCCAAACAGGACGCCTGTTGAGGCGATGAGCGCCATCATGATAAGTGCGAGCGACATGCCGCGCGGGCCGGTGCGCAGCGCGGCCCAAATGAGGGGAATAATCGAAAGATAGAGCAACGACACCGAGCCGACATTCGAATACGGGGTCCAATATATAAGGATGTCGAGTATAACGATGGCGCTAAAGACTAGGCCGCCCTCTATCCATTCGCGTTTGGTTCGGGTAAAGAGGGGTTTGTAAGCCCATCGCGCCGCGAACGGCCCGAACGAAAGTAGGGAGACGGTGTGGCCTATCCACAACCCTGCCCACAATTGGGAATCAAATACGGCTCCGCCCGTTATCCGCACCAGGACGATTAGTGTTGAAGAAACGAGAGTAGAGAGAAACGCCGCCAGCACAAAAACCATCGCATCTTGCAATCGATTAAACATCGGATGAAAGTCGAACCGGCGCAAAATATATACCCCGGCGAGCGCTTCGAGTGTGTTGGCGGCCGCGACACCGGCTGCAATGGGTGGTGCAATCCCTTTTAGTAAGAGGACTGCAAAGAAGGATACCAAGAGCGCTGGCCAAAGTTCAGGCCCAAACAAAAACAGCGCCAAAAGCGCTACAGCCGAGGGCGGCCAGACCAATGAGGCGCCAGAGCCCCCTGCAGGCACCAAAAACAAGCTCACATAGACCACTGCAGCATAGACAGCCGCCAATAGAGTGAGTTTTGTCAGGTATATACTGCGCTCTGACATAAGGACCCTATGCTAGCAATGGCAGAGCCCATACGCAAGTGAAAGGACTTGCGGCTTCTTTTACACGCTTTGACGCTCCAACATCTCTGCGGGTGAGACAAATTCGCTATGCACGACCTCTTTAAAGCGGTCGACAAGCTCCGGGTGCTCGTGATTGATATGGTTCCACATGCGCACCTTGAGCATGAGCCCGTTGCGGCTGTCGCCCTCCTCCAAATGTCGGCACGCGGCGCATGTGAATATCGTTTTCATATCCGCAGTATGTGCCAAGCCCACTGAGATTTGTATGAATATTCAAGGTAAGAAAAAGCGGCCCCGTGCGTCCCATTTGGTATGATAAGCCCCATGAAAAAGCTTTTTATCGCTGCGCTTATAGTTGCGACCGCTGCAACGCCTTTTGCCGCGGGTGCGCAGACCATCATAGCCCAGCCCACCAGCCCCGTATGCGCGCCGCTTAGCTATAACCTATATTACGGCCTTTCTGACCGCCAAACAGCCGGGCAAGTCTCGCAGCTGCAATACTTTTTGCAGGGCCAAGGCTTCTTCCCGTATGCGCCTGTGGGCATCTTCGGCCCCGTTACCTATGCAGCCGTACACAACTTTCAAATGGCGCACTCTATTTATCCGGTCACCGGCGGCGTCGGGCCGATTACGCGCGGCGTAATCCAGCAGATAGGATGCGGCACCCCGACACCGGTGCCGACCCAAAGCGGAGTTTCGCTTTACACTATTTCGCCATCGCAGGCGGCTGTCGGCCAGACGGTTAATGTCACCGGCTTTGGGATGACTAACTCAAACACAATACTGCTCGACGGCATGGTCGCCGCGACCAACGTGCCTATCAACTCGAGCATCGCAGTTGCCTGCACTACCGACCCCTCGTGCCGCGGCGGAATCCGCCAAACGCTTCTCTTCACTGTGCCGCAGTATCTCTCGCCCAATTGCCCCGCAGGTTCGATGTGTCCTATGTACATGCGCCAGCTTACGCCGGGCACCTACCAGCTGACCGTGCAAAACCAGAATGGCACGAGCAATGCAATGAGCTTTACCGTCACCAGCGCTTCGCAAAATCAGCCGCTCTCAATCACCGGGCTCGATGCACCGGCCCAGCTGCCCGTCGGTACTACCGGCACGTGGACAGTGCATGTCTCGACCTCAGGATCTAACCTGCACTACACGGTGGTCTGGGGCGACGAATACCAACGCGGTTCAAACATCATGATGCCGAGCTCAACCCAAGTGCAGACGAGCGCCAGCTTTAGCCACGTCTACTACCAAACCGGCACGTATACGCCGACCTTTACCGTCACCGACGACCAGGGCCGCAGTGTCTCGACCAGCGCCACAGTAACCGTCACTCCTATCTACTAGTTTTTGTCCGCCCAGCTTGAGTACTGCGCTTTGAGTTGAGCTAGTTCGTCTTGCGAAAGCGAGTTGTAGACGCCGACCCAGTCGTTGGCTATTTGCTCTTGCGCACGCCCGAGCGGGATGTCGCCGTCGCATGCTTGTTGGTGGAGATAATTTTCTACTAAATCTTTTTCTTTAAATCCGGGTTTAGGACTCGCCGCTTCGGGGAAGAGGTTAGCGACAGCGTTGCTGCCGCCGAGCTCAAGCGGGATAAGGTGGTCGGCTTCGTAGCTGCCGGTTGGCTCTGGGTAGGCGATGCCATACTCCTTATATATGCTCTTTTTTAAACTCGTCGATACGTTGCGCACCTTTTGGGTGTAACCGGGCGTACAAATAGTCTCGAGCGTTGTTGATGCAAAAATAGCGCCCGGTGTGCAGTCGTGGTCGGGCAGGGGCCCTGCAACTTGGCACCCGGCGGTCTTGGTGCGCATGTCGAGCTTGGCGGGGGAGTTGTCTACAGGCTGTGGCGCGGGCGCAACTCCTGCGGCGACCGCGAGCTGCTCTATGGGCGCCGCGACAAGCGCGCTCAGCGAAAGAGCTTTGGGCCGCAGCGGCCGCGGCGCGGCGCTGTAAGAAAACAGCGATACGGTCGCCGCAAACAAGAGTGCGACTATTACATAGGGCAGCCGCCGCATGACTACTCTTCGGCGTACATTTTTTTAAGGTCGTCTATTTTTGCCTCCTCTATTTTTTCGCGGCGCTCGGCCAAAATCTCGGCTCGCTCGGCGGGAGTCTCTTCCTCTATATCATGTTCCTCTTCTTCGTCGATGCTCGGCGCGTCAAAGTAGTAATAAAAAAGAGCGACGAGTCCGACTAGAACTATAGCTGCCGCACCTATGCCTAGTAGTAGTGTCATGGCTTTATATTAGCGCTTGTTAAGTACAGCGCGTGTTGCGGGGCCGACTACCCCGAGCGGCTGTACGCCGTGGGCCGATTGGTATGCTTGGACCGCCGCTTTAGTGAGTACTCCAAAGTAACCGCTGGCTGTCGTCTTTAAAAATCCACCGACGATAAGCAGTTGCTGCAGAGCAGTCACGTCGCTGCCGGTCGAACCTACTTGCAGGTATTTAGTGAATGTATGCGCGGCAGTGGCAGTACTAGAGCCGGTCGTTGCAGCGGCGGGTGTCGTAGTGGCGGGCGCCGCGGTTGCAGCGGGAGCTGTATAGAGCCCGACCTGGACCATGATAGCGATTGTTGCAACAAGACTGCGGCCGTTGCTGTCGCTCGCAGTGACAATAAAGGTGTGCACGCCCACATCGTTAGGCTGCGGGGTCCACACGACGCGTCCGGCGGCGCTGACGGTGGCGGTGCTTGTTGCTGTTGTGCCATTGAAGGTGTCTGTAATTGTATACGAAGGCGTTATGAGCCCGGTTGTGGTTGCGATAAACGAAACCGTCTGCCCGGCCTTAACCGTGTACCCCGGAGAGAGGTTGTTGATGGTCATGGTCGGTATCGGCAACACAGTAACCGTTTGAGAGGTCGTCGCGCTGTACCCCATGCCATCCTTTGTGGTGATGGTGATAGTGTGCGCGCCGACATCTTGCGGGAGCGGCGTCCAGTTAAACGCGCCGTTGCTGTTAACCGCGCCGCTTTGGAGCGATGAATCGGCAAACGAGTCGGCAGCAGAGTAGGTGGGGCTAAAAAGTCCCGAGGGGGTGACACTAAAGGAGACCGGGTTGCCCACGGTGACAAACGAAGGCCCTCCCGAAACACTTGCTGTCGGCCCGCTGTTTACAACAATTGTTTGCACAACACTAGCAGTGTTGCCCGAGGTGTCGTTGGCTGTGATGGTGATGGTGTGCGTGCCGACCTCGCTTATATTTGAGTTCCAAAAAAAATTGCCTGAGCTGTCGATGTTGGAGCTGTTGGCCCCGCCGCCGAAGGAGTCGACCACTGTGTAGGTTGGGTGGTCAAACCCGCTGGCAATGACCAAAAAAGAAACACGCGTGCCGGCATTGACTGTCGCGCCCGGGTAGGGGGCCGTTGCGGTAAGGGTGACAGAGGCAAAAACTGCCACAGGCATAAGAAGTAGGGCAGCGGCACAGACAAACAGAAGATGCTTTTTCATACCACTAGTATATCGTGCCTTAAACCTAGGATTGCTCGCCGAAGTAGGCCGCCTCGATGTTGTTGCCGTCAAAGTCGTGGATAAACGCCGCGTAGTAGTTGGGGCCGTAGTCGGCGCGGGGGCCGGGGGCGCCGTTGTCTTTGGCACCGGCCGCAATGGCAGCTTTGTGAAAGTCGTCTACCGCTTGCTGCGTGGGCGCAGTGAAGGCCAGGTGCGTAGTCTGCTTACACTCATTGCCGTGGAGCCAAAAGTCGTGGTTGCCCTCGCCGGAGACAAATCCGACCACGTTGTACTCGGGGTACTCTTTGGACATTTTGTAGCCGAGCGGCGCGAGCGCTTTGCTATAAAACTCCTTGGCCTTGGCGCTGTCGCTCGTATGGAGCGTGGTATGTGCAATCATGTGGTTATCATACTAGAGTTTTCTGGAAAGGGGATGAATACTAGAAACACCCGCCCAGCCTTAACATAAAGCCATTTTTTGGCTATACTTCGAAAGTTCGACACATTCCGCGGTAGCTCAATGGTAGAGCAGCTCCCTGTTAAGGAGTTGGTTCCAGGTTCGAGTCCTGGCCGCGGAGCAGATTTTTTAGCTTTATATCCCAATGTTTTTTAAAGCACCCGAGTTGGATGTTAGAACCACTTGACAAAATAGTTTAGTCAGTATATAATAGAAAGCGAAATAGAACGTTGATTTTCGGTTCACACAAATGAGGGAGAGTCCCGTGAAGAACTTACTGAGGAAAGCAAACATCGGCTTCCAAAACGCCGTCGGCGAACTGATTGCGTTCATCGCGACACTTATCTTCTTCGCCGCGCTGTTCGGCAAGGCGATGCAGCCGTTGTCGCCCGTCGTTACCACTCTGTTGGTGCTCGGGTTCACGATTCACGCCCTGTCGTCGGGCAAGCTCAACGCCATCTCGGTGCTGACGGGTCTAGCCATCTACGGGTTGGCTTGGCCTGTGACACACCAGTACGGCGCGTTGCTCGGGATGACCGTTTGGGCTATCGGCGTCGTGCTGTGGCTCGTCGCTGTCACCCGTTCGTTCCCGCGAGCGTGGGCTACGGTCACCGCTTAAGCCGTCGAATAAACCCGTTCTGCAGAGCCCGTCTGGCTTTGTTGGACGGGTTTTCTGTTTTTATTAGAAGTTAGAAATATGAAAGTAACGGTTTTCTGTCATAAAATAGGTTCTAACGTTGTTCACTACGCGGAGCTAAACATTTAATAAATAATGTGTTAACTTGCGCTCCAGAGCAGTTTTTTGGAGAACATACATGACCAAGACACTCCTGGTTGCCTCCGTCCACGCGCTTGGTACATCGGCAGGTCTCGATGACCTTATGAACGATCGATCCTATGCTCGGTTTAAAGAACAAGTATTGCCGCACATCACCAACAAGTCGCTTGTGTTGTGTGAAGGCATCCTGTCGGACAGCCCGATTACGCCGACACACCCTAAATACGATTTCATCAAGAAGCGTATGCTGGGTGATGCACTGACTGTACAGCCGACCCTGTGGGGTTTCGACCATCGCCAGAGTGGGTCGCAGGAAAAGGATCAAGCAAAAATTGCACGGCACGACTTATGGACCCGTGTCGTACAGCAGACGCTCGAGTACCCCACCTGGAAGTACATGCAGGTACGGACCTTTGCGCAGGTCTTGGAACTCGCCCGCACTAGCAGCTCTGACGATGTCCGTTTAATCGAAACGCCCTCATCTGAACAGGTTGAGGTGGCTCGCTGGATCAGAGCGATTAACCGCAAGTTTGATCGACTCTATCTTGAAGGAATGCGTAAGCACAGCCCGCGTTACGATAGTTGTGTGTTCATCGGTGGAGGCGCGCACGTAGTCTCAATGGCACTCAAATCCGAGCACGAAGCCATTGACTTGAGTGAGGCTGGGACAGAATCGACCCAAATGCTCATGGCTTACTTAGTCGACTACGTCTGGCCGAACGCGTTCATCAAGTAAGACTCACGCCAGCCGCCTCTTCCAAAAGGGCGGCTTTTTCTTTAGGGTAGGGAAGTCAGGCAGGTTCGAACATCGTCCAGCCAAGCGGAGCAACAAAAGCTCAATATACCTTTATAAAAACGTACCCCTTAACCGTTTCCACATGTGCTATTCATAATGAAGACCTAATGAGCAACCTAGTCCGAGTAATGATAGTTGCACTAGGTATGATAGAGACAATTGCACTGAGGATTTTTTGGGCGGCGATGCTTTTGTGCGCTAGCTGCGCGCTCCTGTCCATATGGGCCGAAGGCCTTGTGCCCGATAAATTCATCCCGACATTCTTTATTATCGGTTTTGCCGCCTTTCTTATTTGGGCCCCTTTGTTGGCATATAAATTTTTGAAGTCTTAACCTTGCTTTTTTGGCTTCACATAAGGTACTCTCACGCCAGAAGGATAAGAAGGAGACAAGACCGTGCAGGACATGGACGAGCGTTTTATGAAGCTTGCCCTCGACCAGGCTCAACTGGCGCTCAATAACAACTGGATTCCGGTTGGCGCCGTGTTTGTGATGGGTGCCAAAGTTATCGCGCATGGGGTCAAGAACGGGACTACTCACACACTCTTCGATCACGCCGAGCACAATGCTTGCTATGCGGCGCTGTGGAGCCGAAAGGGTCCGCGCAATTTGGAAGGCTGCACCGTCTACTCGACGCTCGAGCCGTGCATGATGTGTCTGAGTATGCTCATGACGACGCGCGTGTCGCGCATCGTGTTTGCGTGCGAAGACCCGTACGGTGGCGGCTGCAAACTGCTCAAAAGGCCCAGCTGTCTCCCGCTTCGATTCCAAAAAGAGCACCCGACCGTCACCGGCGGGGTGCTCCGAGCTGAGTCTAAGGAGCTGCTTCGGCGGTTCTTCGTTTTGCAAAAGGATTCAGGGCAAAAGAACTGGTCAGACCCGGACAACCCCTTGGTCAAGTTGGTCACGAACAGTGCCTGACAATACAGCTGCCAATTGTTGGCGGCTTTTTTATTGCACCGAGTATAATCACTACATGGTATACGTCGCGCTACTGAGGGGCATCATGCCGATGAACCCGAATATGAAAGGAGAGAAGTTGAAGGGGGTTTTTGAATCGCTCGGGTTTACAAATGTTGCAACCGTTATTGCCAGCGGCAATGTCGTGTTTGAGTCGCCGTCAAAAAATATCAAGGCGCTCGAAGCCAAGATAGAAAAGGCTCTGCCCAAGCAACTTGGATTCAGCAGTACGACGATAATCCGCAGCCGCGAGGAGTTGAAGGCGTTGGTTAAGAAGAATCCTTTTAAAGGTATCAAAGACGAAAAGCCGAACTATCTCATCGTTACGTTTTTTAAGAGTAAGCAACAAGAGTTGTGTACCGTCCTTAACCTCACCGACGGCGGCACGCCCGACTTTATGCGTGTGACTGAAAAGAAACACGGCAAAGAAATAACCACTCGCACCTGGAAGACAGTCCACCGGATCCTCAAAAAGATGGAGCGGTAAAAGAATACTGACAAACTATATATAGTGTGGTATTGTCTCCGCCAGATTGTGCTCATTGTCGGAGGCCGTTATGGCTGATTTTCTTCAGTTTCTGCTTGAGTTGGTCAGGTCACTTGGCCTCACTGAGGCAAGGCGCGAGCTTATAAGCCTGACGATTTCGCTTATCGGGCTGCTCGTTTCGATGGGGGCGCTTGGCTTCGTTGCGGGCTTGGTGAGCTTTAAGAGGCGGACGTTCTTTGACCAGATGGTCATCGGCGTCAACATACTCGAGCCGTCTACAAGCGGCGAGCATACGCTCAAACTCCGCACACTTATCGAAGACAACCTTGATGCGATTCTCGACAACGCAGTCTTGCAACGAATGGTTGTAAAGGCTGCTAAGGCGTGCACCGAGGAGTGGATGGTTCTCGAACTTAAAAACAAGAGCGACCATGCGTTGCTGCTGACGAAGGTCCAAAATGCCATATCGCACTTTTTCGCCCGAGAGTATCTTCTGCGTCTGCTCGGCCAGCCGACCGAATCTCACTGGGTCGACTTCGTCGTGACATGCGAGCGGTACGGCGGTCTCAAGGCGACCAAGATCCGCGTGTTGGTGTTCGTCAAGCAGGATGCGGACCGTCTTCTTGACCCGGCATTCTTCGACGCCGTCGGGGTCGAAGAGCCGCATCATCGCGATCGTCTACGGACCCTCAGGTTCATTGCGAAGAATCACCTTTCGGGCGAGGACGTTGTCCACGGACGAGTTGAGATTCCCGTCGCGCTCGGGCATTGTGCCGCCCGAACCGCCTAAGCCGCTCATCGCACGATGGGCGGTTTTTTCTTTTTGCTATACTGTCCGGATTAGAAATAACTAAAACACTATGAAAAAATACTTGGCTATATTCTTGGGTTCTGCAGAGGCACTCGCTACGTATCGGGCCATGGACACCGAGGTGCGCAAAGAGCGCGACGAGGCCGGCATGGCCGGATGGAAAAAGTGGGCTACTGACAACAAGGATTCTATTGTCGAGATGGGTTCGCCGCTTGGCAAAACCAAGCGCATCGACAAAAACGGCATCACAGATACTAAAAATGAACTGGGCGCATGGACAGTGGTGCAGGCCGAGTCGCACGAAGCGGCGGCCAAACTGTTTGAGAATCACCCGCACTTTATGCTTTTCCCCGGCGAGTCGGTCGAGGTGATGGAGTGCCTCGATATCCCGGGGATGTAGTCGCTCTTCCTGCACCGCACACAACAAGAAACCCCCGGCTCAGCCGGGGGTTTCTTTGATACCGCTTCTAACTAGTTAGTTAGTGGTGGTAAAGGTGGCCGGGTAGGTAACGCTTACGTTGCCGTTCTGGTCAGTTGTGTATATCACGTAGTAGTACTTAGTATTCGACTGGAGGCCTGAGATCGAGACGCTCTGCGAAGTGCGCAACGTGTTGTCGGTCATTGCCGTCGCACCGCTGATAGCCACCGAGTTCATACCGTCGACTTCAGTGAGCGGGGTCGTGCTGTAGTAGACACGGCCGCTAGCTGATACGTTAGTCGTCCAGCTAAGAGACGCGCCGCCGCTGCCTACTGCAACGTTGACGTTAGAGATCGTTGCTCCGCTTTGGTCAGTACCGGTGGTACCGCCCGCCATCTGTGCGTTGATAGTAGCGAGTGTCGTAGGTCCGACACGGCCATAGCCGGTCGTCGCAGGGCTACCGCTTGAGACGATGCCGTTGCGTGCCTGGAAGCGCTGTACTGCCGACAGCGTAAGCTGGCCGTAGTAGCCTGTCACCAAGCCTTCAGGATAAAGAGTCGAGTCCTGCGCAAGGAAGGTCTGCAATGAAGAGACATCCGAGCCGGACATGCCAGCCTGGAGCTGGCGGGTGAGCGTGGCAGCAGACGCAAAGAGCGGCGCCGCCAAGATAAGCGCAGAAACTGCTGCGAGAGCTATTTTCTTGTTCATAATAGTGTGTAGTTAATAAACGAACGGGTTAGTAATTACTCTACGAATAGAGTATGTTTCAATAATAAGAAAGCCAGATGTGTTCTTCATGAGCAGAGATTTTGCCCTTATTTATAGCGTATACTTTAGCCATGGATAAAGGCACATGGATAGCGCTTGCAGTGATGGTGTTCGCCAGCATCGGTGTAGCTGTGCTTTTGATGTGGCCGGAGAGTCACACAACCAACACACCTGCAACCTCTACGGCTGCGGCAACGGCGCCGCAGGATTGCCAAGCGGTTGCCAACGCTGCGGCCGCACAAGAGCAAAGCGCATCGGGCGAGACGACTTCGGTGGTCGAGGCGCACTTTAACGAGTCGCAGCAAAAGTGCTACTACGAGCTAACCTCATTTGGCACTGCCGGCACTGTCGCCTCTATCCGCGTAGCACCCAACGACCAGATGCTAGCGTCATGCACCACCAGTTCGACCAACAACTTGCTGTGCAAAAACGCCGATGGTTCGAGCATCACCGAGCCGCAGTTCAAAGCATTACTGTCGACCTATCTCGCCAACTAATTTTTTCAAAGAGCGGTTTGGTATGATGAGCTGTGCCTAACAGAGCTCGCTTTACAATATTTTTATTAGTGGTCGCCGCAATACTAGCGCTCGGCAGCTTGGTTGTGGGCGACGCGCTCGCGCTGGCATTTGGTGTGCCGGCGCTGCCGGTGATGTTGCTCGCCGGCTTACTTTCGGCGAGCTTTGTACTCGCAACGATGCTTGGCAACTGGTACTACAACATTTTTACGCGGCTCTTTTACTTAGTCACAAGTATTTGGTCGGGAGTATTTTTGTATTTATTTTTTGCGTCGGTAATTTATAGTATTGCCGTCTTTATATTTGCGCCGCTCGTTAGTATCGGCCCTGTTTTGTTTTTGTTGGTCGTTTGCATAAGCATCTATGGCGTCGTACATGCGCGGCGTATCGTTGTGACGCAGGTGCAGGTTCGCCTACCCAACCTACCGGCGGCGTGGCGGGGGAGAAAGGCGGTTTGGATAAGCGACCTGCACCTGGGTCAAATACACGGCTCAGCATTTGCCCGAAAGGTGGTGGCGAAGGTCGAGGCGCTCAGCCCGGACATCGTGTTTGTCGGCGGCGACTTATACGACGGCACCGGCGCCCCTGATGTTATCGAGCTTACGACACCGTTGAGGCATCTCTCGGCGTGGCTCGGCACGTACTTTGTCACCGGCAACCACGAAGAGTACGGCAACCAAGAGCGTTTTCTTATGGCGGTTAAAGCTGCGGGCATGCGCGTGTTGATGGACGAGATGGTGACGATAGAGGGCCTGCAGCTTGTTGGCGTTGATTATAAACACGCTTCGGACCCGGGGTGTTTTGAATCTATTTTAAAAAATCTTGATATCAATAATGCTGCGCCCTCGATTTTACTCAAGCATGTGCCGGATAATGTAACTATTGCCGAGGCCGCTGGCGTCTCTTTGCAGATATCCGGACACACCCACAAAGCTCAGATGTGGCCGCTCGAGTACGTGGCCCAGTTGAGCTTTCGCGGCCTTGTATACGGGCTCAATAAATTTAAATCCATGCAGGTCTATACCTCAAGCGGGGCAGGCACATGGGGCCCGCCAATGCGCGTGGGCACCTCGGGCGAAGTGGTGCTCTTTACATTTCTTTAGCGACACCTTGATACACCTCTATTGTTGTGGTACTGTCTCGGACAGAAACCCGTTCATTGATGGAGGTACGCCGTGAATCTATTTGACCAAGCTTTCTTTAGCCGCATGCCCGACCCAGTCGGCATGCTCAAGGTTAGCGATTATGAAATGCCGGTCGTGCGCCTGCCGGAGAAGTTATTTTCTCCCGGTTTGCACGGCAAGGGCATCGAAATGTATGCGCTGTGTGCGTTTGTCGCGCCGCCGGGCAACGGCAAGCGCATCCCGGCCGAGTATATGGTGGAAAAGGCAGTTGCGTCGGCCCGCGTTAAGCCCGGCGGGATGCTTGTTGAACCTACGTCGGGCGGTATGGGCGTGGCAATGGCCTACTGCGCTAAAAAGCACAACATCAAAGTTGTCGCCATCGTCTCTGACAAGCTGCCCGAGGGCAAACTTGCGCCGCTCTATCGACACGGCACCGGAGTGCTCAAGGAGTCTGAAGTTAAAAAAATTTTCGGGATTACTGAGCCAACGAGTTCGCTCGAGCTGTCCCGGCTCTATGGCGAGAAGACCGGTGCAGTCTTTCTCAACCAGTATAAAAATCCGTGGAATCCAGAGAGTTGGGAAACGACCGTTGCTCCGCAACTCTGGGACTTGCTCGGCGACAGACTGACCGAAAGTTTCTTTGCGGTCGGCTCGACTGGGACATTGCGGGGGCTCGGCACGTACTTCAAGTGCAAAAACCCCAACGTTCAGATCATCGCGACGATGCCTTATCTTACGCAGGACATCGCCGGCACACGCGACGCCAAGAGACTGCTCGAAGTTGCCCCATGGGAACATATGGCCGACTATAAAGAGCAGATCGACTATCGTGTAGCGCGGATGATCAGCAGCGACCTGTTCCGCATTGCGGGGATTCCAGCGGGCGAAAGTTCGGGAGCCGCTGTCGGCATGGCCGACCACTACTACCTCGACCAACTCGCTCGCGGTACGCTGAAAGGAAACAGTGTCGCAGTAATGGTCTTCCTCGACACATTCGTGCCGTACGTCCAGATGGACTAATGTTAACCGCAGTGCCCTAGGGCGCTGCGGTTTTTTATTTTTTGCGGATGATGAAAAACGGCGTCATCTCGGCCGATTGTCCCGCAGGGTTGTCCTTGAGAACTTTTTGTATAAATTCTTCGGTAATAGCACTGCTTGATTTACCCAGAGAAAAGGCGCCGCGGTAGTTGGCATCGACAATAACGGCATCGTGCCCAAAACGCGCCTTAATTTTTTTAGTCACACCCTTCGAGTCGCGCGGCGCGAGCTTGGCCGAGTGCGCGTACTCGAGGATTAAGAACGACATCGGGCAGTCGACCGACTTGGCCGCCTTGCCGCACAAGAGGTAGAAAAGACCTTTGATACCAAGCGGCCGGGTAATAGCCGAGGCGGCGGCGGCAAAGATTGCGCGCGAATACCCGGCTTCTTCGATAAGCAACTGCATCGCAAGCGCGGTGCCGTGGCCAAAGCCCTTAAAATTTGCCGATCCGTAGTTGTTGTTGACTTTGCCGGCCAAAAAACGTGCGAGTGCCGTGGGGTGCACGTCGCTAAGATCGACAATGCGGCCTTGGGTGATGGTCAGCACTTTCTCGCTGATAAAAATTAAATCACCGGGCTGCAGGTAGGGCTGCACGTACTCTTCGAGTAGCGGCATGAGGTCTCTGTCGCGCATGTCGATGAGCCGCGTACGCACCGGCAGGCGCAGGTAGGTAACACCATCGACATCCATCTCGAGCGTCTTGCCTGGGTTCGGGACAAAGTCGCCCGAGGCGGCGCGCGGCGCAGGGGGCGTGTCGGCGACAAAAGTGCCTTCGCCGCGGAACATCGCAAAAAGTTTTTGAAGTGTTGCGCTAATCTGTGCTGAATTCTCGCCGGCATCGGCGCGTGTGGACACAAGCTCGGTCGCCTCCATGTACAAAATTTTTCCTTCGTCGGTGCGGTCTGGCACAAAAGAGGCTTCGGTAACAGCAGTGCCGTTAAGAGTCACGCGCACGCGCAGCGAGCCGTCAGCCTGCGGCTCGTAGTACGTAGTAAACCCGGCCTTCTCCTCTTTAGCGGGCATATTACAGTTGGACGGGGACAGCTTTATGCTTCTTCACTTCGGTCACTTTGTTTTTATCATCGACAAACACGACAACGGGGTTGAGTTCGCCCATTTGCGATGGCTCGAGCCATGCCTCGGCAAGGATGATAATCTTGTCGCCCGGCTGAAAGTGGCGCGCCGGCGGCCCGTTGAGGCATACATCCCCTTTATCGCGCGGGCCCGCTATCACGTAGGTCTGCCACAGTACGCCGTTGGAGACGTTGGTAATGTTGACGTACTGAAAGGGGACAATCCCGCTGGCCTCGAGCAATGCTTCGTCGATAGTAATGGAACCCACGTAGTTAAGGTCGGCCTGAGTCACCGTCGCGCGGTGGATCTTGGCCATGCAAGTTCGTATAAGCATAGTAAAAAGGATTATACTACACTCATATGCAATCGCGCACGCTCATTTGGGTCGGGGTCGCCGTCGGCTCGACCGTGGGCGGCTTTATACCGACGCTGTGGGGTGCAGGCTTCTTTTCTTTTTCGTCGATATTTTTTAGCGCGGTCGGCGCCTTTGCAGGCATTTGGCTCGGCTACCGGCTCTCGCAGTAGAGATTATTTTTTAACGTGGAGCTTGGGCGAGCATTTAACGCACTTGCAGCCCTTGGGTTTAATGTATTCGTTGAAGTAGTCGCTGTCATAATCGTAGTTCAACTCCTCGCCAACCTTTATGTTGCGCTTGGCCATCACCCACACGCGCTCTCCCCAGGTCTCTATCTCGCAGTTGGGGCGGCACGAATGGTTGATATAGCGCGCGGTGTTGCTGCGCATGGCGCCGTCGATGGTTTTCTTTTTGCTCACCAAAAACAAATACAAACTGTTGCTGTTTTCATCCTCTTCTTTGGTGAGTGTTTTGCCTTTGTACTCGATAACGCACTCGCCTTTTTTAATAGGGGAGAAGGTAAAGAGCCCCAGCCCAGCTAGCGAGCGCTTAATGCGCAAATCAAAGTCTCCCGGCTCGAATTTTCTTTTCTTCATAATCGCAAATGATACTTCAGTTAGTCTTAACGATGGTACCGGTAGAGTATACACGTTCGGCCACGCTGTGCACTTTATGAGCTAAGCAAAATAAAGTATATGCAAGAAGAAATTGAAACTAATGACACCACTAGTAGTCGCAGCAACCGAGGCTTTGCCACCATGGACGAAGAGAAGCAGCGGGAGATAGCCAGCAAAGGGGGCAAGGCTGCCCACGAAAAGGGCACTGCGCATGAGTTCACATCTGAAGAGGCCGCCGAAGCGGGTCGCAAGGGTGGCCGAGCACGGCAGAGCAATCAAGAACAAGATCAAGACGTAACATTAGACACAACTTAGTGAAGGCAGGGTAGGGCACTGGAGATATAAGCAAGAGCCGTCCGTATGGGCGGTTTTTGCTTGACATATAAGCCTTTTTTATGGTCTGGCTTGACACAATTTTGCAGTATGCTATAATGTACAACGGATCAAAAGGTACGCCGCAACGGCCTACCTGTCCGACAACCTGGGGATTCCCAATGATTTGTTCTTCGAAATCGGCGGCTATTGCCGCCTTGACGTTCGCTCTGCTCGCTTCGACTTCGGCTTTCGCGGCTGACACGTTGCGGCCCTACCCGTCGGCGCGCACTGCTCCGGCGCAGAGTTGGTCCGGCTTCTACGGCGGCCCGCAGATCGGTTTCGGCTCCGGCAAGACCTCGACCTCCAGTGACCTCGGTGGCGGCCTCGGCTCCATCGACACCAGCGGCTCGATCAGCGGTGGTTTCGGCGGCCTGAATGTGGGCTACAACTTCCAGTTCGACAACATTGTTTTCGGGCCGGAAGCTGACTTCAAATTCGGCTCGCAGAAGGGTACTGCGTCACAAGACGCGCTCGTCGGCGGGTTTTTGCCGGTCAACATCACGACCGACGCCAACCTCAACTGGACGGGCACCATCGGCGGCCGACTCGGCTATGACCTCAACGGCTGGCTGTTCTACGGCACCGCCGGCTGGGCTTTTGGCCAGGCTTCGATCAGCGGCGTCGCGTCGTCGTCCGGGTTCCAACTCGGGACCTTCAACACGACGAAGATGGTGCACGGCAGCGCCTTCGGTCTCGGCCTCGAAAAGCGTCTGACCGGCAACTGGTCCAACTGGTCGGCCAAGCTGGAATACCAGCGTCAGAACTTCGGCTCCTTCGATGTCACGGCCAACACGATCTTCGGGCCGGTTACGACGACCGGCAAGATCACGGACAACGTCGTGAAGGCCGGTCTCAACTATCACTTCTAGCGCTTCGGCGCCAAAAGCAAAACCCTGTCACTCGCGTGACAGGGTTTTTTCTTTTCTCTATACGGGCTGTATTAGGAAAGGTGCTTGGAGACCAGTTTGGTCATTTCGAACATGCTGACCGTACCTTTGCCGCCGAAAACCTTATTGAGCTTTTCGTCCGGGTTGATATTGCGCTTGTTCGTCTTGTCCTGGAGGTCATGCTTCTTGATGTATACCCAGAGAGCTTTGACGACCTCTGAGCGGGGCATCGGTCCCTTGCCGACTACTGCCTCCAATTCGTCGGAGAGGTTCATCGGCTTCATAAATGCTGAATTTGCCATACTGCTTAAGTTAATTAGGTGCTCTTAATAATACTAAAATTGCCCCTTAGTAGTATACTATAAGCCTATGCAGCACAACCTCAAGGCAACCAACTTGACACTGACCGAAGAAATACGGTCTTATATCGACAAAAAGCTCGCCGGGTTTGATAATTTTCTTCAAGATGCGCAGTCGGCGCGTGCCGACATCGAACTTGAGTACCTCGAGAGCGAAGACAAGTCGTACCGCGCCGAGCTTATGCTCCACGATCGCCAAGTGCTGCGCGCGGTTGCCCGCGGCCAGAGCTTGCACGAAGCGCTCGACAAGGCCCTGGGGGAGCTCTTTACCGAAATCACCCGCAATAAGAAAAAGAAGATGCGCGTCTTTCGCCATAGCGCCGCCAGGGTTAAAGAGTACCTGCGCGGCTGGCGCACCAAACTCTAGTTGCCGCGCAGAAAGTCGGCGTACACCATTTCTTTCTTCCCTTCGGGGATGACTTTGAGTATTTCGAGCTTGCCGTCTACTAGGCTTGCTTCGGTCACGACGACGCGCTTACCCTTTTTGCTTATAAAATGAGCGCGCGGGCTTTTATCAAACGCGCGTATCTTTAAAAAATTTTGCCTCGCGTCGCCGCTGAGGTCTATCAAAGCATCTTTGTCATTAAATTTTTTAGTGTACGTCGCTTTGCTCTCGTCTTGAGGTTCGGTTGCAAGTGTGCCGGCCAGATACTCGGGGAGTATCTCGGCCAAAAGGTTGATCCCTTCGGTAAAGAGCATCTGGCTAAGCAAAAGGCCTTTGGGCGGCCAATCTTCGGGCTCTATATCAATGCGCGCTTGGGCGACAATAGGACCGGCATCCATTTTTTCGCCCATCTGCATGATAGTGACGCCGGTTTCATGTTCGTCGGCGAGTATGGCCGACACATACGGCGAAGGTCCGCGGAACTTCGGCAAAAGCGACGGGTGGATATTTAGGCAGCCGCGGCGGGGGATAGCAAGTACCTCTTTGCTGAGTATCTTGCCGTACGATGCCACAAGAAAAAAGTCCCAATCGGTGTTTGCCAAATCGTCGGGAATCTCTTTGGTGTCTATGACAAGCGCCGGCTCGAGGCCGAGGCGCTCAAGCTGCTCGAGCGCAAACTGCGAGTCTACTGATGTCCCAAAAAAGGCGAAGAGAGGTTTTTTATTCATACAGTTAGACGCCGCGGATGTCCTTTAGCTTTTGGCGAGCGCTTTTTAGATCTTCGTCGGCCTCGATTTGTATCGCCTTGTCAGTGTACAAAACTCCCTCGAGATGGTCGCACTCGTGCTGGAAGATATGCGCAATAAGCCCGGTGCCATGGTAGGTGAAGGGCTTGCCGTCCTCATCGAGCGCTTTGATGCTTGCTTTTTCGTGGCGCATCACGGTGCCGTATTTGCTGCGCACACTGAGGCACCCTTCGGACATCTCCGCCGTTTTGCGCGAGAGGCGCGAAAGGACGGGGTTGATAAATACTTTGTCCGGCGGCGCGGGTGACTCGTCACCTTCGTCTTTAAAGACCCGCCCGGCAATGATAAACAGCCGCAACGCCTCGCCGACCTGCGGCGCGGCCAAGGCCACCCCAAACTCCTCTTCGCCGAGTACATCCTTCATGTGCTTGATGAGTTTTTTTATTTTGGGTGATTTGATTTCTGCTACAGGCACGGGGCTGGCCTCTGTGCGCAGCACCGGGTCGCCCTCTTGGACTATGGGGTCCTTCATATGAATAAATAATGCAATGGTTTAGTAAAAGATGAAAGGCCACCGCGTGCTCATGAGAGTAGCGATGGCCTTTTGAAATTGAAGCCGGTACTTTGGGTATCCCGACCCATGCAATACATACGCGCAGACTTAACCGGCTATCCGGAGGGCAACTCCAGATCTTTGAAAGAATCTGAGGATATATTATACCTTTATTCAATTTTTGTCAATAGTTGTATAATCGGTTCATGGAGCACATCGGCAAGCACATGATAGACGGCTCTAACCGCAGCAAAAAGGAGCGTCAGACCGAGCGCGGGGAGCTCATGAAGTACTTTATGGAGCGGCTCAACCCCGGCCGCGTGCGCGACGGCTACGCGCCGCTGACTCTCTCGCGAATGGGCCGCGTACTTGTTGCCATTCCCACGCGGGACCTCTACTTTTTAAAGAGCGTGTGCGAAGACGCCGAGGCGCGCGGCAAAGACTTTTCTAAAAAATTTTGGTGGGAGGTCAAGCCCAAGAAAGAGGAAGAAAAAACTAATGACTAGCCGTTTTGTTATCGAAGGGCTTGCCGGCGCCCGGGCGCTCGGTGGCGAGATAGCCGTGGCCGGTGCCAAAAACGCGGTACTCAAAGCGTTTGCGGCGCAGGTGTTGTTTGAGGACGAGATGCCGATGCTAAACGTCCCCGACATTGAGGACGTTATGCGCATGCAAGAACTTTTAGAGGGTCTTAAGGAGGGCCCAATATTAAAAACAGAAGTTGCACAACGTTTGCGCGCGTCTATTGTGCTAACGGGCCCGGTGCTTGCGCGCTACGGCAGCGTAACCTTCCCGCACCCGGGCGGCGATGTTATCGGTCCGCGGCCCATCAATTTATTTTTAGACGGCTTTGTAAAAATGGGTGCCAGCGTCACGCTTGAGGGCGATACCTACAGCGTCGTCGCCAAAAAATTAAAGGGGGCTGACATCACCTTCGAGCCGGTGAGCGTCACCGCCACCGAAACATTGATGATGGGGGCCACTCTCGCCGAAGGTACTACGACGCTGCGCAATGCGGCTATGGAGCCCGAAATCGCCGACCTGGCGCGTTACCTTAATGAGTGCGGCGCGCATATTGTAGGCGCGGGCACCTCTACTATTACTATCGAAGGCGGCGATTTGCTCCACGCGCGCGGTGTGCCGTACATAACACCGCCCGACAGGATAGAGGCGGGCACGTTTGTACTGCTTGCAGCGCTGGCGGGGAAAAAAGTCAAAGTGAGCGGGTGCAAGCCTGAGGAAATAAGTGCGCTCACCGACCTGCTGCGCAGCTCGGGTGTTGAGTTGGATATCGGCAAAGATTTTATTGAAGTATCGGGTTCGGTTGATTTAGATGCGCTCAATATTCTTACAGCCGAGTACCCGGGGTTTGCCACCGACCTGCAGCCGCCGATGATGGTGTATCTGACCCAAGCGAAAGGAGTGAGCGAGTTGGCAGAGACTATCTGGAAGGGGCGCTTGGCGTACACCGCCGATTTGGTGCGCATGGGCGCCCGCATCGAGCTGCTTGACTCGCAACATGCGCGCATCGAGGGCCCGACAAAATTGTATGCGCAAAATTTAAAGAGCCCCGACATCCGCGCAGGGTTGGCGTTTTTGATGGCGGCGGCTATCGCGGAGGGAACCTCAACCATCGAAAACGTCTACCATATCGACCGCGGCTATGAGCGGATAGAGGAGCGGCTGCAAAAAATCGGCCTCAATATAAAAAGAGAAGAGGTATAAATAAAAAAACCGCGCACAAGGTGCGCGGCATTGACTACAGATTACATACCCGAATTATCTTGTTGAAATTTGATGAATTCGGGGTCCCCTTTAGTAGTGGATACTGCGTAGAGGATTGAGATGATGACAGTCATCACAAGTACTCCAAGCATAATCAAACCATAGTGGTCCACCATCCAGCTAACACTAGAAGGAAGTTGCCACTCAGGATGTAATTGTTTTTCGAAGCCGATGATGAATATCATCATTTCCGACATGACCAATCCGATAAGTATGGGCATCTCAACCTCCCCATCTCAGGATTAACGACTAAAGTTATGATACAGTGTTTACCTAAAAAGTCAAGTGTCGTTGTTTTGGAGTGCAAGCTCAAGTATCATTGCTAAGCAATGGCACTCTTTACTCCCAAGCTCGGCATTGACCTCGGCACCGCTAACACTTTGGTGTTCGTGCCCGGCCGCGGCGTGGTACTCAACGAGCCGTCGGTGGTCGCAATTTCAGAAGTAGACAAACGTATTTTGGCGGTCGGCGTTGAGGCAAAAGAAATGATAGGCCGCACGCCCGGCGAAATTATCGCGTACCGCCCGCTCAAAGACGGCGTTATCGCCGACTACCGCGTGACGCAGGCAATGCTTAAATATTTTATCCACAAAGCGCTCGGCAAATATCAATTATTTAAACCCGAGGTGATGGTGTCGGTGCCGACCGGCGTCACTTCGACCGAGCGCCGCGCGGTTGTCGAGGCAGCTATCCGCGCCGGCGCGCGCAACGCCTATGTTGTTAAAGAGTCGGTGCTCGCGGCTATCGGCGCGGGCATCCCTATCCAAGAAGCCAAGGGGCAGATGGTTGTCGACATCGGCGGCGGCACAGCCGACGTGGCCATCATTAGCCTCGGCGGCATTGTCGCGTCGACGTCGATAAAGTGCGGCGGCGACAAACTCGACCACGCCATCGCCGACTATGTTAAAAAGACTTTCAACCTCGCCATCGGCGAAAAGACCGCCGAGGACGTCAAGATAGGAATAGGTTCGGCCGTGCCTGTCGAGCAAGAATTGGTAATGAATATCCGCGGCCGCGACTTTATCACGGGGCTCCCGCGCCAGGTGGAGATAAAGACTAACGACATTGTTAAGGCGATGGGCAAAGAGCTGCGCGAGATTATCAAAGCCATCCGCGATGTCTTGCAGGAGACGCCGCCCGAGTTGGCCTCGGACATTATCGACAGCGGCATCACCATGACCGGCGGCACCTCGATGCTGCGCAACTTTCCCGAGCTGGTGCTGCGCCGCACGGGTGTCAAAGCGCGTGTCGCCGACGATGCGCTGTACTGCGTTGCCAAAGGCACCGGCATCGCACTCGAACATCTTGAAACCTACAAAAAAGCTATCATCGCCAAACGCTAGAGATGCCACACCATGCGTATTACATAGAAGGGGACCTGGCGCTCTTTGAGTCATACAAAAAAGAGATACCTCATTTTCTTGCGCAAAAGTATGAGCGCTTCGGGATAGATGAGTCGCGCGAGCTCACTGCTAAGGCGACGCTAAAAGTTATGGGGGAGAGTGCGGTGTTTTTGATAGGCGCATCGTCGCTCACAAGTGAGGCACAACAGGCGTTGCTCAAACTTTTTGAAGAGCCGCAACCGGGCGTCGTGTTTGTGCTGCTCGTGCCGCACGGCACATTGCTCCCGACACTGCGCTCGCGGATGTTGGCGTACCCCACGGAGCGGCAACTTGCCAGGCAAAATGGTCTGGCCTCGCCTGCGGCAGCTACGCAGGACGAGGAGAACCGAGGACCTTTTGATCGGCAAGTTGCCGTGAAGTTTTTGAAATCTGATCAGAAGACTCGCAGCACTCAGATAGCAGTCCTGTTAAAAGACGAAGATGATGTTAAAGAGCGCGTGCGCTCGTTGCTCGACGGGCTTGAGTCCGAGCTGGCAAAGCATATTGAAGATGCGAAGGCGCGCGCAGGACTCGAAGATATCGTGAGAGTCCGCTCCTATGTCGGCGATCGCTCGGCGGCGCTCAAGATGCTGCTCGAGCATTTGGCGGTGTCGCTCCCCAAACTATGACGCCCAAAAAGTTAGCCGAACGTAAGGCGCGGTTGGCAAAGCTCGACCGTGCGTTAAAGAAACTTTTTCCTGACCCAAAAATCGAGCTCAACTACAAAACCCCGTGGGAGCTCTTGGTGGCCGTGCAGCTGAGCGCCCAGTCGACGGACAAGCAGGTAAACAAAATTACCGAGAAACTTTTTAAAAAGTACAAAACATTTGAGGCGTATGTTAAGGCCGACGCGCGCGAGTTCGAGCAAGATATATTTGCCTCGGGCTTTTATCGCACCAAGACCAGGAATATTTTAGCTGCTGCCAAAATGGTCAAACAAGAGTTCGGCGGCCGAGTGCCCCAAACAATAGAGGAGTTGCTGCGCATCCCGGGCGTCGCGCGCAAGACCGCCACCGTGGTGCTGAGCGAGGCGTACGGCGTGGTGGCGGGTATTACGGTCGACACGCACGTTATCCGCTTTGTGCAGCGCTACGACCTAAGCGATCATCTGAGCCCGGTAAAGATAGAGAAGGACTTGATGGTGATGCTGCCTAAAAAAGAGTGGCCGCATATCACACACCGCATCATCCACTACGGCCGCTACCTGGCCCCCGCGCGCGCATATGACACGACCAAAGACCCGCTGGTTAAAATGTATCCCAAAGCGGCCAAACGATTTAGGGTATAAAAATACCCGGCTTATGCCGGGTAGGTAGTTTTCGGGATTCTGTACCGAAGACGGAGCGCCTTTCTGAGGTCAAGACGCCCGTTGGTGCTGATGTTCGTGTTGACGATAAACATGTTGACGCCGAGGTCAACGAACATCTCGACATTGCTTTCGTCGGTGCCGCTGCAGATGCCAGTCGGTATATTGACCGCGCTGCATAAGGCATTCACTTTTTCAATTGACGGCGGCTCGCCAGTCTTGTTGCCGCTCGTGACGATGACGTCAGAGAACGGTTCGACAAGCTTTGCCGCGGCTGCAACACCTTCGTCGGGTCGGAGGTACTTCATCGCGACGCTCACGATGAGTAGCGGCGGTGTTGGAAGGTGGAAGGACTCTGACTTCAGCCGCATACTCTTGCCATCTCCAACGCGGACATTATCGAACCAGATGCCCGATGTGCTGTGCCGTGCACGAAGAACGGCTTCGCTGGGCTTGTGGTCGAGGAGATTAATCCCGATCCACCAGTGCATATAGCGCCGGCGCGCATAGTCGTAGGCCGCCATAGTGTCGTCGTCGGTGGCCAGCGTGGCGTAGTCGCGGATGACGATAATACCGTCGGCATCCGCATCGCGAGCCACATCGATGTCCTTTTGCCACTCCTTTGGGGTAGGGGTGACATGGATGGCAACAACAAACACGTGTCGCCGGGCTTCGAACGCACGCGCAAAGCGCTCGTGCGCAGTCATTTCGTCGGTCTGTCCGTACAAGGACTTTCTCCCGCTGCTGCGTTACTAGTCTGACTGCACTCTACGATAAAAGTTGAATATCAGTCAATTGAGCGGGATTTCATAAACAGTCGGTGTATAATCGAGTGCATGGCATACGATTTTAAACCCTTTGAAAAAAGGATAGCTGACGTTGTTGCGCATGCGCAAAAAGAACTTTCGGGCGTGCGCACGGGCCGCGCCGCGCCCGCGATTTTGGACGGCATCCAGGTCGAAAGCTACGGCAGCCGCGTCGCTATCAACACCATCGCCACTGTGTCGGTCGAAGATGCGCGCACGCTGCGCGTCTCGCCGTGGGACGCCTCGCTCGCCAAAGAGATAGAAAAGGCTGTAACACAAGCCAACTTGGGGCTCTCGGTGGCGACCGATGAACGCGGCGTGCGGGTGTCCTTTCCCGAGCTGACCGCCGACCGCCGCACCTCGCTGATAAAGCTATCGAAAGAAAAAATAGAGGAGTGCCGCACGCGCGTGCGCAAAGAGCGCGACGAAGTATGGAACGATATACAAAAACAAGAGAAGGATGGCGACATGAGCGAAGACGACAAATTCCGCGCTAAAGACGAGATGCAAAAGCGCGTCGATGCCGCCAACGACCAGCTCGAGCAGCTGCTTGAGCGCAAAGAAAAGGAGATAGCCGGATAATTTCAAATGGTGGCCATACTTATATTCATCGCCATACTGGTCGGGCTCGTGCTTATACACGAATTCGGGCACTTTGCCGTTGCAAAACTTTTTGGCATCCGGGTGGACCAGTTTAATATCGGCTTTCCGCCGCGGCTGTTTAAAATCCAAAAAGGGGAGACGCTGTACTCGTTCAACCTTTTGCTTATCGGCGGGTATGTGCAGATATACGGCGAGAATCCGGACGAAGGTGCCAACGACCCGCGCGCACTATCGAGCCGGTCGCGCTGGGTGCAGGCTGTCGTTATTGTTGCGGGCGTTGTTGTAAATGCACTCGCGGCGTGGCTGCTCCTTAGTGCCGGCTATATGGCTGGGCTGCCAACCGCGGTTGACCACCAGGGGATAGGCACGGTCACCGACTCGCACCCGATGATAACGGCCGTGCTCCCGGGATCGCCCGCCGAAAAGGTCGGGCTCATGGGCGGGGATGTAATCGAGACCGTGCAGACAGGCGACAGCAAGCTAGACGCTTTTAGCTCGACTGCCGACGTTGTCGTCGCCTATATTGGACAACATCAAGACGAGAGTATGGTCTTTACTATAGTGCGCGACAAAACTGAGAAGACATTTCTTGCCAGGGCGGCCGAGGGCCTTGCACCTGGGCGTAAAGCTGTCGGTATAAACATCGACGATGTTGGCATGCTTAAACTCTCGCCGCCGCTGGCGCTGTGGCAAGGTGCGCTCTTGGCAAAAAATATATTTATACAAACAGCGGTTGGGCTCGGCAGTTTTGCCGGCTCGCTTGTGCACGGCAACGCCAACCTCAACCAGGTGTCGGGCCCCATCGGTATCGTGACACTCGGCGGCACGGCTGTTAAAGACGGGTTTAGTCAGACACTTGTGTTGGTTGCCTCAATCTCAATGGCGCTCGCACTCTTTAACCTTATCCCGATCCCCGGGCTCGACGGCGGCCGGCTCTTTATCTTGGCAATCGAAGGCGTCTTGCGCCGCCCTGTCTCGCCCAAAATTGTCCTCTCATTAACACTCGCAGGCATGGCGCTCTTAGTGTTGCTTATGGTCGTCGTCTCAGTCCACGATATCGCCAAGCTGGTAGGGTAATAAAAAAGCCCCTGCGGTTAGGGGCTTGTAAGTCGGCGGCTGCAAATTATTTTTCCGGCGGTGCTGTGTTCGCCCATGACCACAAGGGCGATGCGCTCAGCGTGCCCCCTTTTTTGTACAGAGGTTTGAGTTGTGCTGCGTGAGGATTTTGTTCGACCAAAAGTAAAGTGAACCTTCCACGCATCGCCAACATTGGCGTATCCGTATCGCGCATACGAACGTTTTTGCGCGGCCGTAGCGACTGCCCGCCACGTAAACGAAGTGCCTCGTGCTCTAATTTTTGTAAGGGGGAGCAGGGCGTCTTGGAGTTTCCTCAACGTTTTAGTCTTGCGGACTTTAACGAACCGCCACCCGCTTTTTTGGTGAAGAATGCCGCGGCAGTTGATAGTAATCGCCCCAGGAAGAAAGATTTCCTGAAAGGCCTTTACGAGTGTTGAAAGCCGTCGAGCAGGCAAAACCACATGCAGGAGCGAAAGATGAACCATCATCTTTGATCCAAAACGAATTTGGTTTCCTGCTACTCTGGTCCCAAGAGAGCCTATGTATTTTTCAGTCTTGGCGTCCGGTAATAGGACGATACCGTAGGTTTTCATTCCGCTACCCCAATCAAATTTCTAAAAATAGAATATGTTAAAAATATAATTTTGTCAAATAAAAAAACCCCGCAACGAGTGTCCTGGGAGACATCAGTTGCGGGGTAAGTTTGGTAGAAAGAACTTCTTGTTGTTGTGCCGACGCCGTTAGGCGGCAGCGACTTCGTCTTTTTCGACCGGCACAGCACCTTCCTCGCGGAAGGTGTACAGCACGCCGACGAAGCCGAGCGGAGCATACTTGTTCTGCTTGACGTCCATGTCGACGATACGGTGTATCTGGACGATGTCGCCGGTGCGCAGTTTCTTGAGTCCCTGCGCATCGGCCGGGCCATCGATCGAGTGGTGCTTGATTTGCACCCGTTCGACCGCGCGACCCTTGTGCACGATGGGTGTGTGCAGCTTGACGTAACCCATTGCGGTTCCGCCGGTGCCGTACACGAACCATTCGACGACGCCCTGGCCTTCGGTGATCGCCACCTTTGGCTCGGGCTTTGACCAGAACTGCTCCGACTTGTCCCAGGTGTCCAGGCCTTTGGTGGAGGTCACCAGCGCGCGGAATTGGGGCAACAGCAGCATCTGCAGCCAGCCCTCGATCGAGGGATAGCCGAAGTCCGGCACGAAGACGTAGTTCTGCAGGATCTTACGGACCTCGTCGTGGCCGTGATAGGCCCCGATGATGCGTTCGTCGTCAGACTCCAGTTCGTACGGCTTGCTCGGGTCGGCGCGCAAGAACAGCTCGCCTTCCCAGCCGGCCTCGCTGACCAGCCGGAAGTTACCGTCCAGATAGACCAGCAAGATGCGGTGCAAGGAAACCTTGCCGTCTTCCGTGATGCGGATGACGTCGGCGCGGTTTGACCCGTGCCGAGTTTGCATCTGAGTGTCGAGCCAGATCGCCAGGCTGCCGACCTCTTGTTCGTCCATTTCCTTCTGCGACAGATTGCGGATGCGCACTTCGCACGGGGGCTCGGTGTGCACGATCAGTTCGCCAAAGGGAGACGTAGTCGACGCGAGGTGATAGCGGTCGCCCTTCTCGCGTTGCGCCACGATGACGCGCTTGTCGTTTTTGTGGTGGCCGACTTCAAGCGTAAAGTGGCTCGGCATCGACTCCTTCGTCGAGCCGCCGATGAATGCCGGCAACGTAATGACGCCGGTTTTCTGGTCGATACCGATCGGTTCGATTCCCCGCACCAAGTTGTTTTTGGTGTGAGCGGTAACGGAGGCGACGACGCCCAGATTCCGCTCGAACGAGCGGCTGTTGTTTTGGCCAATGGCCATGGCAAGCTCCTTGCTGTTGAGGGAACGTATGTCCCCGGTCACATTGTTTTCGATGAACGATCCGTGTTGCTGTACTCCATCCCAGTGAAGTACAACATCCGAACCGCTTACGCTTTGCCGCCCAGTTCGAGCCCGCTACGCACGATACGCTCGAGCTCATGCCACTCGATGAGCGACTCTGCTACGCCTTGGTTGTGCAGCCCGCCGTTGAGCAGCGAGTTGGTCGCCGGGTCGAAGTACCAATAGGGCACTTCTGCCACGCGCCCGGTTTGGCTAAGATACGCTTCATCTTCTGAAATCTCAATGCCGCCGAGCTCTGCCTCGCGCATGCGGATAAGGGCCGCGATTTTTGAGAGGTCGACGCCGCGCTTTTGGTTGGTGAGTACGCAGTAGTGGTTTGAGTGCTCAAGCTTTTGCACCACCACATCAGCTTTACCGCCGCGCTCCGAGCGCAGGAAGGTCGGCATCGATGCTTTGTCAGAAACAACGCTTACGATTTTGAATATATTTTTTCCTTGCGCCGCTGAATACTCTATATATTCCCCCGCTGCGCGCTTGCGCTCGACATCGCGCGGCAGCTCCACATGATGCTCTTGCGCCGAGCGCCAATGCGCTTCGATAAGCGGCAATGCGGCATCAACTACACGCTGAGGCTCTTGAGGGTATGCCTTGTTGAGTGCGGCGATAAGTCCGGAGAGTCCGAATGCGCGGTCGAGTGCATCGCGCGAGATAGTGCCTTTGCCGTCTTTGTCGTCGCGTTTGGCGTAGGCAAGCAGTTGCCCGATGGACGCGTCTTTTTCAATAGTGAGATACCGCGCGACCAACTCTGATGTGCAAAGATTCTTACCATGATGGTCGAGCGCGCCGCCGCCGATGTCGAGTGCGATAACCCCATGTTGTAAAAGGCTTTCAAAAGTCTCTCCATCTTTCAGTGTCGCTTGCACCGCAACGTTAGCCGACTCAATAGCAGGGAAGCGCTCCTGCCCAAACTTTTTGAGCAAGAATATAGCCACAATAGTGTCAGGCTGTGGCCTGGTGGGGAGCAAAATGATCGTGATTTCGGCCATGACCCTAGTATATCATACATATATAGAAAAGTAAAGACCCTGGGCAGAATAGGTTGGCGTTGAGCCAATTCTTCTGTCCAGGGTCGAGTTTTGCGCCGGTTGAGGGCGGTCAGCTTTCGGCGAGGGCCTTCAGCTGCTCCATCAGGCGTTCTGTGCGGTCGTTTTTCGGCACGATGTAGATCTCGTGCGTCGAAAGTTCGAAGCGCAGATACGACTGACGGGTGTCGCGGCGTTCAAAGGTGCCGTCGGCGCGCTTCTCCAGGATGCGGTCGGCCCACTTCGGGGACACGACTTGCGATTGCGGGACGAGGTGCACCGCATACCAGACGACCTGCCGGAGGTTCATCTTCTCGGCATTATCGAGCCGGGTGATGAGGACCTCCGCCGCCTTGGTCAAAACGAGCTTGAACAGACGGAAGGTCTGACGGTCCACCACCGTTGCCGGTGCCAGATACTGCTCGATACGCGCGTCGATGTGCTCGTCTTTGCGGCCCCTGTTCTTGCGGGACGCCTTGACCAGCACAATCGGCTGCTCGCCGCAGAGCTGCTTTTTCGCATCGCGTTCACGCGCGTGGGTCACCAGCAAAGGAATCGCCGGCAACATTTTCCCGTGCTTGCCCGGCATCGTTTGGGCCTGCAGGGCGAAGAGGCGAGCGATCACCTCGTCGAGCCCGGGGCTGTCTTCCTTTGCCAGCAGTTCGACCTGCTTGCGCAGATACGCGTTGCGGGCGAAGGGGTCGGTGAAGATGGCGATTTCGGCGCCATCGAGCTGCTCGAGTTCGCGCGCAGCCTCTTCGTTGCCGCTTTGGGCGAGCTGCTGGATGGCAGCGCGGTCCTCGGGGGTCAACACTTCGCCGACGATTGCGAGTTCGGCGCGTTCTTGTCCGGCGGTTTGCATCTGCCGCGCCTGGGCGGCCAGTTCAAGGAGACGTGTCATGGTAGTACCTTTCTTGCCCATAGGGCGTTCGTGTACACCCGCTCCGGTTGGGACGAGTGGTGCAGTACTTTTTTAGTGACAAAGGACCAAAGGCAGCTTCAACAGAGGCTACCCGGCCGCCCAAAATGGTATCATACTATAACAGGTTTGTCAATTAGGTCTTCATTTCTAAAATCCTCTTTTGCCTGCGCGTGTTTTTAGGCTTACAATGGCCCCAATGAGACAGTCACAACTCTTTACCAAAACACGCCGCGAAGCGCCTTCGGACGAAGTATCAAAGAATGCTCAACTATTAATCCGCGCCGGCTTTGTGCACAAAGAGATGGCGGGAGTGTATTCATACCTGCCGCTTGGTCGCCGCGCGCTCGAGAAGGTTGAGCGGATCATTCGCGAAGAAATGGATGCTATAGGTGGGCAAGAGGTACGCATGGCAACCTTGCACCCCAGCGAGCCGTGGAAGCAGACCGGCGCATGGGACGGCGTTGATGTGTTGTTTAAAATCCAGAGCCGCACCGAAAAAGAATATGCACTCGGCCAGAGCGAAGAGGAGATAGTGACACCTATCGCCCAGCAGTATGCACAGTCGTACAAAGACCTGCCGGTTGCTATCTATCAGATAGGCCAGAAGTACCGTGACGAGCTGCGCGCTAAAAGCGGCATTATGCGCGGTCGCGAATTCGGCATGAAGGACATGTACTCCTTTCATGCGACGCAAGAAGATTTCGACAAGTTTTACAGTATTGTTAAAGATGCATACCTAAAAATTTATACACGCATGGGGCTGGTGGCCAAAGTGACCGAAGCTTCGGGCGGCGCGTTTAGTCAAAAGGTGTCCTATGAGTTTGAGATTTTGACCCCGGCGGGAGAGGACACTATTTATTATTGCGAGGAGTGTGACTTTTGTGTCGAAGACGAGATCGCCAAAGTTAAGCCGGGCGAAACGTGTCCGCGGTGCGGCAAAGGCACGCTTAAAGAAGCCAAATCGGTAGAGGCGGGTAATGTGTTTGACCTTGGGCAAAAGTACCCGAAGGCATTTAACTTTACGTACAAGGCCGAAGACGGCTCAAACCAATATCCGATTGTTGGGTGCTACGGCATCGGCACGACGCGACTCATGGGCACTATTGTCGAGGTGTTTGCCGATGACAAAGGCATGATTTGGCCCAAAGCGGTCGCGCCGTTTGCTGTGCATTTGGTAGAGCTCTCAGGCGGCAACGACGATGTTAAAAAAGAGGCCGAAGAGGTCTACCGCGAGCTTGTGGCCGCAGGCATTGAAGTGTTGTTTGACGACCGTGACGCCCGCGCGGGCGAAAAGTTTGCCGACTCTGACCTGATGGGCTTGCCGCTGCGCGTTGTCGTGTCGGCCAAGAGCATGGCTGCGGGCAAGTTTGAGTGCGTCGAGCGTGCGGGGGGACACACCACACACAAATCCCTCTCTGAACTTATTGCTGACCTCTCCTCATCTGAAAATACCCGGCATGCTTAACCGACTGTCCAACCGATTTCTCCCTCTTGTATCTAATGACATTGGCATAGACTTAGGTACTGCAAATACACTCGTGTACTTGCGCGGCAAGGGCATTGTCGTAACCGAGCCATCGGTGGTCGCGGTCAATCAGAAGACGGGGCAAGTGGTCGCGGTGGGCTCGGCGGCGCATGCGATGCTCGGTCGCACGCCGGGGCACCTCATAGCGGTGCGCCCGCTTGTCGACGGCGTTGTCTCCGACTTCGAAGCGACTGAAGAGATGTTGGCGTACCTTATCAACCGCGCTCAAGGCGTGTCTAAAAAGATGCTCGGGCCCCGCGTGGTGGTCGGTGTGCCGAGCGGCATCACCAACGTCGAGATGCGCGCGGTTAAAGACGCGTCGATGAACGCCGGCGCCCGCGAAGTGCACATTGTCGAAGAGCCGATTGCCGCCGCGCTTGGCATCCGCATGCCTATCCGCGAGGCGGTCGGCTCGATGATTGTCGATATTGGTGGTGGCACCGTCGATATCGCAGTGCTCTCGCTCGGCGGCATCGTGCGCGCTAAAAACTTGCGCATCGCGGGCGACAAACTCAACCAGGATATCATCAGCTACGTGCGCTCGGAGTTTAAAATTTTGATAGGCGAGAAGACCGCCGAGGCCGTGAAGATGGCGATAGGGTCGGTTATAGAGGGAAGCAACCGCGAGGCATTGGTGCGTGGCCGCGACCTTATTACGGGCCTGCCGCGCGAAATAATTTTGACCGACCAAGACATCCGCGAAGCGATTTCGCAATCGATAGACACGCTTGTCGAAAGCGTGCGCGAAGTGCTCGAGACCACGCCGCCCGAAATACTTTCAGACATTATGCGCTCAGGCATCGTGCTGTGCGGCGGCGGCGCGCTCTTGCAGGGGCTCGACCAACTGCTCGCGCAGTGGCTCAAGGTCCCGGTGATGGTAGCTGACGACCCGCTGACGGCCGTGGCGCGCGGCACCGGCGTTATTTTAGAGAATCTCGAGTTGCATCGCGATATGATTATCGAGCATGAAGACGACCTTTCCTAAATGATTCCTAAACGCAAGCGAACCAGTTTGAGCAGCGTGCTCGCGGTCGCGGGCGTTGCGTTGCTTATTTTGCTTACCGTTTTTTTTCGCCATGGGATGACAGGGTTGCTCTGGGGCGCTCTGGCGCCTGTGGTGGGTGCTCGTAACTCACTCGAAAGTTCAGACGTGTCGCAGCTGCGCGCCGAACTTGCCTCAAGCACGGCGGCGCTGGCCGACCGCGATTTGTTAGCTGCCGAGAATGCGCAGCTGCGCCAAGAGCTCGGCCGCACCGGCTCTAAACGCGAACTGCTCGCGGGCGTGCTCCAAAGCCCGCCGGGGACGCCGTATGACACACTGATGGTCGATGCCGGCTCGAACAATGGGGTTGTGCTGGGGGCGCGGGTGTCTGTCGGCGCTCTTTCGATAGGCACAGTCGACGCGGTGTATGACAACAGTGCGCGTGTAGCCTTGTATTCGGCCCCTGGAGTCTCGTACCAAGCATTGCTCCTGACGCGCGATGCAACGCTCCCTGTTGCCGTCGACGGCCAAGGTGCGGGCTCTATGCAGGCTCAGGTGCCCGCCGGTACGAATGTTGCGGTGGGGGACTCGATAACCTTCCCGGGCGTTGCGGGCGGGCTTGCCGCCAAAGTGTCGGCAGTGTCTACGCCGGACGGCGAATCGTTTAAAACAGTCTACATGCGACTGCCGGTAAACCCCTTCGAGCTTCGGTTCATATATATAGAGAAATGAAACCCTCACACCAGCGCTGGCTTTTGGCGGTACTGTTTGCACTCGCGGCAGGCGGTTTTTTGCTGCCGCTGTGGCCGCTCTCGTTGTTGGCGATCATAGTGGCTGCCGTTTGGGGGCGGTGGGTCTTTGCTATTATCATCGGCCTTTTGCTCGACTTGGCATGGGGCGCGCCGATTGGCCTTGTGCATTATTTTTATTTTCCCTTCACACTCGCGGCAGTAGTGGCAAGCTTGGGGCGCCTGTGGATCGCGCGCTATTTTCTAAATCGTAACTCTCAAGACCGGCTGTAATTTTGCCGTCGCGCAGCGCAGTGCGTATACTGTCCCTATGCTGCCGCGTAAGTGGGGGAGACGAAACAAACGCAAGGTCGAGATTCATCCCGACGAAATTTTGCTCGACTCCTCAAACTTGCCGGAGTTTGATACCGACCAGATGGAGGGCCGCATCGAGCGCCCGCTTGGCCGCGGCTCCTTTATTGCCGCAGGCGCGATACTTGCTCTCATGTTTGCGGGGCTCATGGTGCGCGCAGGCGACCTGCAGATAGCGCGCGGGGCAGCGTTTGCCAAACAGGCAATTAACAACCAACTAAACGAGACGCCTATCTTTGCCGACCGCGGCATTATCACCGACCGCAACGGCACGCCGCTGGCGTGGAATGAACGCAGCTCAACCGACGATGAGTTTGCTGCGCGCACATACTCAAAGTATGTCGGACTCGGCCATGTGGTCGGTTACGTCAAACCGCCCGCCAAAGACTCGGCCGGCTACTATTATCGCGACTTCTTTATCGGCATGGACGGCGCCGAGCGCGCCTACAACTCTACGCTTGCCGGTACTAACGGGCTTAAGCTCACCGAGACGGACGCACACAACAATGTCGTGTCTCAGGCGCAAGTCGACCCTCCCGTTGCAGGACAAAAACTAGCACTCTCTATCGATGCCGACGCCACGCAAGGTCTGTACGAGGCGCTCGCAAGCGTTGCAGAGAAATCTCACTTTCAGGGTGCTGCGGGTGTTGTCATGGATGTGCACACCGGCGAGCTGCTCGCGATGACCAGCTATCCGGACTACTCGCCGCAGGCGCTCAGCGATGGCAACTCTGCCGCAATCAGTACGCTAAATAAAAATCCGTACCAGCCGTTTCTTAACCGCGCGACCGACGGGCTGTATGCGCCCGGCTCGATTGTTAAGCCGGTCGTCGCAACAGGCGGACTCACCGAAGGCGTTATCACGCCGTCGACCCAAATAGTTTCTACCGGCTCTATCTCGGTGCCCAACCAATACGACCCGGCGCACCCGAGCATCTTTCTTGACTGGCGCATCAACGGGCTCATGACAGTGCGCGATGCTATTGCCGTATCGTCGGACGTCTTCTTTTATGAAGTCGGCGGCGGATACCCGGGTCAGCCGGGCCTCGGCATCACCAAGCTCGACCAATATTTTAAAATGTTCGGCTTTGGTTCAAACCCAGGGCTCCCGGGCTTTAACAACGCGGTTGGCAATGTGCCCACCCCGGACTGGAAGGCAAAAAACTTTCCCGACGACCCGACGTGGCGCCTTGGCGACACCTATCACACTGCCATTGGGCAGTACGGCATGCTTGTCTCACCGCTACAGGCCGCGCGCGAGGCGGCCGCGATAGCCAACGGAGGATTCTTACTCACACCATCTCTCTTTGCTACAACTACGCCACAGGGTACGCAGCTGCCGGTGCCAAGCAGCGCGCTCGAGGTGGTGCGCGAGGGCATGCGCCAAGGCGTTACTAAGGGCATCGTGCAAGGCATCAATTACTCGTTTGTTCAACCGGCGGCCAAGACCGGCACCGCGCAGGTGGGCATCCACAACGAAAATCAAAACGCCTGGATGATTGGATTTTGGCCATACGACAACCCGCGCTACGCCTTTGCCGTTGTGTTGGAGAAATTGCCCGCCAACACCCCGGTGGGAGGCTCGGCCGTAATGGAGTACTTCCTCAACTATCTGCACGACCATGACCCGCAGTACCTCACCAATTAGGGCTTGCAATAATCCCTATTTCAATTACACTTACCACTCAATATGACTGAAGAACTCATTTCGCAGGAGAAGTTTGAAGAGCTTACTAAAGAACTTGATGAGTTGCGCACCACGCGCCGCCGCGAGGTGGCCGAGCAGCTTGAGTACGCGCGCAGCCTCGGCGACTTGTCCGAAAATGCCGAGTACCAAGAGGCTCGCGAGATGCAAGGCGCGGTAGAGGAGCGCATCGGCAAACTTGAGAATATTCTCAAAGTCGCAAAGATTGTTAAGAGCTCCAAGAGCGACACGGTAGGGATGGGCTCGACCGTCACGGTGCAAAAGATAGGCGCCGACGACAAGCACACCTACATTATTGTCGGGGCCGAAGAGGCCGACATGCTCTCGGGCAAAATTTCGTACCACTCGCCGCTCGGCAACGCCTTGATGGCCAAAAAGAAAGGGGATGAGTTCTCCTTTCACACCCCCAAGGGCACGCAAAAATACAAAATCCTCAAAGTTGAGTAAGAAAAATCCCCGCCAAACGGCGGGGTTTTGATTAACGCATCAAGAGCCTGTCCAACAACTTAAACAGTGGGATGTTGGAGAACCTGTTTGGTCGAGCATCAAACCATTGTCGTTGGATGACAATGTTAAACACGATGCTCAGAGTTAAGAAGAAGACCGGCGAGAGTGCTCCCGCGATAGTCCAGTTCTTTATTGCGCAGACACCGAAGATGGCGCCGCCCAGATTGCAGAGCCAGGCTAGGGAAGATTCACGATGTGGATCTGCCCAATCGTTTATGCACATCGAGATGCTCCCCACAAACATGGCAGTGAGGCTGAGCACAATCGCCACGTTTGGGTCGCCGCTCTGGCTCCAGAGCACCGCCGCAAGGATGACCAACCCGACACAGAACGAATCGAGTTTGGTCCAGCCGAGCGAGGCCTTAACGTAGAGGTTGGTGCCGATAACCACCACGCACCCGACGATATAGGCGGTGAGTTGGTAGGGCAGCTCATGCTTGGCGAGCGCCGCAACAAGGATTGCGGTGTCCATGATGAGCCAGGAAATCCAGCTGGACATGGTTGGGAGCGTAGTGCGCTTTAAGATTCCGCGCACATACGGCACATAGGCTGCGGCCGAAAAGCCGAATGCGAGCAGGTCGTACACGGTAACCGAGCCTGTTTCCACAGCGGTCTCCCTAAACTGTGATGAACTCTGTTTTTAAATTACATATTTTTTATAAATCGGTCAAGTCTAAAGAAAACCGCAAAATAAGGCTACAATTCACAGATGTTTTGGTTGGACAGAATATTCAGTCAGATAGAGACCGAGCTTAAAGACAAAATTGCATCGGGCAAGACTCTGCTCGTGCGCGACGAAAAGACGGCTTCGGGCCGCGTACATATCGGCTCGATGCGCGCACTTGTCTTGCATGCTGCCATCGCCGAACGCCTCAGTGAAGCCGGCATCCCCAGTGTTTTTAAGTTCGAGATTAATGACATGGACGCCATGGACGGCCTGCCAACATATCTCGACCAGGAGGTGTACGCCAAAGAGATGGGAAAACCCTTGTATAAGATTCCGTCGCCCGACGGGAAGGCCAAAAACTATGCTGAATATTTTGCAGATGAGTATAAGGAGGCTATAAAAGAAGCCGGCTTTGCTCCAGAGTTCTATCGCGCAAGCGAATTGTATCTGTCCGGACAGATGAACGGCGTGATACGCGAAGCGCTCGATAAAGCAGGGGAAGTGCGCGCTATTTACGAAGAGGCGTACGGCGCCAAGCGTGCGGACAATTGGTACCCGCTCTTGGTTGTGTGCGAGAATTGCGGCAAATTAGGAACCACCAAGGTTACTGCTTGGGACGGCGAGAAGGTCACATACATTTGCCACCCGAAGGCGGTTGAGTGGGCCGAAGGGTGCGGTCACGAAGGCAAAATATCGCCGTTTGATGGAAATGCAAAATTCCCGTGGAAGCTCGATTGGGCTGCAAAGTGGAAGGTTGTCGGGGTTGATATAGAGGGTGGCGGCAAGGACCATTACTCCAAGGGAGGCGCCCGCGAGATCGCAAGAGAAATTTCGGCTCGCGTATTTGACTACCCCGAGCCGTTTGGCGTTGCCAATGAATTTTTCTTGGTCGGCGGCAAAAAGATGTCATCGAGTAAGGGGTCGGGAGCATCTGCAAAAGAGATAGTAGAACTTGTGCCAAACAAGATATTCCGTCTCGCACTGTTCGGTAAAGATATCAACCAGCAAATCACTTTTGAACCCGAAGGGGACACAATCCCTGTGTTGTACGATCAATACGACAAACTGCTCGAGAATGCTAAAGCCGGCGTGCAAGACGACTACGCGCGCCTGTTTAAATATTTACGCGCCGAAGAGCCTTTGCCCGATTTTGTCATGCGCTTTTCGCAGGTCGCTTTTATAGTCCAGATGCCGCATATGGATATACATAAAGAAGCCGAACAACTTAAAGGCTCTGCACTCAACGCTGTAGAAATTAAAGAGCTCGATGAACGCGCTAGCTACGCCAAAAAGTGGCTGGCCGAGTATGCACCCGAAAAGTTTGTGTTTAAACTCCAAGAGTCTTTGCCGCAGGCTGCGGCAAACTTTACCGACGAGCAAAAGGCGGCACTACGCGACATAGCTGCGTTTATCGAATCGAAGGAGACGATGCCAAGCGGCGAAGAGTTGCATGCCAAATTGCACGAAGGCAAACAATTCAAAGCAATCTACCTGGCCTTCTTGGGCAAAGACCATGGCCCCAAAGCTGGCTGGTTCTTGTCGGTGCTCGACCGCGACTTTGTACTTAAGCGTTTGAAAGAAGTTTCTCAATAAAAATGCCCACCCCGATTTCTCGGGATGGGACTTGTTTGAATTCTTGATCCTCTGAGGGAATCCGGGGCGACTTTCTGCGCGGTACTGACGTTTGTCAGCGCATCGAGGAAAATCGCCGCCATACTCATTTGGCGCCGAGGACGTTGCCGGTCTTGCTGCGACATGCGGGGCCGGGGCCGCGCATGTAGTGCCGTTCGGGCCGATACGGCCGTTGGGCATCGCCAAACAATCCCTTGAGCAACATCGAAAGCGTTTCAAACAAGCGCTTCATAACTGTCTCCTTTTGCGTTTTTTTGCGAACGTCTCAAACCACGAACGTCCTTTTTTGTTGTACACCCATACACTCAGCGGCGCAAGTGGGGGATAAGTAAAAGGCGCCGTCCGAAGACAGCGCCTTGGCAGCTAGTCGATACTGTCGACCAGTCGCATCATTTGAACCTCGTCGTAGTGGGTGAGGCCCGCGGCCTTTCGCTTATGCTCGAGGGCGACAGCGGCTGCCAGGATGGCGGCCAGTGCGAGAGAAAGAATGAGCAGACGTGTCCACCGGACTTCGCGCTGTTTCAATTTTTCTTTTGCACGGATCTTGCACTCGAGATAGTGAATGCGGTTCAGGCTTTCCCAAACGTCGTCGTGTTGCACGGCTTATCTCCCGATTGTGAGTTACAAAAACCCACCTTCATGGAGACGCCTCCCTTGTGCTTGTTCTACTAGTGAATAGTGTATACCCAAAAACATAATTTGTCAAGAAGCCTTTGAAATAAGGCTTATTTGGCGTGCTATCTACGAGATTCATTCGTAAGGGGAATTTGTGGACAACTTTCCTATGAGGTGGGGGGAAGTGTCGTACAATGGGTAACTAGTGGGACAAAGTGGGACAAGCCCCGGAGGGGAGAAATAGAGAAGAAGAAAATACACATGCTAATCGGCGAATATCTACATACACTCGACAGCAAGAAGCGGCTTAGCCTGCCGGCGAAGTTTCGCAAAGAAGTCGGGCGCAAAGTAGTTATCACGCGCGGTTTGGACAGCTGCTTGTTTATGTACCCGCAAAAAGCGTGGGAGAAAATTGCAGAAAAGTTGGCGCAGCTGCCGGTGGGGCAAGCCGACACGCGCGGCATGAGCCGCTTTATCCTCTCGGGCGCCATCGAGACCGAGGTCGATGGCGCAGGGCGCATATTACTCCCCGAGTACCTCAAAGAGTTCGCCGACCTTAAGTCGCGTGTAGTCTTGGCGGGCGTTTCAGATAGGATCGAAATCTGGAACGAGAAGACCTGGGAGGAGTACAAGCGCCGGATCGAGAAGGGCGCCGACCAGATGGCACAGACGTTGGGCGAGATGGGAATTCTTTAACATATGCACCTCACAATGAAACGCGACCTTACTCCTGTTCGTGGGCGGCATCACTCATCTCGAGAGGAGGGTGACGGCGGCCATGAGCAGAAGCAAGGGCACGTGAGCGTTATGCCGCAGGAGGTGTTGGCGCTGCTCGACCTGCACAAGGGCGAGACAGTTGTCGATGCGACCTACGGGCTTGGCGGACACAGCGCGCTGATAAAAAAGGCGGCAAAGGTTGAGCTTATCGCGCTCGATGCCGACCCGGCGGCAGGCAAGGGCGTTATCAACGCCAACTTTGCCGACCTCGACGAGGTGCTTGGCGACTTGGGCGTCCAAAAAATAGACAAAGCTCTGTTCGATCTGGGGTGGAACATGACGCAGCTCTCGTCGGGCCGGGGGTTTTCTTTTATGCGCGATGAGCCGCTCAACATGAGCTACAGCACTAAGCCCCGCTCGGGCTTTACTGCGCAAGAAGCGCTCAACACCTGGAGCGAGAAGGTGCTTGCGGATGTATTTTTTGGCTACGGCGAAGAGCGTTACGCCCGCCGCATCGCCAAAGCAATAGTCGAGCGCCGCGCGCTGCACCCCTTTGCCAGCACAATCGAGTTTGTCGAGACAATCAAAGACTCGGTGCCGGCCGCATACCGCCGCGGGCGCCTGCATCCGGCGACAAAGAGCTTTCAAGGCTTGCGCATTGCGGTCAACGACGAGCTTGGAGCTATCGAGCAAGGGCTCACTGCTGCATGGAAGCACCTTTCTGTAGGCGGACGCATCGTCGTAATAACTTTTCACAGTATCGAAGACCGCAAGGTCAAACAAATGTTTGCCGCATGGGCAAAAGGCGGGGAGGGAACGTTAGTCGTCAAGAAGCCTTTGACAGCGAGTGCAGCCGAAGTTAAGAAAAATCCACCTAGCCGCAGCGCCAAAATTCGCGCTATAGAAAAAATATAATATGAAAGCTCTCGCATTTTACAACCAGTACTCCCGCAGCGCCTTTGCACTCTTGGCATTTGTCTGTGCAGTGTCTGTCTTTTTGTACGGCGTCTTTTTGCTCGAGGCGGTGGCGCATACCGCAAGCCGCGCCCGCGCGGGCAGAGCGGTTACCGAACTTAAATCAAAACTCAGTCAGGTCGAAAGCCAGTACTTGGTCGCAACACAAGCTATCACGCCAGCGCGCGCAGCGGCGCTTGGCTTTGTCACGCCAAAAACGGTCGCTACGGTGTACGCAACCGACGCTTCGCCTGTGCTGACGCTCCAAACCCTGCCGCCTACCAGGGCGCAGTAGAGTAGAATGAACTTATGCAGCGGTATATCGGCCGGATACGAGTATTAACCGGCGTGTGCGTGCTTGTCTCGCTCATCATCATTGGGCGGCTCTATTACCTGCAGGTGATGCGGGGCGACAGTTATGCACGGCGCGCGGATGCGCAGTTTGTGTCGACACAAGACCCGCTGCTCGACCGAGGGACTATCTACTTTACCGACAAAGACGGCAACCAAATAACCGCCGCGACGCTTAACTCTGTTGCTTCATCGACCGACCATCAGCGCTATTACCCCGGCGGCTCTTTGGCGGCGCAAGAGCTTGGATTTGTCGCCTACAACAACGACAACACCCAAAAGGGGCGCTACGGGCTCGAGAAGTACTATGACCAGGTGCTTAGCCGCACCGACTCGTACTCAAACTTCTTTGTCGAACTTTTTGGCGGGATTAAGACTGCCGCTTTGGGCGGCGAGGCGAGCGGGGATATTGTCACCACAATAGAGCCGTCGGTGCAGTCCGAACTCGAGCGCACATTGGTCGACTACGATGCCAGCTGGCACCCTGACCTTGCCGGCGGCATCGTGATGGACCCAAAGACCGGCGAGATAGTTGCGATGGCGGTGTCGCCGACCTTTGACCTCAATTCCTTTAATACCCAAAGCGACCCGCTTATTTATGCCAACCCGATGGTGCAAAACGTCTACGAAATGGGTTCGATCATCAAACCTTTGACCATGGCTGCCGGGATAGACTCCGGCGCCGTCACTGAAAACACAACGTACAACGACACGGGTTGTCTCACTGTAGATACCAAAAAAATCTGCAACTATGACTTTAAGGCGCGCGGGGTTATCCCGATGCAGCAGGTGCTAAGCCAATCGCTCAACGTCGGCGCGTCGTTTATCGCCACCACAATGGGGCAGTCGACTATGCGCGATTACTTTTTGAATCACTACAAAATGAACGAAGAGACGGGTGTCGATTTGCCGGGCGAGATCCACGGGTTGGTAGCTCCGCTGCAGGCCGCACAACAAGTTGGCTATGATACTGCATCGTTCGGGCAGGGGATAGCCATGACGCCCGTCGAGACCATGCGCGCGCTCGCGGTGCTCGCAAACGGCGGCTACTTAGTGACGCCGCATTTGGTAAAGGCGATAACCTACGACACGGGGGTGACGCGCGACCTCAGTTGGGGCGACCCGGTGCCGGTACTGAAGCCCGACACTGCGACCACGGTTACCCGCATGCTCACCACGGTTGCCGATGTGGCGCTGGCTAACGGCAAAGATAAAATAGAGCATCATAGTGTCGCAGCTAAGACTGGCACTGCGCAGATTGCGAACCCGGCTGGTGGTGGATACTATACAGACCGGTACCTGCACAGTTTTTTCGGGTACTTCCCGTCGTATGACGCGCGGTTTGCGGTATTCCTCTTTGCGGTCAACCCTAAGGGCGCGCCGTATGCGTCGGAGACCTGGGGGCCGCCGTTCCATGCGTTGGTACAGTTTCTTATTAACTACTACAACATCCCGCCGGACAGATAACTATGCGCACCCTATTTAAAAATATTATTGTCGCCATTATTACGCTCGAGGCGCAGGCGGTAGTACACAAATATAAACCGAAGATAGTCGCCGTGACAGGCAGTGTGGGCAAAACGTCGACCAAAGATGCTATCTTTGCCGCGCTCCAAAAGAGCGAGCATGTGCGCAAGTCTCAAAAATCATTTAACAGCGAGGTGGGGATACCGCTCACTATTTTGGGCGCGCCGAACGGATGGAATAACCCTTTGCGTTGGCTGATTACCGTGCTTGACGGGTTGTATCTGATTTTGTTCAGGGCGCCGTACCCGGAGTGGCTCGTGCTCGAGGTCGGCGCCGACCGCCCGGGCGACATCCGATCGCTTAGTCGGTGGCTGCGCGCCGAGGTTGTTGTTATTACGCGACTCCCCGAGGTGCCGGTGCATGTAGAGTTTTTTGAGTCGGCCGAGGCTGTGATAGAAGAAAAAGCTTCGCTTATCAATGCGCTGGTTCCAAACGGCACGTTGATTCTTTTTGGCGACGACAAACTTACCCGCTCGCTCGAGCGCCGTTTGCCCGAGACACAGGCGAAACTTCTTACGTTTGGCTTCAACGAAAATAATGATGTTAGGGGTCTGGGAGCCGCTGCTCTATATGATGCGCCCGACAGTTGGCCCGTGGGCATGACAGCAACTATCGCAGCCGGGGATGCGCAGTCTAAACTCGATATCCGCGGCGTGCTCGGCACACATGCCTTTTTGCCGGCGCTCGCAGCGGCAGCAGTAGCCTCGGCGCTCGGCAAGAATCTGGGGGAAGCCGTCGACTCATTGCGCGGCTATGAGCCGCCGCCGGGGCGCATGCACTTGATGCCAGGCATCAAAGACACGCTTGTTATCGACGATACCTACAACGCTTCTCCTGCGGCCGCCGAGGCGGCCCTGGAAGCGCTTAAGCTTGCGCGCAGACCGAGGCATCGCGCTATCGCGGCGCTCGGCGACATGCTCGAGCTTGGCCGCGTGTCTGTGCAAGAGCATCGCAAACTTGGCATCCGCTGCGCAGAGATATGCGACATATTGATAACAGTAGGTTTTCGTGCGCGAGACATAGCACAGGGCGCGCTTGAAGGCGGCATGGATGAGAGCGCTATTTTGCAATTTGAAGATTCGCAGGCGGCGGGGGAGGCGCTGCAAAATCTGCTTAAGGCGGGAGACGCTGTATTGGTAAAAGGCTCTCAAAGCATCCGCATGGAGCGCATAGTCAAAGAAATTATGGCCGAGCCTGAACGCGCTGCACAACTATTGGTCCGCCAGGATGAGGAGTGGAAGAAACGCTAGAGAACTATAGAAGGGTTTTAGAAGTTGACGCTCAAATGTAAAAGTTGTATTTTTACGTCGAACTGAACATTGAAGAGGTTCGCAATGAGTGACCATACTAGCGGAGCTGGATTTCTTTTGCTCGCGTTTCTCTTGCTGGTTTGGGGCCTTCCCGACAGACAGAGTGAACCCGTTAAGGTTGTAGTGGTGTCGACGCCGATCGAAACACCAAAGTCACCCACCATCGAAGCCAAAATGGCGGCCGCGGGCATTCAATGTCCGAACTGCCTTGACATCCCGGACGGTCTTGAACGTATCCGCAAGACCACTCTTTTGGAAGGTCCAATAATTTCGACGCCGACCAAGGAATATCTCAATTTCTTGTCAACGCTTTGTGAGAGCAGGCGGTTCTCACGCTTTGGTCGACAGGAATGCAAGAACCAACTCTCCGAGCTCGAGAAAGCTCGCGACACCAATGAGACGTGGATGAACTCGATCTACGGCCATTCGCCCTTCAACGAAGACCAAGTCCGATTTCTCCAGTGGTCGGGCGATTGGGTCGAGCGTCATATTGCTGGCTTCGAATACAACTGGGTCGGGACCAAGAAAGATCGCTATCTGCGCGAGCAGCGCGGAGCCTGACGTCAATCACAATCGAAATAGTCCTGTTGCAGCGAAAGTTGCAGCAGGATTTTTCTTTTGGTCGCAGCCCCTGCCTACCGGGAAATTCGGTCAGGCATAATTTTTTGCTAAAAATTTGCACGACCCTGCCTCGGCCCGTCGGCCTCCGGCTTTCGATTCTCCCCACCAGGGGATCATAGTGGATAAAAGAAAATACCCGCCGAAGCAGGTACTTTCTTTTATCCATGACCCTACCGGGAATCGAACCCGGATTTAAAGCTTGAGAAGCTTCTGTCCTAACCGTTAGACGATAGGGCCGTCCGAACACTTTACAATAAAATTCATATTTTACAAAGAAAAACTCCCCGAACAAGAAGTTGGGGAGATAGCTTGACCATAGATCAAGCAAAGTGCGCGGGTTGAACACCGAGCTCGGCGACGGTGATGCGATACCCCTGGTCTTCGAGGTACTTTTCGTTCTTCGCGGCGAGTCGCAGAGCATCCTGCCAGGCAGTTGCCGGGTCAGTGGTCGCAACGCCGTTACCTTTGAGAGTCACATGCATGCGCTTCCCATCCTCGTCGGCCTTATGGCAGACATGAAATGAAAAACCGACCCACAGGCCAATAGATTCGGACATACGGCACCCTTTCGTCCAAGGAACCTGCTCTCAGTTATGTCACCCGATTTCTATTTTGTAAAGCCCCCACAAAATCCTTCCAGTCGCGTCTCGTCTAAGTCACAAAAAGAAAAACCCGCGTACTGCATGCAGTACGCGGGTCGGTAGGCTATGAGGCCTTGGCAACTTGCCGTGTGGTCGAAAACAGAGGGAGTTGGCCAAGATTCTGCGGCATGCCGCGTCCTTTGGCTCCGTATCCCATCCTGCCTCGTTGGCTTTGGATCACTGTCAGGGCCCGCTGCTTGAGGACTTGTTTCTCTCGCTCAGTAAGGACAGGCAGCTCATCGCTTGTTTTGATGAGCCGCCCGTCTTTTTGGAGCTTCAGCCTCAGGATTTCCCACGTGAGCATCGTTCGCTCACCGCCCTGCACCTCGTAGGTGAGATGATGGCCGAGGTAGCCAAGTGTGCATTCGACGGAGGACGAGTCGAGAATGAGGATGTTGCTCGGCGCCGTCGACTCGCGTTCTTGAATCACGGAGTCGTATGCCCGCATGGTCGCATCGGCAAGACTTGCCGCTTGAGCATATCCAGCACTCGACGCGCGCCGAGGCGTGTCGTTCGACTCGAACTGTCGGCCGAGAACACGGATTCTGTTGTTGTCGCCGCGCATGAAGTTGAGCGTGATGCCTTCGTCTTCAATCGCGACGTCGCATGTTTTCGCCGTAGCGCCTGGTAGAACCTTAACGCTCCGCGCGGTGCCTGGATTCTTAGTCATAGGCTCCTCCATGGGAGAATGTTCGGGGTCTTCTGGGCAATATAATACAAAAAATCACCTGAAAGTCAAGTGATTTGCTGAACTATGGGGATAAAGCTTAGGCGAACATCTGGTCGACTATCGCCTTTACCAGTGTGCCGTCGGCACGGCCCTTGAGATCCTTCATAAGGCTGCCCATGAGCTTGTTAGCGCCGGTTTTGTCGGTGACGCCGAGTTCGGCCGCCTTGGCCTTGGCAGCGGCGGTTATTTCGTCCTGTGACATTTGGGCGGGGAGGTAGGCCTCGATGATGGCGAGCTCTTCTTTCTCACCCACGGCGAGCTCGGGGCGGCCGCCGGCCTCGAACTGGGCTATAGAGTCTTTGCGCTGTTTAGAGGCGCGGCTGATAACAGTCAAAACTTCTTCTTCGTCCAATACGCCGTCGGGGCCCTTACCCTTGGTAACAGCCTCGTTGGTCATGGCGCTCAGGAGCCCGCGGATAACATTTAATTTGACAGTCTCCTTGGCCTTCATCGCGGCCTTCATCTGCTCTTTTAGTTCTGCTTGGGTCATGCCACAATACTACTATGAATTTGCTCACGTTTCTACTCATTGTCGCGATAGTGCTCCTTGGCGGCACATTGGCCATGGTCTATGTGCTCTGGCGCAAGCTGCAAGAGCCCTCTGCACCACAGTCCGACAGCATGCTGCTTTTGCAAAACCAGCTGGCCGAGCTAACACGCTCGATGGATGCCAAACTCGGCGAAGGCACTCGCACCATGTCGGAGTTTATGACCTCGCAATCGACCGAGGCGCGCACGCTGCTCTCCACCATCAACAAGCAGATGCAAGATCAATTGCTCGAGGTGGTTAAGGGCGTGACCGAGACAAAAGAGTCAACCAAACAGGTCTTCACCATCGCCGAGCAGCTCAACAACCTTGAGAAGGTGCTTAAGAACCAAAAGCAGCGCGGCAATTTGGGCGAGGCGAGTCTCGAACTCATTCTCTCCAACGTGCTGCCGCCGGGGCAGTATGTGCCGCAGTATAAATTTAAAGACGGCGAAATAGTCGACATGGTGGTCAAGACCCGCGAAGGGCTTATCCCTATCGACGCGAAGTTCCCGCTCGAGAACTATATCCGCCTCAGCGACGCGACCGAGGAAAGCGCCATCGAGCAGTATCGCAAAGACTTTAAGTCCGATGTTAAAAAGCGCATCGACGAAACATCTAAATACATCCGCCCCGAAGAGGGGACGATGCCGTTTGCCTTTATGTATATCCCGGCCGAAGGCATCTATTACGACCTGCTCAACAGTGACGTGGGGGCGGGCGTCAATTCGCGCGACCTTATCGAGTACGCCTACAAACAAAAAAATGTGGTGATTGTCTCGCCGACAACCTTCTTGGCATATTTGCAGACGGTGCTCTTTGGCAATCAGCGGCAAAAAATCCAAGACGCCGCCAAAGACATCATCAAAAATGTGACCGAGCTCGGCAAGCACCTCAAGGCCTACGAAGAGTCGCACAACAAGCTTGGCAACTCGCTCAATACGGTGGTGAGCCACTATGAGTCCTCGGGCAAGGCGTTTCGCCAGATAGATAAGGATGTTTTGCGTATAGCAGACGAGGCTATAGATATAGAGCTTATCGGGGTCGAGCGCCCACTGCTCGAGGGTAAGGAATAAAAAAGCCGCGCATGGTGCGCGGCTGCTAGCCGTGAAAGAGGCTGCCTAGCGATTGGGGAAGCGAGTTTGAGAAGAAAAGTGCCAGCGTTGCCAGGGCAATAAAGCCGAGTAGCACCACGCCGAGAAACACCTTTATGAGCCAGTTGATATATTCGGACCTGGATTCTTGATTTTTGCGACGGTCCTGCCCTTCGTCATAGTCGAGCGATGTCATGGTGCTAACTCCCTAGGTAGCTTTTTTAAGCTTTTGTCGTCTGGTATAAGTGTTGCACAAAAGGGCTCTTTAGGCTAGTATATCCGGACGAGCGACAGGCTCGTTTTTGTATGGCAAAAGACACTTCAACTACCAAAGAATTCGCTATCATCCACACCGGCGGCAAGCAATACCTTGTCTCGGAGGGCGATACTGTCAAAATCGAGACCCTCAAGGGCCCCTTGGGCAAAGACGGCTACGCGGCCTTTAACGTAGGGGACAAGGTCTCGTTTGACGAGGTCCTCCTTTCTGACAATGGCAAAGACACTACGACTGTCGGCATGCCGTATATCAAGGGCGCCAAGGTAGAGGCCACTATCGAGAAGATAGGCCGCGCCAAGAAAGTCGTCGTCATCAAATACAAAGCCAAGAGCAACTATTTTAAAAAGCGCGGCCATCGCCAGCCGTTCATGGAGGTCAAGATAAACAAAATCGCCTAAACTCGCCTAATCGGCGAGTTTTTGATATGGTGGTCTGAGCACTGTTCCATTGTCTCTGCAGGGAGGGCACCATGAGCCTCGTTTCTGGCGATATGCCGATTCAGCCGCGGCGATACACTGCGTGTGCCGACACTCGTCCTGGCTTTCAAATTGTCAATGACATTATACGTCTCGGGCGTTGTGAAGTCAGTGGCGCGCTCATTGATGCGTCGCGAAAATTTACAGTTCCTTGGCGTGAAGACTTTAAAGAAATCGGTCTCGCCCTCATTCATGCAAGCCAGTTTAAAAAACTCCCCAGTTTGGATGAAATACGCGACAGGGCTCATAGCCTAGGATTTCTAACCTTGAGCAATACCATGGCCCTCCGTTTCGCGGAAAAGTACTCTCTGGAGGATTTAAATCTGGAAGGATTAATCTTTTGTTGCCGGTCTGTCCAAGTTCCTCGTGCAAATCGTCCTGACAAAACCCGACCCCATTTCATTGCCTTGCAACGAAGTGAAAAAAAAGACAAACTCTTCCTCGTTCGTAATGGTCATGGTGCTGATTACCACTATGCTCCTGATGCAACATTCGCCTTTGGTGTACCGGTCCTTTGAAGGATCGGTTTTTTTATTGACGCGAGGACAATGCGCTGGCGATGGTGTCCGGGTCGGCGTACTCGAGCTCTGAGCCGGTCGAGAGGCCGCGGCCGAGCGAGGAGATTTTGATATTGTGCGCTTCGGCCAGGGGGCGCAGGTTTTCGTGGATGATTTGCCGTGTGTGGTCGCCCTCGGTGGTGGCAGAGAGACCAAGAATAACTTCTTTAATATCGGCTGCGTCGAGGCGCTTCAAGAGCTCGCGCAGGCGCATATGGCGGGCGGGCTCTTCGGCAGCCAGGGGCACCGTGCCTCCAAGCACGAAGTAGCGCCCACGATAGCCGCTGCGCTCGATGTTGTCGATGTCGGCGTCCTTCTCGACAACAAAAAGCATCGAGGTGTCGCGGCCACTATTGCCGCAGATGTTGCACAAGGACGAAGCCTTAGAATCTTTAACAAACCAGCGGTAGCATTGCTTGCACTGCGCGGTGTCGGCGCCGAGCGCGCGGATCTGTTCGGCCAAGTCGCCGCGCAAGGCCGGAGCCGCGGCTAAGAGGTATTGTACAAAGCGCCGCGCCTGGCGCGGCCCGATGCCGGGGAACTTTTCAAACAGTACAGTGAGTTTATCTATCGGGTCCATGGTTATGATTTGTGCCTTCTTCGACGCGGATGGTGCGGAATAAATGAGTAAACCGCTTCAAGTGGGAAGTGGTGGTGTACCTTTGCATAGTATACGACCCACACAATAAAAATCGGTAGCGCGGAGAAGGCTATAGCCAGTGATGGACCAAGAAGCATAAAGAGTGCCCCTGCGGCCATTGGGCCCAGTGTCCAGCCCAAGTCTTCTGAAAAAGTTATCACGCCTGCGATGGTCCCATCGTGAGCATGGTCTTTGTCGAGGAGATGGAGCCAGGACCACAGAGATATGCCAGCCACTTCGTCGCCCGCGGTAGTTAAAAAGCCAAATAGTATAAAAAGCCACCCAAAGTTAAAGCCCACCAATGTTCCAAATACGGCAAACATAAGCAGGCCAAAAAACACCATGATGCGTTTGTCGGCTCTATCAACCAATGTCCCGATAAAGTATCCAAGCATCACCACTGAAAAATCAAAAATACCCAGACCGATGCCCAAGGTGCCTGCATGGGCCTGTTCGGCCGCAATAACCAACGGCAAAATAAACCAAATCGATGCATAAAAGAACGCTCCGCTAAACGTTAAAAGCGTAAGCATCCCGCTTGCAGGGTTGAGTCGCCATATCGCAGACCACAGCTTGCGCAGGGTCTCGGTGCGGCGCCGTGATGTATAGGGATGGTGCTGCGGCGCAATGCGTACCCGGTCGGGTTTAACAAACAGCAGGATGGCAAGCGAGGTTACAAACAATCCACAAAGTATCAACCCTGCGGTTTGAGGATTCAATAATATGACAAAGGGGAGCGCCACACTCGCACAGACAATACCTATCGAGGCGAAGGTGTCGCGCAATGAGAAGTAACGCCCGGACTCGGCGTCGGTAGTGTGAGCGAGGATATAAGCACTGCCCCCAGGACCATAAAAAAGCCATCCAAAAGCTCCAAACCCCAAACTCAAGATAAATGTAAGCTCTGTGAGTCCTACCGCGAGACATATCGAAGCGATAAGAAAAGCAAACGTAGTAATTCGCAGAGCCGGCAAATAGCCGTAGCGGTCCAGCATATAGCCTGCGGGTATATCCAGAACCAATTGCACAAACGAGGCCGTCCCGACAAGCACACCCACAACCCAGATCGGGAGAAACTCTGACCCATAGGGTACCAGTAGGGTGTAGTGGAGTCCGCCGCCAAATTTAAAGACAGCCAAAAACAGCCAAAAAGGAAGGAAGCGCAATAAAATAAGTCCAGCTTGTTTCATTAAAAGTCTTGCGCGGCGGCCTCAAAGACGCCGAAGTCGGTTTTAGACAGCGACTCAAAGGTGGCGCGTTTGTCGTTAAATCTCAATTCGACTTTGCCTGTCGGGCCGTTGCGGTGCTTCTCGATAAGTATCTCGGCGATACCCGGGCGGTCGGACTCCTCTTTATTAACCTTGTCGTCGCGGTGGATAAACATAACCACGTCGGCGTCCTGCTCGATAGAGCCCGAGTCGCGCAGGTCGGAGAGGCGCGGTTTGCCGCCGCGCTGTTCGACTGCACGGCTGAGCTGCGAGAGCGCGAGCACTGGCACGTCGAGCTCGCGGGCCAAGTTCTTGAGTGAGCGGGAAATCTCCGTCACTTGCTGGACCATGCTGTCGTTGGCGCGAGCGGTTGCAGGTATCATCAGCTGCAAGTAGTCGACCACGAGCAGCCCCAGGCCGTTCTCGCGCTTGAGGCGTCGCGCTACAGCGCGCATCTTTAGTATGCCGTTGCCCGGCTGGTCGTCGATAAATATTGGCGCTGCAGCAAGGCGGTCGTAGGCGTCGCGGATGCGGCCGAAGTCGTCCGAACCTTCTTTAATGCGGCCCACGCGCCAGTCCCACGCGTTAACGCGCGCCTCGGCGGCTATCATGCGGTCGACCAACTGTTGTGAGGACATCTCGAGGCTAAAAATACCCACTGTTGTGCCGTGATGGATTGCCGTTTGGCGTGCGATGTCGAGTGCCAAAGACGTCTTACCCATCGAGGGGCGTGCCGCGAGGATAATAAGGTCGCTCTTTTGAAAGCCCGCCAGCAAGTTGTCGAGGTCGGGGAAGCCACTGCGTACGCCGCGGGACTCGTCTTGGTTTTCTTGCAGGTGGGTGTAATGCTCCCACGCTTTGCCGAGCGAGTCGCGCAGCGAAACAAACTTGGTGAGCGTCGGCATGTCTGTCACCTCATATATTTTTTTCTCTGCCTTATCGAGCGTTTCATCAAGTTCGCCCGATTCGTCGAACCCAAGTTCGGCCACATACTCGCCGGCATCGATGAGCGAACGGAGCATAAACTTTTTTTGTACCTGGCTGGCGTAATGGCGCGCATTCGATGCGGCCGGCACATCGGCAGCCAGCTCGCCCAGGTAGGCAACACCGCCTATTTGCTCGAGGTGCCCGAGGTCGCTAAGGCGCGCGCGCACAGACTCGACATCGATAGGCTCGGCTTTGGTGTACAAGCTGAGCATCGCACGATAAATAATCCGATGCTTCTCGCTATAAAACGCATCCTCTGAAAGCACTTCGGTACTTTCGATAATAGACTCGGGGCGGATCATGAGTGCGCCAAGCAGCGCTCGTTCAGTCTCGAGTGTTTGCGGGGGCAAACGCAGTCCGTCTTTCTTTCGTGCCATGTATACCCATCGTACGCTCCTTCTCGCGTGGGTCAAAGATGTGTATGAGGTGGACAAGAAGGGGATAACAGTATAGCTTTGGTATAGACGACAAGAGGGAGAGAGTCATGGCTAAGAGGGCCAAAAAGATTGGAAAGAAGGCTATTGTTCGCACCAAGGTGCGGATGCGGGCCGACATCAAGGTTGCGGTCGGGGACATTCTTTTGTACCCCTATAGCAGCGAGGTCGGAGCCGGCGAGCCGTCGACGCACAAGAGCTTCCACGCTAAATACAGCAACCAACACTGCACCGTGCGGAGAATCAAGAAGGCGGACGTTGGGGTATCTCCGCTTCGCCCGCAGATTCGTATCCTGTTCAAGGTTCGCTTCGCCGACGGCACCGAGAACGAGCTTCTCTCGGATGCGTTTGTCTATATCGGTAAGAAAAAGGCGGCTCAAAAAAAGAAGAAAAGTCAGGCCGACCATTGATTGCAAAGCCGCACTAACCGCGCGGTTTTTTTTATTTCTTGGTTATTTGAGGGCCTCGGGGGGTGTCTTTAAGCTCGTAGCCGGCGGACTCTATTTCTTTGCGAAACTCATCCGCCTTTTCAAAGTCTTTGGCGGCGCGGGCGGCCTCGCGCGAGGCGAGCAGTTGTTGGATGCCCTCGGGCAGGTCGTTTTGTTTAACCTCGAGCTTTTGTGCGGTGCGGATGTCGCTGAGCCCCAGCCCCAGTATTTTGTCGGCTTCGGCAAGCGAGGCGCGTTTGATTGCCGGGTTGATGTTGCTGTCGCGTACCATCTCCCATACGCGGGCCAGTGCCTGCGGAGTGTTTAAGTCTTCGGCGATAGCTGCGTAAAAGTCTTTGAGGAATGTCGGGTCAGCCTTGAGGCCCGAGGTCGGTAGGTCGTTATAAAAACGGGAAAGACGAGTAAAGGCGGTGTTGGCGCCTTCGATAGCCTCCCAGGTAAAGTTCATTGGCGTGCGGTAGTGTCCGGTCAAAAACCAATACCGCAGTGCGCGGGGGAAGAATCCGCGGTCTACCAAGTTGCGCAAGTACACGGTATTACCCAGTGACTTACTAACTTTTTTACCCTCAATAGTGATGTGCGCGTTGTGCACCCAGTAGCGTGCGAATTGTTTCTGGGTCACACTCTCGGCCTGGGCTATTTCGTTGTTGTGGTGGATAGACACCAAGTCGATGCCGCCCATATGGATGTCTATCTGTTTGCCGAGCAGTTTAAATATCATCGCGACGCACTCGGTATGCCAGCCGGGGAAGCCAAGACCCCACGGCGACTCCCAGCCGAGTTTTGCGTCGCGCTTCCACAGTGCAAAGTCGTGGGGGCCGCGCTTTTCTTTATTTTCTTCAACGCGCGCGCCCGATAGCTGACCCGCCAGGTTGATGCCGCCAAGCTTGCCGTATTGAGGAAATTTTGAGACATCAAAATAAACGCCGTCGCTTGTGGGGTAGGCGTAGCTTTTTTGTTCGAGCGATTTGACCAGCGCTATTTGCTCTTCAATAAAGTCGCTGGCGCGGGGGTAGCGCACACGGGTCGGGTCGACACCAAGTGGCGGCAGGTCGGCAAAAAAGAGCTTGGCATACTTTTCGGCCACGGCGCGCATGTTGGCTAGCGTAGCAGGCAGACCTTCGCGCTTAAGCCCTTTGGTCATCTTGTCTTCGCTCGCTTCGTCCTCGGATATATGTCCAAAGTCGGTAATGTTGTTTACCTCGTCAACCTTGTAGCCCCACGCTTCGAGCGTGCGGCGCAGTATGTTGGCAACTATGGGCGGGAATAGGTTCCCTATATGCTGCTCGTCATAGGCGGTTGGCCCGCAGTTGTACATTTTGACCGTGCCGTTAATGGGCACGAACTTCTCCACGCTGCCCGAGAGCGTGTTGTGCAGCCGCAGCGGCGGCTTTACAGCCAGCCTTTCTTTTTGAAATAGACGAAACATGCAGATGCAATGATAACCATACCTCCGGCAATTATCCAAAAGTCGCCCGGCGCGCCGATGATGGGGTTGTTGACAGTGTTCATGCCAAAGAGGCCGGCAATGAACGACAGCGGGAGGAAGACAAACGCGAGCACGGTGAGCGTCTTCATGATCTCGTTTTGCTTGGTGTTAAGCAGCGAGTCGTTGGTGGCGCGCAGCTCGTCGAGCGAGTCGTGCAGGTTTTCGAGCGCGACGCCGACGCGCTCGTAGCCGCCGATAAGCTCGCGCACATAGTAGGAGAACTCAACGCCAAAGAAGCGCCCCGCAACCGCCTCGAAGGACTGCAGCATTTCTTTGTGCGGGGCGAGCGACTGGCGAAAGTCGTGGATAGTGCGACCTGTCTGCGACAGCTCGATAACCATCCGGCGCTCATCGCCCTTAAATATCCTGTCTTCGACATCTTGCAGATGGCGGCGCAAGTTGTCGCACTCGTTGCCGAGCGCCTCGTAGAGCTTGCGCGCCATCGCGGCAAAGAGGTGCCCGCCATGGGTTGCGCTGCCGCGGCCCAGCACGCTGTTGACCTCGAACGCTTTGGCAAATGAGTGCAGCGGGTCGATGTTTTCGTAGCGCGTTGTTATCAAAAAGTGTTTGCCGATAAGAAAGTCTATCTCTTGCTCGGAGCGGGCAGATGAGCCGACGGTGCGCATCGCGGGGAAGTGCAAGATGACATACATAGCGTCGCCGCGGCGCTCGACCTTGGGCTTAAACGACGGCACCAACAGCTCCTCGGCTATGAGCGGGTCGAGGTCAAACTCTTTCATCAGGGCACGAACCTCCGACGGCGTTGGGGCCACCAGGTCGATCCATGTCAAAGCGTGCTGCGCATAACGCGTGAGCATATTCTTTAGTATACCGCTCATTTATTGTGCTGTGGTATACTCTTGTGCATGAGTAGAAATAAGTTGACGGCCGCTGCCGTACTTGCCGCGCTTGCGCTTGCTTTTGGTATAGGCCTTTTTACCGGTGTCTCTGAGCTCAGCAGCAACCGCGCGTCGGCGCAGACAACTACCACTATTGCCGGCACCCCCAACGTCGACATGACACAGTTTTGGAACGCGTGGAACGTGCTCAGCAACAACTTTGTCCAGGTGCACGCCTCGACCACTATCCCTACCGACAAAGAAAAGATTTATGGCGCCATCGCCGGCCTTGCAGCGAGCTATGGCGACCCGTACACGGTCTTCTTCCCGCCGAGCGATGCGCAGGTCTTTAACGACGACATCAACGGCTCCTTTGGGGGAGTCGGTATGGACATGGACCAGACCTCGAACGGCGACATAATCGTTGTGGCGCCGCTCAAGGGCTCTCCCGCCGAGGCGGCCGGCATGCACAGCGGCGATGTTATTTTGGCTGTCGACGGCACATCAACGCAGGGGATGATTGTCGACGAAGCGGTCAAGCTTATCCGCGGCCCGGTTGGGACGGCGGTTACGCTCACGGTGGCGCGCGATGGCGTATCCAAGCCGCTTACCATCAAGATAGTGCGCGATACTATCAATATCCCGATTATCAACGCGTATGCGCGCGGTGACGGGGTGTTTGTTATCGAACTCTACAGCTTCTCGCAAAACTCGGCAGACCTCTTCCGCAACGCATTGCGCCAATTCTTTATCTCGGGCGATACTAAACTCATTCTCGACCTGCGCGGCAATCCGGGAGGCTACCTCGACGCGGCGGTCAATATGGCGAGCTACTTCCTGCCGGTTGGCGACACAGTCGTGACAGAGGACTTTAAGGGCCGGGCCGACAACATTGTGCACCGCTCGCTCGGCTACAACGTCTTCGCCAACAAAAAGCTCTCGATGGCTATCTTGGTCGACCAGGGCTCGGCCAGCGCCTCTGAAATCCTCTCCGGTGCCTTGCAGCAGCACGGTGTTGCTAAGCTTGTTGGTACCCGCACCTTTGGCAAGGGCTCGGTGCAGCAGCTGGTAGACCTTGGCGGCGGGGCAGAGCTTAAGGTCACGGTGGCTCGCTGGCTGACCCCTAACGGCACTTCGATAAGCGACGGCGGCCTGCACCCAGACATTAACGCCACTACAACGGTGGCCGACAAGGCGGCCGGCAAAGACCCGACCAAAGACGCGGCGCTCTCCTGGCTCGCAACGCAGTAAAGAACTTGGTACAGTTGGGCCATGAAAGTAATCTTGCTTAAGGACGTGCGCGGGGTAGGGCTGCACGGAACTATCCAAAACGTCTCCGACGGCTATGCTGTTAACAAGCTCTTCCCGCAAAAGCTGGCGGTGCCCGCCACCGAGGACAAAATGAAGGAGATAGAGGAGCAGGCGGCTGCCCGCGCAGCCCAGCTCGCTAAAGAAGAAGAGCAGCTCGATAACAAAGTTGCAGCGCTGCGCGGCAAACGCGTAGCGATAGCCGCCCGCGCGACCGAAAAGGGCGGCCTGTTTAAAACTGTTTCCCCTGCGGATGTCATCAAGGCTATCCGCGCCGAGCACAGCCTCGAAATCCCTGCAGAAAATATTTATCTGCCCGAGCATATAAAAACGATAGGCGAGCACCAGGTGTTGCTCAAGAGCAAAAACCAAAAGGCCGAGCTTATTGTTTCGATAACGGCGTCTGTGTAGGCTTCATTGATTCTTTGGGCGACTTTGGTATTGTAGGCCCCTATGAAAAAGCTTTTTGCGGGCCTCGCCCTTGCTGCCGCACTCGCGCCTTTGTCGGCGTTTGCATCATACTTGCCCTACAACTCTAGCTATCAAGGCTCGTACCTGCAGCCCCAGCAGCAGTACATGGGGTATCAGCCGTCTTCATATTATTATCCGCAGTATTCAAACCAGTACTCAAACAGCTGGTATCAAAATTCGTATCAAAACTATTACTATCCGCAGCAGCAGTACTCGTACCCTTCGTATAATCGCCAATATTCTTATCAGCCGAATATCTACGTTAATACCAGCTCTTCGTACGGCGGCTGGGGCGGCTACGGCTACAGCGGTTGGTAAATAAAAAACCCGCCAAAGTGGCGGGTGTGTTGTTTAGACCGGTGGCAAGATAATGTTGCCGGCGTCGTCCCAGACCAGGACGAAATATCCGTCGACTTCGAGAATCGGGTCGAGCATGCTGTTGTCTTGCGTCAGGACGTGGACCTTGCACTCGATATCGGGACAGAAGTGTTTGATTTTCGAAACAATAGCCGTTGCCTGGGGCGGCAGTTCGGTCTTGAGTATCACCTCATATTGTGTCGGCGTCATGACCTGCCATTGTGCAGGCCCGCGGATTTTCAGCTTGTGCAGCTCGAGGGTCGAGCTGATGCCGACGGCGCTGGCGACGAGACCCATGGCGTTCTCGAAATAGAGCGACGCGAAGGCGCCGTAACAGGAGCACAGGAAGACCAAAAACAAGCAGGTTGACAGGGTGTTGCTCCAGGCATAGATGGGGCTGGAGGGCGGGGCTGCCGCGAGCTCGCGGGCCTTGTGGGCCTCGATCATCGCCGGGGTCCAGTTGTGGCCGCCGGCAACGCGGATAATTGTTTCCAGCGGGGCAGAGGTAGCTTGCAGACGGGCAGAAACCATTGGCTTCATCACAGTTCTCCCTGGTGGTGCAGAAACGAAAAGGTCGGCTGTTCTTAGCCGACTATGCCACAAGGAGAGCTTTATTTCAAGCTTATTTAGCCAACACGTCGACTTTGTTGCGCTTGGAGACGCTGCCGTCAAAGTTGGTCTTGCGCACAAGACGGAAGGAAACCACCCCCTCTTTAACCGCAAAAATAGTGTGGTCTTTGCCAACCTTAACATTAGCCCCCGGCATCATCTTGGTACCGCGCTGGCGCACGATAATAGCGCCCGGCTTGGCTACCTGGCCGGCAAAGAGCTTAACGCCCAAATATTGTGCGTTAGAGTCGTTTAGGTTTTTCGCTGTCCCGCCTGCTTTTTTTGATGCCATATACTTAGTATTGTGTTAAGGATGATACCAAAAAACTGGTTTGAAGGCAAGCCGTGGGCCACAGAGGCCTTTTGGCAGCCGTTTATACTCCCGGCCATCGTTATTTTGGTCGGTCTGTCGGCCTTTGCCCTAGGGAGGCTCTCGGTCGTAGTGGGGCAGGGGTCCGGAGCCACCACTATTATCAACCAATAAAAAAACCGACCCACGACGGGTCGGCCGATCTTATGTGGCGGGGATAAATTTATAGCCCCTGCCGGGGATGCTTTGTATCCGTTCGGGGCAGATTTTTTGGTTGATTTTGTAGACCATGACATCTATGATCTTTGAGTCCGGCAATTCTTTAAGAGCCTCCGGCCAAAAAAGATGAGCCATGTCCGAGTGCGTGCACAAGGTGCAAAATAACGTCAGGTGCCTCACCATGTGGTACATCCACAGCTCCGCACCGGTCAGTTGTGCCGGCTCGGTAATAGGGAACCCAAGTGGGTCAAGGACTCCGTGTACTCGGCCCAGCTGCCCCATCACACTTTGGTTTTTCCCTCGGAGGGCTTGGATGTGTATGCATGGTTTAGGTGCATCCCGCAGATAGGTTGCAGGTTTCCCAAACCTAGAAGAGGTGTAGAGCCCTTCTTTGCCGTGAGCTTTCTCGAGTGCATCCCATTGGCGCATTTCATGCTCGGTGATGCCGTGGGGGAGCCCAATTTCACTTCTTTTCCTCCAAAAATAAAGTTCATCCATTTTTCTACTGGGAGAAAACCAATCATCGCGCCTACCTTGTCGGTATTTTTTGACAGGATGTTGTACAGGCTGCATGAGCACACCTTTCATCTTGCAAGAACAAACTAAAACTCATAGTAGTACTTTTTCGGGTATACTCAAGCACATGATAGCGGTAGATGTAGAGGCAACCGGCATCGGCCCCGACACGCACTCGATAGTAAGCGTCGGGGCTGTTGACCTTGCTGACCCTTCGCGTCAGCTGTACGAAGAGTGTCGCGTGTGGGAGGGCGCCCATATCAACGACGAGGCGCTCGCTGTGTGCGGCTTTACCCGTGAACAAATTACCGACCCGGCTAAGCAAAGCGAAGCCAACCTGGTGCACAAGTTTGCCGCCTTCGCCGAGCCCTCGGCCGACCGCACCTTGGCCGGGCAAAATGTCTCCTTTGACCGCGACATTCTGCAGGCCGCTGCCGTGCGCGCCGGCCACACCGACTGGCCCTTTGCCCATCGGACCATCGACACCCACAGCTTGGCTTGGATGCACATGGTTAAGAGGGGACTCACTCCGCCGATCGACCCCGAGAAAAAACGCTCGGCCCTTAACCTCGATGCAATACTGCTGTACTGCGGCATCCCCGAGGAGCCCAAGCCGCACAATGCGCTCACCGGCGCCAAGTGCCACGCCGAGGTTATCTCGCGTCTTTTGTACGATAAAAAGTTGCTGCCAGAGTTTGAGCAGTTTGCCATACCCTGGATTTCATAACCGCTTTTTGGTAAGTTCGAAATAGAGGATCTCAAACAGAAGGAAAACAGGCCATGCCTATGCCTATCGACCTTGTGCTGGTTCGTCACGGCACCTCCGAAGGGAACGCTGCCAAACGTTTATCCGAGAAGGGCGACCATAGCGCCATCGCCAAGCTTAAAGGTCGCCATACGGCGAGCTTTCGACTGACGGAAAAAGGGCGCGATCAAGCCGAGCATGCGGGCGCATGGCTTACGCGGGAATTCTTCCCCAAGCCGGGGTTCGACCGATTCTACGCGTCTGAATACATGCGGGCGCTCGAGACCGCCGCTCTGCTGGGCTTACCCAATGCGCGCTGGTACAGCGACTTCTATATCAGCGAGCGCAACTGGGGCGACATGGACGTATTGCCCGAGGATGAGCGGCAGGAGAAGTTCGGTAAGGCGCTTGAGATGCGCCACTCCGAACCGTTCTTTTGGACGCCACCCAATGGTGAGTCGTTTGCCGACTTGTGCCTGCGGATCGACCGCATGCTCGCCACGCTCGCACGCGAGTGCAGCGAAAAACGCGTCATCATCGTCTGTCACGGCGAGGTGATGTGGGCGTTCAGGATTCGGCTCGAGCGGATGTCACAGCAGCGGTTTAAGGAGCTGCACCTTTCGTTCGGACAGGAGCACAAAATCCACAACTGCCAAATCATCCACTATACGCGCAACAATCCCGAAAGTGGAAAAATGGACCGGCATTACAACTGGAGGCGCATGATCCGTCCGACCAACAATCCTGTTTGGGAGAGCGGGTGGAAGCGTATTGTGCGGGAAAGCTACTCCAATGCCGACCTCCTAGCCATTGTTGATGCTAGCCCGGCCTTGGTGGCCTGATCGTTAAAGTTGCGCTTGTGGCGCGACTTTTTTATTTGTCGGGCCGCCGGGAATTGAACCCGGTCTACATGCACCGGAAGCTCTCGGTGCGGCACACTCTATTTTTTGTTTCAAAAGCTCTGTCGGGATGCCGGGAATCGAACCCGGCCTACATGCACCCCATGCATGTGTACTGCCGATATACTACATCCCGACAGAACTTTCGAAACCGGCATGTGTACTGCCGGTATACTACGGCCCGTTTTTCTGCTCGTCCTATCAACATACCGTAATTTATGCTCTTTGTCCTCGTGCTATAGTAGTACTTTAGAGGTCGCCGGGTTGAAGCCCGGCCTTATTTGTACCCAAAGGGGAGTACGCGATGCACCGCATCATCTTGGTGTCGCACTGCTTGCGCGGAGCTTTGCACAGCGCCGAGCGTCGTGCCGACATGGCGGCTATCCGCGCCACAATGGCCCGGCTCCGCAAAGACCCGGCATACGCCGGGGCCATCATCACGGCGCCATACCTGCTCCATGCCGAGGTTAACGAAGATGTGGCCAGGAGTCGCATGGCCGGCATCGCAGGCTATCACTTGCTGCCCCACACAGAGGTGCTGGTCGCAAGCGAGTGTCAGTGCGACGGCACCTGGGCCGAGATAGAGCGTGCCCGCCTTGGGGGCCAACTAGTCATCTATGCATACCCCCGCACCCTCAGGTCCGCCGCCTAGGCGGGCCTTTTTCTTTTCACGCCAATTTGGTACTGTGGCCGCTAGTCATCAAGTACTTTTGGAGAATTGCTATGGCCAATGGTGATGAGTGTATCCACTGCGGTCTCCAAGAGACCGTTCACAAATATCCGCATTATGCGCGCGAGGGGGAAGTGCCGTGCGGTACTTTTACCAGCCCGGTTGAGCATCACAAGGATTGCCCCGTTGTTGACTGCAATGGTGATTGTGAAGAAACCTTGGCCCAGCAGAAATTCGAGGCTGATGCAGCCCAAAACAAGCTCAGAAACTCCTGGTTTATAAGCCGTGAGACGGGCAAGCTGGTCCAAGTTGACCTCAGCGACTAGCCTTCGTCAAGGAGACAAAATACGTTGTTAAATAAGGGTTTCTTGGCTCTGCCGGAGGCCCTTTTTCTTTGTCAAGCTCGGCGCTTGCAACCCTTGACAAAAATGTAGTACTATATTCTTATCCCTGAGCGGTCGAGCTCGGGGCTTTTTTGTTCCCGTGCCCGTTAATAACCTTATATGAACTACATACAATGCCTTTCGCAGCTGGTTTCGCTCTGGCGGTATCTTTGGTCCTAAACGGCAATACCCCGGCGACATCGACATCAATCATGCCGGCCGCGCAGTCTCCCAAGCAGTTCGTTGAAAGTTACTTTGCCGATATACCTATCATGGTGGACATCTCGCGTTGCGAGTCAGGCTTTCATCAGTACGACCAGGGCGGCTCTGTTTACCGCGGCGAGATAAACAACCTCGACGTCGGTGTTATGCAGATTAACGAGCACTATCACTCGGATACGGCTAAAAAGCTCGGCCTCGATCTCTACACTATCCAAGGCAACGTCGCGTACGCCCGCTACTTGTACGACAAGCAAGGCACCGCGCCGTGGAGCTCGTCTGAAGCGTGCTGGGGCCCGGCCCAAGCAGCCAAAGCTAAAGCTCGCACCAACACTGTTGCTGTAGTCGCTACCGCACAGAAGTAACCTCAAGTTTAAACAAACCCCGCTCCTAGTTGGAGCGGGGTTTGTTGTTTGTAACGTTAGCGGCTGCGCTTGAGTGTCCAAGAGCCGGCGCCATTGGCCGCAATGTATAGGAGGCCGCCGACCAACCCTAGGTTGAGCACAAAGAGGTTGAGCTCGGCGTCGTTGCCGAAGTTGGTCAGCGTGGCCGATTGCAGCAGCAGGTACATCGCGAGCAGCAGGGCAGCGGGGCGTATCCATAGCCCGACAATCACGGCGATGCCGGCAATGACCTCGATAGCTATCGACAGCGCGGCCCAGTAAGCGCCGTTGGCTATGCCGTGTGTGGCAAATATCTCGGCTGCGGCGGGGAGGTTGAGCGCGGCTTGTATACCATTCCACAAAAAGAATCCGCCCATGAATATGCGCCCCACCAGCGGCGCGTAGCAGTCTATCCAAACGTTCATTCCTTTATTGTACCCGACTTATTGATGCTGCAGAGAAAATTTGTGATATTCTGCCTGAGGGGAGAACAGGCACCTTACTTGGGTCCCCGCGTCGTTCTTCCCACGCACAGCTGAGAGACTCGGGGACCCGCCCAATCAAGTATCGGATTACTCCGGTGCTTTTTTCTTGCCCGAATGTGGCCAAAGGCTGGCCTATTGACGTTTTATATTTTATTTTGTAATCTAATTTTGTACCTTATCATCAGAGCAGAAACCAAGTTTGGTCTTGGATATCTTCTGCTCACAAAGCAGGAGGTCCATATGACCACAACTAAAAAAGGCCGGGACTGGCACAACGGCTATGCCTTCGGGTTTGCCGACAACAGTATCCCGTACTGGAGCCGCTACGCGCACTCCGCAGAGTTTCTGCAGGGGTACAACGTCGGCAAGGCCGAAATCGACCGGTTGGTCGAAGAGGCCGACGAAGCTCGCAATAGCTACGAAAGATAAACGCAGTCCCCGGGAACTTCTCCCGGGTTTTTTCTTGCCCAAATGGGGGCTGCCTCTTTTTGGATTAGATAGATAAAATTTTGAGTCTATGGTACTTTGCTGGCAGACGGAAAAAACTGGAGGGACGGATTATGAAGCAGAAGGAAAAGGCCAATCTCGAAATGACGCTCGCCGACCATGAAAAGTGTGGGAGCACTCCTCCGAAGGAGCTACGGGATAACCCCGGCAAGATGGTGGTCGAAACCATGGATGCCGCCGCACTCCTTGCGTTTATGCAAAGTGAAGTCGCCCATGTGGCTCAAATGCATAAAAAAGCTAAGGAATTGGGCGACGAGCGCACGAAAGAGTTTCTTATTCTCATGCGCGACGGGTTCCTCGGCCCGAACGTCGCTTTTCTGCGCAGGATCGGCCGACTTCCAGCTGAATTTGCCGACCTCGACCCCGCGAGAAAATTCGCCCTGTAAGCCGCCTAACCAGCGGCTTTTTTCTTGCCCAAATGGGGGGAGTGAGTTCCCTGTTGTGGGGGCCAAAGTGGCGTGGTATTGTCGGGGCAGAACTTGTAGGGAGGGACATACGATGCTGATACGCGACCGTCTGATCGACGCTCTGGTCAAGGACTCGAAGCTTGGTCATAGCGAAATGTTTGCGCTCCGGCGCGAGCTGCATGCGCTGCCGCTGACGACCTTGGCCGAGCGTTATCGCAAGGCGACCGTCTCGGAGACCGAGCCACAGGGCAAAGACCCGTACGCCATGGACAGGGCTGCCTGATGGATATCCCAAGGGACAAGCACTATCCGCCCGACGCTGTGCAATGTAACAACTGCGGCGGCCACGGATGCGCAACTTGCGACAACAAGGGCTGGCTCCCAAAGGGCCACCCAAACGCAAGGGTGTGCCGCAATCAACATTGCGGCGCACCAATCCCGCCCGATCATGTGGCGGTCTATTGTTCAGACTCCTGCGCACTTGCAGACGCATAGCCGCCCCCAAAGGGTGGCTTTTTTCTTGCCCAAATGGGGGAGTGACTGCCCTCTTTTCAAATAAAAAATCCACCGAAGTTATTTGGTGGATGTAGGCGGTAGGGAAAATTTGAAATAACGAATGTCCCATAACGCACCCTTGCCACTCGGTCGGGCGTGGGCGTTGCCAACATGGGTAAGTTGAAAAGGGCCCTTACCCCAATTCTTCTCTAACTCCGCTTGTTTGTAATCAGAACCGGGGAAGTCGGTCCAAACAGCCCAATCGCCGTCCTTGAAGGCATGGGCCGGGGGAGTTTTATCATTCATAACGTACCTCCGCGTGAGTATCTTCTTGCAGGTTAAATTAAAACACACAGAAGTCAACTCCCCTTCGGCTAGGCGAGATTTTTAAACCTCAATGGAGTATAGTGCTGCCATGGAGTTTTTAAAGAAACACCGCTTCTATTTAGGGTTTTTTATAGGTGTTTTAGTGTCCATTGGGATAGTCTATTGGCTCCAGCCTGGCAAACCTTTTCCTGACCTAGCTGCTTGGGGTGTGTTTGCTGAACTTATAACTGCCATGTCCGTAGGTATTGCAGTACTGAATTACAGACAGCAAAAGTCTAATGATGATACACGTTTGATTTACGATTTGCTTGAAGATTTCAAAAGTATTGAAAAAGATAGAACGAAAATACGCAGGGAGATTGAAGAGGTAACTCCTGAATATTTTAATGATAGTCAGCTTTCACCCATAAGTGAGATGTCACTTAGTAACTACATCAAGGAATACCCACAACAAGCCGCATCGCAATTCACCCTATTTACCACATCTGACCCGAGAGCGAGCGATATTCTCAGTGATTTAAAATTGCTTCTAAAAGCTCTAGAGGGATTTTCTGCAGTAATAGTAAACGCAGGTCTGGAAGACCATCCTCTACTTCTAAGTATTCGAAGTAGTTTTGCCGTTTTGGTAGAACAACACGCTATATATATTCTTATGATGACCTCTACAGAAAAAAGTGAGGCTTACGGATGTTTAACCAACCTATACCATAAATGGAAATCAGAAGTCGGTAGAGATTTGGATCGTCTCAAACGAGAACTTCGACAGGCGGGAGTTGACCTAGGATTAGGTGGAATACAAGTCCAAGGTGGTCCCGTTGAAATATTATAAAAGTCGCCAAAATAAAAAAGAAATCAGTCCCCCGGTTGGGCGAGTTTTTTAGGAGTTCAGTAGGGGACCCAGGATTTTGAAAAAGCTCATTTTAAAGCTCGGCCCAGGTGCCGGGGGAAGATCTTTGAGGGTAGAGTCGGCCATAAGTTTATGGCCGCGCGTTTATAAGGCCGTATAAAGGGCTAGTTGGTAGGAAGCCCAGGGTACAATGGGCGGGCGGCCCCCCCTAGGTTCTCCTATACGGTAGCGTCGCAAAACAAAGATTGTGCGACGTTAACATCGTCACGCCGAGCATCCTCACCCACATGGCTTTAACTAAGTACCAACACCAACTCCGCGCCCTTCTCTCCCCCGCAGAGCGGCGGGTCTTTGAGCGGCTGAACACGCCAAATAAAATACAGGATTTTTTAGACCACTTCCCCGCAAATATTTTGTCGAGTAGGGAACATACGATGAAATCTCCGCGCCAAGTCCTGCGCGACAAAAAAGCTCACTGTTTAGAAGGGGCCATGTTGGCTGCCACTGCCCTTGCCTATCACGGCCAGCGACCGCTGCTCTTGGACCTTGAGTCGGATGATGACGACTATGACCATATAGTTGCTTTGTTTAAAGAAAACGGGCGATGGGGCGCGATAAGCAAAACAAACTATCCGGTGCTGCGCTGGCGCGACGCGGTGTACGCCAATGAGCGCGAGTTGGCGATGTCGTACTTTCACGAATACTTTTTAGACAACGGGCGCAAGACGCTGTGCCGGTACTCCAAAGCGTTTGACCTCAGCAAGTTCGACCCGGCTAAATGGGTCGTGGCCGAAGGTGATGTCGACTGGGTGGCCGAGGCGCTGGGTAGGGCGCCCCACTACCCTATTGCACCGGCCGGCGCGATAAAGAAGTTGCGCCGCGCAACAAAGATTGAAATCAAATCCACCGCCCTGCGCGAGTGGATGAAAAATAAAACAGGTAAGCTAAAACGAATTTAGCTATTGCCTAAAGCCGACTCCCCTTTTAAAGAGGTATCCCAAAACGCCGAGGAAGATAACCATGAGCCCAAGCAGCACGGCAAAGCACTGCCACAACGGCACGTCGCTAATGCCAAGGAATCCGTAGCGAAACGCATTGACCATATAGAGTATCGGGTTGAAGAGGCTTACATGTTGCCAAAACTCCGGCAAACGATTAACTGAGTAGAAAACACCGCCGAGGTATGTCAGCGGCGTCAGCACGAACACCGGCACGATAGAGATGCCGTCGAAGCCCTTGGCAAATACACCGTTGATGAGCCCTGCGAGAGAAAAGAGTACCGCAGTAACAACGATAGCGGCAATAAGTATAAACGCATTAAATATCACCAAGTGCGTAAAGAAGAGCGATGTGCCGAGGACAAGTGCGCCTACCAAAAGGCCGCGCAGCACTCCCCCGCTGACAAAGCCCGCTATGATAGCCCACTCGGGCATCGGCGAGACAAGCATCTCGTCGAGCATCTTTGTCCACTTGGCAAAGTAAAAGGTCGAGACCGTGTTGGAGTAGGCGCTCGTGATGACCTGCATCATGATAAGGCCGGGGACGATAAATTGTATGTAGCTAAATCCGTTGATGGCCGGGAGCTGCGAGCCGATAAACGTGCCAAAGACAGTAAAGTACAGCCCCGAGGTGATAACCGGCGGCAAGAGCGTCTGCGACCATATACGGATAATGCGCACCACTTCGTGGTGAATGATCGTATAGTAGGCTGTCCAAATATGTTTCGGGGTCATATTATTTTTCTTCCTGCTTCATCAGGTCGAGGTAAATTTGCTCTAAGCTTGCGTGGCCGCGGCTCTCGAGCAGAGTTTCCATCGACTCGTTGATTATTATCTGCCCTTTGTTGATGATGGCGATGTTGCGGCACAGAGCCTCGGCCTCTTCGAGATAGTGCGTGGTGAGGATGATTGTTGTGCCGGATTCGTTGAGCTTGCGAAGGAACGTCCACATCTCGTGGCGCATCTCGACGTCTACCCCGGCGGTGGGTTCGTCAAGAATCAAAAGTTTAGGGTTGTGCACCAGCCCGCGCGCTATCATCAGGCGGCGCTTCATACCGCCCGAGAGTTGCTGCGACGGCGTGTTGCGCTTGTCCCAGAGCCCGAGGTCCTTCAGCAACTGCTCGGCGCGCGGCAGGGCCTCGGCGCGCGGGACCCCATAGTACCCAGCCTGCGTGACCACGATATCAATCACCTTTTCAAAGATGTTGAAGTTCATCTCCTGCGGCACCAAGCCTATGTACGTTTTGGCCAAGCTGCGCTGATGCTCGATATTTGCGTCAAACACGTGCACATCCCCGCTGGTTTTATTAACCAAGCTGGTGAGTATGCCTATGATAGTAGTCTTGCCTGCGCCGTTGGGGCCAAGCAACGCAAAAAAATCACCCTCTTCTACAGAGAGACTCACGCCCTTCAATGCCTCAACGGTGGGACCTTTGCCGCCCTGGTAGGTCTTGCGGAGGTTGGTAATGGAAACTGCCGAAGCCATAAGACTTCGGCAGTATACCATAATGAACCTTTAACTTAAATTACATCGAAGCCGAGCATTCTTTGCAATGCTTGCGGTGAGTGACCATGAGCCAGAGGGCCGAGAGGCCGACGAGCACATAGACGCCGTACTCTGCTGCCGGCATGCTGCCGAGAAGCATATTAACGACGTTCCAGACTGAACCGTTGACGAAATAACCAAGACCCATGAGGCCCCAGTTAATGCCGCCGACCCAGAGCAGTACGCACGCTACCATGTGAAGTATTTTCATAATAACTATTGAGAAAAAAGATTAGGATGAATACGGCTCGACCCTCCGTACATATAGTATGAAGCCTTTAGTCCGTGGTTTAAGGGCGTGTGGGGATATCTCCCTACCTGGGGGTAAGGTAGTTAAGCGGGTTGAGGTAGCCTGAGACAGGCGGCACCGGCATGATGGCTTTGGCGCACGCGGTGTCGGTCTTGTTGGTCGCCGCGCCAAGGTTGATGATTTTAGTCGCGGCAGACACATAGACGCCAAAGTGCAGGTGCGGGCCGGTAGCGTAGCCGGTCATGCCGCTATAGCCGACGAGTTGCCCGGTAGTGACGCTTTGGCCGGCTGTCACCGATATCTGCGAAAGGTGCGCATACATCGTACTGAGGCCGTTGTTGTGCTTGATCATCACCCATTTGCCGAACGAGTAGCATTGGTTGCCGCGGCTGTCATGGTAGGTGTCGGTGTTGCCGGTGCCAAGTATTGTGCCCGAGAGCGCCGCCAACACCGGCGTGCCGATAGGCGCAGCGATGTCGATAGCGTTGTGTCCGTGGCCGCCATAGACGCTCGGGTTCGATTGAGAAAAAGGCGTGTTGCCGAAGTACTGCGTGATGCACGAAATATTTTTAAAGAACCCCTTCTCGGTTGCGCAGGTCGCCATAAAGCTCTGCGAAAAAGGCCACTGCAAGATGCCCGGCGCAGGCTCAGGATAGTCGTTGGGGTTGACCGCCACGTTGTACTGCGACTTCAGGTCGTTGAGTGCTTGTTCGAGGCTCGACTCCTGGTTTTGTTTCTGCGCGATAAGCGCTTGGTATGAGCTTTCTTGGTTTTTAGTTTGAGTGAGTAGGTCGTTTTGTGATTGGCGCGAAATCGCGAGCGATTGCTTTTGCTGGTTGAGCTGGTTCTTGAGTGCGGCAAGCTTGTCGCGCGACTGCTGTGCGGCGCTTTTGTTATTCTGCAAAGTGGTTTTGAGGTTCGAGAGGTCTTGGATTTTATTCTCGAGCGTGTCGCGCAGTGACCCAAGCGACACCGCCTCGTCAAAAAAGTCGGACAACGTGCCTCCTGAAAAGAGGGCTTCGACAACAGGTACGCTGTCGTGCTCGGCGAGGTTGCGCAGTGAAGCACCAACTTCAATTTGGGTGGTGCCGATGGTGCTGGTGGTTGTGGCGATGCTGCCGCTAAGACGCACTATCTGTTTGTCCTGCTGGGCTATTTGGGCGTTGGTGAGCGTGATGCTCTTGGTGAGCTTTTGGATGTTGAGATCGAGCGACTTGACCGCCGACTGCAGGGTCTGCTTTTGGCTAGAGACGTTGCTCAGCTGGATCTGCAGCTGCTGGATTTCATTTTGGAGCGCGGTTATTTGCTGCGTGGTGGCATCGGCCTGGGCCTTAATGTCGTCGGTTGTGGTAGCGCTTTGAGCATGCGCAACAGGCGTAAAAAGCAAAAGAAAGGCCAAGAGAAGGGACATCCTCTCTATTTTAAAGGTTTTGGAGGGCTGTCGCAATGCGCGCCAGGGTCTCTGCTTTGCCGATGAGGCTTGCAATGACAAAAGGGTCGGGCGACTTTTCTTTGCCGGAGAGCGCCACGCGCAAGGGCCAGAGGACGGCCCCCCTGCCCTGCTCGGTGGCGTAGGGCCAGATAATGTCTTTGAGTTGCGATGCAGTGAATCCTTCATCAGGTATATGCTCGAGTAGCTCGGCAACCGACTTCAAATGGTTTGACGAAATTTCAGCGGTTAACTTTCCTCCCTGCAAGAGCAGTGCTGGATCGTATGATATCGCGCCAAAGAACCCGAACTCTTCAGTGAGTGCCGTGGCCGCCTCGGCCAATGTTTGAGCGCGCGCTTTAAGCAGCGGCACGAGCCGCGGGTCTATCTCTTTGCCGCAAAAAGCTTCGAGACGCTCAGCATATTCTTTGTCGCTGAGGCGCTTGAGGTGCTCGTGGTTAAACCAAAGCATTTTATGCAAGTCAAAGATGGCGCCGCTCTTTTGCATCCGGTCGATGCTAAAGGCACTCATAAGTTCGTCGAGCGTAAAGAGCTCTTGGGGGGTACCCGGGTTCCACCCCAAAAGCGCCAAGTAGTTGAGAACAGCTTCAGGGATAAACCCTTCTTTGCGGTAATTCTCTATCGACGCGCCGTGCTTGCGTTTAGAAAGTTTTGACCGGTCGGGCGCAAGGATAAGCGGAAAGTGCCCGTAGACCGGGCGTTTAAAGCCAAGCGCCTCGAGTATGAGTATTTGCCGCGGCGTGTTCGAGATATGCTCCTCGGCGCGCAGCACGTGCGTGACGCCCGCGTCGCCGTCGTCAACAACAACCGCAAAATGATACAACGGGTCGTCGATTGCGCGGGCGATAACAAAGTCGCCGAGCTCAGCGGTGTCAAAGGTCACGTCGCCGCGTATAAGGTCGGTAAATGTTACCGACGTGCCCGGGTTGCGCAGGCGAACAACCTCTACTGTTTGCGTGGAGTCGTCTTTTTTAGGCTCTTTCGATATGTAGGCCTTGTCTTCGGCAACAAGTTTTTGCAGCAGTTCTTGATGGCGGGCCAAGTGCTCGGACTGAATATATTTTTTATCCGGCGGCAAGTCGCACCACTCAAAGTCGCGCCAAATCGCCTCGACCCACTCTGCCTTGTTGCGCTCTTTGTCAGTGTCCTCAATGCGAACAAGATATGTGCCGCCGCGCTGCTTTGCAAAGATGTAGTTAAAGAGCGCCGTGCGTACGGTGCCGATATGCATCTCCCCCGTGGGGCTTGGGGCTATGCGTGTGACTACGTTTTCAGACATGAAGGCAGTGTAACGAAATTAGGCCTCGTGCGAAAGGGCTATCTGGAGGATGGCCTCGGCGATGGTTTTGGCCGCATCGGCGCGCGCAAAGTTGCGGGCCGCATTGCCCATCGAGTGGCGAATAGCGTCGCTGCCAAGTATCCGGCCGACCTCAGAGACAAGGAGCCCTGGGGTGAGGTTTTGTTGCTCAATAACCGAGCAGGCGCCCGCGCGGGCATAGGAGAATGCATTTTTGCTCTGGTGGTCTTCGGCGGCGGTTGGCAGCGGCACGATTATAGACGGCACGCCCCACGAAGCAATTTCAAAAATAGTTGAGCCGCCGCGCGAGATGACAAGGTTGGCTGCGCCCGCCGCCATGCGCATCTCGAGGTCGCCGAGGTACCCTATCGGCTTGTAACGGTCGGTATGCAAACTATCGCCCATCGCGACTTTGGCGCGGCCTTGCACGTCGTCGAGGTTGGCAAGGCCTGTTTGGTGGATGATCTGGTATTTTTCGATAAGCTGCGGCAGTGCCGAGATAATACCGTCGTTGAGCGCCTGTGCGCCTTGCGAGCCGCCGGTGACAAAGATGACAGGCAGCTCGCGGTTGAACTTAAAGAACTCGAGCGCGCCGTCACGCGCAGGCACGAGCGCCGCTTTGCGCACCGGGTTGCCGGTAAACGCCACCTTGTCTGCGGGGAAGAATTTTGCGGCCTCGGGAAAAGAGACTGCGATTTTTTGTGCAAATTTGCCCGCCCAGCGGTTGACGCGGCCCGGCTCGGAGTCGCTTTCGTGTATCACGACCGGGATGCGAAATAATTTTGCCGCGAGCAATGTCGGGAAGCTGGCGTATCCGCCCTTGCCAAACACAACGTCGGGGTAAAGAAAGAACACGCGCAGCACCGAGCGTATAATGCCCCACGCGGTTTTGAAGTAGTCGAAGAAGTTGAGGATAGAGAAATAGCGGCGCACCTTGCCTGCCGAGGTCGGGACAAAGCGAATATTGTTGGCAAACAGCATCTCGCGGTCGTACGGCTCGGGTGCTGCATATATCAGGTCGGGCTCGATAAGCTTGCGCTCGCGTACGAGGTCGTTGATTGCCTCGGCGACCGCTATGATCGGGTAAAAGTGCCCGCCTGTCCCCCCGCCGGTAAAAAGAATTTTCATAACACTAAAGGTTTAGGATTTCATCCTGCGCGATACGCTTAATATTACCCCGACTTCTGCGAGCGACAGCGCGAGCGCGGTGCCTCCGTGGGATACAAAGATAAGCGGCACGCCGATAAGCGGCACGAGTCCAAGCGCCGAGGCGATATTAAAGAATGATTGCCCCACAATAATAGCCACGAGTCCGACAACAATAAGCCCGCCAAACGGGTCGGGCGCCCGCGCCGCTATGCGCAGGCCAAGGATGCAAAAGACAAGATAGAGCACGACGAGCAAGGTCGAGCCTATGAAGCCGAACTCCTCGCCCTCGACAGCAAAAATAGAGTCGCCGATAGGTTCCGGCAGGTACGAAAATTTTTCGATACTCTGGCCAAAGCCTCTGCCGCTAAAGCCGCCCGACCCCACAGCGATAAGCGACTGGTTGATCTGGTACCCGCTCCCCTGCACGTCGGCTGAGTTGTTTATATAGGTGACAATGCGTTCGCGCACGTGGGGGTACACGAGCGCCGCGGCTCCAACAACCGCTATGCCAAGCAGCAGGAGCACACCGAGGTGCCATACGCGGCCCCCCGCCGCAAAGAGCATAAGCGCGCATGCGGCGCACAAAATAAGCGCGCCGGCAGTGTTGGGCTGGGCAAGCAATATGAGCGCAGCGCTACCGCCGACGGCGAGCATAGGCACTATGCCGTGGCGCAGCGTAGGCACCTGTTTAAATTTGGCCGCATAGATCGCCGCAAGAAAAAGCACGCTTGCGAGCTTAAGCACCTCTTCAGGCTGAAAGGACACCGGCCCCAGTGCTATCCAACGCGCTGCGCCCTTGAGTGACAGGCCGATGTGCGGCACGAACGTCAGCAGCGTGAGCCCCAATGCAAAGAAAAAGAAGTACGGCGTGTAGGGCTTGAGTGTCCGGTAGTCGATGCGGGAGAGCACAAACAGCGCGATACTGCCGCACACAAAGCCGAGCAGGAGCTGTGACACAGCGACCGACGTAAACGACGCGCCGTTGTGGGCGAGCAAGCTGAGCGCCGCGGAGGTAAAAATAAGAAGGCCAAAGAGCACCAGGCCGCACACTACTAGTAGGAACGGTGCGTCTACCGAAGAGCGCTTCATAGCAGCGCAATAGTGATGCCTATAATTGCAGCGACGACGCCGACTATCCAGTAGCGCATGACCACTTTGTATGGTGGCCAACCGAGTGCTTCGAAGTGATGGTGCAAGGGCGCAATGCGCAGTATCTTGCGGCCAAGAACCTTTTTGCCGAACAGCTGCAAAATATTGGATGCTACTGTGGCGACAAGCGGGAGCGCAATAATGGGCAGCACCGTGATGCCTTTGCCTTTGCCGAGCGCGTCGGTGAGGAATGCCACCACTGTTAAGAGCAGTGTGAGCCCCATCGTTCCTGTCTCAGATAGATAAAAGCGCGCGGGCGGTACATTGAACCACAAAAACGCCAAGAGCCCGCCGGCAACTGCGGCGCATAGTGCTGCAATGTCGAGTTGTTGTTGAAAGAAGGCTATCCCCGCATAGGCGCTGAACATGGTTGCGAAGATGCCGCCCGCCAAGCCGTCGATGCCGTCGATGACGCCGCCGGCATAAATAAATATAGCTACAAGTGCAAAGAACGGGATAAAGAGCCAGCCAAGTTCGATAGGCCCCGGGGAAAACGGGAATGATATAGCGGAGACATCGAGCTTGTCATAGAACCACCACGCGCACAGCAATGACACCGCGAGCACTATCCCGAGCCGCGCGCGCAGGCGCAAGCCTTTGCGCCCCTGGACCTCATAGAGGTCGTCGAGCAAGCCCACAAGGGCCCCCACCAAGAGCGCTGCAAGCGGCACCCACGTTTGGTTGCGGCTGATAAACGCGAAGCTCTCGAACGAGTTGGGAAATATTACCCACAGTATTTGAAAGAGGGCCGCCGTGAGTATGACGCTCCCCCACACCACGACACCGCCGAAGCGCGGCGTGCCTACTTCGCGGGTTTCGTGCAGGCGGTTGAACTCGCTTGCCGGCGTGCCGTCGAGCGCAGTTTTGCCGGCGGTCGGCTTCCACATTTTGCGCGAGTACAAAAAGTGCGTGACAAAAGGCGTCATCCCCACTCCGATAAGGAAGCTGACAGTCGCAGGAAGAAATATTTCCATTATGCCGGATGTCATTGTGTTTCTGTTGCGCGCACCTTCTCTATTAACGTTCGGATATCGGCAAAGCGGCCGGTCTCGGTCGAATGCATCACCACCGCGACCACTGGGTGGCCTATGTCGATATCAAACACGGCTGCGAGGTTGCCGCCGGCCAGGTCGGTAAAGCCAGTTTTACCTCCGGCAAATCCGGGTACGCTTTGCAATGGCGCGGCGGTGGCTTTGGCGGTGAGTGTGCGGCCGCCGACGGTGATGCTTACCGTAGGTTCGGTCGTGTGCTCAAGCAGTGCCGGGTACTGCTTATAAAATCCGCTGAGCAAGCGCGCAACGTCAAAGGCCGAGCCGTAGGCGCCGGCCGTGTCGGTGCTGAGGTCGAGCCCGGTTGAATTGCTGAAATAAGTTTTAGTCAGGTTGAGTTTTTGAGCGATAGCGTTCATGGCGTCGAGGTATCCGCTCCCCAAGCTCGATGCGGCCGCAGCCATCGCGTCGTTGCTCGATGCGACAAGGCCAAAGCGCAGCAAATCGCCAAGATTGGCCCTGTCCCCCAGCTTAAAGCCCCAGTCGCCGTCGGGCGTGAGGTCGTCGGGAGTTATCGTGACCTCGGTCGAGGGAGAGCGGCTTTCGAGCACGGCCTCGGCGGTCATGAGTTTAGTAAGCGACGCCAATGGGAGCGCCGTGTTGGCGTTTTTTTGGTACAAGATTTCGCCGCTTGCAGGATCGTAGACAATAGCTGCTTGTGCTAAAAGTGTCGACGGGTCGAGTGATATCTGCGGCATCGGCGCGGCATCTGCCGCGGCCGCTGTCTGCGCGTGGTGCGGGAGCACCGCCAGGGTTGTCCCTAGGCCAAAAGCTGCGCCGATAAGCGCGATAGCACCAAAAGCTGTGAGTATGGAGTTTTTCATGATGGTTCTTCCTGATTCTTTCGCTGCTCGGTTTGGCGGTAGGCCTCTTCGAGGTCGGCGAGCTTGCTCCGCACAGACTCATAGTCGGGCAGCCCCGAGACATTGCTTACGCCTAGTTGTGCAAGCAGCTCGGTGGTCGGCTCATATAAAAAGGAACGTTCGTCTTTGGGGTTGGGCACGCGGCGCACCAGGCCGCGCATGGTGAGTGTGCGCAGCGTCTGCGATGAATTGACGCCGCGGATGAAGTCTATCTCGGCGCGCGAGAGCGGCCCGCGGTACAACACGGCCGACAAAGCCTCGAGCCCCGCCTTGCCGATGTCGCGCGCGTACTCCTCTTTGCGGATGCGCTCTATTGTCTCGGCGGCCACGGGGCTGGTGCGCAACTCGACCTCGCGGCCGTCGTCTACCACCGTGACCCCGCCCTCTTTCTGTGCGAGCTCCTCGAGTGCCGCGCGCAAAGTAGCCTCATCGAGGCCGAGCTGTTTTTGAAGCTCGCTATGCGAAAGCGGCCGCCCCAAGGCAAACAGCAGTGCTTCGATATGTTGGGCAGCATTATTCATACTTGGGTGTTGAAACTTCGGTCGACTCGAGCGAAATATCGCTAAAGTGTTCTCCCTGCGTTGCTCTGATTATACCTTGCTTGACCAACTCGAGCAGCGCCAAAAAGCTCACAATTATTTCGCCGCGCTCTATTTTTCCAACGCCGGCCTGCCCTGAGTTTGTCGAATGGGCGAATTCTTTAAACGACATGCGGATAGCCGACTGCACGCGTGTCGCCAAGCGCTCGATTATCTCTTCGAGCGACATAATCTTTTTGACCGCGACTTTGGGGAGCGTCAGTGTCGTCGGGAAGCCGTCTATCAGTGTTTGAGCAGCTGCGCGCAACGACTGTGGCGTGGCCGATGCATCGGGCAAAAACAAAGGCTCCAGCGCGGGCGGCGTGCCCTCAAACAAGGCTGGCGCGCTTAGCTGGCGCTCAAGACCTTTGGCCGCCTCTTTAATAAGCTGGTACAGCGCCAAACGGTACTCGAGCTCTTTAATATCGCGCGATTCATCTTCGCTGAGCATAAGGCTCGGCAAGAGCGAGCGGGATTTAATCAGCAGGAGTGTTGCGGCCAAGCTGACAAAGTCGGCCGTCTCCCCTACGGGCAGTGACTCCATGATGTTGACGCGCGCGATGTACTCGTCGGTTACCTGTGCAAGCGAAATGTCGTTGATGAGGAGCTTGCGCTTCTCGATGAGCTCGAGAAGTAGTTCGAGCGGGCCTTCGTAGACGGCCGTTTTAACGTGCAGGGCGGTTGGCATGTTTTTCGATTAACGCGAGAAGAAAACGCACCGGCGCGCCGGCCGCACCTTTGGCCAAAAATTCGTTGGGGGCGGATGTCATTTTGGGCGCCATGTCGATATGCACCCACGGGCAATCAAGCTCTTTAGCAAAGACCTCGAGGAATTTGCCGCCCGCGATAACGCCGCCGTAGCGGCTGTTGCCGGCGGTGGAGATGTTAGGGACGTCGCCAAACTTGCCTTTGACCATGTCGTCGTACTCCTCCCATAGCGGCATCGGCCACATATAGTCGCCGGAGCTTTCAGCCATGTCCAAGTATTCTTTAATAGTGAGCCCCTGAGGATGGTCGTTGGTCATGTAGGCGCTTGCTTGTTCGCCGAGCGCGATAAGCGCGGCGCCGGTGAGTGTGGCCACATCGGCGACCACAGCCGGGTTGTAGCGTTTGGCGTAGGTAATAGCGTCGGCCAAAATAACCCGGCCTTCAGCGTCGGTGTGGAGTATCTCGATAGTTTTGCCCGAGAGTGATTTGAATATGTCGCCCGGGCGCATGGCGTTGGGGCCGGTTGCATTTTCTACTGCAGGAATAAGCCCGACGACGTTTGTCTTAACTTTAAGTTTTGCCGCCAGCGCTATTGCGTTGATAACGGCTGCTCCGCCCGACATATCCATGTGCATTTCGTACATATGGTCGCCCGGCTTTACTTGCTGGCCGCCGCTGTCGAATGTCACCCCTTTGCCCGCTAGCACTACCGGTTTATCTTTTTTGCCCGCACCCCAGTATTCCATGACAATAAATTTTGGTTCGTCGGCAGCGCCTTTACCTACGCCCAAGACTCCGCCCATACCGAGCTTTTCTATTTCTTTTCTGCCAAGAACCTTTACTTTGATAGGCGTGCCTTTTGCAGCCAATTTAGCAGCTGAAGCAAGGTGCTGCGGGGTCATATCGCCACCCGGCGTGTTGCTCAGTTCGCGCGTAGCGTTGATTGCCTGGCCGATTATCTGCCCGCGCTTGGTTGCATCTTCTATCGACTTGGATGAGCGGCCCGAGAGGCGGATCTCGTCGACTTCATTCCAGCCGTCCTTCGGTTTGGTTTTGTAGGTTGTGTGCTCGTAGTTGGCCATCTCGTATGCAATGGCAGCAGTAATTGAAATATCTTCGGGCGTGATGTCCTGCAAGTTTTTAAAAAGCTCCGGCGTCTTGTCGAACTGTAGCGCAATTTTGCGGGCCTTAAACTCGCGCGCCGCGCGCACGATGGCGCGGCACAAAAGCACGAAGCGGCGGCGGCTCATATCACTCGCCTTGCCCACCCCTATCTCGAGCCAGGTAGTGGCGCCTTCGCGCACCAGGCGCTTGGTGCCCCGAGCCTCCTCAACCAGCCGAATCCGCACGTATTCCTTTGGCGCCTGGTCAATATCGGTCTTGGCAAAGGTTAATTTCATGGCTTAGATTATAGCATTTTTTGCTATTTTTGCGAAAGTATGGTCCGCGCCACCGTTTGGCCGCTCGAAAGCGCTGCGTCGACTGTCCCTACCAGGTCGTCGCTGTTTAACGCTTCGCCCGCAAAATATAATTTGTTGTCTATTGGTTTTTCTAACTCGGTTATTGCCTGAGGAGACTCGGGAGTTGTGTAGCTGTAAGCGCCGAGTGCGTACGGGTCGAGCGCCCAATTAAACGCGCGCGCAACAACCAGCTGCTCCGCAAGTTCGTCATGACTAATGTCAAAAATTTTACTGAGCGACTGCAGAGCCAGCTCTATGTGCTCGGCCTCGGTCTTGGCTTTAAGGGCGGTTGCTTTGGGCCCTGCGACCCAACCGGTGAGTGTGAGATGCTGCTCGGGGTATTGGGTCCACCAGGTTGGAATTACCTCGTCGCTAAACATAAAATACATACGGTCAAACTGCTGTTCGCGTACGCCGGACCACCACTTGGTCTTGAATCGTATTAATATTTTTATGACATCGCCAAACCCGATTTGAGAGGCAGCCCGAACCTTCTCGGGCAGTGCGGGAGAAAAAGAAATACGCTCGTATATCGGCAACGGCACCGTAACCAATACCTTAGGTGCTTGGTAGGTGTCGCCGCTTTTGCAGCCCACTGAAACATCGGCTTTTGAGTGGTCGATAGACGTGACCTCTTGGTGCAGTCGTATCTCTACGCCGTTAGCTGCACACTGGTTTTGTAGATACGCCAAGAGCGCAGCATAGGTTTCTTTTAAACTGCGCTGCTCCCATAGTTTGGCGCTACGCATGTCTTCTCGAAGCGCCAAGACACTCGCACGCGTCGCGTCGCCAGCGTCATACCCTTCAATCCAGTGATAGACAAACTCTCGCAAGCTATCAAATTGCTCGCCTGGAAAATTGGTGTCAAAAAACTGAGCTACAGTAGTATCGTCGGTTAGCGCGGCAAACTTTTCCTCCAGTCGAGGATCCATAATTGAAGCGGTCTCGTTTACTACCGGCTCGCCGTCGCGTACGCTCCACCATTCGGTGCCGTTTATAAAGGTTAAGCCCGCCTCCTCGACTAGCTTAGACGTAACGGGCGCTTCGCCGTGGACAAACTCGCCGCCGCCTTGGGCCGGGTAGCCCCAATCGGCTTCGGGCAGCGGATATACGCGGCCGCCTATACGGTCGCGCGCCTCTAAAATAGTTACCCTCTTTCCCGCTTTGCTGAGTTCGCGTGCGGCCATGAGCCCCGACATCCCCGCGCCGACAATAATTACATCTGCATGCATGTTGGCATTCTAGCAAATAAAAAAGCCGCCCAAGTGCTTAATCTTACTCGGCCATTACTTCGTCGATGTAGCACCAGCGCCAGTTTTCGCCGGGTTGAAATGACTTCATCACCGGGTGCTGCGTGTCGTGAAAGTGCTTGGTCGCGTGCTTATTTTTAGAGCTGTCGCAGCAGCCGACGTGCCCGCAGGTGAGGCATAGGCGCAAATGCACCCACGTGTCCCCACTCTGCAAACACTCCTCGCACCCCTCAGGCGTCTTAGCCTTGGTCGAAATATCAGCGGCTTCAATATGTTTACACAACATAATCTAAAAAAACTTATTAATATCTTGATTCATTAAAATTATCAGGTTCTTTCTTGTAGAATTTAGTTTTACACAAATTTTATCATATTTCATTTTTGCCTCCTTCTTTTTTCCATCTTCTGCTCCCCATAACTCCTCTGTGGCTTGAACAAAGTCATTCGATAAGTTCCATAGTTTTTCAGCTAATACAGGTATGTCCTTATCTTGCGCGATTAACTGGACTCTCCAAAGATATTTTTCGAGTGAAAATGATGCGAGGCGAGCTTTTTCTAAAGTAATAGTCGGGGTAGATTTATTTACAGTTAAATCTTCACTAGGTATGAGTTTTTCATATTGATCTAAAAATTCACTATAAACAGAAAGTTTTTTATCACGAATATATTTTTTATTGTCAAAGACATAACCAAGAATTACTGACACTAACCCGGAAACTACTGCTGAAGATAAAACTATAGCCAATATCCCCTGTGTGTCCATTTTATTCTTTCTTATCTGTACTCAAGAGTGTATCGATACGATTTATGTCGCGGGGGAAGAGAGTTGCTTCTTTGACGTTGGCAAGCCCCAAGAATTTGGCCGTCAGGCGCTCGAGGCCCATCCCCCATCCGCCATGCGGCGGCAGGCCCGTTTTGAAGGCTTGCAGGTAGTAGGCAAAGTTCTCGGGGTTGAGGCCCTTGGCTTTAGCGCCCTCAACAAGGTTGTCATAGTTGTGTCTGCGTTGCCCGCCGGTTGTGATTTCTACCCCACGAAACAGGAGGTCAAAGCTCTTGGTAAAGCCTTTGTCGTTTTCGTCTTCGTAGGTGTAGAACGGGCGCTTGCTAACGGGATAGTGAGTGACAAAGCAAAAGTCGCTGTCGTGCTCGCGCTTGCTCCACTCGCACAGCCAGCGCTCGTCTTCGGGCTCGAGGTCGGGCTCGGTGCGCTTGTCTTTGCCCGTCTCTTTAAAGATAAGCTCTTGCGCCTCGCGCAGCTTGAGGCTCGGGATCTTGGCCGGCACCACCGGCACTTCGGCGCCAAGGAGTTTAAACTCTTCGGCACAGGTCGCCGCCAGCTGCATCGTGATAGCGCGCATGAGCTCTGTCTCAAGAGCCATCACGTCGGTGTGGTCGTTGATGAAGCCCATCTCGACATCTATCGATGTGTACTCGTTGAGGTGGCGGCTGGTGCTGTGCTTTTCGGCACGAAATACGTTGCCGGTGGTGAAGACACGCTCAAACACGCCGACCATGATTTGTTTGTACAGCTGCGGCGAGGTGGCCAAGTGCGCGACTTGGTCATAGAGATATTTGACCTCAAACACTTCGCCGCTGCCCTCGGCGTCATCGCCGATAAGCTTGGGCGCCTGAAACTCGGTAAAGCCTTGGCTGTTAAGAAACTCGCGGTACGCTTTGATAATTTCGGCTTGGACCTTAAATATTGCTTTTTGTTTGGGCGCTCGCAGCGTGTACGGCAAATGGTCGAGGTAGGTGTCGAGGTTGACCTCGGCCCCAAGCTCAAACGGTATCTCGGCCGGGCTCAGCACTTCGATAGTCTGCACCTGCAGCTCGACGTTGCCGTTGAGCACGCCGGGGTTCACGTTCTTTGGCGGGCGCTCGTTGACCAACCCGCCCACGCGCACCACATACTCGGCGCGCACGTCTTTAGCAACAGCGATAGCCAACTCTTCGCTGGGCAAAACAACGCCCTGCACGGTGCCTGTGCGGTCGCGAAAGTCAAAGAAGACCATCTTGCCCTGGTCGCGGCGCACGCTCACCGAGCCGGCAATGCTCACCTGCTTGCCGATATGCTCGCCCAAATCCTTAAGTAATGTCCGTGGCATAAATATAAATTAGTAGAGCCCAACACCCACCTTCTCGCGTACTTGCTTCATCTTTGCTTCGGCGCGCTGGCGGGCCACTTCGGCGCCGTCTTTTAATATCTGGATGACCGCTTCGCGGCTCAGCGCTGCGCGCTTTTCACGCATGGGGCTCACGGTGGCGATAATATTCTCGGCCAAAATCTCTTTAGACTTTTTGTAGCCTATTTCGCCGCTACGGTAGCGCGCCTCGAGCTCGCTTAGCTTTGGAGTAAAGAATTTGTGCAATGCAAAAGTAATGTCGGTCTCGGGGTTGAGCGGCTGCCCTGCCGGCGTCGAGTCGGTGGTGATGCTCATGACAGCGGTGCGGATAGCGTCATCGGTACCAAACAGCGGGATAGTGTTGCCGTAGCTCTTGCTCATCTTTTTGCCATCGGTGCCGGGGATGACGCCCACGTGGCTGAGGATAACTTCTTTAGGTTCGGCAAAGGTTTGGCCGTACGCGATATTAAATTTGTTGGCCGCTTCGCGGCTGTACTCGATATGCTGGCGCTGGTCCTCGCCCACCGGCACAAAGTCGGTGTCGTAGAGCAGTATGTCGGCCGCCATAAGCATCGGGTAGTTAAACAGCCCCGCGTTGGCCTCGAGCCCCTTGGCAACTTTGTCTTTGTAGGCGTGCGCCTGGCTGAGGAACGGTACCGTGACAAGGCACTCAAATATCCATGCCAGCTCGGTGTGCTGCATGACATCGGACTGCTTAAAGATGACAACCTTGCTCGGGTCGACGCCTGCCGCGACATAGTCGGCCACGACGTCGATGATATTTTCGCGCAGTTGGTCGGCGCTGCGCACGCTTGTGAGCGCGTGGTAGTCGGCGATCATGAGCATCGCGTCGTACTCGGGCGCCGTGTCGACAAAAGGCTTAAGCGCGCCTAAGTAGTTGCCAATGTGCAACTGCCCGCTCGGCTGCAAGCCCGTTAGGAGTCGTTTCTTCTCTTCAGCCATATGAAGAGTACTATATCAGAAAATCGCCCTATATTCCCTCTTCTTTGAGCTTCTCTATTAGGGCGCGGGCGCTGCGGGAAAGTTTGCTTGGCAGCTGGATTTTGACCTTAACAAGCAGGTCGCCGCGCTTGCCGCGCGAGGGCACGCCTTTGCCTTTGACCTTGATAAGCTCGCCGTGGCTGAGCCCCGCCGGTATGTCGATGGTCTCTTCGCCCTCGAGGGTTTGAATTTTGTAGCTGGTGCCAAGGAGCGCGTCGGAGAGTTTGACCGACAGCTCGGTGACAAGGTTCTGCCCGTCTTTTTTAAAGCGCGCGTCCTGCGAGACGTGGACCTTAACATAAAGGTCGCCCGAGGTACCGCCCGAGACGGCCTCGCCTGCGCCGGTGAGCCGGATCATCTCGCCGGCCTCGATGCCGGCCGGGACGAGTATCTCTATCTCCTCTTGCTTTTTGTAGACGCCGTCGCCGCGGCAGGTTGGGCACTTTTCTTTGGGAACTTTGCCGGAGCCTTTGCAGTATTTGCACGGCTGCACCATGGTCACCGTGCCAAAAAACGAGTTTGATGTTTCGTGCACCTTGCCCTGCCCTGCGCAGTGGGTGCAGGTGAGCATCTCGGTGCCCATCACCGCGCCCGAGCCTTGGCAGGCGTCGCACACGGCCGACTTAGCGAGCAGCACGGTGCGCTTGGTGCCAAAGACAGACTCTTTAAAAGAAATTTCGAGGTCGATAGAGATGTCGCGGCCGCGCTTTTGGCGGGTGGCCGATGCTTGGCCGGCAAAGAAGTCGCTGAAGATGTCGCCCATGTCAAAACCCGCGCCGCCTTGGTTGAACGCGTCTTGAAATTGTGAGAAGTCAAAGCCGCCGCTAAACCCGCCAAAGCCTCCGCCGCTCTGCGGCCCGCCGCCACCGCCGAATACGCGGCCGTAGCTGTCGTACTCGGCGCGCTTTTTGTCATCGCTGAGTATCGAGTAGGCCTCGCTCAGCTCTTTAAATTTGTCGGCATCGCCGCCCTTCTTGTCGGGATGGTACTTGTGAGCCAACTTATGGAATGCTTTCTTAATTTCGTCTTTAGAGGCTGTTTTGCCGACGCCGAGGGTTTCGTAGTAATCAGGTTTTTGAGCCATATTTGAGCCTATTCTACTGCTCTTCATCTACCGCAGCAAGCTCAGCCGTTTGGGGCGCGTCTTCATCGAGCAAAAAGCCGCCGGCCTGGATGCTCCAGAGCTTGTGGTAAAGCCCGCCTTCTTTCAGCAGTTCGTCGTGCGTGCCGTCGGCCACGATGCTCCCCCCTTCGAGTACGAGTATTCTGTCCATCTTCATAATAGTTGAGAGCCGGTGCGCGATGACGAGCACGGTTTTGTTTTGCATGAGCGTGGCGAGCGCGTCTTGGATAAGCATCTCAGACTCCGAGTCGAGGCTTGAGGTCGCTTCGTCGAGCACCAAGATAGGCGCGTTCTTGAGTATCGCGCGGGCAATAGCGACGCGCTGGCGCTCGCCGCCCGAGAGTTTGATGCCGCGCTCGCCGACAAAGGTTTCATACTTAAGCGGCAACCGCTCGATAAACTCGGCACAGTGCGCGGCTTTGGCAGCGGCAAGCACCTCTTCGTCAGTGGCGTCGCGGCGGCCGTAGCGGATATTCTCCATCAATGTGCGATGAAAGAGCACCGGCTCTTGCGGCACAAAACTTATAGCATCGCGCAAGCTGTCTTGAGTCACTCCGGCAATATTGTGCCCGTCGATGCTGATGCTGCCCTCGGGCACGTCGTAGAAGCGCAAAAGGAGTTTGGTGATAGTCGACTTGCCCGCGCCCGATGGGCCCACAAGCGCCACCTTTTGCCGGCCAGGGATGGTTAGCGAAAGGTCGTGCAGCACCGGGCTTTCTTTCTGGAAATAAAATTTAACGCCGCTGAATGCAATCGTGCCATCGTGAACAATAAGCGGCTTTGCGCCAAGCGCGTCTTTGATTTCGTGTGGAGTTTCGAGTATGGCAACCATTTCACCCGCATCGGCGAATGCGTCATAAAAGCTGCGCAAATTAAACCCGATACCCATCAATTGGTTAAAGACGGTAAGCAGGTAGGACTGAATGAGTATAAAGTCCCCGAGTGTTAAGAGGTGCTGCTTCCACAAGAGTACGGCGCCCCACAAGAGTATGACTTGGATAGCGACGACAAAGAGGCCGATTGCAAACCACATCCATCCGTCGACAAGCCAGTTGTAGAGCGTTTTGCGGCGCCAGTCGCTCACGACGTCGCTGAGGCGCGAGCCTTCGTATACAGAGCCGGAGAACAGTGCGATGGTCGATTGGTTTGAGATGGCGTCAGAGAGCGTGCCCGTAACTTTAGTGTCGGCTTCGGAGCGTGCCGCGCGCACCGGTTGGCGCACGCGGGCCACCCAAACTTGAAACCAGATAAATAGCACGCACCAAACTCCAAGCGCGAGCCCGAGCCAATGGTTGCGCGCAAAGAGGACGACGACTGAACCGACGATAAAGAGCGCCGTAGGGAAAAATTGCGTCAGTATGTTGTCGGCGATATTTTCGAACGCGCGGGTATAGCGGCTAACCCGATGCGTAAGCGAACCGGCAAAGTTGGATACAAAAAAGTTGTACGAATGACGGATAAGATAGCTAAACGTGTCTTCGTACAGCTCGGCCATGACGCCAGAGTCGAAGTAGGTCATCGACTGGTCTTGCGCGCGGCGCAGCAAACGGTCGACCACCCACAAGAGTGCAATGATCGCCAACGTGCCAAGCAGCGCGGCTGCGGCAGCCTCGCTCGGGGTCGATAATGCGAGCGAGTTAAAGAATTGGCGCATGTACCACGGGGTCAGCAAGGCCACTCCTTGCATCGCAACGCCGCTCAGTACCACCATAGCCAAAAGCACCGGATGGCGCCGGACATAGGGCCAATAGGCCTTAAACACCGCTTTTGGCGGTGCCAATTTCTTGGTTTCCCCTTGCATTGATTATATTATAGCACGATTTGACAGAAATTGCTATTTCTTGTCTGTGTCTTCCGGAGCGCTTTGGGTGCCTGCGGGCGGCTCTTCGGTCGGAGGAGTTTGAGCGCCGGCTTGCGGTGAGCCTGTCGAACCCGCTTTTTGGATGGCTTCGTAGACCTTGGAGAGCTCTTTACTAAGCTCCTCGCTTGCGGCTTTGAGCGCGGCAACATCACTCCCTGTTTTTTTCTCCTCGACCGCTTTTATTTTTTCGTTGATAGACGTTTCGAGTTCAACCGGGATTTTGGCTTTGTTGTCCTCGAGCGCTTTCTTGGCGCCATAGACAGCTTGGTCGGCGACATTGCGCACCTCGGCCTGCTCGACTTTCATCTTGTCGTCTGCGGCGTTGGCCTCGGCCTCTTTGCGCATGCGCTCGATGTCGGCGTCGCTGAGGCCTGATGACGCTTCGATGCGGATGCTCTGCTCTTTGCCGGTCGCCTTGTCTTTAGCTTTGACGCTGAGGATGCCGTTGGCGTCGACGTCGAAGGTTACCTCGATCTGTGGGAGCCCGCGCGGTGCCGGCGGGATGCCGTCGAGCACAAAACGGCCGAGGGACTTGTTGTCGGCGGCCATCGCACGTTCGCCTTGGCTGATGTGTATCTCGACGCTTGTCTGGTTGTCGGCTGCGGTCGAGAAGGTCTGCGAGCGGCTGGTTGGGATAGTCGTGTTGCGCTCGATAAGCTTGGTTGCGACGCCGCCCATGGTCTCGATGCCGAGCGATAGCGGGATAACATCGAGCAAGAGCACGTCGCGCACCTCGCCGCCGAGGATGCCGCCCTGGATAGCGGCGCCGATAGCCACGACTTCGTCGGGGTTCACCGACATGTTCGGCTTTTTGTTGAAGTACTTCTCGACAGCGGCCTGCATAGCCGGCATGCGGGTTTGGCCGCCGACCAAAATAACTTCGTTGATGTCGCCAATTTTGAACGGCGAGGCCTCCATCGCGCGCTTGGTGATAGCCATAGCGCGGTCGATAAACTCCTGCGTGAGTTCTTCGAGCTTGGCGCGCGTGATCTTAAGCAGCAAGTGGCGCGGGCCCGAGCTGTCTGAAGTGATAAACGGGATGTTTATCTCGGTCTCTGCGGCTGTCGAGAGCTCAATCTTTGCCTTTTCGGCGGCTTCGTCCAAGCGTTGGCGCGCCAATGGGTCGTTACGCACATCGATGCCCGACTCTTTTTGGAATTCGACCGCGATAAAGTCAATTATTTTCTGGTCGATGTCTTTGCCGCCCAGGTGTGCGTCGCCGTCGGTCGAGCGGACCTCGATAGAGCCCTCAGAGTCCCCACCCATGACAACCTCGAGCACCGAGATGTCGAAGGTGCCGCCGCCGAAGTCAAAGACAACTACCTTTTCGTCTTTCTTTTTGTTAAAGCCATAGGCAAGCGCGGCCGCGGTTGGCTCGTTGATGATGCGCTTGACGTCGAGGCCCGCTATCTTGCCCGCATCGCGGGTCGCGGCGCGCTGCGCGTCGTTAAAGTAAGCCGGCACAGTGATGACCGCCTCGGTGATGGTCTCGCCCAGGCGCTTTTCGGCATCGGCCTTGAGCTTGCCGAGTATCATGGCCGAAACCTCTTCGGGGCGGAACCACTCTGTGCCCATCTGCACCTCGATGCCGCCGTTAGCCGACTTGCGCATCTCGAACGGCACTGATGTTTTGTCCTTTTGTACCAACGGCTCGTCGAACATGTGTCCGATAAAGCGCTTGATTTGGTAGACCGTATTTTTAGGGTTGGTGACCGCTTGGCGGCGCGCAATAAGCCCGACAAGGCGCTCGTTTGTTTTAGAGACGGCGACCACTGACGGCGTTGTGCGTGCGCCTTCGGAGTTTTCAAGAATCTGAGGTTCGCCCCCGCGCATGACCGCCATCGCGGAGTTAGTCGTACCCAAGTCTATGCCTAGAATTTTACCCATATATTTTTAATTTAAATTATTACCTGTGCCGGTCTGATAATTTTTTTGCCTATACTATATCCGGAACGTTCTACTGATTCAATTTTTTCGTTGCTACCTTTTTGTGCCAGAGCTTCGTGCAGGTGCGGGTCGAACTCGTCCCCTACTGTACCAAAACGCTCTACACCTACCTTTCGTAACGAATCCATAAACTGCTTCTCCAGCATCACCAAGGTCGGGGTTTGCTCGTGCTTAAGCGACAACTCAAGCGCGTCGAGCGCGGGAAGCAGATTCTCGACAAAGTCGGCGACAATACGCTCTTCTTTGCCCTGGTGCATGGTTGCCTCCTCCCTTTTGAAGTTGGCAAAGTCGGCGCGCGAGCGCTGCCAGCCCTCAAGATACTCCTGCTTTTCTTCAACGGCCTTTTTCAGCCGTTCGCGGAGTTTCTTTATGAGAGCCGGCCCGCCTTCTGCTTCTTCTTCGTCCACAAATTCTTCTTCAGAGTCGGACATACGTTGCACTATTGTACAAATAAAAACACCAGAGTCAAATCCGGCGTTTTTAAAAATTTGATTAGCGTTTCGACCACTGTTTCCTCTTACGAGCCTTGACCAAGCCCGGCTTCTTACGCTCTTTGGCGCGGGGGTCGCGCTTGAGAAAGCCTTCCTTCTTGAGGGCACCGCGCATAGTGATGTCGTGGATGATGAGCGCGCGCGATATAGCGTGGCGAAGTGCCACAGCCTGGCCGGCAATGCCGCCGCCGCGGACGACCGCGGTGACCATAAATGGGGTTGCAGCCGAGACCTTGAGAAACGACTCGAGTGCAGTCACACGTAACGGCTCGGTAGGAAAATATTCGTTGGAGTCTTTGTCGTTGACGGTGACGGACATGCGCGCAGCCGGCGTGAGGCGCACGCGGGCGGTAGCCGTCTTGCGGCGGCCGGTCGCTTCGATGTAACGCTCTTCTTTTTTAGTGGTGGTGGTAGCCATATAATTTATGCTTCGATGGTGAGCAGCTTGATGCGCGGGGTCTGGAGCTTGTTCTTGGGGAGCATGCGCAGGACGGCGCGGCGGATAGCTTCTTTCTTGCCGCGGCGCTCGGTCAGCTTGTCATACGTCTCTATCCTTTGTCCACCCGGGTAGCCGGTGTAGCGGACGTACTCCTTGGCCTCTTCTTTGTTGCCGGTCACGCGGATTTTGTCGGCGTTGATGATCTTGACCTCAACCTTGGCGACAAGGTGCTTGGTAAAGTCGGTGTTGTGCTTGCCGAGCAGCGCCTTAGCCGCAGCTGATGCTACGCGGCCGAGGGACTTGTCTTGTGCGTCGATAGTAATCATACAATTATACGAATTCGATTAGGGCCATCTGTGCGGCGTCGCCTTTGCGCGGGCCCATCTTAACAATGCGCAGGTATCCGCCGGTGCGGCCGTCATAGTTTTTGGCGGTAGCGATAAGCTTGTTGGCGGTCTTGATGTCGCCGAGCGCCGAGACAAGCATGCGGCGGTTCTGGAGGTTGTCGGTGCGGCCGCGGGTGACCATCTTCTCAACGAGGGGGCGGATTTCTTTCGCCTTGGCAATGGTGGTCGTTATCTTGCCGCGCAGCACAAGCGAGCGCGCAAGAGACTTCAGGAGCGCATGGCGCTGGCCTGTTTGGCGACCGAACTTACGATTTACATTACCGTGACGCATATAATTTTATTATTTGAGCACTATACCAAAGGCGCCGAGTGCGCGCTTGATCTCCTGGATGGCCTTGGGCCCCAGTCCCTCTACTTCTAGCAGGTCTTGCTCCTTTTTGCGAGCGAGGCCGCCGACAGTGCGGATGTTGGCCTTCTCAAGCGCCGAGACGGTGCGGCTCGAGAGTTCGAGGTCCTCGATGCGGGTTTTCATCGCTTCAGAGGCGTTGTCGCCGCTCATTGAGGCACCAGCCTCGCCTGCTGGCTCTTCGGCCATGGCAACCTCCTCGCGGAAGCCGACAATAGCCTTGAGCTGCGTAATCATGATCTCGATAGCCTGCTCGAGCGCCGCGCGCGGAGCGAGCGTGCCGTCGGTCTCTACTGCGATGCGCAGGCGGTTAAAGTCGGTGCGGTCGCCGACGCGCATGTTCTCTACTTCGTAGTTAACGCGGCGGATAGGGCTGAAGATAGCGTCAACTGAAATTTCGCCGATGTCGACGCGCTCCTTCTTGAGAGCCTCGCGCGGTACGTAGCCCAAACCGCGTTCAACGCGGAACTCGGCTTCGATGCCGCTCTTTTCGGTTACTTCGCAGATGTATGAGTTCGGGTTGAGCAAGCGGACCTGGCCCGGGAGCTCGAGGTCGGCGCCGGATACCTTTTGCGGGCCTTTGATCTTGAGGGTGACGGTCTGGGGCTCTTGGGTAAGCACCTCAAAGCGAAGCTTCTTAAGGTTAAGCAAAATAGTCACAACGTCTTCGCGGACGCCCGCGAGCGTAGAGAATTCGTGTTCAACACCCTCGATTTTGACCGAGGTGATAGCCGCGCCCGGGAGCGACGACAAAATAATGCGGCGCAACGAGTTGCCGAGCGTGTGACCGTAGCCAGGGTAAAGACCATCTATCTCAAAGACGCCCTCTGCCCCTTCTTCTGAGACTGCGCGAGGCTTGCTCGGCAGCGTTATAGAATATTCCATCATAACTCAATCTTTATATATTCTTGAACTTAATAATTGAAACTAATCTTAACGGCTGTAGAACTGGATGATAACCGGCGCATTAAACGGCGCTTCGGTGTCTACCAGCCCCGGCACTGCAACCGCAGTTGCCTCAAACCCACCCTCACCGAGTTTAAGCCACTCGGGAGATTTGGTTTCAGCAGCAGCCTCAATGCGGTTGATGAACAACGGGCTTGTGCGGCTACCCTCGCGGATACCGACAACCTCGCCCATCTTCACCTGGTAGGACGGTACGTTCATGCGCTTGCCGTTAACGGTGACATGGCCGTGCGAGACAAGCTGGCGGGCAGCGCGGCGGGTCTTAACAAACCCTGCGCGAAAAACAACGTTGTCGAGGCGAGCCTCGAGGCGCGAGAGGAGGCCCGAGACGGCTGTTTGGCCCTTCTTCTCCATAGCTTCGTGTACGTAGCGGCTGAACTGGCTTTCAGAAAGGCCGTAGGTAAAGCGCGCCTTCTGCTTTTCAAGCAACTGAGCACCGAAGTCGCTGCCGCCACCGCGTTTGCCGCGCGACTGCTTGCGGGGCTTGTTGGCCTCGGCAAGTTGGAACTTCTGGGTCTGGCATTTTTCGAAAACGCTAGCACCAAGACGTTTGCAGATTTTGTATTTAGGTCCGATGATCATAAAAATATTATATGCGGCGTGCTTTAGGCGGGCGCGGGCCGTTGTGCGGCACCGGGGTGTTGTCGCGGATGCCGCTAATCTGGATGCCCTTGGTTGAAAAGGCGCGGATAGAGCTCTCGCGGCCGGCACCGACGCCAGAGACAACCACAGAGACCTCCTTTACGCCCATCGTATTGGCGCGCTCGCCGATAAGCTCACCCACTTTAGCGGCAGCAAACGGAGTCCCCTTTTTTGCGCCGGCAAAGCCGAGCGAACCAGAAGACGACCAGGTGACAATGTTGCCCGAAGTATCGCCAAGGGAGACTTTGGTGTTGTTAAAGGTTGCCTCGACAAAGAGGATACCCGAGTCGAGCTTGCGCTTGCTAGAGCGCGACGAAGAGCCGCCCTTGCCGGACGCATCGTCGCCTTTCTTAATGATTCGTTTCTTTCCCATATATTATGTTTTGCTTTCCTTGCGGCGGCCTGAACCCATCGTCTTGCGGACGTTGCCGCGCACCGTGCGCGAGTTGGTCTTGGTGCGCTGGCCGCGGGTCGGGAGCTTTTTAGCATGGCGCGAGCCGCGGTAGCTGCCGATGTCCTTGAGACGCTTGATGTTACCTGCTACTTCGCGCTTGAGGTCGCCCTCGAGCTTGAGGCCGTCGAGCTGCTTGCGGATAGCATTCTCTTCGTCGCTCGAGAGGTCGTCGGCTTTTTTAGTGATGTCGATCTTGGCGGCGGCGCAAATCTTGAGCGCGCGCGACGGGCCAATGCCGTAAAGCGCATTGAGCGCGTAGGGGATTTTTTTGTTTGGGAGGGTGATACCTGAGATACGCATAGAAATTGGTTAGCCTTGGCGCTGCTTGTGACGGGGGTTCTGGCAGACGACATAAATCCGCCCCTTGCGGCGGACCAACTTGCACGTCGCGCAGCGCGTGTGTATGGACGACTTAATCTTCATCTGGTTTTAGAGTCGTCGAGTTATGCGGGCTTTGCCGCCGTATGGGTCGAGCTTAAGAAGCACTTTATCCCCTACGAGAACCTTGATGCGGTGGAGCCGCATTTTGCCTGCGAGGTACGATAGCACGACTTCTCCGTTATCCAAGGTAACTCGAAATAACGTGTTAGGCAGGGCCTCTTCAACGACGCCCTGTATTTCTGGTGCTTTCGTATCCATCAACTGACGACGTTTCCTATCCTAACAGAGGCCCAATTAAGTGTCAAACCGGCTACCTTCATAAAAAGCCTGTACATAAGGACGGATTGCCAAACCCTTGACAAACACCCCTATTTGGGGGTATAATAGCGAGCGAACGGTCCTACCCAGTTTAAAACAATCAACGGCAGGGAGAAGTCTCATGCGCAACGCCTTTTATTTCTGTCTCGCTTTCGGCTTTGCAGCCACGTTGGGGTATCTGGCCCTGACCAGCGACCACGTGGCGACGCAGGTAGCCGAGACACAGTTCGATGAAGGCTGCCTCTACAGCAGCAACATCGACAAATGTCTTCCGGTCTCACTCGAGGCCTGGATTGACGCTCATCACGCCAACCACTGACTTTTGCCAGGCCTAGATGCCCTAGGCCACCTCCAACTTAACACCGCCCTCACCGGCGGTGTTCCTTTTTTATAGTATCCAAAGAAAAAGGCTCGGATTTCTCCGAGCCGTTTGCGTTTATACCGCTTAAGAACGTTGCGGCAAGAAATGGTAGCCGAACTTCGGCGCCACGTATTTGACGTTGATGAGCATAAACGCCGCGCCCAAGATGCCGGCGAAGACCAGCACCAGCACGCAGTCGGGCGTCTGCACCGGCCCGTGGTTGAAGTACGCATACCCGCCCATCGAAACAAGGCCGGCAAACGGACCGTCAACCGCCACCATCAGCCGCTCACTCGAATGAACGAGCCTGAAGAACTTCTTCAGCCCGACGCCGATGGCGCGCCACAGGCGGCTGAGAAAGAAGACGCCGATGCCGATGCCGACCCATTTGAAGAAGGTGGCGTAGCCGTATGAGCCTTTTTCAAGATCGTACTCCGGCTGGGTATTTTCTTTGAGGTATTCTTGGCCAAAAGCGGCCGCGGACCACAGCACTACTGCCGCGCAGCAGTAGAAAATGGCCGACAACACGCAGAATGGAATCAGAAGATCGCCCACTATCCTCAGTTCGGAATCGGGCGTAACCGACGTCAACCACCACGCCACACCAAACCCGAGCACAAGACAGGAGTAGATGAGCGGGTGCGGTGCGCGAAGAAAGTTCTTCGCAGCATTAATTATTGCTCCAGCATCTCTTTTGAGATCGGAGCCTACGATAGCGAAACTTTCGAGAACAGCGGCGCATGCTGGCGGTATAGCCCGCAACACGTCGCCAAACTGGAAGCTCAGATACGCACCGAAGATGCCCGCCAAGCCGGCAATGCAGCGGATGAAGATGCTGTCGGTCAGCAGCAACGCGCCGCCAGTTATGACGGTGAACACGAGTGCGCCGACAACACCAGCCACGGCGTACTTAACCCAAGTATTGTTGGTCATCAGACTCTCCCTATCTAGATTTGGTTGCAGGACTTCTGATGGAAAAGTACCCCAAAAGTTGATGAACGTCAACTACTGCCCTATTTCTCTACCGTGATGGAGATTTTGTCCGGGTTGCTTGGGAAGGTGCTCGTCCAGATCGGGCGGATAGAGGCCTCGGCTTTGGCTATCGCCGGTTCGAAGGTTTTGATAATCGACTCGAAGTCTGATTTTTGCTTGCCTACAAGAGCCGCCTTGAGCGCGTTGGGGTCAAATACCCAGACCAGGTCCCCCGGCCCGCCGAGCTGCAATTGAAGCGAATTTTTTTGATCGGTGCTGCTGGCCGCCAAGTCGAGTGCCGAAGGATCCCCAAAGGTGATAGGTTCGCCTGCGTAATTTGCCACAGTTTGTTTGGCAACAGCAGCCGCAACATCCTGTATGCGGACAACACTGACGCTGATTGTCGCCGTTTGTGAAAGTGCCGCCGAATTGTCGCTTGCCGGTGTTTGAGACAATTCGCTATACGCTATAGCATTTGTGCCGGTGATTACTTTGTATCCGTCGGGGATATTTGAGTCCAGCTCCACCTGCAGCGAAGTACTTAGTTGCTGTTTAAGAGTCGCTTGTCCTGAAGCAAGGTCGCTCGAGGCAACTGATGGCTCTGTGCCGACAAACCCGCCTGTCATTGGGCCGGAGGTCGCAGTGATTTTAGCAAACCGCGGGTCGCCCTTAAACCCGGGGATGGTGTAGGCAGTGGTACCCGATCGGTTGTAGTCGGGACCGGCGCTGTCGGCATAGGCTGTGACAGAGACCTGACCCGATAAGCTGCCGCTTATCCCCGGCACAACAATCGAGTCGTGTATCCGGTAAATCTTGCCATCGGGGGCCTGAAAGCGCGTGTTAGCAATGAGCCGTTGCGAGGCGCTACTAAAGGCGTTGGTGATAGTAATAGTGCCGCTCGCCTGTTTTTGCACCTGCTGCGTGCCTTTGGCCGGTACCGTAGTTGTCGCTGACTGCGTTGCTGAGATCGATTGGTATGAAAGTGTGCCGACTGGGGCGTTGAGCGCCGCCGGGATTGATGAAGGTAGCGTTACGGATACAGCACGGGGAGTCACCTGGAGGTTTGCCCCTGCAAAAACAGTCGACAGTAAGAGACCAAGAACCGCAGCGATAACCACCACCGCCAGCACCAACCACCAAATGCGTTTGCTCCGACGCGGCTTGCGCGGCACCCGCGGCGTTACAACATGTGGCTCTGATTGTTCGTGCTTGTGGCGTACGGTGATATTGCGGATGGAGCGGTCTTGAGGAGAAATGTCTTTCATATATTACTGAGTATAACGCAAGTACAGGGCTTCAAGAATCAGGAAAATATCCTGCGATGGGCCGGGCACATGCTGTTGCAAATGTTTGGGGCCGAGCGCCCGAACAACGCCGCCTTGGGGGAATACGTTGGCGATGCTTTCGTGAGACAAAGCCCGGGCGAAGTAGTTCCCCGCCGGTGACACCACCCACACTTGCTGCGGTACGTAGGAGTCGAGCAAATCGCGTGCGGCACGCTTGAACTCCTCGGCATACTGGCCGGTCGATGCGTCCAAGGCGGCTGTGGCGTGCCCGCCTGAGCCAAGGCGCAGTAGCGACCGGGCCTCGGCATCCGACATGCCGCCATGGGTCTTGAGCGTGCGCAGCGGCAAATTCATCCCGTGCGGCATGCTCGCGTGGCCCGCCACAGCGCCGTTGTATATAAGGAGCAGCTCTGTCATTTCGTGAGTGACGATGCAGAGCAGATATTTGTCTTCGTAGGGAGCAAGTGTGCGGAGGCCCTGCGTAGCCGCCCCGGCATTAGTGTAAAAGTTTACCGGCGACTCAAAGTAAGGCGAGATTTCGTGTTTGAGCAAATCTTGCATGTGCGACACGAAGTCGGGGCGCCCGGTGTCGAGGTTGGGTTTGCCCCACGGCGGCGACATAAAGACAGCGATGTCAGAGACGTCGCCTAGGGCGGGCTCGCTGCCCTGCCGTAGTTTCGAGGCAAGCTCGGCAGCGCGCTGTGTCGCCTGTTTTAGGAGCACGTGAGTCTCTTCGGCAAGAGACTCGGCGCTGCGGCTATTGCGGATAGGCATATGGACCCGCGACTCCTCGAGTATGGTGATAGCTCCGTCGGGGGCCATGCGCGCAAGCGCCGAGCCGACACTCCCGTTTTCGATATCGAGAATGAGCACGGTCTTGCCTTGTTTCTTATCGCGCCCAAAGAGCATTTGCTAATTATATAGCAAAAAAATTATTACTATTTCGTCAACACCGCTTTGATGCGGCGGACGCCTTGGGCCACTGCCTCTTCTTTTTGGATTTTAAAAACGCCTGATTGCGAGAGTTCGCTCGTGTTTTGTACATGCGGCCCGCCGCAGAACTCTATCGAAAATGCGCTGTCGAGCGGCCCCACCGAGTAGACAGACACGCGCTCTGGGTACTTGGCGCCAAACTCGTGCTCGGCGTGCAGCTTCTCGGCCTCTTCGAGCGGCATCTCTGTGCGCATCACAGGAATGGCTTCGTTGATCTTTTCGTTAACGATGCGCTCGACTTCTTTTTTCTGCTCGTCGGTCATTTTTTGGCTGTAGCTAAAGTCGATGCGCAGGCGCTCCTGGGTAATATTGCTGCCGCGCTGGTGCACCTCGGGGCCGAGCACTATCTGCAATGCTTTGAGGAGCAAGTGGTGCGCTGTGTGGAGGCGCGTTGTTGCCTCGCTTGTGTCGGCCAGCCCGCCTTTAAACTTTTGCTCGCTGCCCGCGCGCGAAAGGTCGGAATGCTTTTTGAGCAGCTCTTTAAAGCCTTCAATATCTATTTGTTTGATGCCGCGCATGCCCGCCTCTTCAATAATAAGTTCGAGCGGGAATCCGTAGGTGGTAAAGAGCTGAAACGCATCCTCGCCGGTAATAGCGCCGTCGCCTGCAAAGCGCTCAAGCTCTTTGATGCCGCGCTCGAGCGTTTTGCGAAAGCGCTCTTCTTCTTGCACCAACTCAAGTTGGATATTGCCCTTCATTTGCTCAAGCGCGGGGTACGCGTCTTTGTACTGAGTGACAATAGGCTCGACTAGGTTGCCGAGCTCGCCCGCGGGCACGCGCAGCTGGTCGCAAAAGCGCACCGCGCGGCGGATAAGCCGGCGCACCACATAGCCGCGCTCGACATTGCCGGGGCGGACGCCATCGCCAATCAAGAACACAGCGGCTTTGATATGGTCGGCAACGATACGAAATGCTTTGGTAACCTCAACCGATTCGCCGTAACGCTTACCGCAGACGCGCTCGAGATGTTTGATGACGGTCGTGTGGTTGACCAAAAAGATGTCGTTGTTGTTTTGCGCAACCATCGCGATGCGCTCGAGCCCGCCGCCGAAGTCGACGTTTTGTTTAGGCAAGAGGCCAAAGCTGCCGTCGGCATTCTTTATGTACTGCATAAAGACCGAGTTCCCTATCTCCAAGAAGCGGCCGCAGTCGCAGTTGGGGTGGCACTCGGGACCAAAGGCCGTATCGTGTGCAACGTCGGTAAATTCATAAAACACTTCAGAGTCGGGGCCGCCTGGTTCGCCTGCGGGCATGTTCTCCGGTACGCCGGCGCGGCTCCACCAATTTTTCTTCCCGTAGAACTTGATGCGCTCTTCGGGGATGCCAAGCTTCTTCCAGATCTCTTGCGACTCGGTGTCTTTAGGCAAATTAAGGCCTTCGTCGCCCTCAAAACAGGTGACCCAGAGCTTCTCTGCCGGGATACCGACCTCTTTGGTCAAAAACTCAAACGCAAAGCCAAGCTGCTCTTCTTTAAAATAATCGCCCAAGGACCAGTTGCCGAGCATTTCGAAAAAGGTGGTGTGGCGGTTGTCCCCCACCTCTTCGATATCCATCGAGCGAAAGCACTTTTGCGAGTTAGCCAGGCGGCTCCCCGACGGATGGTTTTTGCCGAGCAGGTACGGCACCAATGGCTGCATCCCCGAGCCGGTAAAGAGTGTGGTGGGGTCGTTTTCGGGCACGAGCGGCGAGCTGGGCAAAATAGTGTGCCCTTTGCTCTTAAAGTAGTCTAAATATTTTTGCCGAATCTCGCTTGCCTGCATTGCTGCTTATCATACCCAACTTCAGACTTTTTTGGTACCATGCATCCACATATGTACTGGGGCTTCGATACTAAAAATATAGACACAAAAATCCGGCCTCAGGATGACTTTTATCATTACGCCAACGGCGGCTGGCTCAAAAAGACAACAATCCCCCCTGCCGAGTCGCGCTGGGGTTCGTTTGTGACACTAGGGTATAAAACTGACAAACAGCTGCGCACACTTATTAACGAGCTGCTTAAGCACAAAAATTTTAAACGCGGCACCCCCGCGCAGATGGTCCACGACGCCTATGTAGCGGCATCCGACATGAAGACGCGCAACAAACTCGGCATGGGCCCAATGGCGCCATGGCGGCTTATGGTCCGCGACATTAGCTCACACGAAGAGCTGCTTAAGGTAATAGCTAAGCTCCATGTCCTCGGCGTTGGCGTTGGCTGGGGCACAATCATCGACCAGGACGCAAAAAACTCTGAAAAGTACAGGCTGCATTTATGGCAAGGAGGCATTGGGATGCCCGACCGCGACTATTACTTGCTAGATGCGCCTGAGCAAAAGCGCGTGCGCGATGCGTACATAGCGCACATGGGGCGCTTGCTCAAACTTGTCGGATACAAACCCGCTGAAGTAACTCAGACTCAAAAAGCGGTTATGGATATAGAGACCGCGCTCGCCAAAGCCGCGATGCGTAAAGAGGACACGCGTGATGCTGAAAAGACCTACCACAAAATGACTCTCGCGCAGCTGCAAAAAGCTTCGCCGGCAGTTAATTGGGCCGAGTACACCAAGCGTACCCACGCCGGAGGCATCAAGGATGTAATTGTCGGGCAACCTGACTTCTTTAAAGCCGTAAGCAAAATGCTTACAAGTATCCCACTCGAAAAATGGAAGCTATACATAGAGTGGCATGTAGTGAGCGATTTATCAGGCCTGCTCTCAGAGCGGTTTGTCAAAGAAAACTTTAAATATGGCTCGATGCTCAGTGGCCAAAAAAAGATGAAGCCTCTCTGGCGCCGTGCACTTGGCGCAACCGGCGTTGTTGGCGAAGCATTAGGTAAACTATATGTCGAGCGATACTTCCCCGCATCGTCTAAACGAGCCATGGACGCGTTGGTGACTGACCTGTTTGATGTGTACGAAGAGCGTATCAAGCAGCTCGACTGGATGTCGGCAGCCACCAAACACAAAGCGGTCAAAAAGCTGCGCGCGATGACTCGCAAAATCGGCTATCCGAAAAAATGGGAGCTCTACCGCGGACTCGAGCTGCGCGCTGACGACCACTTTGGCAACATGCTTCGTGCCGAAGAGTGGCATCATCGTAAACAAATGGCAAAGCTGCGCAAACCTATCGACCGCGGCGAGTGGCATATGACTCCGCAAACGGTCAACGCGTACTGCAACTTTAACTTTAATGAAATTGTCTTCCCCGCCGCAATATTGCAGTGGCCATTTTTTGACGCCAAGGCCGACATGGCAGTTAACTACGGATCCATCGGAGCGGTCATCGGCCACGAAGTTTCGCACGGCTTTGATGACCAGGGCTCAAAATTTGACGGCAAGGGCAATATGAAAGGCTGGTGGACCGCTCAAGACCGCAAACGCTTTATAGACAAGAGTAAAATGTTTGTATCCCAAGCAAGCAAGGTTGAGGTTGAGCCGGGCGTGTATATCAACGGCCAACTTACGCTTGGCGAAAATATTGCCGATATGGGCGGGGTTGTGATCGGATACGAGGCCTATCAAAAATATCTAGCAAAGCATGGCCGCAAAACTATAGATGGCCTTTCACCTGAAGAACGATTTTTCTTAGGCTTTGCTCAAATGGAGCAGGAGGTTGCGCGCCCGGAGTTTAGAAAGCTCGCCGCTCTTACCGACCCGCACGCCGACCATGTGTGGCGCGTCAACGGACCGCTCTCTAACTTTGAGCCGTTCTACAAAACCTTCAATGTTAAAAAAGGCGACAAGCTCTACCGCGACCCCAAGAGCCGCGCGCAGATTTGGTAACTAGAGCCAATCGATAGGCGCTTGACCGGTTTGTATTAAATAGTCGTTTGTTTTACTAAACGGCTTAGAGCCAAAGAAGCCATTGTAGGCCGAGAAGGGCGACGGATGCGGCGACTCGATAACGCAATGCTTGCTGCGGTCGATATGCGCGCCCTTAGCTTTGGCATAGTTTCCCCAAAGTATAAAAACCAAATGCTCGCGCTTGTCGGAGAGAGCCTTGATAGCGGCATCAGTAAACTCCTCCCAACCTTTTTTCTGATGCGAGCCCGGCGTCTTGGCCGAGACGGTAAGTGTTGCGTTAAGCAGCAGCACGCCCTGTTTGGCCCAGCGCTCAAGGTCGCCCGAACGGTGCACGAGCTTTTGCCCAAGATCGCTCTCTATTTCTTTAAATATATTTTGCAGTGATGGCGGCAGGGCTACCCCTTCGCCCACCGCAAAGCACAACCCGTTGGCCTGGCCCGCGCCGTGGTACGGGTCTTGGCCGAGTATCACTACCTTTACCTTATCGAAGGAGCACAGCTCAAACGCCCTAAAGATATTTTTTGGCGGCGGGTACACTATCGCGTGCGAATACCCGCCCCGGACAAATTCGGTGAGTTTTTTAAAATAGTCTTTATCAAATTCACTCGCCAAAGTCTCCTTCCACGACGGTTCAAGCTTAACCTGTTTCTCCATAGACCTCAGTATATAAAAGAAAAAGCCGCCCTGACGAGGCGGCTTAATGTGGCGTTTTTCGCAAACCCAAAGTATAGCTGACTTTGTTGCCAATAATATGCACCGGGAGCGCGACCAGAATGATCCAGAACACATGCTCCCATGTCACCCATGCAAAGTAGAGTTTGGCCGCAACCGCTCCACCTATTGCAAAGTCGATTCTGTCGAGAGTCCACGGTGCGCCAGGCCGCATATCCAGCCAGCGTTTGAGCGCAGACTTCAACTGCTCGCCAAGAATCGCCCCGCCACCAAGAACAAGCCCTTCGACGAACCAATACGGGTCGCTGTACAAGAGCAAGATTGCCATTGCACAGATGGGACCCATATAGAAGGCCGCTACGGTCTTGTTCGGGCCGAGTAGCCTGACACTAACTGGAATGTCTCCAAACGGCAGATGCAGAGCTCTTGCGAGACCCGCACCTTGATTGGCTGCTAGGATGGGGGCAAAAAGTGAGAGTGCTTGAAAGAGAATGTCAAAACTCATCTTACTCACCCACGATAGTGTGATCAGGACGGCCGAAGTTGTAATAAAGAAAGATCAAAAGTCCAATCACTCCAACCACAACAACGCCTAAGAAAACCAGAAGAAGATTCATGGTGTTCCCCCTTGAATACGTACGTCTGAAGAAAGTTTAACCCTAAAATATTATTTTAGTCAACGGCTCGAGCTTTATTTCACCTTCTGCCATAGAGGTTTAATGCCTGTCTTTTTCCATTCATCTATTTGTACAAACTCTTCATAAATGCCGTCGATGAGCGGGTACTGCTTAGACTCCTCGGTCGAGACCCATTTATACTCATCGGCCTCCTCTTGCTGCAACACCACCTCTCCGCCGACGTAATCGGCGATGCAAGAAATAACGATAGAAGGGCTCCCGTCTTGGTGCACCGTCGCCAAACTCGTAAGGTACTCGACGTTTTTGATGGTAAGGCCAACCTCCTCCATCACCTCGCGCACCAGCACGCGCTCGAGCACGTTGTACCAATAAAACTCAGTGTCTTTGGGGAGCGCCAAATAATCTTTGGCCTCGAGCCGGCCACCAGGTACCGTCCACATGCCAGGGAAACGCTTTTTGTTCGGCGAGCGGCGGGTAATCAAATATTTGCCGTCTTTAATAATGATGGCGGTAATAGCAACCTCGTGCAAAAAAGTGTTGTCCATGCGCGTATACTACCGCGTCTTATAAGCCTCTTCCATCAGGAGCTCCATTTTGCGGCTGGGGCCCCCGCGGTTGTAGTCGCCCACGCCGCCATCGCTTCGCACGACACGGTGGCATGGGATTTTTGGATTGTAATTTTTAGACATGAGCGTGCCTACGGCGCGCGCAGCAAATGGATTGCCTGCCTTTGCGGCTACTTGTTTATAGGTCATGGTCTTGCCTTTGGGGATTTTGGCAACGACGGCGTACACCTTCTCGCTGAAAGAAGTTTTAGAAGAGTTGCGCGGTCGGGTTTTCACCGATGTCTTTGTCTGCTTTCGCATGGGCAATTTTTTTACCAACTAATGGCTTCTCTGATTCTATAGGAGCGGCCTGCGGTTGACGAGCAAAGGGTATGAGCGCCTTCCCCGCCGCTTCGCGGTAGCGGCAATAGTCGCAATCTTCTCCCGGCGCAGGCAGGATGTCGCTATCGAGACACGCCTTAAGTCGCACCAGGCAATCGTCGACCCAATCAGTCGAGCCTGTATAGGGTACCAACGTCAGCTCAAAATCGAGTCGGCCATCAAAGGCCTCTCGGTCTTTCGTAGCATTGGCATAAAACCAATATCCGGTGTCAGAGACTTCAAAGCCGTTTTGCCTAAGCAGCCATTGATACACCTCGAGCTGGCGTTTGTAGCCTCGATGCCAGTCTTCGTCGAGCGACTCTATCTTGCCGTCTTTGCTGGTCGCTTTGTAGTCAATAACGATGAGTTTACCATCCTTGCCGACCCAGATATCGTCGACGCCTCCGCGGACAAGCAGGCCTGTTTTTTCGTGCACGTGCTTGATGCCGTTGCGTAGTGCATCGCGCCACTCATCCATCTTTGCATGCGCCAGAGGTATCGCGTCGAGCCCGTAGGCCGCCGCCAGCGGATGCTGCGTGCCCTGCGCGCGGTGTGTATCGAGCTCTTTCTTTAGCAGCGCATCTACAGCCGAGTTGAGGTTAAAGGGAAAGCCGGGCGGCCGCGCCACACCGAGTTTGTTGTCGAGATAAAAGCAGCGTTGGCACTCAGAAAAAAGGTCAATTTTTGAACGCGAGAGCGTCCACCTGGACCCGCCATAGTTGTAGTCGGGTTTGCGGTTGGGCTTGTAGTACTGGCTCATAGAGCCATTTTACCTTAGTTATTGTTTTCAGCGTACTTTGCGCTAAAACGGACACGCAGTCGGTGCTCGAGCTTGGCAAACAATGAAAAAGTAAGGACGCCGAGCACTGTCGCGGCAAGCCCCAAGTCATAGAACCCAAACCCAACAGCCATACCCACACCTGATGACACCCAGATTCCCGAAGCCGTTGTGAGTTCAGCGTGCAGGCCGCCGTTGCTGTTTTCGCCGCGCAAGGCTGCTAGGCCCGCACCGATGAAGCCGATGCCAACAACAATCGAGGACGCTATCTGCAATGGGTTAACACCTGCGAACATCGACAGTTGTAGTGCCGCGAGCGTGCCTACGATGGTAAAGAGGCACGAGCCCATCGAGACAAGTGCGTATGTGCGCATGCCGGCTTGTTTGCCCGACAGTGATCGCTCGAAGCCGAGTACGGCGCCCAAAAGAGCCGCAACTATGAGGCGCAAGACCATATCGGATTCGAAAAGTGGATGCATATTTGTGCTGTTAATTGTTAGTTAGCTGTAAAGGTAACCCATGTCGGTTGCCCGTTCACAGTTACAATCGTATCACCCTTAAGCGAGAACTTGCGGTCCCCGTTGTCGGTTTGCTTGGTTACGAAGTATGTTTGGCCGGGGACAGTGGCGCGCAGCAAATCAACAGTGCCGGAGTTCTGAGCGGCTGAAAAGAGCCCAGCCCCAAGCACGTTGCCCGGCTTGCCGTCATGGCTTTCATAGACAACAACCCAGGTCGGCTCTGAAACGATTACGCTGCTGACAGCAACTGTGTAGCCTGCCTTTTGTGGCGTAGCAATAGTGAGAGAGGTGTCTGAACCGAGCGCAGCAGTGCTGCCGTCGGTGCTGGACGTTGCGCTCTGCTGCGTGTTGCCGGATGCCGTAGCACCGTTTTTCATAAGCGACGTAGCACCCCAAGCAACAACAACGCCGGCAACAATACCCACAGCGAGCCAACCCGTAATTTTGGCGGCATTGCCGGGGTTAACACTGCTGACTGGTGCGGTAGCCACAGGTTTCGGAGTCATAGGTGCGACAGGCTTAGCAGGCTGGACGGCAGGGGCTGCAGGCGCTTTAGGTGCCGGTGACGACCAGTTGAGGCCGCCTTGTTTGTTGTTAGAGTTATTCTGTTGACCCCCATTTTGTGCGTTCATAGATATACAAAATATAATAGTAAGAAAAGCAAGACCATCTATCGTCTGGCCCTATTATACGTCGGTGCCGGGGATGCACAATGACCCCACCTCTTCAAGCACCTGGTCGGCTTTTTTGCCCGTAATGCCGGCTGTAGCCAGCGCCCGAGTGTCCCCGGGTAGAGCGTTGCAGAGTACCATCCGTTGAGAAAGCAAGTTGAGCTTCTCTTTTTTGCTGAGGCTGGTAAGCGCCGTGACCGGGTAGAGCTTGGCGGCGTCAATCCTATCGTGCAGGTTGTTGTGTTGCGGGTATTCCCAACCCAAAAGCTCCAGCCCGCGGCAGCTCGAGTACTGCAGTGCAGGCGTAGTGAACTTGGTGTTGGTCACAACCATCCCCTTGCCTTTGCCGATGTCTTCGATGCGGGCCATGACATAGAGCACAGTCTTGAGGTCGGTCTTAAAGCCGGCAGTGTTATGAAATTTTGCTTCGACATAGACGGTTTGCTCGCCTTTTGTCATGACCACATCGACTTCGTGCTCGACGCAGCCGCCTTGGATTATCTGGTCGACCTTGGTCTGCCAGCCTTCGGCCTCAAACAGCTTTGCCAAGTACGACTCAAACGGGAAGCCGGACGGCCCGAAGTCGAGCACCGCGCGCTTGAGGCTGTAGCGGGCTGCAATGCCGCGCTTATGCTCGCGCAAATAGGAGAAGGCGCGCCGATAAATCTCGCTCGTTGTCGTGCCCGGCCGCAACGTGGCGGTAATATCGCGGGCTATTTGGGCCGCGACGCTTTCTTCAGCACCCGAGTGCGAGAGAGAAGAAATAAGTTTTCGTTCGTCAAAGGGTTCGAGCGTCCCGTCGGCTTTTGCAATTAAGACAGACATGCTTCATCAATAATACCACCACCTACGCAGCGGGCGCCGCTGTACATCACAAGTGATTGTCCGAGCGGCATATAATGTGGCTCGTGCAGCGTAACTGTTTTTTTATCAGCACTAAGCGTCGCGGGTATCAACGTTTGGTGGTACCGGTACCGCGCTTGGTACGTGCCGCTTGAGACATCCCCTATCCAATTGGTCTCGCTAAGAGTCACTTCTGTTGCTTTTGCATGCTGCGGAAACTTGTTCGGAGATACTGTGATGGTATTAAACTCGATATCTTTTTCGATAACATAGTGCGGGGCCATGGCGGACGTTTGCTCAGAGAGCGTAAACCCGTGCCGCTGCCCTAGGGCATAGGCCGGCACGCCTTCATGGGCGCCTATCACCTGCCCCGCTTCGTCGAGCACATCGCCGGGCGTCATCTCTATCTCGCGCTCAAGCATGTCGTCGATAGAAACGTCGCCAAGAAAGCACAGCCCCTGGCTGTCTTTGCGCGCGGCGTTAGGCAGCTTAAACTTTTTAGCTAGTGCACGCACTGCCACTTTATGCATCCCGCCTACAGGAAAGAGTGTCTTCTCCAACTTTTTACTCGGTACCATCCACAAAAAGTAGCTCTGGTCCTTGCTTTCATCGAGCCCGGCAAACAGCTGCCCATCCTTTACTTGTGCATAGTGGCCCGTAGCGACAAAGTCAGCGCCCTCGGACATACACCAGTCATAAAGGAGCCCAAACTTTATTTCGCGGTTGCATAGCGCGTCGGGGTTGGGCGTGCGGCCCCTCTCAAACTCGGCCATGCTTGTTTTAAAGACTTCCTTTTCATATTCCTCGGACATATCTATCTCTACGAAGGAGATTTTGAGATGTGCCGCGACCCGCATGGCGTCTATCTTGTCGACACCGGCCGAACACGGGTAGCCCGGTAGTGCGATACGGATAAAAACTCCATGCACTTCATAGCCTTGTTGTTGCAGCAAAGCAGCCGAAACAGCGGAGTCTACCCCGCCGCTGAGCCCCACATATACTTTTTTCTTCTTGCTACCCTGCATGCGCTGCACTATAGCGTTATTAAGCTAATTCCCCAAATATTTTTTTGAGTTGGCGAGTTGGCACGCGTAGGTGACGCAGTAGTGGAAGTTGCCGTCTTTGTCGGAGAGATAGAAAAGGTAGTTCGACTTGATGGGCGTTACCGCGGCAAGAATAGAGCTCATGCCGGGGTTGGCGATAGGCCCGGGCGGCAGGCCTTTGTATTTGTACGTGTTGTAGGGCGAATCAACTTTTAGATCATCTTTAGTCAGTTGAAAAGAGTTTTTGCCGATGATGTACGGGAAGACGGCGTCAACCTGCAGCGGCATGCCGATGGCGATGCGATGCCAGAGTATCCCCGCTATCGTGCGGCGGCTCTGGCTGTCGGCCGCTTCGCGCTCAAGGAGCGACGCCATGGTGATAACATCGGCAAGCGGTTTGCCAAATTTTTGTATCGTTGTCGAGGCGCTGGCCACATGAGTAGCGAAATTGTTTTGCATCGCGCGCAGCACGAGCGCAGGGTCTTCGCCCGGCAAAATAAAATACGTGTCGGGGAACAGGTACCCCTCTTTCGGCTTACCGTTAGCAAGAAATGTGTCTGCGTCAAAGTCGGGCACTTTTTTGGCAAGCTGCTGCGACATTTGCTGTGCTGTCAGCCCTTCATAAAAGACCATGCGCACAGGTGTCAGTTCATAATCGCCAAACGCGATGCGTTCGGCCACCGTCCACCCGCTCTCTTTGCTCGAAAAGAAGTACTCCCCGGCGTATATCTTTTTATCACTGCCAAAAAGTCGCACCAACCCCTCGAAAATAGAAGTCGAACGGATAAGGTGCTTGGCCTTGAGCTCTTGCGCCACTTGCCCCAATGTTTGACCACTCTTAACACGCAGATACGCTCCTATTGGGAAATCGAGCGGCGCGCCAAGCGTGATAAAGTACACCAGGTACATGAGCACGCCAAAGAGAAATGCCATCGGCAAAATCCGGTCGTAGGTGCGGCACTCCCAGCACGACTCGTCGCAGACGCTCGCACTGCGAAAGATATGCCGGCCGCCGGATGGTCGTTTAGGTAGATTCATTGGCCGGGGAGTTTAACAGAAGCTGTAGGAAGGTTTGGCGGCGCCTCGCCCACACGGCTTGCGACGCGCACGAGGCCCGGGGTCTTAACGGCCGAACTCGGGAAGTGCCAGATAGTCGCCAGCTCTTCGGTCGTCATCATTACCGGCACCTGGTCGTATGGGACATAAAAGTAGGCGCGATGGCGGTACCAAAAGAACAGGCGCTTGCGCACCATGTCGCGGCGGATGTTATTCCAGTCTTGCCACGGATAGTCAAAGCCCGCCATGCCGCGCGCAACCGACAGGCTGTTGAAGTTGGGGTAACGGAACGGACCAAAAATGTTAATGAGATTGCCTATGTTAACGCCGTTAAACTTGCCGGTTTTGGCGATGTACAGGCCGCGAAACCCGCATTCGAAAATAAGTTTGCTGAAATTGCGCTCGATAGCCTCGATGCGGTCCTTCTCAGGTTGAGACAATAATTGCACGCCGCGACTTGCCAACGTTTTTTTAGCTAACGGATCCTCTACCCGTGCAGCAGTGCGGTCAACAGCCTCATCAAATACTTTTTTAATAGCCTCTTTACCGCTATTAACATAACTGTCGCTCTTTTTATAAAAGCCGTACCATTCATCCTTTTTGCGGGCCTTCATGACTATTTGCAACCACATATGCTCATCGGGGCCGATTGAACTGAGGAGTTCGAGCATGTGCGTCATAGGGTCAACTTGCTTTTCGGGTTTGTCCGGGTCTTTGTCGAGCCCCCAGTCGATGTAGGAACGGATAGGCACAGCGTCAGCCTGGCCTTTGGCGTACTCGGTCCCCCACAACTCATGTGTTGCGGGGCTGTATTTCATCGCAGTGACATAGTCCTCGGCTTCGGTAATCTGCGCCTCGGGAAATTGGCCGTACATGCGCGCCTCGAACATATCCTTCCATGCGCGGCGCAGGTGCACGTAGTAGCCGATGCGTCCGCCATTGCTTACCAACTCGAGTGTCGTGATAGCACGAAATTTGCCCTCCCAAATGCGTGCAATAAACGTTGCTTCGCCGCCGGTGTTGTAGAGCGCTGTGAGCACCAGCTCCATAGCGAGCGGCGACTTTTCAACTTCAGCGGGCAGCTCGACATGGAGCAGCACCATCTCTTGCTTAAACCAAAAATCAAAGCGAATATAGTGCATCCACCGGCGCCAAAACATAATAAAAAGAGCGATCGGCAACCAAATAGGAGAAGTTGCAACAAGCGCCGCAAACGTCGCAGAGACCGCGTCTGGGTCGATACCTGCCGCAAACAGCGCCAAAAACAGCATGAAAAAGGGTACAACGGCCACGGGCTCGACCTTCCAATCGTCAAGCCAGCCGCTTATGCCTTCAGCCTCGTGATGCAGGAACATTAACTTGTATTGTACAATATAAATTATGGACTTCCTCAACGCGCTCGTTGCAGACCCGTTGCGCTATATCGAGTATCTCTTTGCGCTTTCGGGCGCTATCGGCGGCGTGCTATTTATCGCGGGCTTCGGCAGCGGCGCGCGGCACATCTTTACCTACGGCGAGGACAAGCATCATATGGAGCATTGCCGCGCGCGCATTATCTGGGGCACGCTTATCTGCATGGTCACGCTCGGGCTGTGGGAGATAGTGCGCGTCATACTCGGCCAGGCGCCGCTTTCTTACTTGATTATCTCGTTGGTGCTGCTGACCCCGGCATGGATCCCCTGGCTGCGCGGCCTCGCCAAAGGCGGCGGCGGACATTAAAAAACCGCACCCATTGGGTGCGGTGTATATCAGTCGTTGCCAAACGCTGTCGTTGGATAGCAAATCCGATTGAGACATCTACCGAGCTTATCTCTTACTCTCTCGGTTTCAATCAAGCGTTTTTGGAATTCGATATGCGTATTACAGAGTGCGGACCATATACGAATAAGTATATTTTTCGCAATGTCGCTCCGCTCATCTGCCGTAGTGCCCCAAGTATTGAGCACATGGGATATATTCATAAGCGAGATACTAAAACTTCCTTCAAAACGTGGTCTCGCGGGAGTGCCGTGATGATTCCATATGACCGAAGCCATGTAAAAACATTTATCACGCCCAAGCAGTAACCGTTGCTCTTTGACCGGCTGTGCTGCCCCGTTTTTGGCGAGTGGCCAGTTGAGCCATATCGGACGCTTGACGAGTGTCACACAGTCAAGGAAGAGGGAGTTTCGCTTGAGACCGTGTGGCATGAACCCATCGCTGGGCAAATGAAGCTTCAGGTAATGTTCTTCCACCAGGCCAAAAATTTGCTGCAAACCTTGCATGCCGACAAGATTGCGCATATCGACCATGTCGAGAATACGGTCAATAATGATGGCCCATTCCCCGACCTCGATCTTCTCCAGCTTATACTGATCGTTTCCGAGTACGAACTGGACCGTATCAATTTGGCCAACCATGGTTGAGCCCTTTCTGTTTGAGGAACTTCGCGAGACCGTGGTCTCGCGTTATTAACGTACGAAAAAAGCTGGATGTTGTCCAGCTTTTTCTTTATTTAACGAGGGTGAATTTGTTGTCCTTGCCGCGTTTGAAGTATTTTTGGTTTTGGAGGTTGACGACAATTGTGCCCGGCTTCACATGGCGCTCCTTGAGCACCTTTTCGATTATCTGGTCTTTGGTCAGAGGGCCGTTTTGGCGGAGCACTTCGCGGATAACGTCGCGTACGACGCCTTGGGTGTAGCCCCACTCGCGCAGCGCATACATGCCGCGGCCAACGAGCACAAAGCGCGGGTCTTTAATAAGTTCGTTGTGGGTGGTGGCCACATGCGCCTTGCGGTCGAACATGCGCTCAATCATGCCGGCCACTTCGCGGAAGTGCAGCGGAGAGCCGTGCTTTTTAACCGCCAAGTATGCGTAGTCGCGCACGCCTTTGGTCTTAACGTTTTGCGAGCTGGCCTGGCCCCACTCGCCGAGCGGGTTTTTGCCGATATTTTTTGAAATCGAGAGCCAACGCTTGAGCACCTCGTTATTGCGGTGCTTGTCGTTGATATTCTGGAGCTCCTTGAGGAAGCGGTCTATCATCTCGCCTTCGGGGATAAGATCCTCGTCGTTGAGGCCGCCGTAGAGGCGCTTGAGCGCATCCTCGACCTTGCTTGCGAGTTCGGCATCGACATACCAGCAGCGGTTGGTTTCGTCGTCTTCTTTGCGGTATTTAAACGGGTCGCCAAGAACCAGAAGGAAGTAGATATGGTTCTGCATCGACTTGTCCTTGGTCATGAAATTGAGCAAGTCGTCCTCGCAGACAATGCCGCCGAGGCTGTCAATGATGCGCTCGAGTTCGTGAAAAGCGGCGTTAGCAGCTTCGAATGCAGGCGACTTCTTGAGCGCGGCGAGGGCATGGTTTTCAATCTGGCGGACGCGCTCGCGGGTGATGCCGTAGCGTTTGCCGATAGCTTCAAGAGTCACCTTTTCGGTATTAGTGCCAAGGCCAAAACGCGCCTCAAGGACGGCCCGGGAGCGCTCGGGGAGCGCCGTCATAAGGCGCTTTACGATTGCTTTGGGCTTGAACCCGGTTTTGTCGGCCGTGGCCGTCGGTGTCATAGGCATATGTTGTATCACAGTGTTGTATTGGGAGTCAAATATGTGGTCAAGCTGCGTTACCTGAAAGGCTCAGAATTTTGCCCGGGACATACACAACCTTGCCAAGCTCCCCCGCCCCAAGCCACTTTGCAATAGCCTCATTGCCACGCGCAACGGCCAGTGCCTCTTCTTGCGAAGCGGTGGGGCTAATCTCGATGGTGCCGCGGAGTTTGCCGTTGACCTGTACCCCGAGCGTTATCGTGTCTTCGACTAACTTTGCAGGGTCATACTGCGGCCACTGCGCCGTGTGGATAGAATACGGCTCGCCCAAGCGCTCCCACAACTCTTCGGTAATATGCGGCGCAAAGGGCGCAAGCAATCGCAAAAACGCCTTCCATTGGCCTTTGCGCAGGGCGGGGGCCTTCTCCATCGCGTTGAGGCAAATCATCATCTGCGACACAGCGGTGTTGAACTTAAACGCCTCGATATCCTCGCCAACTTTTTTGGCGGTCTTGTGGAGGGTCGTTTCGAGTGCCGCTGCCGCGGGTTCGTCGGTGAGAGGTTTTGCCGCGAGCTTCCATACGCGGTCAACAAAGCGTGCGACGCCGCTTATCGAGGCTGGATTCCAAGCAGTAGTGTTTTCAAACGGGCCCATGAACATTTCGTAGAGCCGAAATACGTCGGCGCCGTGCTCGGCCACAACATCATCGGGGTTGATGACGTTGCCGTAGCGCTTGCTCATTTTGCGGCCGTCCTCGGCCAAGATAAACCCCAAGAACTCGAGCCGAGCAAAAGGCTCTGCCGTGCTTACCGCGCCAATATCAAAGAGGAATTTATGCCAAAAACGTGCGTAGATAAGGTGCCGCACCGCGTGGTCGCCGCCGACATACACATCGACCGGTGCCCAATACTTTTCTTTATCTTTACCAACAAGTGCTTGGTTGTTGGCCGGGTCCATAAAGCGCAGGTAGTACCAGCTGCTGCCCGCCCACTGCGGCATGGTGTTGGTCTCGCGCTTTGCCGGGCCGCCGCATGTGGGGCATGTCGTGTTAACCCACTCGGTGATGTTAGCGAGCGGCGACTCACCTGTGCCCGATGGCTCATACGACTCAACCTCGGGCAAGAGCACGGGCAAATCTTTTTCGGGTACGGCAACAGCGCCGTCTTTGGGGCAATGGACAATCGGTATAGGCTCGCCCCAGTAGCGCTGGCGGCTAAACACCCAGTCTTTGAGTTTGTAGGTTGTCTTTAGCCTGCCGCCCACAAGTTCTATCACTTTGTTTGAATCGTGCAGTTCGGTTTGCTTAATAGGAAGACCCATTGCACGTGCAAAATCTCCGTCCCTCTCATCCATATCAGGGACAGCCATGATAGCGCCGGTGCCGTAGCCCCACAGCACATAGTCGGCGATAAATATCGGCAGCTCTTCTTTGTTGGCGGGGTTGATGGCTTTGACGCCCTTTAACTCAACGCCTGTTTTGTCTTTGGCCGCGCCGCGCTCTATCTCGGTCTTGGCTTTAGACGCTTCGACATAGGCGGCAACTTCTGCGCGGTTCTCTACCTCAAGCAAAGCAACCAGCGGATGCTCGGGCGCAAGCACGACGTAGGTCGCGCCAAAGAGCGTGTCGGGCCGCGTGGTAAAAACCTTTATTCTTTTGTCCGAGCCCGATACGGCAAACTCAATTTCGGCACCTTCGCTTCGGCCTATCCAGTTGCGCTGCGCTTCTTTTATATACTCGGGCCATTGCAGCAAACTCAAGTCTTGCAGCATGCGGTCGGCGTAGTCGGTAATCTTGAGCACCCACTGCGGCAAACTCTTTTTCTCTACCTTGGTGCCGCAGCGCTCGCACACGTCGCCATCGAGGTCTTCGTTGGCGAGCCCGGTCATGCACGACGGGCACCAGTTGATAGGCTCGTTGCTTTGGTAGGCCAGCCCCTTTTCGAACATTTTGAGGAATATCCACTGCGTCCATTTATAAAACGCGGGGTCGGTGGTATTTATCTCGCGCGACCAGTCGTAGTCAAAGCCGATATTCGCAAGCTGCGCCTTGAAGTTGGCGATGTTTTGCTCGACCGCAACACGAGGGTGGATTTTATTCTTAAGCGCAAAGTTTTCGGCCGGCAACCCAAACGCATCCCATCCCATCGGGTGCAGCACATTGTGGCCGCGCATGCGCATGTGGCGCGAGTAGATGTCGGTAGCTATATAACCCTTGGGGTGCCCCACATGCAGCCCCTCGCCCGATGGGTACGGGAACATGTCGAGCACATAGGTCTTGGGTTTGCTGGAGTCATCGACAGCCTTAAATATATTGGTAGCGGCCCATTTGTCTTGCCACTTCTTCTCAATATCTTTGTGGTCGTAAGCTTCAGCCATTGCGCTTATTAAAGTAACACAAAAACACCGGCTCGTTTAGGGCCGGTGTTTAGGACGTTACGTTTATTTAACCGGCGGATAGAGCTGCGGGTCGATGCTACGGTCAAAGCAAACGTTACCCGCGACGTGCTGCCAGCTGTCGGTTTTGCTTGCACCCGTGCTCGAGAGGCCCGCCGGCTCGGGGACGGTCACAGCATCTTGGCCCTGACTTGGTGCACCGAAGGTCGCGCACAGCTCAAAGTCGAGCGGGCTCATGCGCTTGTAGGTATAGGTCGCGCCTGTTTGCGGGTCGGTCGGCACGCTGTAGTTGGCAATAGGGTCATTGAGGTCGGCAACAGTCGCCGGGAGAGAACCCTTGTGCTGCCAGTAGCTGACAACTTGCCACTGCAAGCCTTGCAGGTCGCTCACCCGCTGCTCATCGAGTCGCAAGTTGCGCTGGCTTTGCGGCGAGCCGATGATAAGGAAGCCCGAGGCGATTGTAAGCACCACGAGCACGCCAACCGCCCATGACACCATGCGCGCGTACTGCGGCTTTTTCTCCCAATAGCCCCAGAGGTCGGCCATAAAGTGCATGAACCCCGCCGCTGCAACAAGCAACACCACCGCCACCTTGAGCAAGAAGCGCACAGAGAGCTCTTCGCCCTGCAAGAAGGTATTGATAAGCACGATGAGGTCTGTGACGATAGCCGCGCCGGCAAAAAAGAGTACAAGAAAGAGCGCCCAGCGACGAACCCAGATTTCTTGGCGGGACGGGTCCTTTTGTATCCCCTTGCGGATAATCCGCATGAGAATAAGCAGCACGGGCGCCAGCACGATAAGGCTGGCCATCTCATAGCTCACGCTCCCCTGGTATGGGTTGCTGTAGTAGTTCTGCAACGCCGTGTCGGGGAAGGCATAGTTGATATAGTCGAACATGAGCCCCACAAACGAAAAGACACCTATATATAAAGAGACCATTGCGCCCGCCCAGAGGAAGAAGTCCTTGGGCGTTGTCTTGGGCTTATCCATAACGTGTAGTATAGCACTGCACAGTTTATCCACATCCGCCAAACCGCGGCTCTAGAGTACTATTCATAAACAGAAGGTCTCTAGCAGAACGAGGTCCAAGATGGAGCGTCGTGATCGTCTTGAGTTTGACGATGACGTGTTGCTCCCTTTCGCGGAGCCGCACGAAATAATCCCTGCCATGCGAAATGCGTGGTGGATTGATTTTGAGTACGATCGGTACGACTGGAATGACCCCACCTTCAAAAAGAAAAACCGTGGGCATGAGTCGTATCGGCCAATTAAGTTGACCCAAGGATACTTCATGATGGTGCCCGTTAAGGCGTACCGACAAATGACAACGTATCCCGACGGTTCGCCTAAAAAATGGCACGCGATTGTCCACCTGTATGCGGAGACGGGAGAAATTGAATCCGTCTACGCCAAGCGACACGGTCGCGAAATATATGATGAGCCTCGTTCTGTCTATGCCCATCGTGAATTACTCGGGATCGTGCAAGAGCTTGGGGTGGTCGGTGACCACGTTAACGGCAAAGGGTTGGATAATCGTTTTATTAACCTCAAACGGGTTGGTAGCGATGTAAACAACCACAACACCACAAGGCCGCGGGCGGACGGTTTGCCGATAGGCGTGGAGCGTACCGGCAAGCCAGGTAATTATCGCTACAATGGCAAAGTCTGTGCACGACGGAGTCGAAAAAAAGTTATTACTATCCGCTCACGGAAGTGGAAGACTCCCGAGCCTGCTGCCGCTTGGTATCAAAACTACCTCAAGCGGAAGCATAAACGCACAGAATGGGCCCACAACCCTGGTTCGGTTTTTGAGCCCTTCTTCCCGCCTCGTTGGGACTCCGAACCCGAACTGTCTGTAAAAAAGACTACTCGGAGAACAGCCTTGGCGGCACAAGATATTACAGCCACGTTCTAACACCGCTCCTTCATTGGGAGCGGTTTTTTATTTGCGACCAAGGCTCTAAAAAGGTATAACCCTTGCAGACAGTTAGTTCCCAAAACCAGGAGCACGTCATGCTCGTATCCACCGACTACCCGGCCGGGTACGCGATGCTTGATAAGCTCGTGGCCCTGCATCAAGCAAAGAAGTATCCATTCAACCGTCCGGACGCGATTATTCCTCAAAACATAATCCCGGCGGAACTCCGCAAGGACAAGCGGCTGCTCGCCTGCTTCTACTTCTACATCTGCATCTATATGCGCGGGGGCATCGAAAGTCTGCAAGCCTTCAACGCCATGATCAGGATGTGGCGCACACACCCGGAGCTTTTTGACCCGATGTGGGCGCGTTTGCATTCACCAGCTGTTGTCCAACCGATACTGAAGAAATTCGTCGGCTGGGACTCTGAAGCGGCAAGCATAAACTGGGTCACTAACTCCAGGCTGCTGGCCGACAGTTGGGATGGCAATCCGCTCAACCTGCTCAAGAAGCTCCGCAATTACGACGAAGCATTGCGCCGCATACGAAACAAGCGGACAAAGCGCGATTTGCAAGAGGCCGGACCGGGCAACGAAGGCTTTAGAGGCTTCCAGCCTAAGATGGTCTCGATGCTCATCTACTTCTACGACTGGGAGGGGTGGCTTGAAAAGCGATTCCTCTACCCGTCTCCGGCAGACTTCCATAACTTCCGGCTGGCGATAGCCAACGGGGCCCTCATCGTCAAACTAGAGCCTGGGGAAAATCTCAAATCCAACGAGAAACTCTCTGCGCCCTGGCGAACACTAGTGATGGATTACCTCAAGGATCGAAAGGCTGACCCCTTGGTCGTTGCGGACGCGCTGTGGCTTTACTCGTTGGTGCTGTGCGGCAATTCGCCGATGACAGTGAGCAAAGAGCTGAAGCCGCGTACCGAGAAAATCCGCAACAAAAATAAAGAAGTGATAGAAGAAAAACGCGTCATAGCTCTGTTTGAACACTCCAACGTAAAAGAAGAGTGGAGCTCTGCCGAATGGGCTGCGGGCAAAAGCAAACGTCTCAAACAAACTTGCCTCGCTTGCGTGCTCGCTGTGACGTGCGCGTACGCTATCCCCTCCCGGCCTTACTATCGGAAGGGAAATCTTGTTTTGCACCCGCGAAAACGCGTGGAGCGCGACTACCACAACAAAGTTCTTCCCCCGCCGTCTCTGCGGGACATAGTAATCGAACCGGAGGTGCTTAAACTCATTCCCGGCCTCGAACATCCGACAGAAGCTATTTCCTAGCTCTGTCGGTTTTTTATTTTCTAAACTCGTGCTAGTCTCTTCTTTAGAAAGCACGTGGGGTACAAAATGGCCGAACATTGCTCTATTTTTCACACCACGGTGTGGGAAGGGATAGTGTTGGTCGTCATATTTCGCCACACTGTCGAAGCCCTTTCAACATTAGGTGACAACGAAACTCTGCACCCCTACATGGGGTACGAGGTCGAACCGACCAACTAAAGCGCGGGAGGAAGCAATGATCAAAGCGTTGCGTGACTTCTTCGACCCGGATGACCTGGGTTTGCGAAATATGCGCCGGACGTGGGCCGTCCTCATTGCCGGAGTATTGGTCGCGGCGCTTTTTACTGTGCCGCCGACAATGCGGCACAAGACCAAAATGTTCGCCGCTAATTTCGGCATCGATCTCACGTTGCCGAAGCCAAGATAACACCACCCGTCGGGTGGTTTTTTTATTTTACTATCCGTGCAAAAATTCGATGACGTCGCCGTCTTGGACGATGTACTCCTTGCCTTCAGTGCGTATCCAACCTTTTTCGCGGGCAGCCGGGCGCGAGCCAGCCTCGATAAGCTTTTGCCAATTGATAACCTCGGCGCGGATGAATTTTTCTTGAAAGTCGCTATGGATAGCAGCGGCAGCCTCGGGGGCGGTCGAACCTACGCGCACTGTCCACGCGCGGGTCTCTACCTCGCCGGTGGTAAAAAAGCTCATAAGCCCGAGCAGTTCATACCCGGCTTTGATAAGCGAGTTGATGCCGTCGTCAAAGACGCCGTACTCTTGGCGAAACGACTGCTTGTCGTCTGCGTGCAGCTCGCGTAGCTCGCTTTCTACATGGGCGTCGACGTGGATATACTTTGCCTTCGACTGCGTCAAAAACTCCATCAGGCGCTCATAGCGACCGTCGTTGAGCTCGTCGAGGTTGTGACCGCCCGACTCTTTGTTGAGCACATACAGCATCGGCTTCATGGTCAAAAGATGGATGCCTTTGAGCACAGCGCGTTCGTCGTCGGTATAGTTGGCAGTGCTGGCCAAGTGGCCTTGGTCGAGCACGGCCTTGGCTTTGGCAAGCGCCGACTGCTCGATAGCCGCCTCTTTTTTGCCAGCGCGCACCTCGCGCTCCACGCCGCCGAGGCGGCGCTCGACAGTCTCGCTGTCGGCAAACACAAGCTCGAGGTTGATGGTCTCGACATCCTTTAGCGGCTCGACTTGCGCGTCGACATGCGTAATGTTGGGGTTGTCAAAAATTCTCACCACGTGGGCAATAGCGTCGGTCTCGCGGATGTTGGTCAAAAACTGGTTGCCCAGGCCCTCGCCCTCGGCTGCGCCCTTGACCAACCCGGCGATGTCGACAAACTCCACAGCGGCGGGGATCTTTTTTTGTGTGTTTGAAAATACGGCAAGCTTGTCGAGCCGCTCGTCGGGCACCGCCACAACGCCGACCGACGGGTCGATGGTGGCAAACGGGTAGTTGGCCACAAGCACGCTCTTTTTGGTGAGCGCGTTAAAAAGAGTGGACTTCCCCACGTTGGGGAGCCCAACAATGCCGATTGACAAACCCATATTGAAATTACATTATCAGTTTAGACTGATTTTCGCAACGGGAGGGTTAATTGAAAAAAGGATACCAAAAGCAGACACCCGGCAGTCGAGCCGTGGCAATCGTCCTTGGCTTCGCCATGCCGCTGTTCCTTTTCGGCTATTCAATCGGCGGCATCTTACACCATCATACATTCTGACTACTGCCGGATTACATCCGGCTTTTTTATTTATTGACAAATCGATTTTAAAATCACATTATCGTTTCAGATGTAAGTTCACGATTGGAGAGAGCCATGGACAAATACCATCTCTTGGCTCAATTTCCTTTTTTGAGCCACGATAGTCTCGCTGACATTATATGGGCAGCCGAAGGTATCAAGCCTTTGAGCAAATTCGAGTTCGCTGGCGTGCCCAAAAAGGAGGTCGACGAATGCACAGACGCCCTAAGAGGCTGCGGGCTTTTTGTTAAGTATGCAATAGGCCCAGTGTCGCGCCCGCTCCAGTCGGTTTGGATTGCTCTCGCAGAAGCCTCCATCCACAAAGCCCTCTTAGCCGAGCGTGACTCCAAGTCTGCTGAAGAAAAATGGCGACGATTAGGGCGAGTGTACGGCTATCCTGTCACGGCGGTTGCCGGCTTCGTGAGCAATGAAAGAGCCGCAGAGGAAAAAGTTCTCCCCGAGGTTTTTACCGTGGAGGAACTGGCTGGCTACTTTGCCACGGTGCCGTTCCGGCTTTCTAAAAAGCATTGGCGGCAAGAAGCAGTCGTGGTCCGGGTGTGGATTACTGCCCTTAAGAAAGCCGCTCCGACAACGTACGACCGTATCCTGTCTCTATATCTGGAGTATCTTGAAAGATGCGGCGCACGAGCACAAACCGCCCAATGTCTTTGACATTACAGGCGGTTTTTTATTCTCCCAGCGTTCCCAACCGTATTACCTTTTTGCGCCACTCGTTCATCTTCCACTCGGGCGCAGTTTCGGACGGGCCGAAGAGCGTTGTCTTAACTTTAAACCCGGCAAACCAGAGTATCCCCATCTTTATTTCGTTGGTGTAGTCGCCAAACAGCATCCAAATAGCAAACGGGTGCGTCCCCGAGAGGATAATCACGCGCGCGGTCTTGCCCTTTTGCAGCTTGTACCAGCCGCCAACATTGCGGCCAAACCAATCTTTGCGCATGCGGAATGCGAGCCCCGGCAGCCACGCGCGGTCAAAGAGGCCCTTGAGCAGCGCGGGCATCGTGCACCACCAGTTGGGATACAGCACCACAAAATGGTCGCACCACTTAATAGCCTCTTGAAACGCCACTAAGTCGGGCTCGCATTGCTGGATAGTTTTGTAACCTTGGTGGAGTATCGGGTCAAACTTCATCTCGCCCAGGTTAAAGCGTTTGACCTCGTGCCCCGCCTTGCGCGCGGCCGTTTCGTAGAGCAGCGCCATGTTGCCGGTGCGCGTCTGCCCCGGGTCGGGGTGACCGAGCAATATCAAAATCTTTTTATGTTTGTGGTCTTTAAAAAATGCCATACGGGTTAGTTATGCGGGCTGTACTATCGGCGCGCGGTTGTGCAAATGCAGGTCTTCCATGCGCTGCGGCATAATGCGCAAACCTGGGATGTGGTTGTAGTCGGGCTTGTACTGCTCGGCCTGCACAGGTTTGGGCGGCACCACCACATGCGGCGCCTCAAGCTCGAGATGCTCGACAACCGGCAGGGCCGCCGGCTCTGGAGCTTTGACTACTGCTGCCGTGACAGGCGCAGCCACAGGTTTGGGCGCTGCAGGCTGCGGAGGAGGAGGGGGCGGGACGGGCGTAACAACTTTGATAACCGGCGGCGCGACATGCTCGATTGGCTTAACAGGCTGCGCTGCCGGAGTCGCGGCAGCAACGACTGCGGCTGACTCTGCAGCCTTAGGCTTTGATGCAAACATTGCCATTAGTTTGTGCCAGAAGGACTCTTTGTGAACTGCTGGTGTTACTGTTGCCACAACCGGCGCCGCTTGTACGTGCACGGGTGCAGGAGCGGCAACCACAGCAGGAGCAGGCGCGACCGCCGGCTTAACAATTGGCTTAGGCGGGGGTGGAGGTGGCGGGGGCGGCGCAACATGCACAACGGGCTTGATTACCGGAGCGGGTGCTGCAACAACAGGTTTGATAACTGGCGCGATAACAGGAGCAGGTTCAGGTTTGGGCACAACTTTAACAACTGCAGGCGCGGGCTTGGGCGCGACTTTTGCGACCACAGGTGCTGGTTCTATATCTAGCGCAGGGGCTGCAGCAGCACTGCCTGTCCGCTTCATAACCAAGATAGATACTCCCCATCCCAAACTAAAGACAGCCAGCCACGCAACATAGTAAACAGTGAGGTCGAGCCATGCAGCGACGGGCGCCAGGCTGTGCACCAAAAAGAGCGCGAGCCATGTCGCCCCCGCAAATCCCTCGAGCACCGCGCGGCCGCTAACAAGATGCTTTTCTAAAACATACGCGACGGTAAGCGCCACGATGAGCACCCACTTAAATCCAAACACGGCCTGGAGCAAGAGCCCCGGCTGCCCTATCAAAAATTGGTACGCTACTGCGCCGAGCCCCGAGAGGATGATGAGCAAAAGACCCATAAACTGCGCCGCCCGCACTGCTGAGACGCTGCCGAGCCACTGCGGCTTGTGCTGGTGCAGAGCAATAAGGTGCGCGCACAGCAAGACAACCTCGGCCCCGACGCCAAGGACAACGCCCAGCCACTGCACGCTATAGATACCGAGCGCAAAGATCTCGACCATGAATTAATAATAGCAGAGAAAAATACCTCTATTTGTTCTAAATCTTGTAATTAGTGCAATTTCCGGTTGTCCACAACTTTTCCACAGTGTCAATTTGACACCCAGATTGTATAATATACGTACGCCAAGTGGGGGTTTGGCGAATCTGCGCAACTCTTCTGCCGCAGCCCCAGATAAAAGAATAGTTCATCTAGTCCCGACGCTGGGGCTGTAGGGAAAAAGTCCCGCAGTCCACTTTTGGCGTCGGTTTTTCGTGTGTACCTCTGATTCTGCAGATTCAGAGCTTCAGGTCGGCGATAACTTGTTGAACACGGACGGGGGTTTCCTCGATTATAAATTAGGTGCAAAAATGACAAACCAAGAGAGAATCGCTCAAGGGTACGTAATGGTAGCTTGCGTTCCCTGGGTGCGCCGTAATGGCGTAAAAATTCGGGCTAGTAAGTACGGCAAACGTTGTTTTCCCATATGGAGGAAGACGACAAAGGCCACGCCATAAACGTAGCCTTGGTCTGAAGATCTAGTAGATCAGAGTCGGGTTCTAGAGCCCGGCTCTTTTCTATTGTACCCAATTAAAACAACGGCTGGCTGTAATCTGTGGATGATTAATCCTCTGTGGACCGTACCGGGATCGAACCGGTTACCTCTTCCATGCCATGGAAGCGCTCTACCAAGTGAGCTAACGGCCCTTTTGAGCTTATTTTATAACACTTTTGTGGGTAAAGAAAAAGCGCCCGTTCGCTAAGCGAAGGGCGCGTGCAATCAGTTGAGGGTTCGGAGGATTCCATTGAGCAAGACCCTTCCTCGCAGATAGGTTTCGGCCCCTGCCGAAGAGATTGTCGCCAGCCCGTCGGTCTTGGTCTTGACCTCGCCGGTGTCGTTGAATTCTTCGACCGCCTGTTCAAGGCGCCTGCGAGTCGGGATGCCCATCGCCTCGGGAAAGAGGTTGTTGCAATTCCACATCACGCGCACCTTCATACCGCCCCACAGGTGCACCCCGCGCCATTCGTGGTCGATGCCGACCAGCAGGTCGACGTGGTTGCAGTCATTGGTGTGGTTGATGATTGTAAACTGCTTTGGTTGTGTCTCGTCGACATACTCATAGCCGACCACCGACATGCCGAGGCAGATAAGGTTGGCATCTTCGAGAAAGTTGCCGATTAGCCGCTGAATATCGGTGCGATAGGTCTCTTCCATGCTGGAAAAGATGCCTAGCCATTTGATGTCTCTTCTCAAGGTAGTTCCTCCCCGTTGCGTCTAGAACAGGAATACCATATAAATTTATTTTTTACAAAATCACTGTCGCGCCGTCGTGGCGCACCTCGAGCACGCCGCCCGCGACGTGAAATACTTGCGGCTCGGCGTCTTTAGACACATGCACGCGGATGTCCCCTTCTTTAAGCGTCGAAATAAGCGGCATGTGCTCGCCGAGCAGCGTCATCTCGCCTTCGGCGCCGGGCACGGTCATACTATGCGCCTCGCCTTCAAATAGGACCTCATCTACTTTTGCTATTACGATATGCATATATTTTTTGATTGGCCGGCAGCAGCCCCAAAAGAGTGCGCTCCAGGCCGCTAGGCCAAGTCTAACCCTCTTTTGTGGCTCTGCTCGGCCTATTCGGCCTTGACCGTGTCGATGCCGCCCTTCATATAGAAGGCGCTTTCAGGTTTATCGTCGTGCTTGCCCTCCAAAATTTCTTTAAATGAGCGCACGGTCTCTTCGACAGGCACATACTGGCCCTTGATGCCGGAGAAGACTTCGGCCACGTGCACAGGCTGGCTGAGGAAGCGCTGTATTTTGCGCGCGCGGTACACCAACTGCTTGTCTTCATCTGAAAGTTCTTCGATACCCAGGATTGCGATGATGTCCTGCAGGTCTTTGTAGCGCTGCAGCACGCGCTTAACTTCGAGCGCGACGCGGTAGTGCTCTTCGCCGACAATCTCGGGCGCGAGCGCGGTTGAGTTACTTTCAAGAGGCTCGACGGCCGGGTAAATGCCGATAGCGGTGAGCGCGCGGCTGAGCACGATTTGCGAGTCGAGGTGGTTAAACGTCGTTGCCGGCGCCGGGTCGGTCAGGTCGTCGGCCGGCACATAGATAGCTTGCACCGAGGTGATAGAGCCTTTTTTAGTCGAGGTGATGCGCTCCTGCAGCTGGCCCATCTCTTCGGCCAAGGTCGGCTGGTAGCCCACTGCCGACGGCACGCGGCCGAGGAGCGATGACACTTCGGCGCCTGCTTGGACGAAGCGGAACACGTTGTCCATAAAGAAGAGCACGTCTTTGCCCATTTCGTCGCGGAAGTACTCTGCCATGGTGAGGCCCGAGAGCCCGACGCGTGCGCGGGCGCCCGGGACTTCGTTCATTTGGCCAAAGACCATCGCGAGCTTGTCGATAACGCCGGACTCCTTCATTTCGTGATACAGGTCGTTGCCTTCGCGGACGCGCTCGCCGACGCCGGCAAACACCGAGTAGCCGCTGTGGGCCTGCGCCACGTTGTGGATCAGTTCTTGCATGAGCACGGTTTTGCCCACGCCAGCGCCGCCAAAGAGGCCGACTTTGCCGCCGCGGATAAACGGCGCCAAAAGGTCGATTGATTTGATACCTGTCTCAAACACCTCGGCCTTGGTCGCCTGCTGTGAAAACGGCGGCGCTTCGCGGTGGATAGGCAATGTTGGCGCGCCTTCGGGTGCGGCTTTGCCGTCGATAGGGTCGCCAACAACGTTAAAGAGGCGGCCGAGTACCTTCTCGCCTACCGGCATCTGCACCGCTGCACCAGTGTCGGCAACTTCGATACCGCGCGAAAGGCCGGTAGTGTCTTGCAAGGCAATGGTGCGTGCGCGGCCGAGCCCGACATGCTGCGCGACCTCGAGCGTTATCACTTTGCCCGCGTGCTTAACGGTGAGCGCGTTGCGCAACGCCGGCAGCGTGCCCTCAAAGTAGACGTCAACAACCGGACCAATGATTTGTACTATTTTTCCTTTGTTCATATATAAAATTTAGTTAGGACGCCATTGCTTCCATGCCGCCGGTAATTTCGCTCACTTCGCGGGTAATAGACGCCTGGCGCGCCTTGTTGAACTGCAGCGTGAGCGCATGTTGGCGCTCGCCTGCTTTGTCGGTAGCGCCTTTCATTGCGACCATGCGTGCGCTGTGCTCGCTGGCCTGCGACTCGAGCAATGCATGGTACACCACAACACCTGCCAAGAGCGGCAACACGCTGTTGAGCACTGTTGTTTCGCCGGGCTCGAGCGTATACGTCGAAGGCTGGTGTGACTCTGCCGCTTTGGCTTGATCGGCAAACGCGCCGCGCGCCGGCACAATGTCCCCCACTACCTGCTGCAGTGCATCGAGCGAGAGCGGGAAGACGGTGCGTAGCGTCGGGCGTTGCTCAAAGGTCGAGACAAAGTTTTGATAAACAACTTTTACAACATCAACGCCGCCCTCTTGGGTAAAGAGCCGCGCCGATTCGTCGACAATGTCGCGCATCTCGATTGATGTAACAGCCGCGTTGTTGGCATAGTAGCGGACAACGTCGTAGCCGCGGTTAGCAAAGTAGTCCTGCGCCTTGCGGCCGACGGCGATTATCTGTACCTGCTCGGTCGAAAGCCCCGCGCGCGCAATGTCTGCGGCAGCCGCGCGCAGCACGCCCGAGTTGAGCGCGCCGGCGAGCCCCTTGTCGCTGGTGATGACTATATATAGAGCCTTTTGTACGGGGCGCACAGCCGCAAGCGGGTGCGCCGCCAAGTCGCGCGAGCCGGCCACGCGGGCAAGCACCGCCGCCGAAGCACGCGCATAGGCGCGGCCGCGGAGTGCCGTCTGCTGCGCCTTGCGCATCTTGGCAGCCGAGACAGCCTCCATGGCGCGGGTCACTGTTTGTGACTTTTTCATCGCGACTATTTTGCTTTTGATTGTTTTGAGTCCCGCCATATTAGTTAAACAAATCCGGATGCGTCTCCATAAACTTATTGAGCTGCATCTTGAGCTCCTCTTCGGTCTGCGTCGCGATATCGCGAGCACGTTCGATACTCTCGAGCACTGCCGGGGCATGTGCGTCGAGATACTCCATCAACTTTGCTTCGTACTCCGGCACGCGGTCGACCGCGACCTTCGCCAAATAGCCGTTGACTGCTGCATAGATAATGACCGCCTGGCGCTCAAACGCGAGCGGCTGGCCGTTTTTCTGGCGCAAGATGCCCATCATGCGCTGGCCCGAGTCGATGCGGCCCTTGGTCTCTGCGTCGAGGTCTTGGGCAAATTGCATAAACGCCTCGAGCTCGCGAAACTGCGCCAGCTCGAGCTTGATGCGGCCCGACACCTTTTTCATTGCTTTGGTTTGTGCCGATGAACCCACGCGCGACACTGAGATGCCGGCGTTGATAGCGGGGCGCATACCTTTGTTAAAGAGGTCCGTCTCGAGGAAGATTTGCCCGTCGGTAATAGAGATGACGTTGGTCGGGATGTAGCCCGAGACATCGCCTTCTTGCGTCTCGATGATAGGCAGCGCAGTCAACGAGCCGCCGCCTTTTTCTTTATTCAGTTTTGCAGCGCGCTCAAGCAAGCGCGAGTGCAAGTAAAACACGTCGCCCGGGTATGCCTCGCGGCCCGGCGGGCGGCGGAGCAAGAGCGAGAGCTGACGGTACGCCACCGCGTGTTTAGAAAGGTCGTCGTAGATGATAAGTGCGTCTTGGCCCTTGTCCATAAAGTACTCGCCTATCGCAGCACCGGCAAAGGGCGCCAGGTACTGCATTGCAGCCGGGGCCGACGCACCCGCGTCGACAACTATGGTGTACTCCATAGCGCCCGCCTCTTTGAGTTGGGCAACGAGGCGCGCAGTCTTGCTCTCCTTTTGGCCGATTGAGACGTAGATGCAAATAGGGCGCGACTCTTTAGGTTCGGATTTTTGGTTGAGGATCGCGTCGATAGCTACGGTTGTTTTGCCGGTGTAGCGGTCGCCGATGATAAGCTCGCGTTGGCCGCGGCCGATCGGGATCATTGAGTCGATAGCTTTGATGCCGGTGTGCAGCGGCTGGTTGACCGACTGGCGGTCCATCACGCCATAAGCCTCGCGCTCGATAGGATTGTTTTGCGTCGCTTTGATAGGCCCCTGCGCGTCGAGCGGCACGCCGAGCGGCGAGACCACGCGGCCAAGCAACGCATCGCCAACCGGGATAGAGAGCACTGTGCCTGTCGGCACGACCGTCATGCCCTCGCTGATAGCGCCCGCATCGCCCAAAATAATCGCGCGCACCGACTCCTCTTCGAGGTTCAAAATAAGCCCGTAGACCTCTGTCGCACTTTCGAGCGCGCCCTTGAGCGTCTTGCCGTGGCTGGTGTCAAAGCGCACCATCTCCGACATGCCCGCGCCTTCAAGACCTTCTATCTCGGCAACGCCGTCACCCACGCGCAACACCACGCCGGTGTTAGCCGGGCGACTCGACGGCTTAAAGCCCTCTATCTCTTTTTTAAATTGTTCGATGAAATTAGACATGGGTGAGTTTGTGATAGAGCTCTAGCAAAATGCGCGTTTGTTCCTGCTCGGGTGTTACTGTCTTGTGTTCTTTAAGCCGCTCTGCGCCCAACTCTAGTCTTTCATACTCGGCGAATATTTGCGGCAATAACTTTTCGTGGCCGCGGCGCTTAAGTATCTCGCGCAGACTCTGCAGGCGTTTGGCAGTGCCCCCGAGTTGATACAAAGCCTTGGCGTAGTCTGTCGCAATCATAATTATTTGTTCATTGCCTTCTGCATGCCCAAGACAATGAGCTTGGCGACCTCCTGTTTGCTCTCTTCAATAGCGCGGGCCTTTAACTCCCCTGCCTGCGCCTCGGCGTCTTTGACCATGGTGTTGGCCACGGTTTCGCCATGCTCGAGGATTTCGCGCTCTTTAACCATTGCAGCAGCGCGCGCCTCGGCCACGATGCCGTCAGCCTCTTTGCCGGCGTGCGCCAACACCTCTTTGCGCGAGGTTTCTATCTCGGCCAAGGTGTGTGCGGCTGCCTCGGCGTCTTCTACACCCTTGGCGACCTTTTGGCGGCGCTCTTCGAGTATTTTGGTGATCGGGCCGTAAAGGAAATACCGCAGAGCCGTCAGCAAAAGGCCGAAGTTGATAAGGTTGATGACGAGCAAACGCCAATCAATCCCGAAAGCCGCGAAAACTGCTGACATAGAATGATGGTGAAGAAACCTTAGGTGAACTTAATGATGAAGCCGACCACGAGCGCGAAGATAGCCAACGCCTCGGTAAAGGCGATGCCGATAAACATGGTTGCCGTAATCGTGCTTGCCGCCTCCGGATTGCGACCGATGGCTTCCAACGCTTTGGATACCAAAATGCCGATGCCGATGCCCGGGCCGATAACGCCAAGGCCGACCGCAAGTGCGAACGCTATAACTTTTGCTGACTCTACATCCATATATTTAAGTACGTACTTACTAATTATTAATGACTGGTTTGGGGAGTGTGGGGCGCGTCTACCTCATGCGGTTCGGTTATCGCTATCTTGATAAACACGAGCGTAAGAAGTGCAAATATGGCCGCTTGTACAAGCCCGACAAAGGTCTCGAAGAGCATAATCGGTACGGGCAGAATATACGGCAAGAAGGACAGGGCAACCGCGATGAGCACCTCGCCCGCGAACACGTTGCCGAAAAGACGAAACGAAAACGAAATAAGGCGTGCCAGGTTGCTCACCAGCTCGATGATGCCGATGATGAACCCGAGCACTCCTCCTTTGAAGTTAACAAATTTTGAGCCGTATTTCAAGAAGCCGAGTAGCACAACGCCGGTTATTTCGATGACAATGTAAGCGATGATAGCGAGCGCGAGTGTGGTGTTGAGGTCGGTGTTCACCGGACGAAAGAGCGGCACGAGCGTGCCGTTTTGGATAATCCCGACGCTTCCAAAAAAAGGCAAAAAATCGAACAAGTTTGAGGTAAATATAAAAAGAAATATCGTCAGAATGAGCGGGAAAAAGCGCATCGCGAGCTCGCGTGTCCCAAGCGTCTGCTCCATATAGTCGAGCACGAAGTCGAACAGCATCTCAAAAAAGTTTTGTACGCGCCCGGGAATGAGGCGCGGATTTCGGCCGACGACAATGGCCGTGATGATAAGCACGGCCATGACCGCCCAGGCACTAAGTAGTGTGTTGGTGATAGGCAGCCCGAGAAACGTACCTAGCCTATCGGCCGCGAGCGATATATGCAGTCCCCCGTTCATTGATAAGGCCATTTTAACACATTCATAAAAGAAAAACTCCCCCGATATTTGGGGGAGTTTGCATACTCAAGTGGTCTGTTTTTCCAGATTCGGAGATTCGGAATCTTGCCTTAGCTCTTCGATGGCGAGTTCTTTAAGCGCTTTGCGAAGCTGGCTGCGTTTGAGCCAGCTGTAGGCAACGGGCGTCAATCCAAGCATCACACCCATTACTATCAAGAACCCGCTGACGAACAGAGCCAGCGATGCTGAGGGCCCCCGCGGCACTAAGGAAAGCAGCTCCCAGCCAAACATTGTGACCAGCACGCCGAACGGCGGGTAGAAAAACATCAGCACCCAGCCGCCTTCTTCCTGCCAAAGAAACTTCAGCAGTCCGTGTTGGGCTTTAAGTGTGGCGTTGAGCAGGAGATGATTTTCTAGGCCGTCGTCGACCTGCGCGGGGTATACAAGTTCGCGCTCGTCATCGGCGGCGACAAAGACCAATTGCTGGCGCTTGTTGCCCACCGTCACCGAATACAGGTCAGCTCGCGGCCAATTATTGCTCAAGCAAACCTTTTCGATTACGGCTGCGACATCAGGTTCGTCGCGACGTAGCCTGATAAACGAAAAGGCACTTGCGCCAAATCTACTTGAAAACACTGCATGCGAATGAAACGAAACTTGAAGCATTCGCCACAGTGCCGCCGATACAGGTCCTTTATTAATTGCCACGCTCGCCTCCCTTTAAAATATCGTCTAATGCAACTGTAAAATTAGACACCTTCTTTGTCAAATACTTCGACCCTTCATATTTTCTACAGTTATACTGAGGTATTGCTGTAATACGGCTGAGATGAAGTCGTCATAGCCAGTACCCCACTAGGGGGCCGATTATTAAACTAGCAAAAAAAATTATGCCTTTAATTGCAATCGCCCTTTTGGTAGCAGCTGCACTCGGCGGCGGCGTATCAGTTGCGGCAAATAGTTCTCTCCCGGGCGACACGCTCTGGGGCTTTAAGACGACGGTTAACGAAAACGTCGAAGGCGCTTTTGCCGCCAACGACGAAGCGAAGGCCAACTGGGACATCTCGGTAGCCAGCGCACGTCTCGACGAGGCGCAGAAACTCGCTGCAGAGGGTAAGCTCGACGCCAACGCACAGGCCGCTCTTACGGCAAACTTCGACAACCATGCGCAAGACGTTGCCAACCTGGTCGCCAAACTTGAGGCCAAAGGCAACACCACCGCAGCTGCCGCAGTAGCGACCCGCTTCCAGGCGACGCTCGCGCAGCACGCATCAGCTGTTGTTGAGGCCAGCGCTCACCAAAATGCCGACACGCAGGCCAAGATGGCGCCGTTCCTAACTTCGGTGCGCGGTACGCTCGATGCAGCCGCTAACCTTTCGGCACATGCATCGGCCAATGCATCGACGAACGACGACTCAAACGCCTCGAGCTCTGACGAAGGCGCCAAAGCCAGCGGCGCGCTCCGCATCAACACGGGTGCAGAGGGCGAAGGGTCATCTGACTCAGCTTCGACCTCGGACTCCGGCACGGTCAAAGTAAATATCTACTAACCCCGCCCTACCAGCGCAACTAGTGCGCGCACAAACACTACCCCAACAACAAGCGTTACTTCTACAAAGAGGTAGCGCTTGTTCGTATGCTCGCGCTGAATATACGAATGAAAGCGTTCGAAGTCGGTAAGCAAGATTGAACGGGTTTTAAAATAAATAAAGTGCATCGCATCCGGTAGAAGGCCTGCGACGGCTCCGACAAGGACTATTGCAAGCGGTGCATGCAGCCATCCAAAGAAAATAAACACCGCCGCCAAAATACCGACAAGGCTTTCGAAGCCCAAGTATGTAAAGTCGGAGATAAAATCTTTGCCTATCACCATATCGCGATCGGTCTTGCCTGCGCCGGTTACACGGACAGAACGCAGCATATATGAACCTTCGTCCCAGTGCGGCAACGCATCAATGGCCAAGTGGCTCACAAAGCCGGCGGCAAATGCGACATACGGGTGTGCCGGGAAAAAGCTCGCCGCTGCAGCTCCCACCAAGGCATGAGTCGTCAGGGTCATGGCGGAATCATACTCTATACTGAGGATATGTTTCCAGTCCTCGCGGCCAAGGGTATTATTGCTTCGCAAGAAAGCGGCCTTTTGGTTGAAGCGACGCTTTTGATGCTTATTGTGGCTGTGCCTGTGCTGGGGATGCTTTTTTTCTTTGCGTGGCGATACCGCGAGGGCGGCAAAGGCGCGTACCGCCCCCACTGGGAGCACTCTAAAATGGACGAGCTTATCTGGTGGGCTATCCCGCTTGAAATTATTTTAGTGCTCGGCGCCATCACCTGGAGCAGCACGCACACGCTCGACCCGCGCAAACCGCTTGTCTCTGATGTACCGCCGCTCACCATCCAAGTTGTCGCGCTGCCGTGGAAGTGGCTCTTTATTTATCCGGCACAACATGTTGCCACCGTTAACTTTGTCGAAATTCCCGTCAACACGCCTGTCGATTTTGAGATCACCGCCGACGCACCGATGAACTCGTTTTGGATACCGTCGCTCGGCGGCCAAATATACGCCATGACCGGCATGGATAATTCGCTCAACCTGATGGCGAGCGAGCCCGGCGACTATGCCGGCAGCTCGGCTAACTACAGCGGGGTTGGGTTCGCCGACATGACCTTTGTTGCGCGTGCCGCAATGCCGGCAGATTTCAACGCGTGGCTTGCGAGCGTGCGCGCAGGCTCAACAACGCTCGACAAACCGGCCTACGACGCGCTTGCTATGCCCGGCACGACAACGCCGCGCGCGTACGCTTCGGTCAAGGATGAATTCTTTCATGAGATACTGATGCAATTCGACCACTAATATGTTTGGCAGACTCACCCTACAAGACTTCATCCACCAAGGGCCCGTCGAAACGGGCGCACAGCTTGTTGTGGTTGTTGCCGCACTTGCAATAGTGGTGTGGGCGCTGCGCCGCGGGCGCTACAAATGGCTGTGGAGCGAGTGGCTGACCTCGCTCGACCACAAGCGCATCGGTATCATGTACCTCATTCTCAGCGGCGTCATGCTGTGCCGCGGATTTGTCGACGCGTTTATGATGCGCTCACAGCAGGCGGTTGCCGTCGGCGGCGCGGGCGGCTATCTGTCGCCCGAGCATTATGCGCAAATCTTCACCGCGCACGGAGTCATCATGATTTTCTTTGCGGCGATGCCGTTTATGTTCGGGCTTATCAACCTTATGATACCGCTGCAGCTCGGCGCAAAAGACGTCGCTTTCCCTCTGCTTAACTCAATCAGCTTTTGGCTCACGGTCGCGGGCGCGATGCTGGTCAATCTCTCGCTGGTTGTCGGCCAATTTGCCGCTACCGGCTGGCTCGCCTACCCCCCGCTCTCCGAACTCCAGTGGAGTCCCGGGGTCGGCGTCGACTATTACCTATGGGCGCTGCAGATAGCGGGCGTCGGCACATTACTCTCGGGCATCAACTTCATCGCGACCATAACCACGATGCGCAAAGCCACCATGACGCTGATGAAAATGCCTATGTTCGTCTGGACAACCTTTGGTTCGATGTTGTTGGTTGTATTTGCCTTCCCTATCCTCACCGTCACCTTGGCACTGCTCGCGCTCGATCGCACACTCGGGTTTCATTTCTTCACTACCGACATGGGCGGCAACGCGATGCTCTACGTCAACCTCATTTGGGCGTGGGGCCACCCCGAGGTCTATATTCTTATCTTGCCGTCCTTTGGAATTTTCTCCGAAGTGGTAGCGACCTTTAGCCAGAAAAAACTCTTCGGCTACACCTCGATGGTTGTCGCGACCATGTGCATCACCGTGCTGTCGTTTATGGTCTGGGTGCACCACTTCTTTACGATGGGGGCAGGCGCCGACGTCAATGCCTTTTTCGGCATCATGACCATGGTCATTGCGGTACCGACAGGCGTGAAGGTATTCAACTGGCTCTTTACAATGTTTCGCGGGCGCATCCGCTTTAAAACGCCCATGCTGTGGTTCATGGGCTTTCTTAGCACCTTTATACTCGGCGGGATGACGGGTGTGCTGCTCGCTATCCCCGGCGTCGACTTTCAGCTGCACAACAGCCTCTTTCTTATCGCACACTTCCACAACATGATTATTGGCGGCGTGCTGTTTGGATTCTTTGCCGGCTTTACGTATTGGTTCCCAAAAATATTCGGCTTTATGCTCGATGAGCGTTTGGGTCGGTGGGCCTTTTGGAGCTGGCTTATTGGATTCCTGCTTGCATTCATGCCGCTCTACGCGCTCGGTCTTATGGGCATGACACGGCGCCTCGATCATATACAAACGCTCGCTTGGGAGCCGCTGCTTATTGTCGCCATGGTCGGCGTGTGTGTTATCGGCCTCGCGATTGTGTTGCAGATAGCGCAGCTGATTGTAAGCATTAAAAACCGCCATGCGCTGCGCGCCGGCGACAATCCGTGGGAGAGCCACGGCCCCGAATGGGCGCCGTTGCCGCCGTTCGACTCGACACACAACACCGGGCTCGGCGTCGTTGTCGGTGCATTAACATTTGCTTTTGGCTTTGGGATTATCTGGCACATGTGGTGGCTCGCGGGCACCGCCATTGTTTGCATCGCTTTGTCCCTCATAGTCCGCTCGTTTACGCACCACCAACATGAATAAAAAAATTACCTTCGGCTTTTGGGTATACCTGATGAGCGACTGCGTGCTCTTTGCAGGACTCTTTGCCACCTATGCGGCGCTTCATGGCGCCACTGCAGGCGGGCCCGGCGCAGGCGCACTCTTTAACCTTTCTCCGGTGTTGCTGCAAACGCTTTTGCTTTTGACCTCGAGTTTTACCGTGGGTCTTGCCATGCTGGCCGCGCAAAATAAAAATAGAAACCTCACCATCCTTGCGCTTGTCGCAACGCTCACGCTCGGGCTTGGCTTCCTTGGGCTCGAGGTAAATGAGTTTCATAATCTCATTGCCGCAGGCACGGGGCCCGGGAGCAGCGCATTTCTCTCGGCCTTCTTTGCGCTTGTTGGCACCCACGGGCTGCACCTTGCGCTCGGAGCACTGTGGATGCTTGTGTGCATCGCCCACATAGCTATGCGAGGCTTACATGACGCCACGACGCGCAAACTGCGGCTGCTCGGGCTCTTCTGGCACTTTCTCGACATCATCTGGATATGTATCTTTACTTTCGTGTATCTCTTCGGAATCCTACAATGAGCATGAAAAAATACTTCACCGGCTATGTGCTCTCTATCGCGATAACCGTTGTCGCCTTTGGCCTTGTGCAAATGCATCTGTCCTCCGGACATCTCTTCCCTGCTCACGATATGCTCGTGCCGTTTTTGGCGATACTCGCGCTGTGCCAGCTGCTGGTGCAGGCGGTGTTCTTTCTCCACCTCGGCAAAGAGACAAGTTCGTGGAATTGGTTTGTACTTGGCTTTGCGCTCATGATAACTACGTTTGTTGTCGGCGGATCGTTTTGGATTATGGGCAACTTGCAGCACGGGCAAGACCAGAGCCCGTTTATGGACGGCCATATAACAGCCCAAGCTTCGCTCGATGATTAGCACCTACGTCTCACTTGCGAAACCGCGCATGGTGCTCGGCAATGTGCTTGTAGCCGCAGCCGCATTTATATTCGCTGCACCCGCGGTTATCCCGTGGGTGACATTCTTTTTTATGTTCGCAGGGCTCTCGCTCGTCATCGGCAGCGGATGCGTATTTAACAATTACATCGACAAAGGAATAGACTCCCGCATGGAGCGGACCAAAAAGCGCGCTCTTGTGGTCGGCGCTGTGTCGGGCAACAGCGCGATTGCCTTTGGCTCGGCGCTGCTTACTGCCGGCACTATATTGCTGTTTTATACAAACCTGTTTGCGCTTGGGACGGCCCTGCTAGGGTTTGTCGCCTATGTGGTTTTTTATACACCGCTCAAGCATACCAGCGGGCAGGCGCTGTTTGTGGGGGCTGTCGCCGGTGCGATACCGCCCGTCGTGGGCTATGCAGCCGCAGCGGGCACTATAGACACAACCGCACTGATACTGTTTGCACTGCTGTATGTGTGGCAGTTGCCTCATTTTGTAGCTATTGCCATGTACCGCTTTGATGAGTACACCGCCGCAGGCGTGCCGCTGCTTGTGCAAAAGCCGAGCGGCAAAAATAAAAAACGCGCGCGGATGGCCTTTTATGCCTCGCTTGTGGTGCTGCTTCTCTTTTGCGGAGCTTTGATACTCCACAGGTGGATAAGGTAAGGGACGACGCTGCCGATTAAGAAAGCACCAAATACGCAGGTCGTCATTGCCCAGGACTTACTGCCGCTATAAATAACGGTACTAAGCCCTACAAAGTTGATGAGCAGTAGCGCGCCTGCGACAGAATAAAAGTTAATCAAGGTCCACCACTGCATCTTGGACACATCGGTAACGTGTATGTGTGCAAAGTGTTCGACATAATGCTCGGCACCTTCAAGCACCAGGCGCTCTTTGGCGGCACGCACGCCGACCATGTGCCCTACCAAGGCCCCCAAAAGCGCCGCAGGCACGGTAAACACCAGCGACGCTAGGGCGTAGGGCCAAAATGACAACGTCAGCGTCGCGACTATAAAGCAAAAGAAGAGCGTCATACTAAGCCGCGTGCGCACAAAGCGGCTGGCAATGGCGTATTTGAGCACCGTGATAACGCACAAAAAGACAGTAAGTATCGCGATAGCTGCGACAATAACCAAAGACAGGCTCTCCATACGCTTTAGTATACCCTGTGGCCCACAACTCAAACTTTGTCTTTTGTGGTCAGGGATATTTTTTGTGTCGTCACACAAAAAATTCCACGACCCTGACTCGGCTGTTTTTACTGCTGTAAAAACATACCTCCGTCTTCCACCAATCGAAAAAGTCTGCCCCAAGGCAGACGTTTTTCGTATTGGTGGACCTGGCGAGAATCGAACTCGCGCCTCTGCAATGCGAATGCAGCGTTTTACCACTTAACTACAGGCCCTCGAACTAAAAACATTGAAAACTATATCACTTTTTCGGCAAACTGGGAGGGTTACCCAGCATACTTAACAATCTTGTCGGGCTGCTGGGAATCGAACCCAGTCTTCACGCACCCGAAGCGCGCGTACTACCGGTATACTACAGCCCGAAAACCGTAGGCTCAAATATAGCAGTTAAAAGAAAAAGGGTCGAGTCGCATTGCTGCGCTCGACCCAAATTTATTGCCGCCTATCAAGTCGGTTAAGGGGAGATCTTCTTCGAATCGACCCGGCCTTCCGACAAATTGATCGGCGTATACGCCAACGAACACACCCATGCGGGACCCCTTCTCACTTTGCCGGTGCAACCTTTTTGTCCGCAGCCGCAGAAATGAACCGGGGGTTTACCTTTGGAATCACCCAAAAGTAGGTGTGATGTCTCGAACATTCTAAGTCCCCTGTATTTTAATCGCCGACTGCCCTTCGCAGTCCCCAATAGTTTACTTTGAATTATTCAAAAGTCAATGGGTGCGAAGACGCCCTCCACCTTGTGGTCACAAATCAAATTCTGGTGCATCTTTCAGGATTCGAACCTGAGACCTCTGTAGTGTGAGTACAGCGCTCTAACCAACTGAGCTAAAGATGCGTTGACGAAATAATATCTGAATTGCGTTGCTGTGGCAATTATGCTTAACTTTTAGCAGACGCAATTTGCCACCTGGGAGAGTTCGATGACTGACTATCGCAAGCTCACCGATGCTGAAGCCTTGCTTATCCGCGAAGCCCTTGGCCCGTTCAAGCCGGCCGACTTCGATTACTACACCAACTGGTCCGAGCGGCTCCGCAAGCCGATATCCGCGGCCGTTGAAGTGATTGGCCAGTCCAAGTACGAATGGGCAGACTCGGAGTCGGCCATGCATATTCTCGCCATTCAAAGCGGCTCGACCTACGCGATTACGCCGGAGCTGCAGGATGGCGTGACCAAAAAGATGCTGCAGACGATCAAGGCTCAGTGGAAGCCGTGGAGCGGCACAGGCTTCTTCAGCCGGCATTTGCCACCCAGCGTGATACTCGTCTCGGCTGCAATTATCGTCGCCATGTTTCTTTCTGGGGCCGGCATTACACCCTTGAGTCAAGAAGCGGCCCTATTGCTCTACCACATCGCGTTGGTAGCCGGCAGTGCCAGCTTGGCCTATCTCATCCTCCAACGGTTCATCGAGCCTCTCGGGCATTATAAGCACCTCGCACAGCTTGGTCGCGCACTGCTTGAGTTGCAGACCATCAAGACGCAGGAGGAACTCAAAGCCGAAACCGAACACCTCGTGCGCAACGTGCCGTTGCGTACGTCCGCTGCGGCCGAGGCCCCATCGGCCAAACCGAGTGCCGATGCACAGCCGGCCTAAACTGCCCGCGCTCCCCACAAAGGGAGCGCTTTTTCTTTTTGCTAAAAGAGGTTACAGTGTCTAGCGAGGGCCCATAGCTCATCTGGTAGAGCGCCTCATTTGCAATGAGGAGGTGACCGGTTCGATCCCGGTTGGGTCCACAACATATTTGTTTTTAGTCAACGAAGTCAAAATAACCAGCATCTCTATACCAAGGGCAGGCAGCACGCTTTTTTATACACACTCCTCTTTCGCAACTTCATTGACTCTTTTGGCGGTACCTGTAGCATAGGCGGTCGAGCTCGGGAATGAACCTTAACCGCAGGGAGAGAGTCAATGCCGGACTTCCTTAAGTTGGAAGACCGCTTCACTTGGCGCACCCCCTTTACGTGGGGTCTTGTTTTGGCAATTGCAGCGCTTGTGCTGTTTCATTGACCGGCTGCTTCTCGGCCGGTTTTTTATTTTCTATTTTTTCGTAATCTCGTCTATCTTTGCTGCGACGATAAAATCATTTTCGCTTAAGCCCCCGATAGCTTGGGTGGTCAGCTCGACACCCAAGTTGCCGTAGCCGACGGTGAGGTCTGGGTGGTGGCCTTCGGCCTCGGCTATCTCGCCTATCTTGTTGGCAAAGGCAAGCGCCTGCTTAAAGTCCTTAAAGGTAAAGGTCCGTGCCAGCATACGGCACTGGTCTATCAGCATCCACTCGTCGCTCAACTCTTTGAGCAGCTCTTCGGACTGCTCGCAAAAGAGCGCCTCAACATCGCCCTCGCAGGCTTTGCACTTTTTCTTGGATAGTTTGCTCATATTTGTTTGCGAGCTAGTTGTAACACATGATCAAGAAATTGCGGCAAGCTCGTACCGCCGGCATTAAGCATGTGCACAAATTCTGAGTCGTCGGCCAGGTCAACACTTGTTTCAACTTCTAAAAAGTACACCCCCCGCGGAGAAACTCTAAAGTCTGAACGGGAATGATGTCTTAACCCCAAACCTTCGTGCACGGCTCGGGCGGCGTTTTGCAGTTGTGCCTTCACGTTGTCGGTAAAGTGCGCGGGTGTCGCCAGGCGAGTTTGGCCTCCGTATTTTGCCTCAAAGTCATAGAACTGACTCCCTGTTGGCAGCAGCACTTCGGTGGGCATGAGTGTGTAGCTGCGTTCATTACGAAAATTATCTACCACGCCCACGGTTGCCTCGCGGCCTTTAATAAACTCCTCTATCAAGACGTTGGGCGAATGTTTAAAAGCCTGTTCGAGCGCCCACAATAGGCTGTTAAAATTCTCCGCTACAGCGGTGCCCAGCGACGAGCTGCCCGCCACCGGTTTAACTATCGCCGGGTGCGGGAATGAACGAAACAAGTTGAGCGCAGTGGCGGCAAGATCGGTTATCTTGTCGGCATCAATCACGACGCCGTGCGGTACTTTTATCCCAAGCGCCGTTACTGCCTCGCGCGTGCGGTGTTTGTTAAAGGCCACGGCCGACGGGTGCGCGCCCGAGCCGGTGTAGGGCACCGCCAGCGAATCGAGTATGCGCTGCACAGAGCCGTCCTCGCCAAAATCGCCGTGCATGGCGTTAAAGGCCACGTCAGAGCCGCGCAGGGCGCGCTCGGGGTGCATAGCGACGCCGTGCAAGTGCCATTCGCCATTGCGGGAGATAAAGATATCACGCGCCTCGTACTTGTCTTTGTCGAGTGCAGCAAGGACGTTCGCTCCTGTTTTGAGCGAGACATCATACTCTTTGCTTGGCCCCCCGCGCAGCACCGCGACCACGGTTCTCATATCAAAAGTATAACCTATTGCTGAGGTAGAGGTTATTTGTTACGGTAGCCGCAGAAGCGCAAACCAAGAGGAGTCATCGATGCCCGCCATAGCGAAGAAGTCAAAGGCCGCCAACATGGACCTTTTCAAGAATTTGTTGGAGAAACTAAAAGACACGCCGGGATTCCCCATCAACCTTGATTTCGCCAAAATCGAGTACACCCTCTCCGGCCATGGTTTCGGCAGCAAAGCGCCCAAAGACGACCGAGTCTCAATCACTGTTTACGGCATAGCGGCCAAATACGCGTACCCGCTGGCCGTGATTCGCTTCAAACGCGCCGACTGGGTTAAATTCAAAAAGCTCGGCGATGGATTGTTCGACGGGCATCGCAAACTCGTCAAGAAAATGCAGAGAGCAAAAAAGAAAAAGGTCTAGCGGCGCCAATAGGTGCCGTTTTTTATTGCGTAAAATTCTTTCGGCTCTTTTTGCGATGAAATCCGATAGCAAACCGGTGCGCCTCGGCATTGGCGAGCAATATATCTTTCTCGCGGCCGGCTAAGTGCTCGCGGTTGCCGCGTAGCTCGCGCGGACGATGCTTCTCGTCCTTGACCACACCGACAACAGGGATCCTTAGCCCTAGCGACTCCAGCAGCTTCTCAGCGGCGTTTATCTGCGCTGTAGCGCCGTCTACCGCGATAAGGCGGGGCATCGGCCATTCGTCGTGGCCCAGGCGGCGGTTCAAGATTTCTTTCAGTGCACCGACATCGTCCCCGCCCTTGGCGGTTTTGATATTAAATTTTCGATATTCACTTTTGTTAGCTATGCCGTCTTCGACGACTGTCATCACCCCCACGGCCGAGCCGCCACGCAGATGCGCGACGTCGTAGGCCTCGATGCGCATACTGCGGCCCGCCGCGCCGTAGGAGCGGTACTCATCTTTGATAAGCGACACATCCTGAATATGCCCGAGCGCAAAGACTTGCCCGCGCAGGCGTTTGGCCTCTTCAAAATTTTCATCCTTGGCCGCGAGCTTCATCTCGCGGCCAAGCTCTTTGATAAGTTCCTTCTTCTTGCCTTTAAACAAGAGCACGATGTGCCGCACCACGCGCTTGTACCCGGCCTTGTCCATCTCGCCCGAGCACACGCCAGGGCACAAACCTATCTGCGCGTTAAAGCAACGCTTGCCCGAGTTGGGCACGCATTTGTCGCGGTACGGGAAAATTTTGCGCACCAACTTCATCGCCTGCTGCAGCTGCAACCCGTGCGGGAACGGCCCAAATACATACTGCGCAGTAAAAGAAGCCTGGGAGGGGCTCCGCAGCGCGACGGCGCGAGGACTGAGCGATTTTTCAGCAGAAAAATCGTGTACCCTCGCAGGCTTGCTTTTACGAAGCGAATCCAATTCCTTCCCCCGCACAACAAGCACGCGAGGATAATCCTCTTTGGTTATCACGACATAGTTCCAACTTTTATCGTCTTTGAGGTCGGTGTTGGCCTCGGGCTTGTGGGTCTTTATTAAATTTGCTTCCAAAATCAACGCCTCAAGCACCGAGTCGGTCTCGCGCCAATCTATCGAAGCGGCTTTGACAACCATGTTGGCAATGAGCGGCGAGCGCACCTCATGCAAGTCGGCCGCAAAGTAGCTGCGCACGCGGTCGCGCAAACTTGTCGCCTTGCCAATGTAGAGCACCTTTTTGTTTTTGCTCAAAAAGAAGTACACCCCGGGCGCATCCGGGATCTTTTGCATCCGCTTTTTAAATTGCTCGAGCGTCATGGCAGGTTTTGAGTCTACCGCCCCTTGAGTACTTTCTTCAAGTATTTGCCCGTGTGCGAATGCTTATTTTCGGCAACTTCTTCGGGCGTGCCTTTGGCCACCAAGGTACCGCCGCCGACACCGCCCTCGGGGCCAAAGTCGAGTATGTAGTCTGACGACTTGATGATGTCCATATTGTGCTCGATAAGCACCACCGAGTTCCCCGCCGCGACAAGCTTGTTGAGTATGTCGATAAGCTTGCGCACGTCTTCGTAGTGCAGCCCCACCGTTGGCTCGTCGAGCAAGTAGATGGTCTTTTGCAGGTGTGGGCGGTACAGCTCGGCCGAAATTTTGACGCGCTGCGCCTCGCCGCCCGAGAGCGTCGTAGCCGATTGCCCAAGCTGCAGGTAGCCGAGGCCCACCTCATCGAGTGTTTTGAGCCTGTCGTATATGGCCGGGATATCGCCAAAGAATTTGATAGCCTCTTCGACGGTCATCGAGAGCACTTCGTAAATATTTTTCTTGTTGTACTTAACCTCGAGCGTTTCTTTCATAAAGCGCTTGCCGTTGCAGACATCGCAGGTCACATACACCGTCGGCAAAAAGTGCATCTCGACCGCAATAACACCGTTACCTTCGCATACCTCGCAGCGTCCGCCGCCGCGCTCTTGTTTGACGTTGAATGAGAATCGGTTGGCCTTCCATCCGCGGGCGCGCGCCTCGCTTGTGGTCGCAAAGAGGTCGCGGATAAAGGTAAAGGCCCCCGTGTAGGTGGCGGGGTTCGAGCGCGGCGTGCGGCCTATCGGCGATTGGTCGATAAGGATGGCGCGGTTAACATACTCGGTGCCGGTGATAGACGCCGCGTTGTAGGTTTTGTTGGTGCGATACTTTTTGTCAAAGCGGGCGCGTAGGTTTTCGTACAAAATTTCGTACAAGAAGGTCGACTTGCCCGAGCCCGACACGCCGGTAATAGCCACCATGCGGCCGAGCGGCAGGTCGACGGTCAAGTTTTTAATGTTAAAAGCTTTGCCGCCTTTAACCTTGATAGCGCCTTTGTCCTTTTCGCGGCGCTGCGTGGGCACCTCTATCTTCTTTTCGCCGCGCAGGTACGCAAGCGTCACCGAACCGCTGTCGTTCTTCTTCGAGGTAAGCAGCTTTTCGAGCCAACCTTCGGCCACGACGCTACCGCCATGCACGCCGGCACCCGGGCCGATGTCGACAAGGTAGTCGCCGGCGTAAATAGTGTCTTCGTCGTGTTCGACGACAATAATAGTGTTACCCAAGTCACGCAGGTTAAGCAGCGTTTTAATAAGGCGCTCATTGTCGCGCTGATGGAGGCCAATGGTCGGCTCGTCGAGTACATACAAGGCTCCCACGAGCCCCGAGCCGAGCTGGCTGGCCAAGCGGATACGCTGCGCCTCGCCGCCCGAGAGCGTATTGGCGCGGCGATCGAGCGTCAGGTAGTCGAGCCCCACATCGAGCATAAACTTGAGCCGCGCGGTAATCTCTTTGATAACTGTCTTCGAAATCTCCTGGTCCTTTTTGCTGAGTTTGAGCGCAGTAAAGAAGTTGAAAGCATCTTGGATAGACTGCGTCGTAACATCGACAATGTTTACCTTGTTGCCGAGGAATACGTTGAGGGCTTCGGGGCGCAGGCGCTTGCCTTCGCACGTCGGGCACGGCTCATCGCTCCAAAAGTGTTTTGTACCCAGGCCGTTGCAGGCTGGGCACGCGCCGTACGGCGAGTTAAAGCTAAAGAGGCGCGGCTCAACCTCGGGGAATGAGAACCCATCGTACGCGCACATAAACTTGCTCGAGATAATGCGTTCGACACCTGCCTCTTCAATCTTGACCAACCCATCGGCCTCGCCAAGTGCACGCTCGACAGCCTCGGCCAAGCGCTCGAGCGCAGGATTGCGCTGACTTTTTGAATTATTTTGCGCACGCGCAAAATCGGTAATGAGTATTTCGTCGACAAGCGCGTCGATGTCGTGCTTTTTATGGCGCGAGAGTTCTACCCTGTCGCGCAAGCTCACCAGCTTGCCGTCTATCTTTGCTTTTTCAAACCCCTTGCCGAGCAGGTCGTAGAGCATCTGGTAGTACTCGCCTTTGCGGCCCACGACAACCGGCGCATAGACGCGCACCACATCTTCGCTTATCTCGACACCCATCACTTTTTTGCTCGTTTTAGGCACGTGGCTCTGCACGGTCTGGAGCACCGACTCGATAATCTCTTCGTTACTATGTTTTTTAATCTCGCGACCGCACACCAGACAGTGCGGTACGCCGACGCGCGCGTACAAAATACGCAGGTAGTCATAAATTTCGGTAATAGTCGCCACGGTTGAGCGCGGGTTGTTGCTGCGCGACTTTTGATCGATAGATATAGCGGGGCTAAGGCCGGTGATCTCTTCGACATCGGGCTTTTGCATCTGGCGGAGAAATTGGCGTGCGTACGCAGAAAGAGACTCGATATAGCGGCGCTGCCCTTCGGCAAAAATAGTGTCGAATGCCAACGACGATTTACCCGAGCCAGAGAGCCCGGTAAATACGACCATTTTGTTGCGCGGTATCTTAAGGTCAATATTCTTAAGATTGTGCGTTTTAGCCCCCTTGATGTGGATATAGTCCTCCATAGATACGTAACTCGCCCCTCGGCTGCTCCGAGGGGGTGGTAGCGAACATTCTAACACAGGGGGCTCTTAATGTCCGCTCATGGCAGCGTCGGGGCTCGGGACCCCGTCGAAAATTTGTTTGTTCGGCTCGCCCGAGACTTTGAGTACGCCCCATGCGCCGCGGTCGACGCGCGCCAGCGCATGGTCAACGAGCGTGTAGTTGCCCGGCACTAAGAGCTTAAAGTCGACCACCGCTGCGCCGCCTGCGGGGACTTCAGTCGTTTGCACGCCGCGAGCCGGCGCGTTGACAAGATCGCCTTCGCGGTAGACATGGTCAAATATCTCGCCGATAACATGAAAGTTCGAACTTAGGTTTACTCCGCCGTCGCCAAAGAATATGCGCACCGTTTGGCCGACCGACGCTTGCAAGTTTTGTGTCAATGCGCCGGTCCGACCGTTAAAGACTATGTACTGCGGTTTGCCGTCGAGCATTGCCTGCGTATCGAACACTTGCAGCCCTTGCCGACCCAAACTCCCCGTCTCATAAAACTCGCCCTGCATGACATAGAACTCTTTATCAACCTTGGGCAACCCGCCCTTAGGCTCGACCAAGATAAGCCCGTACTGTCCGTGCGTCATGTGCATGGCGGCATCCGGCTCGGCGCAGTGGTACACAAAGAGCCCCGGCGTAGTTGCGGTAAATGTGAGGGTCTTTGACTCGCCCGGCGCAGCCATCAGCACTGCTGCACCCCCGCCCGGCCCCACGACCGCGTGCAAGTCGAGACTATGGTGATGCAGACTGGTCGGATCGTTGTGCAATGTCACAACAACGGTGTCTCCTTCGCGCACTCGCATAAACGGCCCCGGCACTGTGCCGTCGAAGGTCCAATAGTTGAGGTACACCCCAGGCGCCATCTGCGCAATAACCTCTTTGGTCGTGGTGTCGATGTGCACGGTGGTCGATGCTGTGCGCTCGATCGGCGGCGGAATGTCGTTAGGGTCGCGCGCAATGTCGGCCACGCGCTCAAACTGCCCAAAGTGCGTAAAGAAACTTACTACATTACTAAAGGGTAGCCCCGGACCGCTCGATGGGCCGTACGTTTTGAGAAAAAACGGATACTGAAGCCCGTGCGGCAACCCGTTAGGCGCGTAGAGAAATAGCGACACGCCCAAAAAGACAACCAAAAGCACCGCGGTCATAACGCGCGAGTGCGCACGCCGCAGCGCCAAATAAATAAAGACCGCAGCGAATACGAACGCAATAAATAGCCCGGCAGTCTGTACAACGTACGACCATGTAAAAGAAATAAGTTCGAACATTATCCGTACTATACACCCAAAAGAAAAAGCCCCGGATGTTATGTCCGGGGGTGCTTACGGTGCAAATCGCGTTGGGGGCGCGGCCAAATAAATAAGATGACAAGTGAGATCCCCAAAATCTGGGCGCATTGCAGGTCCGACAAATCAAACGGCATGGTTCCCTCCCCGGCAGTCTATCCGAAAGTATACGGTCTATTTTTTCTTCTGCTTTGGCTTTTGCACACCTTGCCCGGAGAGGGCGTAAATTTCATCGCGGATAAGCGCCGCGCCTTCGAAGTCGAGGTTCTTGACCGCCTCGGCCATTTCTTGGCGTTTCATCGTCAAAAACTTTTTCGGATTCTTTTTGTAGAGGTCTTTGTCTATCTCAAGCAAGGTGACTATTGCCTTGCTGTGTTCGCTGCGAAGCTCTTGGGTAATGTCTTTGATCGCTTTTTTGATCGTTGTCGGGGTGATGCCGTGCTCTTTGTTGTAGGCAACCTGGATAGCGCGGCGGCGGTTCGTCTCGCCGACAGCCTTGCGCATCGAATCGGTTTCTTGGTCGGCATACAAGAGCACAAAGCCGTCTACATTGCGCGCCGCGCGACCTATTGTTTGGATAAGCGACGTCTCCGAGCGCAAGAAGCCCTCTTTGTCGGCATCGAGTATCGCAACCAGCCCGACCTCGGGCAGGTCGAGTCCTTCGCGTAGCAAGTTAACACCCACAAGCACGTCAAACTCGCCCTTGCGCAAGCTTGTCAGCGTTTCGATGCGCTCGAGTGTCTCGATGTCGCTGTGCAGGTAGGCCGCTTTTATTTTGCGCTCCTTCAAATACTCGCTCAAATCTTCGGCCATCTTTTTAGTGAGCGTCGTGACCATCACGCGCATGCCTTTCTTTATCACTTTTTCGGCTTCTTCGAGAAAGTCTTGCACTTGGCCCTTGGCGCCGTCGATACCTGTCACCGGGCGCACAATAATCTCGGGGTCGACAAGGCCGGTCGGGCGAATAATTTGCTCGACGACGTTTTTGCCGCTGTGCTCCTTTTCATACGCGCCGGGCGTTGCAGAGGTGTAGATGGTCTGCCCTACCCGCTGCTCAAACTCTTCGAACTTAAGCGGGCGGTTGTCGACCGCCGACGGGAGGCGAAAACCGTAGTCGATCAAATTTTCTTTGCGCGAGCGGTCGCCGGCGTACATGGCGCCTATCTGTGGCACGGTCACGTGCGACTCGTCGATGATGGTGAGAAAGTCGGGCTTGCCGTCTTTGGTGTGGCTGAAATAGTCGAGCAGGCTAAACGGCGGCTCGCCGGGTTTGCGGCCGTCGAAGTGGCGGCTGTAGTTTTCTATCCCGTTGCAGTAGCCCATCTCGCGTATCATCGCCAGGTCGTAGTTGGTGCGGCGCTTGAGACGCTCGGCCTCGAGTACTTTGCCGGCCTTTTCAAACTTAGCCAACTGCTCTTTGAGCTCGAACTTAATATCTTCGATAGCGCGGGCGCGCTCGTTCTCAGGCGTGACATAGTGCTTGGCCGGGAAGAGAAATATCGAGTCGGGCGCGGCCTTTTCTTGGCGCGTCACGGCGTCGATAACGCGCACTTTCGATATTGTGTCGCCCTCAAAATCGACGCGGTACAGCACCCGCTCGCCGGTGGGCATTATCTCAACGCTGTTGCCAAGTGCGCGAAATGCGCCGGGAGTTAAGTCGGCTGTCGTGCGCTCAAAGTACACAGCGATGAGGTCGCGCACCAAGTCGGCGCGGGTTTTCTTGACCCCGGCCTTCAACTCAAGATGCACTTTGCGGTACTCGCTCGGGCTGCCGAGGCCATAGATGCACGACACCGACGCGACAACGATAACGTCTTGGCGTATCAGCAGCGCCTGGGTCGACGCGTGGCGCAGACGCTCTATCTCTTCGTTGATCTGCGCCTCTTTCTCTATATATGTGTCCGAATGCGATATGTACGCCTCCGGCTGGTAGTAATCGTAGTAAGAGACAAAGTAATGCACCGCCGCATCGGGGAAAAACTCGCGATACTCCTGCGCAAGTTGAGCCGCGAGTGTTTTGTTGTGAGCAATAACGAGCGTCTGCTTGCCCGTCGAGGCAATAACATTAGCCGCAGTGAAGGTTTTGCCCGAGCCGGTGACCCCGAGCAGCGTCTGGTGGCGCTCCCCTTTTTTGATACCTGCCACAAGCTCTTTAATAGCTTTAGGTTGGTCCCCGGCGGGTTTGTAGTGGGTTGAGAGTTTAAATGGGTTCATTTTTGTCTTATTGAATTTACTATAGCTAGCTATAGTGACTCAAAAATGTATCACGAAATGCATGAAAATTCCCGTCCAAGAGCGACTGGCGGATTTGGGCGACCAAATGGGTAAGGAAATATATGTTGTGCATGCTCGCGAGTATTGGCCCGAGCATTTCGTGCGTGCGAAAGAGATGGTGCACGTAGGCGCGGGTGTGCTTGAGACACACCGGGCACTCGCACCCTTCGTCGAGCGCACTGAAGTCTTCGCGAAACTCAGCATTGGGTATCTGCACCTTGCCGCCTTTGGTATAGATCCCGCCCGTGCGGCCGTTGCGTGTGGGGAGCACGCAGTCAAAGGTATCTATCCCCGCCTCGACGCCGATAAAAATATCTTCGGGTTCGCCGATGCCAAGCAGGTGGCGTGGCTTTTCGTTAGGCAGCTCGCGATTAACTTTATCTAAAATTCCCAAAATGTCGTGCTTGCTAAAGCTGCCGCCGATACCGTAGCCGTCGAAGTCCATCGAGGCCAGCTCTTTGGCGCTCTCGATGCGCAGGTCGGGATAGCGGCCGCCCTGCACTATGCCGTAGATGCCCTGCTCCTCGTTCTTTTTTATATTTTGGCGATGCGCGCGCAAACTGCGTTCGGCCCAACGGTGTGTGCGATCCATTGCCTCTTTTTGGTACGTCTCGTCGGCCGCAGGGCTGGTGCATTCATCGAAAGCAAAGATGATGTCCGCGCCGATTTTGTGCTGTATCTCGATAGAGCGCTCGGGCGTAAAGCGATGGAGCGAGCCGTCGACATGCGAAGTAAACGACACCCCCTCTTCGTCGATAATAGCGAGCTTGCCGTGGCTCGTGGCCAACTCTTCATCAAATACAGCAACGCCCTCTTCGCGGCTTGCCTCTTGCGGCAAAAACTTTGACAGCTTTTTGCCAAACCCTTCGCCGAGAGAAAAAACTTGAAAGCCGCCTGAGTCGGTCATGGTGGGGCCCGAGAAGTTCATAAATTTACCGAGGCCCCCAGCCTTCTCTATCAATCCTTCGCCGGGCGATAAATATAAGTGGTACGTGTTGGCGATGAGTGTTTGCATGTCGAGCGCTTCAAACTCGCTCGAAGGGATGCCCTTAACATCGGCCTTGGTGCCCACGACAACAAACGCCGGCGTCTGTATATCGCCGTGCGGCGTATGCAAAACGCCCGCTCTCGCGAGAGAGCCGGGCATCTGCTTTTCAATCGTGAAGGATATCGGTCGCACTACTGAGCTGCCGGGGTTGATGTCCCGGGAGTAATTGAGAGGAGCTGCACCTCAAAGGTAAGTGTCGCGTTCGGCGGGATCGGCCCTACGCCTTGCGCGCCGTAGGCCATCTCCGGCGGGATAACGAGCGTGCGCGTGCCCCCCACCTGCATGCCCCGCAGCCCCAAGTCCCAGCCCTGGATTACTTGGTTTGCGCCGATAGTGAAGCTAAACGGCGTGCGGCCGACCGAGGTGTCAAACACCGTACCGTCGGCGAGCTTGCCGGTGTAATTAACCGTGACCGTGTCGCCCACCTGCACGCCTGTGCCGGTGCCTACTGACTGATCCTGTACGACGAGTCCGCCTGTTGTCCCACTAGTATTTTGTTGCGGCATAGAAAAGAAATTATCTCCTAGAAAAACCCCGACCACGAATAAAGCGACAACAATAGCAATCCCCGCCTGTACCTTATGCTTTGACATACGGCTATTATGGCGTCGAAGTCGCCATGTCGTCAATCACGGTTGTTAACGACCCAACTTGCACAACACTTGCCGTCTGGTCGTTGGGTGCCGAAAGCAGCGCCCCGTTGAAGCTAAGGAAAAATAGAGCGATGCCGGCCACGACGGCCCCCGAGAGCAGCAGGTTGCTCGCCTGTATCTGGATATGGAAGAAAAATGTCAGGCCAATCACCAGAATCAGCAGCGTTGCCACGCCGCCAAATACCCAACCAGCACTCGACTCCGGATCGCTGAAAAGCCTCGAGACTTGGCGCGTAAATGTGTTGAATAGGCCGTTTGGATTGCCTACCGGCCCTACCTCGGCACCGAGGACGCTCCCGGCCGGGGTACCGAAGTACTGCACTACAAATGTGGCTGTGGAACCTTTGTATATTCCCTCAGCGATGCCAATACCTATCTGGCGATACACAGGCTTAACAATATTGGCGCGATGCGTCGGCGAGGCCATCCATGCATTGACCACGTCTTGTGAGTCGACAAAACGTACCGCCAAATTTTCGCCCGCGTACTGATAATTGTAGCCGCTCGCTGAAATAAAATCCCACGGCTGTTTGCCGTCGGGCGATGTATGTGAGAAGTAACTCTTGGCTGCCATGTCGTTGGCTTTGGCTTGCGCTGCGGCATCGAGCTGTGCGTTTTCTGTCAGTGTAGCAACCTTATTTTGCAGACGCTCGTCGTTGGTGTAGGTAATAAGCTGGCTTGCAATAACATTTGCCAAAAACGAACCGTTGGACTGCCGTGCCACCAAGGAAGCCACTAAAAATCCTTCAGTAGCAAGAACCATCGCAAGAAAGAACACCAGCCATCCGCGGCGCAGCAAGTGCGGGCGGTAGGCATTGCTATGGTGCGGCACCGCGTAGTTAAGCAATCGCCGCCAAAAAGACATGTTAAAATTTTATCATGAAATACAGGGCCCTTGCTGTGGCATTGCTGTTACTCCCCGCTGTAGCGCTCGCACAAAGCTCTGACCAACAGCTCGACCTCTCCCAAAAAGCAACCGTCGAGGGGGCCACCGTGCCGGTGCATACAACCGTATCGGCCCAAAACACCGACGGCGTGACGCTCAGTGAGACAAATAAAGAAGGTGCGGTACCGGTGACTGTTACCTTTTATGTCGTACCCAAGCCTAAACCTGTTGCGACAAGCTCGCAGGAAGCAGCCGCTATCGAGTCGTCGGCAGCTATCCAGCAAAATATCAACAACATTTTGCCGCCGGTCGAAACGACGGTTAAACCGGCCTTTACGCTTATCGATGGCGCGCGCGGTGCCGCAGCCGACGTGCTCGACTCACAACTGGCCGCCACCAAGAAAAACCTCGGCCCCAACCCGGGCCAAGTGCTCGGCGCCGAAGCAACTAAAAACGCGACCACCAACCCCGGCGGCGCATTTTGGTACCTGTTGCAAACACTCTACTTTTATCTGCTGACGGTGCTTCGGTTTATCATCGGCTCGGCGGCTCTGTTCTACCCCATCTTTGCGATACTCTTTCTCTACTTTATCTGGAAAATGTTCAGGCGTTTTAGGCGGCCGGCGTATTGACGTGCGTTGTGCGCCAATGCCATACAGCCACAACAAACGCGAGCAATGTTGTAATGGCCGAGATGGCGCAGTACATACACAGTGCGTGGATGAGCCCCATTTGGATGTAAAACTCGAACACCATCGAGAGCGCCAGGCCTATGCCGGTGTACACCAGCGCGCCCAGGCGCAGTGCGCGGGAGTTTGGCTCGATTGACATAAGTACAGCGAGGCAAAATAGATAGGCGTAGTAGACAAGCCCAAGGTACGAAAGCGGCACGCCGAGGAACTTTGAGTAAGCGCTGGTAAGCACCACCGCGCAACCGCCGACGGCGCAGCTTGGGATAAGGTTGAGGTATTGAAAATATGAGAGAAAGAGCGTGTCGCCGAACCCGACCATCGCGAGCGCCAAGAGCCAATAAGGTGTGAGTTTCATCCAAATACTTTATCACGCATCACGTTCCTCTTCACGCCCGCGGACAGTGTGCTCATCCATGCCAAACAAGTGGGCCACTTCGTGCCAAATAGTTTCGCGGATTATTTTGCGCAGATGCGAGTTGTCAGCCCGCCCAAGAGTGCGCTCCGGGCCGCTAGGCCTCAGTCTACCCTCTTGTTCGGCCTGCCAACTTGCCTCTTCAATTGGTTTTTGATACAGCGTTATTGTGTCGGGTATTGTGGTACCCATCCCATACCAATCGCCGCGCATCGGATACGGGATGCCTTGGTAGAGCCCCAGTAACGTTTCGTGCGGGCCCAAGCCCTCTTGTTTGCGGATCTCGGCACTCGGCTCATCCTCTACCAAAAATCCCACATTCTTGATATGCGCGCGAAACTTCTCCGGTATCGCGTTCGGAAATTCCTCCTCTATCAACAATTCAAACTCCTCGCGGGTCATTTGAGCAGGCTCTTAAATTTATTTTGCACTTTCTCGACCTTAGGTGCGATGACAAGTTGGCAGTAGCCCGCATCTTTGTGGCTTTCGTAATATTTTTTGTGATAATCCTCGGCCGGGTAGTACGCGCCAAGCGGCTCGATGGTCGTGACTATCCGCTTAACGCCGGCTGATTTGTTGAGCACGTCTATGTAGTGCTGGGCTTTATCGCGCTGGCGCAGGGTGGTGTAAAAGATAGCCGAGCGGTACTGCGTGCCGATGTCGTTGCCCTGCCCGTTAACCTGCGTCGCATCGTGCGCGCTAAAAAATACCTGCAAAAGCTCCTCAAAACTTAACTCGTCGAGGTCAAAAACAATTTTGGCGACCTCTACGTGGCCCGTGTTGCCGCCGCACACCTGCTCGTAGGTCGGGTTGGCACTCTTCCCGCCCGTATATCCCGGCTCGACACTCTTAACGCCCTTGAGCATCTCAAAAACAGCCTCAGTGCACCAAAAGCACCCTGCACCTAGGACTACTGTTTCTTCTTGCATCATTAAATTGTAGCATATTGATTTTTTACATCGACGTGTTACTGTGCCGCCAGATGAAACTGGAGATTATGTCATGTCAGCCGATACCGCAAAAGGCCGAGTTGAAGAACGTCTCTTTGAGAACAAGCTGCTCGTCAACGTCCCTGGCTATGAAAAAGCGGACCTATTCAAAGGTATCGCCAGCCAATACGAAGAGACTCACCGAGCGTACCATACCTTCGAGCACATCGATTTTTGCCTTAATATCTTCGATAAATTTCGGCATCTTGCCAACAATCCGGATTGTCTCGAACTGGCCATCATCTTTCATGACCTGCGTTATGGAACCGATGTGCCCGCTCGGGTCAACGAAGAAATAAGCGCGTTGGCGCTGGTGGAAGTGATGCTCAGATATAAATGCTTGTGGAAAGACACCCTCTGCGGTATGTCCGCGGTGCTCGCCACTACCCACGACCACACGCCATCGACAGATGACAACAAGCTCATCGTCGATATCGATCTTGCAGGTCTGGGTCAACCGTGGGATATCTTCCTCGAGAACAACAGAAATGTTCGGCAGGAATACAAAGACGTACCCGAAGACAAGTTCCGTGAAGGCAACGGTGCAGTTTTGCAACGCTTCCTCGACCGGACGCCGCTGTACTATCACCCCGAGATCGAGGCTCGCTATGGCGCGCAGGCTAAAGAGAACCTCGCCCGTTGGCTTAACCGTTCTTAAATGCACACACCGTCGAGTTACCTCGACGGTTTTTTATTATAAAAAATACCGCGCTCGTTGCGCGGCTCTGGTCTATTGTCGTCGGAAGAACTCCCGCCCACACAGAAGCGGGTCAATATTGTGATTCTGCAGGACGATGTGCGCGGCCGCCTCAGCACAATACGGACCCATCGCACAGCGTATGGCGTGAAGAAATTTCAATAGCCATAAAGGCTTGCGGCCTTGGATTGCGGCCAAGAAGCCCTTGGTGTACTCGATGCCCTGACTTTCGAAGCGAGGGACCAGCGCGGCAATAGCTCGCTTCTGATTCTCAGCCTCGACGATATCATACCCACCCGTACCATCGATCATGGTCACCTCCTTTAAATTCTAAAAACAATGTACCACGTATGACCATGTGGTCAATGATGTGTGTTCTTTATGCACTGTTACAGATATTTTTTGCCTTTCAACTTATCGGGCAAATATGATTCTTTGTCATAGAGTTTATAGCCTTTGTGGTAGCCCAGGTCTTTCATCAATTTTGTGGGTGCATTGCGGACGCGCATTGGTATAGGCAGGTTGCCTGTCTTCTTAACATCGTCAACCGCTTCAAAATACGCATCATAACTTTTGCGCGACTTTTTGCACTCGCTTAAGTACGCAACCCCATGGGCCAAGTTGATGGCGCACTCGGGGTAGCCAATTTTTTCGCACGCCTCGAATACTGCGTTGGCGACAACAAGCGCCGTCGGCACCGCCAGCCCAATGTCTTCGCTGGCAAAGACAACCATGCGCCGCGCGATAAACAGTGGGTCTTCGCCGGCCTCGACCATGCGGGCCAAATAGTAGAGCGCCGCGTCGCCTTGGCTGGCGCGCATGCTCTTAATAAACGCGCTTATGGTGTTGTAGTGCTCCTCCCCTTTTTTGTCGTAGCGCAGGTGCGTTGACTGAACCGTCTCTTTAAGAGCTTTAAGAGTAATAAGGCCGCCTGCCCCGCGAGAGTTTGGCTCTTTTGCGGGGTAGAGCCTGTTGGCATTCTCGAGCACAGTGATAGCTTGTCGCGCGTCGCCTTGTGCCATCTGCACCAGCCAATCTTGAGCGTCTTTAGGGATTTTGAATTTTGTACGCTTTAAAATCTTTCCCATATCCTCCTCGCTCAACTCATTGAGTACAAACACGCGCGTGCGCGAAAGCAGCGCCGGGATAACCTCGAAGCTCGGGTTCTCGGTCGTCGCGCCGATAAGCGTCAGCTCGCCGCGCTCGACAAACGGCAAAAGGAAGTCTTGTTGCGCTTTGTTAAAGCGATGTATTTCATCAATGAAAAGAACTTTATGGCTGGGCGTGGGCGAGCCACTGGAAAACGGTAAGACTTGGGCTAGCGCCCCGGAGCGCCGTTTCCCGGTGGTTCGCCCTTCGCCCAACACTTCTTTTATATCTTCTTTACCAGCATCGACCGCCGATAGTTCGTGGAACTCGGCATTGAGCGCATTGGCATAGATGCGCGCGAGTGTTGTCTTGCCGCTCCCCGGCGGCCCCCAGAGCAAAAAGCTGAAAAGATGCTTGCCTTCGATGGCTTCGCGCAGCGGCTTGCCCTCGCCCACCAAATGCTCTTGGCCAACAAACTCACTGAGGTTCGTGGGGCGTATTTTGCTGGCCAGCGGCTCCATACCCCCATTGTACTCTTTTGGTCCTACGGCAAGCTACCTAAATAAAAACGCCCCGGATACACTTATATCGGGGCGCGCAGTTGCTCGAAGCCTTGTTCGTCGGCGTAAGATTGCCAATCAATCTTTTTCTTATAGTTTCTTTTTCTGCCGAATGGCAAAATTATACTTACCAACTCCGACTCAAGGAACAGTGGGGCGGGTATGAGATAAATTCTTTTATAGACACTCCCTTCCACAATGGTATCTACGAATACCAATATGAAGGCGGCTGCCGACTCCGATAAACCCTTGCGGGAGATGCGCACTAAAGCATAGGGGTAGTTTGTCCCAGCATGTTGCGGTTTACGGACAAGTGCCAGGGTGCAGAGCTGCCCGTTTATTAAGAGATGCTTTGTTGAGAAGGATTGAACACCTCTGACAGCCTTCACTTCAAAACCCATCGCTTTAGCACAAGCCACAATCACTCTCAGATAGAACCTGCGAGACAGGAGTTCTTCCTCTTTCTTTGCCTGTTGGAGCACAGCAGCTCTCTTGTTGTGCAAACCTTTATGAGATCGGCGATCTTCTTCAGATCGGACAAAGGGAAAGAAATCCCGGTGGACTTGCCGAACTCGCTCGCGAGTTATTCTGAGTTCGTCTGCAATATCCTCAAAGCTTTTCTCTTTATCTTCAAGGGCGTCGAGCCATTGGGTTGCATTCCAGGCGTGTATTTTTTGTCTTACACTCCATATTTTCTTCGTAGCGTCAAACTTTGCCTTTGCTTCAGCAAGTTCAAGCGGGGTGATACCGAACCTTAGTCCCGCTTGCGCAGGAGCTTGGTCGGTCGATTTAGTATTCGACATAACGCCCTCCTGCCTCTAATAATCATCTGCTGACAATAAAACATCTACAGTGGAAAAAGTAAACAGGGGCTTCATCCAAATAATAGACGCTGGAGTATAATGATTACTTCATATGAAAAATATTATTGAGGTCAAAAACCTTACCAAAAAGTACGCTGATTTTACAGCCGTTAATAACATATCGTTCGAGGTCAAAGAAAATGAGATATTCGGTATTTTAGGCCCTAACGGGGCGGGCAAAACGACTACGCTCGAGATGATGGAGGGCCTCAAGCGCCCTACCAGCGGCACCATTGTGGTGGATGGGTTCGATGTAGTACATGACCCAGACGAGGTTAAGGCGCGCATTGGGGTCCAGCTGCAGGCCTCGACCTTCTTCGAGTCACTGAGCCTAGTTGAGCTTATAGAGACCTTTGGGGCGATGTATAACCGCAAGGTCGACGCCATGCAGCTGCTCGAAGAAGTTCAGCTGACCGACAAAGCCAAGTCGCAGGCTAAAGAGCTCTCAGGCGGCCAACGCCAGCGCCTAAGCATTGCCATCGGCTTGGTTAACGACCCGAGCATCATCTTTCTCGATGAGCCGACTACCGGGCTCGACCCGCAAGCACGACGCAACCTCTGGGACCTTATCGAGCAGATCAAGGCCAAGGGCAAAACAGTTGTTATCACCACCCACTACATGGACGAAGCCGAGGTGCTGTGCGACCGCGTCGCTATTATGGATGCGGGCAAAATAATCTCGCTCAACTCGCCGCGCAAGCTTATCGAAGAGCTGCTGGCGACCGGCTTTAGCAAGCCCGTAGTGCAGCAGCAGGCAAGCCTCGAGGACGTCTTTTTAACCATGACCGGCCACGCGCTGCGCGACTAACGCATAAAAAATAATATGTACACAACCTACAAACTCACCATCGCTGCGATAAAAATGCTTGTGCGCAACCGGCAGGCGCTCTTCTTTACGCTCATCATGCCGCTGTTCATCATGCTTATCTTCGGATACATCGGGTTCGACAAACCGCAGCTTATCGACGTTGGGCTTGCGACCAGCACCCCGAGTGCGCAGACGCAGGCGTTTATCGGGCAGATAACGCAGTTCCCTAACTTCAATATTCATCAAGGCTCATTAGAGAGCGAGCAGGAGCAGCTAAACGAGGGCAACCGCGCCGTCGTGCTTGAGGCGCAGGGCAATACAATCATCGCCTACACCAACGCCAGCAAGCCCGAGGCGCAGGCGGTGGTCTCGATACTCAACCAGTTCATCACCTCGGCAACGCTGCAACAGGCGCATATTGCACCGCTCATTACTGTGCAAACTCAAGAGGTCAACGCGCACAACTTGCGCTATATCGAGTTCTTGTTGCCGGGGCTTATCGCACTCTCTATCATGCAGATGTCGGTGTTTTCTGTTGCGTTTGTCTTTACCCAGTACAAAGAAAAGGGCGTACTCAAACGCCTCTTGGCGACGCCCATGCTCCCTATACAATTTGTCGCAGCCAACGCCATCACCCGACTTATTGTGAGCGTTGTGCAGGCAATGATCTTCATCGTGGCAGGGCTTGTGCTCTTTAAGGTGCACGTCGTCGGCTCGTATCCGTTGCTCCTCTTGTGCGTGGTGCTCGGCGCACTTATGTTCTTGGGGCTTGGCTTTAGCATCTCGGGCGTCGCCAAGACAACCGACTCGGTGCCGGTGTTCGCGAACCTTGTCGTCTTCCCTATGATGTTTCTCGGCGGGACCTTCTTCGCTATCTCGAGCATGCCGAGCTGGCTGCAGCTCATAGCAAAGTTCTTGCCGCTCACCTACTTCTCTACTGCAGTGCGTGAGGTCATGACCAAAGGTTCGGGGCTCTCGGTTATCTGGCCCGACCTGCTGGGGATGCTCGTGTGGTGCGTCATCCTTATCGGGCTCGCAACATACACATTCCGCTTTCAAGAGCGCGAGGGCGCTTAAGTGGGATTACAAAAAACCGCCGGCTTGATGCCGGCGGTTTTTTGTTTTTAGTTATTTAGTTAGACCTTCTTAGCGAAGAGCCACCAAGCGACGCCGCCTGCGGCTACTACGATAACAAGGACTGCCCATGCCCAACCCGGGATAGTTGCACCTGAGGTCGCCGCAGCGGCGCCAAGGTCGCTAGAGGCCGGAGTTGTAGGAGTCGTCGGCTCGGTTGCAGCGGGGCCGGTTGCTGCCGCCTCGCCTGCTACGGTACCGCCGGTATTGGCAGTGCCTGCGCCAAGTACCTGGCCGCCGCCGTTAGCCTGCGCGATACCGCCCGAGGTGTTGCCGGTGGCCTGTGTAGGCGCGGCTGGCGTGCCTGTGTTGGTGTTGGTAGTTCCGGTATTAGCCGTACCTGTGTCGGTGGTCCCTGTGGTACCTGTGGTCCCAGTACTGCCGGTCGAACCGCCGCTTACCGGTGCGCCGTTGCCGCCACCGCCGCCGCCCGAACTGCCGCCCGAACTGCCGCCAGAGCCACCTCCTGAGCTTGGTGTAGGGTTAGTTGTTTGTGTGTAAACCACGAACGCGGTGAAATGCTTTGTCCATACTACCAAGTCGCTACCTGCGTCAATTTTGCAATCTGCACCCGCCGCAAGTTGTGAATCGGCGCTGCTTTGAGTATCGGCAGTGCACGTAGTCGCTATGGCAGTAAAGGCCCCTGCGCGTGACCAACCAACCAATTTGCCTGCCTGACCAGCAAACACAAGGCGAGCTGATTGATCAAGCGTGAGAGCTGTATCGCCAGCGCCTACTTCGATAGCTTCGACCATAGTAGCTGTGGTGCCCGAATCGGCCGTAAGTGTAAAACCACTCGTCGCTGTCGGGAGTGTTACTGTGCCATCCCAACCAGAAGGGCCAGTGATAACTGTGTTCGGGGCAACATCAAGTGCAACCGTGCCTCCTGACGTCGTAGTAGTAGCTTCAGATCCGGTGGTATCGGTCGTGCTCGTCGTGGTACCGCTGCTTGAAGTCGTGTATGCCAGCGTCGTCATGGCAGCATCCTCAAACCACGGAGAGAAGGTAACACTGCCCGTCATCGAGCTTGCAGGAGTGGTGGCCGAACCCCAATAGTTGTTGGTTACATCTACTGCAGTCGATGTCGCAACATTGGCCACATCTTTCGCGCCGGAGAGCGCGCTGACGTTGTTGTTGCTAAACGAAACACTAGTAGCGCCGGCATTAGACTCGTATTGCACCGCAAAGGCGTTGCTGCCCGAGACCGTGATGGTGTTGCCGGTAATAGAGGCGTTGGTTGTGTCGCCCTCAAGACCGAGTGCATGAATCCAACCGCCGCCCGTGAGACTGCTGATGGTGTTGTTCTTTATCTGGACGTTCGAGTGCGGCGCTGTCGCATTGCCAAACGAGATGCCGTAAGCTCCTTTGGTATCGCTGGTAACGTTCGTAATAACGTTCCCCTGGAAGATATCATCGGTCGATGCATTCGAGTCTCCGTTAGAGCCAACCAAGATGCCTTTGGCCGAGCGAGCGCTGTGAATATTATTGAAGCTGTTGGAGGTAACTTGCACGCTGTCAGGGCCGCCTTCGAGATAGACACCTTGTGCGGTGCCGTTTACTCCGGTGTCGCTGGTAGTCACTGTATCAATGACGTTGTTGGTGATTTTTGCGCTTGCACCTCCCGACTTAACGACGACGGCGTACACCGCGAAAGCTGAACGTACGTCGCTAAGCGAAAAGCCATCGATAGTGACGTTTGGCGCATTGACCGTGATAGTACCGATGCCGTCTGCAACGCCCGCGACAGTCGACTCGCCAGAGCTTGCAAACGTGCGGCCTGCGACCGCATTACCCGCCTGTGCGCCGTTAAGCGTGAGCGACTTGGTGATGGTTACGTTTTCATTGTATGTGCCCGCAGCGACCGCAATGGTGTCACCCGGTGAAGCCGCATCAACCGCAGCCTGGATGGTCGGGTATCCGGTATTGGTGTTGGTATCAACAGCCGCACCAAGATCGCCCTGGTCGCCGCCGGAGACTGCGTCGGCGTCGGTCCATGTGCCGTTGTGGGCGGTCACATAGGTGAGCGAGTAGGTATTGACATAGCTTGAACCCGTGCTCGAAGCTACGCTTGGGAAGACCTGGTTAACCCACCAAGAGAACCCGGCCGTAGAGCTATCCGGGATAGTTATCGACTGAGGAGAGGTAGTGCTGTAGTCGGGGTTAAGCGCAAGACCCGAGGTAGAAGCGAAGGTATAGTTCTCTCCGCCGGTAAAGGTGCCCGTAATACCCGACGCAAGTGCAGTGCCGGCCTCGGGAGAAATACCGCCCGCGGTGACAAATGCGCCGTTGGTCGTGTTGGCATTGGCACAGTACGACGTGCCGTCAGTGCCCACCCACACGTTAACGTTTTCGGTAAAAGCATCTACTGCCCAGTTGCCATGAACGCCCGAGTCCGCGTCGTTCGAAATATTTTGCGTAATAGTAAGAAACGGAGTCCCAACCGTGTCGCATGGTGAAGGCGCCGCTGCGAGACCAGAGGCAAACAAAGGAAGGCTGATAAACAGTGTTGCGCCGATAACAACGCCCGGCACAAAGCCCAGTAGTTTTTTATGCATGAAATCCCTGTTAGTTAATATACGAAACCGCCCCTATCTCTCTGCCAACCCTATCCAGCCGAGCTTGACGTGTCAACTACATCTTTAGGCCAAGCGCCTGAAGTCTTAATGAATACCCAGAAAAGCTTTATATTGAGCTAGAAATCCCTCGTTTCGCCATCTTGGAGCGAGACGTACTCGGTTTCGGGTACAAAGGTCTTGAACAGGTTTCCTACAAATCCGCGAAAGAACGGTTGTATCATCCCATCGTGCACACCAAAAGCGACACGGGCCTTTATTTCTTTGGCAAAATCGACGGCATCCGCCAACTTCATCCACGGGCCGGCAACCGGCAACGCCAGGATGTCTATGTGTTTGCCCGGGTTATGAAAGTTATCGCCCGGGAAATAAAATTTGTTCGCCACCATGTAGCCAGTATTTTCAACCAGCCCCATGTTCGGCGGGTACACCAGCGCGTGTTCGATGCCAAACCCTTCGATCAAGACATCTTTAACCATGGTCGATTGCCCGTCGCCTACGACCACTACGTGCGTGTCGGCTACAGCCTCCCCTACCAACTTAGCGACAGCCTTGTTGCCAATGACAAGCGCGGTCGGATTGTTGGCCAATACGGCCTTTAATGAATCGATGTGCAGATGGTCCTGGTGCTCGTGGGTGATCACGATTGCGTCAAGCCCTGTAAGGTTATTTTGGGTATCGGTAAAGCTGCCTGGGTCGGTCAGGAGCTTAACCCCCGGCAACTCGAGCACCAAACAGCAATGCCCCAACTTTGTGATTTTCATCACAACACTATACCACCATCGCTACTGAGATTTTGCTGAAGGCGTCTACCTATTCTTTTTTCTAAAAATCTTGAGGCGATAGATAGCGAGAGCTATTGAAATATTAATAAAAACTAAATACGTGGGGAAAGCCGTAGCAGAAAAATTCCAGGTCTTTATAGCAGCAAAACTGGTAAGTGAGTTAAATAGCCCCGCGGTAAATGGGCCTGCATTCTCGGTCTCTGGATATTTCCAAGATTTTACCAATGTGGGTACTGCGGCAAATCCATCGCTCGCGATAGCAAAAACAATCGCGATTTCGGGGATTTTTGTAATCCCCCACAAAATCAACGCGAGGATCGAGAAAAATCCGCACCAATAGTCAAAACCTTCTAGTTTCCAATAGGACTCTTTATTTATAAATGAAGCTATAAAGACCAAGAGCGGTCCGAAACCAGACATAAACACCGGCAACACCGCCCATTGGACTCCGTTAAACATAGCTGCGGCCGTGGCAATAAGGGGCGCAATCGACCACAGTAACCACGTGGCCCTATTTGGTTTAACTTTTCCTTGTAAAGTTTCTTTAATGTAGGAGTATATTCCAATGAGCTGTACCGCTGCCCCTAGAAAAACTAAATAATATAAATAATTCATTTTTGTTTTGGCAAATCAAGCTTGGCTATCGCGTCGGCGAAGGTGAGGCCGACTTTTTTGCCGGGGTTAAATATGTTCTGCGGGTCGAAAATCTTTTTGACCTCCATAAAGAGCGCCAGCATCTCAGGGCCGAACATCTTGCCGACGTACGGCGTGCGCACGAGCCCGTCGTTGTGCTCGCCGGTAATCGAACCGTGATACGACACTACCAGGTCGTAGACCTTGTGAGAAAGTTCGTCGATAACCTGCGCCATCCCGGGGCGGTTGGGGTCGATAAGCGGGATGATATGAAAGTTGCCGTCCCCCACATGGCCTGCTACCGTGTAGGTAAGGTCGTACTGGCTTAGGATTTTCTCAAGCTTGGGCAAAAACTCCGGCAGCGTGAGCGGCGGCACCACAAAGTCGTCGATAAACGGCGCTGTGCGCTTGCCCCGTATCTTCTTGCGCAAGAGGTTAAAGCTCTCACGGCGCACCGCCCAATATTTGCGCGCCGCCGCTTCATCTTTTGCTATGCGCAGGCTTATGTGGCCGCGGCCTTGTTTGATTTCAGCCGCTAGCTTTTGCGCCTTAGCCAAGGCTTCTTCTTGCGTATCGGCGCGAAACTCGGCCAACAAAATAAGTTTGGGCACGCCTCCTGTCAGCGCCATTAGCATCTCGGGCAAAAACGACAGCCCCAGGCTAAACATACCCGCCTTCATCTGCGTGGCAAGCTCGGGCAAATACTTGAGCGCGATAGAAAAGGTATGGTCGTCGTACGACTCAAAGCTGTCGGGGCCGTACTTCAAAACCTCGGGCACCAACTCGCCGAGCTGGGAGAGATTTTTGATAAACATCACCACCATCGCACTGTATGGCTGAGGCCTCACCAGCTTGAACTTTATTTTAGTGATGATGCCCAAGGTGCCCTGCGCCCCGACCATGAGCCGCGCCAGGTTAAGCGAGTGCACGCCGTCGCCGATGTCCCACAAGGCATAGCCGGATGAGTTCTTTTCGACCTGGGGTTTGTTTTTCTCTATCACGGCCGCATGCACAGGGGTTGCTACCAGCGCTGCGACTTTGCGATAGATATCACCTTCGTAGCCTGCCTCTGTTAATTTGACGTGGAGCGCGTCGCCTTCGAGTTTTTTCAACGTATGCACTGCCCCGTCGGCCAGCACGACATCGAGCTCTTCAACCCAACGGGCCGTTTTGCCGTATTTTAAATTCTTTTCACCGCCCGAGTTGTTGGCTGCCATGCCGCCGACCGTGTTGAGCTCGCGGCTCGCGGTGTAGCTGGGCAGCTCTAAATCTTTTTTCTTGGTTTCTTTATCAAAGTCGCGAAAAAACATCCCCGGCTCGACAATAGCCTCGGTGCCGTTCAGTTCAACGAGCTTATTGAGATGTGTCGTTGTGTCGATGATAATCGAGTCATTGAGCGGCCCGCCGGACATGTCGGTGCCCGCCGCGCGCGCCGTGAGCGAGATATGGGCTTTGGGCGTTTCTTTTTGCTTGTTGACGTATGTTACTAACGCGCAAACGTCTTGGGCGTCGACAACTCGTACGACGGCCTGCGGCACGACCCTAAAGAGACTTGCGTCGCGGGAGTTGGTGTCGAGCGTTGCAGGCGTGTCGTCGACTTCACCGCGCACTACCCGCTTTAACTCGTCTGACAAAGACATGATAGAGCAATTGTACAACCAAAATCCCGACGAGCGTTGCGGCCCATCCAAATATCATGTTAATGCCCAACTGATGTGTGCGTTCTTCGCTGAGACGCAGACTGCGCCCGGCCGCGACGAAGTATCCGTTGTCTGCGCGCACCAGCACCATAGCCTGTCGCACACCCGCGCGAGGCTGCCAGGTAAAGCGATACTCCCCGTCTTTCCAGATAGGATCATCGACTTTGGCTGATGCATTAGTCGTATCGAAGACTCCGGACGGCAGCTTAGGCGGCGCATTGTCGAGTTGTGCCGAAGCCTCGAGCGGCATGCCGCTTTGGTCATACACGGACGTCCATGTGTCCAAACTGGTCGATAGGTTTGTGAGGGAGCCGCGAGGCACCAGGTCGGCCGGTACGCCACCGTTGTTGAGGCGCGTCGCACCGTCCTCGGCCAGCTGTATTTGTGGATCATTGGCACTTTGCCGATAGACCTGCTGGTCTGCGATGTATATCCCCAAACACAGCGCTGTAACGGGCACCGCAGCGAAAAGCCACCAAAAGAAATATTTCATACACCCAGTATAACTGGGCGTTAAGCGATAGGGTTCTGTCCGCGAATGAGACGGATGAGTACCAAGATAACCGCGACAACAAGCAAGATATGGATGAAGCCGCCTATGGTGTATGACGTAACCAGCCCTAAGAGCCAGAGAATTATCAATACCGCTGCGATAGTTACTAGCATATGAGTTTCATTTATGAATACTCATCCATTAAACCCCGGTATCAATGATGAAAGGATGAAGCGCTCACTTCTCTACTACGGCGCATATGAGGTGCTGATGGTGTTGGATGCAACATTGCCGTGGCCTGAGGAGCTGTGCACCATGTCTGGATTGATAATGATAGTAACCGTCCCTGGGCCGGCAGGGGTAACCAAAAACGAGAAATTGCGTCCATCCATCGGAGCGATTTGTTGCGCTTGAGAAATAGCCGCGTTGGTTGCAGAGACACTACCGGCGGAAAAGTCGGTAAGCACAACGGTACTATTGAGCGTGACGACAAATGGCTGCGACTCGGTAGCCGGCAGCGGCGCGGGCGAAAGCGCAAGGTGAGGATTGAGCGAATCGTACGCAATGCTGTACTGCGCGGCCGTATTGCCCGAACCGCTCTGGTCATGAACCGAATTGGAGCTCAGCGTGACAGTCACGGTGTTGTTGTCGGTCGGTGTTATAAAGAAGTTGTAGACCGCATCGCTGACCGCAACAAACGAACTCACGAAGCCGCGCGTGACACTAAGCGTCCCCTGCAAGAAATCGACCACCGCATGAGAGAACGTAACGGTAAACGGTATAGGGGTGTCGCCTGTAGGGTTGCTGGCTGACGTAGTGAAAAATGCGATAAGCGGCCCATTGGAAGCCACAAAAGAAAATCCATCAAAGGTTAGGCCTGAGCCCGAGCTAGGGGTTGCGGGGCTCTCAAGCTGGGTTGTGAGTTGGTAACGTTCGCCGTCGCTCCAATAATTGTACGATTGTGCGGGCACCTTAAGGCAATCCTGCTTAGGATCGCGTGGCATGACTGGCAAATAGAGGACCGACCATCCGTAGTTGGTGCCGTCCGGTATCCAGCTTGGTCCTGTCTGGCCGCAATCGCTCACCCAATTGAGTGCTAGCGGGTAGTGGCCCGTGCTGACGCGGTACAACTCGAGCGCCTGGCCGATGGTGCGCAAGTCGGAGACGCGCTTTGTGTCGCGCGCTTTATTTCTTGTTAAGAAAGTTGCGCCGAGAATTACAAGCGCAAGCAGACCGATGATGCCGATAACCACCATCAGCTCAACCAACGTAAAACCGCGTTTGGGACTCCTGTACACACCCTAAGTATACAATTACTTTTTAAGTGCCCCGCCATGGCGACTGCTCCAGGAAAATAGTGCTACTGCCGCAGCGGCTGCGACATTTAAAGACTCGGTACGGCTGTGGATAGGTATTGAAAGAAGGCGGTCGCACTGCTCGCGCACATGCGGTGCGAGCCCCGAGCCCTCGTTGCCTAAAATAAAGACGGTAGGCTTTTCAAACAGCTCTGCATGCAAAGCGTGCTTGCCTTCGCCTGCCAAGCCGTAGACCATGAACCCGCGCTTTTTAAGATCGGATATTACTTGGAGCATGTCCATGACGCGCACCAGCGGGATACGAAACGCCATGCCTGCCGAAACTTTAGCCACAGCGCCGGTAATCTGCGCCTGGCCGGCCTCGGGCATGAGTATCGCCGATGCGCCAAAGCCGGCCGCCGAGCGGATAATAGCGCCGACGTTGTGAGGGTCTTGCACACCGGCCATGAGCACGAGCGAAGTCTCCGGCGTTACAGCTGCTTTTTCAATCCATTTTTCGTACGAAACCATAAGCTGCGGGACAGAGAGCTGGCCGACAACGCCCTGGTGCGCGGTGCCGCTCTTAAGGTCGGCGCGCGCAAGACCCTCGGAGAGTTTGGCGGTCGGCAAGTTAGAACTCTGCAGGAGCTTTTTAAAAGCTGCGTCGGTGTCTTTGGGGTCGAGGTAGACCTTGGTCAGGGCCTGCGGCGCATAGCGCAAAGCCTCGGTGACGGCATGCTTGCCGTATATATAGATGCGATTCTGCTTCATCGGTCGCATCGTAGCACAGAAAAGAAAAAACCGCTCTATCAGGAGCGGTTTTTTCTTACTGCGGCGTAACGATTACGCGCGCTGTACGTTGACGGCGCTGAGGCCCTTTTCACCGTCTTTGACCTCGAACGAGACGGTTTCGCCTTGTTTGAGCTCATCGAAAGTAACGCCATTGAGGTCCTTAGAGTGGAAGAAGAGATCCTTCGCCTCGCCTTCGCGAGAGATGAATCCAAATCCACGGTCCGTCAAAGTTTTGATGGTTCCAGTCATTTGCTTGATTGATTGTTTGTTTTTTCTTTTGAGAAATACGACCTGCTTTCTTTAGTCTCTTAGACCCTCCTACAGTAGCAGATAACGCTCTTATTGTCCAGCAGCACTGCTGCCAGCAACAAAACCGGAGCTCCAGCACAGCTGCAGCGAGTAGCCACCCGAGGGGCGGTTGATATTGAGTACATCCCCTGTCATATAGAGATTTTGGACTTTTTTTGAGTGCATAGTCTTGAAGTCGACCTCGTTCGGCGGCACCCCACCGTCGGAGAGCACCGCCCTGTCGAAACCCATCAACCCCTCAATCGTGAGCGGCAGCGCCTTGAGCGTGCGAGCTATCAGCTTGCGCTCCTCGCGCGATATCGAATGCACTTTGGTAGCCGCAAGAGTAGGCGGCACAAGCGAGAGGACGCCGCGGCTTGAGCCCTCGGGCACCAGCTCTTTGATTACATTTTTAAGCGTTTTATTTTTATTGGCGTCGAAAATTTTGAGCATATGCTTCTCGAGCAGCCCGAAGTCAAGTTTTGGATGCAGGTCGATGGCGGCAGTCACTGTACCGCTATAAAGCAAGTCGCCAACCGCTCCGGCACTGTTAAGAATGAGCGGGCCCGATACGCCGAAGTGCGTGCACAGCACCTTACCCTCTTTACTGAAAGCTTTTTTACCCTCGACATAAAATGTGATTTTTACAGCCGGCAATGAAACTCCTTTAATAGTTTTGACCCACGCCTCGCTCGCGCGCAGCGGGACTACAGTGGGTGTCGGTGGCAGTGTTGTGTGGCCCAATTCTTTTAGCCATCTAAAGCCCTCGCCGGTCGAGCCTGTCTCAGGGTGCGAAAATCCGCCTGTCGCAAAAATAAATTGTTTGGCTTCGTATGTATGCGGACCCGAGACCACCGCAGTAATGCGGCCATCTTGGATGAGCACCTTGCTGACCGGCGAGGATGTTTTGATGGTCACCTTCCCTTTTTGGACATAGCTGCGCAGTAGCGCCACAACGTCGGTCGCTTTTTGCGTTTTGGGGAAGGCGCGGTTATTGGCCTCGATAACTAGCGGCATCCCGCGCGACTCGAAAAAAATAAATGTGTCCTTAACGCCAAATTTGCTAAACAGCGAGTATAAAAATTGTTCAGCTTTGCCGTAGGCCTTAAGCAGCGTACGTTCGTCGTATTGGGCATTTGTAATATTGCATCGGCCGCCGCCCGAGATTGAGAGCTTTGAGCCAAGGGTTTTATTTTTCTCGAGCAAGAGCACGTGCGCGCCGCACTCGGCTGCGCGGCCCGCCGCCATGAGCCCGGATGCCCCGCCACCGACAACAATAACGTCGTACATATTACTTAGAGAGGTCGAGCACTTCGTCGATGCGGATTTTCTCGACAAAGTCGGGCACGTGCGAGACGACAATCATAGGGCCCTCAAAGTTGCTGAGCGCCTCGGCGATAACCGGCAAGTGGCGGAAGTTAATATGGTTGGTTGGTTCGTCGAGGATAAGCAAGCCCGGCTTCATGAGCACCAGGCGGGCAAAGGCAACCAAACCCTTTTGACCTTCAGAGAGCGTGCCTATTTTAGAGTGAAAGACTTCGCCGCTCAGCAAAAACCCGGCAGCAACGCGGCGGACGTCCTCTTCAATCGGGCGGTCGAGCACGGCGGCGAGCTCTTGATACACCGTTTTGTCAAAGTCGAGGTTCGAGAAGTCTTGGCGGTAGTAGCCGATGGTTGTGCCAGGCAGCAGTTCAACACCTTTGGCGGTGCCGTCGGCGATAGACTGCAGCAATGTCGACTTGCCGATGCCGTTGGGGCCGGCAAGCAATAGGTGGTTGTTCTTGCGCAACACGACCTTGACCTTGCGTTGCACGGGCTTGTGCTTTTGTATAACCGTCAGCGACGTGATGTTGAGTATCTCTCCGACCAACCCCTCTTGAAACGGGATGCGGAACGAGCGAATAGCCTTGTCCTCTTTGCGGACCTCAACCTTTTCTTCTTCAAGTTCGGCGGCCTTTTCTCTCATGCGTTTGGCAACCATGCGCATTTGCCCGCCCTTGTTGGCGAAGAAGTTGGCTTTGTCTTTGTTTTCCTGAATCTCTTTGGCAAGCAGGGCGTTTTTGCGGTTTTCTTTCTCTATACGGGCCGAGATGTCGGCGACCACGTCGAGGTAGTTGCCGACATACTGCTCGACTTTGCGCGTGTGCACATCGAGGTACAGCACGCCTTGGGTAAAGGAGTTAAGAAACTCCGCGTCGTGCGAAATGACAATGACGGTTTTTTTGTACTTGACCAAAAAGTCGGTCAGGTGCGCGATGCCCTCTTTGTCGAGATTGTTGGTCGGCTCATCGAGCAGCAAAAGGTCCGGGTCTTGGATAAGTGCTTGGGCAAGCAAGAGACGCGCCTGCTGGCCGCCGGAGAACGCGCCCACCTTTTTGTCGTGGGGTGCCGTGAGGTTAACCACGCCCAACACTTTGTCTATTTTGGGGTCGAGGTCGTAGATTTTTTTGGCAAAAACTTTTTGAAAGAATTCGCTGACGGTTAGCTGCATGTCCTCGCGCGGGATAACCTGGCGCGCGGTTGCGACCGACAGCCCGTGGGCCAGTTGCACTATTCCCGACTCCGGCTCAAAGGTACCGGTCATGAGCCCAAAGATGGTGCTCTTGCCCGCGCCGTTTTGGCCCATCAAAGTTATCTTGGTGCCGCGGCGCACCGAAAAATCCACCTCGTGCAAGATGGGCTTCTTAACGCCAAAGTCGAATGACGCCTTGTCAAACCGAACTATAACTTCTCCGCGCTGCATTCCGTACACCTTACCACGCGCTTTACATTTTTACGAATTTGTTTTTATTAAATTTCAGCTACAACCCGACAACGCCGAAGGCCTTGCCGATGCCATAGGTGATAGCCATCGCGATAAGCCCACCGAGCACGACGCGTATCGTCGCGGTTGTTTTGTTAGCGCCGCCTGCATACGCGCTCAGTGTGCCGGTGATGACAAGCGCCACCAATACGGCGGCAAACGTCATCGCAATGCGCAGCGACTCCGGCGGCAGCACAATGGCCAAGAGTGGGATAACCCCGCCCATAGTAAATGACGCGGCCGAGGCAAAGGCTGCAGCCCACGGGTTGGTGAGATCATTAGGGTCGATATGCAGCTCGGCATCAACGTGTGCGGCAAACACATCGTGCGCTGTGAGCTCTTTAGCTACCGTCTCTGCTGTTGCGCGACTAAGGCCCTTGGCTTCGTACAAGCCCGTAAGTTCGGCAAGTTCGGCCTCGGGCTCGTGCTCCAGCTCGTAGCGCTCTTTCTCGAGTAATGCCTTTTCTGTATCGCGTTGGGTACTGACCGACACGTACTCCCCGACCGCCATCGACAGCGCGCCCGCGGTAAGCCCCGCGATGCCTGCAGTCAAAATAAATCCGGCCGAGTTTGACGCGCCGGCAACACCCACAACGATAGAGGCGACCGAAACGATGCCATCATTGGCACCGAGCACTGCGGCACGAAGCGAGTTAAGTTTAGAACCCGCGCCGGGGAGATGAAATTCTTTGTGGGTAGGCAACTTCATAGTCACAGTATAGCAAGCGCATTTAAGCGTGATGATAAGCCCCGCCGGCTAAAATCGTACCTGCGCGATAGAGCTGCTCGATTAGGATGAGTCGCACCAGCATATGCGGGAACACAAGCGAAGAAAGTTTAAGCGTGAGGTTGGCGCGCGCCTTAACAGCGTCGCTTACCCCAAACGCGCCGCCGATGACAAACACCAGCCGCTTGGTCCCGCTCTGCAAATGGTTGTCGAGCAAAGTCGCAAGGCCGGGCGTGTCCATATCTTTGCCGCGCTCATCGAGCAAAATAACCACATCTTCTTTTTTAATCTGCTTTAGTATTGCAGCACCCTCTTCTTGCTTTTCGCCAACTGGCAGAAAGGCCCACGCAAGATCAAAGCGTTTATCGAGCCGCTTGTGGTACTCGGCAATGCCGTCTGCCACCGTGTGGTCGTGCGCTTTGCCCGGGGAAATAATAAAAATTTTCATTTAGTGAGGTTGCCGCGGATATAGTCGAAGTGCTTTTGAGACACCGGCTGGACAGAGAGCCGCGAGCCCGGCGCCGCAAGCGGGATGCCGCGCAGATGCGGGTCGGCCTTTATGGCGCCGAGCAGCACCGGCTCTTTAAACTTTTCTACAAAGGCAATGTCGATACAAAACCAAATGGGCTTTTGCCGCGTCGCCTTCGGGTCGAAGTGCGAGTCTGACTTTTTAAATTGCGATTCGTCCGCGTGGGCGGCAGCCACAACCTTTGCCACGCCAAACACACCCATTGGCGCGACGCTCGAGTGGTATATCAAAGCCAAGTCGCCCACTTGCATCTGCTGCATAAAGTTGCGCGCCTGATAGTTGCGCACGCCCTCCCACGAAGTGCGTTTGTCGCGCTTAAGGTCGTGTATCGAGTATGCGCTCGGTTCGGTTTTGAGCAGCCAGTAATTCATGCCCGTATTAAACTCAATTTTTGTATGCGGGGCAATCGTTTGATAGCGGCCTCACGCTTAAGCGCCGCCGAGCGTGTGGGCTGCCTTTCGTTGTATACCATTTTTTTTGCGCCGTGCGCCCTTGTATAGTGGCCGCCTTTGCCCGCCTTATGTTCGACCAAACGGCGCTTGAGATCGGTCGTTATACCACTATATAAAGAGCCGTCATCGCACTTTAAAATATAAACGAAGTACATGTTAACGATGTGTGCAGCCGGCCCAGCAACACGGCCTGCGCATTCCTCCGCCCAGTTTCGAAAGCGCTTTCTTAATCCGGATACCTCGTGTCTCCGCCTTTTTGCCGGAGATGACCCAGCATATCCACTCATTGCGCGCGAGCGGCGTAATATCATCCCACAGTGCACGCACCTTAGGTGCCGAAGCAATGGCCTTGCGCAAGTCATCAGGCATTGCGTGTACCACCCCGCCGGCAATCGTGTTGCTGCTCATAGACCTATTCTATCAAATCCCCTGGCTGTGGGATGGTGTTGGAGCTTTCTGGAGTGCTCTACATCGTAATCGTCGGGGAGACATGCTCTGGATTTCGATTTTCTTCCTCGATCTCAATCAAACTAAAGCGCGGCTTGCCTTCGGCGTTCATTCCTGTAAATCGCTCGAGTGCTGTCGAGTACAATTGGCCATGGCCATACAGCGCCCGGTATATAACACAAAACTCATCTCCGTCCTTGTCGGCATCTTTTGCAATATCAATAACAAGGTACCGATTGCCGCGATAGTGCTCGTACACACGATTTCGCATCACTGACGTTTCAAGCTTTTTATACTCCATGACCCCTATTCTATACCCAGCCGGGCGTGGGACCCTACTGATTACCGACCGCTTTGGAGAGCGCGTAGAAGAATGAATTCCAGGTTGTGTGCATAAAGTCGATAAATTGCTGTATCAACTGTACGTGGTGATAGAGGTACCAAATCCCAAAGAGCACAATAAGAAGGCCGAACATGCTCCAGATAAACCCGTTAAGTTCAGAAAGGAAGGTTTGAGGCCGGTTGTATTGGTGATGCTTCCATTGCTGCTTTTGGGCGCGCTTCCAGGCCTTGTGTTGCTCCTTCCACGCGCGGCTGCTCATCTTCCAGTGTGCGTGCCAGCTTTGCCATTCGCCGGAGTTTGCAAAATCTTCAATGCCTTTGCGGGCGCGGTCGACCAGGTCTTGCGCTGTGACCGGCGGGATGCCTGAAGCGTTTTCATAATCTTTCGGCGTGCGCGCAACGGGCACAACAATCCACATAACGATATATGCCAAGCCGCCGAACCCGTGCGAAAGCGCAATGAGCAGCACAAACAATATGCGCACCACGCTTACGTCGATGTTGAAGTATGCAGCAAGACCGGTGCACACGCCGGCCACCCACTCGCCCTGCGGTATGCGATACAGGCGCTTGTGCATAGGTGCCGCTTTAGCTGCTTTTTCAGCTTCATCCTGTGCAGAAGAGCCTTCTCCTTCGGCGGCAACAGGGCCCATCTCGGCGAGCGCGGCATCGACATCAGACTTCGTCACAACATTCTTGTGCGCATTCAAATACGCACTCAACTTTGCTCCTACGGCCTGCTCGAGGTCCTTGATTATTTCGTCCTTGTCAGGGTTTTGCGAGAGCGTGGCCTTGGCCGCATCAAGATATGCGCGCAGTGCGTCGTAGGCACCCTCTTCGAGGCTGTAGGCTATGCCGTCTAGATGTATCGTTACTACTTTGTTCATATTATTTTGCTAAATTATTAATACTTGTTTGTAATGTTTTGAAATAATCCGACAGCTCTTTAAGCGTGCCCTCGCCCTCTTTAGTGAGCGCATAATACTTGCGCGGCGGGCCGGACTCTGACTCGACCCACTCATAGCTGACCGCCCCGTCGCGGCGCAACTTTGAAAGGAGCGGATAGAGCGTCCCTTCTTGGGTTTTAAACGGTGTATCGCTCAGGCGCTCTAAAATATCAGCGGCGTACGCGGCTTTGGCGGATATCACCTTAAGCACCGCCATCTCCAGCAAGCCTTTGCGCAAAGGGGTCAATTTATCCTCGGTATCCTTACTCATATAGTACCTTTATATACTAAGGTACCAGGTAAAATAACGCAAGTGGTTTATCCACACGGCCCTGGCAGCAAAAGAAAAGGCCCCTTGATGGTGTCGGGGCCGGCCTTTTCTCTAATAAAAGTTATTTGTTTTTCTTATTCTTAAGGTTTACTGTCTTTTGCTTCTGAGCCTTAATAACCATAGATTCCTTAGCGGCTGCTTTGTGTTTATTTTCCATATTCTAAACTTAACACACGAACGTCCCTACCCTTGTCGTGCGGCGTCGATAGCGGCAACATCGATTTTTTTCATCGCCATCATCGCTTTAAAAGCGCGCTCTGCCTCGGCCCCGCCGGCGGCAAGCGCCTCTATCAACGTACGCGGCGTAATCTGCCACGACAACCCCCACCGGTCTTTGCACCATCCACAGTCACTCTCCTTCCCGCCGTTTTGAACGATTGCGTTCCAATAGCGATCGGTTTCTTCCTGGGTATCTGTTGCGATTTGAAAAGAAAACGCCTCGCTGTGCTTAAAATGAGGGCCGCCATTGAGGCCAACACAAGGAATGCCGCAAACGGTAAACTCCACCATCAGCGCGTCGCCTTTCTTACCGCTGGGGAAATCGGTTGGCGCATGGTAAATAGTGCCTACTTTGCTGTCGGGGAACGTCGCGGCATAAAAATTCGCCGCAGCCTCTGCGTCCTTATCGAACCACAAACAGATGGTGTTTTTCGGTATCATATTTATTTAATATATTACAGTATTTAGAATAACGCATGAAGACGATTGGCAAGTCCCACAATGACTAACGCAAACAAAGGTACAGCCCAATGACCAGCAGTATCTGAAATAAAATCACCAACAAAAGTTTTTTGAAACCCGCGGTTGAAGGGACAAATGCATACGCCGCCCACGATAGGACATATATGATTGCCGCCATACCCAAAACTATCAGCAAATTGGGACCCTCAGGGTCGTTGAAAAGCGAGAACAGCCCCCTGGAGAATAAAACGGACGTTACACCCAAAATTGTTAAAGCAACCTTTTTTGATTCAAAATTCATATATATAGTTTGCCTGCTGACCGCTCGTTAATACTAAAACAGCTTTAGGCCCCGAATAGTTTCCATTCTTTTGCTGGGAGACTAGGGATCGAACCTAGATTCACGGCTTCAAAGGCCGCTGTCCTACCATTAGACGATCTCCCAATAACGTTTTGAGAATAGCAGAAAACGCTTACTTTTGCTCGCCCAGCACCCGGTACAGCGCAAGTTCGAGCGGCAGCTGCGGCAACGGCGCTCGGGGCGTCTCGATGAGCGCGGTAATGAGTTCGGCCAAGAGCGCGGCGTTGATGGCGGTGCCGGCGGCCCCCGAAAGCTCTTTAAGTGCCGCAAGGTCGTCGGGACTAAACTGCTCCGCAAGCTCCCCTTCCATCTTTGGGGCAAAACGAAGCAAGAGTACACCGCGAACCTTGGTAACGCACAGCAGCATAAACACCCGCGGGTCGGCGCCGGCTGCGAGCGCTTTGTGAAATACCTCCAAGGCTTTGGCGATGTCTTTCTGGGCCAGTGCATGCAAAAGTTCGTTGACCGTGCTGCCTTGCGGCGCGCCCACCACCTTGGCGACCTCGGCTTCGGTCAGCTGCTTGTCGCTCGAGACGGTCAGCACCTTTTGCAAAATACCGAGCGTGTCGCGAAACGAGCCGTCGCCCATCAGCGCAATGAGCTCGGCCCCGGCGGGCGCCAAACTTGCACCCTCTTTTTTAGCGACGTCGAGCGCCAATTTCTTGAGCGTGTCATGCGATGGTTTTTTAAACCTAAAGACCTGGCAGCGCGACTGGATAGTTTCGGGCACGCGGTCGAGCTCGGTGGTGGCCAGGACAAATATCGCGTGCGCCGGCGGCTCTTCGAGCGTCTTGAGGAATGCTCCCCACGCGTCTTTGGTGAGTGCGTGTGCTTCATCGATGATATAAAACTTGTATTCGGAGTTAAACGGCAGCGTCGACACGCCGTCGCGCAGCTCGCGGATCTCTTCTATACCGCGGTTGCTCGCGGCGTCCATCTCATAAATATCTTCATCACTGGTACCGAGCGCGCGCGCCAAAATGCGCGCCATGGATGTCTTGCCTGTGCCGCGCGACCCGGCAAAGAGGTAGGCGTGGCTTATTTTCTTTTGCTTAACAGCTGCCTCGAGCACGCTTACTACATCCTCCTGCCCGCGAACATCGGCAAAGGTATGCGGTCGGTAGGTGCGGTACAGCGCCATTGCGCCGCGCTCATGAGTCTGTGCCTTTTTGGCCATGAACCCAGTATACCGCCCGCCGTACCAAAAGAAAAAAGCCGACAGTTACCCGTCGGCTTTAGCGGGAGACGGAGTCTGCCCGGATTCAATCTCTTCTACCCTAGCAACCACTCGCCGAACTAATTCTAAACGATCTTGGCCGCCAGGCTTGCCTTTAGGTATGCCGACCATAGTGCACAGTTCGCTTTTCTTTGTCTTGGTCGACTTGGGTCCCCAACTAGGCACCGGCTCGCCTCGCAACAGAAAACCGAGTGATTTTTTATTTAATTCAGTCAGTTCCCGGTATTTTTGCACGCACTGGTTTAAGTCGAACTCCGACATAGCCGACAGCGGAGCTACTGGTTTAGGGTCAGCAATGGGCTCAGACTTGGACTCGGTCTCGAGCTTGAGTATAGGCTCAGGTTTAGGATCAGGCTTGGGGCTGGGCTCAGGCGGTTTCTTGGCCGCCGGCACAAACTCCCGCACCTTTACTATCCGCACTTTTGGCTTGTCGACCCGCTTAGGGGCAACTCGCGACGGTGTAAGGCGCGCTACGCTTAGCGGCCTCACGTACAGGTTGGGCTTTTGGTCAGACGAAACATCGAGATGGCTTTGGCATAGGCCACGATCCACATCGACAACTTCGTCTGCATTTTTCCCCTTGCCTTCACCTACACATTTGAAGCACTTGCGCCACTTGGAGCTGCACGGCCCGAAGCCGCGAGAGTCGTTACTCCCACAGCAGCCATTGAGGTTGCGGTTGTAGTTGGTCGTGAGGCTTAGACAAAACTCCTTGTCGGCCCCATGCGCGGCGTACGGACATTCATGCAATTCGCAGTCAGGAGTGTCCGCCACCTGATAGGGTGGTATTTCTTCTTGCTCAGGACTAGCAGGTTCATCCATAGGGTCTTCTCCCTTTGGTGAATTAAGACGATCTTCTACCCGCGACTATACCCCGTCCTAGTAAAAGAAAAAAGCCGACGGTTAGCACCGCCGGCATTAGTCACAATATTTGTCCCAATCTTCCAATGCAGCCTCGCGCGTTGGCATCCAAGCGGGCCTCTCCTTCTTGTCCACTTGGAATCCGAGACTATTGGTGTCCCAGAGTTCGACGTATTTATCGCGGCCTACCTTGTCCGTCACCTTACGACTTTCGTTGAAGTAGGTGATGGTTTTTTCTTTTTTCCGCGATCCCGTCGACGGAGACGGCGCTACCCTTCGCGCAAGCCCTCCCCCAGCGTTCGAGGGTATCGTATGAGAAGTTGGCCGAGACTCTTGCTTCGGGAGCGCTTGTGACGCCGGAGCTTGTGCGGTTTTGGAAGCCGCAGGCTTGGGAGCCGGAGGCAGAGTAGGAGCCTTCGAGGCTTCCTTTTCTACAACGGGCTTTCTCTCCGGTTCCCTTGCGGCGTGTGGAGCCGCATTACGTTCCGCGTTCGGAAGTACAGCTTGTGAAAGCTCCACGATGCGGTCAATCAAGTCCGCAAACTCGGCCTGCGCATCCTTTACGTCACCGAGGAGGCTGAGCACCTGCTCGGCGGGCGAGTTAAGGAAAAGTTGGTCGAAATTTTCGAATTCAAGAAGCTCCTTCGACCGTCGCTCGGTCTGTTCTGCGAAGTAACGCAGAACCTGCCGGATAGTGCTGGGTTTGCGTAAGCGTGTAGGTAACTGTTCTCCGGTCTTTTTCAACTCTTCCTGCATCCAGCGTACTTGCTGGACAGCTGTGGCATCCCTGCCCTTAGGCATACGCTCGGCAAAGTCGTCTTGGACTTCGCACGAAAGTCGGGACAGAAACACACCGACATTCCGCTTCAGTCGCGCGTACTCCGGCACACTGGGCAACATCAATGCTCGAGCTTTCGGAGACAACTTGAGCAAGGCGAGCAGGTTAGAGATGGTCATTTGGTCCTTGCCAACCAACTGTCCTAGCTCTTCCTGGGTCGTCAAATTGAAATCTTCCATCAATCCCGCCAAGTAGTCGGCGTTCTCGATGTCGCTGAGACCCACGCGCCCTTCGTTGAGCATGTACATGTCGAGCTTTTCTTTGGCGCGCGACGCGTACTTTTTGACGCGGATTTCGATATCGGCGAGACCGGCCAAATGGGCCGCCCGCCAACGGCGCTCGCCGCTGATTATGATGTACCGCACAGGCAGCGGATACAAAGCCCGCTCCTCTTCGCTAAATTCCCGTACGGTCAGAATTTCACGCTGCTCTCCCCCGTTCTCTTCCTTCATGGTCGAGGCGAGAGATGCAAGTTCTCCCTTATCGAACTCCTTGCGGGGTTGATAAGGATTCGGCATCAGTGCGTCGAGTGGCACGCGCCCTGGATGGCCCAATGTAGGCCAAACAAAGTGCGGCATTGTCTGCTCGCCTATCAGTGCGTCCATAGGCTCCTCCCACTTTTGAGACGTCCTTCTACCCGCGACTATACCTCGCCTTAGAAAAAAGGAGAAGTGGATTACCGGCGCGATTTTTTGACGGCCTTGGCCGCTTTGCGCGCAGTGCGCTTGGTGGCGCCTACCGCCTTTTTGCCGGCGCGGACCATTTGCTTGCCTGCGTTCATTGCTGCCTTGGTTGCGGGCCGCGCCTTAGACTGCGCTTCTTTAACGTGCGCCCACGATTCTTTAAAAGACGTTGCGGCGGCGCCCAACTCTTCGGCCGCATCGGCCGCCGACTCCACTACTTTTTCTATCGCTCCCTTTTTATGTTTGGTGGCCATAGTGCCACTGTGGCAAACAGCTACTGAAGAGTTCGTGAAAATTCGTTAATTATTTTTTCTACCTCTGCGGCGTTGGCAGCCTCCATCAACTTCATGCGCAGCTCTTTGGCGCCGTCGAAGCCTTCGACATACGCCTTGAAATGTTTTTTCATAATCGCAAAGCTTTTGATATCCCCCAGCAGCTCTTCAAACAGCTTTGTGTGCTCAAGCAAAACACGGAGCCGAAAAGCAGGCGAGAAAATAGTCTGGCCTGACTGCCCGGCGGCTTCGGGCAGTACAGGAGACCCGAGGACTTTTTCTTGGCTGCTTTTCGGTGCAGCATCCGCAAACAACCACGGCCGGCCGAAGATAGCGCGGCCCAGCATCACGCCGTCGGCACCTGTCTCGGCTACTTTCTTTTTTGCATCTTCGATATCGAGCGCGTCGCCGTTGCCCAAAATAAGCGCGTCGCTGCCAAGCTCGTTGCGTATCTCAACCGCGCGCTTGACCCGCTCCCATCGTGCGGGGACTTTAGACATTTCTTTGCGCGTGCGCGCGTGGATAGTCACCGCCGCAGGCTTGGCCTCCAGTATCATCGGCAGCCAGTCGTCCAAAATATCTTTGTTGTAGCCAAGTCGTGTCTTTACCGACACCGGCAAGTTGGGCGCGCCGCGTTTGGCGGCAAGGACAAGCTCCTGCGCAAGTTTTGGCGTCATGATGAGTTTGGCACCCGCGCCCTGCTTCTCTATCGACTTGTCGGGGCAGCCCATGTTGATGTCGATGCCGTCAAAGCCCAAGCTTTGTGCGAGCGCTGCCGCTTTCTCCATAGCTCCTGGTGTTGCGGTAAAGAACTGCGCGACTATCGGCCGCTCGGCTTCGCTGTACAGCAAGTCGCGCATGAGTTTGGCTTTTCCCTCTTCGTTGGCCAGGCACAGGCCGTCGGCCGACACAAACTCGGTCCAAAACACGGCCGGGCCCGCGGGCTTCGAATACTTTGCGATAAGACGGCGAAACGCCGCGTCGGTGACGTTGGCCAAGGGTGCCAATACGAATATCGGCTTCGGCAAGGTGGCCCAGAAGTTTTTCATTACTTTAGTTTGTAATACAGTTTGTCCCCAAAACGCAAATCGAGATATTCGAAGTCGGCCACAGTCTTGCCCTTAAACACATCCGACGAGAGCGCCAAGGTAAACCGCTCAAAAATGTCCCCGCCATCGTCCTTGAGATTAAATATGAGCAAAAAGTCGTTTTGAAAGTACACACGCGTATCGAGATTGTCGTCAACAACCACTTGGCCTACAGGATTGTCGGGCATTGTTTGCGCCAGCGCCGCCATGAGCGCTGCCAGCGACTGAAACTCCTCTGTCGTTAAATATTGGCGCAGCCCAGGCTCTGTAGTGGTGGCAACCGGCCCTTGATACGAGATATACGTTGGAGCACCATCTTGCGGCGCAGCTGCGTAGACAAGCCCTTGTTCGTCCATATAATAACAGTCCGTGTCGCACCACAGTGCGACCGGCGTACGTTCGGTCACCTTGATGACCACGGTGTGGAAGTCCTGCGCATGCACATCGACCGCGCGGAGGCCGGGGTTTTGCAAAAGGAGCTGCTGCGAAATTGTTTGCCGCGGATATAAAAAGATATTGTTACGCGCAAAGAGCCATCCGTACGCCCCCGACATTTGGTCCCACGCGAACTGCGCGATAGTGCTCGAAGCGAGCGCTTGCGCATTCACCACCTGCACCGACGTCACGCGCAAAAACGGCGCGCGCGAAAGCCAAGCGAGGCCGCCAAGGACTAGCAAACAGAGGAAAGCTACACCGCCGCCCAAGAACCACCGCCGACGCCGGCGGCGGGTTCGCAAGCGCGACTGGGGCAAATCAACTCGAGCCATTGCCCTCTATTATATATGCACTACAGCACCACCTTTTCTATTTTTTCTTTGCCGCCCATAAACGGGCGCAACACTTCGGGGATAGTGACCGTACCATCTTCGTTTTGATAGTTCTCTAAAATAGCGATGAGTGTGCGGCCGATCGCAAATGCCGTAGCGTCGTTCATATGCACGGGCTCGGTGGTGCCGTCTGCGCGCTTAACTTTAGTATTGAGGCGACGCGCCTGAAAGCCCTGCATAAGGTCAGCACTATGAGTCTCGCGGTACGTCCCCTGTCCGGGCATCCACATCTCAACATCTATATGACGATGGTCGGCATCCCCCTGGTCACCGGTAGAGCAAATAAGAACTTGGTATGGAATTTTAAGTTCGCGCACCAAGTATTCTTGTATAGCGACTAGAAAGTCCTGCTCGGCGTAGGAATGTTCGGGGAGGCAGAAAGTTTCCATCTCGATTTTATCGAACTGGTGCTGGCGCAAAATGCCGCGAGTATCTTTGCCCGCCGAGCCGGCCTCGCGTCGAAACGCGGTCGAGTAGCCCACGTAACGGATTGGCAGTCGCTCTTCGGGAATAGTTTCGTCCATATGCAACGGACCCATCGTGTGCTCGGCGCTGCCCACAAACACGAGGTCATCTTTTTCATAATAATAGCGCTCATCTATTGGGTCGAGCCGGGCCATGCGATTCATCACCTGGCTGCGCATCATGACAGGCGGAATCACTGGGATAAACGGCTTCGTATCAAGCGTGAGTCCCGCCCCTTGTACAATTTTTTCTAATATCTCGCGCGAGGTGAGTGCATTCATCGCCAACTGGATAAGTGCAAATTGCATCATAGCCAAGTTGCCCTTCAAATAAGTGAAGCGGGCGCCGGAAACTTCTGATGCCTTTTCGTTATCAATAATCCCTAGTTCTTTGCCGATATCCCAATGGGCTTTAGGGGCAAACGTAAAGTTTGGCTTCTCTCCCCACTGGCGCAACACAACGTTCGAACTCTCATCCGGGCCGATAGGTGTATCGGCGGAGGGAATATTGGGGATCTTAATGAGCAAGGCTACCAACTCTTTTTCTATCGCCTGATATTTGTCTTCAGCGGCCTTCAGCTCATCTTTGAGGCGCTTGCCGGCTTCGGCATCGCGCGCGGCTTGCGCATCGTTTCTCTTTTTATTGATATCGCTTATGGAGCCGGCAGCCAGCTTGCGTTCGTCGGCCAACACCAAGACGCGGTCAAGGTCGACGTCTTCGCGGTTTTTGTTCTTAAGCGCGGCGCGGACAATGTCGGTATTGTCGCGGATGAATTGGAGGTCGAGCATAAATGTGAGTGTAAAATAATCTTACAATGGCTTTCCCAATGCGCCAACTGGGCCCAAAGGACTTCCCTCCGCTCTTGAAAGAGATCCCTGACAAACCCAAGGCTTTGTATTTGCGCGGCGAGATGCCCGGCAAAGGCTACCAGTACCTGTGCGTCGTTGGTTCGCGCGCAACCAGTGTCTACGGCCGCCGCGTGTGTCAGCAACTTATAGCTGGGCTCGCTCAATATAAAGTAGCTATTGTTTCGGGTATGGCGCTCGGGCTCGACAGCGAGGCACATAAGACAGCGCTCGATGTCGGCTTGCCCACTGTCGCAGTGCTCCCCAGCTCGTGCGACGACGAATCGATTTACCCGTCGACTAACAAACCCTTAGCGCAGCGTATTTTGGCGCGCGGCGGCGCACTGCTGTCAGAAACGAAAGGGCCTTTTAAAGCGATGATACACTCGTTCCCGCAACGCAATCGCATCAGCGCCGGCATGTGCAAAGCGTCACTCATAATTGAAGCGGGAGAGAAGTCCGGCACGCTTATCACCGCGCGGCTCGCGCTCGACTACAACCGCGAGGTGCTCGCTATCCCCCACGAACTCGGGCGCGAAACCGGCGCGGGCGTCAACAGGCTTATCCGCGAGGGCGCGACGCTGGTGCGCAGTGCCGATGATATTTTGCAAGCGCTCGGCATTAAACCCTTGGACAACCCGCACCAGGCAAGCTTGCCGACCGACCTCAGCGAACAGGAGGCTAAAGTGCTGCACGCGCTCACCGAGCCGCTTGTGCGCGACGAACTGATAGCGCAAGCCGAGCTCAGCGCCCAAGACGCCAACGTCGCGCTCTCATCGCTCCTCATTCGTGGGCTGATCACCGAACGGCTCGGCAAGATTGAAAGAATTTAATATTTGTTTCTTAATGGGTGCACAACTGTTTTGGAGTTCATGCTACAGTCAGGAAGTAATTGTCCTTTCACATATGTGAGGACGCTAGCGAGGGGATACTCTCATGGGCATGAGCTGGACCGACGCACGCATCGAGTTGTTGAAGAAACTTTGGGCCGACGGCCTTTCGGCATCACAGATCGCATCCGAACTCGGGGGTATCACCCGCAACGCCGTTATCGGCAAAGTCCACAGGCTCGGTCTCAGCGGCCACGCCAAAACGCCCTCGGCACCGCGGCCGCGCAAGGCGCGCTCGGGCGGCCACATGATTCATGTGCAGCGCCCATCGCTACGAGGGAACACCGCCCCGGCATACGACTACGAAGTCGAGGCAGAGCCTGAGATGCTCGAGATCCCGATGGAGCAGCGCAGGACACTGCTCCAGCTAAGCGAAAAGATCTGTCACTGGCCGGTCGGCGACCCGGCTACGCCCGACTTCTTCTTTTGCGGCGCGGAGTGTGCGTCCGACCAACCCTATTGCACATTCCACTGTCGTGTCGCTTTCCAACCGGCGTCCGACCGGCGACGCACTGTGCGCCCCGAATATCGCGCATAAGGTCCTCACTTTCTACACACCGACGCTATCATTAGCGCCGGTTTTTTCTTTCATTATTTTTCGGCACGCATTTGACATGTGCTACTGTAATACGGTATTAACTCCATCTACGCATGAAGCTTGTCATTGTTGAGTCGCCCGCGAAGGCGAAGACCATAGAGAAATATCTCGGCGAAATTGATGCCAAGGGCGACTTTGTCGTGCGCGCATCGGTTGGCCACGTGCGCGACTTGCCCAAGAGCAACAAGAAAGCCATCGACATCGAAGCCGGCTTTGTCCCCCACTACGAGGTTGTGCCGGGCAAACTGCAGGTCATCGCCGACCTCAGCGCACTTGTTAAAAAAGCCGACGAAGTGATGCTCGCAACCGACCCCGACCGCGAAGGCGAGGCTATTGCTTGGCACTTGGCCGAAGAGCTCAAGTTGAAGAAGCCTGAGCGTATCGTATTTCATGAAATTACTAAGGAGGCTATTGCCGAAGCGCTCGAGCATCCGCGCCAGATAGACCAGCACTTGCGCTACGCCCAAGAGGCGCGCCGCGTGCTCGACCGTCTTGTAGGCTACGACCTTTCGGGTTTGATTTGGAAGAAGGTTCGCTATGGCCTCTCGGCCGGGCGCGTACAGTCGCCGGCGCTGCGCATTATTATGGAGCGCGAGCGCGAGATACGCGCGTTTGTACCCGAGACTTACTACGCCATTACCGCGCAAACCACGACGCCTAAAAAAGACGCCCTTACTGTCGTATGCAGCGAAGAGCCGCGCGATAAAAAGGTCGCCGACCATATTTTGGATGCGGTTAAAAAAGACGGCCTTGTTGTGAGCGACGTCAGCGAGGCCGAAGCCAAGCGCGCAGCACGACCGCCGTTTACCACCTCGACCTTGCAGCAGACTGCCAGCTCGCGCCTGGGGTACTCACCGTCTAACACGATGCGCATCGCACAAAAGCTGTACGAAGCAGGCCATATCACTTACATGCGCACCGACTCGGTTAACCTTGGCCTGCCGGCGCGCGCAGCTATTGTCGCGCAGATAGAGAAAAAGTTTGGCAAAGAGTACGCCGAGTCGCGCGCCTTTGCGACCAAGTCTAAGAACGCTCAAGAGGCGCACGAGGCTATCCGCCCCACCCATATAGAAAAGGAGTCCGCCGGCACCACGCCCGAGCAGAAAAAGCTCTACGAGCTTATCCGCGCACGCGCGATGGCCAGCCAGATGACCGACGCACGCATCATGCGCGCCAAGATAGAGGCGACAACCGCCGACAAGACCGTGCCTGCATTTGTTGCTACCGGCTCGCGCGTCATCTTTGACGGCTGGCTCAAGGCCGACCCTGATGCGCGCGGCGAGGATGTCGAGCTGCCCAAAGTTGCCGCCGGAGACAAGCTGACGGTCAATGACATTGTGGCCGAAGAAAAGCAGACAACCCCGCCGCCGCGCTACACCGAAGCGGGGCTTATCAAAGAGCTCGAGAAGCGCGGCATCGGCCGCCCGTCGACCTACGCCAGCATCATGAAGACGCTCGAGGTGCGCGGCTATGTCGCTAAAGAGGGCCGCAGCCTCAAGCCCACCGACACGGGCGATGTGGTGTCGAGCTTTCTCGAAGAGAACTTCCCTACCTACATCTCCGACACCTTTACCGCCGAGATGGAGGACGAGCTCGACCAGATAGCCGACGGCACGCGCGAGTACGAAAAGACGCTCAAAGACTTTTACGGTCCGTTCCTCAAAGAAGTTAAGAAAAAAGACAAAGAGGCCGGCAAGATAACCGACCTCGGCCCCGCGCCCGCAGAGTTTGTCTGCCCAGTGTGCGGCAGCCCAATGGTGTTTAAGCTTTCGCGCCAGGGCAAGTTTATGTCGTGCGAGCGCTTCCCCGACTGCATGGGCGCCCGCACCGAAACCGGCGAAGTGATAAGCAACGAGCCCGCTAAGCCCATCGGCACACACCCGGACTCAGGCGAAAACATTTATGTCCTGACAGGGCGCTTCGGCCCCTATGTGCAGCTGGGCGAGATGCCCGAAGGCAAAGGCAAAACCAAAAAGCCCAAACCCAAGCGCTCGAGCATCCCTAAAGAAAAAGACCCGGCAACCGTGACTGTCGAAGATGCTGCCGTGTACCTGTCGCTCCCGCGCACGCTTGGGATCCACCCGGAGACTGGCGAGAACATTATCGCCAACGTCGGCCGCTTTGGCCCGTACATCGCGCACACCACTAAACCCAAACCCGACTTCCGCTCGCTCAAAAAAGACGATGTGTATGAAATTGAACTCCCCCGCGCGCTTGAAATATTGAAAGAAGAAAAGAAACGCAGAGGATTTGCCAAGAAAAAAGCTGAGTAGAAATTATTAAAGCCCTGAACCGAAGTTCAGGGCTTTGTGCAACATTGAGGTTGTTGCGGACCTAGCGACCGGCGTTGGCCTGATCGACCTTGCCATACTTCGCCTTGAGCTTGCCGAGGTCCTCCGAGACAAAGCTGAGGTTCTCCTCGAAGTTGCGGCGGGCGTCAGCTTCGAGTTTCTTGGCATCGCTCATGACCGCGAGGCCGATCTCACCGAGATTGATCAGAGCCTGTTGGGCCTTGATCTGAACCTGGGTAACGTCCGTGGTGCAGACCAGCGGGTTTTCCTGCTTCGGACAAACCTGCTCGGAGTACTGGTCGAGCGCGGCTATGATCCAGTTGACCTGCTGCACCGGGGTCGCGGCCGAGGCCGAGAACGCGGTGGCAAAAACGAAGGCAACGGCAATGATGGCAGTGCGCATGGGAATCTCCCCTGTTGGCGCTTCGGTTGAACAAAATCAAGGTTCGTGAACTTCCCCTCTATCATACACCCAAACAACACATTTGTCAAGGTGTCAAATGGGCTATAATTAAGGCCATGAACGAGCTACGCGACATTCTTCAAAAGATGAGCGCGCCAACCAAGGCCGATTTGGCTTTGGTCGAGAAGGCCTACACCTTTGCCGCCGAGGCTCACAAAGACCACAAGCGCTTCTCGGGTGAGCCCTACCTCAACCACCTGGTCGAGACATCCAAAGAGTTGGCCAAGCTTGGCATGGGCGCCAAGACTGTTGCGGCGGGGTTACTCCACGACTCTATCGAAGACGTCGCCGTGTCGCCCGAGACTATCGAAAAGGAGTTCGGCAAGGAGGTGCGCTTTCTTGTCGAAGGCGTAACTAAGCTTGGGCGGCTCAAGTATCGCGGCGCCGAGCGCCATCGCGAGTCGCTGCGCAAACTGCTCGTAGCAACCGGCAAAGACGCGCGCGTGCTGATCATCAAGTTGATGGACCGCCTGCACAACATGCGCACGCTTAAGCATGTGCCCGAGGTTAAGCGCCGCCGTATTGCGCTCGAAACATTGGAGATTTATGCCGCTATCGCCCACCGTTTGGGCATCGGCCTCGTGCGCAAGGAGCTCGAGGACTTGGCGTTTGAGTACGCTTACCCCGAGGAGTTCGCGCAAGCCAAAGCGCTCCTCAGCGAGCGCAGCAAAGAGACGACCGAGCGCCTCAACAAAATGTCGCGTACGCTGCGCAAAGAGCTGGCCAAGAACGGCATGACCAAGATGCACACCGACTTTCGCGTCAAAGGGCTCTACAGTCTGTGGCAAAAGCTCAAACGCAAAGAAGGCGACATCGAGAAAGTGCACGACATCGCTGCGCTGCGCGTTGTGGTGCCGACCGTCGAGGACTGCTACAAGGTGCTCGGGCTTGTGCACAACCTGTGGCAGCCGCTGCCGAACAAAATTAAAGACTACATCGCGTTTCCCAAACCCAACGGGTATAAAAGTTTGCACACCACTGTCTTTACCGGCGACGGCGGCATAGTCGAGGTGCAGATACGCACGCCCGAGATGCACAACGAAGCACAATACGGTATTGCCAGCCACGTGGGCTACAAAGAAACCCCCGGCAAAAAGAAAGACACGCCGGGTGGCAGCTTTGATTGGATCAAGAGTTTGATACCGGGCTTTACTCGCTCACAAAAAACCGGCGGCGAACCGGAGGACAAAACGACCGTGGGCGACGGCAAGCACCGCGCGCGCTATGGCGCACCCGAGGCGCCCGAGTGGCTCAGCGAGCTCGAAGAAGAGCTTAACGACCCCGACCTTGAGACAACGCTCCACAGCGATATCTTTACGCACCGCGTATTTGTCTTTACCCCCACGGGCGACGTAGTCGACTTGCCCCACAAATCAAGCTCGATAGACTTTGCCTACGCGATACACTCCGACATCGGCGACCATGTGTTTGCGGCCAAAGTTAACGGCAAGATGGTGCCGCTCGACACCGTGCTGCACAACGGCGACATTGTCGAAATAGTTACGCGCAAGACCGCGCTCCCTAAACCTAAATGGCTCGACTTCGCCAAGACAACGCTCGCCCGCCGGCACATCCGCCTGGCGATGGAGAAAGAGGCCGCCCAAGCAGCCCCCAAGCACCCTGTCTCTAAACACAAAAAATCTTAAAGTGAAAAGCTGTTAGGGTCGAAGGTGTTTTCGTCTTTAACAATTTCTTCTTTCGAGCGGTCGTCGATAGGCGGAGCAGCAGGGTCTGCAGAAAAGTCTGGCCTGCCGAGCCCTGCAGCGTTAGTGGGCTCGGACAGGAGATCCGAGGACTTTTCTGCAGTGCCCTGTTGCGGAGTTTGTTTTTCGGCTATGCGTGCCGCGAGATGATTAAATATAGTCCGTAGGTCGTCCTCGTTGGTAAAGTCGATAGCAAGTTTGCCGCCGTGCTCTTTAGTCTCGATAGCAACGCGTGTGCCAAGCGCTTCGGTAAGCTCCCTCTCCATATCCAAAATTTCGGGCGAGTACAAATATTCCTTTTTGCGGACCTTGTCATAGGCAATGCGGCGCGCAATGGCCTCGGTGTCGCGCACGGTCAGGTGCTTGAGCATCACCTCTCTAAACAAAGTCTCTTGCTCTTGCGGGCGGTCGGCAAGCATGAGTAGCGGGCGTGTGTGACCCTCGGCAATCTTGCCCTCAGAGAGCGCGTTTTGCATCGACTCGGGCAGGAGCAAGAGGCGCAGCGTGTTGCTGACATACTCGCGGCTCTTCCCCACCTTTTGGGCAACCTCGACGTGTTTAAAGCCGAACTGCCGGCACAGCTGGTCAAAGGCTTTGGCACGGTCTATCGGGTTGAGGTCCTCGCGCTGCAGGTTTTCGATAATTGCTAACTCAAGTTTGGTTTTGTCGTCGTCTTGTCCGGCGCGGATGATAACCGGTACCTCGCGGATGCCGGCGAGCTTGGCAGCGCGCAAACGGCGCTCACCGGCGATAAGCTCGTATTGGGTCTCGAGGCCGCCGTCTTGCTTCTCTACCTCGAGGCGCGAGACCGTGAGCGGCTGAATGACGCCGTACTGGCGGATAGAGCGCGACAGGTCCTCGAGTTTGTGCTGGTCAAACTCTTTGCGGGGTTGAAACGGGTTGGGGCGGATCTTCTCAACCTCGACCCAAAAGATGGCGTTGTTATAAAACTGCGGGGGCATTAACCCCCATTCTACCAGAAATTTTGTGCCGGGAGAGAGAATCGAACTCTCATGATGTTGCCATCGCGGGATTTTGAGTCCCGTGCGTCTACCAATTCCGCCATCCCGGCTGCGCTTACTAAAGTACCATTCTTGCTGCGTTTTCTCCAGCGTGATAGTGTCGGTGCAGAAGCCATGGCGACAACTCCGAGGAGGAACGCATGCCGCGCAGGAAGACAGGGATTATCCTTGCCTACGACAAAAGCACTTTCACAGACGAAGACGAAATATTGCTCAACAAACTTGGGCCATACATCGAACTGGTCAAGGTTGGCCTCGAGGCCATGGGCGCCGGAAGTGGTGACGACGGGTTTACCGTCGCTGACATGGTGAGTTCCTACGCCGACGATGAGCTTGGCAAGGGCTCGATGTGGGATGCCAAGATCCATGACATCGGCACCACCGTGGACAAAGCTATTCGCAATATTGTCGTTGGCCGCTCGAGCATCAAGATGCTCACCGTACATGCGGCGATGAGCGACGAGGCTTTAAATCTGGCGAACGTCGCCTGTGCCCAAGCTAACGTCACAGCATTGGCAGTCACGGTCCTCACCGATATTGACGAAGCGCAATGCAAGCTCCGTTTCGGCGGGAATCCGCTCGACGTCGTCGAATCCCTCGCTCAAAACGCTAAAAATATAGGCATCAGGGGTTTGGTGTGCTCACCGAAAGAGCTCTTGCGGGTCAATGACATGGGGATGATTACCGTGATCCCCGGCATCCGACCCGCATGGGCAGCTGCCAACGATCAAAAACGTGTCATGACACCAAGCGAGGCTGTCAAAGCCGGTGCTGACTACATCGTTATCGGGCGGCCTATTCTGCAACCGCCAGCCGGTATGACGCCCGTCGACGCTGCTAAACGCATTCGCGATGAACTCGACGAAGCTGCCGCCTAAAATACCGCGCTCTCCCCCTCTTTGGGGCGGGCGCTTTTCTTTTTACTGCGCCATTCGAAGCCTTGGCGAAGTAGGGTTTGATATGGTACCTTCGGGGCAGATGAAAGTTCAAAGTAGTGAGGTGACTCATGACTGTCCAACAGGAGTTGAACAACTTTTTGGCGGATGTCATCGCCAAGAAGGGCCTGCAGTTTGACGAGAGCGGCATCCAGCATACGCACAACAAGGCCGACCCTTCGGCGCCAGTGCCGCCGTTTAAGTTTAATCTCTGCACGTCTGCACTCCGGCAAGAAGGGCGTCTGGCTGACGCCGACATGGACCAAATGGCTGCGTTTATCGGGCACAGCCTGCTCAAGACAAGACCCTTACCCGACGCAATAGCCGGCATACCAAACGTGGGCGCCGATATCGCACAGCGGGTCGAAATGTACCTGCGGCGCGAAGGTTGCTATCTGCCGCGCATGCGCCTGGCGAAGTGGGAGTCGGGCTTTAATATCGTGGACACCGCCAACTACAAGCCAGGGCCGGTTTGCGTCATTGACGACCTTATCCACATGGGACTGAGTAAGCGGCGGTTTATGGTGGCACTTGAGACAGCCGGTTACACGGTGACCGATTGCTGGGTATTCCTCACCTACGAGCAGGGTGGCGAGGAGTACTTCGACAAACTTGGTACGGCGGTGCATGCCGTGTCGACGGTGCGCTCAACACTCGAACTCGGCCACGACGTGGGCCATATCACCCATGACAAGTATCACTTGGCTATGCGGTACCTTGAAGGGACGCGCACGGCGGTCATATAGACCGCCGTTTTTCTTTTCTATACAAACACGGTACATTCAAGTCGTGTCTAAGCCAAAAATCATCGCAATCGTCGGGCCGACCGCATCGGGCAAAAGCTCGCTGGGTACGTACCTTGCCCAAAAGCTCGGAGGCGAAGTTATTTCGGCCGACTCGCGGCAAGTGTACAAAGGCATGCGCGTTATCTCGCGCTCCGAACCGGGGCACATGGTCGGTATCGCCGATCCTGCCAAACAGTACAGTGCAGGAGCCTATCAAAAAGCGGCCTCAAAAATAATTAACACTATGATATATCATAGTGTGCTTCCTATTGTGGTCGGCGGCAGCGGATTTTATGCCGACGCGCTGTTGCGCGCTCCCCTGCCGCAGGTGCCGCCCAACGCCAAGCTGCGCGCTGTTTTAAATAAAAAGGCTCCCGCACAGCTGCTCAAACAGCTTGCCAAGCTCGACCCCGCCAGCGCCAAGCGGGTCGACCCGCGCAATATCGTGCGCCTTATCCGAGCCATAGAGATAGCCACGGCGCTCGGCACAGTCCCCGCGCTCGATACCGAGCCTGCCTACGACGTGCTGTGGCTTGGCCTGCCCACATCTAAAAATCTCGTTGCCGGTGTTGAAGCGCGCCTAAAGGGCGGCATGGTAGCCGAAGCCAAGAAATTGCGCGCCCGCCTATCGAAAAAACGCTACGCCGAACTTGGGTTTGAGTTCGACTTGCTTGCCGATTACTTGGACAAAAAAATTTCTAAACAAGAGTTGGTGAGCCTTATTGCAAATGGCGAGCGAAAATATGCCGTCCGCCAAATGCGCTGGTTCAAGCGCAGCAAAGACATACACTGGGTCACAACCAAAACCGAGGCCCTGCGGCTTTCAAAAGGCTTCCTTTCACGCTACTATAGCGCCTAAGGGCCTATAGTTTAACGGTAGAACAACGGTCTCCAAAACCGTTAGTCGAGGTTCGATTCCTCGTGGGCCCGCAAAAGACACAAACACCCGCCCTATAATCAAAAAGACCCCTCTGTGGGGTCTTTTTGTTACTTCTTAGCCTCTTTGTGGGGCGTCGAGAGACGGCACCATTTGCAGTACTTTTTGAGCTCGATCTTGCGCGTGACCAGCTTCTTGTTTTTGCTGGACCAATAGTTAATGCGCTTGCATTTGCTGCACTGCAGCTTTATGAGTCTTACCTGTGACATGACCAAATGAATATAGCCTAAAAGGCTATTTTGGGCAACCTACGGCAACGGTACCGCGTTAGGGCAGAAGCTAAAGGAGAGGTCCTCGCCGCTATAGATGGTACTCACTCTATTGGGCACGCTCACCATGTATTTGAGCTGACACATTTGGGTTTGGGTGATACCAAGCTTGGCCATCAAGAACTGCTCCATAGCAACTCGGGTGTCCTTGAGCGGCTCTTGCAAAATACTTATGGTAAAGCTCTGGGTTTTATCATCGTAGGTAATAAGATACGGCGGGTTATCAACCGCGCTTGGGTCGGCAACACCTTCGTACGGGTGAGGACCTAAAAAGTATGCCGATGCGTTAATCGGGTCTTTATAAGTTTCTTTATCAGCTTTGAAATTATTGACCGATATCGCCCCGCCGAACACCGAGGAGACAGTCATGCCGCTGGTACCCGTGGTGCTCCCTCCTCCTGCTGGCGCCGCGTAACTATTATTGTTGTTAGAGCCGTAGGTAGAGCCTTGAGAAGGATTTTGGGTGGCCGGCATGCGGGACAACAATATAATTACCCCCACCACCGCTACAAGAAGAAGTAGCCCTATAGCAATGATGAGAATTTTTTTGGTCATGTAATTAATGTTCGATAGTAAAGGATATTACAAACTGTCGGAGGTCGGATCATACTTTTGGACGCACCCGGCTGCTTTGGTGTTATCGGACTGGCCGCCGGCCGCCGCACCCAGCCATGGCGAGTAGCCACTCTGGGCATACAAATTTTGAGCGGATTGCGCGTTGCATTGCGCATCGTTGGCCGCTTGCACGCAGGGTTGGCACGAGGCTTCGTTTTTTGCCGCGTAGCCATTGGCGCCCTTGCAAAGAGCCGGGCAGTTGAGAGTATCGCCGCCGTTCGGGTTGTAGCGAGCGCACGCAGAGCCACTCAATGGGTTGGCAGTAAGCATGATTTGATACGTGCCGCAGGCGTTGCCGTTGCATCCGGCAGAGTTTCCGCTGTTTTCAGTAATGGCGATGCACGACATTGCTTGTGCCTCGGTAGGACTAAAGCCCCCGCCCGCATCACTCTGCAAAAAGTCGGCGCTGCAGTTTGAGTTATTGCATAGCCCTTGGGTACCGCCTTCTTTGGAGATAGGCACTGCTGTCCCGTCGTTGTTAAAACAACCAAGGGTCACGTCGCAGACAATCCCCGAACCGGAGCTGTTGAGCGTTTGCCCGGCACCGTTATAGCAAGTGCCGTCGGTAGCACAGGTCATGCCCGAGCCGGAGATTTGCCCGTTAGAGAAACTGACCGGCAGTGCGTTGTTTAGCTGCCCCACACCCGATTGCTGTAAGAGATTACCTATGCTGCCGTTCATCGGACGGTCGGCATTATTGCATGTGAACGTTGTCCAGCTTTGATAGCCCGGCGCGAGCGTCTTGAGTATGGTCTGCACGATAAGCCAGCCGGCAATGGCAATAACAAAACCGATAAGCACTGAGGTGAATATTTTGTGAGCCCTCTCTATGTTGGCCATGTTCTCCCGGTTAGAGAAGTACAGCCAGCCGGCATATGAAAAGAGTATTGCGGACACAGGGATGGAGAGCCCGATGGCAAAGTTGATGATGTTTTGGAGCAACTGCCCAAAGGTACAGAGGTTGCACGTGGCGGCTGCTGAATCCCCGTTTACACCGCAGGGCACGAGGGTAGCCGCCGATACAACTACTGGCACCAGGGCCCACAAAAGGCCCGAGAATGCATACCAAAAAGCACGCGACTTCATGTGCCCTAATCATACCCCACCTTTTTGTGCTAAAGGGCCATTTGTTGTACTCTGTGTGAGTACGCGTCGGTGGTAGAGTGGTCAATTACAACAGGCTGTAAACCTGTCGCCTTCGGGCTTCGTAGGTTCGAATCCTACCCGGCGCACAAATAGCCAAAGTCCGGCCCATGCGGCCGGCTTTGTGCTATTTGTAGCTGTCCGGGGAGGATTCGAAGGCGAGCGCGGGCACCTAGCCAGCAGGCTAGGTCGCGTGAGCGTGGCTAGGCGGAGCGAGGAGCGACGGCGACGAGCGAGCGCTTAGCCGAATCCTACTCGGCACAAGCGACAAACTTTTAGTCGAGGGAGAAATTCCTACCCGCTACTAGAGCACACTTGTGGTATTGTGCATGCATGAAGACAACAAACATAGCAGCTTTGGTTGCGATAGCGGTGATAGCCGGCGGAGTACTATTTTTTCTTTTTAATAATTCTGCACAGGCGCCCATCGTACAAAAAAGCTTTGACGGCAAAAACTCAACCTTTACCATCGACAACACCTCGGTGACGCTTGCAAACGGGGTGTCCCAGGTGCCGGCTGCTCCCGGTTCGGCCTCGATGGTCACCACGCGCTATTTTGGCAACGAAGCTGTCGGCGACCTCAACGGTGACGGGTTGGCGGACACTGCCTTTTTGGTTAGCCAAGACAGCGGCGGCAGCGGGCTCTTTTATTACGTAGTGGTTGCGCTCAAGACGCCTACCGGATACAAAACTACAAACGCATTCCTCATCGGCGACCGCATCGCCCCGCAGACGACCGAGATAAACAGAAGCGCGCACGAGCTGTATGTTAACTTTGCCGAACGCAAACCGGGCGAGCCAATGACCGCCCGACCGTCCCAAGGAGCAACGCTTGCTCTTAAAGTCACACCAGCTGGTGTATTGGAGGGGTTGATGAAATAAAAAGACCCCATTAAAGGGGTCAGGTTGTTGGCCGTTTGTAAACTTGATACCCGAGCCGCTGCATGATTTTGACTAGCTCCGGTTCAACTTGTGATCCCTGAGGCAACTTTTCCTTATCGCCAAACAGATACTCTTCGAGATGATACCCGCTGTTGCCTTCGACCACGACAATACCAATTTCGTCGGAGTCGAGGTCAGCCAACACCACATCAACCGGGTAACCGAAGACTGTTTTAATCTCATCGCCCAAATGTCGACCGTGGATGGCCCTACTGAGGATAGTGCCAAATTTAGCGTCTTCAATTCCTTTGAGATTGTCCTGGCGGATTACCGCTACAGCAACCATTCCCATTGATTTCTCCTCTGCATTACCTGTCTGCCGACACTATAGTCCAACAACAAAAACCCCGCTAGTTGGCGGGGTTTTTGTTTATGCACTCACCTTTTCTTCTACCGTAGTTTTGCTTACTCGAGTTCGGCCTGACTTTTTGACATCAAAGGTAAACTCGCCGTTTTTGACGCCAACCTCTACCGAGCCGCCAGAGAGGATGCCGCGGCTGACCATGAGCGACGCAACCTTGGTGAGGATTTTGTCCTGGATAAGCCGACGCAGCGGGCGGGCGCCATAGTGCGGGTTGTAGCCCTCCTTCGAGAGATACTCATACACCGACGGCGCCAGGTTGAGCGAAATTTCTTTGCTCGCCAGACGCTCCATCACCTCTTTGAGCTGGATGCCGACAATTTCTTTGACGGCCTCGGGTGCGAGGATATTGAAGATGATGATTTCGTCGATGCGGTTGAGGAACTCGGGGCGGAAGAACTCCTTGAGCGACTGCTCAACCTTTTCTTTGGCCATGCGGTAATTGCTTTCATCGGTAGCGCCCAATGCCTGGAAGCCTATCGCCTCCATCTTGTCGATGTACTGCGCGCCGATGTTGGAGGTCATGATGATGATTGTGTTGCGGAAGTTTACCTTGCGCCCCTTGGCATCGGTAAGATGCCCGTTGTCGAGGACCTGCAGGAGAATGTTAAAGACTTCGGGGTGGGCCTTCTCTATTTCGTCGAAGAGCAGCACCGCGTACGGGCGATGGCGTACAAGCTCGGTGAGCGTGCCGCCCTCTTCGTGGCCGACATAGCCCGGCGGCGCGCCGATGATTTTGCTTACGCTATGCTTCTCCATGTACTCGGACATGTCGACGCGGATAAGCGCCTTGTCATCGTCGAACATAAACTCCGCGAGCGCCTTGGTGAGTTCGGTTTTGCCGACGCCGGTGGGCCCGAGGAACATAAACGAGGCGATGGGGCGGTTGGGGTCGGAGATGCCCGCACGCGAGCGTTTAACCGCATCAGCGACCTTTTGTACGGCAGCCGACTGGCCGACCACGCGCGACTCGAGCACCTGCTCGATGCGCGAGAGCTTCTCGGCCTCTTCTTCGAGCATGCGTGAGACAGGGATACCGGTCCATTTGGAAACAATGGAAGCAATGTCGCTCTCGGTAATCTCCTCTTTGAGGATGCGGCGGGTGCTCTGAAGTTTTTTCAGCTTCTTTTGCTTTTGTTCAAGTTCGCGCTCAAGGCTCGGAATCTCGCCGTAGCGGATCTCGGCGGCGCGCGAGAGGTCTACCTCGGCTTCGGCCGCGTCGGCCTCGATGCGCAGACTCTCTAACTCTTTTTTGATTGATTTGATATCCTGCAAAACCTGTTTTTCGTTCTTCCAGCGCAGCTCAAGCTCGCCGGTCTCTTCTTTGAGGTCGCCGATTTCTTTTTCGATAACTTTGACGCGGGCTTTTGCGGTGCGGTTGCCCTCTTCGCCTTCGGCCTCTTTGCGCAAAGCCTCCTTCTCTACCTCAAGGCGCATGATGCGGCGGTGGGCGTCTTCGAGCACGGGTGGCTTGTTTTCAAGGCTGATACGCAGGCTCGATGCGGCTTCGTCGATAAGGTCGATGGCTTTGTCGGGCAAAAATCGGTCGGCAATGTAGCGGGCACTAAGCTCGACCGCGGCGACAAGCGCCGGGTCGGTAATGTGCACGCCGTGAAAAAGTTCGTACTTTTCTTTCAGCCCGCGCAAGATAGCCACCGCGTCGTCGGTAGCGGGCTCCATCACATACACCGGCTGGAAACGCCGCTGAAACGCCGGGTCGCGCTCGATGTGCTTTTGATACTCGCGCAAGGTCGTGGCGCCGATAACGTGCAGGTCGCCGCGCGCGAGTGCGGGCTTGAGCATGTTGCTCGCGTCCATCGCGCCTTCGGCGGCGCCGGCGCCTATCATCGTGTGTATCTCGTCGATAAAGAGGATTATTTTACCCTCTGAGCGCTCGATCTCTTTCATGATGGCTTTGAGGCGCTCTTCGAACTCGCCGCGGTATTTGGTGCCGGCAATAAGCGAGCCTAGGTCGAGCGACACCAGCTCTTTGTCGCGCAAGCTCTCGGGGCAGTCGCCCGATGCGATGCGCGACGCAAGACCTTCGGCGATGGCGGTTTTGCCTACACCAGCCTCGCCGATGAGTATCGGGTTGTTTTTGGTGCGGCGCGAGAGTATCTGGATAACGCGCTTAATCTCTTCGTCGCGGCCGATCACCGGGTCGAGTTTGTTCTCGGCAGCCATCTTGGTGAGCGAGCGCGTGTACTTTTGCAGCGCGCGGTTTTTATTTTTTTCCTGCACGGGGGCGGTCTTTTGTGTGCGCAGGTCTGAGAGCGCACGCACCACGGCCTCGCGCGAGATGCGAAAACGCCCAAGCAAGTCGCGCGCCGAGCCCGGCACGTCGATAATTGAAATGAAAAGGTGTTCGGTCGAGACAAACTCGTCGTGGAGTTCGGTCGCTATCTTTGCCGAGCGCTCAAGCGCCTGCACCAGCTCGGGCGTGAGGTACAACTGGTAGCTCGGGCTCAACACCGAGCCCGCACCCGGCGCCTCTAGGCTCTCGAGTACTGTGTCGGTGAGTAGCGCAGTGTCGGCCTCCATCTTTTCGAGTATAGAAATAACCAACGACTCCTCTTGCAAGAGGAGTGCGCCCAAAAGGTGCATAGGGCTTACTTGGTTTTGGCCGCGTTCGACCGCGAGCTCGTGCGCGCGACGGACGGCCTCTTTTGCTTTCGTAGTGAAGTGGTTGAATGGAGGCATAGTGTGTTGTGCGTGTTAGTGAACGGTTGTGTAGTAATCGTTCCCAGTATCGGTTGAGTCGGTGGTGGTGATGCCTATCGCTTCGCCAAAGATGGTGAGGAGTACCGAGCCCGGGGTTGTCGATAGTACGCTCGCCTCGATGAGGTCTTTGTGAGCATCGCTCATCGCGGTCGGCAACTTGGCAACCACGCCGACGCTCACTGTGTCGCCGCCGGTGCCGCCTATGCGAATGACGGACTGACCGAGCTGCAGCTTACTGAGGTCGGTGAGGACGATCGGTGTTAACGCTTGCGAAGAACTGGCGAGCTTGAGATCGAGGATGGCAACCGTAGAGGTGCCGACTGGGACCCGCATGACTGCAGGCACTTTGGTGCCGTCGGGCAGGTAGGCCAAGAAGTTAACGGTGCCCATGGGCTCCAGCGAGCCGCGGTCAGCGAGCACGACCCCTTTGCTGCTTATGATGATGCCGCGGCTAAGCAACGTACCCGGGTCGTTGATGCTTACCAAACGCACCATCGACTTTTGAGCCTGGGCAATCGATTTTGCAACCAGGTCATCATCTTTAACTACGACAGTGGTCTCCTTGGTAACAACAGTTCCCTGGCTTTGCACCACGGCCGCCGGAGCTGCTGCAGGAACCACCTTTTCTACCGTGTGCTCGACTATCTGATTAATTGTGCGAGTAACCTCCGGCGGCGCCTGATTCATAAGGCTAACCGTAACAATGCCGGTCGCGATGGACGTCATGAAGCTCACAAGAAGAGTGAGAAGCACTATCTGATGTTTAGTGAGCTTCTCAATATCCATACGTACGTCGATTATATAATATTTCGCCCCAAGATACTAGCTTGTTTTGTAGCGCTCGGCTGTCTCAAAAAGTGCGTTGGCGATGCGTCGCATATCCGAGCGTGTGGCGTCCGGGAGCAGGGTGATACGGATAGCCGTGCCAGCCAACTCTTTAGGCACGCCGAGGGCTTTGATGACATGGGACGGCTCTTCGGAGCCGATGTTGCAGGCGCTGCGGGTCGAGACAGCCACGCCGAGCGCGTCCATGCTCACCGTGGCCATGTCGGCCTCGAGCCCCGGCACAGAAACATTAAGATTGTTGGCGACGCGCGCCTCGCCTGTAGCGCCGTTTAAAATCGCGTCGGGCAGTTGGCGCTTGATTTCACTCCACAAAAAGTCGCGTGTCGCTGTCATTTTTTTTATTCTTTTTTCTACGCCATGCTGTGCGTCGGCGAGCGCCACAGCAAAGCTCCCCGCCTGCGGCGTATTTTCGGTGCCGCCACGCAGACCCTGTTCTTGTTTGCCGCCCCACAAAATAGATTCGACCGGTGTGCCGCGGCGGATGTACAGCACGCCGATGCCTTTGGGGCCGAGCACCTTTTGCCCGTCAAGCGTCATCATGTCGACGCCGAGCTTCTCGACATTAATATCAACCCACAGCGGCGCCTGCGACGCATCGGTGTGGACATAGATCTTGTGCCCGCCGCGGCGAAGGCCTTTGGCTATGTCGCGCACGGGCTCGATAGTACCCACCTCGCTGTTGACCAACTGCACCGATATGAGCGTCGTCTCCGGCCGGATTGCATCAATAACTGCGTTGGGAAATACGAGCCCTTGAGAGTCGACACCGACTTCGGTGACCTCGAGCCCCTCGCGCTTGAGCTGGCGCAAGGGCTCGAGCACCGACTGGTGTTCAATAACAATAGTTATCGCGTGCGCTTTGGTGCCCGCAAGGAGTATCGGGCGCAGCAGGCCTTGCAGCGCCAAGTTGTTGCCCTCGGTGCCCGAGGCAGTAAATATAATTTCGTCGCTGTGCGCGCCGATGCTCTCGGCAATTATTTTGCGCGCCTGCTCAAGCTCTTTTTTGGCCTCGACGGCTTCGTGGTGGAGCGCGCCGGCGTTGCCGTACAACGGAAGCAGCCGGAGCAGCTCGCGCCGGGCGCGGCGGCTGAGCGGCGTAGCCGCCGCGGCATCGGCATAGACTCTCTTTTTAGTTAAAAACATGGGGCTGTATTTAGAGTATACTGTTTTGCATGTCGTTGGCTATGCTTCATAGCTATATCATTGTGGCCGGCCCCTATATGGCGCTGGGCGCGCTTGTCATATCTGTCATTGCTGTCGGCTATGCTATCGCGCTCAAAATGCGCTTCAAGCGACTTGCGATGGGTCGTAACGGCTCTATTGAAGAGAGTGTGGGGATACTGATGCGCGACACCAAAGAGCTGCAGCAGTTTCGCGGCGAACTTGAAAAGTATCTTAAACTTTCTGAAACGCGCCTGCGCGGCGCTGTCCAAGGGCTCGGTGTTGTGCGCTTCAACCCGTTCTCCGGCGACGGCTCCGGCGGCAACCAAAGTTTTGCGGCGGCCTTCCTCGACGAAGGGGGTCGTGGTGTGGTATTGTCGAGCCTCTACGCCCGCGACCGGGCCAGCGTATACGCCAAGCCGATAGAGGGCTGGACCTCAACCCACGAACTTTCGGCAGAAGAAAAGAAGGCTATCGAGATAGCCAAAGAGCAGGTCGCCGCGCGCAAGAAACTCTAACCTTATGGATAATGAAACGCTCATAGGGGGCCGGCCCCCCATCGTTGCTGTCGTGGGACATATCGACCACGGCAAATCGACGCTGCTCGACTATATCCGCAAAACCAAAGTCGCCGAAGGCGAAGCGGGCGGCATTACGCAACATCTCTCGGCCTACCAAGCTACGCACAAAAACGCTTCGGGCGAGCACCTTATTACCTTTCTTGATACCCCGGGCCACGAAGCCTTTAGCGCGATGCGCTCGCGCGGACTCAAGGTCGCCGACGTCGCTATACTAATAGTATCGAGCGAAGACGGCGCCAAGCCGCAAACCGTCGAAGCGCTCAAGCTTATTCTCGAGGCGCATATCCCCTACGTCGTTGCCTTTACCAAAATAGACAAGCCCGGCGCCAACTTAGAGCGCGCCAAACTTTCGATGCTCGAAGCCCAGGTCTTTCTCGAAGGGATGGGTGGCGAAGTGCCATGGGTTGCTGTCTCGAGCAAGACAGGCGAAGGCATCCCCGAGTTGCTCGACCTGATACTCCTTGCCGCCGAACTCGAGGGCATCTCGGCCGACGCCGAGGCACCAGGCCGCGGGCTCGTGATCGAGTCGCATGTCGACCCCAAGCGTGGGAGCACCGCAACGCTTATCGTGCAGGACGGCACGCTTAACAGCGGCGAGTTTGTCGTGGCGGGCGCCGCGCTTGCCCCTGTGCGCATTATGGAAAACTTTTTGGGCAAAGCGATAAAGAGCGCGGCGCCTGGCTCGCCTATCCGCATCATCGGTTTTTCTTCCCTGCCGCAAGTCGGCGACGAATGGCGTGCGCTTGAAACTAAAAAAGAAGCTGAAACCGAAGTCGCCGCAGCGGCTACAGAGCGCAAGAGCGCCAGCGCGCGGGCGGTTGTGACGCCGCAGCGCGACGCGTCGAGCGGCAGCGAGAAGGAACAAACGCCTGCCGCTGGCGCTGACATAGAAACCATCGTGCTTCCCTTGGTAATCAAAACCGATGTCTCGGGCGTCGGCGAGGCCGTCATGCACGAAATAGACAAACTCCCGCCCGCACCAGGGCTCGAGGTGCGCGTCGTATCGCGCGGCGTCGGTGCTATTACCGAAAGCGATGTTAAGTTTGCCGGCGGCGGCAAGACTCCGGGCCTTATCCTCGGCTTCAATGTAAAAGTTGAGAACCCGGCGCGCGAGTTGGCCGAGCGCATGAACGTCGCAGTCGAGACCTTTGATGTCATTTACAAACTCGCCGAGTGGCTGGGCGCCGAAGTCGAGAAGCGCCGCCCGCGCCAACACACCGAAGGCGTTATCGGCGCGGCAAAAATCCTTAAATTCTTCAGTAACAACAAAGGCCGTGTCGTCCTTGGCGGCCGCGTCGAAGAAGGCGTCATTTCAGACGGCGCCGAAGTTAAAATAATGCGCCGCGACATCGAGCTTGGCCGCGGCAAGATAGTGTCGCTCCAGGCGCAAAAGGTCGCCGTTAAAAAGGTTGAGAAGGGAGAGGAGTTCGGTGCGCAGCTGAGGCTCGATGTCGAGCCGGCGCCCGGCGACAGGCTCGAAGCGTTTGAAGTCAGCTTTACCTAATATGAGCCTTCGACACGAAAAGATGCAGGCGGCACTCCGCGACGTAGCGGCGCAGTTTTTGGCGCGCGAGGCCGGCCCGCAGTCGCTTATCACGGTGACCGGCGTGCGCATGCACGAAGACGGCAGCCAGGGCACTATACTTATCACCGTACTCCCCGAAAGTCAGGAAGAGGCGGCGCTCACCTTTGCCAACCGCCAGCGGGCGGAGCTGGCGCGGTTTTTAACCAAGCAGGTCCGCGGCATGCGCGCGCCGCACCTCGAGTTCGAGATAGACCGCGGCGAGAAGATGCGCCAGCGGCTCGACGAGTTAACGAAGTGACGGTACAGTAAATCCCACGGCCACGTGGCGAAGAAGCAACGCGACGGTCTGCAAAACCGTTATGCGAGGGTGCGAATCCCTCCGTGGCCTCCAGCCGGGGTGATGGAATTGGTAGACATACGGGACTTAAAATCCCGAGAGGATATGAAAACCCTCATGAGAGTTCGAGTCTCTCCTCCGGCACTACTTCGCTCCCACAAAGGGGAGCTTCGAAGTGCACGGCACCGCTCGTGTACTAGAGGTCAATATGCAATACAATAGCGAAGTAGCCCTTCGTAGCTTTAGCGGAGTAGGGCTTATGCTGTTTCGGTATGCACTACGTATACATATTGCAAGATGAAAGAAATAAGCTTTATGTCGGATATTTCGAAGATTTAAAACGGCGCTTGCAAGAACATACCAGCAAGAATGTCGCCACAACTCAAACATACATAGCTCCACAATTAATCTGGTATTGCGGTTTTAAAAACAAAAAATTAGCCCTCGAATTTGAGAAATATCTAAAGGCGGGTTCGGGCCATGCATTTACAAAAAAGCATCTGATTTGATATATGAAAAACTTCCCCTTCGGCGACATTGTCACAAACCCGCCGCCTACTGTCGCGCCGCCTGAGAGCTGGCCCGAGTTTGGCGACATCGCCTATGTGCCGAAATTTTGCAGCAAAGAGAGCGTCGGCACCGAACCCCAGGGCGTGCGCTGGGCCGTGTGGCCGCTGTGTTTTGAACAGTACTACAGCGACACCGAGCCCGACCTCGCCGCATCGAACGGCGGCGCATTGGCGCGCAATCGCGAAGTTATCTGGAAGAGAATCTTGCGCACCGATGTGCCCGCGGGCTGGAAGGTACGCTCCGCACACCCGTGGCGCATCGACGGCTTTGTTGTCGTGACACCGGAGTACAAAGAGCAGTGGAAGGATGATGCACGCCGCAACCTGGCCACATGGAAAAAGAAATATTTGGGTACGAAATACCAAATAGACGAGCTGACGCTCGATGAGTTTGTCGCCGCGTACAAAAAAAGCATCACCCGCAAGAAAATAGGTCTCGACTTGCTTAACGCGCTTGTCCGCAAGTTTGACTTGCCCGAGGTCCGCCCGCACTTTACCTTGTGGGGCGTGCGCGATGTCGAGACGAAAGAGATTGTCGCCGGTACGGCTGTCTTTTATTCGGCGCGGCGCGATGCCACGGTGCGCGAGTGCCCGTTCATACTCCCCGAGGCGCGCAAAAGCTACGCGATGACCGGGCTCATGGACCATTGGTTTGCCGAGTCGCTGCGTCGCGGGATATCGACGCACCTCTTTACGCACTTTTGGCACCCGGGCGCGTCGAAGGGATGGGTCGGGTTTTCGGAGTTTAAGTCGCACTTCGGGCTGCAGTATGTTGCCTACCCGCCCGAGCTCTCCCGCTTTGTCAGAGGAAAATTGTTTTAAAGTGTGGTAAAAAGATGAGTACGCGCCCGTAGCTCAGTTGGTAGAGCAACTCCCTCTTAAGGAGATGGTCCCTGGTTCGAATCCAGGCGGGCGCACTAGAAGAATGCTGGGGTGGCGGAATTGGTATACGCATCAGCCTTAGGAGCTGACGGGAGCAATCCCTTGGAGGTTCAAGTCCTCTCCCCAGCACCAAAAAACCTTTATGTAGCAAGCTATTTTAGCTTGACTTTTGACATGGTTGTGATATAATAGCGGGCAGACGTCGCGGCATCCCGCCGCATCAATCTCAACAATCGCAACTCTCACACGACTGGAAGGTTCCCATGAACAATATGTACGAAGGCTTTCTTGGGCTCGGCAACGAGCAGAAGGTGCTGGTGCTTGCCGTGACCATTTCGCTCGTCATCGGTTTCGTCTTCGGCATCCGCTACTATCTCGCCCGCAAGGGCGTGGTGTGGATGCCAAGCTTCGGCAAAAAGACGACTGTGGCCCAAAAGCTGCGCGCGTTTAAAAAGATGTTCGCATCTCTCCAAAAGAAGGTGCGGCGTCTCCTGGCCCAAAAGAAAAAGCTCGAGGTCGAGGTCGCCGACCTGACAGCCGCCGACCAGGCAGCTGCCGTCGAAATCGAAAAGCTTATCGCAGAAGGCGAAGCGCTCATCGCTGAGCTCGACGCCAAACCATAAGGAGTTCGCGCTATGAATCCTCAGATTGCACGGCTTATCGCCGTAATGAATGAGCTCATGCGGAGACTCCGTATGCGCTCAGGGCTGCCCGTGACCAGTGCGCCTTCGCTCGCTGGCCCGAGCTTCGACCCGATCAAAACCTATCCGTGGGTCTACTTTCTGGCTCTTGTTTCGCTCGCCGGCGCTTACTACTTCGGCGGACTTTACAACAGCAAGACGGTGACCTTCTTCGGCCAAGCGGTGCCCCTGTTCTGGGTGCTCGGCGTGCTGCACTTTGTGAGTGGCCTCCGGGTCATAAACAGGGACACCATCGCCGGCATCCTTGTCCTCGGTATTCCAACCATCGAGGTCTCTGGATTTATCGTGCTGGTGCCCATGGGCCTCTGCACGATATTCACCTACCAGCTGGGGCCGATCGATGTTCGGGTCCCTACTGACCCTGCCAAAGTCTGGCGTGGCACCAAGGAAGAAGATTGGCCAAAAGATGAGAAGGGCGTCCTGTTCGAAGAGCCGGTTCGTGTCCCCTTTGCGGGCCGCGAACACAAGGACATCCAGCCTCTGATGGCGGCGGACGGCGTAACGGTGTTACGGTCGGCCGACGACATCAAGAAGCTCATCCATGCGAACGACCCGCTGCTTATGCGGGGAACGCAGGAGGTCTCGTTCTATGTTCGCCTCGTGATCAAGTCGCGGAGCAAACGGGACGAGTACGGCTTCTTCGACTTCTTCGTCCGCGTCCGCGACTACGACACGGCCCACGACCAGGTTAAGGAGCTTGGCATCGCCAAATTGTTCGAAGAGTTTGGCAAAGTGAGCATGGCCGAAGTTCAGGCGAACCTCGAACTCTACAACAAGATATTCGAGGATCATCTTAGCAAGCTGGTTGCCTCTTGGGGCGTCGATGTTCCGACGGCCAAGGTCAGCATCCAGTTCACCAAGACCCTGAACGAGTCCATCTTGGGCATACCCAAGGCCGAAGCGGATAGGCAGTCTGCCATCCGCAAGGCTGGGGGTGAAAAGACCAAGCGCAAGCTCGAAGGCGAAGGCGACGCAGCCGCAATCAAGGCAAAGCTCGTCGCGAAGGGAGACGGCCAGAAGAAGCAGTTGGTGGCCCTCGGACTTGAAGACAAGCCCGAGATCATCATCGCTGCCGAAGTGGCCGACTCTATCGCCAGCGGCAACAACGAAAAACTCGTCGTCCTTGGGGCCGACGGGATCATGAACCTCCCCGCCTCACTGGCCAAACTGTTTGGCCCAAAGAAAGGAAAGTAAGCCGTGGACTATGGAGACATCTTAGTCTGGATTATCGTGGTCCTGATCATCGGGGGCGCGATAAAAAACAGACTCGGGATCACTGCAGCTCAAGTCAAGAGCGTGGTCCTAGGTTGGATGCGAGGAGCGTCCGGTGGGCGCGCCTTCGGGCTCAAACTGCTGTCGATCACGCTCGGGGTACTCATCCTCGACGCGGCGATCGCTCAGACAGGCTGGTTCCCAGCCATGTTCAGTGGCTGGGGATGGACCCATTTGGGCTTCTATCTTGTCGTCGGCGTTGGTCTGGCTGTCGCCACGTCAACGCCCGGCAAGATCGGGGAAATCTCGTACAAGCTGATCATCATCGCTTGTATCGTGCTCGGTGCTGCCGAGACCTACCATCTGGCGTTCGGTTGCGACGCGGCCTGCCAACTGCGCAAGCAGGAGGCAGCCGCGGCCCAGGCACGGATCGAAGCCGCACGGCGAATAGCCATCGAAGCGGCTTGGTATCCGGGCTGCACCCGACAGATTGTTGAACATCGCTTCGGCACATCGCCGGGTGATCCCATCAATCCGACGGGAACATGCGCAGCAGACTTCTGGATGGATGGCCCGAACTGCGTTTACCAAAAGAGGGCCAGCGGTAAGACCTACGGCCCTTATGGAGACTGCAAGGCGGCGGAGGAGTACAAGAATTCCCCCGACTACCACCCACCTCCAGTCGATGTGGTTTACACTTGGAGTGCCGGCGACGCTTTCGTCGGACGATTCAAGCTTTCTCCACGTCGATACGTTCAATGGTTCCAAGACTAACAACAACGCGGCCCTCCCCCATTCGGGGAGGGCCTTTTCTTTTGCAAACAAAAATCTATATAAAAAATAATCCCGTCGCTTTTTGAGCGACGGGATTTTATTGCAGCGAGTGCCTTAGTATTGCGCCGGCTGATAGGACTGTGCGGGCTGGTCCGGGGCGGCCCAGTTGTTGGCCATACCCGGTTGACCCGAGGTGCCAGGCTGAGCTGACCGGCCCATCTGAGCCGATGCGCCCGGTTGAGCCGACATGGCAGGCTGTGCAGAGACAGCCGGCTGATAAGCTCGAGCGGGCTGGTATGCAACGGCTGGCTGGTAGGCCACAGCCGGCTGATACCCGCGGGCCTGCGGCACCGAGCCGAGAATGCTCGACACCCGGCCGACCTTGCTCGAGACAATCGGCTCGAGGTAGTCGGCATGGGCCGGCAGAGCCAACGTCAGCAGCATCGCAGCAGCGAGAAACGAGAAGAGCTTTTTCATCGAAGTAGCCTCTTGCTATGGGTGAAGTCTGGCTCAATTGTAGCATAATTAAGCCACACTTGTCAAGTGCTCCCCTGCACAGAGTAAAAGACCCTATTTATGAACCAAAGGTTGAGAGTGTCGAGCAGACATCGCCCGCACACACCATCGTGCCAATCAACCTGACAATAGCCCATGCAGAGGCCATGATAAACATCCCCGCGAGCCCGTAGTATATGTGGCGCTTGCCGTCCTCTTTTTTGTCGGAGCTTTCGGTCGAGAGGCCGATCATAAACTCGACTATGCCGAAGGCAAAGACAAGCGTGCCGACGGCAAAGAGTAGTCCGAGTATGGGGTTAAGGATGTACTGCACCATCCTGCCCGCCAATGCTGTGATGTTTTGCATCAGCCTTTAGGATCAGCGAGGCACTGGTACGCCAGGCGATTGCACCGGAGCGTTCGGGTTGACGTTGAGCGCACCCTGCGCAAGGTTGATGATGCCCCAGATTGAGACCATCACAAACAGCGACCCCAGCCCTGCGACCATGATCTTCTTGCCTGCGTCGTGACCCTTGCCCGAGTCGCGAACGTACTTAAACAGTCCCCAGAAGAAGATGATGAGGGTCAGCGTGATAAGGATAGGCACCAATGACGCTACAAGGCGGCCGATGGATGCGATGAGCGTTTGCAAAGGAGCGAGCGCCTGAGCCGATGCGATGAACGGGACCAGAAAGAGAGCCGATGCTGCTATTGATATTTTTTTCATATGTTATAAAAATTAATAATTAACTAACGCGGACCCCCATAGGAGTTCGTATTATTATACCCCGGCGCAGTATACCCATTAACTCCGGTGGTATTGTCCGCCGACCCATTGTAGTAATTACCATAAGCTCCAGGCACCGGTACGCCAGGCGATTGCACCGGAGCGTTGGGGTTAACGTTGAGTGCGCCTTGCGCAAGGTTGATGATGCCCCAGATTGAGACCATCACAAACAGCGACCCCAGCCCTGCGACCATGATCTTCTTGCCTGCGTCGTGACCCTTGCCCGAGTCGCGAACATATTTAAACAGACCCCAGAAGAAAATGATCATCGTCAGGGTTATGAGTATAGGAACGAGCGACGCCACGAGGCGGCCGACCGAGGCGACGAGGGTTTGCAGCGGCGCGAGAGCCTGAGCTGATGCAAAAAGCGGCAGGGAGAACAAAAGGGCGGCAAAAACGGCTTTTTTCATTAGAGGATTAGGTAAAATATCTAAAAACTGGGTGTGCCCTAACTATAGCAGGGCCGAGGGGGCCCTAAAGTGGCCGTGTGGATAAGGCTAAAGGTTGAGAGACGAGCGCACAACGGCCAGTATCCCCCACACCGAGACGAGCACAAACATGGCTACGAGCCCCCAAACGATGAGCTCTTTGCCTTGCGTATGGCCATGAGCGTCTGAAGACTCATAGACATAGCGGCCGAGGCCGAAAAAGAATATAAGCATCGCCATCCCCACAAGCACGGGGATGATTGTGTTGATGAGGCCTATGAGCGTGCCGACCAGTGTGTTGAGGGCCATACTAGCAGTTGTTAAAGCCCGAGATGTTTACGTTGAGGTCGATGATGGTGTTGGCGATCACCTGCCCGAGCAGCCATGCGCCCAAAAATATGCCGATACCGATGATGACCCACATCAGGTTCTCGCGTGCTTTCTTGAGCTCCTCGGGGTTGCCGCGCGCCAATATCAATTTAAAGCCCGCGTATACGAGAAACAGCGTCGCTATCGGGATCCCGAAGATGATAATGACGTTGAGCAGCAGCTTAACAAGCTTGCAAAAGGAGTCTGTGCCGTTGCCGAGCGGGTTTTGTATCCCAAAGATGGAGTTATTATTCGAGACACTCGGTGGCTGGTTTGAATTCGAGACACTCGGAGAGGAATTATAATTCGTAACACTTTGTGCACCAACCATAGCAGGCGCCAGCGTAAGCCCGAAGAAAAGTAGTGTGAGCGCTATTGAAAGTTTTTTAGCGGAAGTCATTAGTGAAATAGGGCGGCAAACTCTTGCGCGGCTTCGCTCACAGCCTGTGCCGGGTCAGATGCGCCCGTTGTGACCGATTCTATCATGCCCTTAAAGATGCCATCTGTGGCGGCCGGGTCTGGGTCAAACCAGGCGCGCGCGATAAGCGCCGACTGGACAAACACCTGTGCCGCGCTGTTGGTGCTGGTGTCCACCGCCACGTCGCGGCGCACGGGCGGCAGGCCGGTGGCCATGACGATCTGCTGCACAGCCGACTGACTGCTGAGCTTTTGCGCTATGGTCAGAGCTCCTTTGGCATGAGCAGCGCCCCGCGGTATGGCAAGGCCGGTAATGTTGGCGTAGGTCAGGTGCACAGACGAGCCTTGCAGCTGCGGCAGCAGCGCGACGCCGTAGCGCAGGTTGGGGTTTTGCTGTGCGATAGCGTTTAGCTCGCTCGCAAAGCCAAAGTACAAAGCCAAGTTGCCCGCGACAAAGGCTTGCGTCGAGTTGGGCAGGGAGCGATTCCACGAGTAGGAGGTTTTGGACGGGTTGGCAAACTCGGTATAAAAGCGCAGCGCAGACTGGGCCGGGTTCTCTGCAGCGCCGGTAGGCTGCGCGCCAAAGACGCTCGCCAGGTAGCCTTGTTCGTTGCGCCCGACAATGGGGTCGCCTGCCTGCATAAACAGCGACGACAAAATCGCTTTGGCGTTGGCAATGTTGCCCCAGGTGCCGAGCGCCACAGCACTGCTGCTGACGCTCTTGGATGAGTCGAGCGAGGTTATCTTGGGCGCCAAGGTCAAAATATCGTTCCAATACTGCGGCGGCTGTGCGACGCCGGCGCTCGCCAAGAGGTCGCGGTTCCAGTACATCACCAACGGGTCGACCGTAAACGGCAGCGCCCATGTGCCCTGCCCGTTTAGAAATATGTTTGCCGCATCAATAAAGGAAGCCGTGTAGGTTGACTGCGAGACGCTGGAGTAAGGGATGATCAAGATTTTATCGGCAAAGGTACCCAGGTCCTCCTGCCCTATCAAAAACAAATCGGGCGGGTGCCCCGCAGCAATGGCGTTGACGAGGTCAGACCTGTAGGTCGACGCGTCGACCTGCACATATGATACTTGCTGAAAGTCCTTGTCTTGCCCGCGCAGGGTTTGGAGCAGCGTGTTCATCGTTTGGGCGTCCTCTGTCCCCCAGATGGTCACCGCGCCCAATGTCGAGCTGCCCGTGAGTCCGCCGAGGGCAGCAAAGATGCCGACTCCTAAAATAATAAATACGACGAAGACCGCCGTAACTACTATTTGAAAGGTGCTCATCGATTTCATACAAGTATTGTCTCAGCTTCAGGCTTTTTTGCGAAAGAGTAATCCCCAATGGTACGCACCGGCCGGCGCCTCGCCCACACACTCGAGCCCCGCTGACTCAAAAAAACTTTTTGCCTGTTCGCTGCTCACCACATGGTTTGGGTGCGGCCCGAGGCCACCAAAGGAGTCCTCCCAATCGATAACCAGCGCGCGGCCGCCGGGGCGCAGCACGCGCGCAGCCTCGGCGGCGGTGGCCGCTTTGTCCTCAACCGCAAAGAGGCTGTTGGCGATGATAACCGCGTCAAACATCCCCTCGGGCAGGTGGGTGCCGCCGACCTTCTCGATATTGCCGGCAACCACCTCGACATTGTGCAGACCCTCGGCTACTGCCAAGTTTTTGAGCCGGGGCAGCGCGTCGTGGTTGGCGTCGACCGCCCAGACAGTGCCCGGCGCCACCTCGCGCGCGGCCGCACGGGTAAAGAATCCGGCCCCCGCGTCGAAGTCGGCCACGCTTTGTCCGGGGCCGAGTTGCAGCGCCGAAAGAGCCCTCGAAGGGTTGAGAAACGAACTTTGCATCCCCTCTATTGTACAACCAAAAAAATTAGCGGTTGTCCGCAACCGTTGCACTGCTCGCAGAAGTGCTTGCCACCTGCTGTTGGTGCAGCACGTACGAGCCCCACAGCGAGTACGCGAGCACGGCCACAAACGCCAAGGCAATAATCCCCGCTGTCTGTTCTTGGCCCCGTGCGTGCTTGCGAATCGTCTCCATACTTAATATATACGCACGAGCAGGATGTTTCTTACATGAATTTTAATAAAAAACCCGCACAGATGTGCGGGAGTTGGTCAGTTATTCTCTTCGGGTGGCCAAAAACAGGTAACTTTGCCGTAGTAAATAAACAGAACACCTTCGATCTTGAGCTGCTTAAAAGGGTCTTCCTCCCCGTCTTTAGCCTTGGGGAAACCTTCGTAATGAATGGTGTCTGAGGGTATCAGCACGAGTTTGCAGCCTTTGATTGTGCAGTTTGGATCGGCGTAATAAAACCACCGGTCCTCACCGTACTTGTCCGCCGGCGGGACAAACTTGGTCATCAAGCGGTCGGCTTTCTCGCAGCAGTTGTCGTAGTGCAAGCGTTTGTAGGCCGCAGGCGTCAGCTTTGCGGTTTTAAACCACTCGATGACCTTTGGATTTTCTTTCGCATACTCGGGCTTCCAGGTTGCCTGAGCCGGACTGGTCACAGCCGCGACACAAAAACAGATGAACGCCAGGGCCGAGGCGAGCCTAAACAGTGTCCGTATGTCCACAGCAACCCCCTTTTCTTGCGCAAAAAAACTCTCGGTCTGGAGGAACAATAGTCCTTGCCGCACCCTGCTGTCAAACCAATAAAAAAACCCGCCGTGGTTAGCGACGGGCATCATTTGAAGTGGATTCTTCGAAAGAGCTTGAAGTTCTTTCTGCTGACGCAGCGCGGACGCTTGCGTCTGTCTTTGCGCCTCCGCATCCACGGGACCGCTTTGGCAAGACTGCTGAGTTTGTCGCTCTCGATGTAGAGCCCTACCTCTCCAGCGGCTCGGTCGAGCTCTGCCTCAATCTTCTTTAGCTGCTCGGCTTTCCAGGCCGAGGAACCTCGACGAGGGCTCTTGGCCTTGGGTTCGTCTTTTATAACCCTGGGCCGGCCGGGCGGCGACAGCATAAACTTGTCGTTGACGTTTGCGGCCCGTTGCCGCCACCATGACGTGGCCATGATACACGCTCCTTATAAGTGACGAACGAAGTAAGAAACGGCGAACCCTACTACCGCCGCCAGAACGCCGACAACAGAAAATGTGATGAGGTTTGGCGAAAGCAGCGGCCAAGCAAACGACTCGTGCCGCGAAGTCCACAACGACATGTCGGGTATAACTTCGGCATCATCCACACTCGCCAGAGCCTCTGCCGAGAAGACGCGAGACTCTTCCTTGCTTGGCGCTCTGACCGCACCGGTAAACGCTATGACTTGGCCCATTGGTGTCTCCTGCCTAACTGTCTTCTAAAAATACTGTACAACAAATAGATGAAGGGCGCTATAAGAAAAAACCCGGCATGAAGCCGGGGTTACGCAGTAATTTTGCCGGTCTCGTAGAGCCAGTCGATGATTTGGCGGCCGATGTCGGGCACTCGGTGCCGGTCGGCAAGGCCCAGATAGACAATTTCCTCGACTTCGCCGGCGGGTTGGATAGTGCCAATGTAATCGGCGCTGTAGAGATGAAGCTCGGTCACCTTGCCGGCCGCTTTGTCGACGCCGGGCCCGATAAAGAACTTTTCAAACTTGATACTCTCCGGTATCAGGTCGACAGTCGTTTCTTCTTTAGCTTCGCGGATCATAGCCTCGACATGAGTCTCCATCTTGCCGTTTTTCTTTCGTTCGGGTTTGCCGCCGATGTTGTACACCAGCGTGAGCCCTCTTGTCCGCGCGCCAACGAGCTTGCCGTCGATTATCGGCGCCCAGGCAACCTTTGTGACTATCTCTTTTTCCATAGTAATCCCCTTGTCCTTTCTCCCCCGAGCGTACCGCAAATAAAAAACCCGCGCAATCGCGCGGGCAAAGCTTATGGGATTAGCTTGCGCTGGATAAATCGAGCGAGCGGCGGCACAGGCGCAAAGTACATAACAACGCTTGTGCGCGACATTACATGGTAGGCCTCAGCAGAAAGAGGGTCGAGACTGTGCTCTTTTGCCAACATGTCTTCGATGACAGCCCACATGTTGGTCCACCAAGCCTTAACAGCATTGACTGCAAACATAGGCTCCTCCCGCTACCTCTTCTACAAAGACTATACTACGAGTTCAAAAACACCCAAATAAAAAAACCCGCGCAATCGCGCGGGGAGAACCACCTAGAGAAACGTCAAAGCCAAGCCGAGAAGAACGATGGCCCCTACCACTCCCGATAAACAGGTGCACGCCTGACCGACCGACCCGAACTGCTCAACCATGATCCGTGCCATGACCCGACCTATGTGCTGCAGACACGCCCGCGACCCCGCCCTCAGCATATACCTGCCCCGCGCGCGGTCAACGACGTTGTCCACTTCTGTTTGATTTTTCCCTCAGGACCAAGTACTGTCTGGGGCAGATAGAAACTAGGGAGATCGCTATGAAAATCATAGCCACATCGAAGGTCTCCCTGCACAAAGGAGATCTTACGGCAACGCTGCTGGGGCTTTGCCACGTAGCCCCGCCGAGTTTTGACGAAAAAATTAATGCCGAAATTGCCGCGGCCCACGCAGCGCAGCACACTGTGTTTATCGACACGTTGGGCGCCAAGCGATGGCGTTGGCACCACGGCAACTTCTTGCTCCTTTGCAAAGAGCATTGTCTGAGGGACATCCGGGTGTCGCTGGAGGAGTGCGGGTGGAGTAGACCCCACTGGCAGATTTTTGACTTTGTACAGACATAAAAGTATCCCCGCCCTAGTGGCGGGGTTTTTATTTGGGCTTGAAATCGTTTGCAAAAAAGGCGATACTGGCCGACAGACGAAACGAGGGAGAGCAGCTATGGCCAACGACCCGAACGACCAGCAACCCAAACCGGCTTCGCAAGCAAACAAAGCGGCGGCCGCCGAGTCGACACGCAAACGCGGCGACTTCGAGGACGTTGAATTCGAAGAGGGCGGCTTCCCGCCCCTCGACCACAGCGACGAGCACCCAGGCCGCGTCAGCGACTGAGCCGCACACCCAAGCCCCGCACCGCGGGGCTTTTTTATTTCTGTTTTAAACGACGGCCGAAGAAAGCCGGGCCGCTTATGAAAAATATCTTTTAATCCAAAGATACGGTGCGCAAGGACTTTCGGAGGAGAAATTCTTTGCCCAGCTCATATCCGCGCGCATAGAGCATTTTGTGGTCTTTGGCGTTGGTAGACATCTGAAAGCCGTTGAGGTCGTTGCCGATAAAGTGCAAGTACGGATGGTCTTTTTGGAGTTGCTCAATATCAACAGTGGCGAAGTCGGAGTTCGCTGTTTTGTACGCTTCGCGAATGCCGAAGAACGGCAACATGACCATCGCAATCGAAAGTTTGTTCAAAAGATTCATAATTGCACCCTGCTTCCACTTTGGATTATTTAAAACACACACGATTTCTCTGTCTGGATGGCGTTTGATAAGGCTGACTATCCGCTCTTTATCATCGATTGTGCCGCCGTCGACATACAAGTTGCCGTGGATATATTCGGAGTGCGGGTACGCGGGATGCCCCCCGGCGGTAGCGCGCAACATGGGCAAAACATCTTCTTCATTTTTTACCTGGAGATACTCGTGCGAACTTGTTTTCAAGTTGTACGCAATCATGTACAAGTGCGAGCCGCTTTCTTTAATTGCGTTGAAATCTATCTTTCGCTTTGTCTTTAAAATCGACTCGATGTAGTCAATATCAAACACGGGCTTAAGAATAAATTTTGTGCCAAAAAGCTTGTTCGAAAATCCGCCGAGTACATACCCTGGAAGACGGTTCCAACGTATGTACTTGTCGCCACTGAGGTCCTCCCAATATAATTTGGCACCCATTTCAACTTGGTTGGAAAGAAAACAAAATCCGGTAAAGCCTCCAGCCGAATTGCCATAGATACTGTCGATATATTTTTTGATACCCGCCTCTTCGAACGCTTTTGATAAGCCTGCGCTAAAAACACCCGACATCGCTCCGGCGCTGAAATAGAGAACAAGCGGTCTGCCTTGATTGGTCTCGGGCATGGCTATTGTATGGCGTCGCCAAAATCTCGATAATGCTGCTCATAGCGGCGGCGCAATGCGGCTTCGTCGCCATACTTCGCAAATGATTTTTCAAACTCAGAAGGGACAAAGCCGCGCGACTCAAGGTGGGCAACTGCACAGAAATAGTTTTGGGTCCGCCCGGCAACCACAGAGGCATAGTGCAGCCAGCCGTTGACATAGCCGCAGTACATGCAACCCATCTTTTCGTACCAGGTAAGGTATGGCAACTTCTCCCTGTCCCATATCCGTATATAGTGGCTGCGTTTTACTTTGCGTATACCAAAAATAGGAAAGGCTATTTGGTGATAAATCTCCAAAAATATGTCTGCAATAACAACCGGGACAATCATAAGCCACACCAACGGCGCGCCAACAAGCCAACGAATAATGCCCGGGTACTTAGATTTTCGGTGCTCAATAATGGCCATACCCCATTCTAGCTTATAAAAACGTGCCTATTCTAGGTCAACTCTATGTTTTAACCGACGGCCGAAGAATGCCAAACTACCGATAAGCCCATTTACGAGCAAAAGGTAGGCCGGGAACAAAAGATTAGCAGGATTAAAGATAGTAGAAGATGCGACCGCAAGAACAGATGCAAACGCGATAAGGAAAAATTGCGTCGGGGCCTCAGACCACGGGTCACGAAACGCTTTAACCACCGTAGGTGTAGCTGCGAGTGCGTCGGCCAACACCGCAAACAGTATCGCCAGCACAGGCTGCTGTGTTGTCTGCCACGACACAATAGCTACGACAGCAAGGGCGGTGCATGTCCATTCGAGCCAGCCATATTTCCCATAACCATACCCAAACAGACATAGACCCACAACGCAGCCGGTCCCTATGACGTCGCCTATCACCATGGCAACGGACCACGACGCACCCGCACTAAATTGCGCCAACACGGCAGTGATGAGCAGTATCTCCCAAAGCGCCCAAGAAAAAATATTCGGCCGCGTCGTACCGTGCAAAATATCTTTGATATAAGGAACAACCGCAAACATTGCAATAAGCCCCGCGATGATGCCCAACATTATGTGCCAATCAAAAATCATGACTATTAAAAATCTTCGTAGGTAATCATAATTATTTAAAATCTTTCGGGTCAAACAAATCAATAAGCGGGTGTAGTTGGTCACCCATTTTTTCTTTTTGAGCTTTCAGTTCTTCTTTAGAGAAAAACGTTATTCCTCGGCACTCCTCGGTGGGCACGAAGTCAAGGTTTTCGGCCTCAAACTGATAGGCCAGTATCAAAACATAAAACCACTCGATCCCGCGTCGACCGATGCGTTTTTGTGTCCACATGTACACCGGCTTTTCGCTTATCCAAGTTGGCTGCAAGCCCATCTCTTCTTTGATTTCCCGTTTTAATCCCTCTCGAAAGTCCTCGCCGAAATCTACCCCGCCGCCGGGCAGCTCCCACTCGCCACCCTTCTCGCGCGACCGTATACCCGCATAATCATCAACCATCATGAGCTTTCCATCACGTACTAGCAGTCCTTTTATAGAGACGCGATAAAAAGCATCTGGGAAATCCGGTGACTGTTGTGGCTCTCTAGGGTCGAGTTTCATATCTTTATAATTTTCTTAGTGACTGATTCAACAAAAAGTCTAAAAGCCGGTCGGTTTTCTTTTTCATACATCATTTTTACTCCGACCAAGTGCCCCTTGGCACAGGTTAGGTCTTTGCGGCCTAATGCAACCTTAGCATCCGAAATCCGGTCTATGTACATCCGGCGCAAGGTGCCCGGACCATCCTTTTGGTAGTGACAAATGGATGACCCGCACTTTTGGCAAGAAATTAAAAGCATCCGCGAGTATCCTCCGCGGTTTTTCTTGAATCGATCATTTTTAAAAACTTTTTTCATGGGTTACAGAGGAGAGTACTTTGTATCTTAAATCTTTTTAAATTTTATCCCGAGTACGCCGTATTTTTGCTCGTCTTCGGGCGAATAGTATTGATACATGCTGGCCGCCTTTTCAGCAATATTAACTCCATCACCCTCGATACCAAACTCGGGCAAGGGCCGCATATGATACAGTTCGTTGAAGGTGGGCGCGGATATAAGTTCAGTGACCTCTACTTCGACCTTCTCTACAAAATCAGGGCGCAGCAAAAAGACAATATGGTCGCCTACCTTAATTTCTTTGCGTTTTTCGTCATTAAGTCGCGACTCAATTATTTGGGTCCCTTCCTTTATTCTCCCAAAAGGCCGCGGATGCAACCGCATTTCGTGGGTAATCATTTTATATTCCGCCAGTTTTTTTCATAATTCTCAAATTCTTCTTGGTCCATAAATAACTTCAAAAAGTCCTTATGGTGTCCTTTCTCCATAGTTTCCCGATACATAACCACCGCCATCATTCCGGCTTGATTATTTTTTTCAGCCTTTGCTTGGTCTATCAATTTTAAAATCTTCTCGTATTCCCAAAATTCCGAAAAAATCTTGTTGAAAGGCGCCTCTGAGCCCAAGAGTAAAAAATCATTGTCCTTATTGAATCGGTCCCAATACCTAAACTCAAAACGAAGCGGAAGCGATGACTCCATAGCTGTTCTAGCTTCTTCTGGAGCACTGGCACGTGAGTCCCATGCGCTTTTATAGACTTCTATAGTTCTAAACATTCCCTTAGCATCTTCTTTCAACAACTTGAAGGCAGATTTTTTTAAATTCTCAAGGCGAAAATATTCGTCCAAACTCCTCTTTAAAATATCGGCGAGAAAGCCCAGCCCCACACCAAGCATTACTCCCAAAACAACTCTCGCGGTTTCTGCGTTTTGTATTCCACTAAATCGGACCAGTGCAAAAAGAAAAACTACTAATAGTAGGAGTGGAAACCAAAGAACTCTTAAAAAATTCCACAGACGAATTAAAATTCTGTGGAAAAAATTCATATTTTACAAACAAACAAATGACGCGATAGCGTCGCCGTCGCGGAGTTTCATTATGCGCACTCCCTGGGTTGAGCGCGATTGGGTTTTGATTTCATCGAGGCCGGTGCGGATAACCTGACCCTTCTTCGAGATAACAACTATCTCCTCTTCGCCGCCCTCGCCACGCGTGATAATGCGCGAGGTAATCAGCGGGCCCGTCTTCGGGGTCGAGCTCATGGTCTTGATGCCACTGCCGCCGCGGCCCTGCACCTTGTACTCCTCTATCTTGGTTGCTTTGCCATAGCCGTTGCGCGAGACAACCAACACCTCGAGGCCCTTGGTACCCTTGGGCACTACGCCGGCACCGACGATAACATCGCCACCGGCCAAGCGCATACCGCGCACGCCGCCGGCCGCGCGGCCCATCGGGCGCACATCGCTTTCTTTAAATCGGATTGATTGGCCTTTGGCTGTGGAGAGGAATATTTCGTCGCCCTTCTCTACAAGCAGCGCAGCGATAAGCTCGTCGCCCTTTTGCAACTTCTGCGCAATAAGGCCCGAGCGGCGCACATCGTGGAATGCGGTCGCATCAACTTTCTTTACCGTGCCTTGCTTGGTGATCATATAGAGGAACTTCTCCCCTTCTTTCTGATTTTTGCGCATAGGCAGCACGCTTGTCACAACCTCCGAGTCGGTAATGGGCAAAAAGTTAACGATAGGGCGGCCCTTGGTCGAGCGCTTGCCTTCGGGAATTTCATAAAACTTCAACTGGTAGGCCTTGCCGAGGTTGGTGAAGTACAAGAGGTCGCTGTGCGTCGAGGTCGTCATAAAGGTCGTGACAAAGTCCTCTTCTTTAGTGTCGAGGTCGATAACGCCGACGCCGCCGCGCTTTTGCCGGCGAAACTCCTCGGGGTTGGTGCGCTTAACATAGCCGCCGGCCGTGAGCACCAGCACCTGCTCTTGGTCGGGCACCATGTCCTCCTCGCTAATCACGCCGGCCGCGCCTTTGATTATTTTGGTCGAGCGCTCGTTGCCGAACTTCTTGGCGATAGACTCTATCTCGCCCTTGATAACGGCGAGCATCTTCTTGTCGCTCTTAAGCAGCGCGACACACTCTTCGATAAAGGCCTGGACCTCTTTGAGCTCGTCCTCAACCTTGCGGCGCTCGAGGTTGGCGAGGCGCGACAGGCGCATCTCGAGGATTGCCGATGCCTGCAGGTCGGAGAATTTAAACTTCTTGATGAGGTTAACATGTGCCTCGGGCACGTCTTTGCTCGCGCGGATGGTCTTGATGACCTCGTCGATATGGTCGAGCGCCTTCACCAGGCCAAGGAGTATGTGCTCGCGCTCCTGCGCCTTCTTGAGGTCAAACTCGGTGCGGCGGCGCACTATCTCGCGGCGGTGCTTGATAAACTCCTCGAGGATGCCCTTGAGCGAAATGGTTTGCGGCACGCCGTCGACAAGCACCACCATGTTGTAGTGAAAGGTGTCCTCAAGCGCAGTGTGCTTGTACAAATAGTTGAGCACCTTTTGCGGATGCGCGCCTTGCTTCAACTCGACCACAATGCGGATGTCGCGGGTCGACTCGTCGCGCAGCCCGCGCACGCCCTCGAGCTTTTTGTCGCGCACCAGGTCGGCAATGCGGACGATAAGGTCCGACTTGTTAACGCGGTACGGGATAGAGGTGATGATGATTTGGTAGTCGCCTTTTTTAGTCTCGGTGATTTCGGCAACGCCGCGCACCACCACGCCGCCGCGGCCCGTGCTGTAGGCGTGGAGCAAATCTTTTTTATTAAAGGCAACCGCGCCCGTCGGGAAGTCAGGCCCCGGCACAAACTCCATCAAATCTTCGACCGTGGCGCTTGGGTTCTCTATCAAATGCGCGAGTGCGTTGCTTACCTCGCCCAGGTTGTGCGGCGGGATGCTGGTGGCCATGCCGACAGCGATGCCAAGCGTACCGTTGAGAAGGATGTTCGGCACGGCTGCAGGCAAAACCTCGGGCTCCTTTTGGGTACCGTCGTAGTTGGGGCGCCAGCCTACCGTTTCTTTCTCAAGGTCACGCAGGAGCTCGCCCGCGACACCCGACATCTTGGCCTCGGTATAGCGCATTGCGGCCGCCGAGTCGCCGTCGATCGAGCCAAAGTTACCTTGGCCGATGACAAGCGGGTAGCGCATGCTAAACTCCTGCGCCATTTTGACCATCGCGTCATACACAGACGCGTCGCCGTGCGGGTGGTATTTGCCGAGCACCTCGCCGACTACCGTTGCCGACTTGCGAAAACGCGCTTGCGGTGTGAGCCCCATGCGATGCATTGCGTAGAGGATGCGGCGGTGCACGGGCTTGAGCCCGTCGCGCACATCGGGCAAAGCGCGCGACGTAATAACCGACATCGCGTAGTCGAGGTAGCTGTCGCGCATCTCGGTCGAGATGTTGCGCAGCACAATGCCGCCTATGCCATTATCTTCTTCGCCCTCTACGGGCTTTTTTCTTTCTTTTTCCCCTGCCATAAAAAATTAGTACGAAGTCGTGGTTGAAACTATTAGTTGATTCCCCGTTTGAAAACCGCTGCTCTGCGCCGCCGCGGCGGTTTGCGACGCGGCGTCAGTGCCCGCCACCGTGGCAGAGCCCGCGGAGCCCGAGCCCATCTGCAAACTAAACGTCGTGACCCAGCCCACAAACACAAGCGCGGTAACTATCCCCGCGACTTTCATCGCGTGCTGCCGGCGCTCGTGCGTCGGCTTGCTGTGCATATGTTCAAAATACGGGCTCATAGTTATGCAGAGAGTACCACTATCTCGGCCTCTTTGCCTTCGAGGTCTTTCTTTTTAACGGTCAGCTTTTCTTGCGGCTTAACACCCTCGGCACCGGCTTCTTTGAGAAAAGACTTCAGCGTCGCGGCGTTGTAGTGCATGGGCACGATAGCTTTGGGCTCGAGTTGCACCGCCAGCTTGTAGGCTGCCGCATGCTCGAGCACGCCGTCGCCGCCCACCGGCAAGAAGAGGATGTCGATGTCGTCGAGCTCTTGCTTGGCTGCGGTTGAAAGCTCGGGGCTAGCAAGCGCACCGAGAAAGCAGAGGTTCATCCCCTCGAGCGAGACACTATATATAGTGTTGATGGTCGGCTTGCCGCCGTAGGTCGACGGCGTGCCAAAGCCGTGCACGATGACCTCTTTGACCTCATACTCGCCCGGGCCTTCTATAACAAACGGCTGGCGCTCGCCAAAGGCGGCGTTTTCGACGCCGTTGAAGTCTTTGTTGTCGAGCGAGACAAGCGCGATGTCGGCGCCGAACTTGGCCTGGGCCAAGCTCGAGCCCTTGCCCGGCGGGTTGAAGGAGAGCGTCAGGTCGCCTTGCGACACCTTGAAGCACTCGCCTCCCAAATAGCTGATTACCATAGCCCCATTATAGCAAATTCTTGCTTCATTTTCAATGCATCTTTCTCATCCCGACGCCTTGGTCGGGACCCGACCGTTTGGCGCGTCGGGTTGACACCACACCCAAGGGGTGCTAGTGTACATGAGTGCCGGTCAGACGACCTGCGACTCTGAATCTTCGGATAGAGCCGCATTTTTGTTTGACCGGAAGGCAAACCAGCACATCAGGAAGGAGTCTCTAAATGTCCCAGAGCCAGAACCCGAACCATACTTCGAACCCGAAGCCCGGCCAGCAGCAGCAGGGCCAGCCCAAGGGCGGCAGTCAGCAGCAGGGCGACAAGTCCGACCAGCACCAGAAGCCCCATTCGGCTTCGAAACCGGGCGCCACCAAGACCGGTGGCGACGCCGGCCTCGGCTAGCTTCGGCGATCGGCGGTTAAGCTCTCGGCGCGCACCTGTGCGCCGAGAGCCCCTATTTCGGCAAAAAACGATGAGGATATCGGACGATGAGCAACCAGACTCCACCCACGCAGGCCACACACGACGATCAATGGGCAACCGTTGAGCGCATGAAAGCCGCGACGGCAAAACGTCGCGCAAGTCGCACAAGTTGGCGCGACACCGTGCACACCACGGTCGGCACGCGCGCAACCGCGATAGATATCGCACCGGTTGCCGACAGCGTCGGCGCCCACGCGTAACAGTTCGAGGAAACGCACCAAGCCCGAATGGGCAACCACCCACCGCTAACACCGGTGGGTTTTTCTTGCCCACCCCTACCCCCTGAGCTTGACTTGACAGCAAAAACGGGTGGGTGTAACTTATGAAGTGACCAAGGGGGAATCATCCGACTTGGCCGAAGAACCTCGAAGGAGGAATCTCGATGAAAAGCGGCATTCTTTCGGTGTTGGCTGTGGGCCTCGGCCTCGCCATCGCCGGCTCGACTGCAACTGCTGCGCCGATCACCGGCAAGGCGAATTTTGGGATCAATTCCAACATCAACGTGAACGTCGGCGCGATCCAGGGCCAGAACACCGGCCAGGCCTCGCTGCTGCTGCTCCAGCGTCATGTCGCCACGTCGGTCGACCAGCGCAAGGGCGTCAACGTCTTCAATATGACCTTCAACATCAACAAGTCGATCAACAGCGGCGCCATCGGCACCAACGTGATCGCCGGCAACGCGGCCGCGCAGGTCAAGTACACCACCTGACCGGCGCCGGCGGCAAATTGTCGCGTCTTTGCTCAGATTTCTCTGAGCCGTGGCCCCACACTAGCTTGCTAGTTGTGGGGCCTTATGCTATATTGCCTAGCAATAAAGGGATTCACTCTTTATTAGCGGCTTGGGAATAATCCCTCATTTAGAGGGGACCCGACCAACAATCAAATAAAAATATGGAAACTGAACTCAATACTGAGCTTGTGCCTTCGCTTATGCAGGGGCTTATGGAGCGTGCACCCGAGCCGCCTAAGGAGGGCGAAATCATCGAGGGCAAGGTGCTCGCGCTCGACCGCGCACGCCTCTACATCGATCTTCCCCCGTTCGGCACCGGCGTGATCTACGGCCGCGAGTACATGAACGCGCGCGAGGTTATCAAGCGCACCAACGTCGGCGACATTGTGCAGGCCAAGGTTGTCTCGACCTCGACCAAAGACGGCTACATCGAACTTTCGCTCAAAGAGGCGCGCCAGGCAGTGCTCTGGGCCGAGGCCGAAGAGGCGGTCAAGAACAAGGGCCAGTTCGAACTCATGATCAAAGAGGCCAACAAGGGCGGGCTTATTTTGGAGTGGCAGGGCATCGCCGGCTTCCTCCCTGCATCGCAGCTTAAGGCCGAGCACTACCCGCGCGTCGTCGATGGCGACAAAGACAAGATTCTTGATGAGCTCCGCAAGCTTGTGGGCACCAAGATACTCGTGTCGATGATCGGCGCGCAGCCTAAAGAGGGCAAACTTATATTCAGCGAGAAGGGCTTTGACGACAAAGAGAAGCGCGAGCTCATCGCCAACTACGCTGTGGGCGACGCTGTTGATGGCGAGGTGACCGGCATGGTCGACTTCGGCGTCTTTGTGAAGCTCGAAGAGGGTCTCGAAGGTCTTGTCCACATTTCTGAGATCGACTGGGGTCTTGTGGACGACCCGCGCCACTTCTTTAAAGTCGGCGACAAGGTCCGCGTCAAGATAATCGACATCAAAGACGGCAAAGTCAGCCTCTCGGTCAAAGCGCTCAAGCTCAACCCGTGGCAGGTTGCCGTCTCCAAGTACAACAAGGGCGACAAAGTCGAGGGTGTTGTCATCAAGTTCAACAAACACGGCGCACTCGCTAGTATCGAAGAAGGTATTGCAGGCCTCGTGCACGTCTCGGAGTTCGGCACCGAAGAGAAGCTCCGCCAAAACCTCGAGCTCGGCAAGCGCTACCCCTTCACCATTTCCCTCTTTGACCCGAAGGAGATGCGCATGGCGCTCTCGTACACCGGAGACAAGAAGTAATCCGCTAAAAAATATTAAAAGAAAAAACTCCGCCCTGTGGCGGAGTTTTGATTTTGGCTTAGCCTTCGGTGTTCTTGGCTGGAATTTTGAGCAGATACCCGACGCCGCGAACGGTCTCGAAATAGTCTTGGCCGCCGGCTTCTTCCAACATCGTGCGGAGTCTTCCCATGTGCACATCCACGGTTCTCTCGTCGACATGCACGTCTGGCCAGCAGTGATCCAAAATTTGCCGGCGCGTAAAGACTGTTCCCGGGCGGCGCATAAACATCTGGAGCAGCTCGAAGCGTTTTGGAGAAAGCGTGACTTGTTTTTCCTTAACACGAACCATCCCCATTTGGCCTAAGGTGATTGAAAGATCGCCTACCACGATTTCAGAAGAACTGTGGCCTGCAGACCGACGCGCGGCCGCGTGTACGCGCGCCACAAACTCGAGCGCATGAAACGGGTCGACAATATAGTCGTCAGCGCCCGCATCGAGCGCCTCGGCCTTTACGTCCCCCGCCGACACCTTGCTTAAGACGATAAGCGGGAGCGCGATACCGGCCCTTCGGACTTTTGCGACATGGTTGCGAATGCCGGGCTCGGGCTGAGCCAAGACCAACACATCGTAGGCATAGAGGCCCAGCAACTCTTCGGCGTCTTCGCGAGAAGCGACAACTGTCGCTTTCATCTTGAAGGATTCAAGGACAGCGGCCGCTTTTTGGGCCAAGTCCCCGCCCACTAGCAGTATCTTCATTGTTAGCCCTCTTCGGTTTGCATCTGGGGCGCACAGTACCTATACAAAACTTTTTTGTCAAATAAAAAAACCGTCGCTAGAGCGCGGCGGTTTTTGTTTGCAAAAGTTCTTTGACTTTGCGTATGAACTCGTGCGGCTCGTGCTTTCGGGCAAGAAAATCGGTGGCTCCGTGCTCAAGCACCTCCTCCAGCGCATAACTTGCGTCGTGGCCCGAAATGACAAGGATAGGCGTCGAACCAAATTTCTGCCGCAAGAGGCGCAGGTACTCGAGACCGAGTTCCTTTTTCTCTTCCGCATCAAGCCCCATCTGGATAACCAGGTCATAGGGGCCCGAGGTCTCCGTTATCTCGCTCTTGGAGCGTATGGAAACTTCGCAACCGAACTCCTTCGTCAGGACATCATGTAGATCGATGATGTCCGGCAAGTAAGTGTAGGGGGCCATCAAAACATGTGGCTTGCCCTCCTCCGCAGATGTAGACTCGGTCATAGCACCCTCTCCAAATACCCCGGCATCTAGACGAATTAGAGCACAATATAAAAAATTAAGCTAGCCGGCGTTGATCTCTGTCATTGCTCTATCGACGCCCTCGGTTACCAAGAGCTCGAGCGCCTCGCCCACCACTTTGCGCACCTTCTTTAACTTCTCAGCTTCGGCGGGTTTAAATTTGCCGAGCACAAACGGCACTATTTTCTCCGCATCGGGGCGCTTGAGCTTGCCGCTCGGGGTCGAGGGCGAGATGCCCACGCGCACGCGCACGTACTCCTTCGTTTTAAGGGCCTTTTCAATCGATTTAACGCCATTGTGACCGCCCGCAGAAGAGCCAAAGGACACTTTGACCTTGCCCAGAGGCAAATCAAGCTCGTCGTGCACCACTATCAGCTGCTCGGCGGCCTTTTTGCTCGAAATAAGCTTCTTTATAGGGCCGCCGGAGTTGTTCATATATACATTGAGCGTTGCGACCTTCGCTTTTTTAGGAAGTTTTGCCGCAAGCGCCTCGACAAAGTCTTTGCCGACGTTATGGCGCGTCCCGACATACTCTTTATCCGGATTTCCAAGCCCTACAATTATCCAACTCATGTGGTGCAGTGTATCAGGCACTTGCACAGTTGCCAAAGGAGCATACAATGTTTGCATGCCTCCGGAGAAAAGTGAAAATTTTTTCACCGAACTCCTAAAATTCGTGCTCGTTGCGGCGGTTATAGTTGTTCCGCTGCGACTTTTTGTCGCGCAGCCGTTTATCGTCTCCGGCCAATCGATGGACCCGACCTTTGCCAACGGCCAATACCTCATTGTCGACGAACTTTCATACCACTTCGAGGCGCCGGCGCGCGGCGAGGTCATTATCTTTCGCTACCCCAAGGACCCGTCGCAGTTTTTTATCAAACGCATCGTCGGGCTCCCGGGCGAAACGGTTATGATACGCAGCGGCCAAGTTGAAGTACAAAAAGTAGACGGCACAACGGTCACACTCGACGAGTCGTATGTTAAAAACCTCGGCAACGGCGGCGACGCCACCTACACGGTGCCTGCCGGCGACTACTTTGTGATGGGCGACAACCGGCCCGAGTCGTCTGACAGCCGCACGTGGGGCTTTTTGCCGCGCGGCAACATTGTCGGCCGCGCATTCCTGCGACTTCTCCCTGTACAATCCGTCGGCATCTTCCCCGGCAGCACTCAGGCCCAATAACATGCAGAGTCCCAACCGCCCTTCGCCGCAAAAATTCATCAAGCACGCGGCCGACGTGGCCTCCTCATATGGCTTTAGTCCTGCGCGCGACATCGAGCGCGCCGCCCGCTCGGTCAAAGGGAGCGGGCTCGATCGCGTGCGTGCACACAACTTCGCCAGCGTCTCGGCCGTGTGTACCTTTTGCAGCACTATAACCCCCGCATTGCCCGCACTCCCGCAGCCGGCGCTCGCCTGGTGGGCCAGCAGTGCGCCGTCGCACCTGCCTGTGGGGATGGCGCCGAGAGAGTTCGGCGAGTTTGGCCTGCACATAGCCGGCGCGAGCGAGAGTGTCGGCGAAGTTGTGCTGCTCAAGACGCTCGCCGCTATCACCAACGAGTGGGGCGCACCCCTCGCTCGCGTGCGGCTCAACGCGCTCGGCGACAAAGACTCCAAGATGCGCTATGCGCGCGAGCTGTCGTTTTACTTCCGCAAACATCTCAACTCTTTGTGCGATGAGTGCCGCGCCAAAGCCGCTACCGACCCATTGGCGCCGTTTGTATGCCAAAGCGAGCAGTGCCGCGCCGTCGCCGCTAATGCACCGCGCGCGATGAACTTCCTTTCTGAAAAGAGCCGCTCGCACTTTCGCGATGTGCTCGAGCATATCGAGGGCCTGGGCCTGCCCTACGAGCTCGACGACCTGCTTGTCGCCGACGAACGCGAGTCGCAACTCTTGTTTGCCTTCGACCTTGCAGGGCCCGACGCCACTGTCGAGGCAGCCATGGGCGGACGCTTCGACGAATATGTGCGCAAGGCCAGCAACCGCAAGGACGCCTCGGGCCTTTCGGCGAGCATCTTCTTTCGCAAACAAGGCTTGGCGGCTGCGAGCTTTGGCACTGCGCAACCCGTGCGCGCCCCGCGCGTCTTTTTTGTCCAGCTCGGGCTACGCGCCAAGCTCCAGGGCCTCTCTGTCATCGACGAGCTGCGCCACGCGCAGGTGCCGGTGATGCAGACCTTCGACTCGGCTAAACTCAGCCCCCAACTTGCCGCCGCCCGCGCCGCCGGGGTGTCGCACCTTATCATCATGGGTCAGCGCGAGGCGCTTGATCGCACGGTCATCGTCCGCGAGATAGACAACAGCGCCCAGCAGATAGTCCAGCTGGCCCACCTCCCCCGCTTCCTCAAAACGTTGCGCTAGGTACCGCCTCGTGTTATATTTGTTCGCGCAATGGCAACAAACGCAGAGGTCAGCAAAAACGACGGCGAATCGACGATAAACCTTATCCGTCGCTTCTCTAAACGCGTCCAAGGGGCGGGTGTCATCAACCGTATCCGCGGCAACCGCTACTACCTCCGCTCCAAGTCTAAACTCGTGCAGCGCAAGGGCGCTCTCAAGCGCATCGGCCGCCGCGAAGAGGTCACCGAGCTCATCAAACTGGGCAAAATGGTTGAAACCCCTAAACGTGGTCGCCGCCGTTAATTTCAATAAAATAAAGGAGTCTATCCTGGGCAAACGATACGACCTATCGTTTGCCTTTTTGAGTCCTGCAAAAATGCGCGCAGTAACGCTGCAGACTAAAAAGAAAGACCATGTCTCTAACGTGCTTTCGTTCCCTCTTTCTAAACAGTCGGGCGAGATACTTATCTGCAAAAGTGCCGCGAAGCCCTTTTCGGTCCCGTATCTTTTTATCCACGGGTGCTTCCATTTAAAAGGCCTTAAACATAGTGCTACAATGGAACGCGAAGAGCGCAAGATCTTGGCGCGTTTCGGATTATCCCAATGGCAAAAATCGTCACAGGCATCGATGTCGGCACCTACCAGGTCAAGGTTGTCATCGCCGAACACAGCGACAGCTCGCGCGAAGCGCCCCGCATCCTCGGTACGGGCTACGCAGAGAGCCGCGGGCTCAAGTCGGGCTACATCGTCTCGGTCCCCGAAGTCGCGCGCTCGATAGCCGCTGCTACGGCCCAAGCGAGCCGCGCTGCGCGCGTTAAGGTCAAGAAGGCCTACCTCGGCCTCGGCGGCATCGGGCTTGAAGAGGTGACCGGCCGCGGCGAAGCAGTTGTCGAGCGCGGCGACTCCGAGATAACCGAGCGCGACATCCCCCGGGCTATCAAAAACAGCGAGTCAGCTCTCCCCTCGGCCGCAACACTCAACCGCAAAATCATCCACACCATCCCCTTGCGCTACTACGTCGACGGCGGGCGCGTGCTGGGCCGCAGCCCTGTGGGGATGAAGGGCCAGCGCTTGGCTGTCGAAACTCTTTTTATCACCTGCCTCGACCGCCACGTGGGCGACCTGGTGCACGCGGTCGAAGAGGCCGGCATCGAAGTCGAGGACGTCGTTGCAGCGCCGCTGGCCGCCAGCTTTGTAGCGCTCAGCAAGATGCAAAAGCGCGTCGGCTGTGTGCTCGCTAACATCGGCTCTGAGACTCTTTCAATAATTGTGTTCGAAGATGCGGTGCCAGTTTCTATCAAAGTATTTCCTGTCGGCTCATCTGATGTGACCAACGATATTGCTTTGGGACTCCGCATCAGCCCCGAAGAGGCCGAGCAGCTCAAACAAGGCGCGGTGCTCGGCGCCCCCTACCCCAAGCGCAAGATAGACGACATCGTTAACCGACGCGTCTCGGACATGTTTAAGCTCGTCGAAGCGCATCTTAAAAAAATCGGCAAAAACGAATTGCTCCCCGCCGGCGTTATCTTGACCGGCGGCGGCTCGGCTATCCAAACGGTCGAGCAGTTGGCCAAGGCGGTGCTGCGTCTGCCAAGCCGCACAGCCACGCTCGAGGGCGCTGCAGCCGAGCGCATGCAGCTGCGCGACTCATCGTGGGCGGTGGCCTACGGGCTCACCATTTGGGGCTTTAGCGAAGGGGGCGACCTCGAAGCCGGCGAGACATCAAGCATAGGCGACTCACTCCGCAGCGGCCTAAAGTGGCTGAAGAAGTTTTTGCCGTAAATGTCTAAAAAGACAATAGATTTTTGGGTAGTAATCGCTCTGTTGGGGATATCGGCAGTTTTTTGGTATGTCCTGGCATTAAAAGCAATTTTTGGGCTCTCTCTTTTTACACTTCTTCCGAGTCTGTACCTGTGGTATAGAAAGGGCAAGAATCTAAAAAAGATTACTCTCGGGACGCTACTAGTCGGCCTATGTTTTGGTCTGATATTTGACCCCATTCAGGTGCTCAATGGGTCCTGGCACACAGACACCCTCTTTCCATCTTCGTTGTTTGGCCTACCTATTGTTATAGACAATATAGTTGGATACGTAGTTATGGCATTTTTTACACTGATATTTTATGAGCATTTTTTGGATGATGAAAAAAAGCGAACACTATCATCTCGATGGAGTAAGTTTGCCCTCCTGTGTGTCGGCCTTGTAGCATTGACCGTACTTGTTCTCCTGTTTCATCCTTTTGAGTTGAGCTATTCGTACGCAAGGCTCGGTTTTGTTGCTGCATTAATCCCAGTTATCTTTCTTGCCATTAAACCCCGCCTTATTACAAAGTTCGCAGTCCTCGGTTCGTTTTTCTTCGGTGTTTGGTTTCTCGCAGAAATAGTTGCGCTAAGCCTCGGGAACTGGGGTTATAGCGCGCCCACTCATTACATCGGTTGGGTCTCTCTATTTTCCATCTCATTTCCTCTTGAGGAGCTGGTGCTTTGGATGGTTTGTTACGCCGCGGTAATAGTTTCTTTTTACGAATACTTTATTGACGACGGAAAATAGCTTTTTAATTTGTATACTTTTTACTACTTGACTTATATATTATTCGGGTGTATAATATAAGTAGAAGTTTCGAATACAGACCCCCTATCTCGAAACAAACAAGCGAGGAAGTTATGAACCCGAAACTAATGTTCGGCGCGCTCTTTCATCTCGTCATGACGGTTATCATGGTCTGGATGATTTATGACCTTCGTCAACATGGTGCCTCTATAAATTCTGCCGGCAGCTTGGCTGCGCAGATTCTCGTGGCAATCCTTGCGTACTTTTCGCTTATGTCAGCGGTTGGACTTGCAACCTTATCTTTCTGCGCCAAGGCTCTAAAGTCCTCCAACGCGTAAGGCTGCCAAACAAGGCACGACTAGGCATGACGCCAGTTGTGCCTTTTCGTTTGCCGTAGTTGACGACACCTCCGTTCAAAGGTAATTTCCTTATAGATAGAACGGTCAACCGATAGGAGTTTTGACCATGACACAGGCTGTGTTGGATCGACCCGCCACACTGGCGGACCTTTTTGCCGACATTCGGCGAGGACAAACGAGTGTCGGTATGCGGCAGGCTCGAAAGGCTGTGCTGGCCCATCCGGAGTGCACTGTCGAGGCGCTCGCCGCGTTTCTGACCGATCCAATGAACGAGCAAGTCCTGCTGCCGAGCGAACCCGACGACACCTTCGAAGAATCGTCTTCGTTGTCCGGTATCGGACCAGGTGCGACCTGCCAGGATTGGCAGCACACTCTGAAGACTCTCTTTGCTGGCATACAAGAAAAGGGCGGCTCCTTCGGGCAATTGCTCGCGGTGTATGAAAGCGACGGATACCGCAAGAGCTTTTATCCGGGCCGTTGCGACACTGACCCTCTGAGAAAAGCTTTCGCCAAGCTTTCAGCGGTCGAGCAACTCGACAATATCGAGCTGCGGGTAAAGCAGCTTGGTGTCGAACACGACTACGGGACCTTCCCGCGGCCATTGACGCTCGACATGCTCAGCTGGTTCACTTACCAAACAGTGGAACGTGGCAGCGACGCTTATCACTTCAGCCTGACGTTGCACGGCGCGCTCCAGTCGGTCTGTTTGAGCGATAGCGAACGCGATAAGCCGGTCGTCCTCACGGTCCTCAAGCACATTCGTTCCCTGCTTTAGCAAGTACTGGCCCGCGGCTTCTCGCGGGCTTTTTTATACAATAGATTCTTAAAATCTAAACGGCCCTTATGTGAGGCCGTTTTTTAATTTTCGTTAGGCTCGCTTTTCAACACGAAAAAGTTGGGAGCGGTAGTCTTTGCAAAGCCCCGCAGTGCGCAGTAAAGTATACGGACTTACCAGGAGAGATTAATTAATACTCATCATGCCCCAGGTTGAACCAGAAGTAGAAGCATTCGCTCGGATACGCGTCGTTGGTGTGGGCGGCTCCGGCAAGAACGCGGTCAACCACATGATCGAGAGCAAGATGAAAGGCGTTGACTTCATCGCGATCAACACCGATGCGCAGGACCTCCATCACTCGATGGCAAAGAAGAAGATCCACATCGGCAAAAATTTGACCCGCGGTCTCGGCGCCGGCATGAATCCGGAGATAGGCAAACGCGCCTCTGAAGAAACTAAAGAAGAAATCCAGCAAGCCATCAAAGGCAGCGACATGGTATTTATCGCCGGCGGCATGGGCGGCGGCACCGGCACCGGCGCAGCGCCGGTTGTTGCACGCACCGCTAAAGAACTCGGTGCGCTTACTGTTGCCGTAACTACCAAACCGTTTTCGTTCGAAGGCGCGCAGCGCATGCGTTTGGCCGAGCAGGGTCTCGAAGAGCTCCGCAAAGAAGTCGACGCGCTCATTGTCGTCCCCAACGACCGCTTGCTCGCAACGGTTGGCAAAGACACTACGCTCAAGGCCGCCTTTGCGATGTGCGACGACGTGCTCAAACAGGCTGTCGAGGGTATCTCTGACCTCATCACCCACCCGGGTATCATCAACGTCGACTTCGCCGACATCCGCGCGGTCATGGAGAACGCCGGCTCGGCCCTGATGGGCATCGGCATCGCCAGCGGCGAAAACCGCGCCGCCAACGCCGCCAAGGCCGCTGTCTCATCGCCGCTCCTTGAGCTCTCTATCAACGGCGCCAAGGGCGTACTCTTTGCTATCGCCGGCCAGGACGACCTCGGTATGCTCGAGGTACACGAAGCCGCCAAGATAATTACCGAGTCAGTCGACCCGAACGCCAAGATTATCTTCGGCGCTATCAAGGACGACAAACTCAAGAAGGGCGAAGTGCGCGTGACTGTTATCGCAACAGGCTTCCCTGCGGCAGGCATCGCGCCGCGCGGCACGCCGCTCTTTGGCGGCGCCTTCCGCGAGAAGGAGGCCGATGTCGCGCCGCTCGGCAAGATATTCAATACCCCGGCCGTTGCTCCTCGCGAGGAGAAAAAGGAGGAGCCTAAGAAGGCCCCCGAGCCGGTAGCTGTCGCCAAGCCCAAACCGGCTGAGGACGAGGATGATGAATGGGGCGCTGTGCCCTCGTTCCTCCGCCGCCCAAAAATTAAATAGTCAAAACAAAAGGACCTAAAAAAGATTGTTAGACTTGGCCTAGCGGCCCGGAGCGCAATCTTTTTTAGGTCCTTTTGTGATATAAATACCTCTATGTACGATTTGGCAATTATCGGCGGGGGCCCTGCGGGCGTAGCGGCGGGCGTGTATGCCGCGCGCAAGCGGCTCAACACGCTCTTTATCGCCGAGACTATCGGCGGGCAGTCGACCGACTCGCAGGACATCCAAAACTGGATAGGCACGCCGCACATCTCGGGGATGGATCTGGCCAAAGCACTCGAGACGCATCTTAAAGAGTACGCCAAAGACGGCTTGGATTTAAAAATCGGAGAGCGCGCGGTAAAGGTCGAGAAGACCGAGGGCGCCTTTTCAGTAGCAACGGGCAAAACCACCTTTCTTGCGCGCACCATACTCGTGGCTGCCGGCGGCACGCGCAAAAAGCTTGCGGTCCCCGGTGCAGCCGAATATGAAAACAAAGGCGTTACCTACTGCGCGTCGTGCGACGGCCCTATCTTTGCGGGGCAAGACGTCGTGGTCGTAGGCGGCGGCAATGCAGGGTTTGAAACCGCAGCGCAACTGCTCGCCTACTGCAAAACAGTCACGCTCGTGCATCGCCAACCCAACTTCTTGCGCGCCGACAAAGCGACCGTCGACGCCGTGCTCGCCCACCCCAATATGAAGGTTGTTAACAACGCCGAGCCGGTTGAGGTTAAGGGCGCACAGTTTGTAAGTTCGATTGTGGTCAAAGACCGCACAACTGAAAAAACTCAAGAAATCCCTACCGCCGCCGTGTTTGTCGAAATAGGCATGGTCTCAAACACTGACTTTGTTAAAGACCTGGTCGCGCTCGACGAGTGGGGCCGGGTCAAGGTAGACGGCAAGAGCCAGCGCAGCAGTGTCGAAGGGATCTGGGCCGCGGGCGACTGCTCCGACGGTCTCTATCATCAAAACAATATTGCTGCGGGCGACGCTGTTAAGGCGCTCGAAGACATCTACTTCTTTCTCAAAGCGGGCAAATAGATATGGTTGAAACGTTGCGAAAGAAAACTCTCAGTGCTGACGGCACGGAGATTTATTACGAGACGTATACCCGCCCCGGCGAAAAACCCCGACTCTTATTTGTGCACGGGGTGGGCGGCGACTTAGACGCGTGGCAATTTGTGCGCGAGCCCTTGCTTGAGGCGGGATACAGCGCAGTAGCGCTCGATGTGCGCGGCAGCGGCTACTCGGGGCACCCGCGCAGCGCGCGCAGCTATACGCTTGAGCGCATGAACGACGACATCCTCAGTGTCATCAATGCCGAAGGGCTCGGCCCTGTTGACCTTGTCGGGCACAGCGGCGGCGCAGTTGTGTCTCTTGCCTTTGCGCTCGCACACCCGGAGAAGGTCGGCAAACTTATTTTGATAGCGCCATCCTATGCCCCGCCGCGCTATGGCGGCAGCCCGCTGCTGCGCGCACTATACGCACCATTTATTGCATTCTTTTCGCTTATCTCGCCGCCCGCACCCGCGCCGTGGCACTCGCCCTACCCGCCGGGCAAACATCACCAAGAGGTCGAGCTCTACGGCCTTGTCCGGACGATGTACCACAACTCGCTTGCAAGCTATTTGCGCATTTCGCAAATGCTTATGCGCGTTAATTTTGAATCTCAATTAGCAGAGGTAAAGATGCCGACGCTCCTTATCGCCGCCGAAAACGACGGCATCTACCCGCTCAAGGTTGCCAAGGTCATGGGCGAAAAAATTCCTAATGCAAAACTCGTTGTCGTAGCAGGCGCCAACCATGTGCTGCCGCTCAACCAGCCCGCCGAAGTTGTCGAGGCTATCGAAGCGTTTATAAAAAGTTAGCTGCGCTTCTCTGCCTTTAGCTCGTGCAGATCCTGCTCGAGATGGTCGAGCTTTGAAATCACTTGCTCTACCACCGCGCGCTCAGCCTTGACCTCGGCTTCGGTCTTTTCGGTCAACTTCTTCTCGCGCTTGAAGCCCGAGATGATAATGCTGTCGCCGATAAAGAACGACACCAACAGGCCCGACATGAGCAAAATAGTCGTGCCGACAATTATCGAACCCCAGCCCTGCAGCGCGGGCACCAGGTCGGCCAGGTCCCATACGCCCTTCCACAACAAAATAATCCCCACCGCTCCGATGAGCGCATAGAGTATCGGCGTGTGGCTGAGCTTGATGCGGACATGGTCCTCGAGCTTGTCGAAGAAGTTAAAAATTCTTTTGACCATGTGGGTATTCTATCATCATGACCCTACCGGGAAGTTCGGCCAGGCATAATTTTTTGTGAACCACGTAAAGCAGAAACTCCCGCGCAGGCGGGAGCTATCTGTCTTTGGTGCGCGGTGTAGGAGTCGAACCTACGACCCTCCCCACGTCAAGGGGATGCTCTACCAACTGAGCTAACCGCGCAAGTATTGAAGATGTCCGCGCACGCCCAAAAACCTTACCGTATTTTGGGTTTATTTTCAATCGCTACTCGGTGGGCGTCATTTCAGAAGAAGGCTGGAGTATCCCGAAGAGAGTACCTTCTGGGTCTTTACCATACGCGAGAATGCCGACCTTTGGTACATCCATTTTATCGAGCGCGATGGTCCCGCCCGCTGCTTTTATCTTTTCGATATAAGCGTCGGTATTATCTACCCCAATAATGCAGACAAATGCGTTGACGGGGTCGTTCTTGCCGGTAGCTACCTCGCCCATGCGCGCAGGCATACCACCGTTGATGCCCATCGATGCTGGGTCGGCGCTCGGCATGCTGGGGCCGGTTTTAATCATGCGGTAGCCGCCGTACTCGGGCGCGCCTGGGGTGATCTCCCAACCAAATACATCCTGATAAAACTTCTGCACCTTGTCTGCATCTTTTGCTTGAATCTCAAAATGTACTACTCGGTTCATGATGTTGAGGGTTTAACGATTATGCGCCCAGTATAGCAAAACGTCTTAAATGATGGTATTTTGGGTGCACGGAGAGGTGGCTGAGTGGTCGAAAGCACCACACTCGAAATGTGGCATGGGGGTAACCTCATCGAGAGTTCGAATCTCTCCCTCTCCGCCAACCCGCGACAATCGCGGGAAAGGGCCCTATCGTCTAACGGTTAGGACAGCGGCTTTTCAAGCCGTCAATCCGGGTTCGATTCCCGGTAGGGTCATGATTTGATTTAGTTTAAATTTCGTGTTATAGATACAGTTAGAGTTTTTTGCTCCCTCATGTTTCGCTGTGGCAGAAAGTAGCTCATTTTTGGGCCACTGCCTGCTATGGCGAAGCGAATAATCGTGAGCCAATTAGCCCCAACGAGTTCCTTCGGGATCAGGTTGGTTACTCGCAGGAGAACAGGTCATGGCAAATGACAAGTTTATTCTGACTCAAGGATTAGGCCAGCAGCTTGAGTTTGCTTTTCGTCGTAACAGATGGAGTGAAGCCCAGGTACATCAGCTTTGTCAGGGTGATCTGTTGAGCTTGATGAGACAGTACATGCTTAAGCCCAACAACCCGCCGGATGGCTTGAAGCATACGCTCGATCAAAATCCGCTCTTCGTGCCTTGGAAGACAATAACAATCGGTAAACGCCGGTCTGTCGATGAGCTCATTGGTGCACTCAAAGCGGACAACTATCCTGTCAAGAACGCTCTGAGCGTACTCCGACATCCAAGCGTCGTTCTTGCTACGACCGAAACCGAAGTTCATCTGGCAAAGCTCAGCCTGAAAGATTTTGGTTTCCAAGACCACCTCAGCTTCTCTTCCATGTGCCGTCGGCTGAAGAAGATGGGATTTGGGCTCGGTACAGCTGAGATGGCCGCTGAACTTCGCTTTGAGTTCGATGAACAGGGCGCCACTGCGGTCATGGCTATGGAACCGGTCAACGGCGAAGTTCTTGATCTCTATCTTGATGAAGAAGCAGGCGTCTTAGAGTTGTACGCTCAGGAAGCTGAGGAGTATATGGGCTACGCCCCAGACTGTCTTGATTATATCTGCGTAATTCCGCAGAGCGCGGCTTAAGGGGCCACACTGGTTCGGGCTCCGGATGAAAATCCGGGGCCTTTTTCTATTTATTCAAATCTACAGCAATCATTATATAAAAAGAAAAAACGCCGGCCTTTACGGGCCGGTGTTTGGTTTTGCAAACTCTTCAAGAAACGCGCGCACCGAACCCGGTGGGGTCATGTTGGGATACACGACATCGCCGATGACCACAGTATTGGTCCACCGACGCGTCGGCACTTTGCATGTATAGACGCCGGGCTGCGCTGTTTCGATAAGCTTCGGTTGGGCTCGCCAGTCGGACTCCCACAAAAAGCTAAGCGACTCTTCTCCAAACGAGCGCCTCTGCTCGAGCAAGTACCGAGCCAAGGGCGAACCTGTCGCAAGCAGGAACGTCAGCGGCACATAGCCGCCGGCGTAGAGCCCCGCCCGCAAGTCGGTCGGCGTGTCGCCGGCATAGAAGAGCCGGTTCTGCACCTGGTCGAGATTCGCCGCAGCCGTCACTTTGGGGATGAAGCGGTTAATCATCCTCTCCTTGCGCGCCGCCCACGGCAGCAGATAAATCGTGTATGTGCTCTCCTCGACACTCTCGCGAGGTTTGCTCTCGTCTACGATAGCCAGGCGCAACGCGAGCGGGTCGCCTTCGTTGCGTCTGTTCCTGATGTCGCCAACAAGCTTGCGCATCCGTGCGAGCCCTTTTGCACCCTCAAAGTGCAGCTGGATCCGGTACGGCAGCGGCATCACGTCGACCTTCCCTTCGTGGTAGTTTTTGCTGAATTCGATACGAGCGTAATTGGTGCGCTCCAAATCCGGTGCAACCGCTGCCAAGAAAGCCAGTGCCGCCGTACGCCATGGGATTGGCTCGTAGAACTTTACGTCCTTCTTTCCTTTCTCGTGGTCGTAGTTGAGCAAGTTGTCGAACTCTCGGTCAACAAGATAGCCGTGCCCGTTGCGCGGGAAGACCCCGCTCCCGAAGCCGAGGATCGCATCCCAATCCAAACTATGCGCAAACTGAGGCAACTCTTCAGGTGGTACATAGATGCGCCGCCCATCCTTGTCCATACCGCAGTGCGGCTCGGCCTCGTTGAACCCCAACTTTTGTGATGCAAGAAAGGTCGAGTGCGACATCGTCAAAGCGGGCGTACGAGCCGTCACCGCGACCGAAACAAAGTTGCGGTCATCGACAAACTTTCGTACAGCCGCACGATCCCCCAGCTCTTTAAAGGACGCTTCCTTTGTAGCGTGCGTCCCGTCGAGATCGGTAAGAAAGATAGTCCTGCTGTCCCTTAGTTTGGGGACGCAAGATGTGTGATTGTACGGATCGGTATAAGCCATTGTGCTCCCCCTCCTCGTGCGTTTGTTTCTAAGTCTTTTTACAAGGTACTACCCCGGCCCCGGCCGGTACGCACGCCAAGCACAACCTTACCCGAGCCAACCTGTTAATTGTCTGAAGACTCCAGTTTTTGGCCCAGATGCGATACTATTGGCCCCATGCGTATCTTGGCCATAGAGACCTCCTGCGACGAGACAGGCGCCGCCATAGTAGAGGGTACAAAGACCTCAAACGGCTTTACCTTCGAGGTACTGGGCTCGGCCCTGCTCTCTCAGGCCGCTCTGCACGCGCCATACGGCGGCGTCTACCCCAACTTGGCCAAGCGCGAGCATATTAAAAACCTGCCCATTATTTTGGAGCAAGCGTTTGCGAACGCGAAGACAGAAAAAATAGATGCAATCGCTGTCACGACCGGCCCGGGGCTCGAGCCAGCACTGTGGACGGGTATTGAGTTTGCCAAAAAGTTCGCCACCGAGAAAAATCTCCCGCTCTTTGCGGTCAATCATATGGAGGGGCACCTGCTCTCTTCGCTGGTGCAAGACGGCCGGCTCGAGCATGTGCAGTTTCCCGTCCTTGCATTGCTGATATCCGGCGGACACACCGAGTTTGTACTTATGAAAGATTGGTTCGAGTACGAGATAATCGGCGAGACGCTCGACGACGCTGTGGGCGAATGCTTTGACAAAGTGGCGCGCATGCTCGGACTCTCTTACCCAGGCGGCCCCGAAGTCTCAAAACTTGCAGCAAAACATCGTAAAGAAAATTTATCTGCCAAAGGTCCTCGGATCTCCCCGTCCGGCGAAGCTCCCAAGATGCCGGCGGGGCCAGACCATTTGTCAGACAAACTTTCTTTCCGCCTGCCCCGCCCGATGTTGCACGACAACACCTGCGACGTTTCTTTCTCGGGCCTCAAGACTGCGGCGCTCTACGCCTTGCGCGACCACGGCGGCATCCAAACACTCACGGCGGACGAAATCGCCGCCTTTGCCACCGAGCTCGAAGACGCTATTGCCGATGTATTGGTGTCCAAGGCGCGCAAGGCGCTCATTCAAACCGGCGCAAAGATGTTTGTCATCGGTGGCGGCGTCGCAGCCAACAGCTATATCCGCGAGCAGCTGCAAAAACTAATCCTCGACGAGTTCCCCGATGTTGAATATCGCCTGCCGCACCTCAACATCACCGGCGACAACGCCATCATGATTGCCGAAGCGGCGCTGTGCCACCTTGTTGCAGGCGACTGGCAGGAGCCCCCGCAAGAATTCAAGGCCGTCGGCAACCTTTCTTTGGCAAAAAAATAACCCCCGCACCAAATTGTGCGAGGGTTGCCCATTCGGGACTTTTTATCTTTTTTACTCGGGCTTAAACGTGGCGCCGAAGTGAGCCAATATCTTTTCTGCACCTGCGACGGCAGAGGTGTCGCCGGTTGCTTCCAAGAGCTGGGAGCGGTTCCACGCCTTTAGATGTCCGAGTGTCCGGATGCGCGCGCTGTAGAGTGTCGCGTGAACTTCCGGACAAGGGAGTTCCTCGAGCCTTTTGATGTCGTCGCTGTGACACCAGTTGATGACGACACCCTGACGATCTATAGCACCCAGCTTCAAACGAGTCGGACTTTCGGTCCGTACCCGATACTTCGCACAATTCAACGTCAGTTCATGTGTTCCTTCATGGGCGAGACAAGGCACTTTGCCATTTTCGTACAACCGTACGAAGAAGCTTGCCGCAAAATGATGGCTTACTCTGCCACCAATCCCATCGGCCTCGTAATGGCCGTTAAGGGTGCAGTCATGCACCTTGCCTCCTTCGGCATCCACCACTTGAGCGAAAGGGTATGTCTTGATGGCGACGTCTTTGAGGACGACCTCTCCCCGGTTGAAGAGCGGCGCCGAGGAGCGCTGCAAAACTTTGAGCGCAAGCATAGCCGCGTTGAGCGGGACGCAATCGCTTTGTGAAAGAACGGTATCTTTTTTCTTCGAACGTCCGAACATGCGTAACTCCCCTTGCAGGAGTTCATTTAACCCTGATTGGCCAAAAGGTAAGCGTTGCACCTACCCTACTATTATACTCCTAATTTATATAAAAGTCAATATCCCTGCTCTACCCTCCCAAAAAGCCTTATTTTTGATAGTATTTACAGATGCCCGACATTCCCGAGAAGTTTCTGCAGCCCTACAACCCCCAAGCCAGCGAGCCCAAGGTTTTGGCTGCGTGGGAGAAGAGCGGCTATGCCAACCCCGACCGAATGATTGAGGACGGCATTACCAAGCCCGATGCCGAAGTTTTTTCAATAGTGCTGCCACCGCCAAACGTCACCGGCATACTCCACATGGGCAGTGCACTTATGCTCGCTATCGAAGATGTGATTGTTCGCTACAAGCGCATGCAAGGCTTTAGGACGCTTTGGATACCTGGCACCGACTCGGCTGCTATTGCGACCCAAGCAAAGGTAGAGAAGGATATCCAAAAAGCCGAGGGCAAATCGCGGCACGACTTGGGCCGCGAGGAGCTCTTGCGTCGTATCGATGCTTTCGTTGAAGAAACAAAAGTAATCATCATCAACCAGTTTAAAGCGATAGGCGCCTCGCTCGATTGGTCGCGCTATGCCTACACGATGGATGCCAAACGCTATGCGGCGGTGATGCACGCGTTTATCGAGATGTACAACGCGGGGCTTATTTATCGCGGCAACCGCATTGTTAATTGGGACCCTAAGGGTCAGACAACAATTTCAGACGACGAAATTGTGTACGAAGAGCGCACGGCAAAGCTTGTGACGTTTAAATACAGCAAAGACTTCCCCATCGCGGTTGCGACTACGCGTCTTGAAACTAAAGTCGGTGACACTGCAGTAGCAGTGCACCCAGACGACGCCCGCTACAAAGAGTTTGTCGGCAAAGAGTACAGCGCTGTTTTTGCAAGCGTTCCGGTACATATAAAAATAATCGCCGATAAAGAAGTCGATCCTGCCTTCGGCACAGGGGCGCTTGGCGTCACCCCGGCTCATAGTATGACCGACTGGGAGATAGCCGACCGCCACAATATTACTGCGCGCCCGCAGGTTATCAACGAGTTTGCAAAAATGACCGTCGATGGCCCGCTTAACGGAAAAAAGGTAGCCGAAGCTCGCGAAATAGTTTTGGAATGGCTCAAACAAGAAGATCTGCTTATTAAAGAGGAGGATATCAAACAAAATGTCTCGACTGCCGAGCGCACAGGCGCAGTTATCGAACCGCTGCCAAAGCTGCAGTGGTTTGTTGATGTAAACAAATCTATCGAAAAGCGTGGTGGCAAGAGTCTCAAGCAGCTCATGCAAGAGCCGGTTGTAAATGGCGAGATAAAGATACTTCCCGCCCACTTTGAAAAGGTATATTTTAACTGGATAAACAACCTGCGCGATTGGTGTATCAGCCGCCAGATTTGGTTTGGGCATCGTATCCCCGTTTGGTATAAGGGCGAAGAGATGAAGGTCCAAGCCGACTCTCCTGGCGAAGGCTGGGAGCAGGACTCTGACGTGCTCGACACGTGGTTTTCATCGCGCCTGTGGCCTCTTACGACCCTTGGCTGGCCTGAAGAAACAAAGGACCTCCAGACTTACCACCCGACAAGCCTTATTGAAAGCGGTTACGATATTATCTTTCAGTGGATAGCGGGCATGGTGCTTATGAGCCAATTCTTCCGGGGTGAGGTGCCGTTTAAAAATGTTTACTTCCACGGCATTGTCCGCGACGGCCAGGGCCGCAAAATATCTAAGTCGCTCGGCAACAATATCGACCCTCTCGACATGGCCGCCAAGTACGGCATGGATGCTGTACGTGTCTCGCTTATCGCAGGCATGGCGCCGGGCACTGACAGCAAAATTTCAGAAGAGAAGATTCGCGGCTACAAACACTTTGCCAACAAACTGTGGAACATCACGCGTTTTGTGCTCGAGAGTAAGGCTACTGCCGGTGACGGCCCTGTAGTACACGAAAAAGATAAATTTATTCTTGAGGAGGCCTCTGCGATGGCTACCGAGGTTACTAAACAACTTGAAGCATATCGCTTGGACTTGGGATTTGACACGGCCTATCAGTTTGTATGGAAGCGTTTTGCCGACGAAATCCTCGAAGAGAGCAAACCTATATTCAAGGAAGGTAAGGAGGCTGGCACCCGCGCACAGTCGCGCGCAGCAGCACTACGCACGTCGCTCAACATTATTCTCAAGACACTCCACCCGTTCATGCCGTTTGTTACTGAGGAAATCTGGCAGAGCATCGGCGAAAAAGGCCTTATAATGGTCGAAGCATGGCCAACACGGCAATCTTCATAGCAATGCTCGGCGGGGTGCTCCCCGCTTTGCTGTGGCTCGCCTTCTGGCTGCTTGAAGATAGATGTCAGCCCGAACCCAAGAGGTTTATCCTGTTCTCCTTTTTTGGCGGCATGATGGCGCTCTTTGTCGCGCTCCAACTTGAGCGCTTCGCCATGGACTATCTCTCAATTGCGGCAGGGACCGGCGCGTTTGCACTGATGGTCGGGGTTGTCGAAGAAGGCAGCAAGTTTTTGCTCGCCTACTTGGTAGCCTTGCGCTGGAGCGTCTTTGACGAGCCGCTTGACGGGATTATCTATATGGTCACGGTGGCACTTGGTTTCTCGGCCCTTGAAAACGCACTCTTTTTGTACACGCCGCTTATGCACGGAGAAATACTGCGAACTATCGTAACGGGTGACATGCGCTTTATCGGGGCTACGCTCCTGCATACCTTATCCTCGGCTGCGATAGGTATAGCGTTGGCTCTCTCATATTCAAAACCGGCCGCCATACGGCGCATGGCGGTACTCGGGGGACTTATCCTTGCTATTTCATTGCATACTATGTTCGATTTTCTTATAATGACTAAGGGTGATGTTACGTTTTGGGTGTTCCTCATTACGTGGCTAGGTATCATCGCGGCACTTTTGATGGTCGAGCGGGTCAAACAGCCCGCACGCGACTACTGTTAAACAGCAAAATCAGATTTTGCAATCAAAAATAGAATGGCAAAAAAATCTTTATTTGAATGGCTCACAGGCGGCGGCGAGGCCGACACCTTTGACGAGATAGAAAGCGGCGGCGCATCCTACGCCCCCATCAAGCGCAACGTACCGGTAGAGGCTATCGAGGCCGAAGAGGAGGCTGGCGAACTTGCAGTCGACGTCTACCAAACCCCGACCCACATCATTATCAAGGCCATGATAGCCGGCGTACGCCCCGAAGACTTGGATGTCTCTATCACGCGCGATTTGGTGACTATCCGCGGCAAGCGCGAGCGCCACACCGAAGGCACGGCGGGCGACTTCTTCTTTCAAGAACTCTATTGGGGCTCGTTTACCCGCACTATCTCCCTCCCCCAGGAGGTCGAGATAGAGGATGCCGAGGCGTCCGAGAAGCACGGTCTTTTGATAATCCGCCTGCCCAAGCTCGACAAGGGCCGCCAGGCAAAATTGAAAGTTAAGTCAAATTAGGCTAGAATCCTTGGGATGCTTGGGTAGCTCAGTTGGTAGAGCGCTTCCCTGAAGAGGAATAGGTCGCCAGTTCGATCCTGGCCCCAAGCACTTGTAGTATGGCTATTGCGGCTGTGTCGAGGTCGGAGCGGTAACGTACGACGCTATCGTCTGCTGTACCTGCTGCCACCAATTTTGCGCCTGTGTGGCGCTCTGCTGCGTTTTAAAGTACATATTCTCTATCTTGGTGACGTAGGGCTGTACATAGTAGTAGTATGCCGCGCCTGTGACGCCAAAAATCGTCAACCACCACAAGAGCTGCAGCACCATTGCCCACCGGACCCCGCGGCGCATTTTGTGCACCTGGCGGTTGGTGTCCAAGGTCATGGCCTTGAGCTCCTCTACCTCCTGCTTTAATTCATCTAAATCTTCGGCCATGGAGTTATTTTAACACTGTTCCTTAGGTCACAAGTCGAGTTTGGCCGTCGCCAAACTCGCTCGCGACCCCGGCTCACGGTCCCGCAATTGCGGGACATCGCTGCGCCTCACATAAAGCAGAAAATCCCGCTCAAGCGGGATATTTCTGTCTTTTATGTGCCTCCAGCAGGAATCGAACCTGCATCTTCTCCTTAGGACGGAGCTGCTCTATCCATTGAGCTACAGAGGCAAACGAAAACCGAGCCCTGCGGCCCGGTTTAGCGTATCGTCATTTGTGTGAGATTACTAGGCCGCGATTCCAAGCTTGCCGGCCAACCTTTCGCGGTCAAACCCGACCATGATGTCGCCGCCCACAACAATAACAGGCACGCCGAGCTGGCCTGTCATCTTGATCATCTCCTCGCGCTTAACCGCATCTTGCGACACGTCGAAGTTGGTAAAGGCAATCCCCTTTTCGGTGAAGAACTCCTTGGCCATCTTGCAAAAGTGGCAGGTCGGAGTCGAATAAATGGTTACTGTTTTGTCCATATGGTTGTATTTTAGAACCCAAGAGACTCTTTGACAAGCACCACCCTGATTTTGCGCCCGGTATAGGCCGGCTCGGCAAAGAAATGGAAGAGCTTGTTGAGCGCCGTGCCACCCATGCCCGCATCCTTCATGCGCTGGTCCTCCAGCGGGACGACATAGCTCTTGAGGCGCGCCTCGGCATCGGCCAAGGTTGGGGCTATCTTTTGGGTCCCCACGACAAAGATAACGTTGGGCGACGAGTAGACGATGTTCGGCAACTGGCTGCCTGAGTTTGAGGCTATAACAAGCTCCCCCGCTTGTGAAAGCGCGTGCACCGACCCGAGATAGTAATCTGCCGAAGCGGCGTGGCGGCGGAGGTCCTTTTGCTTCTCCGGGTCGGTCTCGGCAATAATCGCGGCGTGGATATTATTCCAACCATGCTGACCCGCCTTGAGGTAGTCGATAAAGCCTATCTGATTGAGCGTGGTTGATGACCCATTCATTACCGAGGCGCCCGCGGGGATAAGCTCTTTGACCTTAGCTAAAGCCTCTTCTTTGGTATTAACGATAATCGGCTCGAAGTTGCGCGCAGTAAGCGCGGCGGCGGTTGCGGCAAGCACGTCGTCTGAGGCTGTGGTGTTGTAATCCATAGAAAATAGAAATTAAGGGTTAAACGAAACACTAGTATACCAAACTGAGCACCATATAATCACTTGGTTCTTTAATTGTGCGGAATGGGAGAATCGAACTCCCGTCCTATGCTTGGGAAGCACATGTTTTACCACTAAACTAATTCCGCTGTGCCCTTCGAAGCTTTGGCGAAGTAGGGCGATTTAAAATTTACCATACAAAGACTGCGTGCAGAAGCTTATCGAACCAGCTCTGGCCGTCTGTGTTTTGTGTGTCGCTGGAGCTCGCCTGCCGGACAATGTCTATCTCGCCCTCACCGGGCTTGCCTACCCCGTAGCGTTGGCGTATGGCGGCCTCTAGCCCGCGCGATGTGCCGAGCTGCTCAACCGTGGTAGAGACGCTCCCATACTGCGCCTGCATGGTTGTGAGCTCGCCCTGAGCCGACGCGTCGGCGCTGCTCGCTTCGGCAAACTTTTGGTACATCCCCCAGGCCGCCCGGGCCGAGCCTACCGCTACCAAGGCAAGCAGTGCCATGGCGCCGAGCCCCACCACCATGCGCAGGTACTGGCGGCGGCGGTCGCCTTTGCCCGAGCGAACGCTCCTGTCTCTTTTGAAATCCCGCATACTCTATGCTATTGTAGCAGGCATGTTTGATATGTTTGGCAAGAACCGCGACCGCAATACCCGCATCATGGGAGGCCTGTTGGCTGTGGTGGTCATCACCTCGATGCTCTTCGCCTACTTCTCCCTTTTGTTCTAAGAGTCGCTTTTGACCATCTTTAGAAATACGTCTTCGGGGATATTTACTTTGCCCCGCTCTTTCATCTTGGCTTTGCCTTTCTTTTGCTTTTCGCGGAGCTTCATCTTGCGGGTAATGTCCCCGCCGTACATGTGCTGAGTGACGTTTTTGCTCATGGCCGAGAGCGTCCGGCTCGAGATGATGCGCCCCAGCGCCTGACCCTGTATCTTGGTAGCAAACATCTGCCGCGGCAATATCCCGTACAATTTTTCTACGGCAGCGACAGCCTCTTCGTCGACGCGATGCTTGGCCACAATGCGCGAGAACGCCGGCACTATTTCATCAGCTACCAAGATATCGAGCCGCGCCACGTCGGCCACGCGCAGTTCGCGCATCTGGTACGAAACGCTCGCATAGCCCGAGGTCGCGCTTTTTATCTTGTCGAAGAAATTGCGCATGAGTTCGCGCAGCGGCATCACGACCGTGAGCTTGATGCGCGCCTCTGAAAAGTTTTCTGTTGTTTCGGTAACGGCTTCGTGCTCAAAAAGCAGCGTCACAGTGTTGCCCAAATACTCTGTCGGCAAAAGAATTTCAACCTCAACAAACGGCTCCCACACTTTGGCGATAAGGCCATGCTCGGGGAATTGCGGCGCCGAGTAGACACTGTGGCGCTTGCCGTCTTTGGTCTCTACTTCGTACTCGATGCTCGGCGTTGTGACGATGAGCGAGAGGTGCGCTTCACGGCGCAGACGCTCGGTCACAATTTCAAGATGGAGCATGCCAAGCATCCCGCAGCGAAAGCCGCGGCCGAGCATGCCCGAAGACTCTTCTTCAAATGACAGCGACGAGTCGCTGAGGCGCAACCGCTGCAACGCTTGGCGCAGCGCGGTGAAGTCGTCTTGGCTCTCTGGGTACAGCGACGCCCACACCACGGGCTTCGGCTCGGCATAGCCCTCGAGCGCGGCTGTGGCGCTGCGTGCGGCGCGCAAGGTGTCGCCGACACGCGCCATGCCGGGCTCTTTGATGCCTGTGACGATGTACCCTATCTCGCCGCTGCTTATCGAATGAGCGGGTTTTGGCGCGGGAGAAAACGTGCCGACTTCGAGCGCATTAAATTTGCGGCCGCTCGCGGCAAACTCAAGCGCATCACCTTTTTTAACAGAGCCCTCAAACATGCGAAAGTACACGATAACACCCTGATGGTCAGAGTATTGAAAGTCAAAAATAAGCGCCTGCGGCAGGCTGCCTGCGTGCGCGGAGACCGGCGGCGGCACGCGGTCGATAACGGCGCGCAGCAAATCCTCTATCCCCTCGCCGGTGCGGCCCGAACATAGGAGTATCTCGCTCTCATCTATCTCGAGCAGCTGCGCAACCTGACGCTGCACATCGGCAATGTTAGCCAGCGGCGAATCTATTTTAGACAGTGCGGGGATGATAACCAGCCCCTGCTCGCGCGCGCTGCGCAGGGTGGTGAGCGTTTGAGCCTGCACGCCTTGGGTAGCGTCGACAAGGAGTATCGCGCCCTCAACAGCTGTCAGCGCGCGGCTAACCTCGTAGCTAAAGTCGATGTGGCCGGGCGTGTCGATGAGGTTCAAGACATAGCCCTGGTACTCCATGCGTACCGGCTGCATCTTGATGGTGATGCCACGCTCGCGCTCGAGGTCCATCGAGTCGAGCACCTGCTCACGCATCTTGCGCGCCTCTATTGTCTTAGTGGCCTCTAAAAAGCGGTCGGCCAAGGTCGATTTGCCGTGGTCGATATGGGCGATGATGGAGAAGTTGCGTATCTTGTGCACCGACATACTGTACAACAATTTAGCCTTAAAAATAAGGCTTTCTTGACATATTGACTTTTATATTGTTTAGGTGTATAGTTGCAGGCAGACGACACTGTTCACAAATCAACTCAGCATCAGCAAACGGGAGGCTTCGTTGGGACAAACCATCGGACTTATTCTCACCTCGATTTTCAGCTTTTACTTCGCGGCTATCGACGCCTTCTTCGGACGGCCTGACAGCTTAGAGGCCATGATCGTGTTTGCCATCTTCGCTATCATCTTGATGGCGATTACGGTCGCCGTGCCACTCACAGCTCTGCTGGGCGTGGCGCTGTACCACTTCGGTCCGGCACTCGTCGAGACCACCTGGCAGATCGAACGTGCGGTAAAAGCCATCCGATCAATTGCCCCGTTATGGGCATGGGTGGCGATCGGCACGATGATGTATTTCGTCGGTATGCCGTTTGGCGATGTCGCCGCTCCGCATTATGCAACCCTCGTCGGCAGCATCTACTCCGTGACCTTCATGGCGATGATGCTCGCTGGTATCTGGGCTGCCAAGCAGAAGCAGGGCGAGAACACGATGCACGGATACATGTGCGCGTGTTTTGCCGCCGGAGCGCTCGTCGGCTGTCTGTCGGTGCCATTCTTCTCTTGGGCGGTCGCCCCGGGCATCGGCATCCTGACGGCGTTCTGCGGGCTTCTCGGCATGACTATCCAAATCATCATCGAGTCCCGCCGACAACAGCCCTGTCGCTGCCGTTACTGAGCTACAACCCCACGCACTAAGCAAAGCCCCGCGCTCGCTTATGCGTGGGGTTTTTGTTTTATCACGACGAAATGTCGGATGGCTCGAGTGCGACAGGCTCGGCGTCGCGGAATTTGCGGGCAAAGGCGCCCACTACTTCGTACAGCTCGGGAGTCTTGAGCATCCACAAAACCGCAACCGTGGCTACAAGCCCCACTACCCCGCCGACGGCACCCTGAACAAACACTCCGATAGAGGTGTTGATATTGACGTAAAGCCCCGCAAAGCCCAGTGCGCCATACGCGCAGGCGCCGCCGATAACCGACGCCGCAAACGTTTGGAAGGTCAGCCGCCACAGGCCGTTGCTGCCGAGCATCTCGAAGTCTTTAGCAAACGCCCACATCCCCACCCAAAACTCGGCGATAGAGCCGAGTGCAAGCCCGAGCGCGAGTGTGAGCACGGTTGTGCCCGAAAGATCCGTCACGCGCAGCAGCGACTCGAGGAAGAACCTAAAGAATTGGCTTTCATGAAAGAGCGCGGCAAGCGCCAGCGCCGCTCCGACCGAAACAAACACGTCGACAAGCGCAAAATAAAACGGTTTACGCGTATTGCCCGCCGCATAGTAGGCGCGCGCGATAAGCAGCGTCCCCGATTGCGCGAGGAGTGAGACAACAAGCAGCGCGAGCGCTGCCGCTACAAGGCGGGTTGCCGACCAGTCGAAGGCGCCGCTGCCAAGGATGACGCGCACCAATTGCGCACGCAAGACGATGGTAAGTATCGTTGCCGGCACCGCCCAAAAGACCACGTGCCGCAGCGCCGTCTCGACGTGCGCCACAAATTCGCGAGTCGAGCCTCCGGCAAAAAGCCGCGACAATGTCGGGAAAGCCGCCACCGAGTACGACACGCCTATAATAGTGAGCGGCACAGCTTGCAGGTTCCACGCGAACATAAACACCGAGATAGAACCGGTCGACAGCAGCGACGCCAACGCTGTGAGCACAAACAGCGATATCTGCGTGGCGCTGAGCGAGAGCGTGCGCGGGATAGAGAGTGCTAGCACCTCGCGCAAGTAACGCACCGTGTCGCGCCATGGCAGCGTTTTCTCTGTCTGTTCAGCCGCGAAGAACGGCACCTGCACAAGCATGTGCAGGAAGGCGCCGATAACAACGCCCCACGCCAGGCCCATGATCCCGAGCCGCGGGTACAGCGCTACTATCCCGAAGATGATGCCGAGGTTGTAGAGCAACGGCGAGACCGAGTAGAGCACGAAGCGATGCCGCAGTTGCGTCAGGTTAGAGAGTATGTTGCTGCAGCCAATGAGTATGGGCTGCAAGAGCAAGATGCGCGTAAGCAGTACCAGATGCGCACCATCGCTGATAAAGAGCCCCGGGGCCGCAAGCGCGACAAAAGCCGGTGCAAAAATAAATACAATGCCGCAAATAATCGCCATCCCGACAAAAAACCACAACAGCGCCTGCCGCATAAACGAAATAACAAGCCCCGGGTGTTCATGTTCGAGGCGCGAAAGGATAGGCAGCAACGCATAGAGCGACAGGAGCGATGCCACTGTAGCGAACAAAAAGTCCGGTATGCGAAATGCCGCGTAGTACAAGTCGAGCGTATGCCCTGCCCCGAAGGAGCCTGCGAGCAACCTGTCGCGCACCAACGCCAACAATTGACTAAGCAGCGCAAAGGCCGCCAACAAGTAGGCGGCCTCGTGCATTCCCCGAATTTCTTTACCTACTGCTGATAAAAATGCCCGTACCATGAGACCTATTTTTTGGGAGTTTTGGACGAGGTGCTAGTAGCGGTAGTGGTTGCATTATCGAGCGGCTGACGACCGGCCAGGAGGTTGGTGAGAGCGGTTTGTACTTCGGCACTGCTTGGGTTGGTTACCGCCAGCCGCTGGAAGAGCGTAAGCGCGTCCTGTGTACGGCCTTGTGCAGCGTAACAAATACCAAGGAAATACTGTGCATTGGCATAATCAGGTTGGAGTTTGAGCGCTTGCTCGAGCGGCGGGATAGCGTCTTTGCTGTCTCCACCGGCATAGTACAAGAGACCGAGCTCGAGCCAGATAGACGGCACGCCCGGCGCTGTTTGCACTGCAGTCTGCGTGTCTTTGATGGCTGAAGCTAGGTCGTTGCGCGCAATATCTACCTGCGCCAAGAAAATTATGGCGTCGGTGTAATCGGGCTTGAGCGTAAGCGACTGCTTAAGTGCTGCTTGCAACCCTTGGATGGTCCCCGATGACGCCTCTAACTTTGCAAGCATCAGCGGCACGGCCGGATTCATAGGTGCAAGCGCTGCAGCAGAGGTGTACGCGGCCTTTGCATTGGCATAGGCTCCCTCAACTTTGTTGGTGGAGAGGAAGTCGTACACCTGCCCTATCGAAACATAGGAGCGGTAGTCTTGGGAGTCGAGCACCAGTGCTTGCTGGCCTGCGGCGATGGTTTGTTGCAGAAGCGCCGTGAACTGCTGCTGCGAGCCCGGTGCCGCCGCACTCGCCAAAGCAGTGAGCTTGGCCGTGCCAATAGTTATTGCGAGACGCAAATCTTCAGGTGTAGGTTCAGTCGAGACAGCTTTAGCGGCGAGCGCCGCGGCTGCATCAATGTTGTTCGTTTGCAATGACGCTGCCGCCTGCCCGACGTAGCCTTCGGCCACAAAACGGCGTACGCTTGCAGCGCCCGTCCAAAGAGCGAGAACGAGCATAGCAAATGAAAGAACAGCGACTGTGCGGCGACCGGAAAACTGCATTGATCCGCGCCACAGCCTGCCGATGCTGACGCCTGCGAAGGCAAACGCGACCAGGATAAGGCTCGGGCTCGGATCATAGAGCGCGATGACAGCCCACAAAAGGAGTGCGGAGCCCGCAATACTCCAGGTTAGGACACGGCCCTCTTTGTGGGCGCGCGCGTGCCATAGTCCGAAGAGGACCAGGAGTGCGGGGAGAAGCCATGCGAGAGCTCCGAGGAGACCTACCGAACTAAGTGCGGTTGAGAGCGTCGAGAAGCCTACGGTAAAGTCGAGGTTCCAAAATTGCGACTGATTGACCTCGGCCGGCTTGTGGGTAAGCCATGAGAGACCAAAGGTGTTAGGGCCGGTACCGAGCGCGGCATTCTTTGCCGACGCGCCATGCGCTGCCGTTGTAACGTCGAAGGTCGACTGGAGCGATGGGCGGATTTCGAGCGAAGTGACAGGGATTATTTTAGAGAGTTCTGCGTTGAGAGCCGCGCCAAAGAAGAGAAACACTGTGGCGACAACGCCGGCGGCAAGCGCGCCCCATGCTACCGTGCGGGTTGAAACCCATCCGACCATCAAAAGTGCGAGAGCAACTACCAAAAGGAGCCCCCACGCGACAGAGAAGTTAACCATCCCGAGGAGCACCAAAAGGACAGCCAACAACACCGGCGCCCCGCGGCGCGCCCAGAGGGAAAGCTGTGCAAATTGCATTTCAACAATGAGCAGAAAAGCGAGCAGCATAACCGTGATGCCGAAGTCGTTCCACTTGCCTACAAGATTGACTGAACGGTCGGCAAAGGGCCCCGGCAAACCAAAGAGCAGTACGATGCACTGGAAGAGGGCCGCAAGCGCAAGTGCGCCGAAGAGCACGCGCAAAAACATCCTCACCGAGCCCTCTGCCCGAAAGAGCACCGACCCCAAGAATGCCGCCAAAAATCCCAAACTAATAAAGAGAAGGGTGTCCGTATCAATTGCCGTACCGATGACACCCAGAGCGCGGTCAGCCGAAAAAGCAAAAGAAACGAGATACGCCACCGGCAGCAGCGCCACCATAAGCACCGCCCCTGACACCGGCTCGGCGCCGCTTCTCCATATGCCCCAAATATAAAGGACTCCGGAGATAAGCAAACATACGGCAACAGCGGCAATTTTGCCGGTCATTAACGGGAACCAGCTCTGCGGCAAGAACAGGAGAACCGACAGCACCATGCCCAACAAATAAACTCCTCGAGCCCAGCCAATTGATTTCATTACATAAAGTATACCTTGGGCTTTTTCTCAACGCTGTGGATTAGGCGTGGATTACCGACAGCAAAGGCCCCGGCAGTTAGCCGAGGCCTTCACATATCTAACGCGCGCGTCTGTAAGCGGAATTCTGTCGTGGGCGCAATTTATCTGGGCCACGCATCGCTGCATGGCTCAAGCGGCACTCTCTGCTTGCGCAGAGCACGACCTTGCACTCGGATAGGGATTTAGCCGTTTCAGCCGGACTTAACCGGGTCGTTTCTGTTCGCACCCCTTGCGCCCGTTAGAAGCGCACGGCAGGAGTTACCTGCTACCTTATTAACCCTTAATGCAGGGTGAGTGTTCCGACTTTCCTCTCCGGCTTTTACACCAGAGCTGCAACCCAACGCGCTGACGTTATTGTACCACTAATTTGTCACCTTCGGCAATAGATGCTGCCGCGCCGGCGTTTACCTCGAGTACGTATTTAGCATCGGGCGTTTTAGGATAAAAAGCCTGCGGGTACGTCGAGGTCGCTACGTTGCGGGCAATGGTCGTGATAGTGCCGTCTTCGCGCGCCCACAGTATATCGAGCGAAAATTGCATGTCCTTCATCCAAATCCCCGCGGCGTTTGGATCGTCGAAGACAAACAACATCCCCTGCCCTTGCGGGAGCGATACGCGTTGGCCCAGCCCGAGTTCGCGCAAGGGTTCGGTATTTGCAACTTCAACTGCAAAGGTTGTTGTCCCGATAGTTACTGTCTGTTTTGGCATAGCCGTAGTGTGCGCCTCTTTAGGCCATAGTGCGTACGCGGCGAGTGCCGCTAATGCTACCAGTGCTGCCGCAATCCAATATTTCATTATTGATTATCGCCACAACCCCAAAATGACAGCCATGATTTCAATCGACAGAAGTTGATACCCGGCGTTGAAGAGAAACAATTTGACCGACTTGCCCTCCCAGAGCCAGCCGTTGGCCACCGTCGGCGCTAAAAAGCCGAGCCACACCCAGAACCCGAGTTGGAGAGAGAGCATAAGCCACGCCGGGGCAGCAGCAGGGATAAGAAGCGCAACAAAGTGCGCGAGCACATACGACACCAGCAGCGTAATGAAGAATCCCAAAATAATCGCTTGCTTAGCCGTGAGCGGCATTGTGTGCATGCTCTCTTTGGTAAAGCTCATCATGCGCTGCCAGTGTTTGCCGAAGCCCGCAGGGCTATGCCACCATGCGCCCACCGCATAGCTCACAATAGCCGCCACCAATACCGCGAGATAATTTATTGAAATTTCCATAACTAAAAATTAACAGATAAAAGCCCCGGGAACTCTGGAGCTTAGTATACCAAAGAGCACTTTCTTAACGCAGCGCCACTCTGGTGGTGTAGGGTTTGGCAAAAAACTCTACAATAAAGGTCGCAGACTTGCCTTGGTAGGTGCCGCGTGCAATGCCGATGCCGACACGGCTGTACGTGCCGCGCACAATATTGGCGCGATGGGCCGGCGAGTTCATCCACGCAGTGTTAAGAGACTGCGCATCGCTAAAGTCGATGGCCAAATTCTCTCCGGCGCCGTAATAGTAGTAGCCGACCTTTTTAAACCACACCCACGGTGCGTTGCCGGATGGATCGATGTGCGAAAAATATCCCTTCGCGGCCATATCGTCGGCTTTTGCCTGCGCGGCCTTGTCGAGCAGCGCATCTTCGCTAAGCGCGCCGACGCTTGCGCTCGCACGGTCTTGATTAGCGAACGCGACAATAGCACCAGATGTCATTGGGGATTGCGCATACACCGGCACCGGCCCCAAAAAAGAAATAAGGATGACAGCACTAGTAAGGATGGCTCCGAACGTTTCCCTTAATCGATTATTCATGTACCACCAATGGTACGGTCTTGCTGCACGCAGAACAATAGTTTTTATGGATTATTCACCTTATGTTCATTTTAGTGAACAGCACACGCAACAAAAACAGCCTCTCAAGCGAGGCTGTTTTTGTGAAAAATTAATTTTCTACAGATTAGAGTGCACGAGCTTTCAGCAAGTAGCGAATGCCGCCGACCGCTGCCGCTCCTGATACTCCAAGAAGAACGAGTACCGTCGCTGCATCGCCGCCTGCGCCGGTGTTAGGGACGCTTGGGGTTTCGGTTGAGGTACCGAGCACCGAACCTCCTCCCCCGCCTGTGCCGCCGGTTGAACCGGTGCCGGTGCCAGGGTCGCAGTTGCCGTTAATCATGACGTAGCCGGCCGGGAGCGTCGATTGCGTGCCGTCGATGTTAGGGCAGATATCGATTATATTGCTGCCTCCTCCGCCGCCACCTCCCCCGCCCCCGCCACCTCCGCCGCCGGTCGACGGGCTAGTTACCGTACCGGTGAGCGTATTGGTGCCTGGCGTCACGGTGCCTGTGAGCGTGCTGGTGCCGGGCGTTACGGTGCCGCTGAGCGAACTGCTACCAGAGGCGCCGCTCGAGAGCGTACCTGTCACTGTTGATTGCGCGTACGCCGTCGAAGCGAATGCAAGCAACGCCAAGCTCGTGATGATTATGCGTGTCGTTTTCATAGCTTGTATTGCTTAGTTGTTAGATTGCTGTCGATGTCGCAGTCTGCGGATACGACTGTGCCGTGTAGGTTGTCGTGTACGAACCCGCTGCAGTGCCGACCGGCACCTTAACCTCAATGGTCAGGTCTATCTGGCGACCCGGAGTGAGCGGTGCGCTGTCGCCGGTTAGGTAGAACCAGCCGCTGTATCCGTTGCCGGTTTCGACAATACCCGAGTCGGTGGTCGACGCATTGCTCGACTGCGGCGAAGAGAGCCGAATGTTGCTGCCTGCCGGGAATGACGTGGTGCTGCTCATCGCCCAGTCACTGAACTTGATGCGGAATGCATTTTCATTGTCGGGAACCGTAACATGCATGACCCACTTCCACCCGTCAGAGAAGCTGTTGTCTGCGGTCGCGCTTGAGTTAACGGTTGTCACGCTGTCTACATGCAGAGGTGTCGAGCTCGCCGTTGATTGCGTGACAAAGCTCTGGTCTGAAGAGGTGGCAGTAGATGAACCGTTCGATGATTGGATTTGGAAGTGATACGTCGTGCCTTCGCTCAGGCCCGTGAGCACAACCGAGTGCGAAGTGGTCGCTGTGGCGTTAAGCGCCGAAGACGAACCGTAACCGGTGGTCGTACCGTACATCACTTGTCCATTTGCGGCTATGTCGGTCGTCCAGTTAACGGTCGCGGTCGTGCTTGCCAGCGGCGAGACCGTGATGTTACTGATGACCGGAGTCGCCGACACTACTGGCGTAACATAGGTGAAGCCGCCGGTAGATGAAGCTGTGCCCGTGTCTGTGTTGGTCACAACTACATTTTGTGCTCCGGCAGTACCGGGCGGAGTCACTGCGGTAATCGCAGTAGAGCTTGCAACGACAACACTAGCTGCCGGCGTGCCGCCGACAGTGACAGTTGCGCCGGTTGCAAACCCGGTACCATTGATAGTAATCGCTGTCCCACCAAGCGTTGATCCAGTAGAAGGAGTGACTGAAGTAATCGTCGGAGCAGAAACAGTCGTGAAGCTGAGTACTGCGCCGGGTGTCCAGGTAGTGCCGTCAAACGACCACGCTACATAGAAGTAGGTTGTGCCCGCAGTGACAGGCAGAAGTCCCGCCGGAATCGTCGTGGACGAAAGAGGCGCGGAAAACGCCGTGCTTGAAGCGACTGCAGGGAGTCCGCCCGTCGAATAGACGCCTGATGGGAGCGTTGGGCTCGCGCTCGCAGTGGCTGCGAACGTGCTGGTCGAAACCCAGAATGCGGTTGCGGTTGCGTCAGCATCTCCCTCGAGGCCGTTCAGTGTGGCGTCGGTCGACGTGATACTGGTTGCAGGTGTGGTGGTAACCACTGGTCCTGCCGCAGAAGCCAGCGACGCGAACGAGGCGATGCCCGTAGCGCTGAGAAGCAACGCCACAGCGGTTGCTGCAGAGAAGAGCCGAGTGCTTACATTATTTTTCATAACTTAATTAGAGTTTTTAATAAATGAGTAATGTCCCCGAATGCTTTCGTTGAGAAAGTAAGCGAGTGGATATATTTAACAAAATTAACCTTTAATAAAGTGTGAATCATTAACGTTTAATGATTCATCTAATAATCTACTTAACCAGCACCGCATAGACGACAAGTCGTTGGTCGTAGGTTTTTTCGTTAGGCACCCAAATACCTTCGCAGGTAATCAGGTTAAGCCGCGCCGCGTCGGTGCGGTTAAAAATCTGACCGGTCGGTACATCCTTGTATGGATACGACTCAATGTCGACAACCGAAAAGTGCAGCGCGCTGCTGCTGGCAGTTTGTACATATATATCGTCGCCCACGGCTACTTGGTTTAATTTTTTAAATACGCCCGCAAGAGCGAGGCCGTTGTCGACGTGGCCGTCGATAACGGCGCTGCCCACCTCCCCTGGAGCAGAGCCGTCTTTGTACCAGGCAACGTCGGTAAAATTATTCGGCGTACCCATGGCGCCCGTCTTAGTGACACCGACATATTGAATTGCGGCGTTGACCCCGATAGACGGGATACGAAAGCGCACCGGATAATCGCCGGCCGACAGCGGGCCATCAAACGCACTCGCGACTGCGGTTTGGTCTATGGGCGCATAGAGAGTGGCGCGCACCACAACCACGACAAAGAGAACGCCGCATACCGCGACAACTATTCGTGCGGCCCACACTCGTGCGCGTATGTTCATTTGCTTACTGTGTTGTAGGGACAAAAACCAATTCCCTTTCAATCATCATGTGCATGTCCTCGACATTCGGCCACGGCTCGCCTGGGTGCATATCGCTCCAATGCTTTCGTATAGCCCTCCTGTCCATCCTTTCTTTCAATTGTTCTATAGCTTCCTCTTCGCTCGAGGCTTCTATCTGCATGCCCTCTCCGCACGTACAGACCATCTCATAGGTTTCCATAGTAGATGTGGGTTATAAATAACAACCCAATCGTAGCCCACCGCCTCTGAAGAGAGGGTGATTGTTATGCTCTCAGCAAAAAATATTTTTTCTTCGGGCGGAGGCGGAGATTCGGTCAGGCGTTCTAAACTTGCCGTCGCAAGTTTAGCCGCACGACCCTGCCTCGCTCCCATGCGTACTCGCATGGGGCCCGTACCACAAAGAGTACTTCCATTTTCTAAGAGGAGTACCTCTAGAAAATTAGGTCGCTCCGGCTTTCGAATCTCTCCCGCAACGTGCCCCGCACGTTGCTCGCCTCTCGCAAAATATATTCGCGAGCTCATTATTTTGCGGAGGCGGAGAGATTCGAACTCTCGATGGGTTGCCCCATGCCGCCTTTCCAAGGCGGTGCACTAGACCGCTATGCGACGCCTCCAATGCTCGGAAAATATAGCATAAAACAGTAAAGGCGGCTTCCTCGTTAGAGAAAGCCGCCCAAAATACGAAAAACTCTATTTGTACTCAGCCCGAACGCCTGAACTGGCGGAGCAGACCGAACGACGGGGACATTGCGACCGCAACTCCCGCCGGCTGCTGCTGAGGCTGGGTCGGCAAGAGCTTCTTACCGCCCGCTCGCGCAATCATTCCGCGCGCCGATTCGCTGCGATGAGCGATAACCTTGTACGAGCCGCGCTTGCCGGCTCTCTCGACAACTACTTCCATGGGTCTTCCCCCTCAATTAGTCGGCCCTTTAGCGAGCAGACTTTCTGCCCAACATGTTAGCATACTTGACTGACAAAGTCAAGTACTGTGGAGTTACTGGTCTAAAAGAGCCTTAATACGGGCTTCTATTGGCGGGTGGGTCATAAACAGGCGTGCGATGGCCGAGGTGGCCGCACGCGGGCCGAACGGGTTGCTGATGTACAGGTGCGCGGTGGCGTTGTTGGCGGAGCGCATGGGCTGGCTGTAGGCGCCTATCTTGCGCAGCGCGTTGGCGAGCCCTTCAGGGTAGCGCGTGAGCAGTGCGCCCGACGCATCGGCCAAAAACTCGCGCTTGCGCGAGATAGCAAGCTGCAAGAGTGTCGCGACAATCGGCGAAAGTACAATGAGTGCCACGGCAAGGATCATCAGTGCCGGGCTTTGCTTCTCGTCTCTGCTGCGGGAGCCGCCAAAAAACATCGAACGCATAAAAAAGTTTGATGCGAGCGCGACAAACCCAACCAGCACCACGACAACAGTCGAGAGCAGTATGTCGCGATTGCCGATGTGGCTGAGCTCGTGCGCCAACACGCCCTCGAGCTCTGTCTTATCCATCATGGCGAGTAAACCACTCGTCACAGCCACGGCCGCATGCTCTTTGTTGCGGCCGGTGGCAAAGGCGTTTGGCGCCGGGTCGTCGATAATATAAATTTTTGGTTTTGGCAGCCCTGCGGTGATGGCCAAGTTTTCGACCGCGTTGTGCAAGTCGGCATACTGCACAGGGTCTGCGGACTTGGCGCGCGCCAGCGCGATAACAACTTTGTCACTGTTCCAGTAGCTCCAGATGTTGGTGAGCAGTGCAAAGATAACTGCGGCAAACAGTATGCCCTGATTGTTGAAATAAAAAGAGAGCGCCCACCCTACCGCGATAACCACCGCCAAAAACACGGCCATGATGACCCACGTCTTGGCGACATTTTCATCTTGATGCGTGTAGAGTGTAGCCATATTAGGTACCCTAGCAAAAATCCTTGGCTCCGGAGAGATAAACACGACCCCAACTCCTACACCAAGTATTTTTGCTAGAACTTAACTGCAACCGGCTGGCGTGCTGCAGCGTCGTCGGCCCCAAGTTCGAAGAACTCCCTCGGCTCAAAGCGGAAGAGGTCGGCTATCACATTGCCGGGGAATGATTGTAATGAGGTGTTGAGGTCGCGAACATTGCCGTTGTAGAAGCGGCGTGCAGCCTGGATCTTATTTTCAGTATCCTCGAGTTCGCGCTGGAGCTCGAGAAAGTTTTGATTGGCCTTAAGGTCGGGGTAGGCCTCAGCGACGGCAAACAACGACTTGAGGGTTTTGCTCAGCTCGTTTTCGGCATTGCCCTTCTCTTCAAGACTGCCGGCGTCCATCGCTGCGGCGCGTGCCTTGGTAACGTTTTCGAACACGGCCTTTTCGTGCGCAGCGTAGCCCTTAACCGACTCGATAAGGTTTGGGATAAGGTCGTAGCGGCGCTTGAGCTGCACGTCGATGTCGGCCCACGCCTCTTTGGTGCGCATGACAAACCGCACAAAGCGGTTGTACACGGCGATAACCCACACGACTGCGAGTGCGACTACCCCTATAAGTACCCAAGTGATTATCATGGCGCTATTCTACCACCCCGGCCCTAGTAGTCCATGTCGCCCATGCCGGCTGACATCGGGGTCTCCTTTTCGTCCTTAGGCTCTTCGGCAATGGCCGCCTCGGTAGTGAGGAATATTGCGGCGGCCGAGGCGGCGCGCTCGAGCGCCGTACGGGTCACCTTGAGCGGGTCGATGATGCCGACCTTAACCATGTCTTCGATAGGCACCATGGTCACGGCGTTGAGCCCGGCGTTGTCGTTTTGAATTTTCTTGATGGTGTCGAGGATAACCGTCTCGGAACCAAAGCCGCAGTTCTCGATAATCTGGCGGATAGGCTTCTCGCACGCGTCGAGCACGATAGAGTAGCCGCGGCCATACTCGTCGAAGGTAAAGTTGCTGCCCTCCTTCAACTTCTCGCCCACTGATTTGCGGACCTTGAGCGCCGCGCGCAAGAGCGCACTGCCGCCGCCTGCGACAATACCCTCCTCTATTGCAGCCTTGGTTGCATTGACCGCGTCTTCAATCTTGAGTTTGAGATACTTCATCTCGGTCTCGGTCGCAGCGCCCACGCGAATAACCGCCACGCCGCCGGCAAGCTTGGCGACGCGCTCGGCAAACTTTTCTTTATCAAACTTCGATGTCGTCTCCTCCATCTCGGTGCGGATCTCGGCGACGCGCTTGTCGATATCCTTTTTAGTGCCGCCGCCGCCCGCTATCACGGTCGAATCTTTTTTAGCCGACACCTTGGCGGCCTTGCCGAGCATGCTCAGCGTGACATCCTCGAGCTTCAGCCCCGTCTTTTCAGACACCAAGGTGGCGCCTGTCATGACCGCAATGTCCTGCAGCATCGCCTCCTTGCGGTCGCCATAGCCCGGCGCCTTGACCGCAAGTGCGTTAAACGCGCCGCGCAGCTTATTGAGCACAAACATGGTCAGCGCTTCGCCGTCGACATCGTCGGCGACAATCACCAGCTCCTTTTTGCCCGACTCGATAACCTTCTGCAAGAGCGGGAGTATCTCGGCATTGGTCGAAATCTTTTTGTCGGTCACCAACACAAGCGCGTTTTTGTACGCGGCCTCCATGCGCGCCGTGTCGGTGACCATGTAGGCCGAGACATAGCCGCGGTCAAACTCCATGCCGCTTACTATTTCTTTATCAATACCGAGCGACTGAGACTCTTCAACCGTCACCACGCCGTCTTTGCCCACCTCTTCTATCGTGTCGGCAATAATAGTGCCTATCTCTTCAGACTCGGCCGAGATAGTGGCTATCTGTTTTATCTCTTCGTTCTTTTGGATTTTTTTAGAAACTTTTTTAAGTTCGGCTACCACATCGGCGGTGGCCTTCTCTATCCCGATCTTGAGCGCCAATGCGTTGGTGCCGGCCGAGAGGCTCTTCATCCCCTCTTCGACAAGCGCCTGGAGCAGCACAACCGAGGTTGTGGTGCCGTCGCCCGCGATGTCGTTGGTTTTGGTCGCGACTTCCTTAACAATTTCGGCGCCCATGTTCTCGAACCTGTCTTTAAAAGAAATCTCGCGCGCGATAGACACGCCGTCGTTGGTAATGGTCGGGCTGCCGTAGCCCTTGTCGAGCGCTACATTGCGGCCGCGGGGCCCCAAGGTGACTTTGACCGCGTTGGCGGCTTTGTCGATGCCGCTCTTGAGTGCCCGGCGCGCGCGTTCGTTAAAAAGAATTTGTTTTGCCATAGATTAATTCAGTACGGCGAGAATGTTCGCCTCGCTTACCAAGTAATACTCGACACCGTTCACCTTCACTTCGTCGAAGCCGTATTTACTAAAGAGCACGCGGTCGCCGACCTTGATTGAGACAGGTACAAGTTTGCCGTCGTCTGTTTTTTTGCCGGGGCCAACGGCAATCACCGTGCCTTGTTCGGGTTTTTCTTTAGCAGTGTCGGGGATAATGATGCCAAATGAGGTCACTGTCTCGGGTGCCAGAGGTTTGAGCAGCACGCGGTCGCCGAGCGGCGAAAGAGCGGTCTTCGGTTTGCTAATAAGCGTCTTTTTGGGAGCGGACTTGCGTTTAGCTTTCTTCTTCATAGGGTAAAATCGTAGTTAAAATAGGCGGTTGCGTCAAGATTTTGACCATGGTACGATTTTTGTAATGGCAATAGCGGGGGTGCTCCCCTACATACAGGTAGTGTTGTCGGTCCTACTTATAGCGTCTATTCTGCTGCAGCAGACAGGCGCGGCCCTTGGCGGTGCTTTTGGCGGGGATAACTTCTCGGCCGGCTACCACACGCGCCGCGGCTCCGAAAAGGTTCTCTTCTACGCAAGCATCCTGCTCGGGACGCTCCTTGGTGTCTCCGCGTTTGTCGCTCTCATTCTTAAGTAACTAGCATTCATGTCAACGTTTTGGCAAAAGGCCACGCAACGCGTGTACTTGCCCGTCGTCGTTCGGGCCGAGGATACGCTGCGTTCGCTCTCATATACCGGCCGCGCGCTCTTTATTGCCTGCGCCGCTGTCGCGATTATCTCATCGCTCGGCCTCCTTTATATACTCAATAGTACGCTCGAGGTTGCAACGCCCGCGCGCGGCGGTTCGCTCACCGAAGGCATCATCGGCTCTCCGCGTTTTATCAACCCCGTCCTCGCTGTCTCCGACTCCGACCGCGACCTCACACAACTGATCTACAGCGGCCTCCTCCATGCAACACCCGAGGGAGACTATGTGCCCGACTTGGCGCAAAGCTACACTGTCTCGCCCGACGGCAAAACCTACACCTTTGTCATACGCCCCGACGCGACCTTTCAGGATGGCTCATTTGTAACCGCCGACGACGTGGCCTTTACCGTCCAAAAGATCCAAGACCAGGCGCTCAAGAGCCCGCTCCTCGCCAACTGGCAGGGCGTGACCGTGCAGGTGCTCGACTCACACACGCTGTCCTTTACCTTACGCAGTGCCTACGCGCCCTTTATCGAAAACCTCACCCTCGGCATCGTCCCCAAAGCGCTGTGGCAGGGCGTCTCGGACGACGAGTTTCCGTTTAGCGAGCTCAATACTTCGCCTGTAGGCTCGGGGCCCTACAAAGTGTCGTCGATAGCGCGCACCGCCTCGGGCATACCGTCTTCGTACAGCCTTACCGCCTTCAACCACTACGCGCTCGGCGAACCGTATCTTACGCACCTGACGCTGCAGTTTTATCAAAGCGAGAGCGCGCTCGAGAGCGCCCTTTCAAGCGGCAACGTAGACTCGGCAAGCGGCATCTCACCGGCCAACCTCGGCACGCTCGGCGTCAACGTTATCACCGCGCCGCTCAACCGCGTGTTCGGCGTCTTCTTTAACCAGAACCAATCCGAGGTGCTGCGTCTGCCCGAAGTACGCGCAGCCCTCAATAACTCAATTAACCAACAAGACTTGGTCAACCAAGTGCTCGGCGGCTACGGCGTCCCGCTCCAAGGCCCCGTGCCTCCGGCGCTGACAGACAACACTCCGGCACCGTTTACCGCTATGTCCAGCAGCTCGCTCGCTGAGGCCGCGCAGCAAAGCCTGCTCAGTACCGGATGGAAGATGGGCCAGGACAGCGTGCTCACCAAGACAACCGGCAGCGGCAAGACGGCCAAGACTGTGCGGCTGCAATTTACGCTCGCGACCGCCAACGTGCCCGAGCTGCGCGCCGCAGCCGAGTACCTCAAGCAGCAGTGGGCTGCAGTGGGCGCACAGATAGACGTGCAGGTCTACGACCAGGGCGACTTGTCGCAAAATGTCATCCGCCCGCGCAAGTACGATGCGCTGCTCTTCGGCGAAGTGGTCGGCCGCGAGCTCGACCTGTTTGCCTTTTGGCACTCGAGCCAGCGCAACGACCCCGGGCTTAACATCGCCGGCTACACCAATGCCTCTGTCGACAAGACGCTCGAGACGCTGCGCACCACCACCGACCCGGCGGTGCGCCAAACGCTGCTCAATTCATTTTCGGCGCAGATAGCCAAGGACAACCCGGCCGTATTTCTCTATGCGCCCGATTTCGTGTATAGTGTCCCTAATGATATAGCAGGGGTTGATCTCGGCTTTGTCGAGACCCCTAGTGACCGGTTTCTCAGCGTTGCGCAGTGGCATCGCGAGACCGATTATGTCTGGCCAATCTTTGTTAACAAAAAGTAACTATTAATTAATATTCTTGTTCATGGAACCTACTAAACCACCCGCCAAGCCCTCTTCGCACAAGCCAGGAGGCAATCGCCGCGGCCCCGGCGGCCGCCCCCAAGGCGGCAAAGGCTTTAACCGCGGACGCTTGCGCCGCGAAGGCCCGCGCCCGCACCAAACGCACCCTGTGCGCGCAGTGCCCGACCACACGCCGATGCTCAACGGCGACGAGAAGCCTATCCCCCCGATAGAGGCCGGCGTCATACGCATCATCCCGCTCGGCGGCGTCGAAGAAATCGGCAAAAACATGACTGCGTTCGAGTTCGGCGACGACATCATCGTGATTGACTGCGGGTTCCAATTCCGCGAGGCCGAGACCCCGGGCGTCGACTACATCATCCCCAACACCAAGTACCTCGAGGAGCGCCGCGAGAAAATCCGCGCGCTCTTTATCACCCACGGACACCTCGACCATATCGGCGGCATCCCCTACGTCATCGATCGCATCGGCTATCCGCCGGTCTATACCCGCACGCTGACCTCGGTCATGATCCGCAAGCGCCAGGAAGAATTCCCTAACCTCAAACCGCTCGACATCCACGAGGTGGAGAAAGAAGACGTGGTTAAGGTCGGCAACCTGCGTGTGCGCTTCTTTAGCGTCACCCACACTATCCCCGATGCCATGGGCATTATTATCGAGACGCCCTACGGCCACGTGGTCTTTACCGGCGACCTCAAGCTCGACCATGTCGACGGCGTCCCTACCGAGCAGGAAGAAAAAGAGTTTGCATTCTTTGCCGACAAAAAGGTGCTCTTTCTCGGTGCCGACTCGACCAACGTCGAGCGTCCCGGCTTCTCTATCCCTGAAAGTACGGTGACCAAGACGATGAACGACATCATCGCCAACACCCCCGGCCGCCTTATCATCGGCACCTTCTCCAGCCAACTCGAGCGCCTGATGCGCATCATCGAGCAGGCCGAGCGCGTGGGCCGCAAAATTTTGGTAGAGGGCCGCAGCATGAAGGTCAACATCGAAATCGTTAAGCAGCTCGGGCTGCTCAAGGTCAACGAAAAAACATTTATCGAAGCCGGCCAGCTCGAGCAGCTGCCCGACAACAAAATCATGGTGCTCGCCACCGGCGCCCAAGGCGACGAGTTTGCCGCACTCATGCGCATCGCGATGAAGACGCACAAAAACGTCAAGATTAAGAAGGGCGACACTATTGTCCTCTCCTCGTCGGTCGTCCCGGGCAACGAGCGCTCGGTGCAAAAACTCAAAGACAACCTTAGCCGCCAGGGCGCGCGCATCATCCACCGCGAACAGATGGACGTGCACGCCTCGGGCCACGCCAACCGCGACGAGACCTTCTGGATCCACCAAAAGATAAACCCGCGCTTCTTTATGCCGATGCACGGCTACCACTACATGCTCCGCGTGCATGCCGACATCGCCAAAGCCTGCGGCCGCACCGAAGACGAGATCATGGTCCCCGACAACGGCTCGGTGCTCGAGATAGTCGACGAAGGCCAGCGCATTATCCGCCGCAAAGAAAGCGCGCCTAACTCATTGCGCCTTGTCGACGGCTTTGCCATCGGCGACCTGCAGGAGGTCGTTATCCGCGACCGCAACGTGCTGAGCGCCGAAGGTATGTTTGTCATCATTGCTACCGTCAACCCGCGCACCGGCAAACTGCGCAAGTCGCCCGACATTATCTCCCGCGGCTTTGTCTACCTGCGCGAAAACCAAGAACTCTTGCAGCAAGCGCGCATCATTGTTAAGAAAGCGATCGAGGACGGCGCCAAAAACCAAAACCCGATAAACTTCGACATGATCAAGAACGATGTCACCGACACCGTGGCGCGCTTCCTCTTCGAAAAGACAAACAAGCGCCCTATCGTCATCCCTGTTGTGCTTGGGGTATAAGTGTGTTATAAAGTCTCAGTTAGCACACTTTAGGGAGAGAACCTTTGCCTCACGGACCTGAGAAATACCGTCACCCGACCAAATCGCGGCGACGTGCCGAGGAACAAAAACCCGCCAGCGAGAAGCCCCGGGCCGACCCATCCCGTCAGCCTCATGGGCAAGACCTGGTGCGGATGGCCGGCACGCTTGCAGGCGGCAAGCGTGCCAGGAGCGGCCAGGACCGGTTTCGTGAAAAGTTCGGCGCCGCATCCTTCAATATTAGTCGCTAACCGACGTCAGCCTCTCCCCTTTTGGGTGAGAGGTTTTTTATTTTTAACCGTGCTATAGTCGCCCCAGAAGAAACGAGAAAGGGGTGTCTCATGTTGTTGGCCTCATTACTGCGGCTGTATCGCTCTGCCACCGGCCGGTGGGAAACCAAGCGCGAGGACGACGTTCATCACGTCTTCCACTATCAGGAACATTCGGGGACCGGCGAGCGGCGCATCACTGTGCCCGGCTACAGAATGCGGGCGCTCAGACCCTGGATGGAAGCCGACGGGAGTTGGCTCGAAAAATAGAGAATTACCCGCGGACCCTTTGGTCCGCTTTTTTATTTCAACAATTTCTTGAGCTCAGCTTCGGAAGCTCCTGACTTTAACAAAGTGCGGAGTTTGGCCGCGCGCTTTTGGCGGACGCTGCCTTCGAACTTTGACTGCTTGGCATAATGCTTGCTTTGCGCATTTAATTTAATCCCCTGCTTTTTTAAATACGAGCCATAGTCCATCATCGCCGCATAAAAGTCGCGCGGGGCCATTTGCGAGCGCCGCAGCGACTCGGCAACGAGCGGCAGCAACTCTGTATCGCTCATCTGCTTTTTAAAATTGAAATGGTGAAAGAACACCGTGCGGATGTTTGTCTCGATAAACACCTCGGGCTTATTGAAGGCAAAAGCAAGCACGGCGCCCCGAGTGTACGGGCCGACACCGGGGAGTTTTTGGCCGGTAAAACCTTCTTTGGCTAATATCTTGGCTGCTTCGTGCAAATATTTGCCTCGGCGGTTGTAGCCTAGCCCCTGCCACGCCAGCAGCACGCGGCTGAGCGGGGCTTTGGCGAGCGCGCGGGCCGTTGGGAACTGCTTTAAAAAGTTTGTATAAAATGGGATTACTCTGTCGACCTGCGTCTGCTGCAGCATTATTTCAGACACCAAAATCTTGTACGGGTCTCTTGTTTTGCGCCACGGCAAATAATCACGTCTTTCCCACATGCCAGCATGATATCAAAAATCCCCGCCGAAGCGGGGATTTTTGCAGAGAACCTGAAAGCTTTACGCTTTCGGGCGTGCCTCCGAGACCGTGAGCATGCGGCCGCCGAACTCCTTGCCATTCCACATGGCAATTGCGTTCTGAATGCCGGCATCATCGGTCATCTCGACGAAGCCGAAGCCACGTGAGCGACCAGTCTCGCGATCAGTGACGATAGACGCCGAGGTGACTTCGCCAGCTTTGGCAAAGGCATCGCGGAGTTCGTCACCCGTCGTGCGGTACGGGAGACCGCCGACAAAGAGTTTGAGTGCCATAATTACGAGAAAACTTGTTATTGCGTCCTTCGTAAGGCGACCACTCCTGCCGCCTTAGGGCGTCAACGGAGAACTTACTACTGAACGAAAATACTGTAGCACTAGTACGCAGGCGACGCAACCACAACCAGGCGCTGGTCAAACTGCTTTTGCGAGGTGACCCAATCCCCCGTGCAGGTGATAAGTACGAGGCCGGAAGGGCCGGTGGTGGCGAAAATCTGCGAGAGCGGGGCGTCGTTGGCGGCGTAGGAGGTGCTCGAAACAACCTTGTACACCAGGGTTTTGCCCGAGGCGTCGGCGACGGTAACATAGTCGCCCTTTTTGAGGCTCGAGAGATGCTCGAAGACGCCCGCTGTCGTGAGCGCGTTGTCGACGTGGCCCGCAAAGACTGCGTTGCCCGGGGCGCCGGGCTTCGGGCCCGGGGCGTACCAAGCAACTTCGCCAAACTTGGTCGGCGCACCCATCGAGCCGTCGGCCTTTTGGCCGACTTGCTCTACTGCGGCATCAACGCCGATTGACGGGATGCGCAAACGCGCCGGCACAAATGAGGCTGAGGTTGTTGCCGCCGCGCCATTAACCGACGGGTCGACAAGCGATATCGCCGGGCCAAACGCTATCGCGCCCGCGCCGTTGCCGAGCACATTGTGCGCGAGGCGCGACATGAGGTCGGCGGCGCCGACAAGCACCACGGCAACGCCGATGCAGGTGAACACAAGACGCAGACGCGTCTCGCGAGTCATCACTAGCACGCCGCTTTTAGCGGGAGAGAGTAGTAACGGTTTTTCGGACATAAGGGGCAACGACGACACCTGCGGCGATAAGGAGCACGACCGCAAAGGCTGCGCCGGTTGCCATATCTTTAGGACCAAAACCCGTGCGCGGGAGCTGCGGATAAGCGACAGAGGTGTAAGTCGGGTAGGTGTTCGAGTACGTGCTCGGGTACGTGACGCCGTTGTAACCGTATGGGTAGGTTGTAGGAGCCGGCGTGTAAGCGTTGGTGACGTTTACATTGCAGGTCGCAGTTTGCGAAGCGTTGGTGACAGTAACAACTTGGCTACCGCTCGCCTGGAACGAGGTCGTGAGCGTAGGCCCGACGTTAGGGAAATTCTGATATGCGGTCGACCAGTTGTAGGTGCCACCTTGGCCGCCTACTGCGTTAAAGCTCGCTTGCTGGCCGAGGCCGACGGTTGGAGTGACAGTCTGGCACGTAAGCGGCTGGTAGTTTTGGTACTGGTACGGCGTCGCGTACTGATTGTACGCGTATGACGGCGTCATAGTGACAACGCAGGTTTGCGACTGGCCGGCGGCAATGGTGCTGTTGCAGCCGATTGAGTACGACGGCGCGTAGCCGTTTTGTACGTTGGCGATGGTCACGTTGTACGAACCGGCAAGGAGAGAAACGGTAGTGCCGCTCTGCGAACCCGGGAAGTTGCTGAGGCTCGGAGACTGGCCAGAGACCGCAACGGTAAAGGCCGAGGGAGAAGGTGCCTGATACTGGTAGTACGTAGCGCCGGTGTTGTTGATCACCTGCACGTATACAGTAAGGAGCCCTGCGCTCGTACTCTGAGCAAAGGCAAAAGCCGGCACCAAAGCGCCGATAGCTATCGCGAGAGAAATAATAAGCTGTTTCATAATATGAATATATGAATAAACGTTGATAAATAAGGCCCAAAAGCTACTCTGGCGCCATCATACAACAAATTTGTCAACTATGCAAGCGGCCATATCGGCCGCCGGGACCTCTTACAAACCGGCCCCAAGACCCTGCGAAGCGAGAAATGCCGGGATAAAAAGGGGCAAAATAAGGAGCGGGATAGCAACGCACGCGACCGTAATCCAAAACCCCCACAACAAATATTTGCGCATTTTCTCTGACGACTGATACGCGGCGTCTACTTTGCCTTCGAGCTCGGCAAGCTTTAGTTCGATGCGGTCCAGTTGCTCATTCATATACTAATTAGTATACCTTAGCCAAAAAAGTGATAAAATAAACAGGAATGAAAGCATTTTTTGCGCGGGAAATTCTCCGCCACCCAATCGTGCTCTGGTCGGCCGCAGCCGTCGTGTGCATCGCCGCAGGCAGCGCGCTCTATTATAGTAGCGGCTCCCGGGCGCCCGGCACCGACGCGCAGGATATAGCGCTCTCTCCCACCTCGACCATAACTGCAACGGGCACGGTCACCCCGTCACAAAACCCGGACCTCGCGCTGCTGAGCGGCGGACGCGTCGCTGTTGTTAACGTCACTGTGGGACAAACCGTCGCCCGCGGTGCACTCTTGGTGTCGCTCGACACCGCCGCACTTTCTGCTGCACGGGCGCAGGCCGCCGCCAATGTTGAAGCGGCACAGGCGCGGCTCGACCAACTCAAGGCCGGTCCGCGCAGCGTTGATGTATCGGCAAAGCAAACCGCCGTGTCTCAGGCAAACCAAGCTCTTGTTAACCTCTATACCCAGGCGGGCAATGACATCACGGCAGCTTACAGCAACACACTTGGCGCTGTGCATGCCGACAGCGACTCTCTCTTTAATAACCCCGACACGCAGCCCACACTTGTATTCAACAGCAACGACAGCCAGTCTGCGACCAATGCGCAAGGACAACGTTCTTCAATAAACACCTCGCTTATCACGTGGCAAGGAGAAATCGCCGCACAAGACGGCAGCCCGGCGGCGATTGAAGCCGAGCTCGGCGCCTCGATCGCCAAACTCAGTGCATCGCGCCAATATGCCGACATCCTTACCCAGGCGCTCGGCGGCGCAATCACCAACGGCACCTTCACCGCAACTTCGGTCACAAACGCCAACAGCGCCATCGGCGCCCTGCGCGCCAGCGTGAGCGCGAGCCTTTCGCAATTGCAGACCGATGTGGCGCAGCTCGCGTCGGCCAAACTCTCGGTGCAGTCGGCGCAGAACGCGCTCGACCAAACGCTCGCCGGCGCCGCGACGCAAGACATCGCAGCCCAGTCGGCTGCGGTTGATGCCGCAAGCGCCAACCTCGACGCGGCCAACGCCGCGCTGCGCAACGCCGCAGTCATCGCTCCCTTTGCCGGCTCGGTAGCGGCTGTGCGCGTCAAAGTCGGCGACACAGTCGGCCCCAACACCCCCGCCGTATCAATCACGCCGCAGAGCGCGCTCCAGGTTGAAGCCTATTTGTCCGAGTCGGATGCGCCCAAAGTTGCGGTGGGCGACGCTGCAAACATCACGCTCGACGCCTACGGCAGCGGGCGCATCTTTGCCGCAACGGTAGTCGGCGTTGACCGCTCGCCCACGGTGCAAAGCGGCGTCCCTGCATACAAACTGACGCTGCAATTTATCCAAAACGACGCCGCTATCGCGCCCGGCATGACCGCCAACGTATCACTAACTCCTACTCACTAACTGTATGACCGAACACACCAAAAAACCTTTTGACCGCCGCGTGCTTGTCGTAGCCGCATTTCTTGTTGTCGTTGTCGGCGGCGGCATAGCCGGCGCTACCTACCTCTCTGTATCGGCCAAAACCGTCTCTATCGATAAAGCCCAAATCGAGGCGCCCGAGGTAGACTTGGCACCCGTCGCGCCGGGCACGCTGCAGGTTTTCTTTGTCACGCCCGGCCAAGTAGTGCCTCCTAACACCGTAGTGGCGCAGGTTGGCGTTGAGCTTATTAAGTCGACCGCGGGCGGCCTTGTACTGTCGACCAACGGAGATGTCGGCAACCTGGTACCCGCCGGACAAACCGTCGTCGCGATGATAGACCCCTCGCAACTAAAGGTGGTCGGCGGCGTTGATGAAAACAAAGGACTCAGCCGCATCAAGGTCGGCGACCCGGTGAGCTTTACTGTTGATGCATTCGGCGGGCAGCAGTTTACCGGCGTTGTCGACGAAGTGTCCCCCACCTCAAACCAATCGGGCGTTGTATTTAACATTTCGAGCCAGCGAGAGATACAGCAGTTCGATGTAAAGGCGCGTTTCGATACCGCTAAATATCCTCAACTAAAAAACGGCATGTCCGCGCGCATGTCGGTGTGGGTTGAGTAACTATGGAGGCGCAGCCCCGCACGTCAAACGTCGGCCATCCGTGGCTTGTGCTGCTCACTGTGATGGTGGGTACCTTGCTTATCGGGCTCGACCGCACGGTCGTTAACCTGGCGGTGCCAAAAATAATCGGCGACTTCGGGATCACGGTCACCACTGCCGCCTGGATAGCGACCGCCTACATCATCACCAACGCCGTGTTCGTGCCGGTGTTCGGCAAACTCGGCGACATGTTCGGCAACCGCGTTATCTACTTGTGGAGCTTTGTCGGCTTCGTAGTTGTTTCACTTTTTGCCGGGCTTGCGTGGGGCTTTATACCGCTGGTCGTCTTTCGTGCTATTCAAGGCCTCGTGGGCGCGGCTGTCTACCCTACCGCCATGTCGCTCATCGCCAAGTCGTTTGTCGAGCCCAAGGCTCGCGCGCAAGCGCTTGGCATCTGGTCGTCGTCGTTTGCTGTCTCGGCCATCATCGGGCCACTCCTCGGCGGCTATCTTATCGACAACTTTTCGTGGCGCATGATCTTTTATATCAACCTGCCGATAGGATTAGTGGGGATTATTTTGGTGCTGCTGTTTTTGCCGCACGATAGGCCCGCCGACCGCGGCGCCTTCGACTGGCTCGGCTCTATTTTGCTCGCCGGCGCTATCACCAGCATGGTGCTGGTGCTTGACCAAGGACAAACCTGGGGTTGGACCGCGGGGCCGAGCCTCGCATGTTATGCGGGTACGATACTCTTTGGCTGGCTCACCTACTGGTGGGAGACGCGCCATAGCCACCCCATCATCGACTTCAAGTTATTTAAAAACCCCATTATTGTCTCCGTGCTCGCGGTGTCGTTTCTCTCATTCGGCGGCATGATGGGCGCGATGTTCCTCTTGCCGGTATTTGCACAGACCTTTCTCGGATACAACGCTATCCAAACCGGACTCTTGTTTGTACCGATGGGGCTCGCACTGCCCATCTTTGCGCCGCTTGGGGCGCGGTTGGCTATCTCGTTTAACCCGCGTTACACGGTCTCCATTGGTATGGCTGTCGCGGCGTTTGCATTCTTTATGTTGCACTCGCTCGACCCGGCGATGACCTTTGTCGATTTTATTTTGCCGCTCGCGCTCTTTGGCGCGGGGCTTGGGCTTGGCATGGCGCCGCTTACCAACGCATCGACCACTGCCGTGCCCGCCAATGAAATAGGCATGTCCTCGGGGCTGCTCAACCTCACGCGCAACGTCGGCGGTGCCTTTGGCATCGCTATCTTCGGCACGATCCTCGCCAACCTCACCAACGCCAACGTGCTGATGGTCGCGCAAAACTCGGTGGTGCGTAGCCACTCGCCCACCGTCATCGCACAAGCCACGCAGCTGATTATTTTGAAAGCCGACCTGCTGTCCTACGGCACGGTCTTTGAGTTCGCGGCGCTCGCGATGCTCCTTGGCGGCATCCTGGCGCTCCTACTCTTGCGCCCCAGCGGCCCGCCGCCCGCAGGCCACCACCACGCGCCTGCCGAAATTTAATTAGTTAACCCGCGAAGTGGATGGCGGCGTAGAGTACCCCCGCGCCGAGGATGGTCATAAAGGTTGTCCAGAGTGTCGGGTGCTGATGATGGCTCTCGGGGATAAGGTCCGACGCACCGATGTAGAGAAAGAATCCGGCAAAGAGCGCCAGCAAGAGCCCGAGCACCGACCCCGAGACGGTAAAGAAGAACGTCGACGCAATACCCAAGACAGGCGCGATGGCATCTACCGCAAGCCAGCGCAGCGCCTTTTTAAACGTGCCGCCGTCGCGCAGCACAACGTTGACCGTGTTTATTCCGTCGCTAAAGTCGTGCGCCAATACCGCCACCGCCACCACAAGGCCCACCGCGCTCGAGACATGAAACGCGAGCCCGATGCCAATGCCGTCTAAAAAGGAGTGGAGCGAGAGCGACCCTGCACGCGCATGGCCGCGCGCCTCGGCTGCCTCGTGCTCTTCGTGCGCATGGCCATGCAACAGCAGCAACCGGTCCATCAGCAAATACAGTAGGAAGCCGAGCGCAGTGAAGGATAGTACCGTCGAGAGCGCGTGCGTGCTGCCCCCCAAATCGAGCGCCTCGGGCAACAGGTCAAAAAAAGCGACCGCCACCACCGCCCCGGCGCTAAACCCGAGCACCAAGTGCAGGCTGTCGCGGAGCTTCAAGGCCAAAGCGCCACCAAGCATGGTGGCGGCAAAGGCTCCTATAGCAACCGCGAGTATAATCATTCGTCGTGTTCGAACAGGTGCGCCATGCGCAGCTTACCTGCCCCACCGAGAGCTATACCAAATGCAACCGCCATGAGCAAGAACTCAAGCTCGTGTGCCGGCCAGCCTTTGTCGACGCCGGTGAGGTAAATAGCAGCCAACATTTCAAACCCGAGCACCGCGCCGGCAATGCGCGCGCCGACACCGGCGATAAGCATAATGCCGCCGACCAACTCGAAGGCTGTGACAAGCAAGGCTGTGCCCGGCGGCAAGTGGAGCGATTTAGTAAAGAAGCTGTCTATCCCGCTGAGGTTCTGGAGCTTCATAAGACCGTGTGCAAAGAACACGGCGCCCGTACCTATGCGGATAAGAAGTAACCCGAGCGAACGGCGATACCAAAAACGACTTATTGAGCGAAGCATGCAAAATATGATAAACGATTAATGCTTCAAGTATATACGCAAAAACCCCGCCTACGCGGGGCTTTGTGCATAAGCGAAAGGAGCTAGATTAGTTTAGTGTTGTACGGTCGAACTCGCTTCTACCGAACCCTGCACATGCAGCGCGCCCATAACCGAGGCGAAGTCCTTGCGCGCGGCGGCGAGGTCTTGCTGCGCAACTTTGATGTCGGCACGGGCAAGCTTGAGTGCGGCCGTGTTAGCCGCCATCGTTGTCTTGTTGCCGTTGTCAGGTTGGAGGCCCGCGATGTGCCCTATCGAGGCCGTGGCCTGCAATTGTGCATCGGCGATTTTGGCATTGGCGTCGGCAAGCGCCGCACTCGAGCTGGCGTTGTCGGTCGTGGTCGAGCTGGCCAAGCGGCTGCTCAACTTACTGCTGAGTGTCAGCATAAGTCCGCTCACAGTCTGCACGCGGTCGGCCGCTGCCCCGATGTTGGCCTGGGGCAATACCAGTGCAAAAATCCGGTACGACTTGGTGATTGATTGAATCTCAACCTTGAGCGTCGAGGCGGTGGTGTCGCTGTCTATCGTAGCTTGCAGCGCCGTGAGCGCGGTAATCTGAATTTGAATATTCGCGGCAAGCGTTGTCTTAAACGAAGCGTCTACACGGGTCATGGCGTTAACGCGCGTAAGGAGCGCATTCATAGCCGTGATGCGGCGAGTAATCTCCTGGTCGGCGCGCGACTTGGCGGTGGTCAAAGCGGCGCTAAGTGTCGCGCTGTGCGGCGCAGTGCTGCTGGCATTGACCGAGGCGGTTATGCTTACGTTGGCGTCTTGAGCAAACGCCAAGGCCGGGACGAGCAATGTGCCGGTAACAAGTGCGGCAAGAATAAGTTTAATGCGGTTCATAAGGGATAGGTAAGGAGATTAATAACTCTGCGTAACCGGCTTGTCCTGCATCGATGAGTCAACGTTTGAAGAGTCCGACGAAAGGCCGCTCATTTGCGCGTCTATCGCGGCGGAGTCTTTGATAAGAGCTGCGTCCGATGTGTCCGAAGACGATGTCGTGGTCGACGTCGCGCTTTGTACTGCTGCCGCTTGGTCGGCCGTTGTTGAGGAGCTTTGGGTAAAGTACCACCACGCGCCACCCGCGAGAAGCACCACTACCACTGCGCCAATAATCCATTTTGTCATAAGGGTTTCAATTCCGTACTGCTAATACATCAAGTATATACGAAAACGCCCCGGGTCAAACCCGGGACGTTTTCTGGCCTAATGTCTGGATATTAGGCGTTGAAGATGGCGTGGAGTATGGACATAAGGTCCTTCTGAGCCGTCTTAAGGAAGTTAGCTGCGGCTGTAAGGTCGGCCTTGGCCGTTGTTACAAAGCCGTCGTTAGTAGTCGATGCGTTGTTGGCGTTAATATTGCCCGCTGCAGTAAGAGCCGCGTTGGCCTGTACCTTGGCATTGGCAACATTGGTGTTGTAGTCGGCAAGCTGCGCGTTGGCAGTAGCCGTGCTCGAAGCCGAGAGACCCGAGCCGGCGATACGAGCAGAAACAGCCGGAGAGATCGAGCTCATAAAGTTAGCAATAGCATTGGTGCGTGTCGCCTTCTTAACGAGCTGAGCCTGAGTCGTCGAGGCATTGGTGACTACCGGAGTAGTCGTGGCATGGACACCGCGGTCATCTTTGTCGCCGTCGTTGTCCCACTTCTTGGCAGTGACAGTACCATGACCCTCTTTGTTGCCTACATTGGCATTAAAGTTGGCATGGATAGCACCCTGGCCTATAAACGAGCCCACATTGAGCCCGATACCGTGTGCTGAAGCCGCGAACGGCAAGAGCATTACTGCTGCAGTCGAAACTGCAAGCATTTTCTTAGTAGTGAGAGTCATAGAGTTTGTATATAGATGAACGACTAATTGCACCGAGGTGGTGCCTAGGAGATGACGCGTCCAGTCTAAAAATCTTTCACCCAACCTCTGGCCTACCTACAGACAACCTTCATAAATCACTACTGTCGTCGGGGTCGATAAGCCCGAGCTTTATAAGGCGCGCATTGATAGCGCCGCGTTGGCGGCCGAATTCTTTGACTAATGTAGAAACTTTGGCACTGGCGGTAAACATCTCTGTCAGGCGGGTGTCGTCATCGGCCGACCATGCCTTGTAAGCGTTGGGGTGCTTTTGCCGCATTTTTTGCAAGCGGCTTAGGCCTTCACCCGACTCCTTTTCCTTCTTTATCTCGGCCGGGTCTTTGCCGCCTATTGCAGCGAGAAACTGCTTTTGCAAAGCCGCCACCTCGGCCGCGGGCATCGCCGCAAATCCCGTGCGTGCCCCGTCGGATAACTTTTTAAAATCCATATCGCGCTCCAAAATAGCGGGGTGTACCTCAAGCGCGCGTTGGTTAAAGCCGCTAAGATATAGCCCCTCGAGCGCCCGCACGCGAGAGAGCGCGACATACCCCTGGCCATACTCAAACGCTTGGCTGAGGTCCATGAGCGCCGCGTCAAGACTCATCCCCTGGCTCTTGTGCACGGTGATAGCCCACGCCAAGCGCAGCGGCACTTGGGTAATTTTGGCGAGCGTGCGCGCGCGGTCGTCTATCCGCCACTCTTCGGGCGAGGCTTCGATAACGCCGCCACGCGTTTTAACTAATGGGAAGCCCTGTGTGCTCCAGCCGGTGACTGTGCCGAGCGTGCCGTTGACGTAGCCGTGCTCAAAGTTGTTGCGCGTAAACATCACCGACGCGCCTTCTTTGAGGTTTAGCACTTCGGGCGAAAGGCAGCCGCGCCTCAGTGCCTCAACAAGCGGCGTCGCGCCCTCGGACTGCATCGCAAAGACGCGCGCAGGCGCGGCAATGGTCGCGAGCGCAGCATCGTTGATGCGGTCGACGTCGGCATTGTGCGGGAATAGGCGCGTGACAAGCGCATCTTTGGGCTCCTGCGCGCGAGCCTGCAACATCTCATAGTGCACAGTGTCGAGCTCGCCCGCGCGCAGTGCGCCAAGGAGCTGCAAAAACGCATCGTCCTCTTGGCGATGCTGCTCGCTGAGGTAACAATAAATTAAATTCGCTTCGTCCCAGCTTGGCGACTCAAAGGCAAACTTAGACGCCTCGCCTTTAGACACCGGCGGGAGTTGAAAGAAGTCCCCCACAAAAATAACCTGCAGCCCGCCGAACGGGAGTTCTTGCCCGCGCAGGGTGCGCGTCGCGCGGTCGACAAGGGTCAACAGTTGCGCGTCGAGCATCGACACTTCGTCGATTATCAACACCTTGGCCGCGCGGACGCGGCGCACAAGCGGCTCGCGCTCGAGCAAGGCCTCTAGGTCCCACTCGGTTAAGTCGCGCTTGATGCCGATGCCGCTCCAAGAGTGGACCGTCATACCGCCCACATGCGTGGCGGCTATGCCGGTCGAGGCGGTGATGGCCGGCTCGACGCCGCGCTCGCGCAGCCAGGCTATGTAGCGGTTGATGGTATACGTTTTGCCGCTGCCCGGCTCGCCGGTCAGAAATGCGTTGGCGCCTGTTTTAAGTATGGTTAAGGCTTCTTCTTGGGTCATACGGACTCTGTAAACTCAAATCTGCCAGAGGGCAGAAAATTTCCTGCTGATAAATTTTCCTACGACCCGGCGCCGTCGCGCCTCTCGACCCTCTGTCATATTTAGTTTACTCAGTGACGTTTTTCTTTTCCTCCAAATCCAGACAAACAGAATTAATACAATACCGTTTGCCGGTGGTCTCGCTCGGGCCGTCGTCGAACATGTGGCCAAGGTGGCTGCCGCACTGCGCACACACCACCTCGGTGCGCTTCATGCCGTGCGAATAGTCTTCAACAAGTTTGGTCGAGCCCGCTATTGCATCGTCAAAGCTCGGCCAGCCCGAGCCGGAGTCGAACTTGGTGCCCGATGCAAAGAGCGCATTGCCGCACGCCGCACAGCGGTAGACGCCGTCGCGCTTTTCGTGCAGCAGTTTGCCACTAAAGGGCGCCTCGGTCCCGCGCTCGCGCAAAATTTTGTATTGCTCGGGGGTCAACTTCTTCTCCCACTCTTGTTCGCTTGTTGGCATGCTGTCCATAATGCGGTCAGTATACCTTAGTCGTTGTAGCTTTCGTTCTCGCCCTCGAGCCGCACGACCTCTTCGAGCTCGGCGCCAAGTTTAGGTATCACGCACAGCACCTTGCCCGCGATTTTAAAGTTTTCGTGCAGGACAATCGGTTTGTACTTAGGGTCTTTGGACTCGGGGTGGAGTATCGTGTAGCCGTCTTTGCGCTCGAGCCTCTTGACCGTGACCATGTCGCCGACTATCGCCGCGACTCGGTCGCCGTTCTCGGCATGCTCGGTAAAGCGGATAAGCACATAGTCGCCCGAGTGTATCCCGGCGTCGGCCATACTCTCGCCCACCGCGCGCACCGCCACTATGCCGCCGTCTTCCTCCTCAACAATTTTCTTGTCTACCTGCAAAAACTCTTCGTGCTCCTCTTGAGCAAACTGAGACAGGTCGTCGCAGCCGACATTGGCCACCACCGGCACATTGACAGTGCCCCACCCGCCGTCGACGTTGCGCAGCTCGATGTTGCGCCAAGAGAACTTACGGCGCACGATGTAGCCCTTGCTCTCGAGGCTCTCGATGTACTGCGCGACCGTGCGCACCGACTTAAAGCCCAGGTTCTTGCGCAGCTCCTCGAGCGTAGGTGGCTCGCCCTTGGCCTCGACATACAGACGGATGTTGTCCAAAACACGCTTCTGCTTGTAGGTTAGTGGTGATTGCATATACATAATTTAGCACATTTTTGCCCCTGCAATACACTCTATACACTTGTTTTGTGGATATCTAAACCCCTTACTTTCGTGTTGAAGAATAAGGGGTTTAGAAGGCTGCTTAGCTGGCGTGGTGATGCTCCTTTGTCGAAAAGAGCTCGGCCCAGCGTATCTTGGCCACAAAAAATAGGTAGATGATCTCGAGTATCCCCGCTGTGTTGACCACAAGGAGGATAAGGAACCACCAGTACTGCCCGCGGCGCGCAGCGTGCCACAGCGCCAACCCCTTCCAGAATATTGACCAGAGGATAAAAACAATAATAAACGGCGCCGCAAACGCAAGCACGCCAAAGAGCGCCGAGTGGTCCCAGTTGCTCATCATCCCAAACCCGCTGTGATAATCGCCCCAGTTGCCGTAGTTATTCATCATGGCACCAGTATACACCCCTACCCCAAGGCTTGCTTGGTCTGCTCGAGTATCATCTTTTCGATCTTGCCCTCGAACATCCGCAGCATCATCGGCAACTTGGCCTGCAGGTTAAAAGCGTGGTCCTCGACCGCAAGCGTGCCGGCAATGCGCTGGCCCTGCGCCTCGACGTCAAAGTGCAGCGTGTCGCCATCCCAGCGCTCTTCGTGGAGCGTTGCTTTGTCGGCAAGTTTAGAGCGCGCCTCGTCGAGCGCCGACTTAACACGCGCAACGGCGGCCTCTTTGGTAAATTTGTGCGGGATGTTTAGTTGCATCAAGGCAGTATAGCGAAGGCGATGTCTAATGCACAACACCCACCAAGCTTTGTGCAAAGTGCAAAATGAGCGTGAGGATAGAGATAAAAAAGTTGATGATGAGCGTCAAGAACCCGAGCAAAAACGAGAGAATAGTGTTGAGTATGTTGGTTATTGCATCCATAGCCTAGAGTATAGCGCGCTAGAGCACAGTAGTAGTCGTGGCCGGCTCGACAACGACCGCGCGGTCGGCGATGTCGTTGATAACCTTGCGCGTGGTGGCCAGCTCGTCCTCGGCCTTGCCCTTTAGACGCTTGAGTTCGGCATAGCGCAGCTCATCGCGGATCAGCCCCGGCAAAAGCATGAGCAAGGTGATAAACACACCCGCCATCAGTGCCAAAAAGAGCACCACCGCCAAAGAGCCCTCAATCTGCCAGCTAAAGAAGGTAACCGTAATAGGGGTAATGTTTTGCAGTACAAAGACAACCGACACCGCGCCCAAAATGGCCCCCAGCAATATGAATAGAATCATAAAGCCCATTATTGCCGAGCTATATGAAGTTTAGATGTAGGGCTCAGAGAAGCTTCGCTAGGCCCTTAGGTGTGGACAGCCACCTCGAGCTTAATTTTAAGATTTGTCCTACAATATGATCATAAATGGCTCTGGATAAGCGCAAGGTTGAAGTGGTGGATCTTTTTTGTGGCATTGGTGGTCTGACACATGGATTCATCCGCGAAGGCTTCAAGGTGGTTGCGGGCATTGATAACGATGTTGCATGCAAGTTTGGATACGAATTCAACAATGGTGGAGCAAAATTTTTTGATAAAGACATTGTCGATGTAACATCAGCTTCACTTAAAAAACTTTACGCTCAGAAAGATGGTATAAAAGTGCTGGTCGGTTGCGCTCCCTGCCAACCATTTTCTGGTCTGAATCCAAACAATGTGAGTGAACAAGAGTTGCAACCTTTGCAAAAATTTGCCCAGTTGATTGAGGAGGTTAAACCCCACGTAGTATCAATGGAAAATGTAAGGGGATTAATAAAAAACCCCATCTTTGCTGAATTTCTTCAGACACTTGAAGCAAATGGCTATTTTTGCTCGTATGGAATTGTAGATTTTTCTGATTACGGAGTGCCCCAGAAGCGAAATCGATTGGTCTTGCTAGCCTCTCGTCTAGGGCAAATTTCACTTATCTCCCCTACTCATAAGGACAAAAAAATTACCGTTAGAGATGTGATTGGTAAATTGGAACCAATAAAAGAAGGGGGTATTAGCCGGAAAGACTCTTTGCATCGGGCTCGCTCTTTAAGCCCCCTAAATAAAAAGAGAATACGGGCAACGCCTAAAAATGGTGGGAACTCTTCAAGCTGGAGTTCTGACCTTATGCTCAAGTGTCATAAGAAAAAAACCGGCAAGACTTTTAAAGGCACTGTCTACGGACGTATGTATTGGGATCAACCAGCCCCCACAATGACCACACAATGCACCGGCCTCGGTAATGGTCGATTTGGACATCCCGAGCAAAATCGGGCTATTTCATTAAGAGAAGCAGCGTTATTCCAAACTTTTCCTTCTGATTACGAATTTGTTGAACCAGAAAAAAAATTCATAGCGGGTGATATTTCAAGATTTATTGGCAATGCTGTTCCTGTCCGCGCCGGAGAGGTTATTGCTCAAAGTATCGAAAAACACTTAGTAACCCGCTCCACTTAGGTCAGCAGAGTTACAACCCTCCCTTTTATATTTTCGTACACGGAGCTTAATCTTTCCTTTGCTTCGCGAGTTAGACGAGCGGTATGCATAAGACTATTACGAATAGGTCTGTAGGTCTTAGCGTCCGCAGTTAAACCATTTGCCGCTCCCCTTTGAGGGTCGACAAGCTTTGCGAGTGCATCCATTTCCAGGTGAAATAAATCGTCGTCATCTTGTTTGATTTGGATATTTACATTCCCTGCAGTTTTATGAGTAGCCTCCGTCCCCCTTCTATCAGCAACAAAATCAATCTCATCTTGTGTTAAGGAAATACTTTTATCTTTTATATATTTTCTAACAAGATTTTCTGAAACGAAAGCATCCACGTACGCAGGAATATTAAATTCAGCATCAGGAAGTAATTCTTTTAACCACGCCTTAACTTTTTCATTTTTAGAGTCTGCGTAATCTCCAGAGGAGATATTATACAAACTACGCGCCCTACGTTGTTTCAAATCTTTCCTCGGATTGTCGTCATCGCCATCTTCTCCTCTTTCCAGACGGAGCTCATCCCATTTGTTGCTTATCTGTTCAAATACATGTTCCTTTAAAGCCTTTATAAGATCATCATACTTCTCATCCCCAGGAATAATACCTTCGCGACTGGTAGTGAAACTGTCATCATTGACCTTACCTTCATCAAGCACATCGTAGTGAATTTGGCCATAAAGATAGCTTGCTATGTATCTCGTAGAGAAATCTGGTGCGTGTCTTAAGATATCTCGTTCTCTTAGGCGGCCGTTAACAAACAAATCGATGCCGACTTTTTCTTCTGTGCCAGAAATCTTCAAATACCTTGGTTTGATGACTGTGGCAATAAAACCCCTCACATTGAATTCCACAGGAAAATCTATTGCGGGCTCCTTGAGGTTTGCGAGAGTATTAAAGTATGGATCATTGAGACGATTAATGTTCCAAATAAATTCAGTTGCGTTTGACAGATCCGCCAGATCTTTTAGTGTGACCTCATCATCGTTGATATAAACCTTGAAACTTTCGTCGACCAACGAAAATCTGAAGAAAAGGGCTATTAACTTTTTTAGATGCGGGATCGTCGCTTTTATATCCTCTCTAAATTCGTCAAAGTATATTATCGTTCCTTTTTGATGACCTTCCGTATACTTGGAAAAAAGGCTCATGTCGACCCTGCCTAGCGGATATTTATCAGGTGTCAGTTCCTGTAAGATTGCTTTAGATAGACCTGAATTATCAATAACCCCACCGACATAATCGGTTTTGTCCGTCTTCGAAATGACGCTGATTATTTTTGCGCAAGAAAGTAAAGCTAGTTTGCCTATCCCCTTCGCTCCTATATAAGGTCTTTTACCCGGAGAGGAGGGACCAGCCTCAGATCGTTTTGAATAGCCAACTTTAAGAAATTTATGCTGAAAATCATTTTGATCCATTCCATCTCCATTATCTTTGATCACAAAGTGTCCATTCTCGCGGTCTATATAAATTCTCACTTCTTTCGCATCAGCATCCCACGAGTTAGAAATTGCTTCACCTAAAACGGTAATAAAATTTCTATATAGATTTCTACCCAGATGATTTAAGACGCTTAAAGAAATCTCAAAAACATAGCCACCAAGGTCAGCCTGTTTGATTTCGTCACTCATGAAGACAGCATGTTCCTCTGCATGGCAGTTGTCAAACTACCCCTTGGGACGACTGACGAGACTGCGTATAACAGATTCAGCCTGTTTCAAGCGAAGATTTATCAAGGTGCTGGATACTTGCCCAACGTCCTCGTACAGATTATTTGCAATATCTTCGAGTTCAAGGTTGGGACTGTACTTATATTTTTTTTGATACCGCAAAATGGCATCGGCTCTCTTTTTATAAAGCTTAGTACTACTTTTAGTTTTTAAAAAAGCACGCCATTCCCCAAAATGTTTCTCTTTGTTGCAATGCCGACAACACGGTACGATATTACCCCAAGCATGGAGTCCTAAGGATTTCTTGTTAATGGGGATGAGGTGGTCATCGGTCATATTATCCTCAGTCAACGAGACCCCGCAGTAACAACACGAATTGGAGAAAAATTTCATGACCTCTTTCCACTCCACTCTGTTTGTACTAAATCTTTTATAACCCCGAGCTTCATCATAAAAAGCGCCTGCTGATTGCAAGAGCATACGGATGGCTGAGTTGGAGATATCAGATTTTGACTTTACTCCCATGCACCAGAAAGCCTACCAACTCCCTCATAATTTAGCTACCGCTAGTTCGCAGTTGGGTCGGTGCACGGTTCGCCTCGGTAGAGCCCCCACTCTTCGCACTTGCGGCCGTCGGGGAGCGTGCAGATGCCGACTGCGCCGCCTGCGGTGTCCTTTATCTCGAGCGTGCCGCCGAGGTTGGTGACACAGTTGACCGACGCCGGGTTGGCCAGGGTCGCCTGCCCTGTAGTGGTGGCTTGCTGCTGTGGGGCCGGCGCTTGGGCCTTGTTGGCCGAGAGGTAAAAAGCGCCCAGCCCGACAACCACGACCAGGGCGGCTACGACCGCGAGTGTTTGCTTGTTCATACTGCCAATTGTACCGCCAAATTTAGCTGGCAAAAAAGCAGTTTCTTGTTATAACTACTTCAGACGCAGCAGTAAGAAAGGGTTAGCCATGAGCAGCCAGCCAAAGATTCTCGCCGACGGCATGGTGATTGAATACCCCAACGACCTGATCGACTTCTACCAGTTGGGCGACTTTCATCACCAATTTCAAGGTATGCGCCATCTCTCCAGAATCGGGACCTGCAAAGACCCGGATAGGCGCGACGCCCTGGCCCGCCGGGTAAGTCCGGACAACCCGGTTCGGGTGGTGCTGATCGGCAAGCCTGTCCCCCGCGACCCCGACAGGTTTCGGTACCTGAGCTATGAGCGGCCGGCGCGTTTGCCGCCGGGCTTCGCTCTCCCCTCGCCCGAAGCGATGGGCCGGCAGTCGCTCGACCGCATTGTCGAAACGCAGCGCCGCGGTATCGACGGCAACTAGGTTCACCCCGCGCCACTATGAGGCGCGGGTTTTTATTTGCCCTGGCATGGCGGCACGCTGTGCGATATAGTGCCCGCTAGATAGAAAAGGAGGGTGGGTACTATGTCGTTTAACTGCCTGATGAATAGCAACGGCCGGCCTATTTCAACCCTGGTTGCCAACACATTGATGGAGAAGGCCGTCGAGATGGCCCACCACCGCAAAACCCATCTCAAACTTGAGGGGGACGTCTGCACCGGCATCCTTGCTACCGAATGGAAGCGAGGTTCGATGGGGACACTCTACGGCGTCGAGTTTACCGCCGAGGTGGTGACCGACTCCGGCGAGACCAAAATCACCTTTCTCATGAACGACTTCGAGATTGACCCCGACGGCAACTGGGGGCTGGGCTCGCTCGAAACTCTCGAGCAGATAGTGGCGGCCAAAGAGAGGGCCCAAAAGCCTTCGCGGCGCCAGTCGATGAACTAGAGTAGCCCCGCGCCTAGTGCGCGGGTTTTTTTATTTGCCGTGGCCCCGGTAAAAATGGGTATATAGTTGAGTTAGAAGAAGCTTCACATCGGTGGGAGGCTGCTCATGACAGGTGGCGGGAGACAGTGCGAGAATCGTTTTTTCGAGGCCTTTACCGGCGACTACCCGAAGCCGTATTGGTTTCTTAGCATCGAGCCGGCGTCGCCTTTGCTTGATATGAAAGGCGTTGACGCCGTTGTTGTGGCCAAGTACCCCGCTAACGGCGGCGAGGTGCGGGTCCCTGTCCAAATCAAAGGCTCCTGGAGCAAGGTGAGCGAATATTATGACTTGCATCCCGACGCACAGCGTGCGCGCGTTGTCGTGCTGGTGGTCAGACCCGACCACCCGCTCAAGAATATCCGCAAACTTCTTTACGATGGAGTTGCGGCTCTGCGGGCAGCCAACATTCGGTTCGAGAATTATTTTAACGCCCTCGACAAAAGACTCGTGAGCAACTCGGAGGGAAAAAGGATTCTGCGAGCGCTGGAGGATCGCTCCCAGCGGAAAGCACGAAACGCCGCTCTTGCACAACAGATAGCCGCCGAATAACCCCGCACAGTGCGGGGTTTTTTATTTCTTACGGTTTGACAACGTACCACACGCCGCCGACACCTTGGCCTTTGGTATCGCCAGAGAATTTGTCTTGAGTATAGAAGTAGAGCGGCATGCCTTTGTAGGTCACCTGCGTGGTGCCGTCGGCGCGCACTATCGTGCTGATGGCGCCTTTGACGCCCGCCTGTAGGTTGAGCCTGCTGCCCGCAGGCACCACATACGGCGGCCAGTTGGCGGCGCACTGCCCGGTGCAGGTCGAGACGCCTGCTGTGTCTTTGGCATAGGTGTAGACCGTGGCGCCGTTGTAGGCTATGAGGTAGCTGCCGAGCGCGGTCGTGCCGTCGATGCCGAGCGCAAAGTTATCGCTCACCCCCGTGCCATCTCCCGAGCCGATAGGCGCGCCGCTCGATGTCGAGCTGGCGGTTGTGGTTGTGGTGGCAGTGGCTGTGGGGCAAACAAACTGGCAGTCGGGGCCGGTGCGGCCGACATAGGAGCCGTCGGGGCATTGCATAGCGTCGGCGGTGCAGGCTACCGGGCTGGAGCTTGGCTTAAACCCCATCGCATAAAAGTAGATACCTCCGAGTACAACGACCACCGCGAGTAATGCGCCTGTTGCTTGTTTGTTCATATATTTATTATAGGCTAATTTTCCCCTGCTCTATGTGCCGCAATGCTTTGCGCGCGGCGCGATAGTTGGGGCATGTCTGCGACACCAGGGCCCAAAATTTGGGGCTGTGGTTAAACTCCTGCAGGTGGCACAGCTCATGGACGATGATGTAGTCGGCGAGCGCGGCCGGCAGCAAGACTATTTTGTAATTGAAGTTAAGATTGCCCTTTTGCGAGCAGCTGGCCCAGCGCGACTTGGTGTTTTTGATAAAGACCTTCCCTACTGTCTGGCGGTAAAAGGCGTTGTAGTACCCGACCCGCACGTGCACCAGTGCCCGCGCCTCTTCCTTTAACTTCAGGTAGTGCTTTCTGTTTCGCCAACGAAGCATTTTTGTATTGTATCAAACAGTTGCTAAAGAACCTCAGGTTTTATAATGTTTGGGCAGACGTATAACTGGGAGGCTATCTTGAAAATCATTCTTCCAAAAACCTCTGTCAATCTCGGCAAAGAAAAGGGCCCTTTGTTTTTTCTTGCTGGCCCGGTACGCGGCGGCGGTAACTGGCAGGAGGACATGTCCCGTCGACTTGCCGAAATGACACCTCGATGTATTACCGCAATCCCCTGCCGATGGAACGCCACGAACTATCTCTATCGATACCGCATAAAGGGTGATGAAAACCACTTCCCGCGGCAATTGGACTGGGAGCGGCACTACATTGAACAGGCAGCGCGCGAACACCGGTCAGGGTGTCTTGTCTTTTGGTTGGGGTGTGAAAGCAAGATCGAGCCGCACCCCGGACCCGAACCGTATGGCATGGACACGCGCGGCGAAATTGCCCGGTGGAGCGTCCACAAAAAATATGACCCGCGTGTGCGGATGGTGGTGGGGGCAGACCCGGAGTTTCTCGGACTCAGCCAGATTCAACGCAACATCAATGCCGATCTCGGATATGAGTTCCATATCCATGACTCAATCGAAGATACTGCCGAAGCTGCCGCCCTTACGACAGTCTTCTGAGTCCCGCGCGCCATAGTGGCGCGTTTTTTATTTACTGAACTATCGTCAACGTTTTGCGGATGGCGTCAAACTGGTTTACAAGCGCGTTGTGGTCAAACTCTTTGACCATACCGTCGGGGTAGTTTTGTATAGCGCCGTAGTGGATGTAGTACCGCACCGCGACGCACGGGTTGGTGCCCGGCATGGCAAACACCTGCTCTTCGTAGCGGTTACCCGCGCCCGCGCCTGTCGAGCTGGCGTATGAGTAGCTGGTGTCGCCCTCGGTGAGCGTGCTTGCTGTCACTTGGTCGAGGAACTTCTCTGCCGTGCAACTTGCCGTGTTGGGCAGCTGCTCGACCGAGATGTATGAGTCGCTGCTAAGGTTGGTGCCCGACGCTATAGCAGGGTCGATGGTGAATTTAACGCCGTGGATGTCTTTGCCCGGCCCCATCTCTTGGTAAGTATAGTCTTTGGCAACATAGTTGGCCGGGTAGCGGAGCGAAAATCCGTTGGCGCCGCTCTCATACACTTGCGGCAAACCGCCGGGGTCGTTAACAACTTGGATGCAGCCGATGAAGGACTTTTGCACATTGTTCTCTAGCACGAGCGCGCCGTTGCCCTTGCTCCAAAAGACAAATGTTTCGGCGCCAGACTGGCCTTGCTGCTTGTTAGGGTCGCCGTCAGAGTAGCGCGTGCCGTCGGCCGAGAGTGTCTGCGCGAGCGTCATCGAGCGGTTGTCGCTGAGCGTTAGCTGCACCGAGCCTGTCGGCACCGGCTGGCCCGACGAGGTGGTCGAGGCCGGCCCGCCGCCGTAGAAGCTGGCGTCGATGGTCTTGGCGCCATCGCACTGGTAGTGCGCCTCGGCCAAAAGCTGGCCCTGGGTCGTCGCACCAAAGAGCTTGCTGAACATCGGCGAATAGCGCCACTCCCACGCAACAAGCGCGAGAACCGCGAGAACAACGACCGTTACGATAGTTCCTGTTTTTGTCATAAAGTATAGTATAGCAAACGGTTAATAAAGCCTTTTCTTACCGGCACGAAACGCATCGACCGCCAACGCCGCTGCAGCTGCGGCGATAGAGAGGTCGCGAAACACTATTTGAAAGTCGGCTATATCGCTGAGTACGATAGCCAGCAGGATAGCCACGGCCGCGGCGCTGGGCCAGAAAATCTTTTTGTTAGAGAGTATCCAGAGCGCGATCAGTATCTCGACAAGGCCAAACCCGTGCAGCAGTACCGGCTCGGGCGCCAGATGCTGCAAGTACCCGGGAAAGTAGCCGAACCACGACATCGGGTCAAACAACGCGTCGATGGGCGGATAGATAAACGCAAACGCTACGCCGACCCGCAGTATCAAGCTGGTGGTCTTGTCCATTGTTATTACTGCACAACGACTGTGCCGGTGTCGCTGTGGTTGCCGTGGTTATGATATCCCCACGAGCCTGTTTGGTTGAAGGTAAAGCTAAAGCTCGTCCCTGCTGCACATTGGTCAAACGGCGCGGCGCCGGTGTACCCGGCCGCGCAATGCTGCGAGAGCGTCGTGCCGTCATAGCCGTTGTGTATCGGGTGCGGGTTCGAGGCAACCCACATCTCGTCGGCGCCTGCGGCCGCAACAAACGTGACAGTGCCGCCCTTGGCTATCGTGACTGTCTGCGGGCTAAAACCATTGGCGCCGTACGTCACCGTGGCGCTCATCGGCGCCTGCGACGGAGTGCCGGTAGTAGATGTTGTTTGGGACGTGTCGGTAGTCGATGCGGGAGGAGTGACCGGCTGCGCCACTACCCACCAAAGTGCACCGCCCACAACGATAACCGCGACCACGACTGCAAGGATTGATGAGGGTTTCATACCAAAACAGTATACTACCCTACCTGTAGATTGTCTTAAGAGGCTACTTGAGCACGCCCCACATGTTTGGGTCTTCCCCGCCGAAGCTAAAGACTGCCACGCCACGGAGCCCGAGCTTGTGCGCCAGTGCCACCTTGTCGGCGATAGCCTGCGCATCGCTCCAGGTGATGTAGTTAAATGGCTGCGTCCCATTTACTTGCGAGCCGAGGTTTTGTGCGACGCCGCCCTGCGGAGCGCTCTGTTGGGTTTGGGTCGAGTCGCCGTCGGTAGGCGCGACCGCCTGCAGCGCGTTTGCGTTGTAGGTAAAGCCGAGCTCGTTGGCGCTGGTGCGGGTGGGTGTGATGCCGAGCTGCGACGCAACGCTCATAGCGTAGCGCGGCGTGAGCGCCCACAACACTTTGTATTGAAAGCCCGACGCAACCGGCGTTACCTGGTACTCATAGCCGTAGGTCGGCACGCCGATGATCAGTTTATTTTTAGAGATGCTTTGCGCCGCCAACGTGACAAGGTCGCTCACCCAGCCCGGGTCGGCCACAGGCGCGTAGGGCGCCGAGCGTGCATCGTTGAGGCGCACGTCGATAGTGCCTTGGTCGTAGGCCATGATCTCGACGCGGTCGCAGTATTTGTTCATGGCGCCGTAGTCGTTGGCGTACTGCGTGGCGTCCGGCGGGATAGTCGCCCCCGGGCTGTACCTATCTTCGAGCGGCTGGCGCGCCTCGACGGTACAGTAGACAAACTTGTTGCCCATGCGGGCGTAGAGCTCTTTCAAAAACACAGAGAAAAAGTTAACCGTGTCGGCTTGCTTGGCCTCGAAGTCGATATCGATGCCGTCGAAATTGTTTTGCTTAACGGCATTAACTATCTGCACCTCGAGCGCGACACGCGACGCCTGGTTGCTGAGCACGTTTTGTATAGCCGCGCCGTTGCCCCACATCACGGTGGGCACGACGCGCACCTTTTGCGCCTTGGCGGCGGCGATAAGGCTCGCAAACGGCTCTGACCCCAAGTGCGCCGTGTCGACAAGCGTGCCGTCGGTCGTCATCGTGTAGCCAAACGGCATAATGCTTGTGAGTTGGCTAAGGTGCGCGAGCGCGTCTTTGGTCGAGGTGCCCGAGTTCCAGTACGGCACCCATCCTGAAAACTCAAACTTGCCTGTCGCGGGCCCCGTGAGCGACGTGCCGCCGACCGTTGCGGGTTGGACAGGTATTGCATACAGCTGCAGCGCCGCCTGTGTCATCGGGCCCGCCAGCCCATACGATGTGCCCGAACATACTATCGACTTAGCGCATTGAAATTTCTTTACTGCAGCGAGCGTGAGCGGGCCGAAGTTGCCGTTGTTGTTGCCCGCTGCCAAGTAGCCGGCCGAAATAAGTTCGTTTTGGAGCGTGGTGACAGCGGCGCCGGATGACCCATACCTAAGCGTCACCGTAGCGGCAAACGCCGGCGCAGTAAAAAGACCCGCCAACACGAGTGCCGCAGAAAATATAAAAATACGACGCATCTGCATACTATAGCAGACGACTGTTTTGGGAGTTGCTTACTTGCCCTGCGAGATGCAACGGAGGCACTTGGCCTGGTTGGGGCGCGTCTTAAGATAGCGGTTGCCGCAAGTGCAGACAAGCACGCTCGCTTTGTGCGGGTTCTCTATCCAGTGGCCGTCTTTTTGAAAGGTTTTGCCCGGGCCACGTGTCGGAGCCCGATGCTTGGAGGCATCGGTTTTTGCCGGAGTTTTGAATGTCGCTTTAGCGATTTTGCTGTTCATAGGTTATTTAGATTCGATGAACGTGAGCGCTATACCCTTTTTGCCGGCGCGGCCGGTGCGGCCTATGCGGTGGATGTAGTCTTCGTGCGTCGACGGGAGGTCATAGTTGATGACGTGCGAGACGCCGTTTATGTCCAAGCCGCGGGCGGCGACGTCGGTAGCGACAAGAATGGTGACGTGGTCGCGCTTGAAGAGGTCGAGCGCCTTTTGGCGTTTGCCCTGCGTTTTGTTGCCGTGGATGCTCTCGGCTTTGAAGCCTTTGGCCACCAAGTTTTTAGAAAGCTTTTCAACGCCGTGTTTGGTGCGGCCGAAGATAAGCACTTTGCCGAAGCCAGGGCTGTTGAGCAGGTCGTGCAGCACCTCGAGCTTGTCTTTGCCGCGCGGGACGCGGACGATGTCTTGGTCGATGGTCGATGAGGTGTCGCGGGTTTTAACCGAGATGCGCACCGGCTCGGTGAGGAACTCGCCTATCAAGTTCTCTACTTCGCGGTTAAGCGTCGCCGAGAAAAAGAGCGTGTGGCGCGGCGCCGGGAGGAGTTTGAGTATCTGGCGCATGTCGTTGATAAAGCCCATGTCGAGCATGCGGTCGGCTTCGTCGAGCACGGCGGTCTTGAAGTCGCCGAGGTTAAGCGCGCGGCGCTCGAGCAGGTCCTTGAGACGGCCCGGCGTACCGATGACAAACTGCGGCTTGCGGCGCAGCTCGCTTATCTGCGGGTTGATATTGGCGCCGCCGACACAAACCACCGAGTACATCTGGAGGCCTTTGGCAAAGCCGCGGAACTCGTCGTTGATTTGAGTCGCAAGCTCGCGGGTCGGGACCATGATAAGCACGCGCTCGCCGCGGTTAAGCACAAGCTTGTTGATGAGCGGGATAAGAAACGCTGCGGTTTTGCCGGTGCCGGTGTTGGCGATGCCGACGACGTCGGAGCCGCGCAACACATGCGGTATAGAGCGGTCCTGGATAGGTGTCGGGTCGATGTAGCCCTTGGCGGTGATGTTGGCCTTAACCTGCGGCGTCAAAGCAAAGTCGTTGAACTTGTGCTCGGGGACGAACTTCTCTACCTCTTCGGTGATGACAGCTTTGTTGATGAATTTAGAAACGTCGGAGAAGCTCTTTTGCGCAAAGCCGCCCTTTTTAGCAAAGGAGTTGGGCTTGAAGGGCCCACGCTTAAACGGCGGGCGCGAGGCACCGCCAAAAGGGCGCGCCCCCCCATGGGTAGGACGACTAGCCCCAAAGCTAGGGCGCGTTTTAGAGGAGAACCGGTTAGGGCTCTTGGTGAATTTACGTTCAGGCATTGAGCAATTATAGTATCAAACTAAGACGATTTTGTCAATTTTGGCAATAAAAAAGGCGATACGCTAAGTATCGCCATTGCCAGCTCAGACCTTTAGGGGTTGGAGCCAAAGCTGCCTTTCTGCACTGAAGGAGAACTTGAGCTTGCGGGCGGTGCCGTCATACCGTTGCTTGAACGTGGATTCGCGGCCCCGGTAATACTCTGACTGAGACGCAGTGATGACCCCGACCTCCCGATACCACTTTGACCGGGACATCAACCGGGTCAAGAGCGTCACCAAGAGACGCTCCCAGCGCACTAAGACCAGGCAATTATCACAACCGCGACACCCTTGAATCTGCCGGATGATTACTGCGCGCCCTTCGGGATCAAACCCGATACCGGCAATAGTTTGCCCTTCGAACTCCAGGCGAACGCCGCACCGGGTATCCCAGAAGATCCGCCCGTATAGGAGATTGTCGGGGTCCTTATCGCGCCAGTTTTTCCAGCCGGACCGAAAAGATACCGAAAACCGCTCAAGTATTTCGGGCGAAACGCCTTCTTTGGCAAACTGGGGTAACAACTGCTTCAGAAGCTCCGCGGCCTTTTGGTCGCGGAATAAGTTTCGACAAAAGTGCTGGCAGTACAGTCTATTCAGGCTGAACCATCTTGATGTCACGTGCCTCTCCTCTTTGTTCTTCTGAAGAACTAGTATCACGCCGACAGTAGCCGCGTCAATTACCCGCGGTCTTTGAAGGCTATCTTGATGCCTGGCTTTTTGCGCAGGCGGACACTAAGCGGAGTGACTTCGAGGTACTCATCCTCCCCCATTACTTCGAGGCCGCGCTCGATAGTGAGTTCGTACGGCGGCACAAGGTGCATGGCTTCGTCGGTGCCCGAGGCGCGCATGTTGGTGAGCTGTTTGCCCTTGGTCGGGTTGACGTACATTTCTTCGCCCTTGGATGTGTTGCCGATAACCTGGCCTTCGTAGACATCGATAGCCGGAGAAATGTAGAGCACGCCGCGATCTTGCAGGTTCCAGAGCGAGAAGCCGAGCACTTTGCCGCTTGCCATCGATATCATCGAGCCGGCTGCGCGCTTTTCTATCTCGCCGGCGTACGGCGCAAAGTGCGTAAAGCGCGATGAGAAGATTCCCTCGCCCTTGGTGTCGAGGATGAATTGGGAGCGGAAGCCGAGCAACCCGCGCGTCGGGCCCTCGAAGATAATGCGCACCGTGTCCGAGTGCACGCGCATGTCTTTCATCACAACCTTGCGCTTGCCGAGACGCTCGATGATAGCGCCTTGGTAAGCGCTCGGGGTGTCGATGACAACCTCTTCGAACGGCTCGAGCTTAACGCCGTTCTCTTCGTGGAAGATAACCTGCGGCTGCGAGACTTGGAGCTCGTACCCTTCGCGGCGCATATTTTCGAGCAATATAGAAATGTGGAGTTCGCCGCGGCCGAAGACACGAAACGCCTCGGCCGAAGAAAAGTCGACCTTGAGCCCGACGTTGACCTCGAGCTCGCGCTCGAGGCGCTCGCGGATTTGGCGCGTGGTGACAAACTTGCCTTCGCGGCCGGCAAACGGCGAGTTGTTAACAAGAAAGTTGAGTGCAATGGTCGGCTCGTCCACCGCGATAGCCGGCAACGGCGGCGTCTCTTCGAGCGCGGTGACTGTCTCGCCGATATCGATATCGCCGAGCCCGGCAATCATGACGATGTCGCCCGCGACAGCGGTCGTAGCCTCGACGCGCTCGAGACCTTTAAACGAAAACATCTTCGTTATCTTGCCCGGACGGCTCTCGCCGGTCGGCTTCTTTACAAAAACGGCCTGGCCGGTAGCGATGACGCCTTCGTAGACGCGCACCACCGCCATGCGGCCGAGGAAGTTGTCGTACGCCAAGTTAAACGGCTGCAGGCGCAGCGGCTTGGATTCAAGTTCGGCAGACGATGCGTTGGGCACATGCGCAACAATAGTTTCGAGCAGCGGTGTGAGGTCTTTAGACTCGTCGGTGAGCTTGAGTTTGGCGACGCCTTCGCGGCCGATGGCATAGACCACCGGGAAGTTGCTCTGGTCGTCGTTGGCGCCGAGCTCCAAAAAGAGCTCGAGCACGGCCTCTTCGGCCATCGCGGGGTTAGCGGCCGGCTTGTCTATCTTGTTGATGATGACGATAGGTTTAAGCCCGAGCTCGAGCGACTTCTTAAGCACGAAACGCGTCTGAGGCATCGGACCCTCTTGCGCGTCGACCACAAGCAGCACCGAGTCGATAGAGCGCAGCACGCGCTCGACCTCAGAGCCGAAGTCTGCGTGGCCCGGCGTGTCGACGATGTTTATTTTGGTGCCTTTATATTCGACGGCGGCGTTTTTAGCATAAATGGTGATGCCACGCTCGCGTTCGAGTGCATTACTGTCCATCGAGACCCCCTCTTCGGCCACCCCGCACTGACGCAAAAGGGCGTCGGTGAGCGTGGTCTTGCCGTGGTCGACGTGCGCGATGATGGCGATGTTGCGGATGTCCATACAATGAAAAAGGCGGGCGACTCCCGCGATGAACACACAATAACATAAATCAGCGTTTTGCGCTATTGAGAAACATTGAGGAGTTTGGAGCCGTTGACCGCACCCTCAAGCGTGGCACTTAGTTTGTAATGGCTGGCTGAGGTGCGGGCGTAGGTATAAGGAGCCTCTGTTTGCGGATCGACCGGCACTGCCGGTAGATAGTCCGGAGCAAGTGCGCTGAGTGCTGCAGGATAACTGTTATGGTCATTGTAATAAATCTCCAGGCCAACCTGTATGGTTTTTATATCGGACTGGCGGCGTGCATCGCGCGATTTTATCCGGCTGTCCACCAGCGCAGTACCGAACACAAGTTTGTATGCTTCGTCGAAGGTAATAGTAGGAGTCGGCACCTCTATTGCCGCGGGGGTGTTGATATCACTGAGGAGGAGCGTGACCATGACACGGAGCTGCTTGTCTTTGAGCGCAACCGCACTGTCGCCCGGCACGGCACGGACACTCAGCTCAAATTGTGCCGGGATGCCGTCGCTTCGAGCCCATATCGAGACGGCAACATTGCGGGCGACGTACTCAAGCTCTTGCTTGCCCTCGGCACTGCCGAGGTAGTCGAGTGTGTCTTGGCTGATTGTGTAGTCGGGCTCGGCGGCATGCAGGTCTTGTGCGTACGTAAGCAGCGTATCGGGATTGAGTGCGAGGGTATAGCGCCACAGTGTTACGCCTGCGACCACCTCGCGGCTAGGAGTGCCGACAGGCAAAAGCACTTTGTCTTGGTCGGCCAACCGGAGCGCGGTAACCAAACGGTCGTGCTGCTTTTGGCGCTCCTCGGGGCTCGTGACGCTGCCCGTGGTCGAACCGAAGTTGAGGTTGTTATTTTTTTGGTCCTCGGGGGTAACCAACACCCACTGGTTAGTCACTGCGGTAAAGTTGCCGAACAGCGACGGGAACTTGCGCAGATTAAAATAAAAGTTGTCCGCTACTTTGCGCGCCTCGAGCGCCAGCTCGGCCGAAAAGGCAGACGACTTGAGCGCACCACTGAGCGTTAACCGGCCGTTATAACCGGTGTCGGTCTTTTCTGTTGCGCCGCCGAGACTCAGCGTTATGTCCATGTCACTCGGGATAGAGGCCGCAGCCGATTGAAGCGCGAGCAGGGACCCGCCACTGTCCCCCGTGCCGGGGACAAAAGGCACAGCGTCTTTGTCGCGCGGCTCGATAAACGCGTGGAGTGAGACAGAGAAGTTGCTTGAGTTTACCCTGCCCGCACCTGCGGCGATGTCCTCCAGAAGTTTAGCCGAGTCGTAGGGTGCAGAGACAAACGGCATAGGCACCGCAAACGGCAGCGGCGGCAGATTGAGATACCCTTGCGCATACGAGTACCCGACAAGACCGGCATACACGAGCACCACTACCCCAGCTGCTACAAAAACACCCCTCAACCAACGGTGCATGCGCGGAGGTTGAGTAGGCGGAGGAGGCGGAGTTGCAGGCGTCGGCACGACAACAGGTGCAACAGGCAAAGGAGGGGGCGGAACCGGATTCGGTTGGCTTGCCGGAGGCATGGATATATACTACACCACAAATAACAACGCCACATGAAAAAACTTTTAGCTATTCTTCTTATTTCGTTTGCCTTTAACTTCGTGTGGGAGCACGCACACGCGGTGTTGTACGCCTCATACCAGGGCGGGCCGCTCACCGATTTTATTTTGCTGCACGCGGCGCTCGGCGACGCAGTAATCATCACTGTGCTCGGCGCACTGTTTATCTACTTCCCTACTGTGGGCCGCCGACGCTGGCTTGTCTGGCCGATCGGCCTTGCTGTTGCGATATTTATCGAAGTGCTGGCACTGCACAGCGGCCGCTGGCAGTACAACAGTATGATGCCGATAATCCCAATACTGAATATTGGTCTTACGCCAACTATTCAACTTGCGGTAACCGGCTGGCTAACCTTGTGGCTGGTGCTGTGGCGCAAAGACTAGGACACCGCCGCGACTATGGTGCGCACCAGCTCGTCTTCTGTACGCACGGTGTAATAGACGGTGCGTCCCTCTTTGGTGCGGGTCAGCAAACCCGTAATTTCTAAAATTTTCAAGTGCTGCGAGGCCAGCGACATTGAAATGTTGAACGTCTTGGAGATGTCCGAGACGCACAGCCACTCGCGCTTAAGGAAGCTGCGAAAGATTTTGCAGCGTTTAGCATCGCTGAGCGCGCTAAAGACAATCGGGAGACGAACGTCCTCCTTTTTCATCAGCTGCTGCAGCTTCCCTATTTCGCGAGCATCGAGCATGGTGGTAGTTTACATCGTTTGCGACACAAGCTTCAACTGCTCTACCGCTACCGTAAGTTCCGCAAGCACCACCGCACCGACCGCAAGCAGGATGTCGCGGATAGCAATGTCGACGTAGCCGAGCATCAGGAGGTTAACAGCGATGAGCAAGAGCCACGCGACCGACAAGTACCCGCCGATGCGCGGCCAGCGGGTCAAGAGCATGATAGCGACCGCTATTTCGATAACGCCCATCGCTCCCAAAAATACCCCTACCGAGACCGGCAGGTGCGACCCGACAAACGGGCTGATGTACTTAGGCCAGTAGACGATAAGGTCGGTCCCGAGCAGCTTGTCGAGCCCGGCAAGCAGCACCACCGCGCCGTAGGCGTAGCGGAGCAAGTTCCACGAAAACACTACCCTTTTATTCCCTTCCATATACGATTATTCAATACTTAAACACTTTAATAAGAATTAAAGTATATACAGAGGAGAATTAGGCGTCAAGCGCCGCCCCGCGCTACACGTTGTCGCCTTTAATCATCTTGATTGCTTCGCTGACGGTTGTCATAAACTGCGCGGGGAAAATGATGGTCGAATTTTTTTCGACGCTTATCTCGGCCATGGTCTGCAAGGTGCGCAGCTGGAGCGCCACCGGATGCTTGGAGATGATGTCGGCCGCTTCGCCGAGCTTAACCGCCGCCTGAAACTCGCCCTCGGCCGCGACTATTTTGGCGCGGCGTTCGCGCTCGGCCTCGGCTTCTTTGGCCATGGCGCGCTGCATGTTGTCGGGCAACGTGATGTCCTTGATTTCAACCGCGGTCACCTCGGCGCCCCACGGCTCGGTGTGCGCGTCTATTACTTCTTTAATCTGCAGATTGATTTTGGCGGTTTGGCTAAGCAGCTGGTCGAGCATAAACTGCCCTACCACGTTGCGCACGGTCGTTTGGGAAATCTGGTTGATCGCATCGTACACGTTTTCGATAGAGACAACCGACTTCTTCGGGTCGACAATGTGGTAGTAGGCCACCGCTGCTATGTCGATGGACACGTTGTCTTTGGTGATTATCTTTTGCGACGGGATAGCCATCGTGATAGTGCGCAGCGTCACCTTGGTCATCATTTCAAACAGCGGAATAAGGAAGATAAGCCCCGGGCCCCGCACACCGGTAACCTTGCCCAAAAAGAAGATAACCCCGCGGTCGTACTCTTTAACAATGCGCAGCGACAGAAGCACCAACACAACTACTATAGTGAGGATGATGTATAACATGCGCCTAGTATACCTCTCCCCAGAAAAATGTGTACAAATTTCAGGCGCACTCTGCTACGGTCAAAGGATGGCTCGCCATGGAGATCAAATAAAGCTGTTTGATGTGCCGCAGAGCTTGCCTAACGGCTTGGTGTACCGCCCGGACTTTATTACCAAAGATGAAGAAGATATTTTGCTCGCGTATATCGAAAACTTAGCAATGCCGCAGCTGCAGTTTCGCGAACACGAGAGCAAGCGCCGGGGATTAAGTTTTGAGTACGACATCCCGACTTTCTTGCTGCCGCTGCAAAACCGGATAGCAAAATGGCTGAGTGTACCGCGCGCAATGGTCAACGAAGCATTTGTGCAGGAGTACCTGCCGGGCTACGGTATCGGCTGGCACAGAGACCGCGAGACGCCGCTGGTGGTCGGCATTTCGCTTAAGGGCTGGGCGCGGATGCGGTTTAGGCCGCTCGAAAAAATGAGCGACCCTAAAGCAGTGCTGTCATTTGAGGTCGAGCCGCGCAGCGCCTACCTTATGCAAGGCGAGGTCGCCACACGCTGGCAGCACTCGGTGGCGCCGGTGACGTCACTGCGATATTCGATCACCTTTCGCTCGCTGCCTGTGGCCTATTGAGTACATCCTTTCCGCACGGTACGATGTCTGTTAGAAGAGAAAAAGGAACATTACATGGAAATGCCATGGATGGAGGAGCGCCGAGCAAGGCGGTCGTTCGGTTGCGACCATTGCAACGAAAGGGTCGAGCAGGGCGAAACATATACGCGCACCGTGCTCATTACAGGCAAAGGTCGGCGCAAACAGTGTGTGGTGTACAAACACCACCCAATCGGCGATTGCCCCGAGGAAGAGTATCTTGGCGAGGCACAATACTCTGAAGTCGAGGTGCCCATAGCCATTGCTATAGCTATCGAGGTGCGCGAAGTGGTGCTGCTTCAGCGACACGGCCCACCTATCACACGACAAGAACTCGTGATGGTCCCTGTGGCACAGGCCATCATGCAAGACTGTGTCGACGACGGTGAGGAAATCCCGTTCTAACAAACCCGACCATATTTGGCCGGGTATTTTTATTACTCGTAGCGCAAAGAGTCTATGGGGTTTTTGCGGCCGGCTTGGCGCGCGGGATAAATGCCGAAGACAAGCCCCGAAATTGTTGAAACGCTCAGGCCAAGGATAACCGCCGAGAGCGGGAATGCAAACACCCAGTCGATGCCACCAAAGGTTGTGATGGCCAAGTACACCAGCGTCACCAAGAGCGCGCCGAGCAAGACGCCGATAATACCGCCGGTTGTCGTAAGTAGCACTGACTCGATAAGAAACTGCTGCAAAATGTCGGTGTCGGTTGCGCCCACTGCTTTGCGCAGGCCTATTTCGCGCGTGCGCTCTGTCACAGCAACCAGCATGATGTTCATGATCCCGATGCCGCCGACAATGAGCGATATCGAGGCGATAGCCGCCAAGAAGAGCGTGAGGATAGACGTGACACTGCCAAGGAGCGAGAGTGCATCTTCTTGCGTGCGGATAGTGAAGTCATCTTTGTTGGGGTCGGTGATGCTGTGGTCTTGCCGCAACGCAAAGGTGATGCGCGATTTAACAAAGTTGATGTCGTATTGCGGGTTAGCCTCGACTACGACGTCGCCGTAGTAGTTGATGCCGAGCAGCTGCTTTTGCGCGACAGTCAGCGGCATGATGACAAGGTTGTCTTGGTCGACGCCAAAAGCGCCCGTGCCGCCTTTGGCGAGCACGCCCGCAATACGAAAGGAGACGTCTTTGATACGCACTGTTTTACCGATAGGGTCGAGATAATCGCCAAAGAGCGTCTTGGACAAAACCGGCCCGATGACCGCTACGTGCGCGCCCGAATCGACATCGCTTTTAGTAAAGGCTGTTCCCTGCCCCACCGGCAAATTGCGCACCTCAAAAAATTGCTCGGTAGTACCTTCGTAACTAATGTTTGAGTTGTTGTTACCGTAGACAATGTCAGCTTGGCCGCGCACTTCGGGCACTGCGGCAGTAATAGACGGCTCGCGCCTAAAGGCGTCGGCGTCGCGCTCAACCAGCGACGTGATGATGATGCCTTGGGCTGAGGCCGGCGCCGCAAACTTGCCGTTGCCCGAGCCGCCCGGCACGACGAAGATAAGGTTGCTGCCGATACCCTGCACTTGGCTGAGGATAAGTTGCTGCGCCGACTGGCCGATAGACATCAGCACGATGACTGACGCAATGCCGATAACGATACCGAGCATGGTCAAGACCGAGCGCATCTTGCCGTGCGTGAGCGAACGGACCGAGGTTTTAAATGCATCGCGAAAGAGCATATTATTTCAGCGGCGCGGAGGCGCGATGATGTTTGGTAATAGGCTTGTCACTCTCGACAACGCCGTCGCGCACGCGGATGATGCGGTCGGCAAACTCGGCTGTCTGGGTTTCGTGCGTCACCAGCACCACCGTGCGGCCCTTGCGGTGCAGCTCGGCCAGAACCTCCATCACCTGCAGGCCCGAGGCCGAGTCGAGGTTGCCTGTCGGCTCGTCGGCAAAGATAACGTTGGGGTCGGTCACCAGCGCGCGGGCAATAGCTACGCGCTGCTTTTGCCCGCCGGAGAGCCGGCCCGCTTCGACAAATAATTTTTCTTCAAGGCCGACCGAGCGAACAGCTTCGTGCACCAACTTGGCCCGCTTACTTGGTGCGATGTCAGAGTACAAAAGAGGAATCTCGACATTGTCATAGACACTCAGGCGCGAGAGCAGGTTGAACGCCTGAAAGACGAACCCCATGTCTTTGTTGCGCACGTGCGCCAGCTCGCGGTCGTTCATGTCGTCTATTGAGCGGCCGCCAAAGGTGTAACTGCCGCCCGAGGGCCGGTCGAGAAAGCTGAGTATATGCAGCAGTGTCGACTTGCCCGAGCCCGACGGGCCCATGATCGAGACGAACTCGCCCTGCTTGATAGAAAAGGTAACCCCGCGCAGCGCCTGGGTCGGCGTTTCTTCTTCGGTGTACTCCTTTTTAAGGTCGCGGACGTCTATCATCGGAGTAGCGCGGGGTTATTTCTTAAGGCCGATATTGAGTACCTGCTGCCCTTCAGTAACGCCTGATATCACTTCGACGTTGCCCGCTTCGTCTTGGATGCCGAGCATCACCGGCGTCGTGGTGGCTTTGCCGTTTTGCAGTATTTGAACAAAGGTGCCGCTGTCGTTTTGCAAAATCGCGTACTGCGGCAGGATAAGCACGCCGTCTTTGTGTTTGGTGGCGATAGTGAGGTTGGCGGTGAGTCCGCTCTTGAGCCGTGGGTCGGCTTTGTCGAACGAAACCTTAACAAGGTAGTTGATAACGCCGTTGGCGTTGGTCTCGGCGGGCGCTATATAGAAGACGCGGCCGGTGAAGGTTTCGTTTTGAAATGCGTCGAGTGTCATCGACACTGTGTCGCCTACAGAGAGCTTGCCGACATCGGTCTCGGACACACCTGCGTCTACCTCAAAGCCGCTGTTGCCTATCACGGAGACGAGCGGTTGGCCCGGCGTCGCTTGCTGGCCCACTTTGGCGTCTTGTTGCGAGAGCACGCCGCTGATAGGCGCGATAATTTCAGAGCCTTGCAGGTTGGCGTCGGCACTGGCAACGCCCGCCTGCGCCTGTTCGACCACCGCCTGCTGCGCGGCAATAGCTTGGGGCGTTGGGCCGGCCTGCTTGAGCGCAAGCTGCGCCTGCGCCTGCGCGACAGTCGACTTTTGCGAAGCGATGTTTTGAGCGATGGTATTGAGACTGCTGACAGCGGCATTCACCTCGGTGAGTCCGGTGCTGACGCTCGCCTTGTCGGTAGCAAGCTGGGTCGCACTGAGGTTGATATTGCCGTCGAGCGCCGACGAAGCAGCGGTGAGCAAGTTTTGCACGATACCAAGATGTGTAAGGTCAGCCGTGAGTGTGTCTGTGAGAGAAGCGGCAGAGGAAGAAGGGCTGACGCTGAGCAACTCTTGCTGCCAAGCATTGAGCTCGATGCTCGAAGAGACGCGCAGTGTTGCAGCATTAGTAGCGATCTGAGAGTTAGTTGTCTGAAAGTTGAGTTGCGGCTGGTTTGTCTCGGCGTTAGAAAAAATAGTATTGAGCTGTGTGCGCACCGCGTCGTTGGCTTTGGTATAGGCGCTTGTCGCCGCGTCGCTGATGCCGGCGTATAAATTGGCGAGCGTTTGCTGCGCGCCCTGCAGCGCCGCCTGCGAGGCCGCGATGTCCTGCGGCTGGGCACCGGCCTTGAGCCCGTCGAGCTGTGCCTGCTGCGCATGGACATTGGCCTGCGCCTGCTGGAGCGCGGCAGAGAGCTGCGCTACATTGAGCTGCGCAATGATTGCGCCGGCGTTTACCGAGTCGCCGAGTTGGTAGTAGACGCGCGCCACGGTGCCGCTATTTTGAAACCCGATTGAGACGCTTTTTTCGGGCGTAGTGTTGCCTGTGACAGCCACAGACTCAGTGACCGAGCCGCGCGTCACGGTGACGAGCTGGTACGTCTCTGCTTTGGGGCTAAAGAGCAAGTATCCGCCGCCGACTACGACGACAGTCATGACACCTATCATCCCCCACTTAGAGAGCAGGAGCGACTTTATGTGCGCGGAGGAGAAAAATTTCTTAGCCATAGTACTGCATGTAAGTATACCGCGCTGAATTTAAAAAAGCAGCAGCGCTGTGATGCCCGCGCCGAGCCACGAAAGCGTTGAGATGCCGCCGCTGACAATAAAGGGCACTTTTTGCGCGTGCGAAAGCGATGCAAACGAGCGGTGCGCGGCGGTGTGCATCAAATACTCGATAAAAAATGAGTTGATAACGAGCGCAGCAACGAACGCCATCTTGAGCCAAAAGAGCGGTTGGCTAAGCAGATACTCGCGCATCGGCCAAAACATCACAAGCCCCGTGAGGATGAGCCCCACCAGACCCGCAGTAACAACCCAGTGCGAAACAAAGAGCGTCTCGCGCCCTATCACCTCGCGTTTGCCGCGCAGCCACGCGAAAGCGGAGCTATCGGCCATGAGTATGCCCAGCCCCGCCACGCACAAGAAAAGAATATGTATCGGGAAGATAATGGTGATCATAAATATTACGAGGCGAGCGGCCCGAGCAGGAAGTTGCTCAGCTCGCTTTCAGGGCGGCGCTGACCGCCGTGCTGCCCGTTGAACGCGGCTGAGCCGTCAGTACCGCACAAAGAGAGGATGGGGCCTTGGCCGCCCGGATGCTGATCAATCCAATTAGTAAGGTCGTACACGTTGCCGTTGATAGCCGTCCAGCAGCTGCTCGCGCTGTTGTGCTGCGCGACTTTTGCCATGGTATAGCCGGTCGGCGCAGGATTCGGTGTTGGGGTGGGAGTCGGCGCCGGAGTTGGTGTGACAGATCTACCGCCCGTAGTGTCGGTAGTCGAAGGAGTTTGTGTCACCACTGAAGCGGGTGCAACAGACGCCGGGCGCTGCAAAAGCGCCGCCCCGAGGACGGTCATCATCACGACAAATACCACACTCAAGACAAGCTTTGAATTCATACCGTGCACTTATTTATACACCCCCCGCTTCAGCTTTGTTTCAGCTCATCATCTGGAGTGTTTATGCATCTACCTGGGGCCGCTCGGCGATGTACCGCAAGATGGGATTCTTCAATACTTTTGAGTAGCGGAATATGTGGCGGTACATGCGCACGAATGCAACAAACAGAATGAAGCCGGTTGCGACACCAAGCGTGTTGAATATAAGGTCATTGATGTCCGCAACCCTGAATGTCATGTTTGCCATGAAGCCCGTTACGAACTGCAAAAACTCGATTACAACACTTAGAAGCAGCCCTGTAATGACTACTTGCTTGAAGCGAAAACGCGTAATAAACGGCAGCCCAAAGCCGAACGGCAGCATCATCAAGATGTTGAGCATCGACGTTTTGACATCTTCAAGCGTGAGTGTGGCCAGCGGGATAAGGTTCACACTCTTCCCCGCCTCTACCCCGCGCAACATTAGGTTCGGCACAAAATGCTGCAAGAGTAGCAAGGATTGAAATTGAAGTAAGGTGTAGTCCAGCATCTTGTACAAGTAGATATAGAAGATGGTGAAGAAGAGCAGGTACACGAAGCTCTTTCTTTTCTTTAGTAGGAGAAATACGCACATGCCGAGCCACACAAGGCCGACAAAGAGTAGTGTTACTGTGTTTATCGTGCCATTTACTTTGTCATATTTTTCGGAGTTTTCGTTTTGTACGGCAATAGAGTTTGCCTGCCCCGCCCCACTTTCTTGAGTTGCGCTGCAAAGCAAAACAGCGTCGGCAGTAAATGTGCCGTCGCGGTGTGCATCCCCAACGAGCGTCACGCGGTCTCCAATTTTTAAATCAGAGAGCGTTGCGGGGCCGTTTGAAGTTTCGATGGTTGCGCCATTAGCAAGGGTGACAATGAGGGCGGCGCCATTATTTTGTTTAAGCGTAAACGAGGTGTCCCCAACGCTAATGATCTGTCCGTTGCCGTTGGTGGTGCCGCAGAGATTGCCTTGGGTGGCTGCCAATGCCGAGCCCGTGTAACCCCCAAACGCGACCGTGGCAGCAGTTAGCACAAGCAACGCGATGAATATGTTTTTGACTTTCACAACCTCATTGTATCGTTTTTGTTTTGTATCGGTCTAGGCACCCACGGGGGCGACTCAGAAGTAAACCCAGGCTCAGCTTAGTTGGAGTCGTTGGGTGAAATTGGAACCGTTGTAACAAAAGAAAAAGCGCAGCTTATTAGAGCGGCGCCTTTGGCGGAACTAGCCACCGATAGTATCGTTTCTTTTTTTCGAACTTAAGTTCTTGAGCCGTACGATCGTAGCGTCGGCGCATACGGTTTTGATGGGCCTTAACCGCCTCCTCGCGACTTTGGCCCTCCTGAGGTTCTACTTCAGGATGAGTAAACCCGAGTTCTTGGTCGGCCTTGTATACACGGACTTCCTTGAATCCTTTTTCCTCGGCGTAAGCCATGCATGTTCTAACTAAGAGGTCCGGCCAACCTTTCAGCTTTTGCAATGGGATGGCACCACGAACGCCCTGCATTTGACGTATGGACAGGACGCGGCCCCGCAACTCAACCCCTAGTCCAAAGTAAGGCAGCTCGCCAAGGTAAACCACGATTGCGATGGGAGCGTTCCAACACAAGGGCGCGACTATCTCCCCTTGTTCGTCGGTCGCGTAGCCCATACCTTTCAGTGTCATATAACGGATCGAACTGAAAAGAGGCGTGACTTCTTTAAAGACGAGACCGACAAAGTTAGTGAAATCTTTTACTTCATCGATTCTTTTATGAGCAATCCGGCACAATAGCCGGAGTTCCACCGTGCGATAAAAGATCCGGACATACAACCCCAAGAGGCCTGCCCTGACCATCAGCCGAAATAAGGTCATGACACGCTCCTGTTGTTCTGTAATCTGAAAAGAGATTACAACAAAATATTTAAAAAGTCACTAGCCGCCCGTCTGGTACGGTGTAGGACCCTTGCACAAACCGCAGTGGAGTTAAAACACTTTACTCTCCGATTGTTCCCATGGTAAACATGCCCGCGGGTTCGTAGGTGGCTATGACCGCGCCGCTAGTTGAGATTTTTAAGTCAGTCATGGTAAATCCTTGCGGCTTTGTTCCTGCCTCAAACAGTCGCTTGCCGCTGCCGATTATGAGCGGGTAGGTCAATATATGCATCCTGTCGACGAGACCGTTGTTGAGCAGCGTTTGTATGAGATTGCCGCTGCCCCACACGTGCAGGTCGGGGGCGTCCATCGCTTTGAGTTTTTTTAGTTCGGCGACTACGTCACCGGTCACCAGCATCGAATTGTTCCAGGCAAGTTCTTGCGGCGTGCGGGACACGACATACTTTTTGGTTTTATTAAACGGCACAGCAACCTCGTTGTCGCTTTTTGCGGTGGGCCAGTACGCGGCAAAAATATCGTAGGTCTTGCGGCCGAGTAGTAGCTCAAACGGCTGACTCATGAGACCGTTTATAAACTCACCTCCAACCTTGTCCATATACCCATACTGCCATCCGCCGTATTTAAAACCGTCGCTCTTGTCCTCCTCTGGACCTCCCGGCGCCTGCATAACCCCATCGAGCGTCACAAAGGTTGTGGTGATGATTTTTCTCATTCCCCTATTATACAAAACCTATTTGCTGGGTGTCTGGTACGGCGTTGGAACCATTGCAGCAAAAGAAAAAGCCGCCTTTTGAGGGGCGGCCCTAAACCGAGTGCAGATGTTACCTAACCCAGGCGAGCGACAGTGTCTTTCATCTGGGCGAATGCGAGCCACGACATCAATGCTGCTTTAGCCTCGTCGTCGCCACCGAGTAGGCCAAGCGCCTTTCGAATATGAATCACGTCACTGGGATGAAAAGAGGTGTCCCCGGCCTTTTCGTGCGGATTGGTAATCGTTGGCAGGGACCTCTTTCTTACTTCTTCCAAATGCATAAGGCCGCCAGCCTCAGGGAATACTGGGTCAAGCCGTTTTGCCATTTCGTCATTCATATATAGAGACATTGCTGTCCTCCTCTTCAAGATTCAATAATCTGAAACTAGACTACGACAAACCAATTAAAAACGCTAGCTGCGCTACTTTTGCTGCCCAACTTAGATAAGTTCAGAACTGTTGATTGGAGGCAAATCTGCCACGAGTTTCAGTATATCCGATTTCTAAATCCTGTTCTTGCGTAAAAGAAAAGGCTCGCAGTGAAGCGAGCCGTGGACATGTCTTACCCTCCGAATTTGATTTTGAGACTTTTGAAGCTAAAAGGGCTTTCATTCTTCGCTCCGCGAAATACTACGAAGTGTAAGTGGTCGCGGTCAGTCCAACCCGTTTTCCCGACAGTAGCTACTTGCTGACCTTTTTTTACTGCGCTCCCGATAGCAATGCTATTCTGCGCCACTGATTGTGGAGCGATGTGGCAGTATTGGCTGAACTCGCCATTAGTGTGAGCAATCGTCAGATAGTTGAGACAGTCTCGATACTCACTTGTTGGTCCCCATTTTGTTGAGTGTTCTTGCACCTCCACCACCTTCCCGTCCGCCGCTGCAAGGACAGGTGTCCCGTCTGGCACAAGGAAGTCTATCGCATGTCGAAAGGGGCCTAAGTGCGATTGGGGACTCTTTGCACATATATAGCACCCAAGTTCGTAGGTTTCGTCAGGCGGATTGCCGACCGCAAGTCTCCACCCCTCTTCTTTTGCCCTGTGAGGGTCAATTGAGAGTGGATGGACGTAGCGGTTCTGGGTAGGTTCATCATCCCAGAGAGGGCTGGAGGCCCAACGCTCAAATTCTTCCATTGGAAAGCTCCTAAATTTGCCCCGTTCGGTTGTGTCCATCTTTTATAGCTAACACTAAAAGACTAAACTAAGTTCCACGAAAAGTTCTGATGTCCAACTCGGGTATCTAAAATACCGTTGATTTATAAGCTCCAAAAAATTGCTGCCGGACTTGGATTCGAACCAAGATACACTGCTCCAGAGGCAGTAGTCCTACCATTAGACGATCCGGCAATACACCCTTAAACTCATACACCGTACACTAAAAACACACGCGGTTCAATGCATACTGTGCCTATGAACGCGGTCATGCTAATCATACTCGGGCTTATAGTCTTCTTCTGCCTCAGCGCGCTGTTTGCAGCCTTCTCCGATCCGGCGCGCGTCAACGACGAAGAGGCTCATCGTGTATGGCGCAAATCCAAACGCTCGCGACGGGTGCGCACATAAATAAAAAACTTCCGCCGGAGCGGAAGGGTCTTTGGCTTAACTTTGGAATTTTTTGAGTTCGCAGGAATAGAAGATATCGCCGCCCACCCAGCGCAAGGCGTTGGCGGCGAGAGTGTCGCCAATCGGCGTACCGATTTCGTGTCGGATCAGAAGACGGTCCTGCGGGCCGATCTCCTTACTTGAGCGGACGGCGAACACCGCGCTCGCTGCAGTAGAAAGCTGGCTGATGACCTGGCTCTCGAGATATTTCTCGGGGTTGCGAGTCACCGCAATGCCCAGCAAGACGCCTTCGAGCCGCTTGGTGTCGCGTTTGTCGAGGTTGACACCGTGAGCCCGAATGAAGCAGCTGATCGGCACCTTGTCGACAGTTTGTAGCGACACTGTCGCACTGATGCTCAACAGGTTCGACACAAAGAAGCCCGGCACTTTGCCGGTTGGCAAGCGGAGGTATTGGTTGGCCACCGTCGTCCCGCCGACTTGGGGGACAACCCAGACGCCGTCATCGTTCGACTCCAGATAGCGATAGCCTGTCTGGGCGAAATAAGTCCCGAGCACAAGGCAAACCACTACCAGGCCCCGACAGATCCATCGATCGCCTTTGTCGTACACATCGCGAACTTTGTTGTTGTGGCTGTCGATGACGACCACAATCATCAGCACGACCCCACAGATGAAGGTGTAGAGGCAGCGAAGCCCGGCATAGGAGTCGCCCCCTTGAAACCAGGTAACCCGCCAAAAGGCGGCCGCAACGAGCAGCCCCATCGGCACCAGGGTCCAGCCCAAGAGCCGCTGAGGAAATCGGAGTTGCGTATATTGGATAGCAAGCGCGCGGGCTTTGCCCATGACGTATCCCTTTCGTGGTTGAGACTCTTTACTTCTGCAGCGCAGAGTACAGAAAACTCACAATCTAGTCAATCTATTTCTTCTGCGAGGCGGCTTTGACGAAGGCAACAAAGAGCGGGTGCGGGTCGAGCGGATGCGAGAGAAACTCGGGGTGAAATTGCGTACCGAGAAAGAACGGGTGCTCGCTTGCAGGCAGCTCGGCTATCTCCATTAACACTCCGCTTGGCGATGTGCCGCTAAATACCAAACCCGCTGCTTCAATTTGCTTTATGTACTCGGGGTTAACCTCGTAGCGATGGCGATGACGCTCGGTAATTTCTTTTTTGCCATAGGCGGCAGCTGCAACACTCCCCTCTTTAAGCGCGCATGGGTAGGTACCAAGGCGCATCGTGCCGCCGTAGTCTTGTTTGGTCATCTTTTCTTTTTGGTCGGGCATGATGTCAATGACCGGGTGCGGCGCGTCTTTGTTTATCTCTGCGGTGTTGGCGCCCGCAAGGCCGGCTTTGTTGCGCGCGTACTCGATAACAAGCAGCTGCATGCCGTAGCACAGGCCAAAGTACGGGATTTTATTTTCGCGGGCAAAGCCGATGGCGGCGATAATACCCTCGACGCCGCGGCTGCCAAAGCCGCCCGGCACCAAGATGCCGTCGTATCCTTTAAGCTCTTGCAGCTTGGCGCTGTCTGTCTCGAACGGCTCGGAGTCTAGGAACGAGAGTTTAACCTTTACATCCAGCGCGGCTGCCGCGTGCTTGATAGACTCAATGACCGAAATGTATACATCGGAGAGCACATACTCGCCGGACATAAAGTATTTGCCTATTACAGCCACAGACACTTCGCGGGTGCCGTTTTTAACTTTTTTAACAAAGGCTTCCCACTCGCTCAGGTCGGTGGGTCGCTGCGGGAGGCCCAGCACATCGCACAGCGTGTCGCCGAGGCCGTCTTTCTCGTAGTTGAGAGGCACGTCATATATCGAGCTGACGTCGGGCGCCGAGATAACGCGCGACGGGCTGACGTTGCAAAAGAGCGCTATCTTTTCTTTGCGTTTGTCATCGAGCGGGACTTCGGCGCGCGCCAAAATAATATCCGCCTGCAGCCCCACCGAGTTGAGCTCGCGGCTGGCGTGCTGCGTGGGCTTTGTCTTCATTTCGCCGACGTTGCCCGGTATCGGCAGGTACGACAGCATCACGATGGCGACATCGCTCGGGAATTTATGCTTGAGCATGCGCGCCGCCTCTAAAAAGAGAATGTTCTCATACTCGCCGATGGTGCCGCCCACTTCGATAAGCGTCACTTCGGCCTGGGCGGTTTGCTGCGCCTCTTCTATGCGGCGGATAACCTCGAGCGGCACGTCGGGCACCACCTGCACGTTGCGGCCTTTGTACTCTAAGTTGCGCTCCTTGCGGATAACTTCCTGGTAGACACGGCCCGTCGTCATGTAGTTGATGCTCGGCAACGTCTCGCCCAAAAAGCGCTCGTAGTTGCCCATGTCCTGGTCGGTCTCGTAGCCGTCGTCGAGCACAAACACTTCGCCGTGCTCGGTCGGGTTCATCGTGCCGGCGTCGACGTTGATGTACGGGTCGATTTTAATCGCCGTAACTTTAAAGCCTTTGGATTTTAAAATCCGCCCGATGGCGGATGAAGCGACCCCTTTGCCGATGCCCGACATGACCCCGCCCACGACAAAGATATATTTGGGTGTCGCCATTTTTTATTACTATATCTTGAGGTAGCGCCGCACCGCAAGGAATGACGCCACCGCCCCCAGCACCACCCCGGTGCCGATAAACAGCGCGAAGAATTGCAGGAAGTGCGACAAATAGTAGCTAAAGACATTGATCCCGCCGAAGAAGCTGGCCGTAGAGCTCCCCATCCACCAGGTGAGCGGATAAAACAGCAGCAGCGTAATGACGCCAGAAATAACGCCGATAAGCATGGCCTCAACCATGAACGGCGCGCGAATAAAGAAGGAGCCCGCACCCACCAAGCGCATGACTTGTATCTCGTCGCGGCTGGTGTAGATGGCGAGACGCATCGTGTTAAAGCAGATAAGAATGGTGACGATAATGAGTATCGCGATAATAATGCGGCCAAAGAGCTGCGCTTTGTCGGTAATCTGCGCCAGCCTGTCGAGCGCGGCGCGATGCGAGGCGTCGAAGTAGTTTATTTTGTCTATGATGCTCGGCGCACCGGTCGAGACCGTCTCTTGGTTCTGCAAAAATTGCGCGATAGCGTCGTACTGGGAAATGTCTTTAGCTTTGATGTTGAGCACGGCGCCGAGCGGGTTGGTGCCGAGCTCGTCGAGCGCTTGCAGCGTCAGCTGGTCGTTTTGGTGCGCGGCGCGAAAGTTGGCCAGGGCGTCATCGGCCGACACATACTGCACGCTCGCAACCTCGGGCAGCGCCTCGAGCGACGTTTGGAGCGCCACTATATCGCTCTCAGCAGCCGACGGGACAAAGTACACATTGACGTCGGCCTTGTCGCGCAGGTCGGCGAGCGTCGAGCCTAAGATAACGCCCGCAAATACGGTCGTGCCCACCACAAAGAGCGTCACGGTCATCACCAAGACCGAAGCAAAGGAGACAAACGCATTGCGCCAAAAGTCGAGGAGCCCCGCGCGGAATATGCGTTTTGTTGTGAGCCAGTTCATATCTACAGTATATACTTCCCTTCTTTGTCGTCGCGGACGACTTTGCCGCGGTCCATCGTGATAACGCGCTTCTTCAGCGAGTCGATAACGCCTTTGTTATGAGTCGTTAATATGATGGTCGTACCGAGGTCGTTGATCTTTTTTAAAATTTGGACGATTTCAAACGTGTTGACCGGGTCGAGGTTGCCGGTCGGCTCGTCGGCCACAATAACATCCGGCTGGTTGACGATAGCGCGCGCAATAGCCACGCGCTGCTGCTCACCTCCCGACATCTGGTCGGGGAAATTGTGCGCCTTGTCGGAGAGGTCGACCAGCTCGAGCACGTGCGGGACGTCGGAGTGTATCTCGGCCTCGGGGCGGCCGGCGGCCTCCATCGCAAAGGCGACGTTTTCGTAGGCGGTTTTGTTAGGGAGCAGGCGAAAGTCCTGAAAGACCGTGCCTATCTTGCGGCGAAGGCCGTTCATTTTAGCCAGCGGCAGCTCGTGCACGTTGATTGATTCGAAAAATACCGAGCCGGTGGTCGGCCGCTCTTCGGCTAGGAGCATTTTGACAAGGGTAGTCTTGCCCGCGCCGGAGTGGCCCACGATGGAGATAAACTCGCCGGGCTCGACGCTGAAGCTCACATCTTCGAGTGCAATCGAATTGTCAGCGTAAATTTTGCTTACGCGGTCATAGTAGATCATTGCTATGCCTCTGATTGTACCAAAAACGGCTCCAAGTCGCCATCAAGCACTCCTTGCGCATCGCGTACCTCGACGCCGCTGCGGTGGTCTTTGACCATCTGGTACGGGTGCAGCACATAGGAGCGTATCTGGCTCCCCCACTCGATCTTTTGGCCGGTGGTGAGGTCCTCTATTTTTTCTTTGCGCTGTTCTTCGAGCAGGCGCAGGAGTTTTGCCTTCACAATGGCGAGCGCCTTCTCTTTGTTGGCGCCTTGCGTGCGCTCGCCGTCGACATGGGCGCTGAGCCCCGTGGGCGTGTGCACAACACGCACTGCTGTCTCGCGCTTATTGACGTTTTGGCCGCCCGGGCCGCCGGAGCGCGCCACAGTTATCTCGAGCTCTTTCTCATCGAGTTCGAGATTGGCGACTTTGTTAATGACCGGCAGGATTTCGACCAATACGAATGACGTTTGGCGCTTGCTGTTGGCATTAAACGGCGAGATGCGCACCAGGCGGTGCACACCGTACTCATTTTTTAAAACGCCGTAGGCGCCCTTGCCCTCTATCTCGACCGAGGCATTGCGGTAGCCGCCGTGGTCGTTTTTGTTCTCATGCAAGATACGCATGCCCCACCCGCGCTTTTGCGTAAACTTGCGGTACATCTCGAGCAGCATGTGCGCAAAGTCTTCGGCGTCGTCGCCCCCGGCGCCCGCTACGACCGACAGCACTGCGTTGCCGCGCTCGTACGCGCCGCCGCCTTCTTGTTTGTCCTTGAGCTGCTGCAGCTCTTGTATCATCGCCTGCGCACTTTGCGGCTCGCTCCAAAAATCCGCCCGCTGCATGGCGGCCTCTATCTCACCGATACGCTTTGTAATTTCTTCTTTAGTATCTGCCACTTGGAGCCGAGGGCCGGGATTGAACCGGCGACCTTCTCGTTACGAGTGAGATGCTCTACCAACTGAGCTACCTCGGCCTGCCTCACTATGCGCACTGGGCTCCGATTAAAAATCGGGAGCCGAAGCCCGGAATCGAACCGGGGACCTACTCCTTACCATGGAGTTGCTCTACCATCTGAGCTACTTCGGCTTATGAGAACTATTGCAGAGTAGCGCATTTATGGCTCTTTTTCAATTTATTTTCTGGTTTCAGGGTGAATTCCTGTCTTTATGGCTTCTTCATCTAACCCGCGTTAAGGTGGCCTTATGACACAGCCGCGCCGCCAAATCCTTGCCGTCCTCGCACTCGGGAGCCTGAGCGCTTTCATCGTGGTGGCGTTTTTGCTCCCTAAAGGCGAATCTATTGCTTACAGCGCTCTGTGTGCGGCGCTCCTCTTCTGTACCATTGCCGCAGTGTCGTATGTCTATAGCCTGTGGGAGCCTGCTGCAGAGCCTCTGCGCGACGAGGCGCTGCGCTCGCAAGTTGATGTCTATGTGCTTGAGGCAAGCCAGCGCGCGGTGCCTGCAGCGCTGCTCGAAGGCGCGGCGCCGCTGGTGTCGGTGGTCCGCGACGGCGAGGTGCTCCACCCGGAGTTTGCCGACCGGCTCGCGCCCTACTTTGCCGACCCGGCATTAGCATTTGTACAAACCGCCACGCATTACCAAGGCGAAGGCCGCGTCGCTGAAGCGTTTATATCGCACGAAGCCCTAAGAGACTCGGTAGCCGAAGGCAAGAATGCGCTCAATGCATCAACGTTGCGCGGCAGCGGGTTAATGCTTTCGCGCGAGGCACTGCGGGCCGCGTACTACGCAGGAATTAACTTTGAAGAGCTGGGCTTGCGCCTGCAAGCACTCGGATACGCTTCGCATTTTGAAACTACGCCGCTGGTGCTTGCGTATGCGCCGCAAACATTGGCGCAGTACTGGCCGGTTATGCTAGAGCGCGGCATGCGCGCGCTGGCGCTGCTCTTCCCTGCCGCAGCGGTGCGGGGGCTCTCCTTTGCCGCGCGGCTGCAATATCTTTCGAGTGCCGCCGCATATGCCGCGATAGTCGCGGGTGCCACGGCGGTTGTCTGTGCGCCATTGGCGTTTCTTGTCCGTGGCACGGGCCCGCTGATCTTCTCGTCAGTAGCGCTGCCCGGACTCGTGTTTATGGCGGCAGCGCTCGCACTTGCCGCCTTGGCGTTGGTTAAAATTTCAAAAACAAATGTGCTTGCGGCCTCTGCCTTGGCGCTCGCCGGCACGTACGCAGCCTTTTATACAGCGGCGCGCATTGGAGCTGTCTATACACGCGCAGGGTACCGCCGCGCGCTTGTTATTGTGCGAGGAGGTGGAAGTGCAGGTACCGCACCTGCTGGTAGCCCGGCCCGTTTGTAATCACCCTGTACGTAGTCAAATGGTTGGTGCGCACTAAATCTGCCATAACCGCAAACGCATCCGACACGTACGCAGCGTCATCCGAGGTCAGGTCACCTAAGTCGAGAATGTCTTTTTTTGGCAAGACTAAATAGTCTATCGTCGCGAGAGGTTGAGGACTCTTCATCGCCACCGTAAGATCGGTCTCCTCGACCACGTTGGGCAAAAGGGCCGGCGCTTTTTGTATACCGATAGACACCAAGAGTCCGCCTATTTCTTTGGTACTAAAACAATGAGTGCTGCAATGCGGCAATGACACGAACGTGCGCACGCGCGTGTCGGTAAAAAAGTACGCTCCTATTGCAACGCCGACCACCAGCCCAACCACAAGAAAGATCCACGGTCTCATTTGCGAATTTGCCAGATATTTTGAAGGATAAAAAGTACGAGGCCGAGCGCCGAGACGGTGTTGACGATAAGCATGAGTTGGCCCACGCCATTTGCCGGCATATAGAGCGGGTTGAAGACAAATATCATCGTGCTATGGAGCAGCACGCTTATCCAGTCATGCGGCAGCGTTGGGAAAGCGCCCGGCGAGACTATGCTGAGAAATTGATATTGAAATGCAAAAAACGCGACGAACTCGCTCACTACAACCGAGAGCAGTACGAGCATGTAGCGCGCGTCGCGAATATCTTCGATAACTTCAGTCGCAACATACAGCAGCATGAGCGCCCCGAGCGCGGCGGCCAGCAGCGTGAGCCACACCATTGCCAAACCGGGCAGCACAAGAATGCCTATGGTCTGCAGCACCACAAGGCAAAAGAGACCGAGGGCCGAGTGCCAGAGTTTAAATTTGCTACGCATACGAACAGTGTACTATACGCAAAAATCCCCTGGTGGGGATTTTTCTGCGCGAGAGACAGGACGTTGTTGGAACCAAGATACGGGAAAGCAAAACCGCAATCGTTATTCCCGTCCTATAGACCCTTGATACCCGCCCAAAAAGTGAGACAAAGGAAAGCGATGAACATAAGAACACTTATCCAGTAACGGATTGGGGCATCGTGCCGACTCCATGTGATTCTTCCCATATTGAAAATATGTACGTCTAAAGTCTTTGTAATAATGGCTCTACATACGACATAAAAGAATATCGCTGCCATTAAAAAATTAAATATGACTGGTCCCATATCCAACATACTAGCACTGTTATTTTGAACCGAACCACGGTTCATTTTGCGCGAGAGACGGGACTTGCCCTCGACTAAACCTTTGCCGTCGCAAAGGTTTGTCTGGGCACCGCCTCGCGGTTTTGCAAGTGCAAAACATCGCTCCGGCGTTCAAGTCCCTCGCAGAGTGGCATTGGCCACTCTGCGCTCCCGCTTACGTAAGAACCCCGCTTAAAAGCGGGGTTCTTCGTGCGCGAGAGACGGGACTTGAACCCGCAACCTCTGCCGTGACAGGGCAGCGCTCTAACCAGTTGAGCTACTCCCGCGTGTGGGTGAAAGGATTCGCACCTTCAACCTTGCAAACGTGCTTAAGTAGCATGAGTCCCATACACGCATGGGACAGCTACTTGTGTCGGCGGAAGGACTTGCACCTTCGACCTTGGGTTTATGAGTCCCATGCTCTAACTACCTGAGCTACGCCGACGGTAGCATCACCGTAGCATTTTAAGCGTGAGTTTTCAATTTCAAATACACATGGGCCCATGCGAGCCCCGAGACAGGCACCGTGACAAGCAGGCCAATATAGAGCGCCAAGAAGCCGATAATATTGAGCCCGGCAAGCACCAAAAAGAAGCCGAGCAGGCGCCATTTGTGTCCGTGTGTCTCTTTGCCGCTTTGGCGCAAACTCTCGGTGATGCCGGCGCCATCGAGCACCGCAAACCGCACCATGCTAAAGCGCAGGAGAAGATAGATGCCGGGGATGATGAGCGCGATAAACCCGACCGCGATGATAACGCCCGAGACAAACGAAGCGCAGAAGAAGTGCCACACAATGCGCGCCCGCGGGACGATGTCAGCATAGTGCGCCGCGTGGCCATGGGCCAACTTGAGCAAGATCTGCATAAAGCCCGCGCCCAAGATGATGCTGGCGACTGCGAGGGCGAGCGATGCGCCGAGGCCGAGAAACGTGTCCTCTAACACTTTTTGAACAATAGCCGAAGCGACCTGCACGGCAAAAAGCGTCAGCATAGCCTGGAACAGTAGGCCACTATGAGCGCGCGTCTTGTCCCATCCAAAACTCAAGGCTTCGCCGATTGAAAACGAATGCATGAGTTTAGTATATACCTTGTTGCGGGGGCCGGAATTGCACCGGCGACCTTCAGGTTATGAGCCTGACGAGGTACTACTCCTCCACCCCGCTCGCACGTTATATCAAATTTTCCCGAATTCTTCAAATACGCGCTTGTACTGGTCGATTGCTGTTTGCGTGTCGCGCGCCGTAAGCGTGAACTCAAGCCCGCCGTGCGCAACCTTGTTGCGCACCATATGCGCGTCCCATGCCGAGCGCAGTGTCTTTACCTGCAAGGGGTTGGTTATTTTAAGTTGCTCGCCCACCGACGTGCCTTCGTACCCAGCCTCTGTAAGAGTGTCGCCGAGCATAATGTCGGCCTCGAGTATCGCGCGGCGCCAGTCGCTTTCGTTCGAGCTCGAGGCAAGCGCAACAATCGTGTCCCACCGGCTGGCGGTGTGCGTCTCGCCTTCGGGGCCGTGCGCATGGGCCTCATGATCCTCCTCTTCGAGCGCATGAAAGCCTTCGTGCTCAACTTGGACCATGCGGATTTGCGCGTACACTACAAGCACAAGCAAAATGAGCGACACGAGCATCCCGAGCATAAGGATGATGTGCACGACGCCGCCGACCCAGTCGGGGATCATGTTCGGGTCGAAGTGTATCCCCGCGACAAAGTCGTACGTGCGCGTAACAAGATACTCAAGATTTAAATAGTCTACGCCCACGGGTTTATTTTAGCGCACTATTCGAGCGTCTTCGCTGCAGCAAAGAGCGTCGACTCGTTGCCGTGCGCGGCGGTAAACTGGATGCCGATCGGGAGCTGCTTCCCCTCTCGTTCAACCGTACCCATGGGCACAGAGATAGCGGGGTTGCCGGTCAGGTTGGCCGTGACGGTAAAGATGTCGAGCAAGTACATTGCGAGCGGGTCGTCTGTTTTTTCGCCAAGTTTGGTTGCGGGCGAGGTAGTTGTGGGCGTGACAATGCAATCAACACCCTCAAGCACGCGCTCGACTTCTGCGCGCAGCTGCGCGCGGGCCGCTGTTGCTTTGCCGAAGTAGGCGTCAAAGTAGCCGGATGAAAGCACGTAGGTACCGAGCATGATGCGGCGGCGCACCTCGGGGCCAAACCCCTCGCCTCGGCTTGCGGCGTAATCGTCAAACAACGTTTCTCCTTTTTGCGAGTGGCCGTAGCGCACGCCGTCAAAGCGCGCCAAGTTGGCCGACACTTCTGCCGGCATGATGACGTAGTACACCGCGAGCGCGAGCCCGGCGAGCGGCAATTCGATGTCTACCACCTCATAGCCTTTGGCGCGCAGCGTCTCAAGCGACGCCTCAAACCGCTCGAGCACGTCGGGGTCGATCCCCTTTTCGAGCAGGTGGCGCGGCACGCCCATTTTCTTAGTGGCGGCGCGCGGCGGATACGAAGTTTCATCAATCGTTGTGCTGTCGAGCAGGTCCTTTCCTTTTATTACATCAAATATGAGTTCAGCGTCGGCGACCGTGTGCGTCAGCGGGCCCGCCTGGTCGAGTGATGAGCCCATCGCCATAAGCCCCGAGCGAGACACCGCGCCGTAGGTTGGTTTGAGCCCGACAAGCCCGGTAAAGCTCGCCGGTTCACGGATAGAGCCGCCTGTGTCGGTGCCGAGCGCGCCAAGCGCCATGTGCGCCGCAACCGCCGCGGCCGAACCGCCGGATGAGCCGCCCGGTACGCGCGACTCGTCGTGGGGATTTTTAGTCGGGCCAAAGGCGGAGTTTTCGGTCGAGCTGCCGTGCGCAAACTCGTCCATGTTGGTGCGGCCGACAAACACAGCGCCAGCTTCTTTTAATTTCTTGATGACTGTCGCGTCGTAGGTCGCTACATAATTTTCGAGCATCTTTGACGCCGCCGATGCTGTGCGGCCTTCAATCAAAATATTGTCTTTGATGGCAAGCGGGATGCCGAGCAGCGCGCCCTTCTCTCCTGCCACGCGGCGCGCATCGGCTGTCGTGGCCTGTTCGCGCGCATCAGAAAAAACTTCGAGGTATGCATTGAGCGAAGGATTTCGCTTTTCAATTTCTGCCAAGCACGCCTCGACAAGCTGCAGCGAAGTGATTTCGCCTGCGGCGAGCTTCTGCGAAGCTTCGACTATTGAAAGTTTGTTTAGATCAGTCATAAAAATTTTCACTATGATATATCATAGTGACTACTCATCTTTTTGGATTATCTTGCGCACGACGTTAAAGTCTCCCTCGCGCTTGGGGAAAGCGCCGCGCAATGCCTCTTCTTTGCCATCCATGGGGCTGCTGGCAGCACGCAGCTCGTCGGGGCGCATCACATTACGCTGCAGAGGCTTCTCTTTCTCTTTCCCAGTGGAGACAGCAGACACCTGCCCAACATAGTCGAGAATATTCGAGATATCCTTTTGTAGCCCCGCGACCTCCTGGTCGCTGAGCTTAAGCCGGGCGAGTTGGGCTAAATTAAGCACCTCTTCCTTAGAAATCATGAATTCATACTACCTTAGCGGACAAGCTTTAGAAACTCCTGTTCGGTAAGCACCGGGACCCCGAGCTCGCGAGCCTTGTCGAGCTTGCTGCCTGCCTCCTCCCCTGCCACTACGTAGTCGGTATTTTTAGAGACGCTGCCCGAGACGCTAGCGCCGAGCTTGCGCAGGACTTCTTTGGCTTCGTCGCGCGACATCGACGACATCGAGCCTGTGAGCACGAAAGCTTTGCCGGCAAGCGGGAGCTTTTTCGCACCGCTTACTTTTTCAGATTTAATTACGATCAGCTTTTTAAGCCGTGTTATCAAATGCGCGTTTTCTTTCTCGCGAAACCAGTCGTAGATTGATTTGGCCAGTATCGGGCCGATGCCCTCTATCGCGGCCAAGGTGTCCGCATCGGCCGCGGCAATATCATCGATAGTTTTAAAATTCTGCGCAAGCAGTATGGCTGTCTCTTCGCCCACGTGCGGGACAGAGAGCCCTGTGACAAGGCGCGAGAGCGGTACAGACTTTGCAACCCGCTGAATCGACTCGATTAATTTCTTGGCCGAAATTTCAGCAAAGCCTTCAAGCTCGAGTACGTCGCCCTCTTTAAGCGTAAAGAAATCGTCAAAGTGCGCGAGCAGGCCCTGCTCCATCAACGCATCAACCGTGCTCGGCCCCAGCCCTTCGATGTTGAGCGCCCCGCGGGATGCGAAGTGCCTGAACTTGCGCCGCTGCTGTGCAAAAGAGTTTTTATCAACGCATCGCCACGCAGCTTGGCCCGGCACGCGCTCGATAGCGCCGGTGCCGCCGCACTCGGGCACACTCTTGGGCCACTGATAGGGTTTGGTTTTGGGCGGGCGCAGCTCGGTCAGCACGCGAACAATGTCGGGGATAACGTCGCCCGCCTTTTGCAAAATAACCGTGTCGCCCACACGGACATCGAGCCGGTTTATTTCATCTTCGTTGTGGAGCGTGGCGCGGCTTACTGTCGAACCGGCCACAAGCACCGGGCGCAGGTGCGCGACCGGGGTCAGGACGCCTGTGCGGCCGACCTGCAAGACGATATCTTCGACCACGGTCGTCACCTGCTCGGCCGGGAATTTAAAAGCGATAGCAAAGCGCGGCGCTTTGCCTGTGTAGCCGAGGCGCTCCTGCAATTCACGGTCGCTTACCTTCACCACAATGCCGTCTATCCAATAGCCTTGAGTCTTGGATTTCTTCTGCCAGGACTCCCAGTATTTAACGACGTCGTCGATTGAGTCCATTTCTTTAAAATACTTGTTGACCTTGAACCCGAGCGCGCGCAAATACTCAAGCTCGCCAACTTGGCTAGGTGGCAACGGCTCCTCGCTTCGCGCCACGTCATATATAAAGGTGTCGAGCCCGCGCGATGCGGCAACTTTCGGGTCGAGCTGGCGGATAGAGCCGGCGGCCGCGTTGCGCGGGTTGGCAAAAAGCGGCTCCTGCGCCTTCGTGCGCTCGGCGTTAACTTTTTTCAAGCTCTCTTCGCTCATCCAAATTTCGCCCTCGACGATAATATCGACGGGGCGCGTCAGCACAAGCGGTACCGAGCGTATCGTGCGTACGTTGTGCGTCACATCTTCGCCCACCGCGCCATCGCCGCGTGTCGCGGCGGTTATCAGCTTTCCTTTTTCGTAGGTGAGCACCACCTTGAGCCCGTCGATTTTGAGCTCGCAGGTGTAGCCAACTTCTTTGCTGCCGAGCATCCGTTTGACGCGCACATCAAACTCGCGGATATCCTCGGGAGAAAACGCATCATTAAACGACCATTGCGCTACAGCATGGCGCACCTTTTTAAACGACGTAGCTGGCTGGCCGCCGACGCGCTGTGTCGGAGAGTCTTGCGAGACAAGCGCCGGGTACTCCTGCTCGAGCCGTATCAACTCCTGTTCAAGCTCGTCGTAAGCGCTGTCGGCTATCTCGGGCTGCTCTTGCACATAATACAAATGGCGGTGGCGGTTGACCGCCGTTATAAGCTTTTCGTATCTGGCTTTGGCGTCCTTGGGAGGCATTGCCCCATCATACTACCCGCGCGTAAAAAAGTCGGGGGCGACCCTAGGCGGCGGGGGTTAGTAATTGACCTGCAGCGCACGTTCGACGCGGGTCACACCGCCCGTCGCACAGGTGTTGTAGCCGTGGGATGTAATCGAGGTGCGCGACGGCGTGCCGCTTTTGGCGATAGTGACGATGGCGCAGTAGGTCTGCGGTGAGAACGTGACAGTAATTGTCGTGGTTGCGGCAGAACCGGTTTGCTCCACTGTCCACGGCGTCGCAACAATATCTTGTGCGTTACAAAGGATGCCGGAACCTTGTGCGGGCAAGGTCGAGTCGGTCGAGGTCGCGAAGGCGCTCCCGGCACTGCATCCGCTCACAGCGCAGTGGGTGTCCCAATACAGTGCACACTCCGCGCCGCTGTCGGCGGCATAAATAGCATACTGCGATTGGTTGACCGTTGCCGAAAGGTCGAGCTCGCGCACGGTGATGTCGTAGATAGAAAGACCGATAGCGAGCGCAAGACTCGTCACCAATACCGCAAAAAATATAGTAAATCCTCTGTTCATGATTATTCCCAGTTAAGCATATTTTCGCGCACAATGATGGTATGGGTGAGCCCCGGCAAGTCGCTCCAAGACACCGTCACTGTCACCGACGCCTCAGCGGCATTGGCGCCCACGGGAGTCGTGATAGAAACCGTGCGTCTAAAGATAGTTACTGGGTTGGCTGCGTTGTAGTTAAAGTAATGGTTTGAACTGTCGTAGTTCATGAGCGGGCATGTACCTGCAGAGCAGTTGGTCGGGCTGGACGGACTGTTAGCCAACGAGTCAAGATAACACCCGTCGGCCGCCTCGCATGGCACCAAGTCGGTGCTCCCCGAACCGGTGCCGGCAATCCAGTCGTTGCCCTTGAGCCGATTGGTGTCGCGCGCGTAGCGGACAAACTCCACCGCGTCCTGCGCCAGATAGTAGGCGGTGGTTTGGTCTTTGGCGACAAGTGCTGTCGAGAGGCCTTTGCTTGCGATAGTAAGGGGGCCCGCAATGGCAGTGACCAAAATGAGCACCGCGACCAAGGTCTCGATAAGCGTGAACCCCTTTTGAAATTTAATTTTTAATCTATTGATCATACAGGCGTTGAGTGACCGATGTTTGGAGGTTAAAGCATGTTGCGACGCCGTTTGTACATACCCCGGTGGCGCCGCCCTTGGCTTGCACATAGCCTGACATAAGAATAGTGAGCTTAGGCTGCGTGGTGTCGCCCGGAGCCGCGGCCGAGCCAAGGAGATAGAACGAAAGATTGTTCATCACCACTTCAGGCGCCGTCACCGCCGCCCACGACACGCCGCCGTCAACCGAGCGAGCAAGACAGCCTATCTGCCCGCTTTGTCCGCACACCACCCCCGCATTGCCGTCGGTCACGGTGTTCTCTAAACGGTACGCGACCGAACTTGCGTCGGAAGCGGTAAAGTAAAAGCTCGTGCCTCCCGGCGGGCTCGTGCAATCCCCGCCTACCGCGCTGCCGCAGTGATAGTTATAGCCGGTGCGCACCGCACGCGATATCGAGTCGAGTGAGAAGTTGAGGTTGTTGATGACAGCCTTGAGCGTCTGTGCCTTGCGATCGCTTTCAGACATCGCCAAGAGCGCGCCGAGGGCGATGACCATCACCACGGTAAAAATAGCCGTAGAGACGAGCATTTCGATAAGAGTAAATCCGCGAAGATTTTTCATACGTTATGAGCCGGCGACGCCGACGGCTATTTCGCCGGTCGACGAGACGCTGATGCTGTGGGTGTTGGTTGGATCATTGATGGCCGATATTTGAACATACGCGCCGCTGTAGCTTTCGTTGGCCGAGCTGGTAAAGAGCGCATCCGGCACCGGACGCTTGAAGTATATGACTAACCAGCTGATTGGGCTCGCATCGCTGGAGCAGTGCCGCGTACCGCCGCTGTAGATGCCGCAGAATTTGCTTATCTGAAACCCCGCCCCTATTTGGTAGGTTTGCACAACCGTGTCTATGGAGGAGTCGTAAACGCCATTGCCGTTGAAGTCGGCAAAGAGCATGTAGCTGGTGCTGTTGCTCAGATAGACGCCGTAGGCAGGCGCGAAGGTGGTGTTGCCGCCTGCCGCCACACCGCGCACCGACGTGCCGTACACTTGGGCCGAACGCACAGTAAGCGCCACCGAATATGAAAGGCTGCGCAGGAGTGTCGATGAATCAAACCGCGACTGACGCAGCATGACGGTGGCGGTGATGGCCACCATGATAGCAATCACCACGAGCAACTCGATGAGCGTAAACCCCGTAGAGGCCCTGCGGGCCCACGGGGCGCGGCCCTTAAAGAAAGAGCGCAGGAAGTGATGCAAATATATCCACATGAAAGAAGTACGCAACCCCCGCGCCGAGAATAAGAAACGGCGCAAAGGGCAACTCACTCTTTATTGTATATCCCTTTGAAAGCCACAGCAGCACAATGCCCACAACTGCCCCGCTCCAGAATGCAAAAATAAAGGCCGTCAGGCCAAGGGTGGCCCCAAGCAGCCAGCCGATACCAAGCTCAAGCGCACCGTCGCCCCACCCCATCCAACGCCCACCGGATACCAACGACAACAGGAGTAATGGCGCCGCAAGCGCAGGCCCCGAAAAAAGCGCCACAGCGCTTATCGGGGCAGGGCCCGCCAGAACATGAGCGATTCCAAGCAACGCGAGCAACCCTGAGCAGCTCCAGGGGATAATCGTATGCCGCAGGTCGTAGACGACGACAAACAACAGCACCAACCAGGTGACAAACCAAAAGGCGAATGAAAGAGGTTCGGGGTTTAGTGCAAACACGCCCATGCTAAGCGCGGCTGCAGCGGCCTCGACCAGCGGGTATTGCGGAGAAATGCGCACACTGCAATAGCGGCATCGCCCACGCAAAAATGCATAAGAAAGTATGGGCACGAGGTCGAGTGCGCCGAGCGAGTGGCCGCATCGCATGCACATGGAGCGGCCGTGCATTACCGAGCGCCCTGTGCCGAGCCTAAAAGAAAGCGCATTAAGAAAACTCCCCCCTATCGCGCCGAGTATGGCCGCCGCAACTATCATTTAGTTCGTGAGGTCGTAACACGTTTCGGTGCCGCCGGGCTGCGCGGTGCCGCCGGTGTTGGTGCAGCGCGCGGGCGCGACAGCGGCATTGGTGCCGTCAAAGTCGCCGCTGCCGGCAGCCGTACAAGCGGTAAAGCCCGCCATCACGCCGCTGCCGGCGATAGGCGCATCTACGTCTGACGTAAGGACTGCATTGGTGGTCTGCTCAAGTCCAACACCAATATGATATTTGACCGGCGGGTTGCTGGTGGTGCATGCTCCGCTCGCGCCGTATGCGTAGACCATGTAGGTGTAGCAGCCCGAAGTTGCCGGCGAGCTGGCGCATGTTGCAGGCGTCACGCTGGAACTCGGGTCAACCGGGACCACCGAGAGATAGTTGGGGGCAAGGCCGTTGTTAGGAACCGCGCCGGACGTTGCATAAATATTCTTCGGGAACATCAGGTTGTCGTTGTAATAGTTCTCAAGCGCAACCTGGATTGTCTTCATGTCGGCTACGCGGCGGGCGTCGCGGCCCTTTTGGCGGGCAGAGCCGAGGCTCGCGGTGATAATAGTTGCCAAGAGCGCAATAATAGCGATAACGACAATAAGCTCGATAAGCGTAAAGCCGGAGGTGGTTCGTTTCATACTCCCAGTATACCCCCTAAGTTTAGGAGCAGGCGGCGGTATTGTCCCCTATTTTACCCCGATAAATTTGCGCCCAAACCACCACAGAGCGAACCCTGCAGGCAATGCGAGCAAGTACCATGGAGAGATAGCGGGAGACTTAGTAGCAGTAACTGCGGCGGCACCAAGGTCGGCAGTTGTTTGTGTCGGAGCGGTAACGTCGGTTGTAGGAGCGGGAGTCTCGGCCGGAGCGGTCGGGATTACGGCTGTTTGTGTCTGAGTAACGCCGGGGACGTACACCGAAGAAGTAGGCGCAGGGGCCGGGCTAGTTTGCACGCCGGCGACTTCAGCTGCGGGAGTAGCGGGAGTAGTCGGAGCAGGGGTGTTGGTGTTGGCGGCCACTACCGGCGTCGTTACTGTACTTTGAGTAGAGTTTTGAACCGGCGGGCCATTGCCTCCCCCGTTGTTGGCGACAACCGGTGCAGGTACAATCGTGTCGATAGTAAATGCGCGGAGAAGGTAGCTGCTGTTGCCGTTGTCGTCGGTCGCAGAGAGTACAAAGGTGTGTGCACCGTCGGCCGAGGTGGTAGCAAAGGGGCTCGTGCAGGTTGAGGTGGCTGCCCCGTCGTATGAACACAGTATCGCGCTTGCGTCGGAGCTAAAGGTAAATGAAACACTGGATGTCGCTATAGTTGCGCCATTGGCCGGACCGTCGGTTATTGAGAGCGTCGGCGGCGTAGTGTCGATAGTAAAGGCAGTCGTGGTCGAGGTAGTGTTGCCAACCTGGTCGGCCGCCACTATTGAAAAGGTGTGTATGCCGTCGACAAGCGCCTGCGAGACGGAGCCGCTGCACGAGCTGGTGGCTGCGCCGTCGAAGGCGCAACTTGTGGTCGCGTCGCTGTCGACAGTGAAGGCGAACGTCGTCGGCGAGCTGGTCGAGACCGAGCCGCCTGCGGGGCCGGAGGTGATGGTTATGGTCGGGGCGGTCTGGTCAAACGACACAGCGCTGTTGTCGCTCGTGGTCGAAGTAGTAAGACCTACGTTGCCGAAGTAGTTGGTGAGTTTGATGGTAAAGGGCACGGCGCCGTCGGCATCACTCGCGTCGAGCGTGGTCGAGGCGGTAAAGCTGTTGCTGGTGGTGGTCGCCACGGCCGCGCTGTGTGTGCCAATGGTCACCACCGGCGTGAGCACATCGCTGTCAGAGGTGAAGGTGAGCGTCACCGTGTCCCCTACCTTGGCGAGCGTAGTGCTGGCGTTGCTGGAGGTTATAGAAACCGGCGCGAGAACATTGGGCGGCAAGCTGGTCGGCTGCACAAATCCGCTGCTATCAGCCATGAAAAAAAGAACGGCCGTGTTGGAACCAAAGTTTGAACGAGGGTCATCCGAAAAAATAAGGGCAAATATGTCTCCCGCAGTTTGTCCAAAATATGGATTGCCGCCGGTTGAGTCTATTGGAGAAAAGCCTCCGAAATTGCCCGCTTGTCCCCTAACCGCACCCACATCATGGGTGGTGTCGCAAATAATGCCGTAGGGCAAAATACTCGAAGTATCCCCGCCAACAAATATATTTATAGTGCCCAACGATGCAAGCGGGAGGACTGTAAGCTCAGGGTGTGCTGCAACAAAAGCATCCTGAGCAATGACGCCCGGACAAGAGCCGTAGGCAGCAGCGGAGCTTGGGGCAAGGAGGACAAACAGCGCAAAGATGGTCGAAATGGCAGCTCCTGTCGCTATGCGCAGCTTCATGCGGTTACGATACCAGTTTTTTTAAAAAACACAAGGTATCTTCATAAAGCAAAACCCCCGCTTGTGCGGGGGTTTTGCGAGCCACAATCGAGAGGATTAGTGGCAGGTAATAGCGCCAGTGGTCGGGATAGTACCGTTGCTGCTGTTGGTGAGGTTGTTGCCGGTGTAGTCAACACAGTAGTAGCCTGTGCTGGTCTTACCGTAGATAGAGTACGCCGTGGCGTTCGGTACCGTTGCGGTGCCGGTGGTGCCGTTGGTGTTGATGTTGAACGAGAGGTTAGCGCCACCGTTGCTGTTGGCATCGGTATTAAGCGTCGTGAGGTTGGCAAACCCCGGACCGTTGGTAGTGAGGCTACCAGTGATGTTGGTGCCGCTGGTGGTTGTATTCCACAAGTCGGCGTAAACACTGTTGTTTACATCGCTCTCGAGCTGAGTGCGAGCCTGGTTAACATCGGAGAGGACGCGGGTGTCCTTGCCTTTGCTGCGAGCGCTGTTAAGAGAAACAAGCACAATCGACGCCAAAATGCCGATGATGGCGATGACGACGAGGAGTTCGATGAGGGTGAAACCGCGGCTGATAACTTTCTTCATAAGATTATGAACGCTAATGAATAGCTAAATTAATAAAATGGTTAATTAAACGGCGCCACACGAACACTTCCGTAGGCCAGCTCATTATACCGCCCTTTCCCCCACCTATTCCCCGGGTGTGGATAGCGCTTAGAGGTTGCCGGCGGTGTTGTAGATAGGCAGGAGCACGGCCGCAAGCAGGAAGCCGACGCCCAAGGCGAGGCCCACGATAAGGATAGGCTCGATAAGGGACACCAGGGTGTCGACCTCGGCGTTAACCTCGCGGTTGTAGAAGTGCGCCAAACGCTCGAGGATGTTGCCCATTTGGCCCGTTTCTTCGCCTATTTGGATCATTTGGACAAAGATGCCCGGCACATCGCCGTTGTGGGAGCCGAGGGTTTGGGAGAGCGGCTGGCCAGCTTTGACAGCCTCGATAGCCTCGCGGAGAATCTTTTCGTACACATCGTTCTCGACGACGTTGGCGGTGATCTCGAGCGCGCGGACTGCCGAGATGCCCGAGGAGAGCATCACGTGCAGGTTGTCAGCTATGCGCGAGAGGTAGAGCTTGCGGTACAGCTCGCCCACGTACGGGATAGACAGCTGGCTGCGGGAAAACGCGAGCTTGCCGGCAGGCGTTTGGATGTAGCGATAGACAAAGAAGCCTGCAACAATGATGCCGATGAGCAAAAATACGCCGTAATCGACCAAAAAGGTCGAGAGGTTGAGGATGATCTGGGTATACACCGGCAGCGCCTGGCCCGAGTCGGCCAAAATAGAGCCGATTTTCGGGATAACGAAGGTGAGCATGAGCGTCATAACCGCTATAAAGGTCGCCAAAATGAACGCCGGGTAGATGAGCGCGTTTTTAGCCTTGCTTGTCAGTTCATAGGTGCGGTCGATGTAATCGGCGAGGTACAGGAAGGTCTGGTCGAGCTTGCCCGACTCTTCGCCGGAGCGGACCATGTTGACGTAGAAGTCTGAGAATACCTTCGGATGTTTGCCGAGCGATTTAGAAATCGAGTTGCCGCCCTGGAGGTCGTCGCTTATTTCGGTGAGGACGGTACGGATGAAGGGCTTTTCGGCCTGCTCGGCCAAGAGGCGAAATACGCGCAAGGCCGAGACCTGCGCCTCGAAGAGCGTTGCTATCTGACGCGAGAGCAGCACCAGGTCGCGCGACTTAATGCCGCTGAAGAAGGTGATGTTTTGCATCTGTGCCAGCAGGCCTCCTGCACCCCCGCTTTGCTTAAAGGCGGTGATAGTGAGCCCGCGCCGCTGCAGCGCGACAATAGCCGCGTCTTGCGAGACGGCGTTGACCATGCCGCTTGTCGCTTTGCCCGCGCTGTCCAGTGCTTCGTACTTGAATTCCATATATTACAAAAGTCGCTCTAGGGTTTTGGGGTTGAGGGCGCGGGCGTAGGCCGACTCGGGAGTGATTTCGCCCGCGCGCACCAGCTCGGCTAGGCTGCGGTTGAGGTCAATCATCCCCTCTTCGGCGCCGGTCTCGATGACGGTCTGTATCTCGTGCGTGCGCTTTTCGCGGATGAGGTTTTGCACCGCGGGCGTTGCGATAAGCAGCTCATAGGCCGGGATAAGCCCGCCGGAGATGCGCGGCACCAAACGCTGGCTAAAGATGCCCGCGAGAGATGATGAGAGTTGGATGCGGATCTGCCCCTGTTGCTCGGGCGGGAACGAGTCGATAATGCGGTCGATGGTCTGCGCGGCGTTGTTGGTGTGCAAGGTCGAGAAGACAAGGTGGCCGGTCTCGGCGGCGCTCACAGCCGTGGCGATAGTTTCGGGCGTGCGCATCTCGCCTATCATCAGCACGTCGGCGTCTTGGCGAAAGACCGACTCGAGCGCCTGCGGGAAGTCCGTTGTGTCGACGCGCACCTCGCGCTGCTCGATGAGCGAGCGCTTGTTTTCGAACAGATATTCGATAGGGTCCTCAATTGTGATGATGTGCTCGGTACGCTCTTGGTTTATTTTCTCTATCAAGGCCGCAAGCGTGGTTGTCTTGCCCTGCCCGACCGGCCCCACCACCAAAAAGAACCCCTGCTCGCGCGCGGTAAAGCCCTCGAGCGCCGGCGGCAAGTTTAACTCTTGGATGGTGCGGATGGCGCGCGGGATAAGGCGCAGCGCAATGCCGATGCGGCCGCGCTCGAAGTATGCGTTGCCGCGAAAACGCGCTTTTTCGCCATAGGCGTAGCTAAAGTCGGCTTCTTGCGTCTTTAAAAAGGCTTCTTTGCGCTCGGGGCTCACCATCTCGGTCAAAAATCCGAGCATGTCTTCGCGCGTCAGCGGCGCTTCCGCGACCAGCGAGGTCAATTGACCGCTCACGCGGATAACCGGCGACACGCCTTGGCCCAGGTGCAGGTCGGAGCCGCCTTGTGCGATGAGTTGGTCGATGAGCGAAGAAAGTTTTTGTTTAGGATCCATGTTTTATTTGAAAAATCACGTCGTTTTTTCAAGAAGGATTAGATGCTGAGTTCTTTGCCGTTGCCTTTTTGCGCTTCGGCCACAGCTGCGGCTTCGTCGATGTCGCCGGCTTCGATGCGCTCGGGCTCGGGCGCTGCCATCGGCTTCTGCTCTGCTTCAGGAAGTTCGAACTCGCCGCCGAGGGTGTTCACTTCTTCAAAAGGAATCTCGCCGCGCGCTGATTTCATGATAGCATCCTCCTTCATCGTAAACATCCCCTGCCGGCGCACGATGCCCACAAGTTCATCTTCGGCTTTGTGATCCAAAATGGCGTGCTCGAGCTCCGGGCTCATACTAAACACCTCAAAGCAGGCAATGCGGCCCTGGGTACCCGACGGACACTCGGGCGTTATCTCAAGACGATACACTTCATCGAGCTTCGGTACGTCTTTTTTGTACTCTTCGGCCATATCGGCAAACTGATTCTTCATCATCACCTGCATGCTGCCCTCAATCTTGACGCGCTTGCCGCCGCCGGGGCACAACGTGCGCACCAAGCGCTGGGCTATCCCGAGGATAAGCACCGGCGGGATAAGGTACGGCTCGACGCCCATGTCGAGGAGGCGCGGGATAATGCCGATGGCGTTGTTGGTGTGGATGGTGCTCAGCACCAAGTGGCCGGTGAGCGCCGCTTGCACGGCCAAGTTGGCCGTCTCGCTGTCGCGGATTTCGCCGACCATGATGATGTTTGGGTCTTGGCGGAGCGTGGTACGCAGCCCGTTGGCGAATGTGTAACCGATTTCGGGGCGCACCTGGCTTTGCGAGACGCCGGCGATGGTGTACTCGACCGGGTCTTCGAGGCTCAGTACGTTTTGGCGGTCGCGGTCGACTTCGTTGAGTAATGTGTAGAGCGTGGTTGATTTGCCGGAGCCTGTGGGGCCCGAAATAAGTACCATGCCGTAGGGCTTCTTTATCGCGGCTTTGATAAGCCCTAGGTTGCGGGCAGAGAGGCCGATGTCGTCGAGCTTCCAGTCCTTGGTCTGCGAACCCAAAATACGCATCACCACCTTCTCGCCGTAGTAGGTCGGGAAAGTCGATACGCGAAAGTCGACTTTGGCCCCGCCGACACGCGCCGAGAAGCGGCCGTCTTGCGGTTTGCGGCGTTCGTCGAGCCTCATGTTTGAAAGCACTTTGATGCGCGCCACCACGGCCGCGTGGACTTTGGGCGGGAGCGTAATGTTGGTTAGGAGCGCGCCGTCGATGCGAAAGCGTACGCGCGTTTGCTCGGCCATCGGCTCTATATGGATGTCCGATGCGCGCCCCTCGGCGGCATGGCGCAAAATAGTCGCCACTATTTTGGTAACCGGCGCGTCTTCGGTGATAGCGGAGCTTTCGGTTTCGGTGATGTCGTCGCTGTCGAAGACGGATTTCTTCTTTTGTTCGGGCTCTATCTTGACCTCGGTCTCAAGTTCGTTGAGCGCCTTGCCGACTTCGCCTGAGAGGCCTTTGTATTGCTGCAGCAGGCGGTCGAAGTCGCTTTGGGTTATCAAAAACAGCTTGTACGGCATCCCTATCTTTGCCGATATAAAGGTAAGTGCGTCGCGCGCCTCGAGGTTGTCGGGGTCGACGATGCCGACTTCGAGCACGCCGTCGGTGACACTCACGGGCGACAGCTGGTAGTAACGCGCCGACTCTTCGGGGATGTAGCGCAAAATATCAAACGGCACAGGCTTCTCGCCGAGCTCGCGCGTCGGCACGCCGTAGTACTCCCCCTTTTGTTTGAGGATGTCCTTGAGTGAAACGCCGGCCTTTACCAGTGCCGCCTCTTCGGAGACGCCGGTCTTTTTAATCTCCGCTTCGATGTCGGGTATGCGGCTGCGGTCGAGTACGCCTCCGTCAGCTAAGAGCGAGATTAGATTCATGGGAGTTCATGGATTAGTGGCCTGTCGTGGTGCCGACAGCGCCGCCTTTGCCAAGCGGCGCAAACGGGTTGCCGCGGCCGGACTGCTGCGGCGGTATTGTTACGCCAAAGTCTGAGAGCGATACAAAGAGCGGGTCGGTGAAGATCGTGTTGTCCAGCCTGATAGTGTGCAGGCTGTTGAGCGTCACGAGCAGGTCGCCGGAAACCGAGCCGCCCGCATCTGTCGCGGTAAGCGGCGCCGTGCTGCTGCTAAAAAATGCAAAGTAGATATACACCGCAAGGATAAAGACAACAGCCCCGCCGATCGACATTTTATTTTTCTTAAGGAAGTCCATACAAGATTAGTGGAGCCAATAGGTGCGGATGGTAAAGCTGTAGTCGTTGAGATCGGTCAGGCCGCTGTTTTTGAAGCTGAGTTTTTCGACATCGAGAAGGCGCAGGCTGTGCTCAAGGTCGGCCAAGAATGCTTGGAAGGTGGCGTACGATGTTGTAACGGTAAAGCCGAGCTCTACCGAGCCTACAGGGTCGCCTGAAGCCCCCACAGCAGAGGCGCTGCGGGCCGAGGATGCGCTTGAGACGGTGCCGAGCGCGACGTTTTTGAGTGCGAGCCCGTGGCGTGCGGCAATGTTGTTGATGTCGATGATAAGGCGGATGTTGTCGACGTTGTCCGGGAGCATGCGCTCGAGTTTTTGCACATCGTCGGTCGAAAACGTGTCGCGCTTTGCAAGCAGTTGGTCGCGCTGGTCGCGCAGCTGTCTGGCTGTCGTGAGCGCTTGGTCATAGGCTGCCGTTTGCGTCGATATCTCCTTGGTCGCTTCGTAGGTCGGGTTGGTGAACCCAAAGAAAAGGCCTACTGAGGCGACAAGGAGCAGGATGGGCAGGATGGTTCGCATAGGATTATTGGGTTGCGGCGGGAGCTGCGGCCTGCTCCTTGGCGTAGGAAAGGAGCGACGGGTCGACTACCGCGCTGACATTAAAAGACACGCGATTGTCGGCGCCGATGTTGATACCGGAGAAGATAACGTCTTTGAGTACTGAGCTCTTGCCGAGCGCGTCGCTCTGGAGCGCAATAGTCGAGAAAGAGTCGGCGGTGCCGTTGAGTTGCAGGTTGGCGCTGCCGTCAGTATTGAGCGCATAGTCAAAACTGGTGAACTGGACATTGACCAGGGTGTTTTGCGCCAAAAAGTTAAAAATAGCCGACGGTGCGACATGCTTGGTGAGGAGTGCCCTCGATTGCTGGAGACGGCTGTCGAGACGCAGTAGGTCTTGGATCGTTGCCGGGTCAAACGCCCCCTTTTGCAAATCGAGGCTGGCCTTCTGGCCGGCGAGTCTTTGGTTGAGTAGACCTGTGTAGGCAAAGGCGGCGCCCGCCGCAATGATAGAGAGTACAAAAATGAGTATTGATATAAGGAGAAAGAGCCCGACGCCTCCGGTACGCGCCTTCTCGGCGTTGAGCGCTTGCTTGGGTATGAACGACGTAGAGACCTGAGGATCCATTTCTCCTTTAGTATAAGCCCAAATAATTTGCAAGGGGCTTTATATCAACAGAATCAGCCAAGCTCTTGCAACCGACGCAGCGCTAAGCCGACTGCCACCGCAAACTCGGGGCCGGCTTCTTTTAATATTTTTTCGAGGAATGCGGGCGCGGCTGTTTTGCCAAACGGGTCGGCCATGCGGATTTCGGCATTAACCTTGCCTTGCAGCAGCTCCTTGAGCCCCTTGAGCGTGGCTCCCCCGCCGGTCAGCACCAGGCCGCTGAGCGGTTGGTTATTGCGTTGCTCCCAAGCGGCGATGGTGCGCGCAAGTTCAGAGACGAGCGGCGAGATAGAGAGCTCGAGCGACTTTTTAAGGTCATCAACTTCGACGCCGCCAGTGAGGCCGTACTTGCGCTTGCGCTCTTCAGCCTGCATGACCGTGAGGTTGAGCGCGCGCGATGCGGCCAAGGTCAAATCTTGCGCGCCATGATTGATGATATGGCTTTCGCGGATAAGCCCGCGCTCGACGACATAAAACTTGGTCGTGCCCGCGCCAAAATCGGCCACCGCTACCGGCGCAACGCCGTGCTCGAGCGCCGCACGCACCGCGCTGAATATTTCTATCTCAAAAAATGATGTCACAAGCTGTGCGGCACTCGCGATAGCGCGAAACTTAGCTATCGTATCGTTGTGTATAGCAACCAGCAGCACCTCGAGTTTGCCGTCAGCGGATGTCTTTTTGGCATCAGAGACAACAAACCAGTCCATGAGCACCTCATTGATAGGCACTGGGATATATTTGCGCGCCTCGATTGGCACTACGGCGGCAAGCTGCTTTTGCACCGACATGGGGAGCTTGAGTATCGAGACCAAGCTCGAGGAGTACGGTATAGCAACCGCCGCATCGGTGGTGGTGACGTTGGCTTCGCGCAAGACATCCTTGAGCGCTTCGCCGAGTTTGTCGGCGCCGAGTGCCGTAGCGCGGCCGATTTCCATCCCGGCATAGGGCCCGAGCGCAATGGCGCCGTAGGTCTCGAGTATCACGCGGCCTTTTTCGCGGCGCAGCTGCACCACTTTGATACTCGAAGAGCCGATATCGACTCCCAGTACGCTTTTGGCCTCTTTAGAGAACAACTTGGAGAAAGAAAAGTCCACGATACTATTATATAACATCCCGTCGCTATGTTGTTGAAACTCATAGAGCTTCTTATCCCGCCGCGCGCCACCGAGCGTGTGGTGCGCACGCTATCGCTTAGCGAATTGCAGTCGCTTGATCATGAAGACGGCCTCCCCTACCGCGACCCGCGCGTCACAAGCCTGGTGTGGGAGCTCAAATATTATGCCAACCGCCGCGCCGCCGCGCTTGCCGGCGCGCTTCTAGCCGAAAAAATATTGGGTGTAGCCGCCGAAGAGCTCGGCAAACCTCTGCTCGTGCCTATCCCCATGCACGCAGCGCGCCGCCGGGAGCGCGGACACAACCAGACCGAAGTGCTGTGCAAAGCCGCGCTGGCGCGTGGCGCCGATGCGGTTGAGTATGCGCCCCGTATTCTTGAACGCGTGCGCGCCACACCGACCCAGCAAGGCCTGCCACGGCATGTACGCCTAAAAAATATTAAACACGCGATGCGCGTAACGAAACCCGAGACAATCAAAGGCCGCGCATGCATTGTTGTTGACGATGTCACAACCACCGGCGCAACGCTCGAAGAAGCGAAACGCGCGCTCCGCCACAGCGGAGCGCGCGTTGTGCACACTATTGTGCTGGCCCGTTCGTGATTATTGCGTCACCGATGTCGAACCCCCGTAGCGAATCATCGGGGCGTTGTTGCTGCTGCCTGCCGGGCGGATTTGCACCGTTGTTGCAGTAACACTGCCGTCGCTGTTGGCGGTGCCTGCGATGACAACATTTGTCCCGGTGCTGAGGTCCTTTATCGTACCCAGCGCCGACTTCATAATTTGCGCCGAGCTGCCGACAAGCACAATTTTAGTGCTGCCGTCCTGCGCCTTTACCGTAATACTGTTGGCATCCGCAGAAATAATCTGCCCCGCCACTACACCGCCCCCGATCTTCACCCCTGCTGCTCCGACCGTGCCGCCGCGCATAAACGTGCCTTGTGCAAACGTACCGCGAGACGGCATCGAACCTTTGTTGTACACATCGCCCGCATAAAAAGCCGCCCCTGCAACGACGACCACTCCTACTACTCCTGCAATAATTTTATTATGTTTCATACAACGTCTACTATTATTTTAATAATCCCGACGCTTCGGTCGGGACCCCGACTTTAAGTCGGGGCTACTCATACCGCAACGCCTCTATAGGGTTGAGCGACGCCGCGCGCCGTGCCGGATACCATCCGAACACGATGCCGATAAGCGCCGACACCCCAAAGGCGAGCGCGACCGAGCTCCACGACACACTCGTCGTGATGAGTCCAAGCGCGTTTACCCCAAGCGCTATCCCTAACCCCAGTGCCACGCCGATAGTGCCGCCGATAAGCGTCAGCACCACCGCCTCGACCAAAAACTGCCGGCTGATGTCGGCACGCTTTGCGCCGATGGCCTTGCGCAGCCCTATCTCGCGGGTGCGCTCGGTCACAGTGGTAAGCATCATGTTCATGATGCCGATGCCGCCCACCACCAACGATATGCCCGCTATCGACGCCAAGAGCAGCGTGAGTGTCTGGCCCACGCTCGAGACAGCCGAGAGGAGGTCGTTTTGGTTGAGCACGCTAAAGTCGGCTTTGGTCGGGTCGCTGATGTTGTGGCGCGCGAGCAAAAGGTCGGTAACATCTGCCTGTACTTGCGTCATTACGTCGGCGCTTGATGCCTGAATATCGATAGTGGTCACCGAATTGTTGCCAGTCAAAAATCGCTGCGCGCTTTGCGCAGGGATGTAAATGGTACTGTCTTGGTTGCTGAAGCCGCTTCCACCTTTAGCGGCCGCAATGCCCACAACTGTAAACTGCATGCCTTTAATACGGACGGTTTGTCCCACAATCCCGTCCGGCAACCCGTCGGCTGTCGTGTCGTCGGTGCCAAAGAGGTCGCTCGCGGCCGTAGGCCCGAGCACTGCAACTTTGGCGAGCGATTGGTTTTGCGCGTCGCTGATAAAGCTGCCTTGGTCCATCGACACATTGCGGATAGTGGCATAGCCGCTGGTAACGCCGTCGACGGTGGTGTTGGTGTTGGTGCCTTTGGCGGTCACCTGCTGCCGGCCCGTCACCTCGGTGGCGATAGCGGCGATGTTGCTCACTTGCGAGTCAACAGCGTCGGCATCGGCCTGCACCAGGGTCGAGGCCGAGCCGCGCCCGCTGCTCACGCCAAAGCCGCCTGCGGTGCGCGCCGCGCCGGGCGTCACCTCAAGCAAGTTGCTGCCGAGCGACTCTATGCTCGACTGGATGCCGCTCGCGGCGCCCTGCCCTACCGAAACCATCGCAATGACCGACCCGATGCCGATGACAATGCCGAGCACGGTGAGCCCCGAGCGCACTTTGTTGGCGCTCAGCGCGGTATACGTTTCTTGCAGGGTGTCTTTGAAGTTCATACGCTGTCGTGATGCTTGGCGCGGCGGCGCGTATGCGCCTTGGCGTCTGAAAGTATTTTGCCGTCGCGCAACGTGATGATGCGCTGCGCATGTTCGGCGACATCGGGCTCGTGCGTAATGAGGATAATTGTGCGACCGTGCTCCTCATTTAATTTTTGAAAGGTGCCGAGCACGACCTCGCCGGTTTTAGTGTCCAAGTTGCCGGTCGGCTCGTCGGCCAAAATAAGACTGGGATCGTTGACCAGCGCGCGGGCGATAGCCACGCGCTGTATCTGGCCGCCCGAGAGTTCGTTGCTCTTGTGCAAAAAGTGCGTTTGCGTAAGGCCCGCCGAAATAAGCGCCGTCTTGGCGCGATGCTCGCGCTCGTCTTCGCCGACGCCCGCATAAATGAGCGGCAGCATGACGTTGCGCAGCACGGTCGTGCGCGGCAAGAGGTTGAATGATTGAAACACGAAGCCGATATTGTCTTTGCGGATGTCGGCAAGCTCTTCGTCTGAAAGCTGCGAGACATCTTTGCCGTCGAGATGGTAGGTGCCCGAGGTCGGCGTGTCGAGACACCCTAAAATATGCATAAGCGTCGACTTACCCGAGCCCGACGGGCCCATGATAGCGACAAATTCCCCGTCGTTGATAGTAAATGAAACTCCTTTCAACGCTTGAAACGCCGTGTCTCCTTGGCCGTAGGTTTTGGTTATGTCTTTAATCTCGATCATAGACCGCGGATTACTGCGCCGCCTCCGCCGCCGCCTATAAAGGTCGCATTTCCCCCGGCCTTGCCCCCTGCGCCGCCGCTGGTGGCAGTCGCTTTCACAGTCGGGGCGCTGCTACGCGTCGAGACAACTACTTGCTGCCCGACGGTAAGCCCCGAAGTAATTTCGATATTCGAGTTGTCAGAGATGCCTGTCGTCACCGGAATTTGAACAGGAGGCACTGCCGATGCGACGCCGGCGCCTGTGCCACTCACCTCAAGCGGCGGGTCGAACGCGAGCACATAGCTTTGTCCGTTGATTGTCTTAACCGCGCTCGATGGCACCGCGAGCACGTCCTGCGCCACGGCAGTTTGTATGTCGGCATTGACCGTCATGCCGGGCTTTACTTGCGGACTCTGCGCATCAAATGCAATTTGGAGCGCGTACGACACGACGCCTTGCGAAACCGCGCCGACCGAGTCTATCTCGGCCACAGTGCCGGTGAGAGTCAGCCCGTCGATAGCGTCAAAGGTAAGCGTCGCCTTTTGGCCGAGTTTGAGTTTGGCGGCATCAACTTCGTTGACATTGAGCTGTGCTATTTGTGACTTTGATATGACCGATGCCACGGCAGCCGAGCCCGCCGAGTCGCCCACCTGCGCATCGACTGCTGAGATAACGCCGGCAAACGGCGCCACGATGGTGTATTTTGCAAGGTTCGCTTCTTGCGTTGCTAAATCTTCTTTCTCTTTTTGAATGCTATTTTGCGACACCTGCAGCGAAATCGGGTTTGTGCCGTCGGGGTTCCCTACTTTGTCGAGGGTTAGCGTCTGCTGTGCATTGACGATGGCCTGTTTGGCGCTGTCGAGCGCCTTTTTATCGTTGAGCAATGTCGAAATATCGCCGTTGACGGTCGAGAGCGATGAGCGCGTGTTCGACTGCACGCTCGAGAAGCTCTGTGGCGCCTTGCTGTTGGTATATATCTGCGCGAGGTCGGATGCGTTGCCGTAGAAGTTGAGTCCGCTTTGCAACGACTGCGCAACCGCAGTTGTCATAGATACCGACTGGGCAAGCAGCGCGTCTATCGTTGCGGTGTCGGAGGTGCGGGTTGTGTCTTTGTAGGTGTTAACTGCCGTCACGTAGGCGCTGTTGGCGGTCGTGTAATTATTTTTTGCCAGGTCGTGAAAACTCTGCAGGGTGCTGAGCTCCTGTGCCGTCGCCGAAGGAAAGAGATTGAGCAAATAGTCCATGTTCCACTGGCCGCGGCGCGTGTCAAAGTCATAGCCGTACAGCACATCGTTGGCCTGCGTCATTGCCGTGGGTAAATCCAAATATAAACCGGAGAGGTCGTTGTAGGCCGTGTTGTACTCGGTCGCCAAATTGTCCTGCGCGGTCACGAGCGCCTGCTGGTCGTTTTGATAATTGACCGGCGCCTGGGCCTGCGACTGTTGGTACTGCAGTTCATCGGCCGCAAGCGTGCGCTTGGCGTCGTTAACAGCCTGGAGCGCCGACGTGTTGTCGATGCTTGCTATCGCCTGTCCTGCGCGCACACTCTGTCCCGCCTTCACCCCAACCCAGGTTATGGTGCCGCTAACCTCTGGCTTGATATCAACTGTGTTGGTAGTCGAAACTTGTCCCGACTCGGAGAGAGAGGAAATAATGGTGCTGGTCGATACGCTGCCGAGCACATAGAGTGTCTGCGCATTTGCTTTCGTCGCGGTGCTATAGGCAACCCACGCCCCACCGACAATGACGACACCTACCACGCTAGAAATAAAAAGGTGCCGCGCCGCATAGTGGCGAACCTGAATAAAAGCCCACTGTACCGAGCGCCAGGCGCTGAGCAGCAAAGATAACGGGTTCATGGATATACCATTAATACACCGCCTTATGCGGAGTTATTTCATCGAACTGGAGCTGTCATCAAAGTCGGGCGGCGGCACGCCAAATATGATCAAGGTTCTGTCGGCTTCATGATGGCGCACATGGCTGTACAAATCTCCAAACGGCGGCGGTAGCCCCGCGTGCATCTGCCGCAAGTCATCGTTAAACGGCGTGCCGCGGTCTATCGCAGCGCCGGAGACAAGCGTAACAGCAAGAAGACCCGCAAGCAGGTAGAGCGCCGGGATTTTATTGCCGAATCGGAACGTGCGCAGCAGCCACTCGAGCACCGCAATAAGCAAGACGTCGATTAAGAGCCAGGTCCACGGGAAAAATTGGATAAACGCGCTCCAGCCGCGCGGCCCGAAGCCAAGCAGCGTGTCCACGCGGTTGATGCGGATACTAAAAAGAATAAACGTAAAAATAAATACCGAAATAACCAGCACGACAAAGGCAAGCAGCGCCAACGCCGCCACTTGCAGCATAAAATAAATCCTCGGGCGCATGTGTACCTGGCCTGAGCGGATGTCGCTGAGTATTTTTTCTTTAAGATTATCCATTTGTTTGTGCGAGAACCTGCTTTAATGCTTCTTTGGCCCGCCGGAGACGTATGCCCACCGTGCCCTGCGGCACTCCGAGCACCTCGGCGATGTCTTTATACGACATCTCTTCAAAATAATACAATGCCAGCACCTCGCGATATTTCGGCGCCAGCTTTTCGAGCCCGCGGTCCAGGCTAGCGCGCATGTCCTTTTGGTCGCGCTCGCGCTCATGCGGGTCGTCATAGACCGGATGCGAGATAAGGGTGTCGAAGTCGATAATAAGCGGGCCGCGACTGTTTTTACGCAGCGCATTGATGAAGGCGTTGTGCGCTATCCGGTATATCCACGGGCTAAATTTCTGCGCCGTGTCGAAGCTTTGGATGTTTTGGTATGCGCTCACGAACGCATCTTGCACGATATCTTCGATGTCCTCCTGCCGCGCCAAGAACTTGCGCCCGTAGCGCAAGAGCTTCGCCTCATAGCGGTCGAGCAATGTGCCGAAGGCCTCTTTGTCCCCCGCTTGCACGAGAGCAGCTATGTACTCATCAGAGTTTGTATCCACCGACATATACTACCTTGCAGCTGCTGATATGCAGAAGCCCCCATCGCGGGGGCTCCCAAGAAAGAACTAGTGTTATTGCGCCGGCGGAGCCTGAGGAGTCGGCGGTACGCCATCCATAATATGAACAGCCGTCACGCTTGTGCCTGAGACTTTGCCAGCGACGCCCACAGTATCGCCGACTTTGATGTCGCTCACTGTCAGGTCAACTACTTTGCTGACCTTGGCGCTTGCGGCGTCGATGGTATAGGTTTTGCCGTCTTTGCTTGTCACGGTAACAGTGTTACCGCTCACCGCCGAGACGGTGCCCATCACACCACGCTCGCCCATCATCCCACCCATGCGGCCGCCCTTGTGCATGCCCCAAGGGGTCGTGCTTGCGGTGCCGTTAGTGGCCGGAGGAGTCTGCGCGCTGGCGAGACCGGCATAACCGGCTACTGCGCCGCCGCCCAAGAGTAGAGCCCCTGCGATCGGGAGAGCTGCTAATTTCTGCAGTTTAGTCATTAGAGGTATTTAGATTAGACGCTAATAATCTATGCCATGGCGGAGCTCGAGACTCCACTAAGTAATACCCACGACACTGCGAGATTATTTCATTAACGGCTCACTGTATGTCGCGCTTAAAGTTTTCTTCTAGGAGGGCCTTTCGCTTCATGAGGTTTGCTCGCTCTTTGATATACCGCGCGCGCAGGCTCTTTTGCAGAGCGGCGGCTTTTTGCGAGGCGCGCCAGCCGAAAAAGCTCATACCAGCATCAACGGCCAACACTGCCACAAACACCTCGATGCGCGGCACGGTAAAAAGGAGCGGCGACAACAGAAAGAACGCCGGCAAAAATCCGGCCATACCCACCACAACATCCATAAAGCGGTTGGTGGGCGTCTCTACGATATGCACCATGGCCTCCCACATCTCATAGGCGACAAGCAGCACAAACGCGAGCGCCACGGCCGCAAACGCGCCAACCGGCAAGAAAGAAAACCCGAGACCCATAGACAGGCCCGAGAGCACGTGCACGACACTCCACAGGTCGAGCCATGTGCCCTCGCGCCAAATATCTGTCCGTGAGTATTTGTCAGGCAAAGTTATTGCAGCGTAATGCTCCTCAGCACCACCGGGGTCAGCGGGCGGTCGGATGAGTCGGTGGGCACATTGTTGATAGCCATCGCTACATCAAGGCCGGCGGTGACTGTGGCAAAGACGCTGTACTTGCCGTCGAGGAACCCGTTGTCGGCCACATTGATAAAGAACTGCGAGCCGTTGGTGTTGGGTCCCGAGTTGGCCATCGAGACGACGCCGACGCCGTTGTGCGCCGCTGCGTTCTCGTCGTTAAACTGATACCCCGGGCCGCCTGTCCCCCATCGCGCCTCTTGCGAGTCGTCTTTGGTCAGCGGGTCGCCGCCTTGGTCCATAAAGCCTTTGATCACGCGGTGAAACTTGGTCGAGTCATAGTAGCCCTCTTGCGCCAGCTTGATAAAGTTAGCTGCGGTCTTGGGCGCCTGCGGCAAAAAGGTAAATGTGATGTCGCCCATATTGGTGTGCAAGATTGCTTTGGTGACAGTAGTTGGCATAGGTGTTGGGGTTGGGTTAGTAGTTGTAGTTGTTGCAGCGGCGGTTGTTTGCTCTGGTGTTGTTTGCGTTGTCGAGGTTGCGTAGGCGTCGGAGAGCGACGCTGCGGGAGATGCGGGGCCGAGTGTTGTTAAGTACCATACGCCGCCTCCGACTGCAGCTAGCGCCGCAATAATTAAAAGAATTTTTGTCATTTGTCTATTTTAGTGAGGCAAAGCGCTTACTGCAACCCCGATGTAGTAGGGCCAGATAATAAACGCGAGCACTCCCTTCCAAAAGGCGAGGTGAAGGAAGCCGACGGTAAAGAGCCAAGCCGCGACCCAGAGCCCGCCGCTGAACATATGGTTTTCGACTTTAATATTTTGCATAGGGTTATTGTATACCTTTTGGCGACAAATTATTTCACTCCTTATTATTTACCTCGTACCGGAGAATAACGCCGCCGTTTTGAAGCGAGCGAGATTCAAGCAGCGTGAGGTTGTGTGTCGCATTTTCATCAGTAAACAACCGCCGGCCTTTGCCTAAAATAATCGGCGCAACGCACAATCGAATTTCATCAATGACGCCGGCGTTCATGAGGGACTGAATGAGTTTCCCGCTGCCAAAGATATACATCGGCTTGTCGCCTTGTTCTTTGAGGCGTTTCAGTTCGGGTACTGCGTCGCGGACAATGGTTGTGTTGTTCCACTCCGCTTTTTCCAGCGATGAAGAGCAGACGATCTTGGCAATACTATTCATGAGCGCAGTCACTCCCCCTTCGGCCTCCGCGGCCGTCCAATACTCGGCCATGCCTTTGTATGTATTTTCACCAAATACCAGCATGTCGGCTTCTTGCAGCTGCTCGAGAATGTGCGCATCCAACTCGGGGCCCCAGACCAAAGAATGGAACGAGAGGTCCCACGGCTTCTGTCCTTCGAAACAACCATCAAGCGTCACTACATTCCACACGATTATTTTTCTCATATTTGTTTTGGCGGGCCGTCTCGAGTTCGGACTTTTGAGTACCAAGCCCTGCAAGGCGGAATAGATAGATTTTGCAATAGCGAATCGACGCGTCTCGAGCGCCTTTCAATATCCTAAAAATATAGGATAAAGTACTGAAAATGCGATAAATCCATACACTGCAAGAATAGTAGGCAGCCCAAGCCATAACCAATTCGAAGAACGTGATACAAGCAGTCTTGATATAAGGAGTAACAAATACAGGCCAATAATAACTATGTTCTGAGGGGCCAATAAATTTAGAGGACCATGTCCATGTTGTGATGCCACATAAATTCCGTAATACAAGGATACAAGTCCTAATCCAAGGAGTATTAAGTTAATTGTATAAAAAATCCTGACAAATGAAATAAAGCGATTCATGTTGATTGTTATTTAAATTTAATTCTAGTTTGTATGAAAGCAAGTACTAATGCAGCAGGGATACTGATAAGCGACATTGCGTACCCCAGCTGCCAGTCCTGTGTTGTCATTGAATATAAAAAATTAACGGTGCCATAAGGCAGCCATGTGAGAAATCCAAGAAAATGATTAAAGGCGAGAAAATTTAACCACACCAGAGCAAAGTATTTGCTTTTGAAATTTATGACATAGGCCATGCCTAAAACCACTCCTGCCCAGATTGGAATTTCAATGAATCTAAATGCTCCCGCTATTTGCCACCACAAGCGCCCTATAACATTTGCTTCCTCTGTAAAATTTCCTTGAGAACCTACATTAGTTGCGTAGAAATCAAGCGACATACATATCAGAAAAAGCACAGCAGAAAAGATGAGGCTAGCGCCAATTTTTTGACGGAAAATTCCGCGAAACATGAGCGGGAACAATAAGTATTTTCCCATGTCTCAATTGTATCGCTTTAATTTACTTCTGCTAAGCCACGCGTCTCGAGCGGGATCACTTAGCTCTATTTGGCGGAGAGTGAGGGATTCGAACCCTCGGACCGGTTTCCCGGTCAACAACTTAGCAGGTTGCTCCATTCGACCGCTCTGGCAACTCTCCATTGAGCCTTATATCTATACCATTTTTACTGGATTGGGAAAAGAAAACCCTTTGTTTGCTACAATGCCTGCATGGCACCTTTCGAAGTTCTCATCGCTATCTGCTGGCTCGCATTTATAGCGTACTGGGCTATCTCGGCCTTTAGCACCAAGCGCACGCTCCATCGGCCCATGCAGCAACTGTGGTGGATACGGGGTGCTGTTATACTCGTCGCATTTTTTGTCGTGCGCTACCTAGCAGCGACCGGCGACACACGCCTCTTGTCAGCGATGCCGACTGTCAGCCCGCTCCTCGCAAGCATCGGCGTCGCGCTGTGCGCCGCCGGCGTCGCTTTGGCTATTTGGGCGCGCGTATACCTTGGGAGCAACTGGGGCATGCCAATGTCGGTCAAAGAAAATCCTCAATTGGTCACGACCGGGCCTTATAGGTATATCCGCCACCCTATCTACAGCGGCGTGATGCTCGCGGCGCTTGGTTCATCGCTGGTAAACCCCTGGTGGCTTATCGTTTTTATTGTATCGAGCGTTTACTTTGCAATTAGCGCTTTTGCTGAAGACAGACAAATGCAGGCGCAGTTCCCCGCCGAGTATCCCGCGTACAAAAAAGGGACCTGCATGCTGATCCCTTTTATATTTTAACTAGTTGCCGTCGGTTTCTGAGCCGCCGTGCATACGCACATTGAGGAGCGGCGTGATGATGTGATTATCAAAGGTTTGCTGCGCTCTCAATAACGCCTGCAGGCGCAATGCGCGGCCGAGCGCCGCGGTAAAATCTTTTACCGCTGTGTCATAGATAGAGTCGCCGAGCGCCGCAGAGCCCTGGCTGATAAGCGTATCGATGCCCGAGAGCGAGGCTTGCACCGCCACAGTAGTGGTGGCGTCGAGCGTCGATGAGGCACTGGCAAACTGTGCACGCGCTGCAGTGAGCGCGTCTTGCGCCTTTTGCTCAAGCTGAGCGGCGGTGCTTTCTTGTGCGGCACTGATGCTCACCGTATCAGCTTGCGTGGCCTGGCCCTCCCCTGCCGTATCGGTCGCTTCAGAGGTCGATGGGGCCATAGCCGCGAACGTGCGCACCATGGCAGATGCTTTCGGCATTGCAGTTGCTACTGCCACCGTAGTGCTTGCATTATTTTTAGCGCTGTCGTCGCGATGAGCGCGTGCCGAGACCTGCAACGCGAGCGCGTCGGTAGTGCTGCGGTCTTTGCTGTCGCCGTTTTGGTTGCCGAGCGCGGCAAGCACCGCGCCGCCGACAGCCGACGATGCGTTTAGTTGTGTGTGTATCTGCACCGCAACCGCCGGGTCACTGGTCGCTATCTGTGTTGCGATAGCATCGGCGCTTTGCGCATTTTCTTCAAAGTTGGCGGCAAGCTCGGCCGACGTGCTGGCAGTGAGCTGGCCCTTCTGGGCAAGTGTCTCGGCTTCGTCGACGCGCTTTTGTGCGAGCGCCACATGCACCGCAGCCTTGGCCGCTGGTGTGGCAGCAAGCGCCACGGCTACAGGCTCAAGCACTTTAGTCTTAAGCGCGTAGAGCGGCTGGCCCGGGAGCGAGCCTTGTGCGGCAAATGCGGTCGAGCTGCCGGCAAAAACAACCAGCACCAAGCTAGCGAGCGCCGTCATCCAACGATGCGTCGAGACAAACACATACGGGCTGCGCGTTACCGTGACAGGGCTCTGTATTGGCGCGCCAAAAATCCGCACGCGCATAGCCCGCTTTTCATCTGCAGTCAGGCGGATATGGTCAGACTCCCTATTCAGTTTTTTATAAAGATTATTCATGGGGTTCTTTTTCGGTCAGCATGTCTTTCAGTTTTTTGAGTCCGCGATGCACGCGTACCGATATGACATTTTCGCTCTCGCCGGTTATCTTCGCAATCTCTTGCGGCGAAAGGCCGTCGACGTAGCGCATCGTCACCGACTCGCGGTAGGGCTCATCGAGCCGCGTGAGCGCCTCGAGCACCCGCACGCCGTCAAAGCGCTCAACCGCGGCTTCGAACGTATTGCTCTCATCCGGGGGCAGCAGGTCTTCGACATCGCCGTCTGTACCCTCGACTATTCTTTCGAGCGAAACAGACTTCTTTTTGCGGTACTCATCAATAATGAGGTGGCGCAAGGTGCGGTAGAGAAACGGGCGCATCTGCTCGATTTCGTTCCCTTTCTGCATATAGTCCCACGTGCGCAGAAAGCACTCTTGGGTTATCTCGACCGCACGGTCGCGGTCGCGCAGGCGCAGGGCGCAATGGCGAAACAACTCATCGTTGTAGGCCTCGAAGGCGTCTTGCAGTTCCTTCTCTCTCCCTTTCATATAGACGGATATAGTAGCGTGCGATTACCGTATAGTCTATCTACTTAATAGCCTTGGCGACCGCCTCAGTAACCCCCTTGTCAAAGGGCCCCGGGATAACCCTCTCTGCCGATGGGCTCTTCACCAATGCGGCCAGATTTTTAGCGGCTTGCAGCTTCATGACGTCGGTAATTTTGGTGACTCTGTTGTCGAGCGCGCCGCAAAATATCCCCGGGAATACGAGCGAGTTGTTTATCTGGTTGGGGTAGTCGCTACGGCCGGTGCCGATGACAGCCGCGCCGCCTTTGCGGGCCTCTTCGGGCGAAATTTCGGGCGTCGGGTTGGCCATGGCAAAGACTATCGGCTTGTTGTTCATGAGTTTGATGTCGGCAGCCACGGCAAGCCCCGGGCCCGAGACGCCGATAAGCGCGTCACTGCCGGCAAGCGCCTCTCGCAAGCCGCCCTCAACCTTGCGCGGGTTGGTGTGCTTAGCGAGCAGTAGCTTGTGCGCGTCTTTTCTTGAGCTATCGATAATGCCTTTGCTGTCGAGCACAATAATGTCCTTGATGCCGGCATCGATAAGGAGTTTGGCAATGGCCGTGCCCGCCGCACCCGCACCCGAGACAACCACCTTTAGCTTTTTCAAATCCTTCTTCACTACCTTGGCGGCGTTGATAAGCGCTGCGAGCACCACCACCGCCGTGCCGTGCTGGTCGTCGTGCATCACGGGGATGCTCAGGCGCTTCTTCAACTCCTCTTCTATATAAAAGCATTTGGGCGCGGCGATGTCCTCGAGGTTGATGCCGCCAAAGACCGGCGCGATAGCCATCACGGCCTCGATAATTTTCTCTGCGTCCTGCGTGTCGAGCACTATCGGGAAGGCTTCTACATCGGCAAAGGTTTTAAACAGCGCACACTTGCCCTCCATCACCGGCAGCGCGCCGTAGGGGCCGATGTTGCCGAGCCCCAGCACCGCCGACCCGTCGGAGATAACCGCCACCGTCTTACCTTTAATAGTGTAGTCGCGGGCAAGGTTGGGCTGCTTGTGCAGGAGCGAGGAGACTGCCGCGACGCCCGGGGTGTAGACGAGTGTCATGTCGGCGCGGCTCTTTATCTGTGTTGCTGAAGAAATAACAATTTTGCCGCCGAGCTTCTTGTGCAAAGCAATTGCCCTTTTGGCGGTATCGTTTTTAGCCATAGTTCCCAGTATACAGATATACTGTAGGCCATGCACCTGAAGGACTCTTTAACGGAGCACTTTCGCCTGAGCGACGCGCACAAGGCGGCACTCCGCAAACTTGGGATAGTAACGTTGCGCGACCTGCTCTACCACTTCCCTAGCCGATATGAACAAGCGGGTGGCGAGGCCATCGTCGGCACCCTCGTGCTTGGTGCCGAGGTGAGTGTCATCGGCGTGCTCGAGAAAATGGAGACCAAAAAAAGTTGGAAGAGTCGCCGACCGGTGAGCGAAGGGTACCTGCGCGACAACAGCGGGCGCATTAAGCTGCGGTGGTTCAACCAACCGTATATTGCAAAGATGTATCTCGATGGCACGCGTGTGCGTGCCGTGGGCAAAGTGTCGGGCAGCGAAGCTAGTTTGTATTTAGCCAACCCACAACTTCAAAAAATATCAGTGACTGAAGCTGGGTTGTTTGCGGAGCAGAAGAATCTTATGGAAAAGTCTGGCCTGCCGAGCGTTGCGAAGCAAGACGCTCGGACAGGAGATCCGAGGACTTTTTCAGAAGATTCTTCTGCCGTAGCTCCTACTGATTTTTTTGCAGTCTATCCAGAGTCGCGCGGCGTTAGCTCGCTTTGGTTTAGAGCTGCGATAAAAAAGGTCTTGGCCGCCGAGCCCGCGCTCGAAGACCCTATCCCCAAAGAAATTCTAAAAAAGTACAACCTGCCGACACTCTCGAGCGCCATTGTGTGGGCCCATATGCCGCAAAACTTAAAGGACGCCGAGGCTGCGCGCAAACGCTTTGCGTTTGAGGAGGTGTTTATGATCCAGCTCGAGCGAGGCATAGAGCGCGCCGAGCAGAACAAAGAAAAAAGTTTTTCTATCAACGCGCCGCGCCAAGATGTCGAGGCGTTTATGCGCGAGTTCCCGTTTGAGGCCACCGCCGCGCAAAAGCGCGCCATCGACATTATATTGAAAGACCTCTACTCGGGCCGCCCGATGTCGCGCCTGCTCGAGGGCGACGTCGGCTCGGGCAAGACAGCCGTCGCTGCGACAGCCGCGTTTGCCACCGTGCGCACCCGACCCGAAGGGCAAACCTTCGGCACGCTGCAAGTAGCCTACATGGCCCCGACCGAAATTTTGGCCAAGCAGCACTTTGAATCGTTTATCAAATACTTCGAGCAGTTCCCTATCAACATCGGGCTTATCACCGGCTCTGGGTGCTACAAATTCCCCTCCAAGATCAGCCGCGGCAAGGCGGCCGCCATTTCGCGCACGCAACTGCTCAAGTGGGTGGCTAACGGCGAGATACCGGTACTCATCGGCACGCACGCGCTTATACAAAAGAGTGTCGCGTTCAAACATTTGGCGCTTGTCATCATCGACGAACAGCATCGCTTCGGCACCAACCAGCGTCGCAAGCTCGCGCGCAAAGAATTGCGTCTCCCGCACTTGCTGAGCATGACCGCAACGCCCATCCCGCGCACCTTGGCACTCACGGTGTACGGTGACCTCGACCTAACGTTGCTCGACGAAATGCCGCCGGGCCGCAAACCTATCATCACCGAGCTTGTTAAGCCGACCGAGCGCGCCAAAGCATATGCACAAATGCACGAGCAGTTGGCGCTGGGGCGACAAGCGTACGTTATTTGCCCGCGTATAGACGAGCCCGACCCGGACAAAGCGTTTGCCCTGATGGCCAAGTCGGTCAAAGCCGAAGCCAAGCGGCTCAAAAAAGATATCTTCCCCGACTACGAAATTGAGATATTGCACAGCAAGATGACGCCAAAAGAAAAGGACGATGTAATGGCGCGCTTTTCAAAACACGAAGTCGATATTTTGGTCGCGACGTCAGTTGTTGAAGTTGGCGTCAACGTGCCTAACGCGACAATGATATTTATCGAGGGCGCCGAACGCTTTGGCTTGGCGCAGTTGCACCAGCTGCGCGGCCGCGTTGTGCGCAGCAACCACCAGGCCTACTGCTTTGTCTGCCCCGAGAGCCGCGGCGAAACAACATTGGCGCGACTCAAGGCCCTTATCACCGCTAAAAACGGGTTCGAATTGGCCGAGCAAGACTTGCTGCAGCGCGGCCCCGGGCAGCTCAGCGGCAGCAAGCAGTGGGGCATCTCGGACATCGGCATGGAGGCGTTAAAGAATTTGAAACTTGTCGAAGCCGCGCGCCAAGAAGCCACGGCACTTGTCGTCAAAGACAGCACGCTAAAAAATAACCCCCTGCTACGCCAAGCTATAGCCAACCGCACAACGATGCATTTTGAGTAAATTCAGTGGTCACAAACAGGTCTCTGTGTCTTTTGTGGGCGTGCTTGGATTCGAACCAAGGACCGCCGAGGTATAAGCTCGGTGCTCTAACCAACTGAGCTACGCGCCCGATTGCATTACTCTACCCGAAACGGGTCCCTTGTGCTACCATCGCGCAAGACTTCTTTTAAACCTGGGGGACAAAACTCATGAGGGCACATCCTCAAACGTTTATTGCGGGCATAAGCGTGGCGCTTGTCGCTCAGTGCGTACACGAATGCCTCAGAGCGTATTCGACAAGCCAACAAGATTATCTGTTCGAACATTCGCGCAACCAGACCGGAATCACGCTCGACAAAGCTGCGTGGCTCGACCGAACACAAGTAGTCAGTGCGACAGACTATGCACTCCAAGCTGCCTTCAGCGCTTGGAGGATTGCGGCTCAAAAAGATCAGCAGCGTTTATTGATCAACAACGAGCTACCAATCGGCGGGCAGCATATTGTTTTGGATCATCTGCCCATTGCCCCGATGGACTGCGGCAATAAAGAGTTCATCGGCCACCTGTACCGCTGCGCACAATATTATTTGGACTATACCTAAGTCCTATCTCCCGCACGCTGCGGGAGTTTTTCTTTTTTAAAAAGCATGGTACTTTGTCGGCAGACGTAGGCTTAACTCTTGGAGGTATGTTATGGCCACATCGTGGGAAAAACGCCAAGAGCGCGTAGCCGCAATACGGCGCGGCGAAGGTGAAGATGCCGACAGCGGCATCCAGCCGATCAAAATCATCGTCTTCCTGGGCATCGTTATGCTCGTATTGCTGGCAGTAGTGGCGGCCGGGACAATCTATCTCGGATGGAGCTACAAGTGGCTCATCGTCCCGCTGTTACTGGCGGCGGGCACCGCTCTGCCTATCGGGCGGTTGGGGCTTCTCAATCAAACCGACGTGATATTGCGCGACCATGAAGGTATTTCCAACCCGCGCGCACAACGCATCTTTTGCTGGATTGCATTGATATGTCTGGCCACCGCCGGCTTATTGCTATGGGCCGGATGGCACTATACGCAGCAGCGCCTCTATGTAATGTCGGCGTTCCCGGTCCTCGGCTACGCCATCATTATATACACGCTGTTCGAAACCAGCCTTGCGCAAAAAGCGCTGTGGCTGTTTGCGGCTCTCAAAGACAGTCTCTGGGGCCCCTCAAAAGATATGGAGGAGAGCGACCTCGAATAGCAAAACCGCCGCGAGTACTCGCGGCGGTTTTTTCTTTTACTTTAAAAATTGACGACCTTCGGCTCAACTACTATCTCCTTTTTTTTCTTCGGGGTGATGCCGTGGATGACAAGCAGCTTCTCAAACTCCTCGCGCTCAATGGTCTCCTTCTCTACCAACTGGGCGGCAATCGCGTTGAGCGCCTTGCGGTGTTCGTTGATTATTGTTTCGGCCTTTTCGTAGGCCTCGTCGATTATTTTCTTGACCTCGCCGTCTATCTCGGCCGCCACTTTTTCAGACGGCTCGGCTTCGAGCGCAATGGTGCCTATCTTGTTGCTCATGCCGTAGCTGGTGACCATGTTGCGCGCGAGCGCGGTCAGCACCGAGATGTCGTTGGATGCGCCGGTCGTCACATCGTCAAAGACAACCTTTTCAGCAACATAGCCGCCGAGCGACATCGCGATGTCGTCGAGGAACTCTTTTTTGCTCTGCATGCGACGGTCCTCAAACGGCAACTTGAGCGTATAGCCCGCAGCGCGGCCGCGGCTGATGATAGATATCTTGTGCACCGGGTCGGCATACGGCAACAGCGACGCGACAAGCGCGTGGCCCGCTTCGTGGTAGGCGGTTATTTCTTTTTCTTTCTTGTTCAAAACATGCGACTTGCGCTCGGGGCCGAGCATGACCTTTTCGATGCTGCGGATAAGGTCGAACTGTGCCACGGTCTTGCGGCTTTCGCGCGCGGCGAGGATAGCGCCTTCGTTCATAAGACTAAAGAGGTCAGCGCCGCTAAAGCCCGGCGTGCGCTCGGCGATAACCTCGAGGTTAACGTCTTCGGCAAACGGCTTGGTGCGCGAGTGGATGGTAAGTATGTCGAGCCGGTCGCCGCGGTCGGGCAGGTCGATGACAACGCGGCGGTCAAAGCGGCCGGGGCGCAAGAGCGCCGGGTCGAGCACGTCGGGGCGGTTGGTCGCAGCCATGACAATAACTTTTTCGTTCGGCTCAAAGCCGTCCATCTCGACGAGTATCTGGTTGAGTGTCTGTTCGCGTTCGTCGTTGCCGCCCCCTACCCCGGTGCCGCGTACGCGGCCGACGGCGTCGATTTCGTCGACAAAGATAATAGCCGGCGCCGCCTTTTTAGCGGTCAAGAAGAGGTCGCGCACGCGCGAGGCGCCGACGCCGACAAACATCTCAACAAACTCCGAGCCCGAGATAGAGAAGAAAGGTACGCCCGCTTCGCCCGCCACCGCGCGCGCGAGCAACGTCTTGCCGGTGCCCGGCGCGCCCATCAGCAATATGCCTTTGGGGATGCGTGCGCCGATGTCGAGAAACTTCTTAGGATTCTTTAAAAAGTCGACGACCTCTATCAGCTCTTCTTTGGCCTCTTTGGCGCCGGCAACATCTTTAAAGGTGACGCGCGACTTTTCGTCGTTGGGGTCGGTGACGCGCGGCTTGGACTGCCCAAAGCTAAACGCCTGCATCCCCGCCCCCTTTACCTGGCGCGAGAGATACCACACGAAGAGCGCGATAAGCAGGAGCGGCGCTAGGTACGGCACAAGCGCCTCGAGCCAAAACTGAAACGAAGTCTGCTGTTTGATAGTGAGCGTCACTTTGTCGAGCGCGCCTTTGTCGACGCCGTAGTTGGCGAGCGTTTGGGTGAGCGATGAGTCGGGCTCTTTTTTAGAAATCTTTTCGGTCTTGTCGGTGTAGGTGATGTCGAGCGAGTCGCCGTCGATAACGATAGCGGTGATCTTGCCCGCGTTGATGTCGCTGGCCACCTGCGAGACGGCTATCGTCTCGGGCGCGGCAGTGCCGGTGCCGGCAAAGTAGCTGTACGCGCCGGCCAAGAGCACGAGTACCACAACTGCGGTCGCGAGGTTAAGCCAAAACGAGTCGCCGCGCGGCGGCAACTGAGGCATCTGCGGCATCGAGCGGCGGGGACGCTTGGGCGCGCCCTGTTTAGGATTTGGAGCCATAGTGTTTTATATAATACTACTTATAGGAATTTAAACAAAAGGGTGCACCTTCTCTTGTGGCACTCCCGATTAGTAGAAGAACATACCGTATTTTAAAATTACGTGTACAGCACCATTATCACACTGCTAATAGTAGTCGCGCCGAGCAACAGTACGTGTTGCGCCTCTCTGTAGCCAAAAAGTTCAGGGAGCAGATTTGGAAATCGAACTGAAAATACGAGTTGCTGCAAACCATATAAAGAAGTGGCGACCCAAAACGCGGCGAGGCCGATGGACGGAAACCAGTGTGGAAATTCGGAAGACGAAATAATCATGCCTGCGGATGAAAACGCCACCCAAAAAATACCGACGACTTTCTCCGACATGTTTGAGTACAACAGTAAGAGCCCGACCAACACAGCTACCCCCACCCACGGGAGCCGCTCCAGCGCGTCATGTGCGGGCAAAAAGCTTCCCCAGTAGGCAAGGTACGTTGCGCCGATTAGCACAAAAATGACGCTACGATCGAGCTTAGAGCGGAGATTGTTGTATGGTAGCCAATGGTGGAGAAAACTCACAGAATATTGGAACGCCATGATTAGCACCAATAATGCGGGGAGCAAAGGCAGTCGCCCAAACAACAGGAAGCCTATCGAAATAACAAATCCAAAAGTGTCGAGTATACAAACAACCGGGTGCCGCGGAAATGATCCTGAAGTATCTTCGTTGTGCTTGAGCATACGTATTAATCTATATACGAGTTAAGGAATCTCTCGGCGTCGCTGCGACCCGCCTCAAAGGTTGAGGATAAGCGACGTTTGTTGGTATCAAGGATGGAGCGTAATGGGAGCACCTCGTTGGGGCGGATTACTTTGACCCGCGGGTCGGATACAAAGATGTCCTCCACGTGGTTTAGTCCGCGATTAAATGTTTTGACCGGGAAGCCGAAAGGTCTGCAATAGTCGGGCAAAAACGCGAGCAGAAACCGAAAGAAATAGTACCGATGTCTTTCGTTTCTAAGACTCTCTTTGTGTTTACCTCCGGGCCTGTTGTATATAACAATGACTTCATCGGGGTTTGATGCGAGCGCGCGGTCTATCGGCACCGGCACGGTCAGGGTCGCCCAATCAAGATACCAACTGCCTTCAAACTCAACCGGGCCAAAAGCAAGCGGCAACGCGCACGACGCCTTCATTGAGGTAAATATGTTCGATGAGTTAGGAGAGACATATACGGGCTCGAGGGTTTCGAGTTTTATCAAAGTGTATTGAAGTTTTGTACTTGACGCGAATACGCGGTCGATATTGAGCGCCGTACCGGGAGATTGAAAAAGATTTATCAAATAATTGAGATTCATTACCGGCTTGCCTTTAAAAGGGTTGAGCAGACTAACGAGCTGGCGGCCGCAGACAAGATTTTTCCAAACATTTTCAATAACATCAGGCTGATTTGAAAGGTAAAACGCCGCGTTATACACGCCGGCAGACACTGCATATATTTCGTCAAAATAATCAGGGCCGAGGTTCTTAAGAAGTCCCACGCAAACCCCTGCGTCGTAGGCACCATACAGTCCCCCTACCCCCAACACTAGCGTTCTTCTTTTCTTTTTAAATTCCATCTTTAAAGGGGCGCGATATTTAAATTAGCACAGAAAGCTTTTCTATAGACTCGGACACCGCCTTCAATACCCTCTTGTCGAAAAGCAGAGCATTGTGCCCGCCCGTGGGTATTTGTATATTACCGGCGGCGCCTTTGAGGAAGCTGCCCTTTTGCCCCCAGATATGGGTGTCGTACTGCGGATAAATAGAATAGATGCGATTGTTTGCATTGTGTATTTTTTCTAACTCCATAACAATCGGGCTGTCCTCCCGCAGTTCTTGAAACGCTGGGTGTGTGTAGCTATTTGCCGACGACGTACCGGAGAAAGGCGTGGCGATGGCCACAAGACCGAGGGCGCGGCCGTCGGCGTTGTGATGAGCCATATAGTACTTGCCCACCAAGCCGCCCTTACTGTGGGCCAAAAAGATTACCCCGGAGAGATTTTTAGATTCAATAAAATGTTTAACAGTAGCAGCCGCCTCGGGCACGCTCTGCAGATTATTGTTTAGTTCAGGAATTATATACACCGGGTGCCCGGCCAAAGAAAAAAAGCTTCCGAATTTTTGCATGTACCCCCACTTGTTCCCGACGCCGGGCAACAAAACTAGCGGAGCCCTCCCCCCGACCACAAGCCCGAGATAATGGTCGGGCGCAGTGACGTACCAATAGGACGCGATTTTTTTACTGAAGCGATGCCACAGCTCCTTTGCGTACGCCCAGGCCTTGAGTAAAAAAGGGGCTTCGTTGTGCCTACCCATGCGCACATCATACCCTTATATTAAATTAAAATAAAAATCCTCCGCAGCGAACTGCGGAGGAAGCGGCATCTAGTCGGGCAGCACATAGGCTGCGATGCGACCCTTTGGGTAAGTCGTCTCTTCGACCCGATGGCTGTAGTTGCCCGATATGATAATCGGGTTGCCGTTGGCGTCGACGCCGCTGACAACGCCGACATGGTGGTTCATCACCGCAATAGCGCCGACCTGCGGGCCGCTGACGCGCGTACCGTAGCGGGCATACGCAGCAGCTAAGTTGCCGCCGCCCTTGTGCCCGGTCTCCCTGAGCACTTTGTCCATGAACGCTCCGCACCATCTGCGCGAGCGGCCCGTCGGGTTGCCGCCGATATACTTTCGGGCATTACTGACCAGCGACGAATCGCTGAAGATGCCAAGAAATGATACCGTCGGCGGCGGCCCGAGTGGCCGGTGTTTCGGATGCGCCAGCGCCGGAGCGCCAGTCATCGCGAACAAAGAACAAGCGAGCAGTGCCCGCCGAAGAAACAAACTCATTACGTTACTCCCGTGTAGGTTGCACTAATGCTAGTTTCCTCTCCCACTACCGACCGTACCATCTATAACCTGAACTGCGAATGAATGTGCAGTAGCCTTATGCTATATTGCCTCTGTGAAAGAAAAGTTTGTACTTTATTTTTCCGGAGGTGCAATGCGCGGAGTATTTGGCGCCGGTGTGGCAACCTATATTGAAGAAGCGAATCTTTACGAACACATAGAGGCAATATATGCCAGTTCAGCGGGCTCTTTCGCAGCCGCTTATTTGTTATCAGGACAAACTCGGGTTGGGGCGAGCATCTATTACGAAGACTTGGTGCGCAACTTTGTATTAATCAAAGGTTTTTGGGTAGGCGTGACCCAACGTCTTATTAATAGATTTCTCTGGAGAATTCCAAAAGAGTCATTTTCTGACGCATTAAATTTGGAGCGTTTGTTTGAAGTCGCCACCACAAATAAGAAACTCGATGTCGAGGTTTTGAATAAACGCGGAATCCCCTTCTGGATAAAGGTATTAGACGTAAAGTCAAAAACTATCAAAATCATCCTCGCGACTCCGTCGAACCTTCTACAACTCATGCGTGCGAGCGTTTGGGCTGCCCCATATATGCACACTACAATTAATGTCGATGGAAGAGAGTGTACGGACGCAAACGCCATTGAGCCTATCGGATTTGATGAGCTGCGGAGACGACACCCAGATAGCAAAATTGTAATTGTATTTTGTGGAGACCCATATCTAAAATGGACGAGTAAAATGAAAAGCCGTATTGAAGGTTTTTTTGCACATGAGCTGTTTGGTAACGGGTATTACGAAATGTTTGCTGATGCGCCAAAACATCTAAAAAACGACTTGGAGGCTATACGCGCAGACTCAAAAGTTCTCTTTTTGACGCTCAAAAAATCAGCGCGCGTCCACACCCGAACACGAAGCGCCCGTATCCTCAAAGAGGCGTACCAGCAAGGTATCGACAAAGGAAAAGAGTTAGAGGCTTTTCTCTAAGAAATCCATTACAATACCTCTGTGAGCCTAATCGAACACAAAAAGGCGCGGCTTAATTATGAAATCCTCGAGGAGATTGAGGCGGGCCTCGAGCTGCTCGGCCCCGAGGTTAAGGCTCTGCGCGCGGGGCTCGGTAAGCTCGAGGGCTCTCATGTCGTCGTCAGAGATGGCGAGGCATACTTGGTGGGCTCGCACATCCCGCCCTACCAGGCGGCCAACATGCCAAAGGGGTATGACGCCGACCGCACCCGCAAGCTGCTCTTAACCAAGGGCCAAATAGCCGATGTGGCACAGTATGAAGGGCAGAAGGGGTTGACAATAGTGCCACTTAGGGTGTATAATAAGGGGCGAGTTTTGAAGATCGCCATAGGCGTTGCGCGCGGCAAGAAAAACTATGACAAGCGCGCGACACTAAAGGAGCGGGACACAAAACGCGAGATAGACCGTTCGTTGAAAAATCAACCCCGACGCTAAAGGTCGGGGTCCCGACAGAATCGTCGGGATAATAGTGGATAGGCTCAAGTCAGACACGACAAGCGCGGGGTTAGCGTCGCGCGCTTTTCGGGGATGATTGGCCTAGACAATTGACTGGCGCGCGCAATGCGCGAGGCAGAAGTGAGGCGTCTTCTCAAAAACGCTTCAAACCAATAACTGCCAAATCAGTTACGTCGCCGTTTTTCACGGCGAACGACTTCTCTTTCGCCTACGCTAAGGCCTAAGGGAACACGCTCCTACCAGTGCGGCGGGTGGGGTTAGCGTGTTATACAGCCACACTCGGCAGTTGCTTCTCGCTTAGAGGCAACACCTAAAACTCAAAGCTGCTGTGCTATCCGATTTGGTTTACTTTTGACGGATAGCGCCTAAGACATCAAAGCAAACTACGCATCGTAGAAGCTTGCGCCGTTATCAGTTGCACGGGGGTTCGATTCCCCCCATCTCCACAAAAACACGCTAACGCCAGAGCATGTCTCTGGCGTTTTGCTGTTTTTGGAGGATGCGGGAAATCGAAGGGTTTTGCGGGGTTACCCACGCAGCGGCGTGGGTCGCAAAACCGTGGTCAGGCGGAGAAAAGTTTTGACGAAAACTTTTTGAGCGCTTGACCGATTCCCTCTTTGAGCAAATTTTGTGACGACAAAATTTGAGTTGTAGCCGATGGCGCCATCTCCACAAAATAAAAAGGCCCGGCAGTGATGCCGGGCCTTGCTTTGTCTTGAGAACACTTCGTACTCTGGATTAATGCGGCCATAAATACGCAATAATAGCGACACCGAACACAATTGCGCCCACAATCATGCCTGCCGCCCACATTGCGTCGAGTATGTTTTGCAGCCCCCAGAGTGGCACCGCCCAGAACCAGAACGCCGCTGCTGCTCCGGCCAGCAGCGCCAACCCGAGCCATTGCACCCAGCCGCGCATACAAAAGAACTCGCCGAGCACGAAAATGAGGGAGAACAGAGTGACACCAGCGCCGAAGAAAAATCCATCTCCCGCGTGTTCCCTCGCACTATTTGCCAACACCGCTTCGTTAGACAGCCCCGGTACAGCCTGAGGGCCGTTGATCTGGTAGCTCGAAGCGAGGTCGGTCAAGAATGTCGGCGCGAACCCTTTGTATACGAGGGCTAAGCCCCAGAAAAGGAAGACGGCCGCCAAGAGGAACTTGGACAACTGGTAGAAAGGATTTTGAAGGTGCTTGTCCACGGTATAACCTCACAGTTGGGCGTGCGGGACGCCTGGAAATCTTCCCAGATAAAACACTTAATATCTCTATCTTGTCAATCCTTCCCCGTCTCCACAAGTACAGAACTGCGCCCCGCCTAAACGGGGCTTTTTTATTTATACATGCAGAGGTATAGTGCCCCCAGACTAGTAACCAAGGGGGTATCGATGGCTACGAAAATCGAGCACGAAACCCCTCTGGGGTTTCGACGGCGCACAGACGGCAGCCGTATAACCTACGACCCGAACATCACCGTGCGAGCCGTACACAAACGATTCTTCTCGCAAGTTAAGGACCGCTCGCTTACCTTCGGCGATCCACTGGTAGAGGTGCGCCGGCACCTTGAGCTTGGGCATCGGTACTTCTTCAAAACCGACCTCACCAGCGCGTTTGACCACGTTACGGCCGAACAGCTGCAAGCAGTGCTCGGTGTGCGCCGCATCAACTATGGGTGGCTCACGCCTGCAAAATACTTCTTCCACGAAGGCGGGCGTGGCGGGCTCATACAAGGGGCACCGGCGTCGCCGTATCTGTTTGAGACGTACTGCAGATATGGCGGGCTGGACCGCGAGCTGTACGAGTATTGCGACAAACTGGGGTTCTGTTATACCCGGTACGTCGACGATATTCTTATCTCCTCAAATCGTTTTTTGGGAAAGCGCATCGGGCCTTCAGTGAGAGAGATCGTCCGCACCTTCGGCTTTGAACTCTCTGACAAAAAGACCAAGCGGGTCGACGTGTACACAGAGCCTCTTTCGGTGTTGGGGTATCTTATTCAAGGCTCCCGCATCGACCCCAACCCGGGGACTCTGCAAGCCCTGTTCGACCCGAAGACAAGTGATGCGGCCCGCAGCGGCGTATTTAGGTGGAGACGCCACGTGCGCAAGGTTGGGAGGCGCCGCCAAGTTATACACAGGTAACTTGGCGGACGGCGTGAAGTTGCTATACTAAAGGCATGTGCTTGCGCGCTTAGGGGGTCTCCTGAGTGCGGTGCACTCAGCCAGAAATAAGATCCTTTTGTGATATCTGGGCTACGGCCTAGGTTGATCATCAACTTTATACATTGCTGATGTCGATAGACAGGGCATGTATCATGGGGAGAGACCCCCTAGCCCATGCGCTGCCGCCGTCACGAATGTGACGGCGTTGTTGTTTTTGATAAATTAATCCCCGCCAACCAGCGGGGTTTTTTTATTTATACAAATGCTACAATTTATTCATGAGCATTGAGAATATTCACCAATCTATCTACGGCAATATCGGCAACCATTCGCTCGAGCCGCAGTTCGAGGTGCATGGCAACGAAGTGTTTGCCACCCGCTACAACAAGACGATGCCCGGCGGCAAACCGCTGTACACCGTACACGAGGGCAAATGGTACGCGACCGAGTTTCATCCCGACGGCAGGAGTGCGCACGCCGTGTACGAAACACGTGGCGACAAAATCCACACCACCAGCTTTCACCCTGAACACAATGCAACACAGCATGTCTTCGAAGTGCGTTCGCACCTGACCCGCTAACAAAAAACCCCGCCTAGTGGCGGGGGTTTTGTTGTTAGCTATTGGGTCGTGCCCGAACCTCCCGAGTTGCTGCCGCCCGGGACATTCACCTGGATAACCGGCGTCGTGTTAGACGCAGCAGGTGCGCGGTAATAGCGGAAGTACCAAAAGAGTCCGCCCACAACAACAATCAAAATAATCACCGCGACCGCCCACCCCGCCGAACCCGAGTCGTTGTTGTTAGGAGTGCTCGGGCCCGGATTGTTAACTACAGTTACCATAAGGAATTGTTTAATTATTAAAAACAAACTCCACAGTACCGCGCGCGGCCTGAAGCGCAGATGAACTCTTTAGCCGCTAGGGCAGGATAGACTCATGGCAAATACGGGCCAATATGCTATAGTGTGCCCAACAACGCTTTGGATACTCGAGTCAACCATCAAATCCGCGCCAAGGAAGTGCGCCTGCTAGGCCCCGAAGGAGAGAACTTTGGGGTCCTCCCCCTTTCTGACGCTATAGCCAAGGCCGAGGAGTTTGGGCTGGACCTTATAGAGATAAGCCCCAATGCCGTCCCCCCGGTTGCAAAGATCATGGAATATGGTAAATTCCAATACGAAGAGCAGAAAAAACGCCGTGAAATAAAGGCCAAATCGCATACGACCGAGACGAAAAGCGTCCAGGTCAAGATAGGCACCGGCGACCACGACATGCAGCTTAAGGCCAAAAAGGCAGCCGAGTGGCTCCAAGAGGGCCATCGCGTCAAGGTAGACCTGTTCTTGTGGGGGCGGTACAAATATATGGAGTTCGCCTTCCTCAAGGAGAGGCTGGAGCGCTTCCTCAAGCTTATCCCCGCCGACTACAAGCTGGCGGACCCGATAGCCAAAAGCCCCAAGGGACTGGCCACCGTACTCGAAAAGGCTAAAAAGCAGCAGTAAAACCATGAAAACCAACAAAGCAATCAGCAAGCGCCTCAAGATTACCCGCAAGGGGAAGATAATCGCGCGCAAGCCCGGCCAAAACCACTTTAATGCCAAAGAGAGCCGCCACACGCAGCTCTCGGGCCGCCGCAGCCAAAACATCTCGCGCCTGACCATGACCCCGAAGGTCATGCAGCGCTACATCGGCAAAATCGGCAAAAAGTAATTACAATTTAAAATACTACTATGGCACGCGTAAAAGGAGGGGTATCATCAAACAAACGTCGCAAGAATATCTTGGCAATGACCAAGGGCTACCGCCATGCCCGCAAGTCCAAGACCCGCGCAGCCAAGGAGGCTATCTTTCATGCCGGCAAGTACGCCTTTGACCACCGCAAGGATAAGAAAAACGATTTCCGCCGCCTGTGGACCGTGCGCATCAATGCCGGCCTCGACACGCTTGCTATCATGGGCCCGAACGGCAAAGAGCTCTCCTACAGCCGCCTTATCGACGCGATGAACAAGAAAAAGGTTTTGGTTAACCGCAAGATGCTCGCCGAGTTGGCAGAGAAATCCCCCGCCACCTTCGAGCGGATAGTAAAACAAGTCGCCTAACTAGACTCAAAAATAAAAACCCCGCCACTCGGCGGGGTTTTTAGTATATATTGACAGAAATCGTAAAATAATGTCATACTGCGGCCAGTCTTGAACCTTAATAGGAGCTGCCGGTGGCACAAACCGTAACCTTTCTTGAAAATGCTTTAAAGGCATGGGAGGACAAGTGGCTTTTCTACGAAGCCTCCAACCGCCTCCTGATTTACGCAAAAGAGAAGGGGCCCGAGGTCCTCAGAGGGCCAATGCGGCACTGGCGCGAACTTCGAAATCATATCCTGACACTTAAGGGAAATGATTTCGATGTCACTCGCTTTTGTCCTATGGAAGATGACCTTGGAGCATCTGCTTACACGACTGTTCCGCTCCAACTCGCTTCGTGGACTCTCGACTCTCGCCGGGTATTCCAGCTCAACAGTGAACTCGTAAACAAGTTTGCTACGGCTGAATTGCCGGCGGGGCTAAAGTGGTCTGATTTGCTTTGGCCGTTCGATGCGTTTGCAATCTCTCTTGAAGAACCGTATATGCTCCAGGGAGATAGCGATGACATCGCCCTCGAGATGATTCTGGTCACATCGGTCTTCAAAGCCTGCAGCGCACACGAATACAGCAAGCGGGACGGTTTTGAGGTCCGGTATTTCTTACGGGAAGCGTGCCCGCTTGAAGACGCAGAACGATGTGTCCTCACTTCAAACGAACGCGAGGCCCTAGAGAAACGCCTGAAGAAAAAGCAGTGGGTCAAACTACAGCGCGATCTTGGAAAAATTGCTGAAAAGATCAGGTGGCGTTTCGCGAGCGGGAATATCCCCTCCGGAATGCAAGAACCCAGCCTTCTTAAAAAAGAAGGCCTGGTCGGCGATGATCCATACTTCAAAATCATCGCCGGATTCTGTCTTTATCTTGAGGCACTCCCGCCTGGCACTATGGAAGGGTACGGGTGGCAACAGGTTCCTCTCTCTGTGCGAAAGCAGGCACAAGGCTTTATTACAGACGGAGAGCAAGTGTGTCGAATCGAAAACTTGCACACGCTCTCCCCTGCGACATTGGCCGAGTTCCCGCAGTCGCCACGAAGAGGCCCTGCATACACCGTAACCCCGCACTGGAGGCGCGCCCATTACAGACGTGCCCGAGGCCAGGGGAATAATCCCCACGCACCCCGAGACGTCGAGGTAAGCGCCGCTTTGATTCATAAAGAACATCTGCCTCCCGGGAGCATCCCCGGAGGCGCTCAGAGTAAGGTCATATAGTTCAAACTTAAGGCAGCGTAAGCTGCCTTTTTCTTTTTTATAGCGTGCCCGAGAGTGAGTTAGAGGGTTCGAAGCGAAAGGAGGCTCGGTTTATTTTGTCTTTGTTAACAAGTTCGATGACGCGCTCGACCAGGGCTTTCGGGTCGGAGTCGAAGACAATGCGGTCGTTGGGGCGATGGCCCGCTGCAAGGATTGATTTGATGATGTCGTCGGTCTCCCAGTCGGCTTCAAGAACGCCGATGGGCTTTTGGTCCTCAAACGCGATGGTGAATTCGTGGATGGTGCCAATGCGTCCGCAGCCAAAAAAGACGGCGTCGCTCGAGCGCGTGAGTATGAGGTCGCGGCCCGGGTAGCCGAAGCCTGTGTAGATGATGAGGTCGAGGTATTCAACCGGCAGGTTGTAGGACTCGATGTGTTCTTTCTCAGAGTTTGCCGGGGAGAAGCCAACAGTAAACCCGCCCGCCGCCTTGGCCCCCATCGCCGCCCACAAAGGGAAGCCTGTTGTCGCGCCCTCTACCAGCACCGCGCCGTGCTGCGCTATCTGGCGGCCAAGCTCAAGCCCTTTGTCATAGGCGTCGATACCGCAGTGGCCCGTCTCGGCCGCGCCGGAGACGCAAAATTTAAGTTCAAGGTGGTCGTGCTTCGGGTTCATACGATTTAATGTAGCAAGGTCAGTCTGCTTGCTAGAATTCTATCACGGCACGCTCTCCAACTTCAGGCACAGTAGCTTTGACACCAAGGTAGTCGCGGATGCGCTGCGCCAAAAACATCGACGAGGCGGGCTCGCCGTGGACCAAAAATATTTCTTGTACGCTATCGCCGGCTTTGTTGGCAAACTCGAGCAGCCCTTCGCTGTCGCGGTGCGCCGAGTAGCCGTAGAGCTGCTCTATCTTTGCGCGCACCGGCACCTTTTTGCCGTAAAAATCGATTGCCTTCTCCCCTTCTATCAACTTTCTGCCGATAGTACCCACCGCTTGGTAGCCAACAATGAGCAGTGTCGAGTTTTGGTCGGGCAGGTACTGCTCTTCGTGCGCGAGCACACGGCCGCCGCTCGACATGCCCGAGCCTGCAAGAATAATTTTGCTCGCCGGGTCAGTATTGAGTTTGTGCGAGGCTTCGGTTTGCTCGACATAGTGCAAGTTGGAGAAGGAAAATATCGCTTCGCCGCCCTCAACGCGTTTGCGGATGTCGTCGGCAAAGTACTCGGGGTGCGCCAAATAGGCATGCGTTATCTTCTCTGCCAAGGGCGAGTCGAGATACACTGGCGCCATGGGCACGCGATGCTCTGTGTAGAGCTTGCGGATGTCAAAGACAAGGTCTTGCGTGCGCTCGGTCGAAAACGCGGGGATAAGCAGCGTGCCGCCGCGCGCCATCGCTTCTTCAATAACATTCTCAAGCTTATCAAGACGCTGCGCGTCGTCGGGGCGCATCTTGTCTCCGTAGGTGCTCTCCATCACTAAGTATGTTGGTTTGACCTCCTCGGTCGGTTTAAGGAGCGGCGAGTTGCCACCTCCCAAATCTCCTGTAAACAAGATTGAGCGCGCTTGCCCTTCGGAGCCTCGGCGAAGAAGGGCCATGGCCGAACCGAGGATATGGCCCGCATCCAGGAGCTGCAGCTCGACATTGTCGGGGAGCGAAACTTTTTCGTGATAGCCGACGCCATGCCACAGCTTCATCGCCTCTGAAACATCTTTTTGACTATAGAGCTCGGGGCGCTTGTGGCGCTCGGCATTGCGGGTCAGTATCTCGAACGCGTCCTGCAAAATAGGCTCGGCAAGCGCCTGTGTTGCCTTGGTTGAGATGATAACGCCCTTAAACCCGTCTTTAACCAATTTGGGTATCCGGCCAATGTGGTCGAGATGCGCGTGTGTAATAACCAAGTGCGAAATCTCGGCGGGGTTATATTCAAAGGCGTCCCAATTCTTGGCCTCGTCCATCCCCTGCCGCAGGCCGCAATCGACTAAAAGTTTGTTGGCCCCCGTGTCTAAAAGAAAATTTGAGCCGGTAACCGTGCCGGCCGCGCCGTAAAAGAAAATTGTAGACTGCATTGCTTGTATTGTAACAAAAAATCCAGAGATTCTCTTTAATTTATCAAAAATCCCCATCCTTACGGTGGGGGTTTTTGATGGACTCCGGAAGTAAGTGTCTACTTTTGTGCAAAGTGGGTGCTCTATCGGCACACCAGGGTGTGCCAGCCTTCAAGCTCCCTGTAGATCACTTAAGGACATTTACTTCCGTAGTCCTCTATAAGTATAGCAAACCCTCTACGCAGGCAAAGAATAACTCCTTTTTGCAGGAGTTGGGGTCGTGTTTATCTCTCCGGAGAAAAGGAGTTATTCTTGCCTGACTATTCGTCGATGCCAAAGCGCTTGTATTTGTAGATAGGATGCTTGCCGAACCAGTGTTGTATCTCGTGTTTGGCTTCGGCAGGGGTTTCAGAGGCGTGCACCAGGTTGAAGATGGCGCGGTGCTCGATGTTGGCGCTGATGGCCGAGTCAGCCGAGTAGTCGCCGCGGATAGTGCCCATCTCGGCGAGGTGCGGCATGGTTGGGCCAACGATCTTGCGGACCATGTCGACCGCGTGCGGACCCTGCACAACCATTTTGACGACCGGTGCCGAGACCATAAAGTCGATGAGCCACTTGCGGACCTCTTTGCCAATCTTGACAGGGTTGGTGGTGCCGAAGTCGCGCTTGGGGTCGTGGCCGTACTTTAGATAGTTTGAGCTGGTGCGCTCGCCGATGCGACCGAGCCACTTCTCATCTTTGGGGTAGTGGCTGTCCATCTCGGCCTTGGTAGGCTGGTACATGTCGAGGGCGACAACCTTGAGGTCGCGGCGCTCAAAGCGGTTGATGATCTCGCCGATAAGGCCCTTGCGTATGCCGTCGGGCTTGATGAGCACGAATGTCTTTTCTTCTTTCGGATGTTGCATTGCGCCTAACCTTACAAGATTAAGCCTTATTTTGCAAGGAATAAAAAAGCCGGCCTTTGGGACCGACTATACTGAGAAACCTTTGCCGAAGAACTCAAAGTCACAAGATAAATACGCGTGTTCCCCAGGCTTCAGCCACAGGCAACGCTCGGTTCCATAGTCTTCGGGCAGAGCCATCACTGGCTCAACACACAAGTAACGCGGGTCATCGCGCCAAAAGACAACCGCAGGATTTGGCACTTTGAGAAAATCTCCACCAACATTCATCTTTACGGTACCGAGATCTTTTAAGTGAATTGTGATCTCGTAGAAATATTGACGTCGAACATAATCGCTCAACTCAAGTTTGCGTACGACAGTCTGTGGAGTTCCTTCAAAACGCTCACCATAGTAGCCTGTAGATGCATAACCTTGCGGAGTCGAAAAGTATGGATGTAGCCCCATACCAATCGGCACAGCTGCAGTGGCCTCCTTTTTTAATGAAGCAAAGATGGAGAACCTGAAACCTCTTTTTTGAGGAATGGCGGAAATGCTGACAGAAATCGGTTGATTGAAACAACCTAGCAAATCGCTGCCCCGAAGCTCCCAATTGCTGGAACGCTTAATCCCTCGGAGGTCACGCAGTCGCCCATGCTGAGGCAGACCAAACTTTTTATCCACGGGACCGAAGCTAGGAAAACATACGTGCATACCGCCGCGCAATTTTTCCTGGCCATCGATAATTAGTTTTTGTTGGGGAAAAAAGATGTCCATACCTTCTTCCCGCCATGTGCGTATACGTCCGCCAGTGATAGATGGGCTGGGCATCCGAACCTCCTTAAATAAACTTCTTGCACTATTTTGAACTAAAAATACAAAAAGTCAATATTCCTTCCTTTTACAGTGCGGTCAAAATTTCGGCGGGGCCGTCTTGAACTATGACCGTTTGTTCAAATTGTGCTGCGCGCGAGCGGTCGCGCATCTTTATCGTCCAATCATCTTTTGCAACGATGATGTCTCCTTTGCCTTCGCTGAGCATTGGCTCGATAGCAAGCACCATACCAGCTACTATTTTTTCGCCCTCTCCGGCGCGACCTTCGTTGTCGATATGCGGCTGCTCGTGCACCGCGCGGCCCACCGCGTGGCCGCCCAAGTCTTTGACAACGCCGAGGCGGTACTTGGTTGCGACGCGATAAATAGCCTCGCCAATGTCGCCCGTGCGGGCGCCTGGGCGTGCCGCCGCAATAGCAAGGTCGAGCGCTTCGCGCGTAGCTCGGATAAGCCTTTGTGCGGCCTCGTCGCCCTCGCCTACAACAAATGTGCGAGCCATGTCGACAAAGTACCCGTTGTACGAAAGGCCAATATCAAACTTAACAACATCGCCATTGCGAAACAGTTTGTCGGCTGTGGGGATGCCGTGCACTATCTCATCGTTGATAGACACACACAACGTGGCTGGGTACGGGTACGCGGCGCCTTCGGGTTGGTAGTTTAAAAATGCGGGCACTCCGCCGCGTGCCTTGATAGCATGCTCAGCCATCAAGTCGAGCTCGGCCGCGTTCATCCCCTCTTTTGTGGCAGCCACCAAGTCTTTGAGTACGCCCGAGAGTATAATGCCTGCGGCGCGGAGCTGCTTTTTGTCGTCTTCAGTTTCGATAATCATGCGATGTTTAGGGCACTCAGCACTTTTTGGTGCACCTCTTCGATAGAGCCGTCCGACTCTATGTCGATTACCATCCCGCGCGAGCGCAAAAACTCTATAGCCGGCGCTGTCTTGTCGGTAAACTCTTTCAACCGATGCTCTACGGTGTCAGAGGCATCGTCGCTGCGCCCGTCTATGCCGCGGCGGATAGCAAGGCGTTTCTCGACCTCCTCGTCAGAGATATCGAGAAAAATTGCCCGGTACGGGCGCTCGAGCCACCCTGCCGTCTCGTCAAAAGCTACTGCTTCGTCGCGGCGGCGACAGGCACCCTCAAACACGATGCCGTCCTCGGGCGAGAGTCCGAGCAGCACCTCGACAAAAAGGTGTGATGAAAACCATTCAGGCAAAAGGTCGCCCGCTTCGAGAACACCGCGCACCTTGCGGGCGACAAAGCCTTCGCCTTTGGCCATCTCGCGCAAGCGGTTGCCCGAAGAGTAAATTTCGGCACCAAGCTTCTTGGCCAAGAGCTTGCCCTGGGTGCCCTTGCCTGAACCCGGGCGGCCCATCATCAAAAAAGTCTTTATATCCGACATGCTGCTAACAATAGCAAAATAAAAACCCCCGCGCGAGGCGGGGGTTTTCTTCAACACGTTTAGTATTCGCGTATAGAGATCTGCGCGTCGATGCGGCGCGCAAGGTCGAGGATAACCTGGACAACGATGAGCAGCGCCGTGCCGCCGAGCGCAAGCGTCGTAATACCCGTGATGCTCTGCATGACAATCGGCAAGACCGCAATGATACCGAGGAAGGCTGCGCCGACAAACGTGATGCGGGTGATAACCTTGGCCAAGTAGTCTTGCGTCGGGCCACCCGGGCGAACACCGGGGATAAAGGCGCCGTTCTTCTGGAGGTTTTCGGCAATCATGTGCGGGTCAAACGTAACAGCCGTGTAGAAGTAGGTAAAGAAGAAGACAAAGATAAAGTAGAGCGCGCCGTAGAGCCCGAGGTTTTGGAGGCCAGAGAGGATAGCGTGCGCGAGGTTAGCGAGCCACGGGTGGCTCGAAGTCTGGAAGAAGCTCGCGAACATTTGAGGAATAAGCAAAAGTGAGAGCGCGAAGATAATCGGGATAACGCCCGCCTGGTTGAGGCGCAGCGGGAGGTAGGTCGACTGGCCGCCGAAGAATTTCATCCCGCGGACACGCTTGGCATAGGTCACCGGCACCGGGCGCTCGGCCTCGGTGATAAACACCACAGCCGCAACCACCGCAATAGCCGCAACCACAAAGGCTGCATAGAGAGGTATCTGCGTCGCGTCAAACGAAAAGAGCACCTGGCTGAAGTCGCGCGGCAGGCGCGCCACAATACCCGCGAAGATAAGGATAGAGACGCCGTTGCCGAGACCGTACTCAGAGATAAGCTCGCCAATCCACATCAGGAGCAAGGAGCCGGCGACAATCATGAGCAGGTTAGCGGCAAAGGCAAACGCGCCGAGCTGCGGGAGCACCGCCTCGCGCTGCAGGATAAGCAAAAACGAAACGCCTTGGATAAGCGCGACCGGGAGCGTGAGCAAGCGCGAGTACTGGCTAAAGCGCTTGCGGCCCGCCTCGCCCTCTTCTTGGTAGAGCTGTTTGAGGCTCGGCACCATGAGCGTGAGGAGCTGCATGACAATCGATGCGGTGATGTACGGGCCCACGCCGAGCATCACGATAGAGAGGTTGCTGAGCCCGCCGCCGCTAAAGAGGTTGAGCAGGCCAAAGAATTGGTTGCTGTTTAGAAATGACGAGAGCTGCGCTGCGTCGATACCCGGGATAGGGATAGCCGCCAAGACGCGAAAGACCGCGAGTGCACCAAGTACAAACAGCAAGCGGCCGCGCAACTGCGCGTCTGCAAAGAGGAGCGCGATTTTTTGAGTGAAGCTTGGCATAAAAAGTTATGCGACCGAGCCGCCCGCCTTCTCTATCTTCTCCTTGGCCGAGGCCGACATCGTGCAGCCGGTGACGGTGAGTTTTTTGGTGAGTTCGCCGTCGGCGAGAATCTTGACCTTCGGGGTCACGCCTTTGCGCGCGCGGACAATGCCGCGTTCGATAAGCATGGTCGGGTTGACGCTGTCGCCGCTCATGAACGCGACTTCAAGCGACTTGAGGTTGATGACGGTCGGCTTAACAGCAATGCTGTTAAAGTTGTAGCCGCGCAGCTTAGGGAGCTTCTTGAGCTTCTCGCGGACGTCGGGGCGGATGCGGTGACCGGCGCGAGCCTTTTGGCCCTTGGTGCCGCGGCCCGAGGTCTTGCCGCGCAGGCCGCCACGACCAACACGCTTGATGTTTTTGTTCGGTGTTTTGCGTTTTAGTTCGTGGAGTTGCATAAAATAGTTGGGTTATACCTTGAGCGATTTAAGAGCCTCGATAGCGGCGCGGGCGTTGTTGAGGCCGTTCTTCGAGCCAGAGTGAATCTTGGCGACAACGTTGGTGACGCCTGCGAGCTCAAGCACCGGGCGTACCGAGGAGCCTGCGACAAGGCCGCGGCCCGGAGCCGGCATCATCGACACAATCGATGCGTTGAACTTGGCCGACACTTCGTGCGCGATTGAGTTGTGCTTGGCAAAGTTGACCGTGATCATGTGCTTTTTAGCATCGCGCGTTGCCTTGTCGATAGCGAGCGTGGTGTCCCCCGCTTTGCCGAGGCCAACGCCCACGCGGCCTTTCTTGTTGCCGATGATGATAGCCACCGAGAAGGAAAAACGGCGGCCGCCGGCGACGACGCGGGCGACGCGGCGGATGTTGATCATCTTCGAGTCGAACTCGCTCTTAGCGCGAGGAGGGCGGGCACCGCCGCGGCGCGCTCCCGGGCGGCCGCCCTGGGCACCGCCGCGACCACCGCGCTCGGGGCGGTTGGTGCGGGCAGCGGGTGCTGCAGCAGCCTCCGGAGCAGAGCTTTCGGTTGTTTCGACTATTGGAGTTGTGATTTCTTGTTCATCCATAAAATTTAAAATTCGAGACCACCTTTGCGTGCCGCATCAGCAAGCTTAGCAATCGAGCCGGTGTAGCGGAAGCCGCCGCGGTCGAACACTACCTTGTCGATACCCTTTGCCTTGGCGCCCTTAGCGACAGCTTCGCCCAACTTTTGTGCATCGTCCATCTTAGCGCTAAAGAGCGTCTTGCCTACCGTGTCATCAATAACCTGGGCTTCGAGGTAGCGGTTGGACTTGTACACGGCAAGGCGAGGGCGCTCGGGAGTCCCCTTAACTTTGGCGCGTATACGGTTGTGACGGCGTTCAAGATTTTTCATATAAGTTATGCGGCCTTCTTACCCTGCTTGCGGCGGATAACTTCGCCCTCGTAGCGGATGCCTTTGCCTTTGTATGGCTCGGGCTTCTTCTGCTTGCGGACGTTGGCGGCAAACTGGCCGACCAGCTCTTTGTCAAAACCGGCAATCGAGAGAGCGCCCTTCTCTACCGTCACAGTTAGGCCCTCTGGGATAGCCATCTTCACCGGGTGGCTAAAGCCGAGCGCCAAGTTGAGCGTCTTGCCCTGCACATCCCACTTGTAGCCGACACCTTCGACCAAGAGCTTCTTGGTAAAGCCGGCATTAACACCTTCGATCATGTTGCGGACATGGCTGGCGTAGGTGCCGAGTGTGGCGCGAGCGGCAATGCTTTCGGCGTTAGGCGACACTTGCACGCCTTCGGGGCCGACCTCGATTTTTACCAAGCGGTTGAGCGGCTTTTGCAAAGTGCCTTTAGGGCCTTTGACGGACACGAAGCCACCTCCGACAGTAACTTCGGTTTTCGCAGGGATCGCAATGGGGCGTTTAGCAAGTCGTGACATATATTTTTACCAAATTTCGAACAGGGCCTCGCCGCCGACGCGCTTCTGCTGTGCCTCTTTGCCGGTCATGATGCCGCCCGGCGTCGAGAGCAAGAGGAGTCCGTGACCGCGCTTGACCGGCTTAACATCGCGGACGCCCATGTACATGCGGCGCGACGGCTTAGAGATGCGCTTGGTGCCGGTGATAACCGGGCTGCCCGAGGCATCGTACTTGAGAGTAATAGTGAGCGCGTACTGCTTTTTAGAAACATCGCCGACGTAACCCTCTTTGTGGAGGATCTGCGCGATAGAGTGCTTCATCTGCGAGTACGGCAACGACACAGACACATGGCCCACGCGCGAAGCGTTCTGAAGACGGATAAGCAAGTCTGAGATAGGGTCGGTTACCATAAAAATTACCAGGATGATTTGCGGACGCCGGGGATAAGACCTTCGTTAGCCGCTTCGCGGAAGCACAGGCGGCACATACCGAAGTCGCGCATAAAGGCGCGTTTGCGCCCGCAGCGGAAGCAACGGCGAACGACCCGCGAAGCGAACTTCGGAGTCTTGTTTGAACGCGCGACTGTAGATTTTTTTGCCATTGTGGAATCTTTGCCCGGCCTGGGCCGGATTACTCCCCTTCCCTAGAGAGTTACGATTCTGAGGGTTTGCCTCGCCCTCGCCTAATTAAAGGGGACTAAGCGGCACCTATCAGAAAAAAGGAGCCCGTTGGGGCTGAAAGCAATGTATCACGGCCAAGCGGCATATGCAAACATCGTCCCGACGCCTTGGTCGAGAGCCGTACCGCAAAGCGCGTCGACTTGACACTTTGGGCCCTGCAGGTTACGGTGCGACTAGAGTCCCTCGAACCTGGAGGATATGCGATGAATGCCTCTGAAAGTCGTTTGGGGGAATTGCGGACAAAGCTCCTCCCCCACATCATCCGTCGCTTGGCCGAGACCCGTACATTCAAAAACTCAGCCGAACTCAATGCCGAAGCCATGCGATGCTTCGACAATGCATTGGTGGCGGCCCTCATCTTCAACGAGGACCATATCGACGAAGATGCTGACATCCATCTCGCGCACCTGATGCAAATCTTCACCGATGAAGGCATCCCGGCCCTCGAGGCGCTGCCTGTCATCGAAGGGTTCGTACTCGAGCTAAATCAAAAACCCGCTGCCAAATAAGGCCGCGGGATTTTTCTTTGCAAAATTTAATTATTCCGCAAAAACAAGAAGACATTTTCGATCTTCTGCCTTTAAAGGAGTCTACACAAAAATTCTTGCAATAGTTAAATACTTATGGTATAGTTCTGTCGGAAAGGAGGCTGACGATGAAACACCATCGAAGGCGAAAAACACGGCCTAAACCTGAAGACCCGGGAGTCCGAGCTGGTAGAGAAGCCGAAAATCGCTTCTTCGCTATATATCGGCACTTAAAAGAAAAACAAGAAACCCCCCGCGGCCTTCTAGACATTCGAAAAGCCACTCGCGAACAAGATCTGCTCGGCATTGACGCAGTAGTTGTTACAGACATCGGTGAGTTCTTTCTTCAAATCAAAGTCAACAATAACTACCGTTGGCGTCATAATAAAAAAATGAGAGAGCATGGTCGCCCAATGAGCCACTATCTCTCTGTACGCGCAGATATCCCAGATATGCGGATATGGTTCGCATTCAGAAAGATCTATTGGGATTGGCGCGAAGCGCAGGAAGCCAAAACTAACACCGCCCCGGATTAATTCCGAGGCGGTTTTTCTTTATTTTTATGTTTGCTATTTCTTGAACGGGAAGCCGAGCTGGTCGAAGAATGCTTTTGCAGACTTCTTGTCTTTTGCCGAGGTGACGATAGTGACCGCCATGCCGAAGACGTCTTTGATGTCTTCGTCGGCCGTTTCAGGGAAGACGGTGTGCTCTTTGATACCGAGCGTGTAGTTGCCTACGTCGTCGATAGCAGCCGCAGTGATGCCCTTAAAGTCCTTGGTGCGCGGGAGCGCTACATGTACAAGGCGGTTGAGGAAGTCGAACATGCGCTGGCCGCGGAGTGTTATCTGGTAACCAACAAGGTCGCCAACGCGAGTCTTGTAGGTCGAGATAGCCTTCTTGGCGCCACGCTGCACCGGCTTTTGACCGGTAATCTTGGCCAAGCGGTCGGCGACAAGCTCTACGCGGCCCTTGTCTTTGGTCATTTTGCCGACACCGACAGAGACAATCACCTTCTTTATCTGAGGAGCTTGCATCGTGTTGGTCCACCCAAAGTCACCCTTGAGCGCTGCGAACGATTTCTTTTGTTTATCTTGAAGGAGTTCCATAAAATTATTTCTTCGTGACCTTGCTGGCGTTGATGGCGCGCTGCTTCTGGACAATCTGTCCTGCCTGGCCGGCCTTGCGCGGCTTTTGGTGCTTGGTGTGCATGCCGATGCCTTCGACGACAATCATGCCGGTCTTAGGGAAAACAGTAACAACCTTGCCCGACTTGCCTTTGTCGTTGCCGGAGTTAACCGTTACTGTATCGCCTTTTTTAACGTGGAGAGTATTCATAAAGATGTATTACACGACCTCGGGGGCGCGCGAAATTATCGTCTGGTAGCCGAGCTCCTGGAGCTCGCGCGGGATAGGGCCGAAGATGCGGCCTGCCTTGGGCTCCTTCTTGTCTTTGCCGCCGGTGTCGAGGATAACAACCGCGTTCTCATCAAAGCGGATGTAGCTGCCGTCCTTGCGGCGAAACGGCTTCTTTTGGCGCACAACGACCGCGCGGAGCACGTCCTTTTTTTTGACCGCCTTGCGGGGCTCGGCCGACTGGACCGAGAGCACGACCTCTTCCCCTATTTCGGCGTAGCGCTTTTTAGACGAACCGGGAATCTTGAAAATGCGGCCGATTTTGGCGCCGGTATTGTCTGCAACAACTACGAGTGAGCGGTCTTGAATCATAAATTATTTGGCGGCGACGATCTCGAAGTGTTTAGTCTTCGAAAGCGGGCGGCATGAGCGGATGGTTACTATCTCACCTTCTTTGGCGACGTTGCCCGGGTTGTGAGCGTGGTACTTCTTGGTGATCTTCATGTACTTTTTGTACTTCGGATGTTTGACATAGCGATTGACCGCCACCACGACGGTGTTTTGCATTTTGTCCGACACGACGGTGCCGCGCAAAGTCTTCTTATGTACAGTCTTGGTTTCCATATTATTGTTTGGCGTTTGCGGCGGTAAGCGCACGGGCGAGGCTCTTGCGGAGATTGCGGGCGGCCTTTACATTGCGTGTTTTACTCCCTGCGACGTTAAAACGCAAGGCCCGGAGCTCTTCGCGCTTATCGGCGACTACCTTTGCAAGCTCTTCCTTTGAGCGGTCGTTGTAATTGATTTTCTTGGCCATAAATTTAGTGGGTGCGTGCGACGACCTTAGCTTTAAGCGGCAACTTCTTGGCAGCCTTGGTCAAAGTCTCCTTAGCGATAGCATCAGTAACGCCATCTACCTCGAAGAGCACGCGGCCAGGCCACACCTGCACTTCGTACCCTACCGGGTCGCCCTTGCCTTTGCCGAGCTTCACTTCGGGCGGCTTCTGGGTAAACGGCTTGTCAGGGAAGATGCGCACCCAGAGCTTGCCGGTCTTGCCGAGCGAGCGGGCGATAACCTTGCGGGCCGACTCGATCTGGTTTGAGCGGACGCGCGACTCGGTCATAGCCTTGAGCCCATGGCTGCCGAAGGCAACAGTAAGGCCGCGGGTCGCTACTTTAGGCGACTTCGGGTTGCGGCGCATGGTGTGCGACTTACGGAATTTTACTTTTTTAGGAAACATCATAAGCCTATTTTATTTGCCCTCTTTGGCATTCTTAGCGAAGATCTCGCCCTTGTAGATCCACACCTTGATGCCGATAACGCCGAGCGGCAAGTTGGCGCGCTCGCGGTGAAAGTCTATATCAGAACGGAAGGTCTGCAGTGGGACACGACCCTTCTTCAAGGTTTCGGTGCGCGACATAGAGCCACCGCCGAGCATGCCAGAGACCTGGATGCGGACGCCCTTAACGTCGCGGTTGGCCATCACCTTCTCTATTGTTTGCTTGAGCACACGGCGGAATGGGAAGCGCTTCTCAAGGCCTTCAGAGACCATGTAGCCGACGATAGCGGCGTTGCTCTCGGGGCTGCGGATCTCTTCGATGTCGAGTTTGATCTCGGGCACCGGGAGTTTGTGCTTCTGGAGGAACTTCTGGATAGAGTTCTTGATTTTGGTTGAGCCTTCACCCGAGCGGCCGATAATAAGGCCCGGGCGCGAGGTCTTGATCATGATGCGCAAAACCTTGTTGCGCTCGATCTCGAGGCCGCCGACGTACATACCGCGAAGCTCTTTAAACAAAAATTCGCGCAGCAAAATGTCCGCTTTCAGGTTTTCCTGATACTGCGGGCCTGTCGCGAACCAGCGGTGACGCCAGTCTTTGATGATGCCGAGGCGGTGTGCAAATGGGTTTACTACTTTTGACATAGGATTATTCGGTGACGGCTGCGGCCTTCGGAGCCTTCGAGGCCTTTACCTTCTTGGGCAACGACTTGTCGAGCTCGAGGGTAACGTGGCTGGTGCGCTTGAGTATCTGAGCGCCCTTGCCGCGTGCGCGGGGCATCATGCGCTTAAAGACAATGCCGCCGTTGACCGCTATTTTAGAGACATACAGGTCAGCGGCGGAAACATCTTTAGCATTGGCGATAGCCGACTTGATGAGCTTGGCCATCGGCTCAGAGGCGCGCTTAGGCAGAGTCTCGAGGAGCGCGAGGGCGCGTACGGCGGACTTGCCGCGCACCAAATCGGCCACCAAGCGGACCTTGCGGGGCGCCTGACGATAATTCTTAAGTGATGCGGTGCTTGTTGCCATATATTATTTCTTTGCTTTCGCAGCATCAGCGGCGCCGCTCGCGGCCTTGGCGGCCTGCGCTGCAGCAATCTCGCCTTCCTTGGCCTTGGCCTCTTGCTCCTTCTGCATTTTGCCGCCGTGGCGGACGAACTTCTTGGTCGGGCTGAACTCGCCAAGGCGATGGCCCACCATGTCCTCGCTTACGAGCACGTCGATGTGGGTCTTGCCGTTGTGGACGCCGAACTTAAAGCCGACCATTTCAGGGGCGATCTGGCTGCGGCGCGCCCACGTCTTAATAGTCTCAGCGGACTGAGGCTTTTTGCCCTCAATTTTCTTGAGGAGCTTTTCGTCGACGTAGGGTCCTTTCTTTAGTGAGCGAGCCATAAATTTAACCCATGTCCGCCGTAGGCAGCGAGCGCCTAGGCCTTGGGACACGGGATGTATGGACACTCTACACGGTCACAGTGGCAGAGTCAAATTGTGCATGCTAGAGTGCCGCTAGAGGGACATTATGGCAGGAGGAACCCATGCGCAGGCATGCCGGGGCCTCTGAGCCCCAAGCTTTTTATGATGACGAGAAGGCCCCGCCCTCGAGTGACCCAAAGGTGAGAGCCGCCGCCAAAAAAGGCTGGCTCGAAGGCACCGCTGAATATGAGGCGCAGCAAAAAAAGGCAAAGGGGAAGAAAAATGCCTGACAAGCGCAAAAAAAAGCGAAAGGACTTTTTCTTCAAAGAGGAGTTTCCTCCCCTATACGTCCAAGTACGGCACGTGCATCGCCTCAGCCGGCCGAACGTGGTTCGGCGGAGAAAAAGTCTACGCGCAAAAACGCGTCTCAAGGTTCGCGGGGTTTGTCTCCTTAATCTGTTCGCATAATAAGCAAAACGCCCCGGAATTCCGGGGCGTTTTTTTATTTCTATATTTTTTACTGAGCCTGACCGCGTTTGCCGACTTTGCGGCGCGAGACGATAAGGTGGTTGGAGTACTTCTTGGGGCGGCGCGTCTTCTGGCCCTTGCCTGTCGGCTTGCCCCACGCAGACTTTGCGCGGCGCAGACCACGGCCCTGGCGACCTTCGCCGCCGCCGTGCGGGTGGTCTACCGGGTTCATAGCGGTACCGCGTACCGTCGGGCGGATACCGAGCCAGCGCGAGCGGCCGGCCTTGCCGATAGTGCGCAGGTGGTGCTCGTCGTTAGAGACTTCGCCGATAGTTGCCCAGCAGGTCTCGAGGACTTTGCGCACCTCGGTTGATGGCATCTTGAGGTCGACATAGCCCTGGTCGCGCGCGATAACCTCGATGTGCACGCCGGCCGAGCGGCCGATTTTGCCGCCTTGGCCAGGCTTGAGTTCAACATTGTATACAAAGGCGCCGACCGGAGCGTTCTTGAGCATCAAGCGATTGCCGGGTGTTGCAGGAGCGTTTTCGGCGGTTTCGATGACCGAGCCGACCTTGATCGACTGCGGCAAGAGTGCGTAGCGGCGCTCGCCGTCTTTGTAGAGCAAGAGGCCGATGAAGCCCGAGCGGTTCGGATCGTATTCGACGGTCTCAACCTTGGCCGGGACAGTCTTCTTGTAGCCAAAGTCCACATCGCGGAAGCTGCGCTTGTGGCCGCCTCCTTTGTGGCGCACCGAGACGCGGCCTGCGTTGTCGCGGCCCGACCCACGGCGAAAGCCCCCGGTGAGAGCCTTGTGCGGCTCGTCGACGGTGAGGTGCTTGCCAAACGACACGGTGGTCATGTGGCGGCGGCTCTTGGTGTAAGGTTTATAGCTTTTCATAAAATTTATTATGCGAGGTCGATAGTCTCACCCGACTTAAGGTATACGTAGGCCTTCTTGCCTCCTGCCGTCATACCTGTGCGGTTGGTGCCGCGAACGACAGCCGACTTGCGCGGGACCATGGCGACGGTGACCTTGCGGGGTTTGACCTTGTAGATGGCAAAGATAGCGTCGGCAATCTGGCCCTTGTTGGCCGCGGGACTCACGTTAAAGACAAAGCAGCCTTTTTCGCTGAGGTACGCGCCCTTTTCGGTGATGCGCGGGCTTATGAGGATTTGTCCGGTGTGTTTTTGCATACAATTTTATTTTGCTTGAGCGGACTCAAGTGATTTGGTGGCTGCAACCTTTTTCTTAGCGGCAGGCTTCTTGGCTGCAACTTTCTTCTCAACCTTTTCTGCATCGGCAGCCTTAACAACGCGCTTCTTGCCGAGCATCTCGAAGGCCTGCGCAGGGTTGGTGATCATGAGGTACTTGGCCGAGAGGACCGAGACAGGGTTGAGACTGGCCACCTCTTCGACAGCAATGTTGCTGAAGTTGTTGAAGCTCTTTTGGGTGGCGACATGGCGGGCCGGGAGCGCGATGATAGCCGCGTTCTTAGACTTGCCGAGCGCCTTGAACTCGTTGTGGAAGGCGCTCAGCATTGCCTTGGCCTCTTTGGCCTTGGGTGCTGCCATCTCGACAGAGTCGATAAAGATAACCTCGCCGTCGCGGAACTTGCGCGAGAGCGCGAGGAGGAGTGCCTTCTGGCGCATCTGCTGCGTTACGGTTTGGCTGTAGTCCTTTTGCTTGCGGGGGCCATGAGTGACGCCGCCGCCCTTCCAAATAGGTGAGCGGGACGAGCCGTGGCGGGCGCGGCCGGTGCCCTTTTGCTGCCAAGGCTTTTTGCCGCCGCCGCGTACTTCGCCGCGGTCTTTGGTGTGCGCAACGTTAGGGCGCGTATTGGCGCGCATAGCGGTGACAACCTGGTGTACTAGGTCGGCATTCCACGACAGGCCAAAAATATTTGCCGGGACATCAATAGTGCCCGTCTTTTTGCCCTGGATGTTGTAAAGATTTGATTCCATAAAATTATTTAGCCGCGGATTTCAACCACAGTCCCCTTCTTGCCCGGCACTGCGCCGGCAATGACTATCTCATTGGTCTCTGGGTGCACCTGCAAAATAGCGAGGTTGCGGACAGATACACGGTCAGAGCCCATGCGGCCGGCCATGCGCATGCCTTTGGCAACGCGGCCTCCTGCGCGACCACCGCCGCCGCCGATAGAGCCCGGTGAGCGCTCAGAGTGCTTTTGGCCGTGCGAGCGCGGACCGCCGTGGAAGCCGTGGCGCTTGATAACACCCTGAAAGCCCTTGCCTTTAGAGATAGCCGAGACGGTTACCTTCTCCCCTGCGGCAAAGATAGAGACGTCGATAGCAGCGCCGACTTCAAGTGCCGGGAGCGAGCCGTCGCGCTCCTTCGCCTCTTTAAAGTAGCGGAGCGCCTTGCCCTTGGCATGACCGAGCTGCGCTTTGTTGACGTACTTGTCTTTGGTCTCGCCAGCGCCTATCTGGACAGCGTTGTAGCCGTCTTTTTCTTTCGTTTTGAGCTGCGTCACCGTGTTAGGGGCGGCATTGATGACAGTCGCGGCAAAAGCCCGACCCTCTTCGGTGTAGACAGTGAGCATCTTGCCCTTGGTTCCAAGGATGAATTTCATAAGTTGTGGTTGGTCCCTGTTTGGAGGGCCGAAGCCCGCCGGGGACACACATCAACGCTATTTCTGCGTTGAAGAGACTATACCCTAGGGCGGTTTTTTATGCAAATTGGCACGAAAAAATCCCTTCATCCGCTGTGCGGGAGGGATCCTTTCGTCAGAATTGTTTTGTGATCACAAACCCTGAACCTCAAGAACATCTTTTTCTTAGTATACAGAACTCTTCATGAAAACAAACTGTGGAAAAGAAAAAGCCCGACCGAAGTCGGACCCTATTGAGGGCTGGAACAATATACAGCGAGTAGAAAAAGGACGATACCTACTCCCGTATACAAATAAATCCGCCGGGTGGATTTAAGGGTGGCGTCTATCCGCCCCATTCTAGCCTTTTGTTCATCCTGAGACTCATTTCTCGCCTGCTCACACGACTGACTATGATCCCAAGCCTTAATGTAGGAATACGGACCCATAATTGCCTCCAGAGATGCCTAGCTCCTGAACATGACAGTACAACAAAGAATCCGCGCTCACAAGCGCGGATTCTTTGAAGATATTTTTGATTTTCTTTACGCCATTTTGACGTCGATGGTGACGCCGGAGGGCAATGACAAGTTTGTCAGCGCCTCGATGACTTTCGGCGACGGGTCGAGGATATCGATAACGCGCTTGTGGATGCGCATCTCAAACTGCTCGCGTGCATCTTTGTAGACGAAGGTCGAGCGGTTAACCGTGTACTTCTTTATTTCGGTCGGCAGCGGTATCGGGCCGGCGATCTTGGCATCGTAGCGGAGCGCCGTATCAAGAATCTGCTTGATAGAGGCGTCGAGCACCTTGTGCTCGTACGCTTTGACCTTGATGCGCAGGCGCTGAACTTCAGCTACAGCGGCGGCCTTCTTAGCGCGAGGTTTGGTAACTTTTTTCTCTTTTGGTTCGGTAGCCATATGTTGTTTGGGTCTAGTTCTCTCCGACTGAAACGTCAGAGTAACCTATACCCTGATTAGCTTACTCTTACAGTGATAATATGAACGCTATCGAGTATGCTCTCCTAGCTTCAAAAAAGCAAGTGGCTATGGTATAAATTCAGCAGATGAATTCTCCTGGGAGGTGCCAATGGGCCTGCTTTGGACAAGCTTGTGGTGGTTAGCCGCTGGTGTGGTCTGCCTCGTCATGATTGTTGCTGCACTGTTTATCGTCCTGGTAATCATCCTCGTGTACCAGTTCGAAAAATTTATGTTCAAATTGCCATGGTTGAAGTGGCTTACGTTGGATGACCTACCAGCACTCGGCTTCTCAAAGCTATGGGCACGAATGGTCCTCCCTCACTTCTACAACGATGGATATCTCGAAGTGCGACTCAAGGATGAAGACGGCATGGACGATTTCGACCATGAGAGTGTCGAATTGTTCGGTTTTTCGGCCGCTACAGTGCCGTTATATGAGTTCAAGCTGACCAAACGTTGTGGCCCGCGAAAGAAATGGAGCTTTGACAACTTTTCTGCTTCGATCAAAGTTCTTCAACCAGTTCGTGCATGAAAAAGCCCCGCTCAAGTAGCGGGGCCCTTTCTTTTTTTAATTAGATTAGATTTACGCGACGATCTTGGTGACGACGCCGGCGCCTACCGTCTTGCCGCCCTCGCGGACTGCAAAGCGGGTCTGTGCCTCGAGCGCAACCGGCGCTACGAGCTTGACCTTAAAGGTGATGGTGTCACCCGGCATGACCATTTCGGTGCCGGTCGGGAGTGTTACCTCGCCGGTCACGTCGGTCGTGCGGATGTAGAACTGCGGCTTGTAGCCAGAGAAGAACGGCGTGTGGCGGCCACCTTCGTCCTTGGTGAGTACGTATACTTCAGCCTCGAACTCGGTGTGCGGGGTTACTGAACCCGGCTTGGCAAGCACCTGACCGCGGTGGATAGCATCCTTGGCGGTACCGCGGAGCAAGATGCCCGCGTTGTCGCCTGCCTGACCCTGGTCGAGCTGCTTGTTGAACATTTCGATACCGGTGATGGTGGTCTTCGAAGTAGCTTCGAGGCCGACAATTTCGACTTCTTCGCCTACTTTGACGATACCGCGTTCGATGCGGCCGGTAACGACGGTGCCGCGGCCTTCGATTGAGAAGATGTCTTCAACCGGCATAAGGAACGGCTTGTCGAGGTCGCGGGTCGGCATCGGGATGTAGCTGTCGAGCGTGTTGACGAGGTCAAGCACCTTCTGAGCCCACGGGTCCGAGAGGTCCTTAGACTCAAGCGCCTTGAGACCCGAGCCCTTGATAACCGGCGAGTCTGCATAACCTTGCTTCTGGAGGAGCTCCTTCACTTCGGCCTCGACGAGGTCGACCATTTCTGCATCGTCAACCATGTCTACCTTGTTGAGGAAGACGACGATCTTAGGCACGCCGACTTGGCGGGCAAGGAGAATGTGTTCGCGGGTCTGGGGCATAGCGCCGTCGGTTGCTGCAACCACGAGGATTGCGCCGTCCATTTGGGCGGCACCGGTGATCATGTTCTTGATGTAGTCGGCGTGGCCCGGTGCGTCGATGTGCGCGTAGTGGCGGTTCGGGGTCTCGTACTCCGAGTGGTGGAGCGCGATGGTAATACCGCGTGCTTTCTCTTCAGGAGCGTTGTCGATACCGTCGACGCCTTCAAGGCGCGAGCTGTAGCCCTGAGCCTTGGCCATGTCGAGGACATGGAGAATAGACGCGGTAAGCGTCGTCTTGCCGTGGTCGACGTGACCGATGGTACCTACGTTGAGGTGCGGCTTTGCGCGTTCAAATGTTGCCATAAATAAAATGAAGATAACTACTTAATAATTACACAAGCACAGGAAAGCACGCCCTAGTGCATTGCTGCTAAATATATAGGAGCCACCCAAAAAGCGCAAGCGCTTATTTGCGGCCGGCGATGATAGTCGCGGCGACGTTAGGCGGCACGATTTCGTAGTGGTCGAACTCCATCGTAAAGGAGGCGCGGCCTTCGGTCATCGAGCGGAGGCTTGTGGTGTAGCCGAACATTTCGCTAAGCGGCACCTTGGCCTTGATGGCACGGGCCAAACCGCGCTCTTCCATACCTTCGATCTGTCCGCGCTTGGAGTTGAGGCTGCCGGTGATGTCACCCATGAACTTCTCCGGCACCACTACCTCGACGCGCATAATAGGCTCAAGGAGTACCGGTTTGGCGCGCTGTACCGCCTCCTGAAAGCCCATCGACGCTGCGATTTTGAAGGCGATTTCGGATGAGTCGACGTCGTGGTATGAGCCGTCGTAGAGCTCGCAGGAAATGTCGACCATTTTAAAGCCGGCAACAAAGCCGCGCTCCATGGCCTCGCGCACGCCCTTTTCAACCGGGCCGATGAATTCGTTGGGGACGACGCCGCCCTTGATCGAGTTGATGAACTCAAAGTGCTCTTCGCGGGTCGTGTTTTTACTGGCCTTTTTGTCGGGGTTGGCGGGCTCAAGGGGCTTCAGGCGCAGGCGCACATGGCCGTACTGGCCTTTGCCGCCTGTTTGCTTGATGTATTTGCCTTCGGCTTCGGCCTCCTGGGTGATGGTTTCGCGGTAAGCGACCTGCGGTTTGCCGACGTTGGCCTCGACGCCGAACTCGCGCTTCATGCGGTCAACCAAAATTTCGAGGTGCAGCTCGCCCATGCCTGCGATAAGAGTCTCGCTCGTTTCGGTATCGGTCGACACTTTAAAGGTCGGGTCCTCATCGGCGAGTTTCTTCATCGCCATGCCCATCTTTTCTTGGTCGGCCTTGGTTTTCGGCTCGATGCGGAGGCTAATAACCGGCTCGGGGAATTTAATCGTTTCGAGAATGATAGGGTTCGCTTCATCGCACAGCGTGTGGCTGGTGCGTGTGTCTTTAAGGCCTACGGCTGCGGCGATTTCGCCGGCAAAAACCTTTTTAACTTCTTCGCGTTCGTTGGCTTGCAGGCGCACGATGCGGCCGAGGCGCTCTTTGGTGCCTGTTGAGGAGTTGTAGATGTATGAACCCGCTTCGATAGTGCCCGAGTATACGCGGAAGAATGTCAGCTGGCCCACGAACGGGTCGGCCTGGAGTTTGAAGGCGAGCGCGGTAAACGGCTCGGTGTCGCTCGCGTGGCGCAGGACCTCCTCCCCCGTCTTGGGGTTGATGCCTTTGACCGGCGGCATGTCGAGCGGCGACGGCAAGTAGTCGACGACGGCGTCGAGCACGAGCTGCACGCCCTTGTTCTTAAGAGCTGAGCCGGTGTAGACCGGGAAGATTTTGTTGTCGATAACGGCTTTGCGCAAAGCGGCCTTCAGCTCCGGGAGCGTGGGCTCTTTGCCGTCGAGGTATTCGGTCATCATCTGGTCGTCGTGCTCGACGATAGCCTCGATGAGCTTGGCGCGGTACATGTTGGCGTCGGACTTGTGGCTGTCCGGGATTGGGAACTCGACAACCATGTCGCCCATAGCCCCTTCGTTGCGGTACGCCTTCATCTCGAGAAGGTCGATAACGCCTTCGAATTTATCTTCGGCGCCGATAGGCAACTGCATGCGCACGGCGCGCGGGCTGAGGCGGTCGATGATCGACTGGAACGACTTCTCAAACGAGGCGCCGGTGCGGTCGAGCTTGTTGATAAAGCAGATGCGCGGCACCAACGCTTCGTCGGCGTAGCGCCAGTTGGTTTCGGACTGCGGCTCTACGCCGGCGACGCCGTCAAACACGACGACCGCGCCGTCGAGCACGCGGAGAGAACGCTTAACCTCTACGGTAAAGTCGATGTGCCCCGGGGTGTCGATGATGTTAAAGCGGTACTTTTTGTCGAGCGACTTCTTGTCCGGCTCGCTTGTCTTGGCCCAAAAGCAGGTAATAGCGGCGGCAGTAATAGTGATGCCGCGCTCGCGCTCCTGCTCCATCCAGTCGGTGGTTGTCTCGCCGGTGTGCACCTCGCCTATCTTGTGCTGGCTACCGGTGTAGTAGAGCACGCGTTCAGACGTGGTCGTTTTGCCCGCGTCGATGTGCGCAATGATGCCGAAGTTTCGGACTTTTTCGAGTGGATAGTCGCGGTTCATATAATACTAGAGGATTAAAAAATGCGCCGAAGGCGTTACTGGCTAGAATAACGGAAAACTGGAAAATTGCAATCGGCTCTGCTACAGTGTGGCCAGATTAGGAACTTGGAGGAGAGCCGGATGGAGCCGCACGAAGTGCTCGAAAAGATGCTGGCTTGGGTCAAGGCTGAAATTGAAAAGGCCAAACTGCCCAATCAGGATGCATTTAAGCTTGTCAGCCTAAGCTTTTGTGCCCAAAAAGTTGCCTCCTTCGAAGACGCAGAAAAAGCCCGCGAGTTATTGCACGCAACGGCAAAAATCGAATCGCAAGTAAAAACGTACGACATCGTCACACCATACGGGGCGATATTTCTCATCAACCGTGCGATTGCAACCAACTAAAAAGGCGCCCTAGAGGCGCCATTTTCTTTGTAAAAATTTTAGAGATTACCAGGCGAGGTGGGCAAAAGAAAAGCCCGCCGGAGGGCGGGCCATAGCGGGCGGCGAGGTCGGCGGCGGCCTTTGAGTTAGCCACGACAGCAGAAAAACCAAGATTCTTTGAGCCTTTTCTGCATCATCGTCGAGATCAATGGCTTCTTGGCACAGGTCGATTGCCCGACACAAGAGCGATCGCCCATAGGGACATTGGCCCATGTAGAGGTTTGGGCGCATTTCGTGCCACCGCTCCAACAAATGCCACATAAAATCCATCTCCGGCCATGGATTTTCAAAGGTATCGCCGAAGTTGTACGGACACTCGGTGTTCGGCCGTAGAGGCTTCATAGTTCCCCTCCAAAATTGCTTCTGTGACAGAGTATAACAAAAAAAAACCGCCTATTTTATTTTTGAGCTCGGAGCTTTTTTGCATAGCGGTAGGCAAAGTAACCACCCACCACAAGTCCGAAGATTGTAGCTCCTATCAGGAGCGGGTAATTTGCGTGAGCTACAAAACCAGGCGCTCCGGCAGCATCTACTTTGCCAAACCAGTCAGGATCTGAAAATACAAACACTGCGAGAGCCAACAGCGCCCACAAAAACGAAAAGACCAAAAAGTTTAAAATAATAGTGATTTTCTCTTTTAATGAAAATTGCATACCTCTACCGTATCATGAAAAACCGCCTCGGAAGGGGCGGCTTTTCTAAACAAATTTGATTGAAATTACCAGGCGAAGTGGGCAAACGCTTTGTTGGCCTCGGCCATGCGGTGGGTGTCTTCCTTCTTCTTAAAGGCGGAGCCTTCATTATTAGAGGCTGCAATAAGTTCGGTAGCGAGCTTCTCGGCCATCGGCTTGCCTTTGCCGCCGCGCGCTGCAAGGAGTATCCAGCGGAATGCGAGCGCCTGCTTGCGGCCCGGGTTAACCTCGCGCGGCACCTGGTAGTTGGCACCGCCAACACGGCGTGAGCGGATCTCCATCTGAGGCGAGACATTGCGGATAGCGGTCTCAAAGAGCTCTATCGGGTTTTCAGTCTTGGTCTTCTCTTTGATTATGTCGAGTGCGTCATAGACAACCTTGCGAGCAGTCGACTTTTTGCCGTCCCACATGACAGAGTTGATGAATTTCTCAACACGAACCGAGTTGAACTTGAGGTCCGGGCCGACGATATTACGATTTTTTACTGGGCGACGCATAAATTATTTTTTAGGGCGCTTAACACCGTAGCGCGAGCGGCTGACATTGCGCTTCTCTACCGCAGCGGCATCGAGGCGGCCGCGTACGATAGTGTAGCGGACGTTGATGTCCTTCACGCGGCCGGCGCGCAGCACGACCACCGAGTGCTCCTGCAGGTTGTGACCCTCGCCCGGGATGTAGGCCGTAACCTCCATGCCGTTGGTAAGGCGCACGCGCGCAATCTTGCGGATAGCCGAGTTCGGCTTGCGGGGGGTCGTGGTGGTGACTTTGGTGCACACGCCGCGTTTGAACGGCGACGGGTAGTAGACGGGGCGGTTCTTAAGCAGGTTGAAACCGCGCGCCAATGCAGGCGACTTGGTTTTGTTGGGGCGCGCTTTGCGGCCCTTGCGTACGAGTTGTGAGATTCGTGCCATTTAGTTCTTTTTTTATGCAATTGCCCCGTCAGGGCAATTGAAAACGCCCCGAAGGCGTTAGGGACAATCTATCTTATATAGACGCGCCTGTCAAAAGCACGAACATCCCCTGCAGCACGGGGGTGATAAGGGGCCAGAGAATAAAGTTCACGATAAGCATAATAAGGAGAATCATCGGCAGCATCCCGATGCGCTGAAAGTTGATGAGAAACGTCTCGTACCCACGGGCTAAGTTGGCCGAAATTGCGGTAAAAATTCCCCCGAGCACCTTGCTGCCATCGAGCGGCGGCAACGGCACCAAGTTAAAGAGCGCCAGCATCAGGTTTATATAGACAATAGTTGCAAAGGCGCTGAGGAGGCTTGCGCCAAGCGCCGCACCCGCAAAGCGGATAGTGAGGCCGAAGATAATTGCCAACAGTATGTTGGTCGCCGGGCCCGCAAAGGCAACCAGCGGCTCGTCGTACTTGCCGGGCAAATTGTACGGGTTGTACGGCACCGGCTTGGCGTAGCCGATAAAGAACGGCGAGTTCGACAGCACCAACAGGAGCGGCAGGATAATAGTGCCCACCGGGTCGATGTGCGAGATGGGGTTGAGGGTGAGTCTCCCCTCAAGCCGCGCGGTCGGGTCGCCCAGCCAGTCGGCCATGTAGCCGTGAGCCACCTCGTGGAGGATGACCGAGACAAACAATATAAGGAGAGTGAAGATGAGGTCCGGTTGCATACTTTGTTTGATCCAAACTTGCGTTTGTGCAAAAGAATGATAGCATATTGCGACATGGCAAAAGTTTGCGCTATCACGAATAAGGGCTCCAAGGTCGCCGGCGGCTATAGCAACGCGGTGCGTGCTACTAAGTTCAACCCTACCGGCAAGGTCCGCAAGCAGCCGAACATGCAAAAGAAGCGCATTTTCGTGCCTGAACTCAACCGCTCGGTGGTTGTTACCGTATCGACCCAGGGCCTCAAGACCATCGCCAAGAACGGCGCCTACAAGACGCTCAAGAAGGCCGGCCTTATCTAACATTTAAATTTCGTGCAAAAGAAAAACGCCTCGAGCAAGCTCGAGGCGTCCTTTCGTATTGTGCTGGACTACTTATTAACGGTCCAGTGGTCGGGAATGATGTCGGCCGCCGGCGACTCGTTTGAAGAAACGAGTTGTGCTTTCGGTGACTTGTTGATCACCTCGGTCACTTCCCGCACGGGGAACTCGTACACGCCGTGCTTGTTCGGGACCACGATGGCGAGATGCGGATAGGTAATGCGGTCTGCCAACATTACAGCGGCTTCCTTGCGGGTCACAAACTTGACCCACTCGCCGGTGATGGGGTCATAGGTCCACACCTTCTCCTGCCAATGCCGGCCGGTGGTGGTCTTGTTGACGACCGTTCGTGAAGACATATCCGCGAACATGTCTTCTTGGCCGCTACTCAGATACACGACACCCATAGCAAGTCCAACAACGGCAAGCAGTAACGTCACTCCCTTAAGAAGACGCATGGTTCCCTCCCAGGAACATAGCCGTGTTAAGTTTTCCTATTTTTTACGCACTTTTTTACACGTCTTATCAAAAACTGCCTTCTACCGATATTATGCCACGCGTCAGGAACGTGCACAACCCTCGTGGGGATATCCCCCGATTCACCTGCTTTACAGCCCTACATCTGCTACTCTTAGCTGTATGAATTACGCAGAGAAAAAATTTAACCTCGGGGCGCTCGAAGGCATTTCGCAAAAGTCTGTCGACGAGCATCTCGGGCTCTACGCCGGCTATGTTAAAAATTTTAACGCAATAAGCGCGGCAATCGAAGACCTTTTGTCGGATGCGGATAAAAATGCACTCGCCATCGCCGAGTTGCGCCGCCGGCACTCGTTCGAGTTTGACGGTATGAAGCTGCACGAGCTCTACTTCCCCCAGTTCGAAGGCGGGGCAAAAGAGTTAGACGCGCAATCCCAACTTGCCCGCGCGGTTATCAACCATTGGGGCAGTATCGACTCGATGGTGGCGCGCGTGCGGCAAACAGCTGCGATGCGTGGACCCGGCTGGTCTGTCCTCTACTTCAACCCTGAAACGGCGGCCTTCCATATGGGCTTTGTCGGCGAGCAGCACCAGGGGCACTTTGCAACGCTGCCTATTATCCTCGCGCTCGATGTGTGGGAGCACGCCTTTATCCTCGACTACGGCGCGCAAGGCAAAGGCAAATACGTCGACGCCTTCTTTAAGAATTTAAATTGGTCTGTGTGCGAAAGTAGATTCGCGCAGCTAGCAAAGTAAGCGGCACATATATAAGTACTGCCACCCATGCCGAGAACGGCGGCACTGTCATGTGCGAGAGCGGCAGGTTGGCGGCTGTTTGCGCGACAAACATCAGCCAACGCAGGGCCAAGTCGCTAAGGAGCGCCGGCACCAACCCGAGCAGCGGATGAATAAGCCCGAGTACGCCGGCAATAAACCCCATCAACATGGCAAACGGGATAAACGGTAGCGCCAAAATATTGGCGGGCAGCGCCGCGAGCGACAAGATGCCGGTGTAATACAAAAGTGCGGGCAATACATACAACTGCACGGCGATAGTCGAGGCGGCAACCGATTGTATCTGCGGATATTTCTTGAGCCACTGCGGCAAACGGCTCTCTACCCACGGCGAGAGCGTAATGAGCCCGAAGGTCGCCAAGAAGCTAAGAATAAACGACGGGTCGTATAGCATGACGAGCGGATTCCACAAAATTAATACAGCGGCGGCTGCGGCCAAGCTGCGCATGGCGATAGTCGGCCGGCGCAAAAAGCGCGCAACGATTGCAATCACCGCCATAATCCCCGCCCGCAAGCTGGTCGAACCGGCGCCGGTCATGAGTATAAACAAGATCATGAGCGCAACGCCGAGGCTGTAGCTCGCGGTGCGCGGCAAAAAACGCGTCGCGCGCAGCACCGCCTCGGACACTATCGAAATGTTGTAGCCCGAGAGCACCACCACATGGATAAGCGAGGCAATGATAAACGCGAGCGTGAGCGCGCTCGGCAGGCCGCGCCGCTCACCGAGCAGAATCCCCTCGAGCAATGCGGCGTCTTGTGCGGGCAAAATCTTTTCTATCGATTTTTCGAACGCATGTTTGATGGTAAAGAGTGTGCCGCGCACCGACCAGCCGCTTGGCGTGCGCTCAACTACTTTTGCTTTTTGCATCAACGCCGAGACGCCCTGCACGCGCAAGTAGCCGGGGTAATCAAACACGCGCCCGGTGTCGGTGACAAATGTTGCAGGCGCCGTCACCGCGCCACGCACCACAAGCGTGTCGCCATATGCAATCTTTGTGTCTTTGGGCAACACTGCAAGCACCGTGCCGCTGCCGGTTGAGCTGCCGATCGTTTGCACAACCAGGTTAACGCGCACCGATGTGTCGCGTACATCCGGGTCGGTCGCCACTGTGCCGCGTATCGAAACTGTTTTGCCGATAGTGTGCGACACAGTGGCAGCCGCCTCGCCCGAAAATAAAAACTCAACCCGCACAATAAGTAGCGCGGCAAACAACAACAGTGCAAAGATGGTCTTAGTGACCAGGGGCATTTACTTTGAAAATCGTTCGATGGTCTCGGCTTCTTCTGCGGCAGAGGTCGCCTTTTTAAATCGGGCTTTGCGGCCGCGCACGCGCGCCGAGCACTCGGCCCAGGTATGGTGCACCTCGATAACGCCGCCAACTTCGCTTATATATGAATACGCTTTTGCTTTTGAACGCGCACCGGATGATGACTTTGCGGCCGCGAGCGCCGTGTCGTGGCTGAGGTCGCGGATATCGAGCCCGTACTCCCCTAGCGGGCCGCGGTAGAGCGTTACTTTTTTGTCTTCGGCGAAATCGCTCGCAATAGTGTCAACGCGTTCGTTGCCCTTGATGCCGACATGGCCGCCGACATGCTCCCATGCGACGCCGTGCTCGCAGGCGGCCACCGCTGCCGCGAGCGGCTCCCACAAATCTTTGTTAAGCACATCTTTTTTCTCTTTGGTGACCCAGCCGTTATTGCGCCAGCCGTGGACCCATTTGGTGATGCCGTTAATGACATACGAAGAGTCGGTGTGCACCACTATCGGCGCGTTGGCTTGAGGTACCGCGTGCTCGAGCGCGCGCAGGGCCGCGGTTAGCTCCATGCGGTTGTTGGTGGTGCGGCTTTCTTTACCGCCGAGCTCGGCCACGTGGCCCGCGCGCGCGACAATAGCCCCCCACCCGCCGGGGCCCGGGTTGCCCTTGCTCGCCCCGTCGCAAAAAATCAAAATTTCTTCCATCTCTTGCAGTATATCGCAAACAAGATAGAGTACTGGCAGACGAAACTTTTTATGGGAGCGACCGATGACCGCCAACACCGCAGTGCGCGAGCAGACGATTGAAGAAGCCCTCAAAGCGGCTTTTACCAAGACATCCGCTGCGCGGAGCACAAACAAAGCCAGACTCGACATAGCGCGAGAGGCGCTTGTTGAGGTCGAAAAAGAAGGCAGAAGCCTTGAAGAAAATGAGAGGCTTCTGTATGGGCTCAAGAATTCTTGGCGAGATAGCGACCCTGGCAAATATGCGCCAGCCTTCTTCTTTCTTACCAAAGACGGCAAACGGGCCGTCATAAATGGACTCTTCCCTGCCGAAGCGGTGTGCACCGAAAGTGAGTGGAAGCAACATCGGCAAGAGTCGCCATGGAGCAGACTCCCTACCGACAAACTCTCGCCATACTACAGTCGCATCAACGTCGAAGACGCCGCGCACGCCGAATGTCCGCACTGCAACAAGAAAGCTTTTCTTGTTCAGCGGTACCAACAGACCGAGGACGGTCCCGACGGCGACACGTGGGAAAAACAAATGCTGATTGTATGTTTCGACATCGACTGCCTAAAGGTTGCTCTCGATAGTTCCGAAAGTAGAGCATTCCGGTTCTAAACTTTCTCCAGCGCCACAAGCGCTGGATTTTTTATTTACAAAACATCCACCACCCGGATACGGGTGCCGCCGCGCCAGCCGGCTTCGACGTGGCCGACGACGTTGACCGTTTCACCCTCGACAACTTTTTTGTTAAACGAATCAGCGTCGGAGAAAAAGGCTATCGCCTCTGAAGCTGTGCCGTTGCGGCTAAGTGTGAGCCCTAAATGATTTTTTGTTTTGCCGAACGTGCGCACGGCCGTGACGGCAACGTTCGGGAACATGAATAACGGCTTGGTGTTGCCGACACCAAAGGGTGCAAGTTGCTTGAGCGCGCGCTGCGCGTGCGGCAACTCGGCCAAGTCGAGTTCGCGCTCAACCATTACTTCTTCAACGACTGTATCTTTGTTTGCTACCAAGTCATACGCTGCCGACAACCTATCACCAAGCTCGTGCACCTTTTCTTCGGCGACAGAGAAGCCGCCCGAGGCCGAGTGCCCGCCAAAATGATCGAAAGCATCTCGTGCAGCACCCATGAGCTCAACAATATTTACTTGGCCGTTGCTACGGCAGCTGCCGCGCAGCTCGGTGCCGCCCTCGCGCCCCCACAAAAACACCGCCTTGCCATGAGCCTCGACAAGCGTGTTGGCGACAAGCCCCAATATCCCCGGCCGCCAGTTGGGGTTGCCCATCACAATGATGGGGCTTTTGGTTAGGTCGCTCTCTGCGACGCGCTTGTTAACCTCTTTAACAGTCGCGGCGACGAGGCCTTTGCGCTCGTCGTTGATGCGGTTGAGGTTTATTGCGCGCTCCATTGCTTCATCTTCAGTCGTGGCTGCCAAAAGTTCGGCGGCAATCTGCGGGCGCTCCATGCGCGACGCGGCGTTGATGCGCGGGCTGATCATAAAAGTTATGTCATCTTCGGTGAGCGTCGACGTGTCGATGCGCAAAAGTTTGAGCATCGCCGCCAACCCCGGCCGCCGCCCGCGGCGAATCACGCGCAGCCCCGAGTGCGCGAGCATCCTGTTCTCCCCCACCAAGGGCACCATGTCGCTGAGCGTTGCAATGCCGACCAGGTCGAGCAGCCACTTTTCTTGTCCTTCGCCGAGTACAGTGCGCTCTTTTATTAACAGTGCTTGCACCAACTTCCACGCCACACCTGCACCGCAGAGGCCGTCAAACGGGTACTTGCTGTCGGGACGTTTGGGGTTTATCAAAGCGAGCGCTTTGGGAAGATGTTCGAGTGTGGGCACGATATGGTGGTCGGTAACAATCGTGTCGATGCCTTTTTTTGTGGCGTGCGCAATCTGCGCAACCTCGGTGGTGCCCAAGTCGACCGTGATAATTACTTTGACACCAACTGCGGCCATTTCATCAATGCCTTCGATGTTAAGTCCATAGCCTTCGGTGTGGCGGTGCGGGATGTAATGAGTGACGTCGAGCCCGAAGGTACGCAAAAAGTCTGTGAGCATCACACCTCCCGGTACGCCGTCGCAGTCATAGTCGCTCCAGACACAGACCTTTTCATTATTTTTCTTGGCAGCCACAAGACGCTCGACCGCCACCTCCATGTCGGGGAGCAAAAACGGGTCGTGGCTGTCGCGGTCGAAGTCGGGCGCAACAAAGCGCTGCTGCTCGTCAAAGTCGGTGACACCGCGTGCGGCCAACAGGTCCTCGAGCAACTCGGGATGCACCATTGGTCGTACCCGGTACTGCTTCATTTCAAAAAGTATATACTAAGTGAATGGAAAACTGCATTTTTTGCAAAATCGCGGCGGGCGAGGTGCCAAGCGAAAAGATTCATCACGAGGACGACCTATTCGTGTCATTTCCTGACATACACCCGCGAGCTCCAGGACACACACTCCTTATACCAACAGCTCATCACACGTGGTTTTATGATTTACCCGATGATTTGTCGGATAAATTTTTTAGAACCGCAAAGAAACTTGCCCGAGAGTTAAAAGAAAAGACGGGTGCAGACTACGTGCAAATGTCTATTATCGGTACCGATGTGCCGCATGTGCATGCACATCTTATTCCGCGCCACTTCGGCGACAGGCTCCCCGCCCTTTAATTTTTAGAATGAGCTAGCGCCTCGATACCGGGCAGGGTGCCGTCGACCAAAAACTGAAGCATCGCGCCGCCGCCGGTTGAGGCAAACACGAGCGCCGGGTCAAAGTGATATTTTTCAATAGCCGCAGTCGTGTCGCCGCCGCCAACCACTGCCGGTACTTTGCTATCGGCCAGCGTCTGCGCCAATACGTTGGTACCGTCGGCATAGCCGGTTTCGTACATCCCAACAGGGCCGTTCCACAATACAAACGGCGCTTTTTTTATTTTCTCGCTCCATAGTGCCGCGGTGGTGGGGCCGATATCAATGACGCTTTCGTTAGTGCGGATATCAACAACACTGCCCGAGCGCTCCGCATTGCTATCCACTTCGCTAAAAATGGCGTCTGTCGGCACCACCAGCCGCTCATTGCCAGCAATATCAACAGGCACCGGTGTTGCCGACACAAGCGATGCACCAAACGGCAACCCGCGCGCTTTGATAACGTCGTTGCCGAGCGCGCCGCCAAGCAGCACCTCGCTGTAGAGCGTAAGGAGTTTGGCAATTAAAGGCACCTTCGTTTCAAATTTAGCGCCGCCGACAATCGCCAGCGCGCCTTCGGGCGGCGTGAGCGCGGCAGAGAGTTTAGTCACTTCAAGGGCAAAACGCAGGCCCGCATAGCCGGGGACAAATTTCGGTATCCCGACAATCGACGCGTGCGCGCGATGCGAGTCGGCAAACGCTTCGTTAACATACACGTCGCCGAGCTTTGCCAACTCTTGGGCAAAGCCTGCGTCGTTGGCCTCTTCGCGCGCATCAAAGCGCAGGTTCTCGTGCATGGTAAACGGCACCGTCGTGAGTTCGCGCAGCCGCGCTTCGACAGGGGCGAGACGCATCGCTTCGTCAACCTTGCCTTCAGGCCGACCTAGGTGCGCCAAGATAATTATTTCTGCAGCGCCATTAGCATGCAGGAGTTCGAGCGTCGGCAGTGCGGCACGGATACGCAAGTCGCCCGCCACCTGCGGCTTGCCTTCCACGGTCACCATCGGCACATTAAAGTCGGCGCGCACCAGTACGCGCTTGCCTTTAACATCGGCTTCACTAACAGATTTTATTTTTTGCATGCCAAAACTATTTCAACAAAAGAAATAACATCCGCACTCGCATGCCCGACTAAAAATCCCGCCACGTCGCCCTCAAGCATCAGCGCATGCGCATTCTCTGGCTCGACCGAGCCGCCGTAGAGCACCGGCACCTTGAGCGCTGCTTTGCGCCCGAGCACATCGGCCAGCGTCTTGCGTATAAAAATCCCCATCTCGCGCACTTCGGCAGGTTTCATTGCATCCTGTGCTCTTTTGCCTATTGCCAACACCGGCTCGTATGCGACCACGAGTTTGCCTGCGAGCGACTGCGCGCCGGTGAGTGCTGTGCGCAACTGCTCGGCCACAAACGCAAAGTGCGAACCATCTTCGCTATGTTCGATTTCTCCTACACAGAGCACCGGCATGAGCCCCGCCGAGGCGGCTTGCACCAACTGCTGGTGGACCAGCTCATTGGTTTCGCCCAAGGCGCGGCGTTCGGAGTGCCCGATGATTGCAAAATCAGCACCCACACTGCGCGCCATCGCGGCCGACACCTCGCCTGTGTGAGCGCCACTGCGGCTCGAGACCGACTGCACACCAACCCGCACCGAAGAGCTTTCTAAAATATCCGCCAACGCAGCAACAAAAGGAGCGGGGGGAGCCACAGCCACCTCGACGCCGCTTATCCCGCGTACTTTGCGCTTGAGCGTGCGCGCAAATTCCTTAGCGCCATCGGCGCTTTCGATATACATCTTCCAGTTGGCGATGACGAGGCGTTTGCGGGTCATGGACCCAATATATCACTTATTAAAAACTTTCTTCCCCACGCCGCTCATCGGCAAACTTAAGCACCTCGGCCACCGTGGTCTGGCCCGATGCCGCTTTAAAAAGAGCGTCTTCGAGCAAATTGAGCGAAGGCCGGCCCTCTACCAGCACCTCAAAGAGGCCCGTGCGGCCAAGGTACCCGCCTTCGCACTCGCTGCAGCCGGTAGCCTGTGCGTAGGCGATATCCTTCCAGGCCAGCGCTTGGTGCACGCGCTCTTCTTCCTTCAGGGCCGCGAGCACTTTGGCAAAGTCGGCATGCGGCTCGAGCGGCTCGAGATGCCGGCGCTCGAGCGCGTGGGTAGCGCGTGTCTGTTTGTCGCAGAGTTTGCGCACGAGCCCCGTGCGCACCACGACCGTGGCGTTTGGCAGCACCGATTCGTTGGCGGCGCTCGCAAGCACCACGATGCCGCGGCTTGCGGCTGCGGCAGCCAACTCGGCACTGTCGCGGTCGGTAATACTGTCGAGCATCACGACGTCGGGGTCTTGGCGCAACGCCGCGCGCAGTGCCGCAGCCATCGACAAACCGTTGGCGGCATCAACTGCAGTTTGCGCTACATACGGCAGCCGCGCCGACAGTGTCTCTTCAACACTCGCCAGCGAAAGTTCTGGCGCATTGAGCATATCGAGCAGCGTATACAAAAGTGTCGTGCGGCCGGAGCGCGCGGGGCCGCTCACCAAGACCAAGCCTTTGCGCGCGTGCACAACCTCCTGCAGCGCAGCGGCGGCAGAGCCGTGCAACCCAAGACCCTCTAAGGTAAATCCTTTGCTCGCGCTGTCTTCGCGCATGAGGCGCAGCACCAGCTTTTCGCCGCTGTGCACCGGCATCGACGAGACGCGGACCGACGCCGTGACGCCCGAACCTATATCCATTTTAAATCGCCCTTCTTGCGGCAGCGTTTTAGAGCCGGTGCCCGCGAGCGTGCGCACTGCGCCGATAATCCCCTGCGCCGAGGCGGGCAGCAGCATTGCCTCGCGCAGCACGTGGCCGTGCCGATAGCGCACCAACACACCGCGCGGCGCTGTTTCGAGATGAATTTCGTTAGCTCGCTGCGCGATAGCGTGCTGCAGCAGAGTTTCGAGCGCTTTGTGCGGGTTAGTCTCGCGGAGCAGTTTGTTGCCGTACTTTTCCTTCAATGTCTTTTGGTACAACAAGAGCGCGCGGCGCAATGACTCGCGCGAGGTAAGCCGCGGCACTACTCTTTTGCCCAGCTGGGCGCGCAACGGCTCGAGCGCAGCCAGGTCGGCCAGGTCGAGCAGAGCAACCTCGAGTTTATCGCCGCTCTCTTTGTAGGCAACAAGGTTGTGGGCGCGGCACAGCGGCTCGGGGAGCATCTGCAAAGCGTCTATTGAGATGTCATCGCGCTCGAGCGTGACAAAAGGCACACCCAAGTCATGCGCGAGCGCATGCCGGCGCTCATCATCGCCAAGACTCTCCTGCTGAAGCCAGCCCATAGAACGTTCCATTCCTTCTATTATATAGCGCAAAAAGAGAATACGCTGCGTAACTTGACAATATATAGAGCGAAGAGTATTCTAAAGCGGTCTGGAAACTGCCCTGAGGGGGCGGTTATTTTTTTACCAGATTGTGCAACCCTCTTAGAAAAATTAGAAAAACTAAATATCCTACACCGATATGTTTGACCTTAAAGTAATAAATAGCGTGCTGGGCGAGCTCGAAGAAGAACGCGGCATACCGCGCGCAAAAGTAATCGAGGCCATCGAGGCCGCGCTTGCAACCGCGTACAAAAAGGAATACGCCAAAAAAGGCCAGGTTATCCGCGCACAAATCGACCTGAGTGCCGGCTCGACCGAATTTCAACAGGTAAAAACCGTTGTTGATGATTCGACCGTGCGCTTTGTCGCCGAAGGCGAAGAGGACGAAACGCCTGAGCCTCAGATGGATGCCGACGGCAACCCTGTCGCGCCGCTGCCGGTCTACAACGACGAGCAGCATATAAAGATTGAGGACGCCAAGTTTATCAAGCGCGACGCCAAAGTCGGCGACGAGCTTATCTTCCCTCTCGAGGCGCACGAGGACTACGGCCGCATTGCTGCCCAAACCGCCAAGCAAGTCATCATCCAAAAAATCCGCGAGGCCGAAAAGGTCTCGGTCGTTGCCGAGTACGGCGCACGCCAGGGCGAAATCGTTAGCGGCACCGTGCAGCGCATGGAGCGCGGCAATATTTATGTCGACCTCGGCCGCGCCACCGGCATCTTGCCGTACGACGAACAAATCCCGGGCGAGCGCTACCGCCAAGGCGAGCGCATCCGCGCACTCTTGTACCAAGTAGAGGAGTCGCCGCGCGGCATCTACCTGCGCCTTTCCCGCGCGCATCCTAACTTCCTTGCGAAGCTCTTCGAAATGGAGGTCCCCGAAGCCGCACACGGCACGGTCGTCTTCAAATCAATCGCGCGCGAGGCCGGCAGCCGCTCTAAGGTTGCTGTCGCTTCGACCGACCCGCACGTCGACCCGGTCGGCTCGCTTGTCGGGCAGCGCGGCGTCCGCGTCTCGACGGTAACCTCCGAGCTCGGCGGCGAAAAAATCGACATCATCGAGTGGAACGAGGACCCGAAGGCATTTATCCAAGAGGCGCTCTCTCCTGCGCGCATCCTCGAGGTCAAACTCGACGAAGAGGAACATAAGGCAACCATCCACGTAGCTGACGACCAGCAGTCGCTCGCTATCGGCCGCGGCGGGCAGAACGTCCGCCTTGCAGCCAAGCTCACCGGCTGGCGCATCGACATCCAGTCGGTCGGCGGCCCCAAAGCTGCTGAAGAGACTCCCGAGGCTACAGCTGAGGAAACCCCAGCGGCCACCGAATAACCTAAAACTTAGCAGTTCTCCAAATCCCCCGGCGTTAAAGCTGGGGGATTTGCATTATAGGCCTACAAATAAGGGTTTTTAGGCAAAATACTTGCATTTTTTATATAATATGCTATAATTGCAGCAGACTTCCCTTCCACCCCGCTCATCGTAAATCATATGGAGTAGTTCCAATGCGTAAAACCTTTCTTGTTGCCGGTCTCATGGTCGCCTCTCTCGCTCTCGCCGCTCCGGCCAATGCCGCAACGAGTTGTGCCGACAAGGCCAATGCTTTCGGCTTAGGCGTCGGGGGCGCGATCAGCGCGGTCGGCGTTCTCACCGTTGGCGGCATCTTTCCCGGCATCATCATCGGCAAGGCGACGCACGACAATGTCGAGAAAGCCTGCCGCGAAGCGGCCTTGCGCGGCAGCAAGCCGTCGGGGGCCGCCAAGCCGTGGCGCAACCCGGATACTGGCAAATACCAGTAACCGCGCAGACAGCCTCTCTCAAAAGGCGATTTTCCATACTATATGGAGAATCGCCTTTTTTCTTTTTCATGCTAGACTCTTTTTTATATGAATCTATGGCATGACATCGCACCGGGTACGCCCGAAGAGCTCAATGTAATTATCGAGATCCCTAAAGGCTCGCACAACAAGTACGAGATAGACAAAGAGACTGGTCTTATCAAGCTCGACCGCGCCAACTATGGTGCCGCGGCCTACCCGTTTGATTATGGTTTTGTGCCGCAAACCCTGTGGGACGATGGTGATGCACTCGATGTGATGGTACTCACTACCTACCCTTTGGCTCCCGGCATTTTAGTAACAGCACGCCCTGTAGCGGTGATGGAGATGACCGACTCGGGCGAGTCTGACTACAAAATAATCGCCGTTCCCGTAGACGACCGACGCTGGGATGATGTGCAGGGCCTTGCTGACCTCAACAAGCACAACCTGCGCGAATACCAAAACTTTTTCGAAACTATCAAACAGCTAAAGGCCAAGCCTGCTGTTGTCGAGGTGCATGGGTTTAAAGATAAAGACGAGGCTCTTGTTGCTATCAAGAAGTCCTTTGACCTCTACAAAGCCAAGTTCCAAAAGTAATCCACACTGCTTCAGATTCAGGACATGCCATACTGGCGGTATGGACGCCTCTGAAACTCCTCAGACAGACGTAAAAAAGGAAGGCGGTATCGGCCCCATGGCCGCAACTGTCATTGTAGTTCTCTTGCTCGCGGCCGGCGGAATTTATTTTTTGCTCCAAGAAAACACGCGCTTTCATACGCCCCCGGTGGAAGAAAATTTGAATGCTTAGCCCTTTTGAGGTAGTATCCCCTGATGTCATTTAAAGAACTGTCCGCGACATTTTCGCGCAAAGAGCTGCCCGAATCAGAGATGGAGTTTGTGGGCGAAGTGCCTGCTGCCGACATCGAAGGGTACAAAGACACTGCGGCGGCGCATATTGCCGAGCATATCGAGCTGCCCGGCTTTCGCCCCGGCAAAGTGCCCAAAGACATGGCTGTCAAAAAGGTCGGCGAACTCGCCGTACTCGAAGAGGCCGTAGAGCTTTTTGTTAAAGATTTTTACCCTGAGTTTATCGACGAACAAAAGGTGGCTCCTGTCGGCCGCCCCGACATCCGCATCACCAAGCTCGCGCCTGGGCAGCCTATTGGCCTGACTATCCGCATCACGCTCTACCCCGAAGTTACACTGCCTAAGGATTGGAAGAAACTTGCCGAAAAGGTAGCACTCGAAACGGCCGCGCCCGCGACTGAAGAAGAGGTAACCAAAACACTCGAAGACCTTCGCCAATCGCGCAAAAAGGATGAGATCGTGCCTGAACTAAGCGACGAGTTTGCCAAGTCGATAGGCGCATTTGAAAGTTTGGAGCATCTCAAGGCTCAGATTAACCAGGGCATCGGCGAAGAGAAGATGCGCTCGGCGCGCGACGCACGGCGCGGCAAACTTATCGACGCGCTGCTCGAGGGCACTAAAGTTGCCGTACCGCGCCTCTTTATCGAAAGCGAGCTCGAAAAGATTTTGGCCCAGATGCGCGAGGATGTGACGCGCTTTGGCATGACCTTTGACGATTATCTTAAAAAGGCAAACAAAACCGAAGAGGGGGTGCGCAACGACTTTCGCGAGCAGGCGGCTAAGCGCGCCAAACTACAGCTGACACTCAACAAACTCGCCCAAGAAGAAAAGGTAGAGGCCGACCCAACCGCAGTCGAGGCCGAGATGAAGCACGCGATGGAGCACTTCCCCGATGCCAACCCCGAACTTGTCAAAGTCCATATCGAAACAGTCATGCGCAACGAAGGCGCGCTCAAGATACTCGAAGGCGAACTCAAGGGCGAGCCGCTCAAATAGCGCACCCAAACAGTATTTGGTATAGTGCTCGCATGGATAAAAACATCTACAACCAGCTTGTGCCTATGGTCGTTGAGAAGTCCCCTATGGGCGAACGCGCGTACGACATTTTCTCGCGCCTTCTCAAAGAGCGTATTATCTTTTTGGCCGGCCCTATCGAGGACCACACCGCCAACCTTGTTATCGCGCAGCTCCTCTTCCTCGAATCCGAAGATCCTAAAAAGGATATTCAACTCTACATCAACTCCCCTGGCGGCTCTGTCACCGCAGGCCTCGCGATGCTCGACACGATGAACCACATCAAGCCCGATGTCGCGACTGTCTGTGTCGGCATGGCGGCAAGCGCAGCAGCTATCATTTTGGCCGCCGGTCAAAAGGGCAAACGCTACGCGCTCCCCAACGCCGAAGTAATGATCCACCAGCCATGGGGCGGCGCACAGGGCCAAGCCACTGACATCGAAATTACCGCCAAACACATCATCGCGACGCGCCTGCGCCTCAACAAAATCCTCGCCAAAGCGACCGGCCAGACACTCGAAAAGATAGAAAAAGACGTCGAGCGCGACTACTTTATGTCCGCCGAAGAGGCCAAGAAGTACGGCCTGATTGACGAAATTTTCACCCAGAAGGGTGTGGTAGCCGCCGCCAAAAAATAGTGGTACTGTGAAGGGGTTCGAATCACCCTTACATTTTATGTCCCCTTCATATGTCTACACTATTATTGCTCTCCCTCCTCGGGGCTTCGGCTCTCGTGGGCGCAGTGGTGGGCTACGTTTTTCGTTGGCTCCTACTTTTAGCGCGTAAAGGTTCAATCGAGGTCGAAATAAAGCAGATTCTTTTAGACGCCCGCGAAAAAGCCGAGCGTATTACCGCCGAAGCCGAAACTGCGGCGCGCGAAAAGGTTGCTGTGGCTGAAGTCTCGCTCAGCGAAAAAGAAGAGAAGCTTCTCAAACAAGAAGAGCGTGTTTTCAAACGCGAAGAGTCGCTCGACAAAAAGCAGCATGACCTCGACTCACAAGTCGAGGGTATTAAAGTTAAGATCGAAGAAGTCCGCCATATCAAAGAGCGCGCCGATGCGTTGGTGCTGCAGCGCGCTGATGAGCTGGCCAAAGTAGCCGGGCTCACCAAAGACCAAGCGTTGCAGCAGCTCTACAAAGAACTCGAGCGCGAGGCCGACGAAGACCTGATGCTCCGCGCACAAAAGCTTGACCGCGACGGGCAAGAGAAGCTCGAGCGCCGCGCTCGCGAGATACTCACCACTTCTATCCATCGCCTTGGCAACTCGGTCGCGGCCGACACCATGGCAACCGCTATCACCATCCCCAACGACGACCTTAAGGGCAAGATTATCGGCAAAGAGGGCCGCAACATCAAAGCGTTCGAGCGCGCCACCGGTGTCGAAGTTATTATCGACGATACACCGGGCTCTATCGTGCTTTCGAGCTACGACCCGCTGCGCCGCGCCATCGCCCGCATCGCACTTGAGAACCTGATTGTCGACGGCCGCATCCAGCCTGCCAAGATCGAAGAGGCCGCCGAGAAAGCCAAAGCCGACGTCAACAAAATAATCAAAGAAAAGGCCGAAGCCGCCGCGTTTGAAACCGGCGTGCTCAACCTCGACCCGCGCCTGCTTATGATCCTCGGCCGACTGCACTTCCGCACCTCATACGGCCAGTCAGTCTTGCAGCACAGTGTCGAAATGGCTCACATTGCCGGCATGATAGCCGAAGAGCTCGGCGCCAACCCGCAGGTCGCCCGCGCCGGCGCACTCTTGCACGACATCGGCAAGGCGCTCGACCACGAAGTGCAGGGCACTCATGTCGAAATAGGCCGCCGCATTTTGCAAAAATTCGGCGTCTCTGAAGAGGTGGTCAAAGCCATGCAGGCCCACCACGAAGAGTACCCGTACGAAACGGTTGAGAGCATCATCGTGCAGGTCGCCGATGCCATCTCGGGCGGCCGCCCCGGCGCGCGCCGCGACTCTGTTGAGCAGTACCTCAAGCGCCTTGCCGACATCGAAGGCATTGCCAACTCATTTGCCGGTGTCGAAAAATCGTACGCAATTTCTGCCGGCCGCGAAGTACGCGTGTTTGTGAAGCCCGAAGACATGACCGACTTTCAAGCGCGCGAGCTGGCCCGCAATATTGCCAAGCGCATCGAAGAGGACCTCAAATACCCCGGCGAAATCAAAGTCAACGTCATCCGCGAACTGCGCGCCATCGAGTTTGCCCGCTAAGGCTCTTGCACTCTTGGCATAGCGGGAGTATGCTCGCTCGCAGAGGAACTTAACCGAGGGGGAAGAAAAGAATGCGACAACCTGTCGTCGGGCTATCCTTTTGCACCAACCGGGCCTTACCATCTGGGCTCATGCAGGCTATCGAAGACAATCAGCACCAACCGTGGGTGGGTTGTCCATGCAAAGTAATCAAGGTGGAAGAAACGGTACTCAGCGCGTGCGAAGATGACATCTTCAGCGAAGTCACCTATCGCGCCGAGCGAGTGCTCTCGACCCTGCCGAGCATCTCGATAGGTATGGGAATCATCACCTGGTACCTGACGCCGGCCGAGTCCGCATTTCAGCTTGCCTGTGCGGTGGCGGCTTTTGCGGCGATGATCAACGACAAACCTACGACTATCGCCTTTGCCACCCACCCCGACAACTACGACGATATCTCGCGCATGGCCGGCATGCTCTACGGCTCTGGGACACGGCGCGGGTTTGTCCCTCCCATCTTTTCGCTCGGTGACCGCGAAGGGCTCGACATTATCCTGCGGAACGTCGTCATGCAGAGGGCTCAAAATACGATGTTTTAGCAAACTCCTCCCCGGCAACGGGGAGTTTTTCTTTGTGGATAGCAGAGGATGGCTCTGTTGCAAGGTTTTTTGAGGGGGGTATACTACCCGCACAGGGTTGGTAAGGGTTTTCATTACTCATTAGCTATACCTCATGAACAAGCAAGACATTGCAGAGAAGGTACACGGCATCTTGGGCACAACCAAGGCCGATGCCGAACGCGCTGTCGAAGCGATGATTGAAGGCATCGTCGGCGAGCTCAAAAAGGGCGGCGAGGTGTCTATCGCAGGCCTCGGCATCTTCAAGACGAAGATGCGCGCCGCACGCCAGGCACGCAATCCGCGCACCGGCGCTACGGTCCAGGTCCCCTCGATGCGCGTGCCGAAGTTCCAACCGGCCAAGGCATTGAAGGAAGCGGTTAAGTAGTTAGATAGGATCCTCTCAAAACAAAAACCCCCGACATCGCGTCGGGGTTTTTTGTTGCCTTTATTGAATATCTTTTAGTTTAATCCGAGCCTCAAAGCTCCCCATTGCATAGGCTGCCACTTGGTACGGCGGGATCTCGATAAGCAGCGAGTCGCCGTCAACTACAAAGTTAGAGTAGTTGGCTTCAGTCGGCGAGAGACCTTCGGCAAATATCGCGCCGGTGACGTCATCCATGCCCAGGCGAGTCTTCATCTGCGCCGTCACGTCATTGGAGACCAAGAGCGAAAGTTCTTCCAGACCATTCGGGTTCGAGGCGAGGATATCCTTGATGCCCACCTGGTTGCCATCCTTGTCGAACACAAACGTCAAAAAGTACGCGTTAGGGTGCGCGCCGAGCGTGTCCTCGTAGATAGTGTAGAAGTACGAAGCGTAGTTTGCCGAGGCGTACACCTTGTACGTCATGCCGAGCGCATACTTGCGGTCCGGCCCAAGACCCTGTATTTGCACATCCTCGGCAGTCAGGTTGGCAAAGTTGCCGTCTTGTTTAAACTGCGCAATCTGGTCGGCCAACTCCTGCTCGATAGTTGTACGCGCTTTAACGTCGGCCGCACCGCTCAGCGTAGTCGTAGCCGGATAATCGACATCAATAGTGTCGTAGTCGCCATGCTCAGAATAGTGGTAACTGCCTGCAGCAGTGAGCTGCCCCTCCAGCACATGGTGCATAGGCGGAACAGGTTGCGGCAATTTAATAAGCGAGACACCCCAGGCAACAGCCACGAGCGCGACCACTATCAGCACTATATTGATGATGCGGGTTGAATTCATACGGGCAGTATAGCAAAAAAAAGCCCTACTCCGCTAAAGCTACGGAGGGCTACTTCGCCACAGTGCGCGCACTTCGAAGCTCCCCAGGGGAGCGAAGTAGTGCGGGATGGGAGAATCGAACTCCCAACTACAGTTTGGAAAACTGTCGTTTTACCACTAAACTAATCCCGCTCTATAGTTTTGTATACTGAGTATATATGGAACTTATTTATTCGCTACTGCACAGCGTCATACTTGCCGTAGTCTCCTTTCTTATCGCCCTTGGGTCGTTTTTTACAACCCACACAAGCGTGGCTATAAACGCTCCGGTTGCCACAACAACTCCTACAACAATCGTGGCAACAACCACAACAGATAAAGTAAGTACTCCGGCAAAGCCGAAGGTGGTGACGCAAAAGTCTGGCCTGCCGAGCGTTGCAAAGCAAGACGCTCGGACAGGAGACCCGAGGACTTTTGAGGCAGCACCTTCAGTGGAGTATTCAACCGAACAGTTAAATACCATCGCCCGCGCTTCACTGGTTAATGTGCTTTGCACCACAGGGAGTGGCGGCTCGTTCAATCCTATCTCCGGCAGCGGTGTTATTATCGACAGCCGCGGTATCATCCTCACCAACGCGCATGTCGGGCAATATTTTTTGCTCAAGGATTATCCCACAACAAACAACATCAGCTGTGTTATCCGCGTAGGTAGCCCCGCGCAAACGCGTTACACGGCACAACTTCTCTACCTGCCTCCGGCGTGGATAAACGCCAATGCCTCAAAAATTAAACAGGACTCCCCCACCGGCACCGGAGAAAATGACTATGCTTTTTTGCTTATCACCGGGACCACCGACCCGGACGGCACTCTCCCAAGCAGCTTCCCCGCTCTACCGATGGACGGCGCCGACCCTCAGGTTGGGGCACACATGCTGCTGGCCGCTTACCCTGCGGGATTTTTGGGCGGCATTTCTATAACACTCAACCTTTACATCACCTCTGCTGTGGCTACCGTAGGCGAAGTGTACACATTTGCCGACCAGGCAAACACTGACCTCTTTTCTCTCGGCGGCACCATCGTGTCGCAGTCCGGGTCCTCAGGCGGAGCCGTCGTCTCTTTGCAGGGCAAACTCCAAGGACTTATTGCTACCGAGATACCGGGTGACACCACCTCTATGCGCGACTTGCGCGCCATAACCATCGCCCATATCAACCGCAGCCTTATTGCAGCCGGCCTTGGAGGAATCATTTCCCTCTTGTCTCAAGACGCGGCAAGTTTCTCTGCTAATTTTTATAAAAATACAGCCCCCGCCGAAACAAAAGCACTCGAAGACGTGCTTAATCACTAGCTCCACCGAGCAAAGATGCCGCACGGTAGCATGCGACCGGATTTTTCAGCTATCGCAAGATCGCCGTATTCTATTTCGCCGCCGAACTTCTTTTGCAAAAATTCTATATTGTATGCAAATGCCAGAGGCGAGTAGCCGGCTGCATACCCGTTAATCAAAAAGAAAAGCGGTTTCTCGCTGAGGAGTTCGCTGCATAGCTTAACCAGCTCGATAAAATTTTCTTCAATCTTCCACAGCTCATTTTTAGGGCCGTGGCCAAACGCGGGCGGGTCCATAATAATCCCGTCGTACTTGGCGCCCCTTTTTATTTCACGCTTCACAAACAAGAGCACGTCTTCAATAATCCAGCGCACGGGTTTACCTTCAAGTCCTGAGAGGGCTGCGTTCTCCCGCGCCCACGCAACCGCTGTCTTGCTTGCGTCGACATGTGTCACGCTTGCGCCCGCCGCTGCGGCGGCGAGTGTGGCGGCACCGGTGTATCCAAAGAGGTTTAAGACGCTCACTTCCCTACCGGCGTTTTTTATAAGCTCGCTCCCCCACTGCCAATTTGATACTTGCTCAGGAAATACGCCAACGTGTTTAAACGATGTCGGGCGGATATTAAGTTTTAGAGATTCAATGTCTATGGTCCACTCTTTTGGCAGCTTGCCATCCCACTGACCATCCTTGCCCTCGCGGGTGTATGTGCCTTGTGCATTCGCCCACTCCCCCGCCCCAAGCGTCTTTTCCCAAAGCGCCTGCGGGTCGGGTCGCGCCAGCACCACACTGCCAAAGCGCTCGAGCTTCTCTTCGTGCCCCGAGTCGAGCAACTCGTAATCCTTGCTCGGATTAGTCGTTAACGTTATGCGTTTCATAGTGTTTTGGTCGGGGCGCCCAGAATCGAACTGGGCCATTCTGCTCCCAAAGCAGACGTACTACCGATATACGACGCCCCGTGTCTTTTATTTGTCCTTTAGAGAATAATATTCTCGTATACCTCTACTCTAGCCCGCCTGGACGAAAAGTCCAAGTAAACACAAGCTAAATCGATCTGCCAGGGCCTGCTTTCCGGTACTCTATGGTCGAGCAAGTAGGTCTGCACTGCCCTATGGAGCCTCTTAAGCTTTGCCGGATGCATATTATCCTCGGGTCTCAGGCTTTCACGGGAAACATTACCTAAAGGTTCACGTGAAACCGACTTAACCTCGATAAAACTAAGCAAATCCCCTTTCTCTGCAACAATATCTATCTCTCCCCAAGGTCTAAGGTAATTCCTCTCAACTACCCTATAGCCCCTCTTTTCAAGATACTTACACGCTACACCCTCCCCAACATCGCCTATTTCTCTCTTTTTTGTCCTTTTCACGGGAAACGTCGATTTATGTTACTTAGTAACCAAAATACCTATTTTAAGGCTCTTTTGCCTGAAGTGGACATGAAGGACAGGGTTTTTATGTCTTTTAATGCACATGTCCCCACTCTTATCCACACTTATTGAATTTTACCTTACCTGCAAACAAACTCTCTATCCACAGTCTTGATGTCTTTGACTATCTATTTCTTTTTACTTTGGTGCGGTCAGGGAGAATCGAACTCCCGCCTGCTCCTTGGCAAGGAGCCGTCCTACCACTAAACTATGACCGCATATTCGCACGCTTTCTGAACGACTATAGCATAATTTTTTTACTTTGTGCTCCCGGAGGGACTCGAACCCCCAACAACTGCTTCGAAGGCAGCGATGATATCCATTTCACCACAGGAGCCCGCGCCCTTGAGGCGTGCTAGAATCATGCCATGCAACTGAGTCCCAGCCAAATACCCGCCGAGGTTATGCGGGTGGTGGATGGACTCCAAAATGGGGGATTTGAGGCCTGGGTGGTGGGCGGGTGTGTGCGCGACCTGTTTCTTGGCCGCACACCGAGCGATTGGGATGTGACCACCAACGCCAACCCAGAGCAAATCCAGGCTTTGTTCGAAAATACTTACTACACCAACGAGTTTGGGACAGTAGGGGTAGTTAACGACGATGCTACTGACGAAAGCCTCAAGGTTGTTGAGGTCACCCCATACCGCCTGGAAGGGAAGTACACCGACGCCCGCCGCCCGGACAGCGTTAACTTTAGCCAAAAAATAGAGGATGACCTCAAGCGGCGTGACTTTACGGTTAACGCTCTGGCTTACGATCCTGTTAAAGGACAGTTGGTGGACCTGTACGAAGGTATAAAAGACATCTCTGGCGGCCTCCTGCGGGCCGTAGGGGAGCCTAGGGAGCGTTTTGAGGAGGATGCGCTACGTATACTGCGCGCCGTGCGTATCGCTGCACAAATAGGCTTTGCAATCGAGCCGGCGACGCTTGCCGCAATGGGGGAGTGCGCCCAGCAGCTTGAAAAGATTTCTAAAGAACGTATCCGCGACGAATTTATGCGGATACTCAACACCTCGAACCCTAAAGAAGCCCTTATTTTAAGCCATAAATTGGGTATCTTGAAGTATATTTTGCCGGAGCTCGAAGAGGGTATAGGTATAGACCAAAATCAGGCTCACAAATATGACGTCTATGAGCACAACCTCCGCTCACTGCAACATGCAGCTGACAAAGGGTGGGCCTTTGATGTGCGCCTAGCGGCACTCCTGCATGACATAGGCAAACCCAAGAGCCGCCGTTGGTCTGAGGAGAAGAAGGACTGGACATTTCATGGACACGACGTCGTGGGGGCCAAGATGACTAAGAAGATACTCGAGAATCTTAAATTTTCACGTGAAACCATTGAAAAGACTGCAAACTTGGTCCGTTGGCATATGTTCTTTAGCGACCCGGAGAAGGTAACACTCTCTGCCGTACGCCGAATCATTGTCAATGTGGGCAAAGAGAACATCGAGCAGCTCATCGAGCTGCGTATCTGCGACCGCATAGGCACCGGCCGACCCAAAGAGCAGCCATTTAGGCTCCGCAAGTACCAGGCAATGATAGATGAGGCTTTGCGCGACCCCATTTCCGTAGGAATGTTAAAAATAGACGGTAGGGTGCTTATAAACATGGGTCATAAGCCCGGGCCCCGGCTTGGCTGGACGCTCCATGCGCTACTCGAAGAAGTTTTGGACGACCCAAAAAAGAATACTGTTGAGTATTTAGAGGGCAGGGCAGGGGAGCTGCTTAAGCTATCTGATGCCGAGCTCGAAGCGTTGGGCGCAGAAGGTAAAGAGAAGAAAAACCTTGTAGAGGAAGCCGAAATAAAGGACATCCACAAGAAGCATTTTGTCGATTAGCCTATAGGACAAGGGTTATCCCCATGTATGTCCTTTACACTGTCCTTTAAAGGCGTACTATCAATACCAGACCAACGTACTGCGTTCGCGTTACCCTGTCGCAAATGACAGTACACAAAAGATCTTTCGCTCCCGCGCGCGCACAAGCGTCGTTTCTAAATCTCATTGTCACCCCGAATATAGCAGTGCGGTTATCCCTCACTCTTAGTTAATTTGTGGATTTTACCGCACGTTAGCTCCTCGGCAGAACCTCATCTAGGTTCCCAGTCTTAGAAACACCGACGCCACACAAGCCCCGAATGCCCTCTGGCTCGGGGCTTCGTTATATCTGGTTTTTACTGAATGAGTGCCTAATCCAGTCAAGGACTTTTTCCCCAGTTTTGAGTACTATAAACCCCTTACTTTAAGCCATACATTAGGAATTTACTTTTAAATTCATAATTTTGATGTATTATGAACCCATGGGCTTCGGCCCCGGGGTCCGCGTAGGCGGGCCGGCAAAAGCCCAGAGCAATCTGGGTTTTTTGCTACCTAAATTTTCATATTTCCTATTTTCCCATCGAAACAGCTGTACTTGATTCCAGAGCTCGGGATTTCCTCTGACAAAAGCAAGGAATCCATAAGCTTTCCCTTTTCTAGGAGCATCTTGTAGGGTTTAAAGTCCTTATCGTACCCACCCTTTGCCATTGGATAAAGATATAGATCTGCAAGTTGCGTTATTTGAGAGGATTTAGTCCTACGTTTAGGAGCTCCTTTTAAAATTCGCCTAAAATCTTCAGCTTTTAAGGAGCCATATTTAGCGGACGTCCCTTCATCAAAGGGCATGCCCGAGTTTTTCAGGTCTTTAAAGTATTCCATAATAGCCCGGTCTTCGGCCAAGCCACACTGTTCAAAGCGTATTTTCAGGTTAGACCCTTGTTTGTCTGCATATTTTGCCGCTCTTTCTACAAGAATAGAAAATGCCGTTTTGCATATCATCCACTGACTGGTGGCATATTTCTGCTGATACCGTTTGTTATATCCAGGCCGATCCACAACAGCCGCAAGGCCTATAACTGGTACCTCGCACAAAAATTCGTCTAAGTCTTGGAAAAAGGCCACGTATTTTTGCTGGTCCCGAAGCCATTTGAAGTCATACCGACGTCCGCGGATGTCGGTAGAGTGTAGGGGGTAGCTTATTCCCCACTTGTCACAGAGTTTTTTATGAGCTGCAACGACAGCCCCTCGCGCTGAATCTGCAACAAGCACGCCCCCTAAGGCGAAGTGGTCCATCCCGTCTCCTCGAGGCGGCTGTTTTTTCTGAGGGTCTCGGACCCCTGTATCGTCTAAGTAAAGATAGTATGTTTCTCCCATCGTCGCCTAGTATACTCCTGAGCTAATCGCCACTCAATGAACATCTCAGGAAGAGCTATTTAAGCTCAATAACAACAGGACAGTGGTCGGAGCCCATTGCCTCGGGCAGGATGTAGGCCTTTTTTAGACGGGGGAGCAGCTTTTTAGATACAAACCAGTAGTCGATGCGCCAGCCGACGTTGCGCTCGCGGGCGCTCTGCCAGTGGGTCCACCAGGTATAGTGGCCGTTACCCTTGGGGATAAAGTGGCGGAAGGAGTCTATAAACCCGGCTTTAATAATATTGTCGATACCCTCACGCTCTTCGTAGGTAAAGCCATGCTCGCCGATGTTCGGCTTGGGGTTGGCTAGATCGTCCTCGGTATGGGCAACATTGAGGTCGCCGCAGAAAAGGACCGGCTTTTCTTTGTCGAGCCGCTTCATGTACTCGAGAAAGGCCGGGTCCCACTGTTTGTGGCGCAAGCCAAGGCGCGAAAGGTCGCCCTTGGAGTTGGGGGTGTATGAAGTCACTACAAAAAAGTCTTCGAGCTCGAGCGCCACGACGCGGCCCTCTTTGTTGGGGTCGCCATAGCTGTCTTCGTGCAATTTATACTTTTTGCACAAGTCGTCGGGGAGCCCGAGCAGCTCGCCCTGGACCTCGATGTCTTTCTTAACAAAGATAGCGGTGCCGCTATAGCCTTTTTTTTCGGCGCTATTCCAGTACTCTTCGTACTCTTTGAGGTCGACTTCGGCTTGGCCGCGCAAAGCCTTGGTCTCTTGCAGGCAAATAATGTCGGGCCGCTCCTTTTTTATCAGAGACTGAAAATCGCCCTTCTTGACCACCGCGCGGATGCCGTTAACATTCCAGCTCACTAGCTTCATACCGCAACTATATCAAAAGAAGTGCTGTTGTAGAGTGCAGAAGCATAGAGACGGAGGATGTCATGCACGCGCCGGCCATGTCCGGGCGCGAGGCCCGGGATCTGCTCAACAAAATGTTGCAGGAATTTAAAGAACTCGAGCTTGATTGTGACATCTTCGAGGCGGTCTATGGGCCGTCAGACTATAAAAGCCCGCTCGAGCGCTTTTGCCGCACAGGCGAATTGCCTATAGCTGTCGTCGCGCATTGCCAAAGCAAGCTGTGGCGCGACAAACTCTAACCGCCTACCTAGGGCGGTTTTTATATTTCTTTACACTGACCCCACAACGCTTCGAAAAAGTTTTTATAGCTCGTCGCAACATCTTTGCTGCGAACTTTGTAGGTGAGGACCGGGTCGGCATAGGTACTGAGCGCCAAGCTCGCTGGGCGCACCAGTGTGTTAACTATACTTTTATCAAACTTGTTTAATATCCGAGCGTTAAAAAATGGGCGGGTATTCGCTAAATGCTGCAAATCTTTTACTTGCTCTTGCGAACCGATATAACGCAACCTTATCTTTTTTTGCAATCGGAGCGCGTCGTACTCTTTTAAAGAATCTCTCATGATCTCATGAAATTTATCGCCCGAGCCGCCAACAATTAACCATTCTTCGCCATCCTCTGCATTTGAAAGTTCGTCGAACTCATGTGCCACAAACGCATCATCGCCCTGATAAAGCTCGAAGTCTTGCACATGGCTGCGGCGCAGAAGGGTAGAGAGATCGTGTGCTGTCTCTTTTGCAAGCCGGCGCTGCTGCTCGGCTACCGCCTCGAGGCGCGAGGGGTGCGTTGCGGCAAACTTTTTGCGTTTGCCTACTACTACATGACTAGCCAAACCCTTTTCCTCCAACTCGGCCAAGGCGTCATAGACATACTGCCCGTGGAGTTTAGTTGCACGGGTAATTTTGGACGTACCCGTAAATTGCTCGCGCCCAAGCAGGTCTATATAGACCTTGGCCGCCTTTTCGGAGAGGCCGAGATGCTCGAGCTTCTTTTCGATATGAGCAAAAGATTTATCATACTTTTGTGACATGTTTCTATATTAACCTTATTTATCAAGGTTGTAAAGTACAAAACTTAACATAATTTATTCTTGACAAATCTTGACAGGGGCGCTATATTGTAGTGGAAAGTTCACCTGAAAAGAGGGGAAGTGTCGTGCAGGATCGTAAATTGACAGAGGCCGAACGTGAAGTGTTTGAAGGGTTCAAAAAGAAAATCGAACCGGAATTGGACAAAATGGGGCGTCAGTTGGTAATCATGGGGGCCGCCCTTATATTACTCGGAATCCTCATGGTACTGAAGGACGTTTTTCATTTATTTTGAGTAGATATGGGCAAAGATCCAGGGGCGGAGAATTGAGATTAGCAATTCTCCGCCCTTTTTATTTTCTCCGCTGGCCGTGGAACTTTTTGTGGATGTCGCGCAGGTGTTTGTCGGTCACATGGGTGTAGACCTGTGTCGTTGCTATGTTGGCATGGCCGAGGAGTGCTTGCACCGAGCGCAAGTCGGCGCCGTTCTCTAGCAAATCGGTGGCAAAGCTGTGGCGGATGATGTGCGGGGTGACTTTGCGCGTGATGCCGGCTTTGATGGCGTACTGCTTAACCAACCGCTCGATAGAGCGGGGCGTCATGCGCGCACTCTGGCGGCCCGCCGAGTTGCGGGCGAGCTGGATAAACAACGCCTCGTCGATATCGCCGCGCTTTTTTTCATACGCGCGGATGGCGTCTTTGGCGGCAGGGGAGAGAAAGACCACGCGCACCTTCTCGCCTTTGCCGCGCACGCTAAACTCATCGCGCGAGAGGTCGATGTCGCGGTTAAGCGCGCACAACTCAGAGACGCGCAGCCCGGTGCTGAAAAAAAGCTCCAGTATTGCCTTGTCCCTAAGCCCGCTTAGGGAGGTCGCGCCCCTCGACTGGCTCGGGGCAAGCAGCAGCCTGTTTAACTCTTCTGCTGTTATCAAATCGAGGTCGCGGCCGCCCACCTTGGCCAGCTCGATGCGCTCGGGGTTGAGGCTTTCGATATCGCGCTTGCGAAGGAATTTGAGAAACGCGCGCAGCGAAATCATGTAGTAGTTTTGCGTTTTGCGCTTCATCGTGCCGCCAACGCCCTGCTGGCGGTTGAGGAAGATGCGAAACTCGCGCACCATCTGCTCGGTGAGCTTTTTAGGGTCGGTCACCTTGGTATGCGCCAAAAAACGGGTGAGATAGCGATCATAGTTCTCGACCGTCTTAATAGAGCGCCCGCGCTCTATCTCTAAATATTCCAAAAACTGGGTCTTGAGTTCCTTCAAATCGGCCATACCTCTAGTGTCGCACAATATTTTATCCTCTATTGACCAATCTGAAACAGTTAGGTACTGTGCGTGCCAGACGAAACTTCAAATTTCTGAGGGAGAAGTACCGTGAAAGACACCTTGAAGCTGCTTGGCGAAGCGATCAACGAGACCGTCGCTCTTGAGCTGCAAAAAAGCACGACCGAAAGCGCCGCGCTTGGCGAACTCGGGGTCACTCTTCCCCGCAGCAAGATACTTGCGGGGATGAATGTCCTCGAAAATGCGGGGCGCGACCTTTCTCTCAATGAGGACGTTCTCAGCCTCATTAACAAGTGGATGGCGTACGACAAATACGCAGGCAACTTACGCAAAAAGCTTGCGGCTTGCGGCATCGAGCCGATCGCGATTCTCCCAAATAGGGCGTGGGATAGAATCTGCGAACGGGGGAAGCTGCTTCGCTTCATACCCCAGGACGAGGGCACGCAGTTCAGCGCCCCATCCGTAAGGTCAGAGTCGTATGCGCATGCATGGCGCCGGCTAAAGTTGCAAGAGAATCTCGCGAGCGGCGCTGCAACACTTCTGTTCTTCGCAGCAATCTTTGTGGCGGTGCTCTTTGGTGACAAACTCGGGTGGTGGCAGACTGGGGCGATTATCGTCATCCTCCTCTTGCTTGCCTGGTTTCTCGGTAAGGCCCTGATGCCGGACGGGATCAACCAGCGTTGGTGGGAGGAAAAGTACCTCCAACAAGCTATCGCGAAACACGAAAAGAACGGCACGGTCTACGAAAGACTCGACTATGGCGAGCCGTACTACGACTTCACGTTTAACGTCAGCATCCCGCTTCCTCCTACACCTGCTAGTGAAGAGGATTGGCTGCTGAAAGCCAAACAGCTCAACATTCCGTTGCGCGTTGCAATGGCCGACGAGGCCGTCGCCTGTTTCCTCAAGGGGCAGGCCGCGACTTGGGAAGAGGTGAAGAACCTTAAGTCGCCCAAGTGTGACCCCGTCGCCTACGTCTATGAAGACAGCGTTGTGGCAGTTATCGCCCGGTTCGGCGACTTCCCTATAGAGCAAAAGGTCGTACAGGGGATCATCAATTCGCTGTACTCTACTCGCTATTGAGCATAGCGAGAGAAAAGACCCAAAAAACCTGAATCGTTACGCCCCAGCATCTGCTGGGGCTTTTTCTTTACACAACACGATTGCTATTGCGTAAAATGCCTAGGTATGCTATATATATGTGCATGCTGACTAAGCAGAAAAAGGCCAAGACTATCAAAGAAACCGCTATCCACGAAAAGGATACCGGCTCTGCCGAGGTGCAAATCGCCCTCCTTTCGAAGCAAATCGAGGAGCTTACCTCGCACCTTAAGAAACACCTTAAGGATAAGCACAGCCGCCGCGGCCTTTTGCAGATGGTCGCCGACCGCCGCACCCATTTGAAGTATCTCGAAGGCAAGAGCACGAAGCGCTACAACGCTATCGTTAAGAAGCTCGCTCTCAAGAAGTAGCCCGCGCCTATTTTTTGTTTTTGGCGCAGGGGTGAAAGTTAGTTCATGCTTTCTTTGTATATACTAAGGTAGGGTTATTTTGGTTGGTCAGCCCTGTTTGTTAGCAGTTCATTTTAATAAGTTCGTATTTTTTTATTTGTATGGCAATCATTAAACACAAAAGCCAGCGCGTCGGCATTTTTATAGACACGCAAAACCTCTATCACAGCGCCAAAAACCTCTACAAAGCCAAGGTTAACTTTGGCCAGGTGGTTAAAGAGGCTGTCGCAGGCCGCAACCTTATCCGCGCCATCGCCTATGTTATCCGCACCGAAAGCGAGGATGAAAAGGGCTTCTTCGAGGCGCTCAACAAGCTCGGCATCGAAACCAAGGTCAAAGACATCCGCATCTTTGCCGGCGGCGCCAAAAAGGCCGACTGGGACATCGGCATGGCTATCGACGCCGTCGCCATGGGCCAAAAGCTCGACACGGTTATCCTCGCCACCGGCGACGGCGACTTTGTCCCGCTCGTTGAGTACCTGCGCTATACCTACGGCGTACAGGTCGAGGTTATCGCCTTTGGCAAATCGTCCTCGGGCCAGTTGCGCGAGTCGGCCGATGACTTTATCGACATTTGCGAGGACCCGCGCAACTTCCTTATCGGCTACCGCGGCGGGGTAGGGCGCTACATCCCCGGCTTTGGCGGCAAGTCCGGCAACGGCGGCGGCAAAGAGGGCCGCATCGACGCCGACACCTCGATTGAGACAACCGAAGCTCCGGAGGAAGAGTGGGATGGCGAAGGCGAAGATCCGGCGATAAAGATGAGTGGCGAGTAGCTGGCTTTTTTGCTACAGTCGTCGCAGAAGGAAACTACACGGGAGGATTACTATGCCAGCGCTTATGTACGCGTTCTGCGCCCTGCCAAATGTGTGCAAGTGTTGCGGCGCGCATGCCGGCAGCCCACACAATGCAAACTGCCTCTTCAATTTGCCAAAGCACACTCATGAGTGCATGCTCCAGTGGCGTCAAGGCTACAAAGAGCAGAGTGACCCCACCGTGGCGACACCGGTCTTCGACCCACAAAACCCCTGCAGTGTGTCTTACCGCATGGGCAGAAAATTCGCCGAAGCCCGAGCACGGGTCGACCGAACTACCGAGTCGCTCCAACAAGCGACTGCTCATGCCGAGACTGTACAGTCGCAAGGGAATTACTGAATTCGAACCCCGCCGCGTTGGCGGGCTTTTTCTTTTCCTCCCTTTTCTGCTACAGTTTTAGCAGTTCTACCCCGACGCCCTGGTCGGGGAGCCGACTAGAACGTCGGCTTTAATAATTAATTCGCGAAGCGGATAGATAGGTAGGCCTCTTGTGGAGACCTAAAATCTGGACGCTTCGCTAGCAACTATGCAAAGCAAAAGCTACTCGCTCGAGGTAGGAGGCAAGACGATGACCGCGGAGTTTACCGACTTGGCCGAACAAGCCAACGGCTCGGTGATACTCCGCTACGGCAACACGGCGGTGCTCGCGACAGCCGTGATGTCGGGCCGCACGCGCGACGACATCGATTATTTTCCTCTCACGGTTGATTACGAAGAAAGATTTTACGCCGCAGGCACGATAGGGGGCAGCCGCTTTATGCGCCGCGAAGGCCGGCCCTCTGACGCCGCGATTCTTAGCGGCCGCATTGTCGACCGCACCATCCGCCCGCTCTTCCCTCAACATATCCGCAACGAAGTGCAGGTTGTTATCACCGTGCTCGCACTCGATGAAGAGGACCCCGACCAAGTAGCAGTCAACGCCGCATCGCTCGCGCTCGCGACATCGGACATCCCGTGGGGCGGCCCCGTAGCTGCCGTGCGCATTGGTTCGACAGGGCTCACCACAGGCGGTCAATTCATCATCAACCCTACATATAAAGAGAGAGAAAACGGCGCGCTCGATATTTTGTCGTGCGGCAAAGACGGCACGATAAACATGATAGAGGTCGGCGCACAAGAAACAGCTGAAGACATTATCGCCCAAGGCTTTGCCAAGTCGGTCGAGGAGCACAACAAAATCCTCGCTTGGCAGCAGCAAATTATTAAAGAGCTCGGCAAAGAAAAACGCGACTCAGCCAAGCCCGAGCTCCCCGCGGCACTCACCGACCTGTATGCCAATGAGTTTGCAGGCAAAATCACCGAGACAGTATTCTGCGGCGTTGCCGGCAAAGACGCTATCCACCACCTGCAAGATGCATGGATGGCGCGCATCAAAGAGGTTGAAGAACTAAAGGATATTAACAAGGGCGTTGCCAAACGCTTTATCGAAGACAAGGTGGATGAAGAAATTCATCGCGGCGCAATCGAAGACAACAAACGCGCCGACAATCGCGCCTTCGACGAAGTGCGCCCACTGTTTGCCAAAGCCGGCGGCATCTCGCCGATACTCCACGGCTCGGGCGTCTTTTATCGCGGCGGCACGCACGTGTTTACCGCGCTTACCTTGGGCGGCCCCGGCGACTCGCAGGTAGTCGACACGATGGAGGAGCACGACACCAAGAAGCGCTTCATGCACCACTACAACTTCCCCCCGTACTCGGCAGGGGAGACAGGCCGCATGGGCGGCATCAACCGCCGCGCTACCGGCCACGGCGCACTTGCTGAAAAAGCTTTGGCTGCCGTTATCCCTGACGCAACAACCTTCCCGTACACTATCCGCCTTGTGTCGGAATGTTTGGCGAGCAACGGTTCGACCTCGATGGGCTCGGCCTGCGCCTCGACGCTCGCACTCATGGACGGCGGCGTGCCTATCAAAGCGCCGGTTGCCGGCATCGCGATGGGCGTTATGTCGCATGGTGGCAAACATAAAGTAATGACCGACATCCAGGGTCCTGAAGACGAATACGGCGGGATGGACTTTAAAGTTGCAGGCACCCGCGCTGGAGTCACGGCTATCCAGCTCGACATCAAGCTCGACGGCATCCCGCTTGAGGTGCTGACCGAAGGGTTGGCCGGCGCCAAGAAAGCGCGCCTGCAAATACTCGACGTGATTGAGAAAGAAATTGCAGTGCCGCGCGCCGCCATCAACCCCCGCGCGCCCGAAATCCTGACCATGCGCGTCAAACCCGACCAGATAGGTCTGGTTATCGGCGGGGGCGGCAAGACTATCAATGGCATCAAAGAAGCGTCAAAGGCTGAAGACATCACAATAGAGGACGACGGCTCGATATACATCACCGGCAAGAACGGCGCGGCCCAGATTGCCAAGACGATGATCGAGGCTGTTGTCAAAGAGTACAAGGCGGGCGAGCTCTACGACGGCGAAGTGACTCGCATGATGGACTTTGGCGCATTTGTACGCGTCGGCCCCGGCAAAGACGCCGAGGGGTTGGTGCATGTTTCTGAAGTTGCACCCTTCCGTATCGACAAAATAGGCAACGCGCTTAAAGTCGGGGACAAAGTCCGCGTTATGATAAAGGAGATAGACGACAAAGGCCGCATCAATCTCTCTATCAAGATGGCCGACCCGGAGTGGGCGGCTAAAAAAGGCCTTACCCCAAGCACCAATGCCGGACCAACCGAAAGACCCCATCGATCCTAAGAGCTTTCTCTTACCTAAAAAAGAGACCGGGCCCTCGCCCTTGAGCGCGCAGCGTATTAACGCCGGCGCGCTTTTGGCGCAAGAAGATGCCGCTGCGGTTGAAATGCCGAAGGAGGTACCCAAGGCGCCACAAGTTAGCGTTGGCGACCAGGCGGTTGTGACGCCGCAGCAATCTCCCGCTCCGGCCCAGATGCCGGAAAAAAAGTCCTCGGATTTCCTGTCCGAGCCCCAGCCCGGCTCGGCAGGCCAGACTTTTCCCCCGGCACCCGGGCCTACACCAGCGGCGTCACCCACTCCTAAAAAAGAAGAAACGATGGTGCACGCAGTCGAGACCTACACCACCGACATCAACCGCGTCGTGCAGAGCGGCGGCGTCTCGACGGTGAGCATCGCCGCAGCCGAAGCCGACCGTCGCAGCAAAGCAACCAAAGACGAGGCCATTGCCCCGGCCAACATCGCACCAAGAGACCTTGGCTCGCGCTGGCGCATTGTGCTTATCATCGGCGGCGTGCTGCTTATCTTTTCGGCAATCGGCATTGTCGCAGTGCTCCTTAGCCGCGCAGCGCCGCAAGCAACCACGACCACCGCCGTGCAAGCGCCGTTTATGAATGTCGACCACGTGACGCCGGTGGTTACCACAGCCGCCGATACCCGCGACATGGTGATAACCAACCTCGAAGCCGCGCGCGAGCAGGTGTCGCTCGCGGTCGGGCTTGTCGACCAGCTCTATGTCGGCACCGCCAGCAGCACCAACACCATGCTCGATGAGCTCTCGCCGCAGCAACTCCTTTCAATCCTCGCGCCGGATATCCCGCAAGATTTGCTGCGCACTATCAAGCCGCAGTACCTGCTCGGCGTGCATTCGTATGATGAGAACCAGAGCTTCTTGGTGCTGCAGGTAGACTCATACCAGCAGGCCTATGCCGGCATGCTCGCGTGGGAGCCGACTATGCAGCAGGAGCTAAGCCCGCTTTTTACCCGCACCCCGAGTTTGCATGTGCCGGGGGACAGCGCGAGTTCAACCGCCACTAGCAGCCCCGTCTTTTTGCAAACAGGGTTTGTCGACAAGGTGGTCGAAAATCACGACGCGCGCGCCATTGTAAACCCGGCAGGGGACCTGCTTTTGCTGTGGACCTTCCTCGACCGCAACACGCTGGTCATCACCACCAACGAATACACGCTGCGCGAGATTATCCGCCGTCTCAATACATCGTCTCTGGTGCCGCAGCCATAACAAAGGCTGTTGTGCTATACTCTTTTTCATATGAATACCGAGCACTTTAAGCAGAAGTTGGAGGACGAGATGGACGTTGTCAATCAAGAGCTCGCCGACCTCGGCCATGAGGACATCGACGAGTCCGCTACCGAGGCCGATGAACTAGCCGACCGCATGGAGGAGCGCGAAGAAAACGCTTCCGAAAAGGCTGTTCTCTTGGCGCGCAAAAAGGATATTGTGGGCGCGATGGCACGCATTGCCGCAGGCACCTATGGCTTTTGCGAAGAGTGCGGCGAAAAGATAGACGAAGACCGCCTCGAGGCCAACCCGGCCGCCGGCACCTGCTCGGTGCACATGGAGTAAGGCACCACGGGAGTGAAGAACTCATAGTAGAATATTGGGCATGCAGTACGCCAAGGTTTATGGCGCTCAGACATCGCTTCTTTCGCCTTATTTAGTTTCTATTGAAACTGACCTCTCGCGTGGGTTACATAGCTTTACGCTCGTGGGGCTGCCCGACAAAGCTGTCGAGGAGTCGCGCGACCGTGTGGCCGCAGCCATCAAACACTCGGGCTTTGACTCGCCCAAATCGCGCAACCAAAAAATAGTTATTTCGCTGGCGCCCGCCGATTTAAAGAAGGAGGGGCCAATGTTTGATTTGCCAATAGCGCTTTCGTACCTGCTTGCGGCCGATGATATTAAGTTTGACCCCGAGCCGTATGTTTTTGTAGGCGAACTTTCATTGGACGGCCAGGTGAGGGGAGTGCGTGGACTTTTGCCCTTGGTGGCCGAGGCTAAAAAGCGCGGCAAAAAGGCCATGTTTGTCCCGCAAGAGAATGTTGAAGAGGCGGCACTTGTGGGTGGCATCGAGGTTTATGGCGTAGAGAGCCTGCAGCAGGTTATTGAATTTTTAAATAAAAAGAGGGGAAGGGATGAGAAGAAAAAAGTAGGGCAGGAGATACACCTAAAGCCGGCCCCGCAAACCAAGCTGCCTGTGCCGGATGTCGAAACGCAGTTTAGTTTCGAAGACATTCGCGGGCAGGAGTCGGCCAAACGCGCAGCGGTTATTGCCGCAGCAGGCGGACACAACTTAGGCCTCAGCGGCCCGCCAGGCACCGGCAAGACAATGCTGGCCCGCGCGCTTGCCTCGATACTCCCGCCGCTTAACTTTGACGAAGTGCTTGAGGTCAACGGGATCCACTCGGTTGCCGGTGTCTTGCGCGGCGAGTTGTTGGTGATGCCGCCCTTTCGCAGCCCACATCACACCAGCTCATACGTGTCGATTGTCGGCGGCGGCGTTAATCCGCGACCTGGCGAGGCGACACTCGCGCATCGCGGCGTACTATTTTTAGACGAGTTCCCCGAGTTTGACCGCCGCGTTATCGAGGCGTTGCGCCAGCCACTCGAAGATAGAGTCATTTCAATCGCGCGCGCCAAAGGCACGGCGCAATTTCCCGCACGGTTTACATTAGTCGCGGCGATGAACCCGTGCCCGTGCGGCCACTACGGCCATCCTGAAATTGCATGCACATGCACGCCCATTGCACTCGAGCGATACCGCCGCAAAATGTCGGGGCCTATCGCCGACCGCATCGACCTGTGGAGCACGATGGGCCCGGTCGAGTTGGGCGAACTGGGCAAACGCAATGCATTAGGGACCGAAACAAAAGCCGCACGCGAGCGCGTGCTAAAAGCGCGCGCCGCGCAGCACGGCCGCTTTGTGCACACTAAGCACCCCAACAAAACAAACAGCGACCTTTCGCCGCGCGAGCTCGACGAGTTGGTACCGCTGCGCCCGAAGGTGCGCGAGATTTTAGAGAAGGCCGGCACACGCCTGGCGATGTCGCCGCGCGCATTTCATCGCGTGATAAAAGTCGCACGTACTATCGCAGACTTAGATGAATCCCCAGATATTAATGAAAGTCACGTGCTAGAAGCGCTTCAGTACCGCGAGCGTAAGAGTTAGGGTATAGTATCGCCAGATCGAACAGGAGGCCGCGATGACAACATGGGACGAGTTGCTGGGACCCGGAAAAACCCAGGAGAAGAAACATAGCATGCTTTTGGGTGGCGATTTGGAGCTCAACAAAAATCCGAACCATTACGCCGGCAATATCGTGCGAATCCGCGACTACAACGAGCGGATGACGTTTCACTTCACCTGGGCTGCAGCCGAAACGCAGCGTGGTTGGACCAAGCGCGAAATGCGCAAGGTTACGCTGAGAAAGGACCCACTCAGTGGCAGCATTGAGGAAGGCGTTCTTCGTTTCGGCGGGCACACCCTGTATCTCAAAGGCAAGGGCCCGCTCAAAGAAGACCAGGTGGTCGAGCGGTACACACACAGCGACCGCAAACGCAAACCTGAAGAGCCTTTACCGCTATTTAAAGACCGCACCTAGGTGCGGCTTTTTATTTATAGAAAATTGACCAATTGTGCTCCCATACCGCGAGCGCAAGAGTTGATATTTATTTCAACTGGCAGTATACAGAGGGTAGAAGTTAGAAGGAGCACTCCATGGATAGGATTCATCTGCTGGACTGCAACGACACAATTCTTCTACTCAGCCCCTACCGATGGCAACGGTTCGATGCCTTGACCAAACTAGGAGCCACGTCGTTGCCGATGATGTGCAAATCGTTGGCTGATGAGATTGGAGCAATCTTGTATGCCAACCTTGTCGTCCTAAAGCGAAAAGGTGTGGTTGAAGAACAAATATGATCTTGTTCCGCCTCACCAAAAAAGGCCTTAAGACAAAATTTGCTCTTTATAAATCTCTCGAGGCTCAGGCTCGCCGCCAAGAAAACGCCTCTAACCGCCGCTAACTATGCGGTGGTTTTTTATTTAGAGTGACGTATGATGCGAATATGTCCAAAGACCCGCACGAGGCTTCGCGCAAGCATTTGCTTAAGGACGCGCACTTGGGCAGCTTTATTAAAAGCCATGGGCCTATCACACACCGCCGCCAACACGCGATGAACGCGTTTCAATCGCTAGCCGAAGCTATTGTGTATCAGCAACTTTCAGGCAAAGCGGCCGCGACTATTTTAAAACGCTTCGTTGATTTGTTTGCCGATAACCCTACTTCGCCAAAGGCTTCGAAGGGCAAGACTTTTCCGTCACCGGAACAAGTCTTGAAAATAAAAGTCGAGAAGCTGCGCGCCGTGGGGCTCTCGGGCCAAAAGGCGAGCTACCTCAAAGACTTGGCGCTGAAGTTTAAAGACGGCACCATCAACCCAAAACTTTTTCCTACCATGACCGACGCCGAAATTTTGGCGCATGTGACGGCAGTTAAAGGGATAGGGCAGTGGTCCGGGCAGATGTTCCTCATGTTTACGCTCGCGCGGCCCGACGTGCTGCCGACCGGCGACCTGGGTATACAAAAAGCATTTCAAAAACTCTTCAATTTGCGAAGCAAACCCTCGCCCGAGCGGATGGAGAAGTTGGCGCGTGTGTGGGCCGGCCACCGCACCGTTGCATGTTTTTACCTCTGGCGCCTGCTAGACCAGTAAGCGGGTTTCACAGCCGAACTTGTGCATCAGGTTATTTTTGGATACGGTTGATAAAGAGGTAATGCAGGGAGTATCGAGATGCGAAGACGGAACCTCCATAGGACCGAGGTGCTGGCCGTACTTGAGCCGCATCCGCAAGACTACTGGAAAATACAAGTAGCAATTTTCGAGTACGTCGAGAAAAACAAATTAAAAGTTTCTGGGGAACTGGTATGGGGAACTCTCTGGGAACTCACAACGCAAGGGCTGCTAAGCCACCGATACAACCCTCACCGGTTTATGCTCACAGAAAAAGGCGTCGAGGAAAAGAAAAAGTCCCAAACGCCAAAACCGGTTTCGGCAGGGAAACAACTTCCTGCAAGTATCACTCGATTCTGTAACGACCCGCACGCTCCGATTTGAAACGCAACACCGCCGAACTTTCGGCGGTTTTTTATTTATAAATCTTTTCCGTTGTAGTGGGTGAGGGTGAGAGACTCCAACTCAACACCATCAAGGCAGCGCACATTGATAGCCGCTTTGGGGAAGGTGACGCCTTCGGCAAAACTTTGAACGCCGCAGGTTTTGCAAAAGAGGTGGCGGATTTGTTTTTTGTTGAAATTATATTCAACCAAATTGTCAGCGCCGGACAGCAACTTAAATTTATCTTTGTCGACAAAATTTAACACCAACCCTTTCTTGTGGCAGTGCGAACAATTGCACACCAGCACCTTTGCCAAATCGGTCTCAACTTCGTATCGCACAGCACCGCAGTGACATCCGCCTGTATACGTTTTCATTGACATTAGTATAACAAAACGCCGCCTTCAGGCGGCAGTGACGGAGCTAAACAAGTTTTCAGGAATGTCGAGAGGCGCGACGGCGCCGGGTCGTAGGAAAATTCTTAGCAAAGAATTTTCTGCGTTCCTGGAAACTTCGTTTAGCGGAGTGCTTAATTCGCGAACGGGTTGACCGCGCCGCGGACTTCGAAGTGCAGGTGCGCACCCGTTGCTTCGCCGGTTGCGCCGACTTTGCCGATAGCGTCGCCCTGATCTACATGTGCTCCGACCGTCGTGAGCACACGGCTCATGTGCGCATACAAAGTTTGTGTACCGTTAGGGTGCGAGACAACAACGTAGCTGCCGTAACCGCCGTTCCAACCACCCGAGCGCGCGATGATGACCGTGCCGCCAGCCGCTGCAAAAATAGGCGTGCCGGTTTGTGCGCCGATGTCGACAGCGTTCCAACCATGGAGGCCTTGCGTGATGACACCGCCTGCAAGCGGCCAGGAGAAGTAGCCGTCGATAGCCGGGCCCGAACCGCCGAGGAAGGGTTCTGTCTTTCTGCCGGAGGCAATGTTGTGTATCGCTTTTGAATGAGCGCTCTGCACAACCTGCGCCGCTGTCGGCGGCACTTCGCCGTTGGGGATGATGAGCGAGTCGCCTGGGTTGAGTGTCGCACCATCAGCAAGGTTGTTGTACTGCGCAATTTCGTTGGCGTCGGCCTTGAAGTGTGTCGCCACGCTCGCGAGCGTGTCGCCGCTCTTTACCGTGTACTGGAGTCCTGTAATAGGCAAGATTATAAGTTGATCGCCTTCGTGGATCGTGCCGCCGCCCAAGTTGTTGGCCCAACGGATCGTATTGACCGAAACGCCGTACATCTTGGCAATGGCCGGGAGCGTATCGCCGGAGCGAACAGTGTAGACCGAGATGGCCGCCGACTGCGGCTGGTTGGCAATATCGGCCGCGGTGCCGTCGACACCCTCTTGTGCAAGCAGCGCCGAACCGGCAACTACCGCAATGTCACCGCCGCCGACCGACGGGCTCGGGTTGAGGTTAACCGCCGGGGCAAGGAGCGGGAGCGTTTGAGAGTTGTACGAACCTTCGGAGGCCTGGGTAACCGCCGCCGTATGAGAGAGTAGGGTCCCGAGCGAAAAAAAGCTCGCCGCCGCAACAAGGGGCGAAGCAACAGCAAAAGAAGCGCTACCTATGAATAGTAGATGAAATAAGGCTTTTTTGAGTTTATAGAGCTTTGATTCCAAAATATTGACCTGAATTCAGCGTGTTTCCGCTAAAAAATGGCTCAACAGAGCCGTTTTTTTCGCTCCCATCCCTGTACCTATTCACTATTGCAGCCCCGCTTCACCAGGTCAACAGGCAACTCTGAAGGGTGGGGATAACTGAAGCCAAAATGAGCAAAAAACCATTGAAAATTAAGGCTAAAAGCGCTATTCTAGGTATATGAAGCCGGCCCCCTCTTTAAACAGTGCACAACAGGAAGCTGTTTTGGCAACAGAAGGACCGCTCTTGGTGCTCGCCGGGGCCGGGGCCGGCAAAACCAAGGTCATCGCCGAACGGATAGCGCAGATTGTCAGACAAGGCGTGGCCCCTGAAAAGGTCTTGGCTATCACCTTTACCAACAAAGCGGCAGGCGAAATGCGCGAGCGGATTATCCCCGGGCCGTTTGTATGCACCTTCCACGTGTTGGGGCTCACTATTATTAAGGAGAACTACCGCCTGCTGGGGCTCAAGGGCTTTCCTTCTATATATGACAGGGCCGACTCGCTTAAGGAGATGAAAGCGGCGCTCAAGGCTATTGGGACCGAGGAGATAGAGCCGCGGGCGGCGCTGGCAGTGGCCAGCCGGCAAAAAGGGGCGGGGCTTTCAGCCAGCGAATATGCCGAAAACCCGGAGACTCCGTACGAGCGGCAGATAGCGCTGGCGTGGCTCAAGTACGAACAAGCGCTGCGCAAGGACAATGCAATGGACTTTGACGACCTGCTCTTGCGCGCGATGCAGTTGCTCCGCGACCACCCCGAGTTGCGCCAAAAATATCAGGATCGTTGGCAGTACCTGCACATCGACGAGTACCAAGACACCAACGCGGTACAAGCGCAGCTCGCGCACTTGCTTGTGGGCCCCGCGCGCAACGTGTGCGCCGTGGGCGATATCGACCAAACTATTTACGGATGGCGCGGCGCAGAGATCGCCAATATTTTATCGTTCGAGAAAAAGTATTTGGGTGCGAAGATTGTGATGCTCGAGCAAAACTACCGCTCGACCAAAACTATTCTTGCGGCGGCCAACGACGTAATCGCAAAAAATGTTTTTCGCCGGGAAAAGAATTTGTTTACTACAAATCCCGACGGCGACACGCTCGGGGTCTACATTGCATTTGATGAGCTCGATGAAGCGGCGTTTATTGCGCGCAAGATTAAAGAGTTGACGAATGATGGCAAGCAGCCGCGCGACTTTTGTGTGCTGTATCGCGCCAACTTTCAGTCGCGCGCCATCGAAGAGCAATTGCTTAATGCTGAAATAAATTATCAGGTGCTTGGCACGCGCTTTTTTGAGCGGCGCGAAGTTAAAGACACGCTGTCGTTTATCCGCGCGGCGACACAAGGCGGAGCCAACGATATCGCGCGCGCTGCGGTGGCTATCCCGCGCGGCATCGGCAAAGTGACGCTGCTCAAAATGCTGTCGGGGCAACCCGCCGGAGAAAAAGCTGCAACTTTCAGCAGGCTCCTGCAAAAAATAAACGGGCTGGCGCAAACATTGCCGCCGTCGCAACTGGTGCGTGCTGTTATAGCTGAGAGTGGTATGGAGATGCATTTTAAACAAGACAAGTTTGAGGGTGCCGAGCGTCTTGAGAACCTGCGCGAACTTGCAAACCTCGCCGCGCGCTACGATGCGCTGCCGCCACAAGAAGCATTGCAGGCATTCCTCGAGTCGGCCGCGCTCGCTTCGGACCAGGACGAGCTGAAGGAAGAAAAGAACGCCGTGCGCCTGATGACCGTACATGCGGCCAAGGGGCTCGAGTTCAATACCGTGTTTATTACCGGGCTCGAAGAGGGGCTATTTCCCTATGAGCGGCAAGACAGCGACGCCTCGGACAAAGAGGAGGAGCGCCGGCTTATGTACGTGGCGCTTACCCGCGCGCGCGAAAAGGTATACCTATGTTACGCTTCGTACCGCACGATATTCGGGGCTAAAATGCCTACAACGCCGTCGCAATTCCTTAGCGACATATCGGGCGACTTGATGCAGAACGAAAACCCCGAGCGTTTAGGTAAAACTATTTATTTGGACTAAGCTTTGACCATGAGCGCGATAAGAACTCTAATTCTTTCCCACAGCGAAAAGCACTTAGCCCGCTACCGAGAGAACGCAAAGGTAGTAAAGGAGGAAGTGGGAGAAGAATATCGCTCGTATCTGCCTCTTTTAGAGATATGTTACGCTCGCGCAAAATATTGGCACGGCACTGGGCACTACCATTATCAACACCCTGGCGATTCGCGCTATGGAACAGTACACTCTACGCGCACTATCAATGTTCTTGATTCGATACTGGAAATCGGAGGGTTGGCGAATCATCAGGACTTGTGGGTACGGACTAACACCCGTAAAACCGTATCACTTGCGCCATCACGCATGCACGCTCGGCTTTATGCGCACATTCATTTGTTTGAGGGTGTTTGGCTCAAATATGTGTTTGGCGGGACGAGGTTTTGGATGGGATTCTTCTTTTATATTGCAGTGAGTGATATTGTCTCGCAGATAAGTCGCGGACAGCTAAATTTCATTAGACAAGTAGCACTTAATAAAAACTTTTTTAAACAATTTCGCACATGGGCCAGTGCCTTGAGAGACCTTACGGAGTTCAAAACACTCCCAATGTGGAGGGCATACGACTTGCGCTCCGACATCAAGGGGAATCACCCAATACTCTTTGGTATCAAAAAAGAAGGCGCTGAAGGAGAAAAAGTCATGCCATTTTTGCGGCGTTTCGAGGTGCGAGTCACGGAAAACATTCCTCTTAAGCATTTTACGCATATAGAAGTTCCTCAAGCACATGTGGAAGAAGTTAGAGCAGCACTCAATATAAAAGGAATATCGCTCCCAGTGATTCCACTCGAGTACGGAGAACTTTATAGCAGTCAATTTTCTCTTAAAAAACTTGCCTATGTATAAAAAGAAATCACTCGGTCAGCACTTTTTGCGCTCTGTTTCGTACCTCAATGCTATTGCCGATGCAGCTGAAATTAAAAAAGGCGACACGGTGCTGGAGATTGGCCCGGGGGAGGGGACACTGACTGCGGTACTGCTTGAGCGCGGCGCACATGTGGTTGCTATAGAAAAAGATTCGCGCCTCATCCCCGTACTCACAGAAAAGTTTGCGGAGAAAAGTTTTAAACTTGTAGAGGGCGACGCGCTTGAGTTTGAGGTCGAGAAATTAAAACTTAAAAACTTTAAAGTAGTCGGGAACATCCCGTATTACATTACGGGCGCGCTGCTGAAGAAATTTCTTTCAGGCGATGCGCAGCCATCAACGCTCGTCTTCTTGATACAAAAAGAAGTTGCCGAACGCATTGCACGCTCAAAAAAAGAAAGTATCCTGTCGCTCTCGGTCAAAGCCTATGGCGAACCGAAATATATTAAGACCGTGCCGCGCGGCGCGTTTGCTCCAGCGCCTAATGTCGACTCAGCAATTTTGAGCGTTGCCAATATTTCGCGCGCACATTTTAAAAACGCTAAGAGCGAAGAAAAGTTTTTTGAACTCGTTAAAACCGGCTTTGGTCAAAAGCGAAAACTACTTAAATCAAATCTAAAAAAGATTCTTGGTGAAAAATCCGAAGCACTCGGCTCAATCCGCGCCGAAGACATGGCACTCGAAGAGTGGTTCAAGCTCGCGGCGCAGTAATTAGAACAAACTCGTACCTATGGTGCTCATTCTTAAGCCGTAAAGAAATATTGGCGGCGTAGTTGGTATCCAACAAACAAAAGGAATATCTGCCAGCCCCAAAATGTGCTGGCCAGGATTGCGCGGAGGGCCGTAGGTATTGGTAATAGTGAGAGGTGTCCATATATAGGTAGGGGCAAATATACCTGCCGGAACAATAGTGACAAACAACGAAGGCCCTAGACTGCTAACACATGGCACAGACGCTACAACCCGTCCCCCAAACGACTTAAGCAAAAGAGAACTTGCGGGGCTGAACAATGCGTACGCTGCTAAACCTACGCCCACACCCACCCCTATACCAACAGCGAGGCCATTGGAACCACTCGAAGAAGATGAGCCTGTAGCTATTGTTGAAGTAGCCACTGTAGTAGTTGCTGTCGCAGAAGTAGCGCCTTGAGCTAATACTACGCTTGCGGGAGAACCAAAGAGGAGAAAAAAAGAGAGTAGGGAAGAGATCCAGGTCATATCTTTCATTATATACTAAGGAGTGATGAGTCTAAGAGACTACCTACCGAGTGCCAAATTTGCCGTCATGGTGGGGTCGGTTGCTCTCTCTGGCGGGTTAGTCATTGCCGCGCAATATCTCACACATACTCCGCCGAGCTCTGCACAACTAGCGACTGCCGAGGAACAGGCTGCTCAGGCCGCCCAAGCGGCACAGTGGCAGCAAGCACTCGAGGCGGTTGAGTCGCAGTCGGGCATTGTTGCGCCTGCCGCCCCCGACCCCAAAACCGTCAGCACCCTCCTAAACGCAGCCGAAAGCACAAATTTGACCACTCAAGTGGGCCGCACGCTCCTAATTAACCTCAGTTCGGCCAACTCCCAAGGGCTCGGCAGTGATGTCCCCACCCAAGACCAGCTTGTAGCCCAGGCAACATCGCAGATAAATGCCGCGGCCAGCAGCACCTCATATAGAACCGCCGATCTTAATATAGTGCCTCAAACTAACGCTTCTTTGCGCACCTATGGCAATGCCACCATGGCCGCCCTTCTAAATCATCCGGATGCCAACGCCCAAAACACCTATACAGCCATAGGTACCGCAAACGACTCCCAGAGTCAGGCTGCGCTTGCCGAGTTAAAAACAATCGGTGCTGCCTATCGGGGCGTAACAAATGACCTGGCTGATGTTGCTGTGCCACAAACCTTTGCACCGCTCCACTTGCAGTTGGTCAATGACTTTGCCGCGATGGCGGGTGCATACCCGGACATGCAGGCGATGCTCACCGACCCGCTGCGCGGGCTTGCCGGGGTGCAACGATTTGCCTCCTTGGTGAGCGAAGCGCAGCGTGTGTTAACAAGTATCGCAGAGCAACTCAGTAAAGACGGTATACTTTTTAGTAAAGACGAGCCGGGAAGCACCTGGAACGCCTTTCTTTCTTCGTAAATACAATGAATCGTCGAACCATCATAACTATCATCATCGGCATCGTCGCCGCTTTGCTCCTGATACTTATGTGGTTTTGGTTTTTTGGCACTGCAGGCACCGCGACGCCGGACAAAACGGGCACCTTTGGGTCGGGCGGTAATCGCACCGGCTCTACTACTCAAACAACCGGGCCTGCTACCAATATCCCCAGCAATATAGGGCAGACGGTCGGCAGCGGCGGAGTACAAAGTAACGGCTCATACGTGTCATCGGGCTCGGGGGTCACTGTTGCAGGGAGCGGTGCAATCGGCACCAGCTCTACCTCTGTCGCACCCGGGGTCAACTGGCTCTCGGGCAATACGACAGGGGGCGGTTCAGGCACAGCCTTTACACCCGCAGGTGTCAATCAACTTAATAACGGATCGGTTGGCGGCACGGTCAATGTGCTCGGCTCTTACACTACCCCCGGCAACTCCGGCGGCGGGGACAGCTCGATCGCAGCAGGACTCCTTGGTGCCACAGCGGTTGGGTGTTTGGTGTTTATGGCGCCGGGCGCCAACAGTCTTATCCCGAGCATCCCGCCGGCGGTCAACGTCAACAACACCACATCCAACAACAAAACATTTATGGACTGCCTCGCGCGCACCATCGCCCGCGCCGCCGTGCAGCAGATAACCGCGAGCATCGTCAACTGGATTAACTCCGGCTTCAACGGCCAGCCGTCATTCATTACCAACTATCAGCAATTCTTTAACAACGTCGCCGACTCTGCGGCGGGCTCGTTCATCCAAAATCTCGGGAACTTCGCGCCGTACTGCACGCCGTTCCGCACGCAAATCCAAATCGCGCTTGCCAACAGCTATGCGCGACGCAACACCGCGCAGTCGTGCACGCTCACACAATTGCTTGGCACCAATATTTTTAAACCGCAAACCGGCAGCAACGGCTGGGGCAACTTGGTGTCGTTTACCAGCAACCCGGCTAACAACCCGTACGGCGCCTACATGAGCGCGCAGGCACAACTGCAGGGGACGCTCGGCCAAGCATCACAAAACGCTAACAGAAACATTTCGCCGGGCGGATTCCTCAACTTTCAACAGGCATATGACTGCAAAGCCAACGGAGACGGCACCAATGGCCAAAACGTAACCAACGGCACTATTTTGGGGCAGCAGTACGGCACCCAGTGCCCCAGCAACTGTAAATGCAAAGTATCAACGCCGGGTGCGACCATCCAAGACTCGCTCAGCAACACGCTTAAAATTTCGAGCGACACGCTCACCCAGGCTGGCATATCGGGGAGCTTCGACGCCATCATCAGCGCGCTCATCACCCAACTTACAACCCGCGCGCTCCAAGGCGGCGTGAGCAACCTCAGCGGCACCACCGGCTATGCTTCGTACTACTACACACCCGACCAGCAGGCTGCACAGACGCAAGGTCAGACGCTCCTCACCAATCTGCAGGGGTTTGTATCTGTAGCGCAGCAGTTCGGCCAGAGCGAGCAGGGGAGCATCAGCGACATACAGTCGGCGCAAAGCCAGCTCAGCAGTGTTGCCAACTGCTGGACAATCGCCGCATCGTCGACCGACGATGTCACAAAACAAAACATTGCGCTCAGCAACGCCGCCAGCGCCAACACAACGCTCCACTCATACGACGGACAGGTCACTAACCTTAATGCGCGAATAACCGCCGCCAACGGAGCCATCGCCGAGCTGCAAAACTTGCAGACGCAAACGCTCAACATATCCTCGACCGCAAATGTTTCGACCATTCAAGCGCAACTCGACTCCGATGTCGCACAGGGCGTTGTCCTTTCGCAAAGCGACCTTACCCAAGCCCAGCAGGACCGCACAACACTGCAGTCGCAACTAGCATCGCTCAACATCCCGGCACAGCTCCAACAATGCAATGCCTTCCATTAAAAAAATAAGCAAAGTTGTTGCGGCGCTCGCCATACTGTTTGTGGCGTTCGGGCCGCTTGGTGTGCTAGAGCAAACGCCGGTGGCACGCGCTGCGGTAGGTGGGGAATGTTTTACAAAATTTTCGGATGGTTCTTCAGTTGCAGGAACACTCGATGCAAATAATAATTGCATAACCGCAAAAGGGATCGGGGGATCAAGCGCAGTAAACGGAGGAACGGTCACGGGAAGCAACGGGCAATCCCTGGATTGTAATGGATTTACTCAATGTTTAGCAAACGTCGTCTATTACATTGGCCCAGGATTTGCATCGTGGATTGCCTCGACTGTGGCAACCTTCTTCGACTTTGTCGTCGGTATGTCGCTTAACAGCACGGCCTATGCGCTCGACTTCTTAACAACCAGTTGGACACTGGTGCTTAGTTTGGCGAACATGTTCTTTATCTTCATCCTTATCTACACAGCGTTTGTCATCATGCTCAAGGCCGAGACAGCGCGCACGATGCAAATCCTCGCGTGGGTCATCGCTATTGCGCTCGTGGTCAACTTTAGCTTCTTCTTTACGCGCGTCATTATCGACGCGGGCAACATCTTGGGCACCCAGTTTTATAACGCCATAGTCCTCCAAAATAATGGAGGTATCCCAATAAATAGCGTTAGCGGCACGGCCAATGCTCCATCAGATATCACCGCCAATCTCATGAGCGCCATCGGGGTCGAGCAGCTTCTCGGGTCTAACAGTTTCAATCTCGTACAACAGGTTACCGGCACCAACGCTTGGGGCACCCTGCTTGTTATAACAGTCATCTATTTGTCGGTAGCCATAATGTTTTGGATTATTGCCGCAGCACTACTGATGGCGGGAATCAAATTCTTTTTGCGCATTGTCGGGTTGTGGTTTGTGATTATTGCTTCGCCACTGGCCTTTGTTTCTCAAACGCTCACCAAGACCAAGCCTTTTTTTGACATGTGGCTGCGCGCACTGATAAGTCTTGCCTTTTACCCGGCAGTATTTCTCTTTATGTTCTATGTACTCAATCTTTTTGTAGCCAATCTCTCAAACGGAAATCTCATCAATGCAATATTTACCTCAAACGGAGCAAACTCCGCGTCAAATGCTGCCGCTAACCCGTATCCGCTTGTGGTGGCTATAGCTAACGTCTCTATCCGCGTTGGATTCATCATTGTGATGTTGTACATCATGCTCAAGGTCGCTGACTGGCTGATGGAGCAAGCTGGGGGCATGGCGAGCACCCTTATGAACCGCGGCAGCTCGACACTGCTCGGCGCCGGCTTCCGCAGCGCGGCAAACATTGGCGCCTTTGCAGGGCGCAACGTCGCGGGCCGAGCTGCTTATCGCGCAGCCGACAGTACCGGATTCAAAAACTGGGCCGGCCGCAGCGCCATCGGCAACGCGCTATGGCGCGGTACTAGCAGCCTTAGCAAAGCCAATTTTGATGTCCGCAACGCTCCGGGCGGCAGCGTCATAAAGAAGGCGGCGTCTAAAGTGGTCGGAGATATAAATGTCGGCAAAGCCACGGCCAACAGTTATGACAAGTCAGTCTCTGAGCGCGAAAAGGCGATAAAGAAGCGGGCCGAAGCGCTTAAAGCGAGCGATATGGAGAAGCGTCGCGCCCAAGAGAAGTACGAGAGTGAGAACAAAGAAAAACATGAAGCCGACTCTGCATACAGAACTGCCCGCATGGCGTCGCGAGACCAGCAGTTGGACAACCTCCGCAACTCTAAAGCCACATACCTTGCCAGTGCAACTAATAAAAACGGGCCCACGCCGTTTGACCAGCGCATTAATGAGCTTGTGACCGAGCAGGCCTCCGAACGAAAAGCTCAAGCGGATGCCAACAAGAAATTTACAACGGGCGGCGAAGATGCGGTAAAGGCGGCGCAAACGCAGCGCATTACTGCGCTGGCAGACCGCTACGGCAAAGCCAACTTCCGCAACGTATGGTCACCTTCGGTGGGTAGTATCAAGGGCGCGACAGCCGCTATGAAGGTAATCAAGGGCAAGAGCAATACCGATGAAATAATCGATAAGCTTAAAGAAGAGATTAAAAAAGACGCGGGCAATGCTGAACCGGCAGCATCTTCTGCACCTAGCGCCCCGTCACTATCGCCGGCCCCGGCTGTGGCTCACGGCGGCGGCGGTTCGGCATTTACTAAAGACGCAGGCACTGCTCATGCGTTAGAAAAAATGACTGAAAAATTACACGGAGACCTTACCAAAGTTCTGCGCGAACAGCATAAAACAACTGAGGCTCTGCACAGCATCCCGACTCATACACCCGCCGCCCAGCCGCTTAATACCAAAAAAATAGTCGAGCAAGTATCAAACCAAGTTGCTGATAAGCTGCAAAACAACACAACTCCTGTGGCAAATATCCAGAAGCCTGCCGACCAAATAAAACCAGAAGAAAAACATTAACAGATAACTCTTACACGTATGGAAAATGATATTTCACAGCAGATAGAAAAACGTTTGGCCGAACTCCCCGAAGATGTGCGCAACGCGGTGCTCTCTGTCGAGTGGGAGCAAAAGGTGCAGGCTATCGCCCAAAAACACGCGCTGCATATAGACCAATCCGGCGCGCTAGGGGACACCACCCTTATGGCCATGCTCGGCTTCTTTAACATGGCCGACTTTGCCACACACATCACACAAGAGGTTGGGGTTTCTGCCGACGCAGCCTCGGCCATAGCAACCGAGGTTAGTAATGAAGTGTTCATGCCTATACGCGACTCGCTGCACAAATTTGTAGAGGCAGCCTCAAAACCAGAGGTTGCACCGGCCCCAGAGGCCCCTGCCGCAGTTAAATTAGCCCCGGCGCCGCAGCCAAAGCCCGACCTATCGGCCGCCGAAGTAATGCTGCAGGGCAAAACTCTCAGCACACCGCCTGTTACAACACCAATAGCGCCTATTGCACCAGCCGCATCGACCCCTGCAATCAAAGAAGAACCGCCGAAGCCAGCCAACTATGCCGCCGACCCGTACCGCGAGCCTCCTATGTGAGAAGTGCGCCATAAAGGCGCGGTATACTAAAAGGAATGGCGCAGTACCAGGTTCCTCAATTTATCGAGGTTGAAGACAAGATATTTGGGCCGCTGACGCTCAAACAGTTTATCTATTTGGCGGGCGGGGCAGGGGTGTGCCTTATTTTCTTCACCCTCTTGCCGCTGTGGCTCATGTTTATACTCTCGGTGCCGGTCATGAGCTTTAGTGCGGCGCTGGCGTTCTACAAAATAAATGGCCGGCCGTTTATTGTCGCGCTTGAGCATGCCGTGGGGTACTTTTTCGGGAGCAAGTTGTACCTTTGGAAGCAAGGGCAGCAAAAGTCGGCCGACAAACAGTCCGCCGCAGCCCCGGTTGCTGCGGCCCCGGTACCCAAACTCTCTCAAAGCCGGCTCAAGGACCTGTCGTGGTCGCTTAACATCAAAGACCGCAACCAAATGGGCGTCACCAGTAGCCAGCGCAGCGGATTCGAAATTTAAACCACTATGGCCACATCAACCCCACAAGTTAAAGCGCAGGCAACCCAGGAGTTCGTACCTATCAAAGAGGTGCGTGACGGCGTTATCATACTTAAAGACGGATCCTTGCGTTCGCTACTCATGGCGTCGTCTATAAACTTGGCGCTCAAGTCGCAAGACGAGCAGCAGGCTATTATCGGGCAGTTTCAAAACTTTCTTAACTCGCTCGAGTTCACCGTACAATTTTCTGTCCAAAGCCGCGAGCTTGATATCCGCCCCTACATCGCGCTGCTCGAAGAGCGCCTCACACTCGAGCTCGACGACCTGATGAAGATACAGATCCGCGAGTACATGACCTTCATCAAAGACTTCACCGAGCGCGCCAACATCATGACAAAAAACTTTTTTATCGTCGTGCCCTATGACCCGGCGCTTATTGCGCGCGGCTCCGGGATATCGTCGTTCATCCCCGGCGGCAAAAACGGCAGCATGGCACTTACCGACGAACAGTTCGAGCAGTACCGCACCCAGCTTGAGCAGCGCATCGCGGTTGTTGAACAAGGCCTTGTGCGCACCGGTGTGCGCGTGGTCGGCCTCGGTACCGAAGAGGTGATAGAGCTCTTCTACAAACTCTTTAACCCGGGCGAACTCGAAAAGCCGCTGCAGGTAGCACAAAATACCCAATAATATATGGCTATTCTCGACTTTCTAAAATCAAAGCCCACCTCAGACCATGCGCCGATTGCGCCTATCTTGCCCGAGCAGATATACAAGCAGGGTGTGCTCGAGCTGCAGGACGTTATCGCCCCGAGCGCGCTTAAGATAACGCCCCGCGAGATAAACCTGGGCGACAAAATAGCGCGCACATTCTTTGTGATGTCATACCCGCGCACGCTCACCGACAGCTGGTTTTCGCCGATCATCAACCTCGACCGTGTGCTCGATATATCGGTCTTCATCCACCCCATCGACTCGGCCGAGATACTCAAGAAGTTTCAAAAGAAGGTCGCCGAGGTCCAAAGCCAGATCATGGCCCGCGAAGAGAAGGGCATGGTTCGCGACCCGGTGCTCGATACCGCCTACAAAGATCTCGAAGACTTGCGCGACCAGCTGCAGCAGGCGCAAGAGCGCATCTTTGACGTCGGCGTCTACATCACTATCTACGGCAGTTCGGTCGAAGACCTCGACAAGGCCGAGTCTGAGATCAAGTCGATGCTCGAGTCGCGCTTGGTGTATGTAAAGCCGGCGCTCTTCCAGCAAGAGCAGGGCTTTAAGTCGGTGCTGCCGCTCGGACACGACGAGCTTAACGTCAATTCAAAACTAAATTCTTCGCCGCTCTCGAGCATCTTCCCGTTTGTATCCTTCGACCTAACCTCCGACAAGGGCATCCTCTACGGCGTCAACCGCCACAATGCCAGTTTGGTGCTCTTTGACCGCTTCTCGCTCGAGAACTACAACTCGGTTATCTTCGCCAAGTCGGGCTCGGGCAAATCCTATGCAACAAAGCTCGAGATACTGCGCACGCTTATGTTCGATACAGAGGTCATCGTCATCGACCCAGAGCGCGAGTATGAGTTTCTTAGTCAGACCGTAGGCGGGCGCTACTTCAACATTTCGCTCAACTCTGAAAACCACATCAACCCGTTCGACCTGGCCGCGCCGCGCGAGGATGAGTCGCCAGCCGATGTGCTGCGCAGCAACATTGTGGCGCTGGTGGGCATGTTCCGCATCATGCTCGGCGGGCTCACCCCCGAAGAAGACGCCATTATCGACAAAGCAATTTCAGAGACCTACGCGCTCAAAGACATTACTGTCGACAGCAACTTCGCCGAGATAGAGCCGCCGCTCCTCAGCGACTTCGAGCTGGTGCTCGCCGGCATGCAGGGGAGCGAGTCATTGGTGCAGCGCCTCTCTAAGTACACCAAGGGCACCTGGGCCGGCTTTATCAACCAGCCGACCAACGTCGACCTCAACAAAAAGTTCGTCGTCTTCTCCGTGCGCGACATGGAGGACGACCTCAAGCCGGTGGCGATGTATCTTATTACCCACTACATCTGGAATGCGGTCCGCAAAACCCTCAAGAAGCGCCTGCTCGTTATCGACGAAGCGTGGTGGATGATGAAGTCCGACGACACGGCCAGCTTCCTCTACGGCATGGCTAAGCGCGGCCGCAAATATTATCTCGGGCTCGCAACTATTACCCAAGACGTTGACGACTTCCTTAAGTCGCCCTATGGGCTGCCGATGATCACCAACTCGTCTATCCAGCTGCTCTTAAAGCAGTCGCCGACAACCATCGACACGCTGCAAAAAACCTTTAACCTCTCGGATGAAGAAAAGTATTTGTTGCTCGAGTCTGATGTGGGGGAGGGGATCTTCTTTGCAGGGCTCAAGCACGTGGCCATCAAAGTGATTGCCTCGTACACCGAAGACCAGATAATCACCTCCGACCCGAGCCAAGTGCTCGCACTTAAACGCGCACGCACCGAAGGGCTGGCACAATAACTATGCGGGGATTCATACTCATAGGCTTCGCGCTCCTCATCGACTTCATCCAAGGGATGTTTATGCTCGCGTTTGCGGTGATGCAGTTTATTACGCCGGTGGGCGGCGGCTTTACGGGCGCACTGGCGGCCGGCTGGTATTGCTGGAAGACCTCGACAGGAATTATTGCAGGCATATCAAGTGCGGCGTCGTGTTTTGCTGCAGGTGGCGTAGTCGGCGCAGGGGTCAGCGCTTTTGCTATACCGCTTGGTATGGGCATCGATGTAGTAATAAGCATTACCCTCGGCGGGGCGCTAATATTAGCGTTGGGTTGGATGGGAATGTTTTATCCGGGGCCTATCATTTCGGCCTTTATCGGCGAATCTTTGCCCCTAATAGACATCATCCCCGGCTGGACACTACTGGTGTGGCGCTGCTTGTCTAATAAAAAAGCCGAGGAGAAAGCCGCAAAAGTGCAACAACAGCAAAACCAAACGCCAACAGTCGTTATAAACACCGCCCGCGCATTCGACGGCATCCGCGCGGCCAACGACAACCAATCATCATATGCCCAAGCTGCGTAACATATTTATAGTATTGGCTTTGCTAAGCGCCTCGGTCGCGCGCGCGCAAAGCCTCTCCGGCAGCGACCCAGTGCAGTATATTGTCGCGCCGGAGACACCTGGCCCCAATTCGACAGTCCAAATTACCGTGCAGGGCGTCGGCACTTTCTTGGGCGACTCGACGGTTACCTGGAGCGTCAACGGCAAAACAATGGCAAGCGCTGTGGGTGCGAGCACATTTAGTTTCACCACGGGGGCGCTCGGCTCGCAGTCAGTCGTTAAACTGACAATCAACTCAGCGATTCAGGGCGTTATTACACACACATTTGTATTTACCCCCTCGGTCGTCAACATGCTGTGGGAGGCCGACACCTCGGTGCCGCCGCTCTACAGCGGCAAAGCGCTCTACAGCGCGGGGGCGGACCTGCGAGTAATTAGTTTGCCCACAGTAATCATCAGCGGTAAAAAGGTCGCGGCCTCGAGCCTCTCGTACCAATGGTCGATACGCGACAACCCGCTGCCGGCAAACTCTGGCACCGGCAAAAATGTTCTTTCCTTCACTGGCGACCAACTCCAAGACGGCGAGAATGTCGCTGTCGATGTGTACTTCGGCAGCCTCAAGGTGGGCCGCGGCGAGATAACCGTGCCTGTTACCGCGCCGCAACTGGTATTTTATGGCAGAGACCCGCTGCGCGGTGTTATTTGGGACCAAAGTATCCCGCAGCAGGGGATAGCGCTCAACGGTAATGAAATCACAATTCAAGCACAGCCGTACTTCTTTTCAAACGCGAGCATAACCGGCAAAACAGTTGCGTGGAGCTGGACGCTCAATGGGAGCTCGGTAACCGGCCCGACGTCCAACCTTGGGATACTCACGTTGCGGCAAACCGGCACAGGCCAAGGCAATGCTACGCTTGAGGCAAGCTTGCAAAACAACGACAGCAGCAAGCTTATCCAGGCTGCCACAGCCGACTTGCAGATTATCTTCGGCAAGGCGCAGTCGGGCATCTCGTCGTTCTTTGGCCTATAATCCACATGAAAAACTTTTTTAATACTAAAAAATGGATAGGGCTTTTGGCGGCACTGCCGCCGTATGTGCCGCTTGAGCCGTTGCCCGGCGCCAATCCAGACACCTACAACTCACTAGGCACCTATCTCAAACTGCTATTTAATATTTTGCTCTCCATAGGCGGCATGATCGCGGTGGTGACGCTCGTGCTCGGCGGGATCACCTATATGGTGTCTGAAATAGCAGACAAAAAATCGGAGGCAAAAAAGCGCATGCAGTCGGCTATTATCGGTTTGTTGCTCCTCTTAAGCTGCTGGCTCATTTTGCACGAAATAAACCCTAACCTTACGGATAAGTTTATTTTAATTTTACCTGGGCAAACACAGAGTGCCGTAACGACACCCTCTGGCACTCAAACAGCGGCGGCGACCACTCCACCATCCTCAGCAGACTTTACCCAATGTGAAGGAGCTGAAGTACCAACAGGTAAACATCTGACACCAAACCCAAACGGCAGTGGCTATATATGCCAATAATATGAACAAAACCTATATTTATTACATCGGGGGAGTAGTTGCCGCAGTCATTGTCTCGGCGTTGCTCGCGTGGTTTATTTTTGCCAGCGGCTCTACACCTCAAACTCAAACACAAACAAATGGCGGCGGCACCACCTTTGGTTCGCTCGACAGCAACACCACCAACGCTAACAATACTCAGACCACTGCCACCAACAACACCCCAAACGGGACGCTCGGCACTGCGGTACAGACTTCGCAGCAAAAAGTATTTAAAATCTCCGACGGCCCTGTTGCAGGCGCGACCTTTATCCAAACACTGCACCCAACAACGACGCTTGCGCGGTTTGTCATGGCCGACAGCGGACACGCCTACAATTTAGTGCTCGACTCTCAAGGCGCCGTGCCGCAAGCAATCTCCAACACCACCATACCCGGCGCGACAAGCGCGCTATGGGTCGAGAAGGGGGGCGCCGCTATATTGCAGTATCTCGACGGTATAACGCCGAAGACCGTCTACTTGGGGTTTGCAGCTACCACCTCGCCGAGCAACCCGACTGTGCACCTGCAGTTTTATCCCGATGGGATTAGAAGCCTTGCGGCATCGCCCGATGGCTTGCAAGTAGTATATTTGCTGCGCACCGCAACAGGCGTCAATGGGTTTGTCACCAAGACAGACGGCACGGGCGGCAAACTGCTCTTTTCGTTGCCGCTGCGCGAGATGCAGGTGCGTTGGCCTGCGCAAGGGACCCTGCTTGCATACAGCAACGCAGCAGCCGGCGTACCGGGTATCGCCTTTGCAATAGATGCCAAGAGCGGCGCAGCAACGCCGCTTGTCTACGCGCCGGGGCTGACCGCCACGGCCGACCTCACCTTTAGCCACGTGCTCTACCAAACCACCGATACTTCGGCGGGCGTGCATTCGAGTTACTCGCACGACATTGCCTCCGGGGCCGACCGCGCGCTTTCGTTTGACCCTATACCGGAGAAATGCGTACAGAGCCCGCTTTCGGGAGCAGTTGTGTACTGCGCAGCACCGCTTGCCTACGTACCGCCCAACTATCTCGACCTGTGGCACCAAGGTACCGCGAGCATAGCGGACAGCGTTTTGTCGTACAGCCTTGCGGTCGCAACCACAACCTTGCTTGCAACGCCGGGCTCTACCTCTGACGGCGGCGTAGCTACTGACATATTGCAACTTGCCGTCTCGCCCGACGGACACTATCTTTTGTTTGTATCGAAAAGCGACCGCTCGTTGTGGGGCGTACGGCTTACGGCAGCCCCGACGCATTAGGTCGGGGAGCCGACCAAAGCGTCGGCTTAGTTTATTTGTACTTCAGTACGATGTGGCGAAACTTGCCTTCGCCGGCAGACTCGGTCTTTATCTCCGGATCATCTGCAAATAATTCGTGGACAACTAAACGTTCGTATGCCGAAAGGGGAGGCATCTCAACATCGTGTTTAAAAAGCCGCGCGCGCTGCGCCAGCGTGCGGGCATTCTGGCGCACACCCTCCATCTGCGATTCGTGATGGCCGTTGATATCAATAAGAAACGATGCGGCTTCGGCGCCATACTTTGCCTCGATAAGACGGCGTGCGATTGAATTGAGCGCGCGCAACGTATCGCCACCTTCGCCGATAAGCAACATGGAGTCCGGAGAGCTCACGGCAACAACGGTGCGATGGCCCTGTTGCACATCAATAGAGTCCACAGCCACACCTAGCTTTTCTAAAAATTCAGCAGTGAAATCCTTGAGATCGGGCATGGCTTTACCATACCCGAGCAAACGAGGGTGCGCAACGTTGACTAGCGCATACGGGCGAGTTCCCGGCGGATGAGCCACTCCTGGCCCAGCGATAGGACGTTGCCTGTCACAAAATAGAGGCCCACAGCACCCGGGAAAAAGTACCCGAATACCGTAAGAAGCGCCGGCATCATATAGAGCATCATGGTGCTTTGCATCTTTTGTGCGGCGGCCTTGTCGGGCGAGAGGTTGCTCTGGGCACTGTTAGTGCGGCCGAGCGTAAAGCGTATGGTGAAGTACTGCGTAATGCCTACCAACGCCGCCAAGATGACGTGGTGGGGCGTGAGTAGGTCAATGAGGCCAAAAAAACTGGTGTTAATCGCCGCCGGCGCATGCACAAATGAGTACAGCAGATGCTCATTGATAGTAGGGAAGCCCTCGCGGAACATCGCGTAGTAAAGAGAGATAAGCACTACGAGCTGGATAACCAACGTGCCGATGCCGGCGAGCGGGTTGACCTTGTGTTTCTTCAGCAGGTCCATGCGCGCTTGGGTAAGCGCTTCGGGATTGTCTTTAAATTTTTTAGTAGCGGCGTCGAGCTCTACCTGCATCGCCTGCATGCCCATCTGCGTGCGGATAGAGGAAGAAAAAACCGGATATAGCACGATGCGCATGATGAGCGTGAGCGCAATGATGGCGAGCCCGACGTCGCCGTGTGGCACAATGCCGATAAGAAAAACGAATACGTTGTAAAGCGGTTGTATGAAGTACGTAGTAAACATGATGGGTTAATTGCGGACGAACAGAGCGAGTGAACCGGAGGCGGGGAGTGTCAGATGTTCAAGGTCCCTGTAAGCCTTGCGGCGAAGCGTGTTGCGCGCCGTGGCCTTGCGCGCCACCTTCTTGGATACAATGACTGCAACCCCGAGTGGCGCCCGACCCTCGAGCAATTTGCCGGAATAGGGACCTACCTTTAGGCTTTTTCCTTTAGCAAGAACCTCTTTGACCTCCGCAGCGCTCAGGCGCAGACGTTTTGGGAGCATGATTATTGTACCTTAGAGGGGTATTTAGGCCGAGAGGCGGGCGCGGCCCTTGCGGCGGCGGCGCAACAGGGTAGCGCGGCCTCCAGGGGTGGCGGCGCGCTTAAGAAACCCGTGTGAGCGGGCGCGTTTGCGCTTTTTGGGCTGATAGGTTTGCGACATGTGTCAAATATAACCTATCCACAGATTCTCCACAACATGAGCACAGGGGTGTCCCTTTTGACGCGCAAGACAATGACAAGTATCCTGTATGGACTACGATGACTACCACAAAAGAACTTTGGGAAAACGCATTGGTAGAACTCGAACTCACCATATCGCGCCCAAATTTTAATACGTGGTTTCGCGACACTCACATCACACGGTTCGAAGAAGGGGTCGTCTATTTGGGCGTCCCGTCGCAGTTTGCCCGCGACTGGCTCTCCTCTAAGTTCCACAAAGACATTTTGCGGAGCCTCCGCATGCTCTCTGAGAGTGTCCGCAACGTCGAGTACGTCATTTCGCGCGGCCCCAAGCGCCAAGAAGAGCCGCGCGCAGTGCCGCCGCCGGTAACCGAGCTGCCGCTCGAGCCGGTGCATGCACGCACCAACCTAAACCCGCGATTTACCTTTCAAAACCTTGTGGTTGGGCCGTTTAACGAACTCGCCAACGCTGCGGCGCAAGCGGTGGTGCGCAAGCCGGGCATCGCGTACAACCCGCTGCTCGTCTACGGACCAACCGGCCTTGGGAAAACACACCTCGTCCAAGCTATCGGCAACCACTTCAGGCTCCAGGCGCCGGACAGAAAGGTCTACTATGTAACATCGGAGAAGTTTTCAATGGACTATGTCTCGGCGCTACAGGAAGGCGGCACTAAAATGACCGCATTTAAAGAAAAATATCGTCAGTACGACCTGCTTATTATGGACGACGTCCAATTTTTGGCCGGCCGCGACAAAATCAAAGAGGAATTCTTTCATCTCTTCAATTATTTGCACGACAACAACAAACAACTTGTCTTTTCGAGCGATCAGCATCCTCATGTCATCCAAAATCTTGAGGATCGCATCAAGAGCAGACTCTCAGCCGGCATGATTGTCTCGGTGACCCCACCTGACCATCAGTCGCGGCTCGCAATCGTGCGCGCCAAGGCTACCGCCCACAACTTTATCCTTGCCGATGAAGTGCTTGACTACCTTGCTAGCACTATAGAGGGCAACGTGCGCGAGCTTGAGGGCGCGCTGAACACGCTCTTGTGCCAGTTTGAGATGCGGGGCACGGCCCTGTCGCTCAGCGACGCCAAGACGCTCCTACGCGGCTCTGGGGCCATGCAAAAGAAGGCTGTATCCGTGCAGGAGGTGGTTAAAACCATCGCAAACTTCTACGGCGTTGAAGAGGGGAGTATTTATGAAAAGACCCGCCGCAAAGAAGTCGTGCGCCCGCGCCAAGTTATTATGTTTCTCTTGCGCGAAGATTTTAGAATCTCGTTCCCAACCATCGGCGAGAAGCTCGGCGGCCGCGACCACACGACTGTCATACACTCCTGCGACAAAATAAAAAACGACCTACGCTCTGACAGTATCCTGTCTAACGAACTCCACCAAATTCGACTCATGTTGAAATGATGTGGATAAGGAGGTATAACAAAGGCGCATAAAAAACTATCCACACCACTATGCACACTACTCCCCAAAAATTTTTCTCCATCTGTGAACGTTTTAAGCGTTATTATGCAAAGGTTTTAAGGACTTATCCGAGTTACCCACAAGACTAATAGTAATAAGTCTTTATATAAACAAAGTTCTACACACCACAAACAGGACGGAAAAGAAAAAAGATATGAAATTCGAAACAACCACAGATCAATTTTTAACAGCCGTTGCAACCGCGGCTCGTTTTGTTGAGCGCCGGCCAAACCTACCAGTCCTCTCCGGGATTCTTATCACCGCCGACGGCAACAGGATTATTTTGCGCGCCACCAACCTTGAGTGTGGTGTAGAGATTACTCTTGCAGGTAAAGTTTCAGAAGACGGCACTGTCGCGGTACCTGGGGGAGTACTTGCTGGGTTTCTCAGTAACGCGCGCGGCAAAGCTGTAACTGCCGAACTTAAGGGCGAGCTCTTTAAACTCCACACCGAGCGCGCTGAGGCATCGATAAAAACCATTCCTCATGGCGACTTCCCTGTCCTCCCGCGGGTTGCTGCGTCAAACTCATTTACCGTTAAATCCCAAGACTTGGTTAAGGCTATCCGCGGCGTTGCATACTGTGCGTCGCTCTCGGCAGTTAAACCCGAACTCCAAAGTGTTTTGCTGTGGGCCGAGGGCGGCAAACTCACCGCAGTAGCCACAGACTCTTTTAGGCTTGCTGAAAAGACAGTACCACTACGCAAGGGTGGGGATGTGCCGCAACTTCTACTCCCGGCGCGCAACGCCGCCGAACTTATGCGCATACTCGAGTCTCAGAGTGGCGATATTGAGGTGTATTACAACGAAAACCAACTCTCTGTCCAAACCGACGGCACCTACTACACTAGCCGGCTGCTCGACGGCGCCTTCCCGAACTACCGCCAAATACTCCCTAAAAGCTTCTCAACCGAGGCGGTTGTACTACGTGAAGATTTTGGCAGCGCCCTTAAATCCCTTTCAATATTTGCCGATAAGTTTGCACAAGTGTCGCTCGCTATAGAGCCGGATAAAAAATCAATCTTTCTTACCTCGCGCAACCCTGATGTCGGCGAGCAAGTCTCGACGGTTAAAGCAACTATAAAAGGCGACCAGGCAGCAATGTCGTTTAACGGCCGCTACCTAGCCGACTCATTGCAATCAATCTCAGGCGACTCTGTGCGCCTGCACTCCAACGGCCCAGGCAAAGCAATGCTGATTAAAGACGCCTCCGACGAATCCTTCCTCTACCTAGCAATGCCGATGAACAGGTAGTTTTTAAAGATGATTTTAAAAAGAGTTTTTGCTGAGATTCTATTTTTATTTCATGTAGGGTTTGTTCTTTTTATTTTATTTGGATGGATTGTGCCGAGTTTTTGGTATTTTTATATTTTAGCTTTAGTGGTAACTGCAACCGCTGATGTAATTTTTGGATACTGTATTTTAAGCAAATAGGAATTTAATTTGCGCAAACAAATAAATCCCGGAGTAGATTACAACCACACATGGTTAGGCTATTACACCTCTCGATATGTGCGAAATAATATTTCAGATACTTTTTGGGAGTGGATATCCGGGATTTTTCTAGTCGGGTCTTTGATAATAAATATTTACTTTCATTTTTTACCCTTTTGATATACTTGCGCCATGGATACACCTAAAAAGACAATTGACCCTAAAATGGTTTCGACTTCTTTTGATATTGCCGGGTACACAACTAAAGAGAATTTGGGTGTTGCGCGGGGGATTATTGTCCGCTCACGCTCACTAGTGGGCTCTATTGGGGCGGGGATACAAAGTCTCTTTGGCGGCAACATCACCCTCTTCACACAACTCTCTGAATGGTCGCGTGCGCACGCGTTTGAGCTCCTCCTTGAGCATGCTGCCGAGTTGGGCGCCAACGCCGTCGTAGGGCTGCGGTACGACGCTACAGAGCTAGGTGCGGGCATCACCGAAGTCTTGGCCTACGGCACCGCGGTAGTGGTAGAGAAAAAGCAGTAGTGGTACTATCGTGCCAGACCTGCACTAGGGAGGCAGCTGATGCCCAGTATAATTGTCTGCACTACATGTAGCCGCGAGAAGGATACAACTCCGGATCGAATACCGGCGCGTGATCGCTATCTTGGCTCGCATATTAAAATTGCCGAGCAAGCTGCAAAAGCCGATAAGCTCCCGCTATACTTTCTGTCAGGGAAGTACGGGTTGGTTCCTGCCGGGCAAGTCATCCCGTACTATGACTATCTTCTGGACCAAACCGGTGTGACGAATTTAATCTCGAAGCTCTGCACTCAACTCAACCAGTCCGACGTCCACGAGGTGCGCTTTTATGTCAAAAACAAGCCTGCGTGGAAATTATACCGAGAGTTGCTCGAAGCAGCTGCCTCGGTGCTCGAAATTCAATTGACCATTCACGAACTGCCCGACGATGCGTAGTCGCCCCTAACCCGGGCGATTTTTTATTGCGGTATTACTGCGCCGCCGGAGGGGGAGTACTGCGTGCCTTGTGTCGGCGAAGGGGTCGGTTGCGTTTGAGGTTGCTGCTGCACTCCGCCACCGTTTTGTGCGAGCCAGCGCTGCACGCCGTAGTCCCAACGGCTGTACTGCGGATCGCTTGTCGGGTTGGCAGGTGGCGGGCCTTGGGGGTCGCTTTTAGTTACCCAGTAGAGAATTTCATGGATAAGACCATCGGCGCCCGGCACTTGCCACTGGCCGCGCAGCACTGGCTTCATGCCGCTCTCGTCGAGCTCGGTCTTGGTAAACGACTCCGCAGGGATTTGCTGCAGCGCGTAGTTCATAAACTGGCTCCATGCGGGGCCGACGATAAAGCCGGAGACCTTTTTGACCATCGGGGTATTGTCGTTGTTGCCCGCCCAGACACCCACCACCAAGTTTGGCGTGTAGCCGACGGTCCAGGCGTCGCGATAGTTGTTGGTGGTACCGGTCTTTACCGCCACGTCGCGGCCGGGGAAGGTAAACATCGAATTTTCGCCGAGTGGTGCGCGTGCAACCGGGTCAGAGAGCACGCTGTTTATCTCTTGTGCCACTTGCTGCGAGAGAACCTGACTGCCTCCCTGCTGCGTGTTGTCTTCAATAATGTTACCTGCGGCATCTTCAATCTTGAGTATCGCCGTAGCGGGGAAGCGCATCCCTTCTTGGGCAAATGCGCCATATGCACTGGTCATATCAAGCAGCGTCACTTCGCCGCCGCCGAGTACCAACGTAAGGCCGTACTGGTTTGCGTCGCCGAGCGTCGAGATGCCCATCGACTTAGCAAGGCGCAGTGAGTCGGCAATGCCGGTGAGGTATAGGAGTTTGACCGCCGGCACGTTGATAGACTGCGCGAGCGCGTCGCGGAGCGTCATCGGGCCGCGGAAGGCGTTGTCGTAGTTGCCCGGCGAGTAGCAGCCTGTGGTTGAGTCGGTGGTAAAATTGTCCGCCGCGCACCCGGTCGAGAATTGCGTCGGCACGTCAAACACGATTGTGTCGGGCGTGTACCCTTCGGTGAAAGCTTCGGCATACACAAACGGCTTGAAGGTAGAACCCGGCTGGCGGTCGGCCACCGCGACGTTGTACGCGCCGGGGATCTGCGTATCAAAGTAGTTGCGCGAGCCCACCATTGAGAGTATCTGGCCGTTGGTTGGGTCGATAGCGACAAGCGCCATGTTGGTGGCATGGAACTTGTCGACATTGGCGAGCGCCTGCTGGCTTACTATCTGCTCGGCGTGCGTCTCGAGGTCGACATCGAGCGTGGTGGTAACCCTCCAGCCGCCGGCATCGAGCGCGTCTTGGCCGTACTTGTCGGCCAAATACTGCTCGACATAAAAGACAAAGTGCGGCGCGACGATTGAATTCTTGCGCTGCGGCAAAAACTCCACTGCTACCGCCTTTGCGTCGTCGCGCTGCTGCGCGGTGATATAGCCGTGCTCGAACATTTTATCGAGCACGGTATTTTTTCTCTGATCAAGAGCGGCGCGGTGGTTGCCGTACGGCGAGTAAAATGTCGGAGCTTGCGTAAGCGCCGCCAAGTATGCCGCTTGGGGGAGCGACAGCGAGCTCGCTGACACTCCAAAGAATGCCTCGGATGCCGCCTCAACACCGTAGATAGGGCCTCCATACGGCGCTTGGTTGAGGTAGAGCTCAAGCACCTGGTCTTTGCTAAGTGCGCGGTCGAGCTTTATGGAGAGCACCAGCTCTTTAAGTTTGCGGGTGAAGCTCTTGTCGTTGGTGAGCAATGTGAGTTTGACGACTTGCTGGGTTATTGTGGATCCGCCTTGGTTTAACCCTAGTGTCGTGACATCCACAAACAGTGCACGGAGTATGCCGCTCAGCGAGATACCGCCCTCTTGATAAAAACTGGGGTCTTCAATGGAGATGGTCGCGTCCTGCACATTGGGGCTGATAGAGGTAAGCGGCACCACAGTGCGGCTTATGTTGTGATTGAGGTCATAGAGCAGTACCTGGCCTGTGCGGTCGTATATCTGGACCGACTGGTCTATGCGGCGGTTCTCAAGGGCTGAGAGGTCGGGGACTTGGAGCGTCGCCGCCCACAACACTACCGCCCCGACAAGGAGAAATCCGGCGCTGATGCACCATATGGCAATCAGCCGCCAGTGACGGCGGACAAAGCGTATGGCCTTTTTGAGCCCCCGGCGGGCCTCAAGGAGAAACCGGTGCATTGGTGTAGTATATAACAAATATATGGGGTTTTTTAGCCGGGCGCCAAAAATCAATACCAACAAAGCGGCGGTAGATGCCCTGCTCTCGCGCGGCGTGGGCGAAGTGATAGTTAAGGACGACCTGCGCAAAAAGCTGCTCTCGGGGCAACGGTTGCGTGTCAAACTTGGCATTGACCCGACCTCGCCGGACCTCCACATCGGCCGCGCCGTCTCGTTGCTCAAGATGCGCGACTTTCAAGAGCTCGGCCACCAGGTGGTGCTGATTGTCGGCGACTTTACCGCGGTTATCGGCGACACCTCAGACAAAGACGCCGAGCGCCCGATGCTCTCGCACGAAACGATTGAAAAAAATAAAAAGACCTACTTCGACCAGATAGGGAAACTCATTGATCTTTCAAAAGCAGAGATGCGCTACAACTCCGAGTGGCTCGCGCCGCTTAACTACCGCCAAATAGGGGAGCATGCTGACATGTTCAGCGTAGCCGACTTTATTGCGCGCGATGTTATCAAGCGCCGCCTCGATGCCGGCAAGCGCGTGAGCTTGCGCGAAGTGCTCTACCCCTTGATGCAGGGCTACGACTCGGTGGCTATCAAAGCCGATGTCGAGCTTGGCGGCATGGACCAAAAGTTCAACCTGCTTGCCGGCCGCACCATGCAGGAAAAGATGGGCCAGAGCGCGCAGAACATCGTGATGAACCCGCTTATCGAGGGACTCGACGGCGCAAAGATGAGCTCGAGCAAGGGCAATGTCATTACACTGACTGCTGCACCGGTCGACATGTTCGGCAAAGTGATGAGCATGAGCGATGAGCAGCTGCCGACGTACTTCGAGCTGTGCACGCGCGTGCCCATGGATGATGTGGCGGAGATTTTGAAGGGCCACCCTAAAGAATCCAAACTGCGTTTGGCAAAAGAAATTGTGACGCTCTATCACGGTGAAAGCGCAGCAGAAAAAGCGCACCAGGATTGGGAGAATACATTTAGCAAAGGAGAAGTACCAAGCGATATTCTCGAAACTGTTGTTGAACAGGGTGCGACCTATCTTGCCGCGCTCTCGGCCCTCGGCATATCAAACAGCGAGCTGCGTCGTTTGGCCGAGCAAGGCGCCATCGGCGAAATCGGCGGGCACACCCTGCACGACCTCAACGCAGCGGCGCACAACAAAGTGCTGCGTATAGGCAAACACCGGTTTCTCAAAATCGTAGTCAACCCCGACGCATAGTTGGGGTCCCGACCAAAGCGTCGGGAATAAAAAACTCCCGCCACAATGGCGGGAGTTTTTTTACATCTCTTCTTCCTCTTCGACGCCAACCTCTTCCAATTCTTCCTCTAACCCCTCGTCCTCGGTCAGCTCGCTGTCCTCGGTCTCCGGGTCATCCAGCAAGAACTCCTCCTTCTCGAACTCCTCCATACTTTTTATGGTAGCTAGTATTAATAATTCTGTTTAAAGCAGTAACATCGCATTTATATCAACTTATCGCCACGATGCAAGGCAGGTAATCCCCACGGCAATGGCATCGAGCTCGTCGTCAAGCCTCTTGCGAGGAGGAAGTGGGATTAATTTGGGCACCATGAGCGCAACGGCTGCTTTGTTGCCGGCGCCGTGGCCTGTCACCGCCACCTTAACCTCGCTCGGCGAATACTGGTGCACCACAAGGCCGTTTGAGGCCCCAATATAGATAAGCATGCCGCGAACCTCGGCTACCTGCATGGCGGTTTTGGCGTTTTCTTTAAAGAAAACTTCTTCAAGCGCCATGGCGCCGGGCTTCCACTTTTTGATGAGAGCTTCAGCGGCTGCGCCCAATAGTGCGAGACGCTCGGGGAACAAAAGTTTGGCCGAAGTCCGCACGCATTCGGAGTGCAGCAACACTTCTTTGCCGTTTTGCTTTTCGATAACCGCAACACCGAGCCGCTCGTAGCCCGGGTCGAACGCGAGTACTCGTTTGTTACGCGGCATTGGTATAAATTTCGTTGACGTCGTCGTGGTCCTCGAGTGCGTCAGAAAGCTCGGCCATTTTTTGCGCATCTTCGTCGCTGAGTTCAATAGGGGAGAGCGCCTCTAACTTTCCTTCAGCATTTTTGCTAAACGCCCACATCGCCGCGCCGGGGTTGGCCAAGGAGCCGCCGTGCAAACTTAATAGATGGCGCAACTCCTGCGAGGTGCGGTTGCGGCTGTCGGTGTAACCCTCGATAACAAGCGCGCACCCGCCGGGGCCGTAGGCTTCGTATACAACCTGTTCGACCGCGGCGCCTTCGCCCGAGCCTTTGGCCAGCGCGCGCTCGATATTGTCGGCCGGCATGTTGGCGGCCTTGGCTTTGTCGATAGCCAAGCGAACGCCAGGCGCGTTGCGGTCGCCTTTGGCCTTTTTGCTCTCGATTGTGATAAAGCGCACCAACTTACTAAAAGTTTTTGCCTTTTGGGCGTCGGTCTTACCCTTAACGTGTTTGAGCTTTGCCCACTTGCTGTGTCCTGCCATACAGGAAGTATGCGCCCAAAAAAAGGCCTAATCAAGCCATACTTGACAGTGTGTATAGTTGGGTGTACAATATATAAGTTAGTACCTTGGCAAACCTGCCACACCCTACAGGGTGAACACATAGAGGGAATCATGACTAATGTTGCTCAGCAGTTGCTCCGTGGCTTCGATAAAATCGAAGAAGCGAGGGAGAACACTAATCGCTTAGTGCGAGGTGTTCTCTCCAAAATTACGGGCAGCGAAGCTTCCGAACTCTTCCCTGAGTGGCCTCGATCCATGGATGTTCTGAAGTTGGACAAGTCCGCCGAAGGCTACAAATGGGAATTGACTCGATGCGCAGATGGAACTCTCTCAGCTCGCTGCTGGGCCCAAATGTCTAGCACGTCGCATAGCTGTCTGGCCTACTGCACTATCCCCCGGGCCGTCGACTTTCGTCCCGAGGTAGCCATGGTGGTTTACGAGAAAGCCCTCCCAGCTTTCATTGAATGGATGATGGACATTGTTCCATCTCTGAAGGAACGAGCAGCACCCTACTTGGCCGCAGGTGCAGAATAATTTAGGCCAAGCATTAGAAATACGGCCCGAGCTTTTGCTCGGGCCGTTCTTTTTTACAAAAAAGTTATCTTAACCACACACATCGGCAACGGACAGATATAGAGAATTCTATTTGTGCGGTCATAAAAAACGCCCACCCAAAAATCGTACCAGGCGAAAAAGAAAGATATTTCAAACATACCTACAACAAACGCTCGTTCAAATCGGATGGGGGAGTTTTGCCGAGGTGTTCGTACGCTGCTTTGGTGGCTACGCGGCCGCGGGGGGTGCGCTCTATCAGACCAAGCTGCAAGAGAAACGGTTCGTGGACCTCAGACACAGTCGTCGGCTCTTCGGCCAAGGCTGCGGCGAGTGCGTTGACGCCCGCCGGGCCGCCGTTAAACCTTTCAATTAAAACCGTGAGCAGTTTGCGGTCGAGCGGGGTAAGGCCGAGCTCGTCTACCTCGAGCATCCCGAGCGAGCTGTCGACCATATCTTTAGTCAGGCTCGAGCGCTTGAGTTGCGCGTAGTCGCGTGCGCGCTTGAGTAGGTAGTTGGCGGTGCGTGGCGTGGCGCGAGCGCGCTTGGCTATTTCGGTCACGCCGCCACTGTCTATCTCGACATCCAAGATTTTTGCCGAGCGCTTAACAATTTTGGCGATATCGTCTTCGGAGTAGAACTCAAGGCGAAAGGTCCCGCCGCTAAAGCGCGAGCGCAGCGGTGCCGACAGGTCGGCGACGCGCGTTGTCGCGGCAATCAAGGTAAACGGCGGCAGCGGCAGCTCGATAGTGCGCGCGCTCGGGCCTTTGCCGATGATGATGTTGAGCACGCCCGACTCCATGGCAGGGTAGAGCACCTCTTCGATAGCGCGGGAGAGCCGGTGTATCTCGTCGATAAACAAAATGTCGCCGCTCCCGAGGTTAGTGAGCAGTGCCGCGAGGTCGCCGACCTTCTCGATAGCCGGCCCTGAGGTCGAGCGCAGGGCTCCGCCGAGCTCGCGGGCGATAAGGTGGGCAAGGGTGGTCTTACCGAGCCCCGGCGGGCCGTAAAAGAGGATATGTTCAGGCGGGGCGCCGCGCTCTTTGGCGGCGCTTATGAGCACGTGGAGGTTGTTTTTTATAGCTTCTTGCCCGACATATTCGTCCCAGCTGCTCGGGCGTAGGGTGGCATCCAAAAATACCGGTTCTTCGGTTTGGGCAGGAGTTTCGAGGGGCTCACTTGACATGTAAATGGTAGTATGCTAGGCTTCTTATTAGCCGCACTCTCCCCGCCGGGGATTTTTTGTTGGGAAGAGTACACCCTCAAGCAATACAACTTAACCGTTTTGGCAACTTATCGAGGACGTCCCGGCCTTTTGTTTATTCAAACTGCCGCGGGGACACTCCTTAGACATCCTTGCCGCTTCATCGCTAGTCGATGATGAGTATTGCTTGGTGGTGTACTCCTTCGAACTCCTTTAACTCTACACCCGTTGAAACCGCATGCAATATGGCGGTTTTTTCGTTTTGTGGCCTTTCAGTTAGGCAATGGCGTCGAGGTCTACGACGCGTTTGAGTTCGTCCATTGATGTGACACCGCGGAGGATTTTGATAATGCCGTCTTGCGGCATGGTGGGGATGCCTTGGGGCTTGGCGGCCAGGGCTACTTCGCGCTCCGAGGGCTTGCTGCGCAAAATTTCTTCGACCGGCCTGTCCATAAAGATTGCTTCAAAGATGCCGATGCGGCCTTTGTAGCCGCGGCCGTGGCACACTTCGCATCCCTGCGGGTTGGCGTCCCATACGTTGGCGGTGTCGCCAGGCACAAGGGAGTGGTCGACAACTTCTTTGAGTATGCGGTCGATAAGTGCGCGCTCGTCGGGCGTTGCGGGGCGCTGCACTTTGCATTTGTCGCACAGTTTGCGCACGAGACGCTGTGCGAGCGCAACGTTGATAGATGATGAAAGAACTTTTTCAGAGACGCCCATGTCGATAAGGCGGGGGAATGACCCCGCCGCATCGTTGGTGTGCAGGGTTGAGAACACGAGGTGGCCCGTGAGTGCGGCGTTGATGGCTGTTTCGGCCACTTCGGCGTCGCGGATTTCGCCGACCATAATAATGTCGGGGTCTTGGCGCAAGGCACTGCGCAACCCGTTGGCGAAGGTGTAGTTTTTCTTATCAACCTGGGTTTGCACAATGCCTTGCAGGTGATACTCGATAGGGTCTTCGATGGTGATTATTTTTGTCTGCGGGCTGTTTATCTTGCGCATAAACGCGTACAGCGTGGTGGTTTTGCCCGAGCCAGTGGGGCCGGTTGTGAGTATCATGCCATTGGGCTTTTGAATTTCCTTTTCAATCTTGAGGCGCAGCTTTTCTTCGAGTCCGAGCTCTTCGAGCGGCACGCCGATGGCTTTGGGGTTGAGGATACGCAGCACCACCGTCTCGGCATAGTTGCCTGGCAGCACCGAGGTGCGTAGCTCTATCTCATCGCCTTTAATTTTTATCGAGAAGCGGCCATCTTGTGCGTCGCCTTCGACATTGAGCTTGAGCCCTGAGAGGAGCTTGAGGCGGCTGAGCATGAGCTTGTAGGTGTCGTGGTCGAAGGTAAGCACGTCGGTCAGCACGCCGTCGAGACGGTAGCGCAGGCGCACCGCAACTTCCTCGGGCTCGAAGTGCACGTCGGATGCGCCGGTCGCGAGCCCCCCGGCCAAAATAACTTCGAGGATACGGGTAACGCGGTAGGCGCGCTTGAGGTCAACGGCTTCTTGGATAAGCTTGCCGATGTCGGCAAGGCTTGTAACTTTGGTGAGCAAATCCTCGAGCTCTTGGTTGGAGAGTTCAAACACGCCCGCTTTGCTCTGTGTAGCGTATGAAAGATCGGCATAGCGCTGGTAGGCGCGCGCAAGGCTCGCCTGTGAGCACATATACACCGTCACAACGTAGCCTTGCTCGGTGAGTTTGTTTATCACCTGTTTGACGGCGGGGTTTTCGGGCGCGCGCGCAGCGAGTGAAACCTTTTTACCCACCTGGCCAAAGAGTGCTACCTCGGCGGCGCGGGCTTGCTGCTCGGTGATAAGGCGCAATGCGTCGACGTTTACCGCCACTAAGGAGAGGTCGACGTACTCGACGCCGTATTTGTGCGAGAGAACCTGCGCCAACTCCTCCTCTTCTTTGCGGCGGAGGAAGTCAACGCGCTTTTCTTGCTCGGTATCGTTAAAGACCACCATGTGTTTATTGTACATCGCCAATTTAGTCGATAGTGGTACACTTCTTAACCGTATGACATACGTGCCACGCCATGAGCTCCCCGAATTTACGCGCAATGTGCGCGCTGTTTTAAAGATGCTCCCCCCGCACGAGCGCGCGACTATTGTTTACCTGGTGGGCGACTTGGGCGCGGGCAAAACAACCTTTGTGCAAACCATTGCTAAAGATTTTGGGATTGAGGGCACGCTCCAGAGTCCAACCTACACGTTAATGAAATCCTACAATATTCCACAGGACCGACTACACTCGGGGCAGTTGCGCCGCTTCAAAAAATTGATTCATATCGACGCCTATCGGTTGGAGAGTCCGGAGGAGTTTGCTGCGCTGAAGCCGGAGCAATTTCTGGACGAAGAGGGGACAGTGGTGTTTATCGAGTGGCCCGAAAAGGCCGCAGGCGTAGCCCCCGAGCCCGATCTTGTTCTCAACTTCTCCGCCGATGGGGCTGATGAGGGGGCCCGAAGCATCCAGATACAAACTAGCGGATAGTAGCCCCGACGCCCTGGTCGGGGACCCGACAAGCTCGTCGGGTTACAATGGCGGGGTGACTAAAAAACGCCTCGCACTCCTGGACACCCACGCTATTTTGCACCGCGCGTACCACGCGCTGCCCGACTTTAGCTCGAGCAAGGGCGAGCCGACCGGCGGGCTCTACGGGCTCCTTACGATGCTGATGAAGCTCGTCAACGAGGTGCATCCTGACTACATCATCGCAGCGGTCGACTTGCCCGAACCGACGTACCGCCACGAGATATACAAAGAGTACAAAGGCACGCGGCAAAAAACCGACGACGCGCTGGTGGTGCAACTGCAGCGCATGCACGATGTGCTCGACGCCTTTGGCATACCCATCTACTCGGCGCCGGGGTTTGAGGCCGACGACATCATTGGCACCATCGTCGAAGAAACAAAAGGCAGGAAGGACCTCGATGTAATTATCGCCTCGGGCGACATGGACACGTTGCAGCTGGTCGACGGCGAGCGTGTGCGTGTCTACACCTTGCGCAAGGGGCTCAACGACACGGTTATTTATGACGAGCCGATGGTCAAAGAGCGCTACGGCTTTGGGCCGGAACTCCTGCCCGACTACAAAGGTATACGCGGCGACCCGAGCGACAACATCCCCGGTGTGCGCGGCATCGGCGAGAAAGGTGCGACCACGCTCATCACCGAGTTCGGCTCGTTGGATGAAATTTATAAAACAGTAAAAAAGCATCCCGACTGGCTGGAGAAGGCCGGCATCAAAGGCGCGACGCTGCAAAAACTAATCGAACAAGAGGAGATGGCGCGGCTTTCGCGCGAGCTCGGGCGGATTAACCGCGCAGCGCCTATTGAGTTTGAGGTCCCTAAAAAAGAATGGAAGGAAAGCGTAGATGCCGAGGTCGCGTTACATTTTGTGCATGAGCTCGAGTTTCGCTCGCTGCTGCCGCGAGTCAAAGCGCTCCTCGGCGTTGCAGCGCATGAAGAAACTCCCGAAGAGCAAAAACGCGAGGTAACGCACGCCGAGCAGCAAGAGATAGACAAGTTGACGCTCGCGGTGTGGGTGCTCGACACCAATGTGTCAGACCCGACGCGCGAAGATGTCGAGCGGGTGGGGAAGAGTATGGATTTGGAGGAAGCAAAGAAAAATATTCTTGCCGAATTAAAAAAACGAGATCTTGAGTTTGTGTATAACGACATCGAGCTTCCGCTCAGCCCCGTGCTGCGGCGCATGGAGCAGCGCGGGATTAAGGTGGATAAAGCATTTTTGGCAAAGCTGTCTAAGGAATACACAAAAGAGCTCGAGGCTATAGCGGCGCGCATCTACAAGGCCGCGGGCGGCGAGTTTAATATTGCTTCGCCCAAGCAGCTCGGTGATGTGCTCTTCGACAAGCTCGGCCTCATGACAAAAAAGAAGACTGCCGGCGGCCAGCGCTCGACCAAAGAATCCGAGCTGCAAAAGCTGGTAGGGCAGCATCCGATCATTGAGGAAATTTTGGCGTATCGCGAGCTCTCTAAACTTCTTGGTACCTACATTGATGCTATCCCCGAGCTGCTCGATAAAGAAAACCGCGTGCATACGCACTTTATCCAAACAGGCGCCGCTACCGGGCGCCTCGCCTCGCAAAATCCCAACCTGCAAAATATCCCTATTAAGTCGGACCTTGGGCGCCGCATCCGCGATGCGTTTGTCGCCGACGAAGGGCACGTGCTTGTGTCATTCGACTACAGCCAGATAGAGTTGCGTATCGCCGCATTTCTTTCGGGTGATGAAACATTGGCGGATATATTTCGCAACGGGCGCGATGTTCATACCGAAGTAGCGTCGCGGGTCTTTCATGTTGGACCCCAAGAGGTAACGGCCGAACAGCGCCGTCGCGCCAAGATCATTAACTTCGGCATCCTCTACGGCATGGGCATTGTGGCGCTGCAGCAGTCCTTGGGCACCAATCGCGCCGACGCGCAAGAATTTTATAACCAATACTTTGAGGCCTTCCCGCGGCTTGCGGAGTATCTTGAGGAGGTTAAGGCGTCTGCTGCAAAGACAGGGTTTGTCGAAACATATTTTGGCCGCCGCCGCTATCTCGACGGCATCAAGTCGCCGATACCGTATGTGCGTGCAGCCGCCGAGCGTATGGCCATCAACGCGCCTATGCAAGGGACTCAGGCCGACATCATTAAGCTCGCGATGATACGCATCGACAAATTGCTCGAAGACGACAAGCGCGCAGGCCATCTGCTGCTGCAGGTGCACGACGAACTTGTGCTTGAGGTAGAGGAAGATAAAGCCAAGGCGTATATCCCGAAGATAAAAGAGATTATGGAGAGCATTATCCCCGAGGAAAAGCGCAACGGCATCCCATTTACCGCCGAGGGTAAAATAGGGAAGCACTGGGGCCAAATGGAGAGGATAGGGAAAAAAATCTAAAACATATGTTGACTGTTATTGTTGGAACCAAAAAAAGGCCGAAGGGAGCCGAGGAGCTCAAATGGGAGAGCCTTTCGGCCGATGAGCTGGCAACACTTGCTTCAACGCCGTCACTCTTTGGCGGTACGCGCACGTTTGTGCTCGTGGGAGCGCTCGCAGGAAGGGAAGAGTTTTTAGATTTAGCCGAAGGGCTTGTAGAGTCGCCACACACATTTGTATTTGAAGAGGAGAAGTTGCTTAAAGCACCTACAACACAACTTGAAAAGGCGGGTGCAAAGATAGAAGTGATAAAAGTTGCCAAGGCCGAGCGCGGGTTTGACCCGTTCGGGCTCACCTATGCGCTCGGCGCCCGTGACCGCAAAAAGCTGTGGCTTGCCCTGACGCAGGCACTGCGCGCCGGCGAGAAGGCCGAGGCCATAGGCGGACTCTTGGCCTGGAAGGCCCGCGCGATGGGTGACAGCGGACTATCGCGTGCACTCACGTGGATGTATCACGACTCGCACCGCGGCGCCGGCGAGCTTGAGCTCCTTCTTGAGAAATTTTCTCTAACGTTGTAGAATTTTTTTACTTATGCCCAGTAGGGCCAAGTATGCGCCCATAGCTCAGTCGGTAGAGCGGCTCCCTTTTAAGGAGATGGTCCTTGGTTCGAATCCAAGTGGGCGCACTGAAATATAGTCTTGTGGTTTGGGGTACTATGAGTGTTATATAAACTATATGGCGCAACGCTCCGGCAACTACAACCTCTCGACTGAAACACTTTTTGCCCTGGGCGGGTTTGTTGTGGGAGCGCTTGTAACAGGCGCTGTCGCGTTTTTTATTAGTGGTACAGAGAGCGGGCCTACTCCGCACGGCCTACGCGAAAGCGACATCACCGGTACAGACCAGTATAAATTTATTGATCCTCTTATTGGTGTATCTTCGACTCAAACTAATGCGCCGCAGTATGCAGCGCTCCAGCAATCGATAACCGATTACATCGCAACGTATCAAAAAAATGGTCTCACCGCTGCCTCGGTGCGTTTTAGTGATATCCGCGCAGCCGAAGGCTTTACGGTATATCCAGATGAAATATATAATCCTTCGAGTTTAAACAAGGTGCCGGTCATGCTGGCCTACTTTAAGTTGGCCGAAGCTGACCCGGCAATACTTTCAGTTCACCTCACGTATACCGGTCAGCCCGATTTAGACGCGCACGAAAACATACCATCGCCAACTCAATTGAGCGTTGGCGCCAGCTACTCTACGTTAGAGCTCATCGAGCGTATGATTAAATATTCGGACAATAATGCTGTTGCATTACTCAGCGGCTATCTGTATGACTCCGGCCGTATTGGAGCATTGTATGCAGCGCTCGGCGACCTGGGAGTTCCTGAAGGCAAGGACCGCGACTATCTAAAAGTAGATTCGTATGTAATGTTTTTTAGGGCGTTGTATAACGCTACCTATTTAAACGCTTCTTACTCAGAGCAAGCTCTTTCTATTTTGGCAGGGTCTGACTTTACTCAGGGGATAGCGGCTAGTGTACCCGCAAATATAGAGGTTGCTCATAAATACGGCGACAATAATCTTGTCGACACAAACAATGAGCTTGTTGGCAGGCAATTACACGACTGCGGTATTGTGTACTACCCATACCACCCTTACATGTTGTGTGTCATGACTAAAGGTGGAGTTGATATTACAGTGCTTGAGAGTGTCATTGCGGGCATTTCGCAGCTCGTGTACAAAGACATGCAGCAGCGGTACCCAACCGCAGCCAACTAGAGAGGCAAATCAAACGCTGGGTGTCCCGCGCCGCTCAGTAGTAGTGAGAGGCAGATGACGAGAAGAAGAATGTATTCAGCGCGACAGAGGGGAAAGAATTGCGAATAGCGTTTAGCCCACACTGCGCCTTTAAATGAAAGGAGTGCACCAACAAGCGCCGCCCATTGCGTGCCGTAACCAACAAGGAGAGCGAGCGCTGTTATGGTTGTGATAATTATTGAGGTCCACAGTATCCACGCGCCACTCCCTATGATTGGAAATTTAATAGAGCTTAGCGTGTGCCGGCGATGCCACTGGGCGTAGGCCATGTAGCCGAACGCAAGCGCCACAGCAACGCGCAAAAGCGCGGGGGCGAAAATTCCATACGTGAGTAATTCGGGGAAAGGGTTGAGCATAATTATTGGTTGTTTGAGTAATCAGTCGTCGAGCTGGCAAAGTCGGGGCCGTAGGCATTGCCGCCTCCGAGCGGTGCCGGCGGCTGCAAGAAGACACCGCGCAAGTCGGCTTTTTGCGGGCCGCCATTGGCGTACCAGAGCACCACGAGTATAACGAGCCCGACGACCACGAACATAAGGTCACCCACCGGTCCGCTACCTGAAGGTGGTTTTTCATCAGCCATGCGCTAATGATACCCCAACTTTTTGAGCTCTTCGGCTGCCACAACGGCGTCGCTCCAAGGCATTTTGTTGCCGTGCGGCCCCATCAAAAATGGGTCGGTCCCTTTGCCGGCAAGCAGCACCGCGTCGCCCTCTTTGGCTTGACCAAGCGCTTGTCTGATGGCTTTTCGGCGGTCTACTTCTATTGCGGGTTTGATGTGCGAGAACCCTGCGGCGATTTCTTTTGCAATAGTTGCAGGGTCTTCGTCGTAGGAGTCATCGTCGGTAAGTATGACCGCGCTGCAAAACTCATCGGCCACTTTGCCCATCTCGGGGCGCTTCCATTTGTCGCGGCCGCCGCCGGTGGCGCCAAAGACCGCAATGATATTTTTATTTTTAAATGTTTCAAACAGTGCGCGCAGCGAGTCGGCGGTGTGGGCGTAGTCCACCAACACATCAAAGGGTTGCCCACACTCGATACGCTCTGCGCGCCCGGCAATGGGCCCGATGCGCTCTAGCGTTTTTTTCATACTCTCGAGCGAGAGCCCCAGTGCCTCGCCGAGCGTGAGCGCAGCTAAGCAGTTTTTTAAATTAAAGAGTCCCGGCAGCGGTACCGAGAACACGGTGCGGCGCCAAACAAAGCGGACAGAGCGGTCGTCGACATTGTACGGCTCGGCATCGGCGAGAGTGAATGCTTGTTTAATATCAGCATCAACCTCCAAAAATTTCTCCCCCCACACATCATCGCCGTTGGCGACGATAATGCGCGGTCGTTTTGAAGAGGCGGCAAGCGCGCGGGCCAGCGAAAGTTTGGCATCGGCATATTTCTCGAGGCTGCCGTGCGACTCGATATGCTCGGGCGCAAGGTTGGTAAAGACGAGTGCGTCGAGCTCGATGCCTTTGTGGCGGTACTGCCGCGCGCCTTCGGAGGTCATTTCGACAACGGCGTGCGTGCATCTTGCCGCAACTGCGCGGCACAGGAACTTTTGCAGGAAGAATCGCCCCGGCATCGTCATTTTAAAAAGATTTGGTTCTTCTTCGTTGTCTATGACGAAATGAATCGTCGAGGCGACGGCAGTTTTTTTGCCCGCGCCGCGCAACAGTGCGGCGACAAGCTCGGTCACTGTCGACTTGCCCTTGGTGCCGGTCACGGCAATGACGACCAGCTTGCGAGAAGGGAAGCCGTACATGACCGCGCCCATGTACGCGAGCGCCAAATGATAGGCGCCAAGCACCGGGTCGGGGAGTAACGAGCGGACAAAACTTTTCATACGCGGGTGGGTGTGCCGAGGCGCCGCAGTGCCGCCGAGAGACGCGTCTTCACTTCGCCTTCGCCTTCGGTACCCAAGTCCTTGAGCACTTTGCGGCACTCTGCGGCGCTGTAGCCGAGCGCCATCAAGGCCTCGAGCACTTCGCCATCGCCGCCCGCACCTAGCGAGAGGCCCGCTGCGGCGTGCTGCGCGGCCAACTTGTCGCGCAGCTCGACTACGATGCGCTCGGCGCTTTTTTTGCCGAGGCCGAACACTTTGGTGAGTGCGGCCGCATCGCCTGCAGCGATGGCGCGGCGCAAACTTGCCGGGTCGGCCACGCTCATGATCGAAAGCGCGGTCTTAGGGCCTATGCCCGAGACGCTCATTAGCTGTTTAAAGAATCCGAGTCCCTCTTCGGTGGGGAAGCCGTACAGGTCGATGGCATCGTCGCGCACGGCGGTGTGGATATAGAGCGACACATGGCCGGAAAGTTCGGGCAAAACAAGGAGCGGCACGCGCACGGTGTAGCCGACGCCGGAGACATCAATAATCAACTGGCCGTCGGTAGAGTGGCTGTCGATAACCCCCGTGAGCTTGCCTATCATACCTATATACAGTACTATCCCTGCATGGCAATTACCACTTCAGCCAAGAAGGCGCACCGCGCAGGACTGCGCAAGAAGGCTTTTAATGATGCCCGCAAGAAGTCGCTCCGCGACGCTCTTAAGGGCGCTCGCACCGCTCCTAAGGGCGACACTAAGTCGCTCGCTGCCGCCTACAAGGCGATAGACAAGGCGCTCAAGCGCGGCCTTATCAAGAAGAACACCGCCGCCCGCCGCAAGGCCAAGGTCGCCAAACTTCTAAAGAAAAGCTAAAGTATAGAGACGCTCCCGTCGTTCAATGGATAGGACGCAAGCTTGCGGAGTTTGTGATGTAGGTTCGATTCCTACCGGGAGCACAAACTGTTTTATGCTATAACCATTGGGCGCTCTCGTCGTTCAATGGATAGGACGCCTCCCTCCGAAGGAGGCGATGCAGGTTCGATTCCTGCCGAGAGCACACAGTCAATTGGTTAAAGAAAAAGCGCCCTAGTATAGGGCGCTTTTTCTGGTGGGGTTAGCCTCTTAGAGGTGACGTTTCAAGACAGTGTTTTCAACTTCCTTGTAGCACATCACCCACGTAGCAGTGTCTTTGCCGAGCGCATTTGGATTCTTGAGTGCAAGAGCCTGAGTGCATACATAACCTACAAGCTCTTCCTCAACCTCACCAAAGAACTTGAAAGGACTTGTCTTCCAACTTACAGTGTCGCCCTCGACCTTCACCAAGTTGCGAAGACTTGCGAGGATGGGGTAGATGAATCCCTTTGGGATGCGGTAGCCAGATTCTCCACCTGTAAAGTAAAGCTCTTCGGTTGTTGTGTCGAGCTTCTTCACACCTTTGAGTGCCCCGAAATGACCTTTTTTAGCCTTCCATACGTCTGGCAGGCGGCTATAGATGAGGTCATGAAGTTCGAGGATGTCTGTGAGGAGAGGAATATATTTGGCGAGCCGGTCTTTGTGTTTTGCAAAGTGATCCACCACTGCGGCCGTAGAGACGTATGCTTTGAGGGGGTGCATTTGTGTTTTGTCATCGAAGGTTTCAACATCAAAGCAGTAGAGGTACGACAGGAGCTCTTTGACGTCTATGTCTTTTTCAATACCCCCTACCGCCTCTTCGTACTGTTTGTAGTGCACACGAGCAGCGTATGACTTAGTTTTTATAGCTTCTTTTATTTTGCTGTAGTTGCCAAGAAGCTCTTGGATGCTCTGCTCTTTGACGGGAGTAGAGGTATTACGCGCTTCAATAATTGGGACTACTTCCTCGCGTGTTTTGAATCCTTCGAGGAATTCAATTGTCACGAGAGCGCCAATCTCCTTACGCTCGTCTTCTGTGAGCGGGTCTACATGGTTGCGGATAGCGCGGAAGGAATGGCCTCCGTCGGCCAGACCATTCATCTCCTTGTTGGTGAACTCAACTTGCACCTCACCGGTCTTGTTGTCGTAAGTCACGCGATCAGCAAGCACAAGAAGACCGCGGTTCTTGAACAGGAAGGTCTCGGGCGTGTTCTCAAGTGTGTCCTTAATTTCCTTTGGAGCGTGTGTGTTCTCCTTAGGATCACGAACGTTGAGCGCACGCCACTCGTTGAACTCCTCAGGCACATCTTGGACTTCCAAGATGGCGTGGTATTTGTGTTTACCCTCCTCATCATACGGGGTAGGGAGCTTACGGAATGAGAACGCAGGGAACCGCACAATGGTTGATGTAGCCATATTTACTTTTGTTAGAGCACGGACAAATAAAAAACGCACGTGTCCGCGCGCCTAACAAAAGCCAACATGGTATGTAACCGTGAAGCCATTTGCTCGACGTTCCTAAGGGTTTACTCTCCAAGAAGGAATTTGGCCCTATAGTCGCTACAGCCCGAAGGCAACTAGCGTTTGGCTCCGCGGATGGAAGACCAACCTCCAAATTATATCGCGTTTACCGCAAGACTCCAAATTTCGCAATGAGAAATTTCTATAAACCGAACAATTCTGCGAGGTGTTCGCCCATGTGCGGATGCTGCTCGACCTCGGGTGCGAAGCGCTTCATGTACGAGCGCACCGCCATGGCGCGCGCGGTTGAAAGAAGCGGCACCACCAACTGTGGATGCAAAACGCCCGAGGTGCTGACAAGGAGTTTTGGCTCTGCAGTCTCTTCTACCCAAAACGACCCGATATTTTTGTACGAGTAGAGCGTGCCGTCGAGCGTGAGGCCCTTTTGGTCGAGCCTCACCGCATGCTCGCGAGGGCCACGAGCGACAAGGAAGCCCAAGGAGCCGCCGCCGAGCAACAATATTACCGCCAGCAGGATGTTGCCAAAGAAGATAGAGAGCCCTGCGCCGGCAAGCGAGAGCAGCCCGAGCGCCCAATACCAGTCGGCCGAGCGCTCTTTGTGCTCGTGCGTGCTTATCTCCCAATTTAGGCCTTGCTCCGAGGGGGGCATATGCAATAAGTATACAGCGCGTTTATAACAGTGTATTGTTTTTGTACAAGGGGAATGGAGGAGTGGCTGAGTGGTCTAAAGCACCTGTCTTGAAAACAGGCGTACCGCAAGGTACCGTGAGTTCGAATCTCACCTCCTCCGCAGCATGAAATACATCGGCATTGATTATGGGACAAAAAGGATAGGCGTTGCTGTCTCGGACGATGGGGGCATGTTGGCGTTCCCGCTCACAACCGTGCCGGCAGGGCAAGGCGCGCTTGCTGCTATAGATGCGTTGGTAGAGGAGCACGGCGCGGGGCTGATAGTAATAGGCGAGTCGCGCGATTTCTCCGGGGTGCCGAACCCTGTGCAGGCAAAGATCCGGGAGTTCGGGCGCGAGCTCAGCGAGCTCTCCGAGGTTGAGGTTGTGTATGAGCCGGAGCTCTTTACTTCGGCGCAGGCCGCGCGGCAGTTTGCGCCCGAAGCAAAGTCGCGCAAGGCGAACCCCAGCCACGACAAGCTCGACGCGGCCGCCGCTGCGCTTATTTTGCAGAGCCATCTTGATCGTATAAGGTAGAATACACACGTATGGACGAACAAATACCGCCATCAACCCCGCAACCGGTGCCGCAGCCAGCACCGTTGTCTATCGACGATTTTAAAAAAGTTGAGATTACTGTCGGTGAGATACTCAGTGTCGAACCAATAGAGGGCAGCGACAAACTTTTGAAGTTAAAAGTAAGCTTTGGCGACCACGAACGCCAAGTCCTTTCGGGCATCGCCAAATTTTTTGCCGACCCGCAGCAGTTAGTTGGCAAAAAATGCCCCTTTGTCACCAACCTCGCGCCGCGCATGATGATGGGTCTTGAGAGCCAAGCCATGATACTCGCGACCGGCGGGGAAGAGGGCAACCCGTTTTCACTTTTTGAAACAACTGCCGCCGCCGGTTCGCGCGTTCGTTAATTCATGGATAACCCCATTACTACCTGGCAGGACCGTACATGGAAGTGGTTTATCGGCCACGCGCAGTCGGACTGTGCGCTGCTGTGGCTCGCGCTCGTGTCGTTTGCCGATGCCATCTTCTTTCCCGTTGCGCCTGAAGTATTTTTGGTGGCGCTGATGCTCGCGCATCCGCCACGCTGGAAGGAGTATCTAGTGACAGCGCTCACCATGTCGACCTTGGGCGCATGCGTCGGGTACTTTATTGCGCACGCGCTGTTCGTGCAGTTTGGCGAGCCTATCATCGCGTTTTATGGGGCGCAGCATACTTTTGTCACGGTGCAGCATCTGCTGCGCGGTCACGTGTTTTTGACGATGATGCTCGGCAACTTTATGCCCATTCCCGACAAGGTGCTTATCTATGCCGCCGGGTTTCTTAACGCGCACTTCGTGCCGTTTATCGCCGGCTACTTTGTGGGCAGAGGCATCCGTATGAGTGTGGCGGTGTATTTGGCGGGTCGCTACGGCGCCGGGGCGCTGACTATCCTCAAGAAGTACTTTGCCTACGCTGCGGTCGCATTGGTGATACTTGCTACTATATATGCTATGGTGCATTTGCACCTGTTTGGGTTGTAGCCCCTGTAGTTAAATGGATATAACTGCGGACTTCTAAGCCGCTATTGGGGGTTCGATTCCCTCCGGGGGCACCAGTTGTTAGAATAAAAACATGCGCGGTTAGCTCAGTTGGTAGAGCACCCCGTTTACACCGGGATGGTCGCAGGTTCGAGTCCTGCACCGCGCACCATGGAAGAGCCAGTCATACTGTTTGAAGATAGCGACTTAATCGTGGTTAACAAACCATCGGGGCTTATTGTGTACCCCGACGGCAAGCACGACTATCCGACGCTCAGCCACTGGCTTGAGAAAAAGTACAAAGAGTTTCACTTCGTGCACCGCATCGACCGCGAGACGAGCGGCGTGCTTGTGCTCGCTAAAAACGAAGCGACACATCAGTTTTTTAAAGAGCAGTTTCAAAGCCGCGAAGTTAAAAAGATCTACCGCGCGTTTGTGTACGGCAACCTCAAAGACGAGCGCGGTACTATCAACCGTCCGATAGGCTCGGCGCGCGGCGGTCAAGGCCCGCGCTCAGCGACGCGCCCGCACGGCACACAGCGCGAGGCGGTGACTATGTGGCGGCGTGTGGGCAGTGGGGAGGGGATTACCTACCTCGAAGCCTTTCCTCAAACGGGCCGCACGCACCAGATACGCGTGCACTTTTCGGCTATCCAGCACCCTATTGTGTGCGACACACTCTATGCGCCGCGCCGCGAACCGGCGCTCGGCTTTACCCGGCTTGCCCTGCACGCCCTTTCAGTCGCGTTTGTGCACCCCAATGGCAAGTCGATGAAATTTGAGGCGCCGCTCCCGGCCGACTTTGTGGCGGCAGAGAAATTATTGACGATTTAGATTTTTAGTGTTATTACAGCACTAGATGAATCATGCCCTGCGGGGCATATTGAGGGGAGCTATACTCATGAACGCGCAGTCATTGTCACGGCGTATCTGGGACGGAAAATACGGTTGGGGGCGCGAAGGCGTTCTCTACCGAGCGCGCGAGCGATATCGCAAGACAATCCCGTGCAAAGACGGGAGCGCCATGTCGGCCTATGCGAGTGCTTTGTACAGCATCGCGAATGACCCCGCGGCTGCCTACCTGCTGCGGGCAGTGGCTCTGTGGCGGCTCTTTCATCTGCTTACGCACGACCTCCGTATCTTCTACTGGGGAGGCGGTGTGTCCATGCGTGGTGAATGGACCGCAGATCAGTGCGAGACGATGGCAGCAATCTTATTGCGGCTGTCGCGGCTGCACCTGATTGTGCCCAACATCCGCGCCGACTTCTACGAATGGGGACAAGGTTTCGTGGACCGCGGCTTGGCTGCCGCAGCCAATGAGGAAACGAGCGCTCACACGCTTGCGTTCCTCAACTTGCACTTGGCAAGGGTGCTGATACGCTCCTCGCCAACGTTGGCCGGCATGCTCGTCGACCAAGAGCGGCAGTTGGCGGCGCTTACCAATGCCGAGGAATACGCATCTCGGATTACCGACCTCAACCAACGCTCGAGGGTTTTCCGAGCCCTCGCCGAGTTTTGGGGAGCGCGTTTCGACAAAACTCAAGCGCGGTTCTTCATGGACAAGGCCGATGAGGTGCTGGGTGTCTCGGCGACGGTTCATGCCAAAAACGCCCTCGCGCGCAAGCATTTCGATCTTTAAAGCCTAAGCAAAAAGAAATATGGGCGGCGCCACCAGCGCCGCCCATTTTATTTGCACCATGGCCAAAGCCATGCTACTCTTTTGCGGTCTAACTATATGGCATCAAACGTCAAAATATCTCCTGTCGACATGGAGGCACGCAAGGCCTTGGGGCTCCGCTCCGGGGACACGGTCCGTGTCTGGCAAAACATCGTCGAGCTCAAAAAGGGCAAGGCCGCCAACAAAAAGGAGGTTACTACCAAAAACGTCCGCAAGCAGGCCTTTGAGGGTTTGATTCTCGCTGTTAAGCACGGCACCGAGTCGGGCGCGATGTTTACCGTCCGCAAAGTCGCCTCGGGCGTAGGTGTAGAGAAAATATTCCCGCTCTACTCGCCAATGATTGAGTCTGTCGAGGTGCTCCGCCGCGCCCGCACGCGCCGCGCCAAGCTGTACTTCATCCGCCGCAAGGCATCCCGCGACCAGAAGCACGCCATGCGCAAGCAAATTGCCATGCCGGTAAGCGAGAAGGCATCCGAGGCCGCTACCGAAACTCCTGAAGTTGCGGTAGAGTAATTTCTGTTCGACCCATCTGCTCAGGTGGCGAAACTGGTAGACGCACTACCTTGAGGTGGTAGCGCCCGCAAGGGCTTGGAGGTTCGAGTCCTCTCCTGAGCACCTGTTCGAAGTTTAGAGGAGCTGGTGTACGATAAGGTGTGTTTGACATGGCGGCTATGGTGTAACGGTTAACACTGGAGCTTGTGGAGCTCTCAATCAGGGTTCGATTCCCTGTAGCCGCCCAAAGTAGTGTTTTGATATACTTGTCGCATGCGGATAAACGCTATTGTTTTGATGGCCGCGTTGGTACTGCAGTACGCGGTGGGGATGTTTGTTAATTTGTTTGTCGCCTTTCCCGACGGATTAAACGAGGGGCAGTTGTGGGAGTTTGCCTGGTCGCAGCCGCCACTCGCGGCGCACATTGTGCTCGCGTTTTTACTTTTGTTTGGCGCCATCGTGCTGTGTGTTCGTGCAGCAAAGGCTCGCGACCGTGCATGGATATGGCCGTCATTTATCGCGCTCCTCTCGCTGTTTGCGGCCGGCGCTAGCGGCGCGCGTTTTATCCCGACCCAAACCGACCTCTATTCGTACTCGATGGCGCTCGAATTTTTGATCGCATTTCTTTCGTACGGGTACGGGCTGTACCTCTCTAAAAAAAGCCTTGCTACACTGTAGGGGATGGATAAATTTTTCTTGAGCCTTCTGTTTGCTGTTCCCGTAGCTTTTGCCATGGCTGCTATTGGCGCGCCGGCGTCGATAATATTCTTTACCAGTGCGCTCGCTATCGTGCCGCTCGCCAAGTACATCGGCGAGGCGACCGAGGAGCTGGCCGCCCACACCAACGCGGCGCTCGGCGGGCTGCTCAACGTGACCTTTGGTAACGCGACCGAGCTTATTATCGGCTTCTTCGCGCTGCGCGCAGGGCTTATTGATGTTGTCAAAGCCTCCATCACCGGCTCTATCATCGGCAACCTGCTCTTGGTGCTTGGTATGGCGATATTTTTTGGCGGCCTCAAACGCGAGCGACAAAAGTTTAACTCGACCGCGGCCAAAGTGAGCGTCTCAACGCTGCTCTTGGTGATGACGGCGCTCGCGGTACCGGCGATATTTCTTTTTACCTCGCCGGGCGTGACACCCGAGGTTGTGCAAACAGTTTCTATCATCGGCTCGGTGTTTCTACTTATCGCCTATGCGGCGTCGCTTATCTTCAGCTTGCGCACGCACACGCACCTGTACATCCAAGAGACCGCCAAATACGAGCCGCGCTGGAGCAAAGGGAAGAGTCTATGGATACTGTTTGGCGCCACAGTCGGTGTCGCTATTTTGAGCGAGATCCTCGTCGGCTCGATAGTGCCGCTGGTGGCGACGCTCGGGTGGACGCAACTGTTCATCGGCGTTATTTTCGTGGCTATCATCGGCAACGTCGCCGAACATACATCTGCGATTACGGTGGCGCTGCGCGACAAGATGGACCTCAGTATCCAAATAGCCACCGGCTCGGCAACGCAGATAGCGATGTTTGTGACACCGGTATTGGTGCTCATAAGTTTGTGGTATACGCCGCATATGAGCTTGGTGTTCGATACGTTCGAGCTCGCGTGCATGCTGTTTTCGGTCTTTGTCGTCAACGCCATCATCGAAGACGGCGAGAGCACCTGGCTCGAAGGCTTTCAACTGCTCATAGCCTACGCAATCATGGCGGTTGCATTCTTCTTCCATCCGTAACATGAGCCAAAACCCGAGACCTTTTCAGAAGACGGCCATGTCTATAACTAAAGCTATAGGCTCGCCGGTGTCGATACTCATCCACACAGTGCTATTTGTAGCGAGCTTTCTGACGGTGCTACTCGGCGTGTTTTCGTTCGATCGCATGCTGCTGGTGCTCACCACGATTCTTTCGCTCGAAGCGATTTATTTGTCGCTGTTTATCCAAATGACGGTCAACTACACCACTGAGTCGATTGTCGAGGTCGAGCAGGACATCGACGAAATTCAGGGCGATATCGATGAGATTCAAGAGGATGTTGATGAAATCCAAGAGGACGTCGAAGAGATGCAAGAAGATGTCGAAGAAATGAGCGAAGAGCCGGAAGGGAAGACACTCGAAGAGATACACGCCGGGCTCCAAAAACTGATTCAGGACGTCGAGCGTCTGCAAAACCGGCCGTCGTAGCTACAGAGCATCGCTACTTGATTTGACGTCGAATGGTGCGTTGAGGTCGGTCCGTGTTTGCTCGCATTGTGCCTTGGCCGACGGGTCAATCCGCGCGCAAATTTCACCGGGCATAGGATCAAGTTGTCCGTAGTAAATAGATCGTTTTACAAATGCGATAAGACAAATGTTTTTGGATGCAAGGCTTCCTGTGTAGTTGCACGCATCAAATATTTTTTGTGTGTTGATGTCCGTAGTATAGAAATAGTAGTCACTGAATCCGTCGAAGCAGGCGATTCTTTGCGCGGAGTCCGACAGTGCGTCGCATATCTTTACTGTTTGTTTAACGCCGGCCATATTGCCGATCAGTGTTCCTTGCATTCGCCAACACCCCGGCCGGTATTGCGGCCTTATTTGTTTGCTATCGCAAGGGAAAGAAAGGTCCTCTTTTGAACTCTCCCAGGATGTATTGCCGTCTCTTTGCGGGCGCAGATGAGGGAAGGCTGTTTCCATAAAGACTCCAAAGACGCAAGTCCTCAAGGTGCTTGTCGCGTAGGTTGCGGCAAGGGTGCTGCATATAGTGAGCGCCGGCGGAATGTCATAGTGTGTACTGGCAAGCGCCACGTGTCCTGCGGCGTGGATGCAGCCGAGGAGGGCGTCGTCGCCCGCTTTCTGGCACTCTAAGAGCGAAGGGCCCAACGTATCAATCGGTTGATGGAGGATGAATCCGTTGTAGCAACCGTGGTCGAAGTATGGCTTGCAAGAGGCCACCCCCGCCGGACCGTAATATTCGAACAGGTATTCTCCGACCTCGTGCAGGAGCTCGTGCCCGCTCTGTTTAAGTTCTCCTTTGTTGGCAAGCTCGAGGAGATTGTCCTGGAATTGCACGGGGCCGACTTCTTTTAAATATGCGTCGCTAAGGTGGTCGGGGAGTACAAACGGTTTTTCTGCGGTATGCAGGTGGGCGATAAGCAGTACGGCGGCCACAGCCGCTATTGCAAAAAGCCCGATGATAGTCTGGCGCTGCACGATAAATGATATTATAACGTGGCTATGCTCAAAGGATTTCGGGACTTTATACTGCGCGGCAATGTGGTCGACCTGGCGGTCGGCGTGATGGTCGGCGCGGCGTTCGGCTCGGTTGTTACCGCGCTTGTTAAAGACCTGATGACGCCGCTCATTGCCGCTATCTTTAAACAGCCGAATTTTTCGGCGCTTACCTTTACCGTCAACGGGAGTCAGTTTTTGTATGGTGATTTTCTTAATGCATTTATTTCATTTGTCATCGTGTCCGTCACGATTTATTTCTTTGTGGTACTGCCGGTCAACAAACTCATGACCCGCTTCAAAGGCGCGCCCGAGGCCCCTAAGAAACCTGAAGACGTCAAACTCCTCGAAGAAATCCGCGATTTGCTCAAACCTAAAGAAGTAGAAAGTGATATAGTGTAGGCATGTCTGAATCCAAAAAATTTGAATTTACGACGCCGATGGCGGTGCTTGCCGCAGGTGTTGTCATAGCCGCAGCTATCCTTTACACCAATGCCCATCCGGCAACTTCGGCCGTAGCTGATGGTGCTGCAAATGTGCCAGCCAACGTCAACGTCTCCGCCCCGACGGCACAAGACCATCGTCTCGGCTCGCCGACCGCCAAAGTAGTGCTCATTGAGTACTCCGACTTTCAGTGTCCGTACTGCTCGCTCGTCTACCCGACCATCAAAACCATCGTTGATAATTCAAAGGGGCAGGTAGCGTGGGTGATGCGCGAGTTCCCATTGAAGTCTATCCACCCCGAGGCCAACCCGGCAGCCAATGCGGCCGAGTGCATCGCCGCACAGCTTGGCAGCACCGGCTGGTTTAAGTACGCCGACGCCGTCTTTGCCAATCAGGACAAACTCAACGCCGCATACTCGGCGCAGTTGGCGCAGCAGTTCGGCGCTGACATGACCAAATACAACGCGTGCATAAGCGCCGACACCTACCAAAGCAAGATTGATGCAGAGATGGCAGAGGCCGAGAACAATGGCGGGCAGGGGACTCCGTACACCGTTGTCTATGGCAACGGCAAACAGGTGCCTGTCGCGGGGGCTGTCCCGGCATCGCAGTTCATGTCGGTAATAAATTCGATTTAACAGCGTCTGAACATAATATGAATGACATATTTAAAGCAGGTCCGGTCAAATGGGTGCTTATTGTACTGACAGTTTTTCTGGCTATCACCTCGCTCGGGGCGCTTCTTAACTTGCGCTACATAGGCGCAGGCGTCGCGGCAGCCAACACTATTTCGGTCTCCGGCCACGGCGAAGCGGTTGCGGTCCCGGATATTGCGACTTTTAACTTCTCCGTTGTCTCGGACAAGCCGACGGTAGCTGAAGCGCAAGCCGATGCAACCGCCAAGGCTAACGCGACAACCAAATACCTTACCGACGCAGGCATCGACAAAAAAGATATTCAAACCAGCGATTACTCTATTAACCCGCAGTACGATTACATCCAGGGTGTGTGCACCAATGGCTACTGCCCGGGCGGCAAACAGGTGCTCAAGGGCTATGAGGTTCGCCAGAGCACGACGGTTAAGGTGCGCGATACCGCCAAAGCAGGCGACCTGCTCGCGGGCGTAGGCTCAGCCGGCGCTACTGAATTGTCGGGACTCAACTTTACCTTCGACGACCCGACCGCGGTGCAGACCGATGCGCGCACAAAGGCTATCAGCGACGCCAAGGCCAAGGCCGACACACTCGCCAGGGAGCTCGGCGTATCGATTGTCCGCGTAGTGTCCTTTAACGAGTCATCCGGCGGCACGCCATCGCCTATAATGTACGCCATGGGTTCCTCGGCTTCTATGGACGCCAAGGCAGTGGCTCCTAATATCTCGACAGGGCAGAACAAGGTCACCGACGACGTCACAGTCACCTACGAAATCCGCTAATCGCTCAAAAACAGCAAAACCGCCCTTTTCTGGGGCGGTTTTTGCATATTTGACGCACCCTTAAAAGAGGAGTATTATAGAGAAAAGGCCCGAGAGGGCTTTTAAAAATGCCAACTTTTAAGCATCTATACCAATGATTACCTATTTTAAAGAGGTTCGCGCAGAAATGAAGCATGTCAGCTGGCCGAGCCGCCGGATGGTTATTGTCTATACGGCTGTCGTTATCGGCATCTCGCTCGGTGTTGCTATCTACCTCGGGCTCCTCGACTACCTCTTCGCGGCCGTCATCCAAAAGATTATCTAACGCACCCAACCTTATCTATGAGCAAACAAGACAGCACAGTCGGCCGCGCATGGTACGCGATACACACCTACGCAGGGTATGAAAACGCCGTGGCCCGCAACCTCAAGCAGCGCATCGACTCGCTCGGTCTCACCGACAAGATCTTTCAGGTAATTGTCCCGACCGAGCGCACTATCAAAATTAAGGGCGGCAAGCGCGTCGAGGAAGAAGAGAAGGTATACCCGGGCTACGTGCTCGTCGACATGATCGTCGACGACCAGTCGTGGTACGTCGTGCGCAACACGCCGCGCGTCACCGGCTTTGTCGGCTCGGGCGTTAACCCAGTGCCGCTTAAAGAAAACGAGGTCGCGGTGCTCCTTGGCCGCATGCAGGCGACCGAAGGCAGCGTCAAACACGCTATCGACATCTCGGTGGGCGACCAGGTGACCATTGTCGACGGCCCGTTCAAAGAGCTCGACGGCAAAGTAGGCGAGGTAGATGAGTCGCGCGGCAAGGTCAAAGTGCTCGTGGC